>Ga0209147_100056_pt1 | contig 258557 bp, 193 predicted proteins | sample AraplaCol_mLB_r2_FD_184278 | JGI IMG/M metagenome (GOLD analysis project Ga0209147, IMG submission 184278) | Arabidopsis root microbial communities from North Carolina, USA - plate scrape CL_Col_mLB_r2 (SPAdes) (version 2) | ecosystem: Host-associated > Plants > Roots > Endosphere | place: USA... | reverse complement strand
AAGTAAGCGCGGCGACTCAGAAGCTCGGCGCCTGCTGCATAACGCAGCGATGGCGGCTAGCCGAACAGAGACATGGAAAGCGTTTTATCAAGCACAGAGGGCGCGAGGCTATAGCACCACACAGGCGCTGGTAATACTGGCCCGCAAGCTTGCTAGGGTGGTGTTCGCTCTGCTGAAAGGGCAAAGCGAATATCAGCCAAAAGTTGGTTGAGGGTTGCCCCTCAACCATAGAATCTCCCACAATGTTGATCTTTATTCGGTTTCGGGAACGCCTTTTTCCCACGCCGACCAGTTCTTCACAATCGCTTGGACCAACGGGTTGCCCGTGCGGTACAGGTTTTCCAGCGCCGGTACAAACCCACCCTGATCGGCATACTTGAGCAGGTTGTCCACTTCGCTGTAGCCAGGGTAAGGCCGGTCAAAGTCAGAGCCTGCGCGCACCACGGCCAGACGCTGGATATCCACCAAGCCTTCGCGGCTGGCGCGCAGCAGCGCTTCGTAGGTGGAGTTGTCCTCCTGTTGGGTGGTGCAGTATTCGCCTTTGTTGTCGGTGAGCAACTGGGTCCAGACTTCGGCACGTTCGCTCAACCGCGTGCCGGAAAACCAAGTGTTGCCCGCCAGGGTGTCGCAGCGGGTGACTTGCGGCGGCTGGTTGGCCGGGGCGGCGGGGTAGTGTTTGCGCCAGGCGGCGGACTCTGTGCTTTCTGTCAGCTCCACCTTGTGCGACAAGGCAAACGCCTTGGCTTGCAGCTTTTGGTTGAGCTCAAACACTTCGGTCTTGTAGTCCAGCGGAGGTTTTTCGTTGGGCCCCTTGGTGTTGATCCCGATATAGCCCGTCGGCCAGTCCTTGGGCGCATCCCGTGAATCCAGCTCCCACTGCGTGCCGAACTCCACCAGGTAATGGGCCCAGGCGGCGGTACCGATGGTGCCGTGCTTGGGGTTGATGCCGGCGATCCCGGCGATCAGGAAGTAGCTCTGGCGCAGGTCGAACTTGGGCGACAAGGCCAGGGCCAGGGTAGATGCGGCAGCGTTGGTCTGGCCCATGCCGGTCACCAGCAGGCACACGTCCTGGTTGTTGCAGCGAATCACTGGATATTCGGCGGACAAGCCTGGAACGCGTACTTCTTGTTTAAGTTCGAGGCGGTCGATCCAGGTTTGCGCCTCGGGGGCAAACATGGTGATCAGCATCACCTTGGGTTTGATCGGTGCTGGGCTATCCGCCAGCACCATGTGGGGCAATAGGGCCAGGCCGACGGCCAGCGAGACACGGGTCAATGCGTTCATCTACAGCTCCTTGATCAGAATTGATAGCCCACGCCTGCGTAGTAACCCCAGCCGTCTGAGCGTGCGCGGAAGTTGCCTTCGCCGAAATTCAACTCGCTGCCGTCCTCCCAGTTGCCGCCGTTGTGAAAGTAACGGCCGACCAGGGTAAAGCGCAGATGGGTAAACGAGTACAGCAACACGTTGGTGGCCACCAGGGAATTGGCGGTGCGCGCCGGGTTGTCCTTGTGCAGGTCCGAGCCGAAATCGTAGTTGGTGAAACCGATGTAGGTCAGCGAGGCGCCGTTGTCGAACTTGCCGATGGGCACGATGTACTTCATCTGCGCTCGGTAGCCGTCCCAGGAATACTCATTGCTGGCGCCGTAGTTTTCCCACTGGTAGCGCCCGTAGAAATTGGCCGACAGGTTGACCCTCGAATGGGTGTCGATATCGGTACCCAGGCCGCTGTACAGGGTGTTGGCGCGGTTTTCCTTGCGGCTGCCGTGGTCGTATATCCAGTCAAAGGCCACATACCATTCCTTGAATGGGCCAATTGCCAGGCTGCGTCCTGCGAGGTAGTCGATGGAGATCCGCGGTTCATGCTCCATGAACACCGGCGAGCCATGGTCCCACACACCTTTGTCATTACTGTTACCGATGGTGAGGATCTTCGGTACATCGATATAGCCGTACAACTCAAAGGGGCCCTTGCGCCCGAAGTACTCGTATTCCAGGTAGACGTCATCTTGAGGCTTGGGGCCGAAACTGATGTCTTTGCTGCCGATCAGCGTGAGGTCCTGGTTGAACCACTCGGACAGATACACGCCTTTTTTCGCCGGGGGGTTGGCTTCAGGGCTGAGGGTTTCGCCCTGTGCTGAGTCATCCACGGGCTTTTCCTGCGCCAAAATGGGTGCACTGAGTACTCCCGTAACGGCGGCCAGTAGCAACGAAACGCCAAGACCGGCACGAGGCTTTGAGGTGGGGTGCATTGAAAGTCCTTATTCTTACGCGGTTTAAACCCGATTCGACGGGGAGGAGTGAACTTGGCGGTCAAGTTCGTTCCGCAAACGTTTGCACAGGTTGTACCAACTTGGGTCAATGGCTTGAACTGTTTAGAAAAAAGAGCAATTAGCCGACGCTTTGGTCAGGAAAACACTGGGATTTCTGTCATCCTGATGCGTCACCCTGTGGAGGAACCTTGATGTTCGAACACTACCTGCGTGCCTGGGAGCTGTGTGCTGATGGACAGCCTATCGTCACACCCGGCAGCGACCTGTTGCCGGTCCGCTGGAAAGGCGTGCCGGCGATGTTGAAAATTGCTCATACCCCTGAGGAAAAACTCGGCGGCCGCCTGCTGAGCTGGTGGGCAGGTGACGGCGCGGCACGGGTGTTCGCCCATGACCACACTGCAGTGTTAATGGAACGCGCAACGGGCTCAGGTTCCTTGATGCGCATGGCCCTTAATGGTCAGGACGACGAAGCCAGCCAGATCGCCTGCGCAACCCTGGCCCGGCTGCATGCGCCTCGTGTGTCGCCGCCCGAAGGGTTGGTCGGGCTGGATGAGTGGTTCCGATCCTTGTGGCACGCCGCCGAACAGGAGGGCGGTGTCTTACGCGACTGCGCGGCGACGGCCCGGACATTGCTGGCTGCGCAACAGGAGGTTGTGGTACTGCACGGTGATTGCCATCACGACAATATCCTCGACTTTGGCTCTCGTGGCTGGCTGGCGATTGATCCAAAGCGGGTGATGGGCGAGCGCGGTTACGATTACGCCAATTTGATCTGCAATCCGGACTTGCCGACCAGTAGCGATCCACTGCGTTTCAGCCGCCAGGTTGGGGTTATCGCCCTGGCGGCCGGCCTCTCACGTCCGCGTTTGTTGCAATGGGTGGTGGCTCATGCCGGGTTGTCTGCCGCCTGGTTTCTGGAAGACCAGGAGCGCGAGCGTGCCATGATTGAGTTGCAGGTTGCCCGTCTGGCACAGCAGGCACTGGCTCAAGGGGCGGACGAGTAGGGCGGCGGGTGATGGGCAACCGGGGTGAATAATTGAAGTGCGGCCTGTCGCCGGTACTCACTCGGCGTCTGGTGCATTTCGATACGAAAGTGGCGATTGAAATTCGACAGGTTGGCGTAACCCACCTCAAAGCAGATGTCCGCCACTGACATCTGGCTATGCAACAGCAAGCGGCAGGCACGCTGCACGCGGAACTTGCGCATCAGGTCGATAAAGCCGTGGCCGGTGTTGCGTTTGAAAAACCGCGAAAAGCCCGGTTCGCTCATGTCCAGCTGCCGGGCGATGTCCGACAGGCGTACATCGCCGGTCAGTTCCCGCATCAGGTAGTCAAGCGCCTTGTTGATACGTTCGGCGCTGCGCGCATCCAGGGTCGGTGCGTAGCACGGGCTGGCCAGGGTCTTGGCCTGTGAGGGCGGGGCGTTCTTCAGCGTATCGAGCAGTTGCAGAAATAGGGTCAGGCGTTGCAGACCATGGGCATTGCCGATGGCCTCCATCAGCCTGGCGGCGTGTGTGGCGGTTGCTCCGGTGAATTCGAGGCCGCGTCGCGCCTGTTCAAACAACGCCTGTAACTCGCCCAGTTCCGGCAGGGTGGTGCGCAGAGCGAGCAGGGCGGCGCCGTCGAATTGGAGCACCACATCACGCCCGTGCAGGTATTCGCCGGGGGCCAGGTCGCCGATCCAGTCGTGAGGCAGGTCAGGGCCGATCAGTGCGACATGCCCGGCGCTGAACGCACCGATATAGTCGCCCGCCACCAGCTTGCCGCTGCCTTGGCGGATCAGGTGGATTTCGAATTCAGGGTGGTGGTTCCAGCGTGCCAGTTCATAGGGATAGTCATGTTCGAACCAGCGAAAACCATGTTCCGGTTCGGTCAGGATCACCTCAAGCTCCGCAGGGCGATGCTCGAACAGGGTGGCGGGGCTGACGGGCATGATGCTGCCTCTTGTGGTGGTGCAATTTTCCCAAAATACCCGCACTGGCAATCGGTGCGCTAGCCCCGGTTTCGCCTGAGGCTGATACTTTTTTGATCCTGTGCCTCAGGTTAAAAAAGTATCAGCCGCGCATTCGCCAGCCGTTTGTGAGGCGGCAGGCCAAGCTGCTGTAATCGAGGCTCAACAACAAAGGTCGGCAAGCTGTTCTCGGCGGTGTTCACCGGCTACCGGCAATAACCTTCACAGGAGCCCCCATGAAACGACTCGAAAGTAAAAGCGCGCTGATCACCGGATCGGCGCGAGGCATTGGCCGTGCGTTCGCCCAAGCCTACATCGCTGAAGGCGCCACCGTGGCCATCGCCGACATCAACCTGCAACAGGCCCAGGCCACCGCCGCCGAACTGGGGCCCCAGGCTTACGCCGTGGCGATGGACGTCACCGACCAGGCCTCCATCGACGCGGCGATCGCCACAGTGGTGAGCCACGCTGGCAAGCTCGATATCCTGATCAACAACGCCGCCCTGTTCGACCTGGCCCCCATCGTCGACATCACCCGCGACAGCTTTGAACGGCTGTTCTCGATCAACGTCGCCGGCACCCTGTTCACCCTGCAGGCCGCAGCCCGACAGATGATCAGCCAAGGGCATGGCGGCAAGATCATCAACATGGCCAGCCAGGCCGGGCGGCGAGGCGAGCCGTTGGTGGCAGTTTATTGTGCGAGCAAGGCGGCGGTGATCAGCCTGACGCAATCGGCGGGGTTGAACCTGATCAAGCAGGGCATCAATGTCAATGCCATCGCCCCCGGTGTGGTGGACGGCGAGCATTGGGACGCAGTGGATGCGTTGTTCGCCAGACATGAAGGGCTGGCGCCTGGCGAGAAGAAAAAGCGCGTAGGGGATGAGGTGCCGTTTGGGCGGATGGGCGCGGCTGAAGACCTGACCGGCATGGCGATCTTCCTGGCGTCGACGGACGCCGACTATGTGGTGGCCCAGACCTATAACGTCGATGGCGGCAATTGGATGAACTAGCGGTTGACGCTGATTTAACTGTGGGAGCTGGCTTGCCTGCGATAGCGTTGGTGGATTCACTCGCCTCATCGCAGGCAAGCCAGCTCCCACCTTTGAACTTCAGCGTTCTGGAGAATAGGGTAAGTCAGCAACGCATCGATCCCCGCAGTAAACTGTCCCATACTTCAAGATTTCTACGCTCGCCCGGAGGCGGTCGTACGTGCAGACCACCCGAGAACGACCATGAGCCTTTCGAAAGCTGCCATCGCTTCATTCGACGTCGACGCCCAGAAGAGCTTCACGCCTTTGTGTCCCAGCGAGTTGCCAGTGGCCGGTGGCGACGGCATTGGTGCCGAACTCAATTACATGGCCAGTCTCGCCGGCCACCGCATCGGCAGCAAGGACGCCCACACCCCCCCACGCACCCTGGGTGGTCGGGCAGCACAGCGAGATGCTGCAACCCACCGGCCTGGCCCATGCCGATGTGACCTGGGTCAGCCACTGCGTGCCCGGCACCGAAGGGTTCACCCTGCTCGATGAGTTGCCCACCCCCTATGACTACGACTACTTCATCTGGAAAGGGGTCGAGCCCGACCTGCACCCCTACGGCGCCTGTTACCACGACCTGCACGACAAACTGTCCACCGGCGTCATCGAGTACCTCAAGGCCCACGGCGTGGCCCGCGTGATCGTCGGCGGCCTGGCGCTGGACTATTGCGTCAAGACTACCGCGTTGCAATTGCTCAAGGCCGGCTTGCAAGTGATCCTGCATTTGCCGGCGTGCCGAGGCATCAGCGAGGAGGGCGGTGTACAGGCTGTCGACGAATTGCTCAAGGCCGGTGCATACATCAGTCGCACCCGCGAAGAACTGGCCCTGATTGCGCAGGGCTGAGCCTCAACGCTCAATCGACCGACTCCACCGCGCATTCCACTGCGGCCGTGCCTGGTTGACCTGGTCCCAATCAATCGAAATGGCGGTCTGCAGATAACTCTGCATGGCCTCCACCCGCGCGCGGGTTTTGTCGGTGGTGGGGGTGGTCGGGTTCGACGGGATCTGGTCACCTTCTTCCAACGCCGGCGCCTGGGCCTCGGCAGTCAGCAAGAACGCTGCGAGCTTCTGCGCCAGTTCCGGCTGGTCATTGCGGGCGATCACGCATTCGGCCACGTTGAGCACCACCGCACCTTCTTTGGGCTGCGCGTACTCCATCGGTATGCCGAGCAGCTTTTGCGTGGCGACCTGGGTCGGGGTCAGGGGGAAGATCGCGGCCTCGCCGGTTTGCACCATCTCGGAGATCTTCGCGGAGCTGGCGATGTATTCCAGCACGTTGGGGCCCACGGTCGTAGGCCAGGCCTTGAAGCCCGGTTCCACATTGCTTTCATCGCCACCCTGGATGCGGTTGAACATCAGGAAACCATGCAGGCCGAAGGTGGAGGAGGCCAGGGACTGGAACACCACTTTGTCCTTGAAACGCGGGTCGGCCAGGTCCATCCATGAGGTGGGCGCGGCCCAGCCTTTGTCCTTGAACATCTTGGCGTTGTAGCCAAGGCCGGTGACGCCCAGGGTCACGGCCACGGCTTCGTCCTTGATTCGGGCCTTGGCCGGGATCTGTTCCAGTGGCGGGCTCGGCGCGAGCTTGTCGCACAGGCCCATGGAGATGGCGCGGTACATGATGCCGTCGTCGAGGAACATCACATGCATCTGCGGGTTGGCCTGGTTGGCCTGGACCTTGGCAAGAATGTCCGATGAGGTGCCGGGTACGATCACGACCTTGGCGTTATTGGCCTTTTCGAAGGCGGGCAGCACCTTGTCGGCGTACACCCGTTCCATGGTACCGCCGTTCATGCCCAGGTACAGCGTGGGGGCGGCATGGGCCGTGCTGGTGAGCAAGGCGAGGGACAAGCAGGACAACGCGAGACGTGATTGCATGGGGTTTTTCCTCTCAGGCTTGGAAACGACGGATGGAAAAAGCTTCGATGGGTTGGCGGCTGCTGCCGTCGCAGACGATCTCTGCCAAGGCTTCACCGACGGCGGGGCCGAGCTGGAACCCGGCGCCGGCAAAGCCGAAGCCGTGGAGCAGGCCGGGTTGGGTACTGCTGGGGCCGATCACCGGTTCGTTGTCCGGCAGGTAACCTTCGGTGCCGCTCCAGGTGCGAATGGCCTGGGCTCCCTGGAGAAACGGGTAGAGTTCGCCGGCATTGCGCAGGATCTCCAGCACCGCCGCCTGGCCCGGCCGGGCTTGCTGTGGGCCGAGGGCAAAGCCGCGCCCGCCGCCGAGGATGCAATTGCCACGGGCGACTTGCCGGGCATAGATGCCGCCGCCCTCGACGCCGGTGCTGACGGTCATCACTCCCCGCAGCGGCTCGGTGACCAGCATTGCCGGGTGCGCCGAGATAATCGGCACCGGCTCGCCCAATTGCGCGGCGACCTTGCCAGCCCAGGCGCCGGCGCAGTTGAGCAGCCAGGGCGCTTGCAAGTGCAGGCCGTTGGCGCAGTGCACCTGGAACAGTCGGCTGTCGTGCGCGATGCGGATCACCTCGGCTTGCTCGTACACCGCAGCGCCATGGCGTTGGGCGGCACGGGCAAAGGCTGGGGACACCAGCCGCGGGTTGGCATGCCCATCATCCGGGCACAACGAGGCGCCCACTGCCACGTCGCCCACCCAGGGAAAACGCTTGCGCAACTCGCTGCGGTCCAACAGCTGCAAGCCCAGGCCAAAGCCACGGGTCTGATCGGCGTAGGCTTGCAGTGCGGCAAAATCCCCGGGGCTGCGCGCCAGCTTCAAATGCCCGCAGCGCACGTATTCACCCTCAATACCAATCAACCCAGGCAGGTCGGCCCACAGTTGGTGAGCGCGCTGGGACAGCGGTAACTGATGCAAGGGCCGCCCCTGGCGCCGCACGCCGCCGTAATTGACGCCGCTTGAGTGCGAGCCACAAAAATCCCGTTCTACCAGTGCCACCCGCTGGCCTTTTTGCGCGAGCACCAAGGCCGCCGAAGCCCCGACGATGCCACCCCCCAAGACGATGACGTCGATCATGGCTGCACCTGCACGCCAAACGGCAGCGGCTTGATCGGCGCCTGGCCACGCAGACGCCCGATCTGTGGGAGGTCGCGGCCGCTGCGCTCTGCTACGATTTCCGCCGCCGCCAACCCGCACATCCGCCCTTGGCAGCGGCCCATGCCGACGCGGCAATGGGCTTTGACCCGGTTGATTTCCCAGTGGCCTTCATCCACCACGGCGCGCACCTCGCCGACGCTGACCTCTTCGCAGCGGCACAGGACCAGTTCGTCCGGCGCCTGCGCGGCCCAGTGCTCGGGGAAGGGGAACGCGGTTTCCAGGCCCTGGCGAAAGCGCTGGATACGCGCCAACTGCCGCTCCAGTGTGGCCCGGCGGTGCGGGTCGACCGCGACGCCGGTATCTTCCAGCAACGCCAGCGCGGCACATTCGCCGGCCATTTGCGCGGCATCGGCGCCCATGATCCCGGCGCCGTCGCCCGCCAGGTACACCCCTTCGACACTGCTGCGCCCGGCGCTGTCACGTTGCGGCAGCCAGGCGCGATTGAGCGGGTTCCAGGCAAACTCACAGCCGAGCAGATCGGCCAATTGCGTTTCGCTGCGCAGGGCGTGGGCGAAGGCCACCGCATCGCATGGCAGGGTCTGTTCGCCGAAGCGAATGCCACGCACCCGTTGGTCGCCGTCGATCTGCTTGAGCATTGCGCCCTGATGCACGGCAATCCCGTGGGCGGTCAGCCAGGCGCGGTAATACATGCCTTTGGCCAGGGTCGCCGGTTGCCTGAGCAGCGCTGGCAAGGCCCGGCATTGGGCGCTCAGCGGCGCACTGTCGAGCACCGCCAGCACCTTGGCACCGGCCTTTGCGTATTGGTACGCGACTAAATAGAGCAACGGCCCGGAGCCACAAAACACCACGCGTTCGCCAATCGCGCAACCTTGGTACTTCAAGGCGATTTGTGCCGCGCCCAGGCTGTAGACACCGGGCAATGTCCAGCCCGGCACAGGCAGGATGCGGTCGGTGGCGCCGGTGGCGACTATCACCTGCGCGTATTCGAGGCTGTCGGCGCGCCCGTTATTGAGCATGTCCAGGCGACCGTCCTCGGCGTTCCACACCAAGGTATCGGGCCGATAGTCGATCAAGGCTGCCAGTTCATCCATGGTGCGGTGCACGGCTTGGGCCTTGCGCGCTTCAAACCCGTAGACCTGCCTGGCGGTGCGTTGAAACCCTGGAGGTTGGCGCCGATAAATCTGCCCGCCACCGCGCGGGCTCTCATCCACCAGGCAAGGTGTGATGCCGTGGTCGAGCAACGTGCGCGCCGCGCTGATCCCCGCCGGGCCTGCACCCACAATCACCACCGGCTTCATGGCTGGCGCCCCGGGTCACGGCTGATCGCCTGGCCGTCTTCAAGCAGGGTCGAACAGGCGCGCACCCGCCGCCCATCGGCCAGCCGCACCCAACAATCCTGGCACGCGCCCATCAGGCAAAACCCGGCGCGGCGCTCGGCACTGAAATCGCTGCCGCGCAGGTGCTCGGCACAGGTCAGCATGGCGGTCAGTAGGGTGTCGCCGAGCAACCCCGTGGCGGGTTGGCCGTCGAGGGTAAAGGCCAGGGCAGGGCGTTGGGTTTCGCTCAGTCGCTTGAACAAGGCCATCAGTGTTTCCCCACCAGCACGCGGTCCAGGCCGTAGACCCGGTCGAGCACAATCATGGTCGCTGCCGTCAGTGCGATGACCAGCGCCGAAACGGCGGCCATCATCGGGTCGATAGACTCGGTGGCGTACACATACATGCGCACCGGCAGGGTTTGCGTGGCCGGCGAGCTGACGAAAATCGACAGGGTCACTTCATCGAAACTGTTGATGAACGCCAGCAACCACCCACCGGCCACGCCAGGCAAAATCATTGGCAAGGTGATCTGCCGGAACAGCGTAAAGCGCCCGGCGCCGAGGGATTCGGCGGCCTGCTCGGCACTGCGATCAATGCCGATGGCCGCCGCCAATACCAGGCGCAACACATAGGGGGTGATGATCACCACGTGCGCGAGCATCAGCCAGGTAAAGCTGCCGTTTACGCCCATCAGCGCAAACAGGCGCAGCATGGCCACCCCCAGCACCAGGTGCGGAATGATGATGGGCGACAGGAACAGCGCGCTGAAGAAATTGCGCCCCGGGAACGCATAGCGACTGATCGCCAGGGCCGCCGGCACCGCAATCAGGGTCGCCAGCGTGGCGGCGGTGAAGGCCAGGATAAGGCTGTTGTAGAACGCCTGGATAAAGTCAGCGCGTTCGAACACTGCGCGAAACCAGCGCAGGGAGAAGCCCGACGTGGGCAGGCTCAAGGTGTTCTCTGGCGTGAATGCCACCAGGCACACCACCACCAGCGGCGCCATCATGAACAGCACCACCGCTGCATGGAAACCGAGGGCCAACGGACCGTTTCTGGACATGCGCTTAAACCCCCAGGGACTTTTTGTAGCGGCCTTCGACCATACGGTTCCAGCTCAGCATGATCAGCAGATTGACCAACAGCAGCGCCACCGCGAGGGTCGCGCCCATGGGCCAGTTGAGTTCCGAGAGGTACTGGTCGTACACCACGGTGGCGACCATCTTCAGGCGTCGCCCGCCCAGCAGACCGGGGATCGCAAAGGAGCTGGCAGCCAAACCGAATACGATCAGGGTGCCGGACAGCACACCGGGCATCACTTGGGGCAATACGATCTTGCGCATCACCGTCGCTTGGCTGGCGCCAAGGGACAACGCCGCCTGTTCGGCTGACGGATCGAGCTTTTGCAGGGAGGTCCACACCGGGATGATCATGAACGGCAGCATCACGTGCACCAACGCGATGATCACGGCGAAGGGCGTATACAGCAGCTTCATCGGACTGCCGCCGAGAGCCTGGATCATTTGGTTAATCAGCCCGTCGGCACCCAGCAGCAGGCTCCAGCCAAACGCGCGTACCACCACCGAAATCAGCAGCGGTGTGAGGATCACTATCAGGAAAATCGAGCGCCACGGCGTGCCCATGCGGCTGAGGATGTAAGCCTCCGGCACGCCGATCACCACGCACAGCAGCGTTACCAGGGCACTGATCCAGAACGTGCGCCAGAAAATCTCGTAGAAGTAGGCGTCGCTCAACAGCGCCCAGTAATGGGCCAAGGTCCACTCATCGACCTTCACGCCCACTTGGTAGTCGAACACATTGAACGACAGCACCAGGGTCAAGCCCAGTGGCACGATCAGCAGCCCGGCAAACAGCACCAGCGCTGGCAGCGAGAGCAGGTAACCGCGACTCACGGGTGCACCTCATCGGCGGCCAGTACCCGCAGCAAATCGGCCTGCCATTGCAGGCCCACTGCCGCGCCGCCAGCCAACGGTGCGCTGCCGTCGTTACTGCGCACCACAGTGATTTCGCCCAGGGCGGTGTGGACGCGGTACAGCCATTGGCTGCCGAAAAAGTAGCGGTCCAGCACTTTGCCTTGCATGCGCCCGGTGCCCGGCTCCACCAGTTGGATTTTTTCCGGGCGCAGGCTCAGGGTCAGTTCGCCTGCGCCGCCGTCGTGACGCACTTGGGGTGCGCCGAGCGCATCGTAGTCGCCGGCCAGCAGGTTGGCCTTGCCGACGAAGTCCGAGATAAACCGCGTGCGCGGGTGCTCATAGAGCTTGTACGGCGCGTCGATCTGGGTCACACGCCCGGCCTGCATCACCACCACACGGTCGCTGATGGACAGGGCTTCGGCCTGGTCATGGGTGACCATCAGGGTGGTGATGCCCACCGCGCACTGGATACGACGGATTTCAAATTGCATCTCTTCGCGCAGGTTGGCGTCGAGGTTGGACAGCGGCTCATCGAGCAACAACACCGGCGGTTCGATCACTAGCGCACGGGCCAGGGCCACGCGCTGGCGCTGGCCGCCGGACAGCTCACGAGGGTAGCGCTGCGCATGCTGGGCCAGGCGCACCAGCTCCAGCACGGTATTGACGCGGGTGGCGATGTCGGCCGCCGACACCTTGCGCATCTTCAGGCCGAAGGCGACGTTGTCGCGCACGCTCATATGCGGGAACAGCGCGTAGCTCTGGAACACCACGCCCAGGCCACGGCTGGCGGGTTTTGCGTGGGTAATGTCGCGACCGTCGAGCAGGATCTGGCCGCCGCTGACGTCGACGAAACCGGCGATCATTTGCAGGGTGGTGGTCTTGCCACAGCCTGAAGGGCCGAGCAGGGAAACGAACTCGCCTTGTTCCACCGCCAGGTCAGTGGCGACCACCGCATCGACGGCGCCATAGCGTTTGCTCAAGGCCTTGAGTTGGAGAAATGCCATGTTTGCGTTCCACCTTTATTCAGTCGCGTCTAAACGCGCTTTCTTGTTTTGGGCAGATGCGAAAAGTGCGGTGCCGGTGCGTTGGCGCTCGATCTCAAGTCGGCTGCCGGTTGTTGTTCAATTCGCCCCTGTGGACGCAGATTAGGACGAAGACTAGGATGGGTGGAAGGTAGAATTTCACTCAACGGACTACTATTTTGCGATTTATTCATTGAGCAGAATTACTAACGAGATTAGGTGTTATGGATTCCACTGAGCGAATTGATGGCGGCAAAGAAGTCGGTGCGGGCAGCGTCTCCCGGTTGTTTGCTGTGCTGCGAGCCCTGGGGGAGGTACCCGAGGGCGGCGAGCGGGTCACCCAGCTCGCCCAACAGGTGGGCTTGTCCCAACCCACCACCCATCGTCTGCTGCGCAGCCTGATGGACGAAGGCATGGTTGAGCAGGATGCACGCAGCAAACGCTATCGCTTGAGTCTGGAGTTCTTCGCGTTGGCGGCCAACGCGGGCAAGACCGGCAACCTGCGCGACCTTGTGCGCCCCAGCCTGTTGCGCCTGAGCGCGTCGCTGGGGGACTCGCTGTTCCTGCTGGCGCGCAGCGGCTTCGACGCCATTTGCCTGGACCGCAGCGAGGGTCCGTACCCGATTCGTACCTTCACCGGCGATATCGGTGGGCGCGTGGCCTTGGGTGTGGGGCAGGGCAGCCTGGCGATCCTGGCGTTTCTGCCGGAAGAAGAGCGCGAGACGGTGATCCGCTACAACCTGCCACGGCTCAAGGACTTCCACCTGTACGACGAAGTGCTGCTGCGCTCCGAAGTGGAGAACGTGCGCAAGCTGGGTTATGCAGCACGCAACACCGGTGTGCTGGAAGGTATGGCAGGGCTGGCGGTGCCCATCCTCAACCGCGACGGGTACGCGGTCGCGGCGTTGAGCGTGGCGACCATCAGCGACCGCCTGGGGCCAAGCCGCTTGCCGATGGTGGTGGAGTTGTTGAAGCGCGAGGCGGCGGCCATCGGGCCGCGGCTCAATCCGTTTGACCCGACGTTGCGCAGGCCGTCGCAGACCTTTGGGGGTTAACCCTGGCCTTCACAACAGCATATTGGATCCAGTTACGGTATAACCCTGAGACGCTTTCGTGATTCGAGGCCCCATTTTTCATGCAAAACCCTTTGCAACGTCCGCTGTGGCAAATCTATCTGTTGTTCCTGGCACCGATGGTGCTGTCCAATTTCCTGCAGAGCTTTTCCGGCACCCTCAACGGCATTTACGTCGGCCAGATGCTGGGCACCCAGGCCTTGGCCGCGGTGTCGGGGATGTTTCCCATCGTGTTTTTCTTTATCGCCCTGGTGATCGGCCTGGGGGCGGGCGCCTCGGTGTTGATCGGCCAGGCATGGGGCGCCCAGGAGACCGGAATGGTCAAGGCGATTACCGGTGCCACCCTGACCCTGGGCGCGTTGGTGGGCCTGGTGGCCGCCGTGCTGGGCAGCCTGTTTGCGCGCCCGGCATTGCAGGCGTTGGGCACGCCGGTGGATGTGCTCGACGATGCGGTGGGCTACGCCCAGATGATGATGTTGATCATGCCGTTGCTGCTGGTGTTCATCCTCTATACCCAACTGCTGCGTGGCGTCAGCGACACGATTTCGCCGTTGCTGGCATTGATGGTCTCCACCCTGGTGGGCTTGCTGCTCACGCCTGCGCTGATTCGCGGCTGGATCGGCCTGCCACCCATGGGCATCCAGAGTGCGGTGTATGCCGGGCTGGTGGGTAACGCCTTGGCGATGCTGTTTCTGATCCTGCGCCTGCGCCACAAAAACCACGTGATGGCGCCAGACCGCGAGCTGCTTGCCGCCTTGCGCCTGGACCGCGTTATCCTCGGCAAAGTCCTGCGCATCGGCCTGCCGACGGGCTTGCAGATGGTGGTGCTATCGCTGTCGGAGTTGGTCATCCTGGCTTTGGTCAACGGCCACGGTTCCCAGGCCACGGCGGCCTATGGCGCGGTGACGCAGATCGTCAACTATGTGCAGTTCCCGGCGCTGTCGATCGCCATTACCGCCTCGATCCTCGGCGCCCAGGCGATTGGCGCCGGGCGCCTGGAGCGCATCGGGCCGATCCTGCGCACGGGGCTTGTAATCAACCTGTGCCTCACCGGTGGCTTGATCGTGCTCGGCTATGGGCTATCCCACTGGTTGCTGGGCCTGTTCATCACCGACGACAGCGCACGGGTACGGGCCGAACACCTGCTGCACATCATGCTCTGGAGCATTCTGGTATTTGGCTTCCAGGCGGTGATTGGCGGCATCATGCGCGCCAGCGGCGTGGTGCTGATGCCGGTGGCGATCTCGATCTTCTGCGTGCTCTGCGTGGAACTGCCAATGGCCTATCTGTTCAATGCCCACTTCGGATTGGAAGGGGTGTGGATGGCATTTCCGGTGACCTACCTGGCGATGCTGGTGTTGCAGATCGCCTATTACCGCTTGGTGTGGCGGCATAAGCAGATCAAGCGGTTGGTGTGAGGCTCAGGCCGCGCAAGAGCAACTCCAGGCCTTGCAAGCCTTCCTCCAGCCGTGTGCCCGGGTGTTCATCCCGGGCAATCCACAATGCGGTATTGACCAGGCTGCCGTTGATCAACTGCGCCAGTGCGTGGCTGGGGGCCGTAGGCATCAGGCCCGCTTGCATCAGGGCCTCCAGCAATTGGCGCAAGGACTCCACGCAGTGTTGCTGGGAGCCGGTGTCGCCCAGTACCGCCGGGGCATCCTGCAATACAATGCGCTGGATTTCCGGGTCCTGGGCCATGCGCAGATAGGCGCGACAGCGCTCGCAAAAACCACTCCAAGGCTCTACGGCCTGCTCCGAGATGCGTTGCAAGCGCACGTCCATCTCGCTGTCGAGTTGAGCGACCACCGCTGCCAGCAGCCCTTTCTTGTCACCAAAGTGGTGATACAGCGCACCGCGCGTCAGGCCGGCACGGGCAGTAAAGTCATCCATCGAGGTATTGGCATAGCCTTGGGTGGCGAAGGCCCGGCGCGCGCTCGCTATGAGGCGGGCGCGGGTGTCTTCGATCATTTCAGCTCGGGCTCGGCTCATGGGCGTCTCTTGGTTAAGTGATTGACATACGCTGCGTATGCGAAGCATGATCTGCCACATACGCGTCGTATGTATTTTGCCCTGATGGATTCAGATAGCAAGCCCAGGGCGTCGAGCAAGAGGTCAAGCAGGATGGCAAACCCCTACGCTGAGTTATTCCAGGTCCCCGGTGCCCGGGCCTTTGTGCTCGCGGGCATGCTGGCGCGCATGCCGATATCCATGACCGGCATCGGCCTGATCACCATGCTGTCCCAGGTACATGGCGGCTATGGCCTGGCCGGTTCGGTGGCGGCGGTGTTTGCCCTGGCCACGGCGATTTGCGCGCCGCAAGTGTCACGTTGGGTGGACCGCTACGGCCAGGGCAGGGTGCTGCCGATTGCCGCGCTGATCGGCGGCGGGGCGCTATTGATGTTGCTGCTGTGTACGCGGTTGCAGGCGCCGAATTGGACGCTGTTTCTGTTCGCCGCGCTGGCGGGCTGCATGCCCAATATGTCGGCCATGGTGCGGGCGCGCTGGACCGAGTTGTACCGTGGCCAGCCCAGGCTGCAAACCGCGTTTGCCCTGGAGTCGGTACTCGATGAGGTGTGCTTCATCATCGGCCCGCCCATTTCGGTGGGGTTGAGCGTGGCGGTGTTCCCAGAAGCCGGGCCCCTGGTGGCGGCGCTGTTGCTGGGGGTGGGCGTCACCACCTTTGTGCTGCAACGGCAAACCGAGCCACCGGTACACGCGCATCAGGGAGCACACGGTCGCTGGCTGATTGCGTCGCCGTCGGTATTGATCCTGATGATTTTGCTGCTGGCCATGGGCGTGATCGTCGGCGTGGTGGATGTGGTCAGCGTGGCCTTCGCCCAGCATCAGGGCCAGCCGGCGGCGGCAAGTATCGTGCTGTCGGTGTATGCCATTGGTTCGTGCCTGGCCGGGTTGGCCTTCGGTGCCCTTAAACTCAAGGCACCGTTGCCACGCCAGTTCCTGTACTGCGGCGTAGCCACGGCGTTGACCACCTTGCCCTTGCTGCTGGTGAGCAATATTCCCGGCTTGGCCGCTGCCATCTTTATCTCCGGGCTGTTCTTTGCGCCCACCTTGATTGTGTCGATGGCCATGGTGGAGCAGATCGTCCCGGCCAGCCGCCTGACCGAAGGCATGACCTGGCTGATCACCGGCCTGAGCATCGGCGTGGCCATTGGCGCCGCGAGTTCGGGGTGGATGATCGACCACTTTGGCGCCACCAGCGGATTCTGGGTGGCGCTGGCGGCGGGGGCGGTGGTAGCGGGCTCGGCGGTAGTGGGTTACCGGCGGTTGGGATAGTCAGCCAATCGTCGGGCATGGCTCTGGGTAGTGATGCTGCAGAAATTCGTTCAGCGCCTGACGCGTGAGATCATTCAATGTCACTTTCTTACGGTTTGCCGCCAGGGCAGCGGCCAAATGCAAGTCATGCCCGACACGTACGTTGAATGAACCTTTGCACGGTTTCTCCGGCGTGTGCCCCAGGCTTTGGCAGGTAGCGAGATAATCATCCACCGCGCCACGGAAGGCTGCGTCCAGTTCAGCCACAGTTTTGCCTTCATAGCTCACCAATGCCTTGATGAACAGGATTTTACCAAACAGGCAGTTGTCCTCGAGGCTGGCTTCGATGGAGCCGATGTAGCCTTTGTGTTTCAGTTGGTTGTTCACTGAATCAGTTCTCCTGATTTCAATTGTTCGATGATCTGGCGCCGAATGTAGTGTTTCAGTTCGTTGCCGGGGTGAGGCTTGTGCAGGGTGATCATTGCACTGGGGTCGCCCATGTCGAACTTGACCCGGCTTCCGGCCCCTTCAATCTGTGTGTATCCCAATCGGCGTAATAACGTGACGAGCTCAGACCAGGTAAATGCCATGTGCTCATTAAGCAGTTTGGCGAGCAACTTTTCATTCTTGGACACGGCGTTCCCTGCGTGTAACTAAATGTAGTTGCAAAAAGTGGTGTTCGTCAATGCTAGCTCAGCTTCGTGCGGCTTCGCGGGGATTGATGTAACCCCCGATGACAGCCTGTGCGGCGCCCCCCATTCCCCCGCTAATTTTTCCCCGCCCGGTTCGTTTTATAGGGACGACGTGCCTTTGTGCTTCCCGCCTATTGCCCCGGATTCCAAGAAATGAATGCTGAAGACTCCTTGAAACTTGCTCGCCGGTTTATCGGGCTGCCTCTGGAAAAACGCCAACTGTTCCTGCAAGCCTTGCAGAAAGAAGGCGTGGATTTTTCAAGGTTTCCGATTCCGGCAGGGGTGGAGGTGGAGGACCGCCAGGCGCTGTCCTACGCGCAGCAGCGCATGTGGTTTCTATGGCAGTTGGACCCGGCCAGCGGCGCCTACAATTTGCCTGGCGCAGTGCGCTTGAGGGGGGCGCTGAGCCTGCCAGCGCTGGAGCAAGCGTTCGCCAGCCTGGTGGCGCGTCACGAAACCCTGCGCACGGTGTTCCAGCGTCAGGCTGATGAGCGGCTGGCGCAGGTGGCGGTGGAGCCGTCGGTGACCGTCGAGCACCTGGACTTCACCGCCTTGGCCTTTGATGCGCGTGAGCAGGCCGTCAACGCCGCCGCCACCCGTCAATCGCTGTTGCCGTTCGACCTGGAACACGGCCCATTGCTGCGCGTACAACTGCTCAAGCTTGCCGAGCAGGAACACGTGCTGCTGCTGACCCTGCACCACATCGTCTCCGACGGTTGGTCGATGAACGTGCTGATCGACGAATTCATCCGTTGCTATGACGCCCATGAGCGCAACGAAGCGCCCCAACTGCCAGCGCTGCCCATCCAGTACAGTGATTACGCCCTGTGGCAGCGCCGCTGGCTGGAAGCGGGCGAGCAGGCGCGCCAATTGGAATATTGGCAGGCTCGCCTGGGCGATGAACATCCGGTTCTGGAGCTGCCCACCGACCACCCGCGCCCGGCAATGCCCAGCTACCAGGGCACGCGGCATAACTTCGCGATTGAGCCGGCACTGGCCGCGCAACTGCGCAGCTGCGCGCAAAAACATAACGTCACCCTGTTCATGCTGCTGCTCGGTGCCTTCAATGTGCTGTTGCACCGCTATACCGGCCAGGGCGACATCCGCGTCGGTGTGCCGATTGCCAATCGCAATCGCACCGAAGTCGAGGGGCTGATCGGGTTCTTCGTCAACACCCAGGTGTTGCGCACCGAACTGACCGGGCAAACCCGGGTTGCCGAGTTGCTGCAAGGTATCAAGGAGCATGCTCTGGGCGCCCAGGCCCATCAGGAGTTGCCCTTCGAACGGCTGGTGGAAGCGCTGAAAATCGAGCGCAGCCTGAGCCACACGCCGCTGTTCCAGGTGATGTATAACCATCAGCCGGTCGTCGCCGACATCGCCTCGGTCAGCACCGCATCGGGGCTGGAATTGGCCCTGGTGGAATGGCAAGGCCGCACCACCCAGTTCGACCTGACCCTGGACACCTATGAAAAGTCCGGCACCCTGCATGCCGCGCTGACCTACGCCAATGACTTGTTCGATACGCCCACCATCGAGCGCATGGCCCGGCACTGGACCCGCCTGCTGCAAGCCATGGTGCTCGATGGCGAACAGCGCATTGGCGAATTGCCCATGCTTGACGCGGCTGAACAGCAACGGCTGGTCCACAGCTGGAACCAGACCACCGAGGCGTACCCGACCGAGCGCGGGATTCATCACCTGATCGAAGACCAGGCGCGGCGCAGCCCCGATGCACCGGCACTGGTGTTCGGTACCACCACCTTGACCTACGCCCAACTGGATGCGCGCGCCAACCAGTTGGCCCATGCCCTGGGCGAGCAGGGCGTGGGGCCCGACGTGCTGGTGGGTATCTGCATCGAGCGCTCCATCGAAATGGTGGTTGGCCTGCTGGCGATTCTCAAGGCCGGTGGCGCCTACGTGCCTCTCGACCCTGAGTATCCCCAGGAACGCCTGGCCTACATGATCGAAGACAGCGGCATACAACTGCTGCTCAGCCAGCAGAGCCTGCTGGCGTCGCTGCCCGTCGCCGGTATCCAGTTGATTGCCCTGGACCAGCCGGCGCTATGGCTCGACGGCTACAGCCGCGAATCGCCGAACGTGGCCTTGAATGCCCTTAACCTGGCCTACGTGATCTACACCTCGGGCTCCACCGGCAAGCCCAAAGGCGCCGGCAATAGCCATCGCGCCGTGGTCAACCGCTTGAGCTGGATGCAACAGGCGTATGGCCTGGGTGCCAACGACGCGGTGTTGCAGAAAACCCCGTTCAGCTTCGACGTGTCGGTGTGGGAGTTCTTCTGGCCACTGATGACCGGCGCCCGCCTGGTGGTCGCGGCGCCTGGCGAACACCGTGAACCGGCGCGCCTGATCGACACCATTGGTCGGCACGCCATTACCACCTTGCACTTCGTGCCGTCGATGTTGCAGGCGTTTATCCATGAGCCGGGCGTACAGGCGTGCGCAAGCCTTACGCGCATCGTCTGCAGCGGCGAAGCCTTGCCCCTGGATGCGCAACAGCAAGTGTTCGCCAAGTTGCCCGCTGCGGCGCTGTACAACCTCTATGGCCCGACCGAGGCGGCCATCGACGTCACGCACTGGACCTGCATCGACGAAGGCGCCGACAGCGTGCCCATCGGCCGCCCCATCGCCAACCTCGGCACCTACGTGCTGGACGCGCAACTCAACCCGGTGCCGGCCGGTGTCAGTGGCGAACTCTACCTGGGCGGCGTTGGCCTGGCGCGCAGTTACCACCGACGCCCGGCGTTGACTGCCGAACGTTTCGTGCCCAGCCCGTTCGTGACGGGCGAGCGCCTGTATCGCACCGGTGACCGCGTGCGCCAACGCGCCGATGGGGTGATCGAATACCTCGGCCGCCTCGATCATCAGGTCAAATTGCGCGGCTTGCGTATCGAGCTGGGCGAAATCGAAGCACGCCTGATGCAGCATCCACACGTGCGCGAAGCCGTGGTACTGGTACAGGGCGGCAAGCAGTTGATCGCCTATCTGGTGCACGCAGGCGAGGCGCCAACGGACCTCAAGGCCTGGTTGCTCGGCAGCTTGCCGGAATACATGGTGCCGACGCATTTCATTGCGCTGCCCAAGCTGCCGGTGACCGCCAACGGCAAGCTCGACCGCAAGGCGTTGCCAGCGCCGGATGCGGCTCAGCCGCAGGCATTTGTCGCCCCCCAAGGCGACCTGCAAACAGCCCTGGCCGCCATCTGGAGCGACGTGCTGGGCGTTGAGCAGGTCGGCCAGGACGATAACTTCTTCGAGCTGGGCGGCGATTCGATCATCTCCATCCAGGTGGTTAGCCGCGCCCGTCAGGCCGGCATTCGCCTGAGCCCGCGTGACCTGTTCCAGTACCAGAGCATCCGCAGCCTGGCGCTGGTGGCGCGCTTCGAGCAGGTCAGCCTGATCGACCAGGGCCCGGTCAGTGGCGAGGTGATGCTGACGCCCGTGCAACACAGTTTTTTCGCCCAACCGATCCCGGCGCGGCATCACTGGAATCAATCCTTGTTGCTGGTGCCCGGTGAGGTGCTTGAGCCTGCACGGCTGGAGGCAGCGCTGGCGCGGTTGATCCAGCATCACGACGCTCTGCGCTTGCGCTTTGTGCAGCAGGCTGACGGCTGGCAGCAGAGCCATGCCGCCGATGTCAGCGAATCGCTGTTGTGGCAATGCCAGGCCAGCACCGACGCTGAACTGGCGGTGTTGTGTGATGAAGCCCAGCGCAGCCTTGACCTTGCCCAAGGCCCGCTGCTGCGCGCCGCGTTGGTGAATTGGGCCGATGGCAGCCAACGTTTGCTGCTGGTGATCCATCACTTGGTGGTGGATGGCGTGTCTTGGCGCATCCTGCTTGAAGACCTGCAACAGGCTTACCGAGAACAGGTGCTGCCGGCAAAAACCAGTGCCTACCAGCGCTGGGCGCAACAGCTGCACCGCCACGCGCAGACCGTCGAGGAGCAACTGTCGTACTGGCAAGCCCAATCCATCGACGCCGAACTGCCGTGTGATCACCCCGAAGGCGGCCTGCAAAACCGCCTGGGTGCCAAGCTGGAAACACGCCTCGACGTCGAGCACACCCGCCGACTGCTGCAAGACGCGCCAGCGGCCTATCGCACCCAGGTCAACGACCTGCTGTTGACCGCCCTGGCGCGGGTGATCAGCCGTTGGAGCGAGCAACCTGCTGCGCTCATTCAATTGGAAGGCCATGGTCGCGAAGACCTCTTCGACGACATCGACCTGAGTCGCACCGTCGGCTGGTTCACCAGCCTGTACCCGGTGCGCCTGCATGCCGAAGGCGAGTTGCCCGAGGCGATCAAAGCGGTCAAGGAACAACTGCGCGCCGTGCCCGACAAAGGCCTGGGTTACGGCCTGTTGCGCTACCTGGGCGCGCCACACGCGCAGGAAAGCCTGGCGAACCTTACCGCGCCGCGCATCACGTTCAACTACCTGGGCCAGTTCGACCGTCAGTTCAACGAGTCGGCACTGTTCGTGCCGGCCAGTCAGGGCAGTGGCCAGGCCCAGGATCCAGAGGCGCCGCTGGCCAACTGGCTGACGCTGGAAGGTCAGGTGTATGGCGGCGAGCTGTCGTTGCAATGGGGGTTCAGTCGGGAGATGTTCGAGGCGGCGACTGTGCAGCGGTTGGCGGATGAGTACGCAGCCGAACTCAAGGCGTTGATCGAGCATTGCTGTGCCACGCCGGCAGGCCAGGTGAGCCCCTCGGATTTCCCGCTGGCACGCCTCACCCAGCAGCAACTGGATGCCTTGCCCGTGGCCGGGCCGGCCATCGCCGACCTTTATCCGCTGTCGCCGATGCAGCAAGGCATGCTGTTCCACACCCTGTTGGAACCCGAGGCACAGGCCTATATCAACCAGTTGCGCCTCGACATCGAGGGCCTTGATTTGCTCGCCTTCGGACGTGCCTGGCAGGCCGCACTGGATCGTCACGACATCCTGCGCAGCAGCTTCCATTGGCTGGGCCTGGACAGTGCTCATCAGTTGATCCAGCGTCAGGTCGACCTGCAACTGCAAGTGATCGAAGACCCCGACGCCGATTTCGACACGCTGGCCCAGGCCGAACGCGAACGCGGTTTTGCCCTGAATGCCGCGCCGCTATTTCGCCTGACGCTGGTGCGCGGTGCTGGTGCGGCCTGGCACTTTATCTTCACCAGCCACCACATCCTCATGGACGGCTGGAGTAACGCGCAGTTGCTCGGTGAAGTCATCGCTCACTATGCGGGGCAGGCAGTGCTGGCGCCGCTCGGGCAGTTCCGCGATTACCTCGCCTGGCTGCGACAACAGTCCTCGGGCGAAGCGTTCTGGAAAACAGCCCTGGCGGCATTGCCGGCGCCGACTCTGCTGGCGCAAGCGCTGCGCACGCCGGTAGCCGGGGTGGGCATGGCTGATCATCACGTAGCACTGGAGAGCGACTTTACCCGCCGCCTCGCTGAGTTCGCACGCCAGCACAAAGTCACCCTCAATACCCTGTTGCAAGGGGCTTGGAGCCTGTTGCTGCAACGCTACACCGGCCAGGACTGCGTCGCCTTCGGTGCCACCGTGGCCGGGCGTTCCGCACCGCTGCCGGGGATCGAGCAGCAACTGGGCCTGTTCATCAACACCTTGCCGATCATCAGCGCAGCCTCGCCAGCCCAGTCGGCCGCGACGTGGCTCAGCGAACTGCAAGCGCTCAACCTCAGCCTGCGCGACCATGAACATGTGCCGCTCTATGACATCCAGGGCTGGGCCGGCCAGCAGGGCGCGCTGTTCGACACCTTGCTGGTGTTCGAGAACTTCCCGGTCGCCGAGGCGCTCAAGCAAGGCGCGCCGGCCGGCCTGACCTTCGGTCACCTGCACAACCATGAGCGCACGCACTACCCATTAACCCTGGGCATCGAACTGGGCGCCAGCCTGCGCCTGGAATTCAGTTATGACCGTGCCCAGTTCAGCGAGGCGCACGTGGCGCAGTTGAGCGCCAACCTGCAACACCTGCTGGCGCAATTGCTCGCAGACGCTCACATGCCGCTGGGCAACCTGCGTCTTCTCGACGCCCCTGCGCAACGGCAGATGCTCGCTCTGAGCCGCTCAGCCGCAGCGCCCCAGACCAACGAACGCGTGCACCAGCGTATTGCAGCCCAGGCCGAGGCGACGCCAGACGCCCTGGCTGTACAGGCCGGTGACGCCAGCTTGAGCTACGCCCAGTTGAACCAGCGCGCCAACCGCCTGGCCCATCGCCTGTTGGCGCTTGGTGTCGGCCCCGGCCAACGGGTGGGCCTGGCTTCGCGGCGTGGCCCGCAGTTGATCGTCAGCCTGCTGGCAGTGCTCAAAAGCGGGGCGGCCTACGTACCGCTGGACCCTGAATACCCAGCGGAACGTTTGGCCTATATGCTCGCCGACAGCCGCCTGGACGTGCTGCTCAGCGAAACCGGCTTGCTCGCCGACTTGCCTTTGCCCCGCGGCCTGACCCGCGTGGATTTCAGCGCCCGTGGCGACGAACTGACCGGCTACCCGACGACCAATCCGCCTAATCACGCGGCGGCGGCTGACCTGGCCTATGTGATCTACACCTCTGGCTCCACCGGCCAGCCAAAGGGCGTGGCCATCGACCATGCCGCCCTCGGCCAGTTCTGTGACAGCGCCACGCTGTACAGCCGACTGAGCGCCGAAGACCGCGTGTTGCAGTTTGCGACCTTCAGTTTCGATGGTTTTGTCGAACAGTGCTTCCCGCCCCTGTGTGCGGGCGCGGCGTTGATCATGCGTGGCGATGAACTCTGGGATGCCGGGCAACTGGCGCAAGAGATTGTCGAGCAGGGCGTGACCCTGGCCGATCTGCCCGCCGCCTACTGGTACCTGTTGGCGCAAGAGTGCGCCGAGCACCGCCGCTCCCTGGGCAAGCTGCGCCAGGTACATGTGGGCGGTGAAGCCATGTCAGTGGAGGGCGTGCGTGCGTGGTACGCCGCGGGCTTGGGCAATGTGCGCCTGGTCAACACCTACGGGCCGACCGAAGCCACGGTGGTCTCTAGCGTGCATGAGTGCCAATTGGCCGATGCCAACGACGCCTACGGCGTGCCAATCGGGCAGGCGATTGCCGGGCGCGGCCTGTATGTACTCGACAGCGGTTTCGAACTGTTGGCCACCGATGGCGTGGGCGAGCTGTGCATTGGTGCCGAGGTTGGCTTGGCGCAACGCTATTTCGACCGCCCGGCGCTGACCGCCGTGCGCTTCTTGCCGGACCCGTTTTGCGCCACGCCCGGTGCGCGGCTTTATCGCAGTGGCGACCTGGCCCGGTATAACCCGGCGGGTGCGCTGGAGTACGTCGGGCGTATCGACCATCAAGTGAAGATTCGTGGCCTGCGTATCGAAATGGGCGAAATCGAAGCCAGCCTGCAAGCCTTGCCCAACGTGCGGGAAGCCGCCGTGCTTGCGCAGCCGAGCGTGACCGGCGTGCAGTTGGTGGCGTACGTGGTGCCCGCCGAAGGCCAAGCGCTGGAGACCCAGGCACTGGCGGCGCGCTTGCGCCAGACGTTGCCGGACTACATGGTGCCGGGCCATTGGGTGGTCCTCGATGCCTTGCCGTTGAACCACAACGGCAAGCTCGACCGCCGTGCGCTGCCCACACCCGACCTGAACCAGGCCAGCGCCGCCTACGTGGCGCCGCAGAGTCCATTGCAAATCCAGTTGGCGGCGATCTGGCAAGCAGTGTTGCAGGTCGAGCAGGTTGGCCTGGAAGATCACTTCTTCGAACGCGGCGGCCACTCCTTGCTGGCCACCCAAGTGATCTCCCGGGTGCGCCACGATCTCAAGCTGGAAGTGCCGTTGCGGGCCCTGTTCGAGCAGCCGACGCTGGCCGCTTTCGCAGCGGCGTGCGCAGGCGTGCAGGCCGATACCGCGCCTGTGATGCAGGCGGTTGGCCGTGAGCAGCCGCTGGCGTTGTCTTTTGCCCAGGAGCGGCAGTGGTTTCTCTGGCAATTGGACCCCACCAGCGCGGCCTATCATGTGCCCACCGCCTTGCACCTGCGCGGTGAACTCGACATCGCGGCGCTGGAGCGCGCCGTTGAGGCCCTGGTGCAGCGCCATGAACCGCTGCGCACCACCTTTGTGGAGGCGGGCGAGCACAGTGTGCAAGTCATCCACCCAAGCCTGGCCGTGCCGGTTGAACAACAAAAGGTCGACGCCGGCGCTATCGAGCAGGCGGTCACCGAAGAGATCCAGCGCCCGTTCGACCTGCGCAACGGCCCGCTGATGCGCGTCAAGTTGCTGATCGTCGCGCCTGATCACCATGTGCTGGTCATCACCCAGCACCACATCATCTCTGACGGCTGGTCGATGCAAGTGATGATCGACGAGTGGGTGGCGCTGTACCAAGGCAGCGCAGGGTTGCCGGCCTTGCCGATCCAGTACGCCGACTACGCCCAGTGGCAGCGCGACTGGATGGCGGCTGGGGAGCAACAACGCCAGCTCGATTACTGGTGCGCTCGTCTGGGGCGCGAGCATTCGTTGCTGGACCTGCCCCTGGACCATCCACGCCCCGCAGTGCAGAGCCATCGTGGCGCGCGCCGCCAGATTCATCTGGAGCGTGCGCTGCTGACTGAACTCAAGACCCTGGCCCAGCGTCAGGACGTGACGCTGTTCATGCTGTTGCTGGCCTCGTTCCAGACCTTGCTGCACCGCTACAGCGGCCAGGCACAGGTGCGTGTCGGCGTGCCGGTCGCCAACCGTAATCGCTTCGAAACCGAGCGACTGCTGGGCTTTTTCGTCAACACCCAGGTGCTGCAAGCTGACGTGCACGGGCAGATGCCGTTCGACCAGTTGCTGGCCCAGGTCAAGCAGCGTGCCCTGGAGGCGCAGGCCCATCAGGACCTGCCGTTCGAGCAGCTCGTGCAAGTGTTGCAGCCCGAGCGCAGCCTCAGCCATAACCCGCTGTTCCAGGTGATGTTCAACCATCAGGACAGCCTGCGTTCAGCCCCGGTGCAATTGCCCGGCCTGGCTTTGCAGCCCGTGGATTGGGCCGGTCACAGCACGCAGTTCGACCTGAACCTGGAAACCGAGGAATCGGTGGACGGTCTCTGGGCCTCGCTGACTTACGTCACGGACCTGTTTGACGCGGCGACCGTGGAACGCCTGGCCGAGCATTGGCAAAACCTGCTGCGCGCGGTCCTGCAGGATGCCTCGGTGGCCTTGGACGACCTGGCGATGCTCAGCCCGTCGCAATCGCAGCAAATGGTGCACGACTGGAACCGCAGCGACACCGACTACCCACGCGAACGCTGCGTACACCAGTTGTTTGAGGCCCAGGCCGCGGCGCAACCCGACGCCATCGCGCTGCACTTCAATGACGAGCACCTGAGCTACGGCGAACTCAACCGTCGCGCCAATCGGCTGGCCCATCGTCTGATCGACATGGGCGTCGGCCCGGACGTGCTGGTGGCAGTACACGTGGAGCGTTCCTTGGACATGGTGGTTGGCTTGCTCGCGACCCTCAAGGCCGGTGGCGCCTATGTGCCGCTCGACCCACAATTCCCGGCAGAGCGCCTGGGCTACATGCTTGAAGACAGCCGCGCCCGGGTATTGCTGACGCAACCGCACCTGCTGGGGCACCTGGCGCAGCCGCACGGCGTGCAGGTGCTGATGGTGGAGGAGGCCGGCACAGCGCAGCACAATCCCCAGGTTGCCGTGACACCGGAGCATCTGGCCTACGTGATCTACACCTCTGGCTCCACTGGCAAGCCCAAAGGGGTGATGGTTCGTCACAAGGCGCTGTGCAGCTTCACCAGCGGCATGGCCGGCACGTTGAGTATCGGCCAGGATGCGCGGCTGTTGTCGCTGACCACCTTCTCGTTCGACATCTTCGCCCTGGAGCTGTATGTGCCGCTGAGTGTCGGCGGTACCGTGTTGCTGAGCACCCAGGCAACGGCCCTCGACCCCGAGGCGATCCTCGATCTGGCCCAGCGTCAGGCGGCGAATGTGCTGCAAGCCACGCCCTCGACCTGGCGCATGTTGCTCGACAGCCCACGGGCTCATTCACTGCGTGGCATCGCCTGCCTGTGCGGTGGCGAAGCGTTGCCCGTCGATTTGGCCCAGCGCATGCTCGACCTGCAAGGCCCGCTGTGGAATCTCTATGGCCCGACGGAAACCACCATCTGGTCGGCGGCTCATCGTTTGCATCAGGCATTGCCGTTCGTTGGACGGCCCATCGCCAATACCGGCTTGTTCATTCTCAATGCCGGTCTCACGCCATGCCCCCAAGGTGTGTCCGGTGAGCTGCTGATCGGTGGTGTCGGCCTGGCGCGCGGTTACCACGGGCAGCCGGCGCTGACCGCCGAACGCTTCGTGCCCAACCCGTTTGGGGCTCCGGGCGAACGCCTGTACCGTACCGGCGACCTGGCACGCTATCAGGCGGACGGCGTGGTGGAATACATCGGCCGTGTCGACCATCAGGTCAAGGTCCGGGGTTTCCGTATCGAGCTGGGTGAAATCGAAGCCTGCCTGCGTGAGTTCGACGGCGTACGCGAAGCCGTGGTGCTGGCCGATAACGACCGGCTGATCGCTTACCTGGTCAGCACCGCGCCGCAGGCACCGCAGGTGTATAAAGCCGCGCTGCGCGAGCGCTTGCCGGACTACATGGTGCCCGCGCAGTGGCTGTTCCTCGACAGCCTGCCGCTGACCCCCAACGGTAAGCTCGACCGCAAGGCACTGCCCAAACCGGCTGCCAGCCTGTCGCTCAAAGGCCATGTAGCGCCCGTCACCCCGCGCGAGCAGCAGGTGGCGGCGATCTGGGCCGAGGTACTGGAATTGCCCCGTGTGGGCCTCGACGATCATTTCTTCGAGTTGGGCGGGCATTCATTGCTGGCCACGCGGGTGGTGTCACGGGTGCGTCAGGCCCTGGCGCTGGAGGTCCCACTCAAGGCCTTGTTCGAACAGCCGCTACTGGGTGATTTCGTGCAGGCCTTGGGCGAGGAGGGCGTCACCGCGCCGGCGCTGATCAAGGCCGATCGCACGCAGCCACTGCCGCTGTCTTATGCCCAGGAGCGCCAGTGGTTCCTCTGGCAACTGGACCCGGCCGGCGCCGCGTATCACATCCCCAGCGCCTTGCGTTTGCACGGGCCGCTGGACCTGACCGCGCTGCAAGAGAGCTTTGATAGCTTGCTGGCTCGCCATGAAAGCCTGCGCACGTATTTCCGTCAGGACGCCACCGGCGCGGTTCAAGTCATTGACGCCCAGGGCCGGGTCGATATCGAGCAGGTCGACAGCGACTATGCCGGCCTCAAGGCGCGGGTCGCGCAGGTGGTCGCCCAGCCTTTCGACCTGCTGCGTGGGCCGCTGCTGCGGGTTACCTTGCTGCGCCTGGCCGAGGACGACCACGTGCTGGTGCTGGTGCAGCATCACATCGTCTCTGACGGCTGGTCGATGCAGTTGATGGTCGAGGAGTTGGTGCAGGCGTATGCCGCTAACAGCCAAGGCCAGGACGTGCAATTGCCGGCGCTGCCGATCCAGTACGGCGATTATGCCGTGTGGCAGCGCGGTTGGATGGAGGCGGGGGAGCAGGCGCGTCAACTGGCCTACTGGCGCGAGCAGTTGAGCGGCGAGCAACCGGTGCTGGAGTTGCCGTTCGACCATCCGCGCCCGGCACAGCCAAGCCATCGCGGCGCACGCTTGGGTATCGAGTTGCATCCGGAGTTGTTGGGCAGTTTGCGCGCATTGGCGCAGCACGCTGGCGTCACGCTGCCGATGCTGCTGTTGGCGTCTTACCAAGCGTTGCTGCATCGCTACAGCGGCCAGGAAGATGTGCGCGTGGGCGTGCCGATTGCCAACCGCAATCGCCTGGAAACCGAGGGGTTGATCGGCTTCTTCGTCAACACCCAAGTGCTCAAGGCCGATATCCACGGGCAAATGAGCAGCGAGCAACTGCTGCACCAGGTGCGCCAGCGTTCCCTGGAGGCCCAGGCTCACCAGGACCTGCCGTTCGAACAGTTGGTGCAGGCATTGCAACCGGAGCGCAGCCTTAGCCTGAGCCCGTTATTCCAAGTGTTGTTCAACCACCGTGTGAGCGCTGCCGACAGCCATCTGCATCGCCTGGCCGACCTGCACGTCGAAGTCCTGGATCTGGACGAAGGCGTGGCCCAGTTCGACCTGGCGCTGGATGTGGAAGAAAGCCCGACGGCCCTGCGTGCCTCCCTGAGTTATGCCACCGACTTGTTCGCCGTGGCGACCATCGAGCGCATGGCCGGGCATTGGCAGAACCTGTTGCGGGCGATGGTGGTCGACCCACAGCAGCCCATCAGCCAATTGAGCCTGCTGGGCGAGGATGAGCAGCAGCAGATTCTTGAGCTGTGGGACCAGACCGACGCCGGTTTTTCAGCCGAGCGCCTGGTGCACGAATTGGTCGGCGATCGCGCCCGGCAAACCCCGGACGCAGTGGCGGTTAAATTCGACGCGCAAGCCCTGACTTACGGTGAACTGGATCGCCAGGCCAACCGCCTGGCCCATGCCTTGATCGCCCGTGGCGTCGGCCCGGAAGTGCGGGTGGCTATCGCCATGCCGCGCAGTGCCGAGATCATGGTGGCGTTCCTGGCGGTGATGAAAGCCGGTGGCGTGTATGTGCCGCTGGATATCGAATACCCACGTGATCGCCTGCTGTACATGATGCAGGACAGCCGTGCGCAACTGCTGCTGACTCACAGCCGGGCGCTGCAGCAACTGCCAGTTCCCGAGGGCCTGGCTACCCTGGCGATTGATCGCACCGAAGAATGGGCCGGTTACAGCGATACGGCCCCGACTGTGGCGCTGGACGGCGACAACCTCGCCTACGTGATCTACACCTCCGGCTCCACCGGTTTGCCCAAGGGCGTGGCGGTGGCTCATGGGCCGTTGGTGGCGCATATCATCGCCACTGGCGAGCGTTATGAGACCTCACCGGCCGATTGCGAACTGCACTTCATGTCCTTCGCCTTCGACGGTTCCCACGAAGGCTGGATGCACCCGCTGATCAACGGCGCCAGCGTGTTGATCCGTGATGACAGCCTGTGGCTGCCGGAATACACCTACGAGCAGATGCATCGCCATAACGTGACCATGGCGGTGTTCCCACCGGTGTACCTGCAACAGTTGGCCGAACATGCCGAGCGCGACGGCAACCCGCCGGCGGTGCGGGTGTACTGCTTTGGCGGTGATGCCGTGGCTCAAGCCAGCTACGACCTGGCGTGGCGCGCGCTGAAACCTAAGTACCTGTTCAACGGCTATGGCCCGACGGAAACCGTGGTCACACCGCTGTTGTGGAAGGCACGCAAGGGCGACCCTTGTGGCGCCGTCTACGCGCCCATCGGCACTTTGTTGGGTAACCGCAGTGGCTACGTGTTGGATGCGCAACTGAACCTGCAACCCATCGGCGTGGCCGGCGAGTTGTACCTGGGCGGCGAGGGCGTGGCCCGCGGTTATCTGGAGCGTCCGGCGTTAACCGCCGAACGCTTCGTGCCGGACCCGTTCGGCAAGCCTGGCAGTCGCGTGTATCGCAGCGGCGACCTGACCCGTGGGCGTCCGGATGGCGTGGTGGATTACCTGGGGCGTGTGGACCATCAGGTGAAGATCCGCGGTTTCCGTATCGAACTGGGGGAAATCGAAGCGCGCTTGCGTGAGCAAACCAGTGTCGGTGAAACCGTGGTGGTGGCCCAGGAGGGGCCGACCGGCAAACAACTGGTGGCCTATGTGGTACCGGCCGACGCCAGCCTGGCCGACCAGGTTGAGTTCCGTGACACCCTGCGTCGTGCCCTGAAAGCCGACCTACCGGACTATATGGTGCCCAGCCACTTCGTATTCCTGGCGCAGATGCCGCTGACTCCCAACGGCAAGCTCGACCGCAAGGGCTTGCCGCTGCCGGATGCGAGCCAGATGCAGCAGCAGTACCTGGCCCCGCAAACCGAGCTTGAGCAGCAGATCGCCACGATCTGGGCCGACATCCTGCACCTGCCGCAAGTGGGCCTGAACGACAACTTCTTTGATGTCGGTGGCCACTCCTTGCTGGCGATCCAGATTACCTCGCGGGTGCAGGCCGAGCTCGGCCTGGACGTACCGTTGATGGAACTGTTCCAGACTGAATCGCTGCGCGCCTACGTGCAGGCCGCAGCCACTTTCCGCGCCGGCAGCGTGGAAGATTTTGATGACCTTCGTGACTTTTTGAGCGAACTAGAGGCGATTTGAACCATGCTTTCCAACCCTAATATCGACCTGGTGTCGCGCTTTCTTCGCTTGCCTCTGGAGCAGCGCCAGCAGTTTTACCAGCGCCTGCAAAGCCGGGGCATGAGTTTCGCTCAACTGCCGATTGCTCCCACCCGCCACGACAGCGACACACCGACGTTGTCTTACGCCCAGGAACGCCAGTGGTTCCTTTGGCAACTGGACAAGGACAGCACCGCCTATCACATCCCAGGCGCCCTGCGTTTGCACGGGCACTTGGACCTGGCAGCGTTGCAACGCAGTTTCGACAGCCTGCTAGCCCGGCATGAAAGCTTGCGCACGCAATTGGTCGATGACGGTCAACGCCTGTGGCAGGCAGTGATGCCGCAGGCACGGGTGCAGATCCAGCAGGCGCACGTCGACCAAGCGCAGTTGATGGCGCGGGTGGAAGAGGAGGTGGTGCGGCCGTTCGATTTGCACCAGGCCCCGTTGTTGCGTGTGACGCTGTTGCAACTGGCCGAGGATGAGCATGTGCTGGTGATGGTGCAGCACCACATCGTCTCCGATGGCTGGTCGATGCAGGTGATGGTGGAGGAACTGGTGCAGCTCTACGCCGCCCATAGCCAGGGCCATGACCTGCAACTTCCGGAGCTGCCGATCCAGTACGCCGACTACGCGCTGTGGCAACGCGGCTGGATGGAAGCCGGGGAACAGGCGCGCCAACTCGCATATTGGCAGGCCCTGCTGGGCGGCGAGCAACCGGTGCTGGAATTGCCGCTGGACCGTCTGCGCCCGGCGCAGCAAAGCCATCGCGGTGCAAGTCTGCAGGTGCATCTGCAACCGACGCTGGTGGCGGGGCTCAAGCGCCTGGCGCAGCAAGAGGGTGTGACCGCGTTCATGCTGCTGCTGGCGTCGTTCCAAGCCCTGTTGTATCGCTACAGCGGGCAGTCGGATATCCGCATTGGCGTGCCGAACGCCAACCGTAACCGTGTCGAAACCGAGCGGCTGATCGGCTTCTTCGTCAACACCCAGGTACTCAAGGCTGACCTTGACGGGCAGATGCGCTTTGCCGAGCTGCTGCAACAAACCAAACGCCGCGCCCTGGAGGCCCAGGCCCATCAGGACCTGCCGTTCGAACAACTGGTGGTGGCGTTGCAGCCCGAGCGCAGCTTGAGCCACAACCCATTGTTCCAGGTGATGTTCAACCACCAGACCGATGCCCAAGGCGGCCGCGAAGGCCAGCAGTTACCGGGCCTGCGTGTGGTGGAACTGGACTGGGACAGCCAGACCACCCATTTTGACCTGAGCCTGGACACCCATGAATCCGCCGACGGGCTTTGGGCCGCGCTGACCTACGCCACCGACCTGTTCGACGCCGCCACCATCGAGCGCTTGGCGCAACACTGGCAACACCTGCTGCAGGCGGTGGTGAGCGCACCCCGCAGCCGCCTCTGTGAACTGCCAATAGTGGGTGCCGCTGAGCAACACAGGATGCTCCAGGACTGGAACACCCCGGCCGGTGTCACCCCCTTTGAGGCTGTACACCGGCTGTTTGAAGCCCAGGCTGATCAGCAGCCGGAACGTCAAGCCCTGGCCCTGGATGAGCAGACCCTCAGCTATGGGGAACTGAACCGTCAGGCCAACCGCCTGGCGCATTATCTGCTGGCTCAGGGCGTCGGCCCTCAAGGGCTGGTGGGGATCGCCGTGGAGCGCTCCTTTGCCATGGTGGTCAGCTTGCTCGCGGTGCTCAAGATAGGAGCGGCCTATGTGCCGCTGGACCCTGAGTACCCCCGCGAACGCCTGGCGCATATGCTTGAGGACAGTGGTGTGGGCCTGGTGTTGACCCAATCGCACCTGCATGGGCGCCTGCCGTTGCCGGCCCAGGTGCTGGCGGTGGACATCGACCGGGTCCAGGCGCAGTTGGCGTTGCGTGCCGACGATAATTTGCCGGTTGAGGTCGAGCCCCAGAGCCTGGCGTATGTGATCTATACCTCCGGCTCCACAGGCAAGCCCAAGGGGGTTGCCATCAGCCATGCAGCACTGAGTGAGTTCGCTGGCATCGCGGCGGATTACTCGCAGTTGGTTGCCCAGGACCGAGTGTTGCAGTTTGCCACCTTGAACTTCGACGGTTTCGTCGAGCAGCTGTACCCGGCGCTGACCCTTGGTGCCACCGTGGTACTGCGTGGCCCGCAGTTGTGGGACGGTGCCGAGCTGTACCGGCAGATCATCACCCAGGGCGTTACCCTGGCCGACTTGCCCACGGCCTACTGGAAGCTGTTCCTGCAAGATTGCCTGGCAGCAGGCCCAAGGACCTATGGTGCCTTGCGCCAGATCCATATCGGTGGCGAAGCCATGCCGTTGGACGGCCCGCTGTTGTGGCAGCGCGCCGGGCTCGGCCATGTGCGCTTGCTCAATACCTACGGGCCTACCGAGGCCACCGTGGTTTCCAGCGTGCTGGACTGCACTGACCCGAGCGCCGTCAGCGCCGGCGGTGCCAGCCCCATTGGCCGGGCGCTACCAGGGCGTGGCCTGTATGTGCTGGACCGTGACCTGAACCTGCTACCGCTGGGCGCCGTGGGTGAACTCTATATCGCCAGCGCCAATGGCTTGGCCCGTGCGTATTTGCAGCGGCCGGGCCTGACCGCCGAGCGCTTTGTCGCTGACCCGTTCAGCCCATCCGGCGAGCGCCTGTACCGCACCGGCGACCTGGCGCGCTATCGCGCCGATGGTGTGGTGGAGTATGTCGGGCGGGTCGATCACCAGGTCAAGGTCCGTGGTTTTCGCATAGAACTGGGTGAGATCGAAACTGTGCTGCTGGCCCAAGACAGCGTGCGTGAAGCGCTGTTGCTGGCTGCCGACAACCAACTGCTGGCCTACCTGGTACCTGCGCAGACGCTGTCTGAAACCGAGCGCGCCGAGGTGGGCGAACAGCTGATGGCCACCTTGCGCGACCACCTGCCGGACTACATGGTGCCGGCGCACCTGATCTTCCTCGAGCGCATGCCGCTCAACCCCAACGGCAAGCTGGATCGCCAGGCCCTGCCCAAGCCAGATGCCAGCGTGGAACAACAGGATTGGCGGGTGCCGGTCACCCCGTTGCAACAACAGGTGGCGGCGATCTGGGCGGCTATTTTGGGGGCCGAACGGGTGGGCTTGAACCAGCACTTCTTCGAACTGGGCGGGCATTCCTTGCTGGCGATGCAGGTGGTGTCACGCATCCGCCAGACGCTGAGCCTGGAAGTGCCGCTCAAAGCCGTGTTCGAACACCCGCGGCTGGAGGCGTTTGTCGCGGCCATGCAAGCCCAGGAGAGCTCATCGCCAACGGCGCCGGCCCTGCTGTCGGCCGGGCGCGTGCAGCCGTTGCCGCTGTCTTACGCCCAGGAGCGACAATGGTTTCTCTGGCAACTGGAACCCCACAGCGCGGCGTATCACATTCCCAGCGCGCTGCGCCTGAAAGGGCAATTGGACCTGGCTGCGTTGCAACGCAGTTTCGATAGCTTGCTGGCGCGTCATGAAAGCCTGCGCACCCATATCCGCCAGGATCACGACGGCGCGGTGCAAGTGATTGAGCCGCCAATGTCCTTGCCGATCACCCAGGCCGATGCCGATGAAGCCCAGCTCAACGCCAGGGTGCAAGCGCTGATCGCCCAGCCGTTCGACCTGCAAGAAGGCCCGTTGCTGCGTGTCACGCTGTTGCGCCTGGCCGCCGACGAGCATGTGTTGGTGTTGGTGCAGCATCACATCGTCTCTGATGGTTGGTCGATGCAGTTGGTGGTCGAGGAACTGGTGCAGTTGTATGCCGGTTACAGCCAGGGCCAGGACGTGCAGTTGCCGGCGCTGCCGATCCAGTATGCCGACTATGCCGTATGGCAGCGCAGCTGGATGGACGCCGGTGAGAAGCAACGTCAACTGGCCTACTGGCGTGAGCTGTTGGGCGGTGAGCAGAGCGTGCTGGAGTTACCGTTCGATCACCAGCGCCCGGCTGTGCAGAGCCACCGCGGCGCACGCCTGGCATTCGAGCTGACGCCGGAACTCACTCAGGGGCTCAAGGCTTTGGCCCAACAGCAGGGCGTGACCCTGTTCATGTTGTTGCTGGCATCGTTCCAGACCTTGTTGCACCGCTACAGCGGCCAGGAAGAAATACGTGTCGGCGTGCCGATTGCCAACCGCAATCGCAGCGAGACCGAGCGCTTGATTGGTTTCTTCGTCAACACCCAGGTGCTCAAGGCCGATGTGCATGGGCAGATGAGTGTCGAGCAGTTGCTGCAGCACGTTCGGCAACGCGCCCTGGAAGCCCAGGCCCACCAGGATTTACCGTTCGAACAACTGGTCGAAGCCCTGCAACCTGAGCGTAGCCTGAGCCACAACCCGCTGTTCCAGGTCATGTTCAATCATCAGACTGACGTCGGCCAGGCTCAGGTTCAGCACCAACTGCCAGGGCTGCGGGTAGAAGGGCTGGACTGGGACAGCAAGACCGCACATTTCGACCTGGACCTGGATATTCAGGAGTCCACCGAAGGTATATGGGCCACCTTGGGTTATGCCCAGGACCTGTTCGAAGCCAGCACCGTGCAACGCATGGCGCGTCACTGGCAGAACCTGCTGCAAGGTATGGTCGCCAACCCACGACAGCAGCTCAGCCAGTTAAGCCTGCTGGACGCCACCGAACAACTACAGATCCTGCAACTGTGGAACCGCACGGAGTCTGGCTTTTCGGCCGAGCGCCTGGTGCACGAATTGGTCGGCGATCGCGCCCGCGAAACTCCGGACGCGGTGGCGGTGAAATTCGACGCTCAAACCCTGACTTACGGCGAACTGGATCGCCAGGCCAACCGCCTGGCCCATGCCTTGATCGCCCGTGGCGTCGGCCCGGAAGTGCGGGTGGCTATCGCCATGCCGCGCAGTGCCGAGATCATGGTGGCGTTCCTGGCGGTGATGAAAGCCGGTGGCGTGTATGTGCCGCTGGATATCGAATACCCACGTGATCGCCTGCTGTACATGATGCAGGACAGCCGTGCGCAACTGCTGCTGACTCACAGCCGGGCGCTGCAGCAACTGCCAGTTCCCGAGGGCCTGGCTACCCTGGCGATTGATCGCACCGAAGAATGGGCCGGTTACAGCGATACGGCCCCGACTGTGGCGCTGGACGGCGACAACCTCGCCTACGTGATCTACACCTCCGGCTCCACCGGTTTGCCCAAGGGCGTGGCGGTGGCTCATGGGCCGTTGGTGGCGCATATCATCGCCACTGGCGAGCGTTATGAGACCTCACCGGCCGATTGCGAACTGCACTTCATGTCCTTCGCCTTCGACGGTTCCCACGAAGGCTGGATGCACCCGCTGATCAACGGCGCCAGCGTGTTGATCCGTGATGACAGCCTGTGGCTGCCGGAATACACCTACGAGCAGATGCATCGCCATAACGTGACCATGGCGGTGTTCCCACCGGTGTACCTGCAACAGTTGGCCGAACATGCCGAGCGCGACGGCAACCCGCCGGCGGTGCGGGTGTACTGCTTTGGCGGTGATGCCGTGGCTCAAGCCAGCTACGACCTGGCGTGGCGCGCGCTGAAACCTAAGTACCTGTTCAACGGCTATGGCCCGACGGAAACCGTGGTCACACCGCTGTTGTGGAAGGCACGCAAGGGCGACCCTTGTGGCGCCGTCTACGCGCCCATCGGCACTTTGTTGGGTAACCGCAGTGGCTACGTGTTGGATGCGCAACTGAACCTGCAACCCATCGGCGTGGCCGGCGAGTTGTACCTGGGCGGCGAGGGCGTGGCCCGCGGTTATCTGGAGCGTCCGGCGTTAACCGCCGAACGCTTCGTGCCGGACCCGTTCGGCAAGCCTGGCAGTCGCGTGTATCGCAGCGGCGACCTGACCCGTGGGCGTCCGGATGGCGTGGTGGATTACCTGGGGCGTGTGGACCATCAGGTGAAGATCCGCGGTTTCCGTATCGAACTGGGGGAAATCGAAGCGCGCTTGCGTGAGCAAGCCAGCGTCGGTGAAACCGTGGTGGTCGCCCAGGAGGGGCCGACCGGCAAACAACTGGTGGCCTATGTCGTACCACTGGACCGGACGCTCCTGGATGATGCTGTCGCTCAATCCACCGGTCGCGAAACCTTGCGGCGCGCCTTGAAAACCCGCTTGCCGGACTACATGGTGCCGACGCATTTGATGTTCCTTGAGCGTATGCCGCTGACCCCCAACGGCAAGCTCGACCGCAAGGGCTTGCCGCTGCCGGATGTGAGTCAGATGCAGCAGGTGTATGTGGCGCCCGAGAGCGAGTTGGAGCAACAGGTGGCGGCCATCTGGGCCCAGATCCTGGGCGTGGAGCGTGTCGGTCTGGCCGATCACTTTTTTGAGTCGGGGGGGCATTCATTATTGGCGATGCAGGTAATTTCGCGCCTGCGTCAGCTGTTGGGTCGGGAAGTACCCCTCAGAACAATGTTTGAGCAACCGCGACTGCAGGGGTTTGTCGAGACCCTGTGCAACTCCCATGAATCACAGGCAAGTGTGCTTCAGATCCTGCCGGTCAGCCGTCAACAGCCGTTGGCGCTGTCTTATGCCCAGGAGCGCCAGTGGTTTCTCTGGCAATTGGATCCGCACAGTGCGGCCTACCATGTACCCAGCACCTTGCGCTTGCGTGGCTGGCTGGATCATGCGGCTTTGCAACGCAGTTTCGACAGTCTGGTAGCCCGTCATGAAAGCCTGCGAACGCAGGTACATCAGGACGAAGGGCAGGCCTTCCAGATAATCCGTGAAAACGGCACTGTGGACATCCTTCATGAGCAGGTCAATGAGGCGGACCTGCAACGTCGGGTAGAGACCGAGATCGCGCAACCTTTCGATCTGCATCAAGGGCCGTTGCTGCGCGTAACCTTGTTGCGCCTGGCCGAAGACGACCATGTGTTGGTGCTCGTGCAGCACCATATCGTTTCCGATGGCTGGTCAATGCAGGTGATGGTGGATGAGTTGGTGCAACTTTATGCCGCCTACAGCCAGGGCCAGGACCTGCAACTGCCGGCGTTGCCGATTCAATATGCTGACTATGCCCAGTGGCAGCGTGACTGGATGACGGGTGGTGAACGCGATCGGCAAATGGGTTACTGGCAGGCTCTGCTTGGCGGTGAGCCGTCAGTGTTGGAGCTACCCCTTGATCGGCCGCGACCTTCGGTGCAGAGCTTTCGTGGTGCAAGCCTGGAGATCAAGCTTGCACCGGCATTAGTGGCGGGGCTCAAGGCCCTGGCGCAGCGTGAGGATGTCACGCTGTTCATTGTTTTGTTGGCGTCGTTCCAGGCTCTACTGCACCGCTACAGCGGGCAGCAGGATATTCGCGTGGGTGTGCCTATTGCCAATCGTAACCGGGTCGAAACCGAGCGCCTGGTAGGTTTTTTCGTCAACACCCAAGTGCTAAAGGGCGATATCGATGCGCAGCTGACGGTCACCCAGTTGTTGCAGCAGGCCAAGCACCGGGCGTTGGACGCCCAAAGCCATCAGGACTTGCCGTTCGAGCAATTGGTCGAAGCCCTGCAACCTGAACGCAGCTTGAGCCGCAATCCGTTGTTTCAGGTGCTTTTCAATCATCAGAGTCAAGCGCGTCTAGCCAGTACGAGCCAGCAACTACCCGACCTGAGGATTGAAAGCTTGGAGTGGGGCACGCAAACCGCTCAGTTCGATTTGAGCCTGGACACACAGGAAACCGTCGATGGGCTATGGGCAACCCTGACTTATGCGACCGACCTGTTCGATGCCGCCACGCCCAATCGCATGGCGCGCCATTGGCAGAACCTGTTGCAGGCCATGTTGGATGACCCTCACCAACGTGTCGCTCAGCTACCGCTATTGGAACCTCTTGAGCATCAGGTGATAGTCGAACAGTGGAACGACACGGCGCAGGATTATCGGTTGGAAGACAGCGTGCAGAGGCAGATCGAAGCGCAAGTGCGGCGCACACCGAATGCCCAGGCTTTGGTGTTTGGCGCTCAGACACTGAGTTATACGCAGTTGAATGCACGAGCCAATCGATTGGCGCACCGCTTGATCCAGGCCGGTGTCGCGCCTGATGTGTTGGTAGGTGTGGCGATGGAACGCTCCATTGAAATGGTGGTAGCACTTCTGGCTGTGCTTAAGGCAGGTGGCGCCTATGTGCCGCTGGACCCGGACTACCCGCGCGAACGCCTGGCCTACATGCTGCAAGACAGCAACGTACCGCTGCTGCTGACGCAGGCGCATTTGTTACAGGCCTTACCGGTCAGCGCGCCCTCGCACTGTCTGGTGGTCGAGCCCGACGATCACTGGCTGAGCGAGTATGCCGATACCGATCCTGATGTGGCCGTAGACGCGGAAAATCTCGCTTACGTCATTTACACCTCCGGTTCCACCGGCCAGCCGAAAGGGGCGGGTAACCGCCACTGTGCGTTGACCAATCGGTTGCTATGGATGCAACAGGCTTATACGCTCGGCGCCGAAGATACGGTGTTGCAAAAGACACCGTTCAGTTTTGACGTATCGGTATGGGAGTTTTTCTGGCCCTTGATGACCGGTGCACGGCTGGTGGTAGCGGCTCCTGGAGATCATCGAGATCCATCGAAGTTGGTGGAGTTGATCAATCGGCACCAAGTGACCACCCTGCATTTCGTGCCTTCCATGCTGCACGCATTCCTGCAGGATTCACAGGTGGCCAGCTGTCAGGGGTTGCGCCGTATCATCTGTAGTGGCGAAGCCTTGCCGGTGGGGGTGCAGCAACACGTATTCGCCGAGCTGCCGAATACGGGCTTGTTCAACCTGTATGGACCGACTGAGGCTGCGATTGATGTGACTCACTGGACGTGCGTCGATGAGCATCGTGACAGCGTGCCGATTGGCAGACCCATTTCCAATCTGCGCACTTACGTGCTGGATGCGCAGTTGCAGCCAGTCGCGGTGGGCGTTGCGGGCGAGTTGTACCTGGGGGGCGTCGGGCTGGCACGCAGTTACCATCGACGTCCCAGCCTGACCGCAGAGCGGTTTGTACCGTGCCCGTTCCAGCCTGGCACGCGGTTGTATCGTACCGGCGACCGGGTGCGACAGCGCAGGGATGGCGTGATCGAATACATTGGGCGCCTGGATCATCAAGTAAAACTACGCGGTTTGCGCATAGAGCTGGGTGAGATCGAGGCGCGCTTGCTGGAGCATCCACTGGTGCGCGACGCCTCGGTGCAAGTGCATGAAGGCAAGTATCTCGTTGGGTATGTGGTGCTGCAGGATTCGACACTCGCCTGGCGTGATGCACTGAGCACTCATTTATTGGCACATGTGCCGGACTACATGGTGCCTGCGCAGTGGGTACTGCTGGACCATATGCCACTGAGCCCCAACGGCAAACTGGATCGCAAGGCATTGCCTGCGCCGGATTCAAACTTGCACGAACGGCACTTCGTCGCAGCGCGCAATACGCTGGAGCAAGCACTTGTAGCCATTTGGCGCGAAGTCCTGGAGCTTGAGCAGGTGAGTGTCGAAGATAACTTCTTCGAGTTGGGCGGGCATTCGTTGCTGGTCCTGATGCTCAAGGAGCGCATCCGCAAAGCTGTTGGCGTGGAGCTGTCGGTGAGTCAGTTGATGCTCAATCCGAGCGTCGCAGGGCAGGCGGCTTGCCTTGAGGGAAGCGCTGGCAGTTCGTTGATCGTGAGGCTCAACAGTCAAAGCCGTGGAACACCGTTGTACCTGTTCCATCCCAGCTATGGCTCGGTGCATTGTTACAAGGCGATTGCCCTTGCGTTGCGTGAGCACAGGCCGGTGATGGGGGTGATGTGTCGCGCCTTGGCCGAGGAGGGCAGCGAGGTGCCAGCCTGGGCTGCAATGGTCGAGGACTACACGACGCAATTGTTGAAGGCTCAGCCCGAGGGTCCGTTCCGTTTGGCCGGTTGGTCGCTGGGGGGCAACCTGGCGATGGAAGTCGCCTATGGCCTGGAGCAGGCGGGCCGACAGGTCGAGTGTGTTGGCTGGATCGACGCATCCCCGCCGCAGTGGGTCAAGCCGTTTTGGGATACGGCGGTGATGGTTGACGAAAGAGATATTTCTGCCAATGAACGGCGTGTGGAACTGTTGGAGGTGATGTTCCCTGAGTTCTCCCAGCAGATTCATGCCCACTGGTCCGAGCTGCAATGCTTAGAGGCTGCAGAAGGCGAGCAATGGACTGCATTCAGCCACTGGGCCGAGGAAACCCTGGGCTCGCGTTTTGGCGAGCTCAAGGATGAGTTGCTCAGTGGCCACGAAGCGCAGATTTCCTGGGAGGTTGACCGCATTCTCGGGCAGCGCCTGCACGATGCCGACTTCAAGGCGATCAAGGCACCGATAAGTTGCTGGTGGGCGACCTTGAGTCGTACTGGGGTACATCATCAATTGATTGAGGCGAGCATGCTGGAAGTTGCAGTGCAATCAACGATCGAGCGCTCAGTGTTGATCGAGACCAGCCATGACCGATTAATCGATAACGCAGAGTTCGTCCATAGCTTCGCTGCCGCGATGAGCTGACCAGAGGCCAATATGAAAAGCCCCCAGTCACCTTGAGCGACTGGGGGCTTTTTTATGGCCCTATCTATAATTCGGACAAACAAACCGCCCCGGGCAGTCATTGCCTCGGGGCGTCTGATCCTGCTTTAGAAGTCCCAGCGAGTGCTGAGCATGAAGTTACGGGGTTCACCATAAGCGGCAGAATTGTAGAAGCCGATGTTGGTGTAATAGGACTTGTCGAAAACGTTGTTGATGTTCAGCGTCGCCGACACGTTTTTAGTGAATTGATAACGGGTCATCAGGTCCACCAACCAGTACGCTTCTTGAGAGAACTCCTCGTAGCCACCACGGGGAGAGTTATAGATATTCTGCCAGCCAACGCTCTGCCAGCGAGCGCCACCGCCAACGGTCAACTTGTCAAGATTACCCTTGAGCTTGTAAGTGGTGTACAGGCTGACCTGGTCTTCGGGTTCGAAAGTGGAAATCTTGACGTCTTTGTCGTCACGCACAATCTTGTGGGTATAGCCAGCCTGGAGCTGCCAGCCCGGAGCCAGTTCGCCGGACATCTCCAGCTCGTACCCCTTCGTCACGGCCTGGGTGCCTTTGAACGCGTAGTTCGAGGGGGTAGGTTTCAAGTTGTTGTAGTCATCGTCCGAAACGGAACGGTTGTCTTCATGGATCTCGAAGTAGGCCGCACTGGCGTTTACACGACCATCCAGGAAGTCGGCCTTTACACCCAGCTCCCAATTCTGGCCTTCGTCCGGCTCAAGCAGCTTGTTGTCCCTGTCGCGGTTATAGCTTTCCTGGGGCATGAAAATATCGGTGTAGCTGGCGTAAACCGAGTAGGTGTCATTCAGGTCGTACACCGCACCGACATAAGGTACGAAGCGTCCTGACTCGCGATAGGTAGGGTTGTAGCCGGTCACCGTGTAGTTGACTACCCGGCCACCGAGCAGCAGCTTCAGGTCGTCAGCAAGGTTCAGCCGTGTTGTCATGTACATGCCGGTCTGGCGGACGGTGTCGTCGATTTTCGATTGTGGTTTGCCCCAATCAGGTTGCGGTGCGTTGCCGTGCCAGTTATTGAAGTCCACCAGGTTGGGGGCGAGGTTCCAGTAGCCATTGCCATTCCATTCCGAAGCGCTGATGGAACCGCCGAATACCAGTTCATGCTCCCTGCCTCCCAGGCTGAAGGGGCCGCTTACATACAGATCGGCGGAGTCACTGACGGTTTCACCGGTGTATTTGCCCGAAGTCAGCTGTGACTTACCATCCAATCCCGGGGTGTCACCCTGAATGGAACCCATGAGTGCGTGGTAGCCGTTGATCTTGTGATCCAGTTGCAGTTTGGTTATCCAGCCATCCCCCAGGTCGTGCTCCAACATGGCGAAGACGGTGCGGGTGTATTGCTCCCAACTGCTCCAGTCGGCCGCGTTGTTGAACGAGCGCTTGACGTCGTTGCGATTACCCTGGGCGTCGATCAATGGGAAACTGCCCGACCAGGATGAGCCTTTCGGCAGGCTGTCCTGATAATCGCCGCCGACTGTCAGCAGGGTATCGGGAGACAGGTCGAACTCCATGATGCCGTAGTAAGTCGGGCTTTTGCGCTCGTAGCGGTCCATGAACGAGTGTTTGTTCTGATAGGCGGCGACGGCCCGGCCACGGATATTGCCGGTCTCGGTCAGCGGGCCACTCACATCCAACTCGCTGCGGTAGTTGTCCCACGAACCGGCACCCAGCGTGGCATGACCTTGGAACTCAGAGGTCGGCTTTTTGCGTACCAGGTTGATAGTGGCCCCCAGTGAACCAGCACCGGTCAGCAGGCCAGTCGCGCCCTTGAGTACTTCAACACGGTCGTAGATCGCCATGTCGCTCAGCGTGTTCCCCGCCGAGTAAGCCACGTTGCGTGCGGTGGAAGGGATCCCGTCATATTGGAAGTTGTTGATAGAGAAACCACGAGCGTAGTAGTTGCTGCGCTCAGTATCGAAGGCTGAAACGGTAATGCCCGGCGTGTGGCGCATCACGTCGTCGACACTGTTCAGGCCAAAGTCGTCCATGTGCTGACGCGTGACCACGGTCACCGATTGCGGGGTTTCCTTGGGTGTCAGGACCAGGCGCGTTGCGGTGGCAATCGAGCCTGGCGTATAGGAGCCGGTATTCTCGGTGACGTTACCCAGCATGTTGCCAGTGACTTGCGTCGGGCTCAGCTCCAGCCCACCACCACTACCAGCAGCAGTGACAGTCAAGGTGTTGCCGTTGAGGTTATAGGTGGTCTGGCTACCGGCCAGCAATGCATTGATGGCCTGCTGTGGCTGCATCTTGCCCTTGACGGCGGGGCTGTTCTTGCCCTGCACATCGCCCGGGCTGTAGAGCACTTGCACATTGGTCTGGCGGCCAAATTCCTGCAGTGCGCTCCCCAGCGACTGTGCAGGAATATTCAACTCGATCTCCTGGGCCTGCACATAGCCTGCAATCGGCATCGACACAGCCAACGCCAGGGTACTGGGCAAGAGGTTGATGTTCAGGGCCCGGCGCATGGATAGCGCTTTGCTCAGGGGGCTGAGACCGAGTCGTGCTGGCATGGATGCTTTCTCTTCTATGTTTTAAGTGGGCAATTCTAAGTGTTTATTGAGTTTAGTTCTCATTACCACTAGTGAGACGTTCCTACTTCGCAAAACCGGAAAAAATTATTCCGGTACTTCATGCAGGCTCCATCTCATGCACCACCTGACCGGCGCGCAGGCGCACCAAATGATCGGCGATGTCGAAATAACGGTCGTCGTGGCTGATCACGATGATGGTCTTGCCCAGGCGTTTGAGGTCCGGCAGCAACTCGGTGTAGAAGATGCGGCGGAAGGCCGGGTCCTGGTCGGCGGCCCATTCGTCGAATACCAGTACCGGGCGCTCCTCCAGCCAGGCATTGACCAGGGCCAGGCGCTTGCGTTGGCCGGTGGACAGGTCAGTGGTGCTGAACACACCGTCCTTGACGCTGACCTTGTGCGCGATTTCCAGGCGCTCAAGGTATTGGGTGGCGCTGTCCAGGGACTGGGTGGCACTGCCTTGTACCAGGTCATCGAACAGGTAATAGTCGGAAAACACCGTGGTGAACAACTGGCGATAATCATCGCGCTCTGGGTCGGTCACCGCTGTACCGTTGAGCAGGATCTCACCCGCCTGAGGCGGATACAGGCCCAGCAGCAATTTGATCAGGGTGGTCTTGCCGCTGCCGTTCTCGCCGACGACAAACACGATATCGCCTTGTTTGATGCTCAGGTTGATCGGCCCCAGGTGGAACGGTTGGCTGCCTTCAACCGCTGGCGGGCTGTAGCTGACGCCGCGCAGTTCGAGGCTGTTGACCACAGGCTTCGGCGCTTCACTGTCGTCCATCAACAAGTGGGGCTCGGGCGAAGAAAAGCGCTCCGACAGTTCGCTGATGCGCCCAAAGGCAATCTTCGCCTTGCCAACCACGGGCAAATAGCCCAGCAGGTGTTCCAGCGGGCCTTTCATATACAGCAGTACCAGCACGAAGCCGGTAATCACCGTGGGATCGGGGTTGGGATTGTAGGCCTGCATCGCCAGGGCCAGGCCGATGACCACGAAGAACAGCATCGAGCCAAAGGTCTTGGCCAGAATATAGATGTTGACTGAACGCACCTGGATATCGCTGATGCGGTCTGCGGTTTCCTGGATGCGGTGGGTGTTCATGCGAAACCGCCGCGGGCGGTGCATGCGCAGTTCCTTGGCGCCAGAAGCAATCGCATTGTAGTAACGTTGCAATTCATCTTCGTGGCTGCGGGCCAGATCGAAGCCCTGGATGCCTTTGCCGCCCGCGATGAATTGCACGGCGCTGCCGATGATGATTGCGACCACCATCATCAGGAACATCGGCACGGACAGGTAAGCCAGGTAACCCAGGCATCCCAGGGTAACGGTGGCGGCGATGGCCAGGGGCGTGAAGGCAAAGGAAAAGTCGCTGATGGTGTCCACGTCGTGGGTCAGCACCGGGATCAAGCGGTGCGAGCGATATTGCTCGATCTGCCCGATGGGCGCTGACAGCACCTTTTCACCCAGGTCCTTGCGCAGGGCGGCAATGATCCGTTGCCCGACGTAGTTGGTGCCGATGTCGGAAATGATCGAGCTGACCAGCGCCACCACGCACAATGCGGCGAAGGTCAACACCACACCCTGGGTCATGCCCCCCGCCGAATGCAGGGCATTGTTAATCGTCGCCAACAGCAAGGTAATGGCCAGGCCGCCCGCCATGCCAAGGGCGACGGACACCGTCACGATGGTGCGAAAGGGCCTGAGCAATGCGAGCAAACCTTTGAAGGCGCCGCGCTTGGGGTCGGTCATAAATACTTCCCGGAAAGTGAAAAAGAGGGGGCTGGGCACACAGACCCTTACCCATGACAAACGAAGCTGTGGCGTGACTATTTAGCGCGGCGTGCCGGGCGGTGGCAGTGGGCGATAAATTGCCCGGGGCCTGGTTCGTTCTTGTTCTGTAGGCGCACGTGTATCAATGCCGTGCGTGGCCCTTTGAGCGAGAGCGAAACACATGACGAAAAAGAACCTGGTGTATGTCTGGTCCCTGAGAAACGCCGCCGCCGACAAGGCGGGGCAACCGGTGGCCTATAAAGACCACGAGCGCTATATGAAATCGGTGCTGGAGTTTCTGGTGGGCTCGCTCAACGACACGTCGCTGGGCGAGGCTTACAACCTCGTAGGCGTGGTGTATGACGACGATGAGCACAACCCGCGGGACCAGCAGTTGGTGGCGGACTATGGCTTTGCTTACCAGCCGGGTCGCCAGTGGTTGTACCCGGCGGATTTGCGTGTGCAAGGCACGTTGGTCAATGACCTGCTGCTCAGCGTGCCGTCGACCTATCGTCGCCTGCCACGGGGCAGCGCCGAACATGTCGCCGGCAAGCAGGATTTCGAGCGTCGGCTGCATGACACCCTGGTGGAGTTGAAGGCTGACATCGTGGTGCTGGATGGTTTGCTGGTGATCCTCGACGAACTGGTGCGCCCGGGTGCGCCGTTTGCACGGCGCATCATGAACATTCATCCGGGCATCACCCGCCTCGAGTCGCCTTACGAACGCCGTGGGGCGTACGCCACCTGGAATGCGCTGTACGGCGCACGTGGGCAGGCGATTACCGACTGGGCAACCAAGGCGACTCAGGCGTGCGAGCCGTTGTATTGGACCGGTGCGTCATTCCACTACGTGGATAACGGCATCGACTCGGGAGAGGTGTTCCACGACGTGCTCAAGACCGAGATTTCGCCCGAGGACACCATCCTTGAGTTGCGCTGGAACAACTTCAACAACAGCCTGTTCCCGGCATTGCATGAAGGCTTGGAGCTGTTGGCCAAACAAGGCTGAACCCTGTAGGAGCGAGCAAGAACTAGGCGTCCCCTCGCTCCTACAAGGTATTAGAGTTCGCGTACTACCCGGAACCCAATCCAATCCCCCCGTGTTTGCGGGTAGATGTTGTTGCGATTGCCCGAGCGTGAAAACACCGGCGCCTCGCCCCAGTCATTGCCGCGAATCTGGTAGGCCTCGCAGTTGGGCTCCACCCAGGCACTGCCATCAGTTGGCGCGCCGACGTAGTTCGGATGCTCGCAATCAGCCACCCGCTCATACACATTGCCGTGCATGTCATACATGCCAAAGGCATTCGGTGGGTAGCTGCCCACGGGCGACGAATAGCTGTAGCCGTCCGCCGGGCCGTAGGTGTTGGCGTGCTGGGCGATGCTGTAGCCCTTGCCTTCGTCGAACGGGAAGGGGAACGGGCCGGTGGTGCCGGCGCGGGCGGCGTATTCGCGTTGGGCTTCGCTGACCATCTGGTACGTGTGCCCGGTCTTCTTCGACAGCCAGCTCACGTACTGCTTGATGTCGTCCATGTCCATGCACACCGCCGGCTGACGTGGCCCCTGGGGGTAGCGCGGCTTGCTGGCGATGCATTCGCGGCCGGGGCGGTCGTCGCCATTGGCGATCTTGACTCCGGTCTGGCGCACGTAGCTGTCCCATTCGCCGGCGGTGATGTGGAAGCGGCTCATGGCGAACGGCTTGGCGAAGGTCACGGCATGCATGGGGCCTTCGTCGGGCTCGCGGCCCACTTCGTCTTCCGGGGTACCCATGGTGAAGGTGCCGGCGGGCAGCACCACCATTTCCGGGCAGTCCTTGCAGTCTTTGAAGACCTTGCCCGGTTGTGGGGCGGCGGCATGGGCCAGGCCGGGCAGCAGGGCGCCGCACAGGGCGGTGAGTGCCAGTGCGGTGAGCGGTTTGAGTCGGGATGGCGTCATGGAGGCGTCTCGTTCAAAGGGAAAAGGGGTCATAACCGCTGGCTCAGCAGGGTCATGAAGCGCTGGATCTCATCGGAGTTGTTAAGCAGGCCCGGCGAGGTGCGAATCACCGGGCCAACGTCACGGTCCACCGCGTCCACCACCACGCGGTTTTTCATCAGGTAGGCCGCGACGGCATCGCTGTCCTGGTTCTTGACCCGAAAGAAGGTGAAACCTGCTGACAGCTCGGGGCTGCGCGGCGTGACCAGTTCGATCTGCGGGTGGGCCAGCAGTTGGTCCTTGAGTTCGGTGTTGAGGGCATGGATGCGTGCCTGCACCGCTGCCTTGCCCAGTTGCAGGTGCAACTTGAAGGCTTCGTCGGCGGCCCAGCGATGTTCGAAGGCGTGGTAGCCGCCTGGCGTCATGGTCGTGGCGAAGTTTTTGTCTTCGGAGAAGGTCGGAATCATCGGCGTGACGTATTTGTTTTCGGTCTCGCGGGCGCACACCAGGCCGGTGCCCCGCGGGCCGAACATCCACTTGTGGGTGCCAGCGATGAAGAAGTCGCAGTGCATAGCGGGGAAGTCGAGGTCTTCCACGCCGAAGCCGTGCACACCATCGACGATATAAAGCAGTCGGTCCGGCTCGTCGCGGTTGCGGTTGTGTTCGTCCACCAGCTTGCCGATCTCACCGATGGGCAGTTTTACGCCGCTGCCGGATTGCACCCAGGTCATGCCCAGTACACGGGTGTTGGGGCGAATGTTGCGCTGGATATTGCCCAGCACTTCATCGGCCGAGACCTGATTGGGGTTTTTGAACAGGCGTATCTTGCGAACCTGGGTCTGCTCCTTGCGTACCCGGAAGTCCAGGCTGAACTCGGTAGCGTAATGCTCATGCACCGTGGTGAGGATTTCCTGGTCGGCGCGCACCTTGATCCCGCCATAGATCATCGCCAGCCCTTCGGACGTGCTGCCGGTCAGGGCGATCTGCGCTGGCGTGGCGTTCAGGTAGCGGCCGGCCCACTCGCGTACCTGGCCCTCACGCTTCCAGGTTTCCTGCAGGTCCCAGTCCATGGCCAGGCCAGGGTTGCGGTCGATCTGTTGGCGGTAGCGTTCGATGGCCTCGCGCACGGGCCTGGGGTGCGAGGCCACCAGGAAGTTGGAAAAATGCAGGTAATTGGGGTCCTGGTTGAACAGTTGTTTCAATCCCGTCCATGGGTCGTTCGTGGCGGCGGCGACTGCCTGAGGCAGCAACGCGGTGCCCAGCGGCAGGCTCGCGGCAAAGACGCCGGCCTGCTTGAGAAATGTACGGCGGTCGGTCATGGACTTACTTCGTGGTGGTTAGCGGTTGGCCAAGGGTTTGGCGGCTTTTTGGACCTGGTCCCACACCCGCAGGAAGTTGCCTCCCCACAGCTTGGCGATATCGGCTTCGGAGTAGCCGCGCTGGATCAGTTCGGCAGTGACGTTGCGCACCTCGCCGACGTTCTCCCAGCCCTGGAGGCCGCCGCCGTCGTTGAAGTCCGAGGCAATGCCGACATGATCGATGCCGATCTTGCGCACGGTGTAGTCGATGGCGTCGCCGAGGTCCTTGAGGGTGGCCTTGGGCTCTTCCTCGAGAATGCCGTACAGCGCGCTGGCGTATTGGCCGAAGCGTTGCTCGGGCCAGGCGGCAATGATTGCATCGCCGGGCATCAGGGCCATGGCCAGATTCGGCAGTGGCGGCAGGTCGAACCGTGCGCGCAAGGTATTGAGCTTGTCCTGGGTCGGCTGGCTCAAGGGGCGCAGGTAGGCGGGGAAGCCCACCACCTGCACCACGCCGCCACTGTTCTTGATCAGTTGCAGTTCCTTGTCGCTGAGGTTGCGCGGGATATCCACTGACGCCCGAGGCGCCGAATGGGACGCCACCATCGGCGTGCGGCTCAACTGCGCGACCTGCTCCAGGGCCTTGGTCGACATCTGCGACACGTCGATGATCACCCCCAGGTCATTGAGGCGATGCACCGCTTGCTGGCCGATCGGCGACAGGCCTTCAAGGGCGTCGGGGGAGTCATTGAAAAACGGCAGCGGGCGCGACGAGTCGGACCAGGCGTTATTGCCGATGTAGCTGAACCCGAACATGCGCATGCCGCGTGCGGCCCACAGGTCCAGCTGGTTCAGGTCATTGCCCAGGGGGTAGGCGTTGAGCATGCTGATAAAAATCGCGAACTTGCCTTCGCCGTGCAAGCGGCGCATATCGTCCGGGGTGTAGGCGATGCCCACCTGGTTGGGAAAGTCGCGCACCATGCCGGAGATGATCTTATAGCGCACCTCCTGCTCGTGGCGGGCCTCTTCGACAAAACCATCGGTGGGTTTGTGCGGAGCGTTATCGCCGTTCCAGATTTCCGGCCAGCCGAAGATCGTCAGCGCGGCGCCCGACAATCGGCCGCGGGCGGCCTTGGCCAGGTCGAACTGGCCGCTGCCATCCTTGTCGGCCTCATTGCCCGCCGTGCCGAAATCCAGGGGCAGGGTGATGTGGCTGTCAAATGACAACAGGCGTTCCTGCATTTCATTGGCCTGCTTGATCACCTCCAGCGGGTAGCCGGCGTTGCCCTTGAACCACTGATCCCAGACCAGCAAGCCAGCCCCGGCGCCGATAGCCAGGGCCAGCGGCAGGCCGATATACAGCGCCTTTTTCGAACGTGATTTTGTCATTGCCATCTCAGTCAGTTGAGGCCTTTGCTATCAGGGAAGGACGAGCGATGACGGGGGAAATTTAGGTGGCGGGGGCAGGGCGGTAAATTTCATCGGGTTGCAAACGTTCTAGCTCTGATCAAGCCGTTTCCTAAGGTAGCCAATGACAATCTCTCGACGTGGGTTCATCGCAGGCCTGGCGCTGACCGGTGCAGCGGTGCCTGCGGCCTTTTATGCCCATCGCGAGTTGACGCGGGAAGACGAGTTTCCCATCACCCCCGGTGAAGCCACGGTCGACCTGGCCGACACCCAGGGCCAGCATCTGGCGAACACCCTGCGGGGCGTCTGGAGCCTGCGCCTGGAAGGCCGCGATGCGGGCCTTGCGGGCCTGCCGCTGCAAGGCCTGGAGCTGCTGCTGGACATCGCTCCCCGTGGGCGTGGCCTGCGCGGTTACCTGGACACCGCCGAGCAGCTGCGTGCGGACGGCGAGCCGCGCTACCGCGTCTTGGGTGATGTGCTGACGGGCGAGGGCGCCGTGCTCTATTGGCGCTTGATCGACCGCGATTCCGCCGGCGGTGTGCCGGCCTATGAATTCAAAATGACCCTAGATGAAGTCTGGGCCGATTTCAGCAATGCCGGCAGCGCCACCCTCAGCGGGCACATCCTCGATCTTGAGCGGCCCTTGGCGCTGACCGAACGCGACAACCGTTTTATCGCCCACAAACAACTGTTCCCCGAAGCCCGCCAGCGCATCGGTCTCAACCCGACCTTGCTGGCCTGGCTGGTTTCCCCCGAGCATCGGCTGTTTCACCAACTGTGGCACGCCACCCGCGATCAGTGGCACAAGCTCTCCGAAGAAAAACGCGAGGCCCTGCGTGGCATCGGCTGGCAACCCGGGCCCCGTGGCCAGGAGCGCGACGCCCGCGGCAAGCGCAAGGACCGCAATGGGTCGGGCATCGACTTCTTCTTCATGCACCGCCATATGCTTGGCACCGCACGCTCCATGCAGGACTTGCCGTCCTGGCCGCAATTTCCCGAGCCGCAACCGCCGTTGGAGCGTGATCGCCTGGGCTTTGTGCGCTACTTCGACAACCACGACGGTTTCGCGCTGCCGCCCTGTTGGTCAGCGCCGGATGATGCCGACTACACCCAGTGGGTCAGCGATATCAAGGCCGCCCAGACCTACCACAGCAATTTCCAGGTGTGGGAATCCCAATACCGCGACCCGCGTTACCTGGCCAAGTTGACCCTGGGCCAGTTGGGCTCGGAAATGGAACTGGGCCTGCACGACTGGCTGCATATGCGTTGGGCCTCGGTGCCCCGCGACCCGTCCAACGGCGCCCCGGTCCCCTTCGCCCGTGACCCCGCGGACTTTGCCCCACGTTGGTATGCGCCGGAGAACGACTTTCTGGGCGACCCGTTTTCATCCCATGTAAACCCGGTGTTCTGGCATTTCCACGGCTGGATCGATGACCGCATCGAAGACTGGTTTCGCGCCCACGAGCGCTTCAACCCAGGCGAGGTGAGCCGCCTGGAAGTCAACGGCGTAGCCTGGTTTGCACAGGGCCGCTGGGTTGAAGTAGGCGACCCTTGGCTGGGACCGGACACCCATGGCTGCAGTACCACACCGGGGCTGCAACAAGGGCGTTCGATGGAAATGGATCCGGAAGTCATGAAGCTGGCCCTGCGCATTACCTTCGGCGCCGATGAGGAGGTGCTCAAGGGGTTGTTCAAGCGCGTGCCGCGGCGGCCGTGGTATGCCCGACATTTGAAGGTCACGCACACGCTTTAAAACGTGTTGCAGGCGCTCTAGGTCACCGATATCGCTGCCGAATACAGCCCGCTGACACTTCGAGGATCCCCTATCTTGTTGATCAGGTATAACTCGTTGAATTCAGACACCGTGTACCCATCGGCCTTTTTGAGCGGCTGGAACAAATGGCTGGTCTGGCCACTATTGAGTGCACGCTCCATACCGCTGCGCATGTCCGCCTCCTTGGAGAATTTGACGAGCCCGAAGTTGGGGTCATAGTAAAACCAGATCTTTTGGTCCTTCGTGATTTTGACGCCAGCGGTAACACCGTGCTTTGAATTGCTGATAAGAAAGGCTTTGGAGGTGGTGGCCGTTGCCAAATCCGAGATGATCCTGTCGCAGGTCGCACTGCGGGTGAGCTGCCCAGAGTGAAAATCATCTCTGAGGGTGTTTTGAAATCTCTCCAGGCTGTCGCGGAACCTTTCAGTATTAGGGTGTTTGGGGTGCGCCAGACTGAGGAAGAAGTTGCTGATCAAGGTGTTTTCCGAGCCATCGAGCATGGCCATAGCCATGGTATTCGCCAACGCGGCGCAGCCGCCCTCGGATGCAACGTTGACCTGGCTCAGGTAATACCCTTGCGGCATGGCGATCAAAGTGCCATGGGCGGCGGTCATGTCATCAGCGAATTTTCTGCTTAGCTCTAAGCTGGTTTCCATTGCTCGTTTTTGCAAATGCTTGAACAGAGCCCCGACTTCGGCAGACGTCAGCTTCGGGTCCAGTATCAGTTCGCGCAATTGATGCATTTTCATTGTCGGTGAGAAGCCGTTGATCCCGTCCGGAGCCCCCCTTGCGAGCGCCTCTTCAAACTGCAATTGTTCTGGCGTCGCGGGCTTGCCGGGCAATGGCTTTGTGGGCGGAATGAGCTTTTCGTAGAGTGTTTTGACTTTGCCTGGCAGCGCCTCCAGCTCGTCGATACGCCTGGACAGGCTACCCAGTACCTCGGGTGACGCGGTGGCGTCCGTGGCCAGTTTTTTCAACTGAGTGATGCCCAGCTCTGCTGAATAGCCAGAAATGCTGGCCGGGGCGAGCGTGTTGTACCCCTGATTGAATGCCGCGTGGCCTGTGGTGGTTGCTTTTGCTGCGTCAACTGCGTCGTTGAAGGCCTCCGGTATGGGTATGCCGGGTTTTGCCGGGTTGAACCAGTTGGCGACCCACTCGCTGAGGGTGCCGTTGATTTCACCCTGGGTTGCCAGGACTCTCGGCGTGAAGCCATTCACCGGCGTGCCGTAGGGTTGACGGGTGATGGGGTCGTAGTGGTGCCACTGATCGTTTTTGAATACCACAACACTATCAACCGAGCGCCCGCCGGAGGTGATCGAACCGAGCAATGCATTGCCATGCTCCTGGCTGATAGCCTTCAACCAATCATGGGCTTTATCCGTGTTTCGTATGTTGGCCAGCCACGCGGTGCTTTTGGTCAACCCTTTGCTCAGCAGGTTTGCGCCGCCAATGGCCAGGTCAGCCAGCCCGTCCAGAGGGTTGAAGTTGCTCAAGGTGACCATGCCGATGACTTTGCCCGTTCGCGCGACCTTGGTGGCAAGGGATGCGGCACTGCCGGCGACCTTGGTGAGTTTGCCGATATTGGCCGCGCCCGCTGTGAGAAAGCCAAACACATCCAGGGCCAAGTCAAACCCGCCCTCGACGTTGTTGCCTTTTTTAAAGTTTTCAATTGCCGAGCGGAAAGGAATCAAGTTCATGAAGAAATCGTTTACCTGATTGATTTTCTCGTTCGCCAGGTCCTGGGTCGTCTGCCCTCTGGCGTATTTCTTGATATCCGGGTCATCGAGATTGAAATGCTCAACGAAGGCATCAGCAATGTCTTGCGTGCGGTCGGTAGCAAAACTATCAATAGCTGCGTCAGTTGCGCCGGCGCGTTCGTTTGCGTGGTCGGCACTGACGCTTTTGGGGACGAACACGCTGGTGTTGAACGCTACATTCGCCTCCCTGGATTCACGTTCTTTCAGCGCCCACATTTCAATGGGCACGATTTCGCCTTTGGTCGGGTCGATACGGTAGCCGCTGGATTGCCCGTCGCGTTCAATTTTCACCAGCAGGTTTTTTTCATACACCGGGTCGGACTTGCTCCAGAAACCCAACTCAGTGGATGAGTTTCGATAATACGTAACTTTGCCGTACTCAAAGTTTCTACGGTCTTCCAGGGGGAGCTGCGCGATCAGGTGTTTGACCGTCGTGGCGAGGGCGATCTTTTTCTTCTTGATTGTTTCCTCAAAGCGCTTTTCGAAGTTATCGCTCACACCAAATCGGTAGCGGGCGTTCAAGTCGTTGATCGGTACACGTTTGTTCGCGGCTTCAAAGAGATAGGGCAATCTCAGATCCATCATTGCGATGTCGAGCATCGAATGCAGGCCGGGTAGCCATGTGTGTGCCTTGTTCTGCCCTCTGCGCGGAATGTTGCTGGTCTTGATCAGTTTTTGTTTGAACAGATCACCCAGGTCGCCATACCGTTCCACCAGTACGGCCATGGCCATCTTTTCTCGGGTGGGCAGTTCCAGATCCAAGGCGGCAGAGGCGCCTAGCATGTCCTGCTGTCGGGCTGTGAAGGTGGTTTTCAGGGTTTCCAGCTCTTGCACGGTGTATTGCGTGTCGTCCTTGCGGGCAATTACGTTATGGCAAACCCCCCAATCTACCAGCGCTGCTGTACGAGCTTGCGCAGCCGCCTCGGGTTGCGCCACCCTTGCATGTTCGCCTTCCTGCATCACTTGGGCAAACGTCATGTTCGGGACTTTCCCCGGCGTACTCGCTTCAATGCTCGCCACGGTAATGACCAGGTTCAGCCAGGCTGGGCTGCCGTGCCTCACGGAGGGCGGTATGTCTTTGATCAGGTAAACAGGGGCCTTCTTGGCCAGCAACACATACGCAGCCACTTTGGACAGCACAGGGCTGATCCTGCCACTGTCGACCAAATGCTTGCTCAACGTATCCAGCACTGTAGATGCGGGTTTGCCCCAGTGGCGCGCGTGCGCCAGGTCAAACCCCGCCACGTTATTACGTTGAGGGGCGGTAATGGATTCGGGGTCCAGTTGCAACTGAATGGCAGCCATCAGGTAGTCGGTGGCGCTGTTGGCAGTGGCGATACCGCCGGATTGCTCCTGCAGGTGTTTACCCAGCGTTTGGCCTGCGGAGGAACTGAGCAGGGCCTCCAGTGCTTGCGCGGGGTCACTTTGTACCTCGGGGGTTAGCGGGTGCTGGGCCAGCAAGGCATCCAGGGCGTTCAGGTAGTCAGACCTCATGGAGATAATGCGTAGTCGGCTCTGCTCAGCCTGGCTCAGGGGTATTGACCACGACAACGCGCCACCAAAATTACCCATCGGCTGCGTCAGGGCTTCCTGTTTCACCGTCTTTATCAGCTCGGTCAGCGAAAGTTGGGTGGTAGGTATCGGCCAGCCCTTGGCCCTGATAAAGCTCTCCAGTGTCGCGCCTTCACTGGGGCGCACAGGGAACGATGAGTCAGGATGAATATCCAGGGGGGCTCTCAAGGCAGCCAGTATCGCTTGAGGCGTGGTGTTCACATCCAATTGCTTCGCGATGTCTCCGAGTTTCGTGGTCAGCGTTTGCAGGTCGTGTCTGTCGCCGAACCCTTCCTTGTAGGTTTTCGGTGCAGGCGCGTGCGTCGCGCCAGCCAAGGCAGGGGGAGTGGTTAGCGGCTCGATCAGCGGTGGCTGGCGAGGTGGCCCATCGGGCTTGGTAGAGTGGAAAGGGACGTCATACCAGTGGGGGTTGGCTTGCTTGGTCGTACTGAGCATGGGCGGGGACCTGTAAGGCGAATATCCAATAGGCAAGTTTCCTGAGGAGTGCGTCTGAATTTCAGACGCATTGTTGGGTGAAGGAAAAAGCTGCGAGAGTTCCGCTCGGGCAAAGGATGGAGTGTGACCAATAGCGACATGCGGTTAGTCGCGTTTCGGTGGTCTGGACACCCTTCAGGCTCGCTCTTGTTCCCGTAATTGCGCACTCATCTCATCGCAACTGCATGACCAGTCGCTGAGCCATTGCGGCATCGGCGGCGAGGTGTCGTCCAACCCCAGCTCGCGGACGAACTCGGAAGGGGGCAGGGTGCCCTTGGCGGAGCGAAACAACCCACGCATCACCACCACGCCGACCACTCGCCCATTGCTGACGAAACGGTGCTCCATCAGGTTCCACTTGTGGTCCCAGCCGAGAATGCGAGTGTGCACTTCGAATGCTTCGAACAGCTTCAATTCCCGGCGAAACTTGCCCCAGGTATCGCCGACTATCGGCATGGCCTTGTGGCGCAGGGCCACGCGAAAGGCGCCGGTGCGCAGCACAAAATCCATGCGCGCCACGTCGGCCAGGGTGAAATATCGGCCATTGGTGACATGCCGGTTCAGGTCCAGATCCAGGGGCCAGACCCGCATGCGCACCACTGTGGTGGCCAGGCCATGGACCGGTTTGCGCCAGGGGCGGCGCAACAGCATATGCAGTAATCGAAACCAGAGATTCATAAAGACGCCAGACAGTTGATCAATGGCTGCACTGTACGGAGCCGGAATCGGCTAAGGTAGATGCGTAAATGACTTATTACATGCGAAAAGTGCAAGCTGGAGTTTTTACATGCACGTCACCTTGCTCCTGGCGGACCAATGCTCCGCTGCCAGTGCCACCCTGGCCATGGAAATGCTCAGCGCGGCCAATCTCTTCGCCGACAGCCCGCCCTTCGAGGTGACGCTGGCGTCCCTGGACGGCCTGCCGGTGACGGCGTGGGGCGGGCAATGCCTGCAAGTGCAGGGTTCACTGGCGCAGATCGCGCATACCGACCTGGTGCTGATTCCCGGTTTTCTCTTTACCCTCAAAGAAGCCATGCCGACGTTCGCCACCTACGGCCCCTGGTTGCGTGAGCAGCATGGGCAAGGCGCTGTGTTGGCTTCGATGTGCACGGCGGCGTTCATGCTGGCCGAGACGGGGTTATTACACGGCTTGCGTGCGACGACCCACTGGGCATTTGCCGGGTTCTTCCGGCGTCGATATGCCCAGGTCAGCCTGGATGAGCGGCAGATCCTCTGCGAAGAGAATCGGCTGGTCACGTGCGGTGGCGCCACTGCGGCGATGGATTTGATGCTGCACCTGATCCGCCGTTTCGGCTCGCCGGAGCTGGCTCATACCTGCGGCAAGTACTTGCTGATCGATGCCGGGCGCACCGAACAGTCGGCCTATGCGATGTGGTCGTTGCCCAAGAGCCACGGTGATGCGCAGATCCTGCGTGTGCAACATTGGTTGGAGCAGCACTTTGCGCAGTCGTTGGTGATCGACGAGGTTGCCCAGCGCTTTGGCTTTGGCGTGCGTAATTTCAAGCGGCGCTTCAAGGACGCCACGGGCTCTACACCGATTGGTTATCTGCAGAGCCTGCGTCTGGAGCGAGCCAAGCAGATGCTTGAGTCGACACGTATGACGCTCGATAGCATCACGTATGCGGTGGGTTATGAAGACAGTAATTCGTTTAGGCGGTTGTTTCAGCAGCGGGTGGGGATGCTGCCGGCGGCGTATCGCAAGAAGTTCCTGATCGCCCAGGGTGTGAAGACGACCTGATACACCCACGATCCCAATGTGGGCGTTGGCTTGCCTGCGATGGCGGCCTGACAGCGTGTGATGTAGAGACTTTGCAAATCGAAGACGAAAAAAAACCGGCTGATCAGGCCGGTTTGGGGTGTCCCGCCAACAGTGCGGGGTTATACGTGGGTGCTCAGCAGACGCTCGGCACCCCCTTCAGCGAGACCACGTTCCTGCAAGCGATCAGCACCGCCTTCAGCCAGGCCACGTTCCTGCAAGCGATCAGCACCGCCTTCAGCCAGGCCACGTTCCTGCAAGCGATCAGCGCCGCCTTCAGCCAGACCACGTTCTTGCAGGCGATCCGCGCCACCTTCGGCAACACGGGTTTCTATCAGGCGATCCGCGCCGCCTTCAGCGACAACCGGGTGGGCAAAAGCGTTTGCAGCGAGTACCGAGAAAGCGAGGCTAAGCAGGATTTGGCGTTTCATGATGGTGTGCTCCGAGTATTTAAGTTGGGTGCCGTTTGGCATGGGTTTGATGTTACGCGTTGCATTTTTTAAGAGAACTTCATTGCGCTGATGGTGACTATCGATGCCAACGATGGTCCCGCTGGCGGGACCATCACTGCGACCGTCATGGCATTTGCGGCAGTTCGTTGGGGCGCAGGTCAAACACCAGCACTTCGGCGTCTTCGCCATGGCTCAAGCGGATCTGGCGTTCGTCCCGTACGCGTACACCGTCGCCTTCCTGCAAGCGCTGGCCGTTAAGCTCAATGCTGCCGCGCGCCACATGGATGTAGGCGTAGCGATCCGGTGCCAGTTCCAGGCGGGCACTTTCGTCAGCGTCGAACAGGCCGGCATACACCCGTGCGTCCTGGCGCACTTTCAGCGAACCGTTGGCACCCTCTGGCGAGATGATCAACTGCAAGCGCCCACGTTTTTGCGCTTCAGTGAAATGCTCTTGCTGATAGCGCGGTTTGGCGCCGGCTTCGTTGGGCACGATCCAGATTTGCAGGAAGTGCACGCCGTGACGCTGGCTGTGGTTGAACTCGCTGTGGGCCACGCCGCTGCCCGCGCTCATCAGTTGCACATCGCCGGGGCGGATCACCGAGCCGGTGCCCAGGGTGTCTTTGTGCTCCAGCGCACCTTCGAGCACGTAGGAGAAGATCTCCATGTCGCGGTGCGGGTGCTGACCGAAGCCTTTGCCTGCGGCGACGCGGTCATCATTGATCACCAGCAGGTCGGAAAACCCCTGTTCCTTGGGGTTCCAGTAGTTGGCGAATGAGAAGGTATGAAACGACTTCAACCAACCGTGATTGGCGGCGCCGCGTTCGGAAGCTTTGCGAAGGGTCAGCATGGTCCAGTCCTCAAGTGAGCGCGGGCTGCGAGATGCAGGGCGCTTGCGTTGAGAAGAAGGTTAATGGTTAACGAATGATTGATTAAGAAGATGAAAATAGAATAACTGTCGCTTTCAGGTTGACAGTTAAAGTCGTGCCATAATGCTCGCCGCACTCCTTCTCGATGGACATTTCCCGCTTATGAAAACCGTGGCCATGGCGCTGTTCCCGGACTTCCTGCTGCTCGACATGGCCGGGCCGCTGGAAGTGTTTTCGATTGCCAACCGCTACCTGCCAGCGGCCGATCACTACCAGATCCTGACCATCGGCACTGAGCCCGGCCCGTTGCAGGCCTCCAATGGCGTGAGCGTGCAGACCGACCTGCTGTTGGAACAGGCCCAGGCGGCTTATGACTTGCTGTTGGTGCCAGGCGGCCCCGGCGCCTATAACGAATGCCACCCCGCGCTGTTGCCGTGGCTCAAAGCTGCCGCGCCACGGGCTCGGCGTATTGGCTCGATCTGCACCGGCGCTTTTGTGCTCGGCCACGCAGGCTTGCTCGACGGGCACCGCGTGACCACCCATTGGCACTACACCGAGCGGTTGATCAAGGCGTTTCCCAACGCCATCGTCGAAACCGACCGCATCTATTTGCAGGACGGGCGCCTGATCACCTCTGGGGGCGTCACTGCGGGTATCGACCTGGCCCTGTCGGTCGTTGCCCAGGACCATGGCAAGCAAGTGGCGGTGGACGTAGCCAAGGTGCTGCTGGTGGTGATGAAACGCCAGGGCGGCCAGGCCCAGTTCAGCCCGATGACTGCCGCCGTGGCGCCCCAGGAAACCCCGATCACCCGTGTGCAGAACCACGTCCTGGCGCATCTGGATCAACCCTTTACCATCGAGTCCATGGCTGAGTTGGCCGGGATGAGCGCGCGCCACTTTGCGCGGCTGTTCGCCAAGGACGTGCAGATGACGCCCATGGCGTTCCTGCAGGGCGCGCGTATCGACCGGGCCCGGCACCTGCTGGAAACCACCGACCTGCCGCTCAAGACCGTGGCCTTCCACGCCGGCTTTGGCAGCGTGCGGCATATGCGCTTTCTGTTCAGCGAAAAGCTCGGGCTGAACCCTACCCAATACCGACAACAGTTCAGTTAACGACACCCTGTCCGTCTCAGGCACCCGATTGTCCGTATTGCTCCCCGTGCCAGCATTGTCCTGTCATCGCCAACTGGCAAGATAGCGTCGAGCCCATGGAAAAGGATGCGCAGGCACTCAAGCACGGGTGTTTCAGCGCTGTGACGGACATGCAAAATGGTACGGCGGTGAGCTTTGGCCCCTACACCTTTCATCGGCAGCAGCGCCTGGTCAGCAAGGCGGGTTGGCCGGTGCCGCTGGGCGGGCGAGCCTTGGATATTCTCGCGGTACTGCTTGAAGCGCCCGGGCACTTCATCAGCAAGGCGACCTTGATCGAACGGGTGTGGCCCAACAGCGTCGTCGAGGACAGCAACCTGCGCGTGCACATCGCCGCGCTGCGTCGTGCGCTGGACGGCCAACGCTGGATCCTCAATCACCCTCAGCGCGGTTACTGCTTCGCTGCGCCTGCGCAGGACGCGCTGCCGACGCTGCTGCCTCAGCACAACCTGGCTGCACGGCTCAGCCCGGTGTGGGGGCGTGATGAACTGGTGGGCGTGCTGGCGCGACGGTTGGCCGCGCAGCGGTTGCTGACCCTCGCCGGTGTGGCCGGCATTGGCAAGAGCACGCTGGCCCTGGCCCTGGCCGAGCGGGTATTGCCGCGTTATCGCGACGGCGTATGGTGGGTCGATATGGCCGCTGTGCAAGCGCCAAGCGAGCTGCTCGATAACCTGGCCAGGGTCTTGCTGTTGCATTCGGCGCCCGCCAGCCTCAACGAACTGGGCCGGCGTCTGGCATCGCGTCAGTTACTGCTGATACTCGATGGCGCCGACCTGCTGCTGGGCGCGTGTCGACAGCTACTGCGTGCGCTGCGTGAGATGGCGCCTGGCATCAGCGTGCTGATCACCAGTCGTGAAGCCTTGTTGGCCCCTGGCGAGTGGGTGGTGCGCGTGCCTCGGCTGGCGATGCCGGCGCCGTCGGCCAATGTCGAACAGGCGATGGCCTGTCCTGCGGTGCAACTGTTCGTGGCGCGCGCGCGTGCCAATCAGCAGGGGTTTGATTTGCGGCCTCAGGATGTGGCGCCGCTGCGCGACCTGTGTCGGCGCCTGGATGGCCTGCCGTTGGCCCTGGAATTGGCGGCGGCCCAGGTGGATGCGTTAGGCATCGGCGGTGTGCAGATGCAAGTACGCACGGGCTTGCAAGTGCTGGCCCGTGGGCGCCGCACGGCGGTGGCGCGCCATCGATCACTGACCGCGGCCCTGGATTGGAGCTACGAGCGCTTGAGCCTGCCGCAGTGCTGGCTGTTTCTGCAATTGAGTCTGTTCAAGATGGCAGTCACCTTACCCACCCTGAGTGACCTGGTGGCCGGCACCGAGCTCGAACATGCCGACCTGTCTTACCTGCTGGCGCGCCTGGTCAACGTCTCGCTGCTGAATGTCGAGCCCGGCCTGGGCCCGCCGCGCTATCGCCTGCTCAACTGCGTGCGCAGCTACGCCTTGGGGCAACTGCGGGACCCGCGCCAGGTCGAGCGTTTGCAACAAGGCTATGCGCCTTGCCTGGGCGCGTTCTCAGGCCGGCCGCTTGTCCTGCAACTCGTCGAGCAGGCTGCGCACGCGCAGTAGATCCCGGGTGGCGAAGCCTTCGCTGAAGCGTGCATGGATTGAACTGAGCAAGTCCCTGGCGAGCTGAATGCGCCCTTGCTGTTGCCACAGTAGCGCCAGGGATGCGCCGCAGCGTAGCTCCCAGGCCAGAGCGCCTTGCTGGTGCGCCAGGCCCAGCGCCTCCAGCAGCAGGTTTTGCGCGGCGTGCTCATCCTCTAGCTGCAAGGCGTACACCCGCAGAATCTCCGGGGCGCACCAGCCCGCAGCGCCACTGCGCGCGCGTTCCAGGGTTGGCACATCCACAGCATGGGTGCCGAAGGTGATCAAGGTGTCTTGGATCAGGCCCAGGCCCTGCCAATCCGGTTGGCCAAGAATACCGGCGTAATGCCCGGCCCAGGTCTGGAACAACTGCACAGAATGCTTGTGCGACTGCTCCAGCAGCAGCCTTTGCAGGGCTTGGGCGTCGTCTTCGGCGCCGTTGTAGCGGGCGATCACCACTCCAGCCAGGGCCAGGGTGTAGCAGATCGAGGTGCCGTGGTTGATCTGTAGCGCAAGCTCCAGCGCCTGGCTGGCGGTGCGCCAGGCGCGCTCGGGAAAACCCTGTAACCACAGGATTCGCGCCAGCACGGTCAAGGAGGCGACGCTCTGGTCGTATTGCACGCCAACCCCGAGGGCAAAGCGGTTCACGTGACCACTTTGGGACATACGCTGCAGCACCTGCTCGGCGTGGTGCCTGGCAAGAGCCTGGTTCCCGGTGTAATGCTGGCCCAGCGCACGCAGCCGCTGGGCGCTCAGGTCCAGCAACGGCTCGGTGCGTGGGTCCAGGCGATCGAACTGCTGGCTCAGCTCCTGCGCAGGGCCATAGCGCCCGGCGCACAGGTTCACCGCCATCAGCCCGGAGACCGCGCGCAACTGGCCTGCACGGTCCTGGTGCATCTCGGCCAGGCGCGCAGCCCCCTCAAACGCCGCGATGGTCCGAGGCGCAGCGCCCATGGCGTGATAGGAGAGGCTGCCCAGCGCCAATTGCAGTTGCAGGGTCAATTGCGTGCAGGGCGCGCTGACCTGGCCGATCAGCGCCAGCGCCTGGTCCACATAGCCGCCGTGCTCACGCAGCAACGACAATTCTTGCCACAGCGGCATCGCGCTGACCGTCAGGCGGATAGCCAGCAACTGCGCACCGCCCTCGGCAAAGCCCCAGTCGAGGGCGGCACGCACGTCTTCGCGCAGCGGTGCGTAACGGTCGATCCACGGCTGTGTGGCGATCAAATCCCAATCGCCCTGGGCCTGCTCCATCAGTGCCAGGCAGCGGGCGGCGTGGCGCTCTCGCGTGGCATGCAGCTCGCAGGCCTGGCTGAGCTTTTCCAGGGCATAGGTGCGGGTGATGTCCAGCAGGCGATAGACCATCTCGTCATCGCTGGCCTCCACATTCAACAACGACTTGGCCACCAGTTGCGTAATCGAGCCCAGCACTTCGGCGGGGGCCACCTGCTCTCCGGCGATTACCGCCGCTGCGCTGGCCAGGCTGAAGCCGCCACGAAAGACCGCCAGGCGGCGCAGGCAGATTTGTTCGCACGCGGTGAGCAGGTCAAAGCTCCAATCGAGCGTGGCGCGCAGGGTCTGCTGGCGAGGCAGGGCACTGCGTCGCCCACGGGTCAGCAGGCGAAAGTTGTCTTCCATCTGCACCAGCAGGCCCGGCAAGCCAAACCGTTCGATTTGCGCGGCCACCAGTTCTATCGCCAGGGGAATGCCGTCCAGGCGCTGGCAGATATCAATCGCCAGGGGCAGTTCAGCGTCGCTGAGGGCAAAGCTTTCCTGGTGGGACATGGCGCGCTCGATCAGCAATTGCATGGCCGGGTAACCCAGGGCCTGGGCGCGGTTGCCGGTGGCGGGCGGGCAGGCCAGCGGTTCAAGGCGCTGCACATGCTCACCTTCGGCGCGCAGGGCTTCGCGGCTGGTGGTGAGGATGTGCAGGTGCGGTGCATGGCGCAACAGGGTTTCACTGATGAGGGCAATGTCGTCGAGCAGGTGCTCGCAGTTGTCGATCACCAGCAGCATCTGGCGTGCCTGCAGGCTGCGGGCGAGGCTTGCCAGGGACGCATTCTCGCCCGGCGTCAGGCCGAGCAGGGCGGCCAGGTTGGGCAGGATCATGGACGCGGCACTGAGCGGCGCCAGGTCCAGCAGGTGAATACCGTCGCGGTAATGCCCAATCAGCAATTCCGCGACGCGCAGGGCGACGGTGGTCTTGCCGATGCCACCGGCGCCGGTCAGCGTGATGAAGCGTTGCTGCGGCAGTTGTTGTACCAGGGCGTCGATCAGCGCTTGGCGGCCGATCATGCGTGTGCGGCGCAAGGGCAGGTTATGGCTGGGGCGTTGGGGCGCGCCGTCGGTGGGCAGCGTCATGGGTTCGATGCTCAGTGGCGCAACAAAACTGTAGCCGCGCTGGGCGACCGTGACGATATAACGCTGCCCGGCCTGGCCGTCCCCCAGTGCCTTGCGCAACGCCGCCATGTGCACCCGCAGGTTGCCGTCTTCCACCACGCTTTTGGGCCAGACCCGCGCGATCAACTCCTGTTTGCTCACCACATTGCCGGCGTGTTCCAGCAGGATCAGCAGAATGTCCACCGCCCGCCGCCCCAGGCGCAGCGGCCGGCCGGCCTCAAGCACCAGGCGCTGGCGCGGGTGGATGCGGTAGGGGCCGAAATGCACGGCCTGGTCGCTCAAGTCATTCATGGCTGCCCAGGTTCTGGAGGAAGGAAGCGGCCAGCATATTTCAGGTACGTGCAGACCACTAGGCAGCGATCACATCAGGTTTGCTACGCGAGTGGTGGTTTCGCCAGGTCATCGGGTTGACGCCTTCGCTGCGGGTGAACATATGGCAAAAGTGCGCCTGGTCGCAAAAGCCACATTCCAGGCTGATCTGCGTGAGGCTCAGGGACGAGCCGGTAATCAATTCCTTGGCGCGCTGGATGCGTTGCTGGCGAATCCATTCCTGGGGCGACAGCCCGGTGGTGCACTTGAAGGCGCGGGAAAAATGGCTGCGCGACAAGGCGCAGGCCTGGGCCAGGTCGGCAATCGCCAGGCTTTCGCCGAGGTTGGCGAGGATCAGTTGCTTGGCGATACGCTCACGCCGGGGGCACAGGCCGCCGGTGGGAGATAACCGGGGGGCATATTGCTCGAGTCGGGCCATGACAAATATCCGCAGTCGATGGGAACGTTCCCGGTGGATGGGTGCAGTGTAGACGCGCTTTATCTTGTTGCCCGAGTGCCTGGCTGACGAGTTAATCGTTGTTAATTTCGCCAGGTGCGGTGCTGGAAAAGACAGCACAGCTATGCAATCCCAGGCGTGCAGTGCATGCTTCCCTGGCCCTCTGGAAAACGTTTGGATAGCACCCATGAACCGCAACGATCTGCGCCGCGTCGATATGAACCTGCTGGTGATTTTCGAAGCCTTGATGTTCGAGAAAAACCTGACCCGGGTCGCCGAAAAACTGTTTATCGGCCAACCGGCAGTGAGCGCTGCATTGGGCCGCTTGCGCGATTTGTTCGATGACCCGTTGCTGCTGCGCAACGGCCGTGCCATGGAACCCACGGCGCGTGCACTGGCGATACTCAAGGAGCTGCAACCGGCCATGGACACCATCTCGGGCGCCGTCAGCCGTGCCAAGGATTTCGACCCCTCCACCAGCTGCGCGGTGTTTCGCATCGGTTTGTCCGATGATGCGGAGTTCGGGCTGTTTCCGTCGTTACTCAGCCGCCTGCGCGAAGAAGCGCCGGGCATCATTGTGGTGGTGCGCCGGGCCAATTACCTGTTGATGCCTTCGCTGCTGGCCAGCGGAGAAATTTCCGTGGGGGTCAGCTACACCACCGACCTGCCGGCCAATGCCAAGCGCAAGAAGCTGCGCGATATCCCCTGCAAGGTCCTGCGCGGGGATGACGGCGAGGCGCCGCTGACCCTGGATGATTACTGCGCAAGGCCCCATGCGATGGTGTCGTTCTCTGGCGACCTGAGCGGCAATATCGACCTGGACCTGGCCCGCATCGGCCGCTCGCGTCGGGTGGTGCTGGCGGTGCCGCAGTTCAGTGGGTTGCGGGCGTTGCTGGCGGGGACGCAGATTATCGCGACCGTGCCCGATTACGCCGCGTGCGCATTGACCGAAGGCACACGCCTGCGCGCCGAGGACCCGCCGTTTGCGATTGATGCGGCGGAGCTGTCGATGGTGTGGAGCGGGGTGCATGACAACGACCCGGCGGAGCGTTGGTTGAGGGGCAGGATTGCGGAGCATATGGCGCGGGACGTGTGATGGAGCTGACTCCTCTCCACCTGACACCTCACAGGGCTATGTACTGCCCGCAGAATCAGCGCCAGACGAAGTCCTTGTGGGAGCGGGCTTGCCCGCGAAGGCGGCCTGATGGTCGACACAGTTATACCGAGTACATGCCCCCACCACTCGGCACCCCGCCTGCGTTCGGCCAGCGTGGTTTAACGGGGCGCCTGAGATCAAGCTCAAAAGCAGCTCGCTTACGCGGGAGAAAAGGCCGTAGGTTTAATCGCCTACTCAATGCATCTTGCTATGGTCCATTTTGCTATGGTCCATGCCATCCAACCCACGGGCTGTCGCTTTCACTTCGACAGCCTGCTTTTCCCCCTTGGCATCTTGCACCGTCAGGGTCAGCGGTACCTGGTCGCCTTCCTTGATCTGGCCGGTCAGGCCCATCAGCATCACGTGGTAGCCGTTCGGGTCGAGCTTGACGGTTTTGCCGGCAGGCAGGGCCACCGAGTCCACTGGGCCCATGCGCATCACGTCGTCCTTCATGCTCATCTCATGAATCTGTACGTCTTTGGCGACCGGCGAGGCGACGCTCAGCAGTTTGCTGTCGCTGTCGGCGGTGAGGGTCATGAAGGCGCCGCTGGAAGGCTGGCCGGGTACGGAAGCGCGTACCCAGGCGTCGGTTACTTGTACTTGGGCGCTGGCGTGGGCGGCGAGGCCCAGCAGGGTGAGGCCGAGGGTGAGACGCTTGAGGTGTTGAACGGCAGTCATTAGCAGACCTCCATGACGGTGAGCAGATCTTCTGCGCACTCTTGAGCGGTAAGGGATGCCTGCAAGCCAAGGCGCAGGTTGCCACGGGTGTCGAACACGAAACTGGTGGCGGTGTGGGAGAGGGTATAGGTGTCGCCGGCGGGAATCTTTTCATAAAAGATCCCGAACTCCTTGGCGGCCACGGCGATTTCTTCCGGGGTGCCGTAGAGCGCTTCGAAGCTGGGGTCGAAGGCCTTGACGTAATTGTTGAGAATCTCGGGAGTATCGCGCTCGGGGTCCAGGGTGATAAACACCACCTGCATGATCTTGCCATCGCGGCCCATCAGTTTCTTGGCTTGGGCGGCGCGGGCCAGGGCGGTCGGGCAGACGGCCGGGCACTGGGTGAAGCCGAAGAACACCACCGGCATGAGGCCGCGGTACGAGCTCAGGGTGACGGTTTCGCCGTCGGTGTTCTTGAGCTTGAAGGTACGGCCCATGATCTTGTCACTGAGGTCCTTGCCGTACTTGAAGTTCAGCTTGGGGCTGTAGTCACAGCCGCCCAGCAGGCTGCCCAGGCCCAATAGGCCCATGCCGGTCAGCACTTTGCGGCGGGTGAATAACGTACTCATCAACTGTGCATCCTGTGAAACGCCTGTAGGGCCGTGGAGCTGCTCCGCCAGGCTTTGAAAAGGAGTAACGAGAAGGGGACAGAGTCTAGCAACCCTGGCCGGTGCGCGTAATCTGCGACGTTCTGCCACAGGGGCGCGGCGCATTTCGTCCTTTTATGGCTTCGGTGGTAGAGTCGCCGCCATGAAATTGCGCCACTCTGACCGCTCACTGATCGCCTGGGCCCTGTACTTCTGCGTGCTGATGAACCTGTTCGCCTGCGGTTTGGGGCATGGCCAGATGATGGGGCAGCAGCTCAACGGCATCGGCGGGCTGTTCTGTTCTGTGGACGGCGGGCAGTCGCCCATTTCCGACAAAGGGTTGGCAAACCCGTCTTCCAGCAACATCTCGAACTACTTTGCCTGCCCGGTGTGCAACGCGGTTACCGTCGCCCTGGTGTTCCTGATCGGCCTGGCCTGGCTGCTCGGTCTTACGCAAACCCCACGTGTCGCCCATGAGCGGCGCAACAAGGCGCCTCCGCGCTATTCCTGGCCCTCGGCCAACCCCCGCGCTTCTCCCGCATCCTGACGTGTGCCTTGGGCTTCCTGTGACCAGGAGGCATTCTCTCGTCACGATTGTGAGAACACTCTATGAACCCTCAATTGCCTGCCGGCGCCAGCCGCCTGGTCAGTAAGGCGTCGCGGCGCCTGCGTGCGCAACCGGCGCTGCCTGATTACCCGAGTAATTCGCGCTGCTTCGTGCACCTGGATGCACGCCTGCTGCCTCACTGGCATACCTTGTTCGACATCTGTCCGGCGTTGCTCAAGCTCGACCCACCGGAGGGCTTGAACCTGTTTCGCGCCTTCATGACCTGGGCCTATCGCAACCAGCCGCCGCTGGACTGGACCTACCATCTGAACGTATGCCGCTGGTTGCTGAGTTCGGCGTACCGCACACAGATTGATGAGGAACCGATCGAAGCCTTCATGGCCGCCGCTGCTGCGCGCTGGGTGCTGACGGACGACAGCCCGTCGGCAGGCATTGTCCTGAGCTGGCGCGATTGCACGCTGTTCGACTGGAAGCATCACCCTTCGATAGCCGCGCCGCGACCGGCATTGCCGCCGCCCGCCTGGGACTTTGCCTGGTGCCCGTTGGATGCCCAAGGCGCTTTCAGCGGTTGGCTGCCGGTGCCATGAAGCGCCGCGTCCGGTAAGCCTCACGACACCCTCGGAAGCGCCGCACACGGCGCAGCGTGCGGGGCCCGCAGGCTGGCACCGACTTGATGACTAGGCTCTAGGCTTCTTTGGTTTTCAGGTCATCAGGTTATGTCTTCTTTGCATCACAACACGCCCACGCTGACGGTGGTCGACCCGCGAGGGTTGACCGTGCGCAGCGTGGCGTACCCTCGCAATACCGCGCAGCAATCACCCAGCGCGCAGGTCACGCGGCAGGTGTTCGACGCTCGCGGCCTGTTGCAGCAACAGTGGGACCCCAGGTTGTTTGAGTTGCACGCTGCCGACCCCGAAGTGCCGCCCAATCTGTCTCATCGTTATAGTTTGGGCGGGCAAGTGCTGAGCACCGACAGCGTGGATGCGGGCCGTCAGACGCGCTTGCTCGGCAGTGGCGGCCAGGTCGTGCAACAGTGGGACAGTCGAGGCACGCGCCAGCGGTTCGAATACGACCCGTTGCTGCGCCCCGTGGCGGTATTCGAGCGCACGGAGGAGGTGGCGGTTGAACGCTGTGTCGAGCGCATGACCTACGCGGGCATGACGTCTACGGAGGCGGCGCGCAATCGTTGTGGGCGCATGATTCGTCACGATGACCCGGCAGGCACGTTGCTCGTTGAGCGCTACGACGTGCAAGGCAACATCACCGAGCAAACCCGGCGCCTTTGCACGTCGCACACCGCGCCCGACTGGCCGCTGCCCATGAGTGAGCGGGATGCACAGTTGCAAGCCCAGACCTTCACCACCACTTGGCAGCACGATGCGCTGGGGCAACGTCTGGAGCAGGTCGACGCGCGCGGCAATCGCCAGCAATCTCAATACGGTGTCGACGGCCAATTGACGAAAAGCGAGATTCTGTTCAAAAGCGGAGCGCGCAAGACCCTGGTGGATCAACGCAGCGTCAACGCCTCGGGCCAGGTGTTGAGCGAACGCCTGGGTAATGGCGTGGTCAGCGTTGCCGAGTATTCGGACACCGATGGACGTTTGACACGCTTGAGCGCCCACCTCAAGGATTCGGCAGGCAAGCGCCTGCAAGACCTCTTCTATAGCTACGACCGGGTCGGCAATGTGTTGCGCATCCGCGATGCGGCGCAGCCGACCCGCTGGGCCAGCAACGTGCAGGTGGAGGCAGTAAGCACATTCGAATACGACAGCCTGTCGCGATTGATCAAGGCCACTGGCCGTGAAAACGCGCGCAATACTGGCGCATCCGCACTGCCGGGCCGAATCACGTTCGGCGCCACAGACGACAGTCTCTGGGGCAGCTACACCCGCCACTATGCCTACGACTCGGCCGGTAATCTGACGCAGATGCGCCATGTGCCCAGCACCGGCAGCGGTTATACCCAACGGATGCAGGTGGGCGAACACAGTAATCACAGCGTGATTGCCCGCGAGGGCGCAAAGGCGCCGGGCCTGGGTAACGGCTTTGACCAACGTGGCAATCTCCAGGCTCTGGCGCCTGGTCAGGCATTGACCTGGAATGGGCGCAACCAGTTGGTTCGCGTCGCGCAGGTGCTGCGTGACAATGGCGAACATGACGATGAGGTGTATCTGTACGACGGCGCCGGCCAGCGAGTCATCAAGCGTCGCGTGGCTCATGGCAAGACGCAGGCTCACACCCATGAAGTGCTTTATCTGCCAGGGCTGGAGCTGCATCGCCACGGGCCGGATGGCGAGTGGTTGAACGTGATGCTCGCGCCGGGCGGGCGCCATTCGGTCAGAGCGCTGCAGTGGGAGCAGCAGCGCCCCGAGGAGATGCAGGACGAGCAACTGCGCTTCAGTCTCGACGACCATTTGGGCAGCGGCACCCTGGAGCTGGACGAGGCAGCCGGCCTGTTGAGCCAGGAAAGTTATTACCCTTTCGGCGCAACCGCCTGGTGGGCGGCAAAAAGCGCCTTGGAAGCGAACTATAAAACCCGACGTTATTCGGGCAAGGAGCGCGACGCCAGCGGGTTGTATTACTACGGCTTCAGGTACTACGCGCCGTGGTTGTTGCGGTGGATCAGCGCTGACCCGGCGGGGGATGTGGATGGGTTGAACCTGTATACGATGGTGGGGAACAACCCCATGGGTTATGTAGACGAAGACGGTTTGCAGCGCCGCTCGATGCTGGAGGTGGTGACGGTTCTGCTCCTGGTGTTGTTGATCGGGCATGGGATTGGTATAGAGGTTGGATACAGGGTTGAGCTGGCTTACTTTGGGCTGATTTCAGGAGTGGTGGGTGTCGCCTTTTACGCGCATCAACGGCTCAGCACTACTGACGTTCGGCGCAGAGCGTTTTATGCGCAGTCCGCATTGGCCGGTGCGCAAGAGCTGGGCCATCGGCATGGCGCTACCGAACATGAAGTCAGCGAGTTGGCGGACTTTTTTCTGGAACACCGACTGGCCACCGCAGACACTAAGCGCCTGTCCTACGGACTCACGCCGGCAGCACGGGGCGGGCTCTATGGGTACATTGGGCCCACCGAGCACCGGGAGCAGGCTGAAATAGCCTCACAAACGGAGCGTAACCCTAGTTTTACGCTTGCGAGGTTGGGGTTTGTCGGGATAGAACTTCGTGCCCCGGCACGCAAGGTGGGCGCCGGCCCGCTTCCTGCGGCTGGGCTGACCCACACCGAAGTACAACCGCAAACCAGGGTCACGAGCGTGGGTCGCCGAGGCTCCGCTTCTGAAGAGCCCGCCGCGCCACCGGTAAGCTCAGGACCTTCCTCCGGGCTGGAACCTGAGCGACTCGTGATTGACGTTGAGCCTGTTCTCAATGAGCTGCGTGGCGTAGGGGGAGGGATTATCAGGAATGTGATCAACCGCCTGGAAGCGCGCACCCTGGACTTTCATACCGGGCATGCCATGGCGGGCGGGCAGAATGTCCGTAGTTTTGACTTGCCGGGCTATCGCGGGCAGCGCGGTCGTGGCGCCTATCGAGTGATGATTCAGCACATCAGCGGGCTCAATTATCGGGCGGTCAGGGTGATGAACCCTCACCGCCGTTAATACGCTTAACGTCAGCCCAAAGAGCACGGGCCGTGTAACGGCCCGGCTCTGTTGTCAGTCCGGCGCGTGCGTGTCGTTTTCGTCCTCAGCGATGCTGTACCAGGCGCAGTAGGTCTGGCGCCGTGTGTCGCCGTTGGCATTGACCACGCGCACCGGGCGTCCCAACGCGTCATGAAAATGTTGCTCGCTGGGGCGCAAGGTGTTGAAGGCCGCATCGTCGATATAGCCAGCACGGTCGGCAAAGTAAGGTCGCCAGGTGCGCGCCAGGCAACCTTGATTGTCATACTCCACACGGCCGCTGATCCGCCAACGGCGAGTGGCGTCGATTGGCTCGGCACCCGCGCTCAACATACCGGCGTCATCGACTGCAAAGGCCGGGCCTGGTTGCGCCTTTTCCTGGGTTTGCCGCACGCGGCCAAAGCCGTCGCTGAAGGCGAGAGCGACCTGAATCTGCGGGGTTGGCGACGTGCCTTGCCAACGGTCGGCGTGCAGTACCACGACGTGCACCGGCACTTGCCTGGCCGCCTGAATCAGGCGCTTGAGGGTTTGATGATGGGGGCGCGCAGCGCTCAGGCTGTTCAGGCGTGCCAACGCCGAGGCACGAATGTGCCCGCTGGGCAGCAGGTAACCGTTGCTTACCCATTGCGCCTGGATGCTGGCGGGTGGAATGTGCCCCATCCAACTGAACACGTCGTAGAAACACGCGCTTTGAGCGTTGAACAACGCCGCTTTCGGATCAGCCAGGGCCTGCGCCGGGCCCGTATCGGGCGTGCGGATGAAGGGCGTTTGGGCGTCATGGCCGACGGGCTTTCCTTGCTCCTCTCCCTTGAGGCCGGTCGCCAGCAGCTGCCCGTGGGCGTCGTAGTGCGCGTAGCGTTGCGTACGCTGTGCGTCAGTCACCGTCACCGGCAGGCCAAGACGGTAGTCGTACTGCGCCTGGGTCGTGCAGCCGTCCGCCAATTGCACCTTGATGATGTACAGCGCATAGCGGTCGTACTCGGACTGCGTGAACCCATGGCTCAGGCTCGCCTGATGCCGACGAGGCCGATAGAACATTTCAGCCTGGCCGTAACGGGTGTACCCCTGGCCGAGCGACCACAGGGTGATAGCCTCGTCCTGCCCGGGGGCCGGTGACAGGAACGCGGCCATGGCCCGATAGTGCTGTGCACTCAGCGTGGCAGCGACAGGGCGGCCCTCATACACCTCCAGCGCTTGCTGATCGAGTTCGGCTGTCTCGATATAGGCGGGCAGCGCCTGAAAACTTGCGGTGCCGGCCGGCAAGGGGGCGGTGTGCTCCGCCACGCAGTAATGCTGCACCGACAGCCCCCCCAGCTTGCGTTCGGCCGCTGTTCCCAGTGGAGCGGACGGGCCCTGCGCAATGAAGTGTTCATAGCTTATTTTTTCAATTGCTAACGCCTCTTTGCTCAGGACCAGCACGTTGCGTCGTTGCTGGTACGGCAAGTGCAAGCGCCAGCGCTGCGCGGCGTCAAGGTGAATGAAGCGGGCGCGGGTTTCGTTGAGGTAATACGCCTGCTGCGCCGAATCATGCGCGTCACGCCACCACTGCTGCTCGTGGGCCGGCCCCGGCGGTGGGGCGTCGCTGGCTGTCTTGCGACGAGCGTAGTCGACCACCACGCTGTGCAGATTGCCGGCGTAGCAGTCCCAGCGCAGATTGAGGATATGCCGACAGCATGGGTCGCCCGGTTGGCGCTCGTAGCGACAGGTCAGCGACTCCAGCAACAGTGGCAGCAGCACCGCCGGTTCGCCGGCCTTGGCCGACGGGCTTAGTTGGCGTATGAAATAGCGCTGTTGCTGCACCGAATACGGCACTGCTTGTGGTGGCGAGTCGGCGGCTGCATATACCTCTTCACGCAGCAGGCTACCCGCCAATGCACGCTGCATCGCGCGGCGGGTGGTTGCGCCGGGCGTAGCGATCAGCGTATCTCCTGTGCGCCCGGCCTCCAACTGGCCCAGCAGGGTTGGCCCCAGCGCGGGCGCCTGCGGGTCGCCCGGGTAAAAAGCCTCCTGCGAGGGCTCAAAGGTGTGGAACCAGCGTTTGGTCAACACCCCAGGCGGCGCATCGGCCGTAGGAGGTTGTTCGGTGTGCAACACCAGGCCAAAGCCGATGAACTGGCGTTCCTCACGGTCGTAGCAGGCTTGCCGGTAACGAAAATACTGGGTGGAGCGGTTACGGCTGACCAGATCCTTTTGCTGTTGCCGCTTGACCACCTGTACCGGGAACGCAAGGCTACTGCCTCGAGGCACTCCCAGGGTTTGCCCGTGCTGTTTTTCGTCGAGCCATTCCTGGGCGCTGCTGCGGTAGCTCAGTTGGGTGGTGGCCCCCCGGTTGTTGAGCGTGGCGGTTAACAAATACGGTTTGAGACTGACGAAGTCATACCGCCAGTGCTGGGGTGTCATGTGCGGCACGCTCAGGATCAGGCTGGAACAGCCCAGGCCTTGAAGGTCGGCAAAGCTGACCTGGCATGTCGCGTCATGGCGTACGCCCTCGGGCCAACGCAGTGTCAGTGGCTCCGATGCCAGCCCGCTGCCGGCGCGGTTCATATAGATCTGTATGTGTTCAGGCGCCAGGTAAATCAGGTCCACCGCGCCTGAGCCGTCCAGGTCGGCGAGGCGAATATGCTCGGCATCGAAGCTGGCGTGGTCGAACGCCAGCGTGGCGAAGACAAACCCTTTGCCGAAGCGTCCACGGCCGAGGTTGGGCCAGCACTTGATTTCGTTATGGCGGATGCGCACCAGGTGTTGTTGGCCGCTGCCCAGGGGGTCGCAAAAGGCGATCAATTCGGCCGGCGAATGGCTGAGGGTTGGCAGTCCCTCATCGTCGGACGCATGGCGCACCTGCTGGCCAGGATCAAACCCGCCGTCCTGGCGCTGAGCGTACAGGCGCACGCTGCGGCTGCCGATCAGAACCAGGTCCAGCCTTCCGCTGCCCATCAGGTCGGCCAGTTGCCCGTGGGGATGGAAAAACTCCTGGGGCATCGCCGCAAAAGGCACGAAACCCGACCATTGCCGCTGCGAGTCGAGGCTGAAAAAACCGCTCAGCCCTGGTTGCGCCACCACCCATTCCAGATGCCCATCGCCGTCAAGATCCGCCAGTGCGTGGCGCGTGGCTTGGGCGGTATCGGCGAGGGGGATGCGTGGCAGGGCCTGCCATGGACCATAGATCAGCGCATTGCTGCTGGCCCGGCCGGGGGCCCTGAGCGGCTCGCGGTAGTACCAGCTTTTATCGGTGCGGTGCAGGATGCCCGGCAAACCGTCGCGGTACAGGTCGACCAGTTGATAATGCTGCCCGTCGTTGATGCCCGCCATGGCGTCGAACGCTTGGTAGCGCGCGGCGTCCAGCGTCGGCACGAAGGCGCTGTAGGCCAGCTCCAGAGGCGGCCAGGCACTGGCGTCCCCTTGGGCGTCAAAGGCCTGGTTGTGCACAGCGTTCAGGCAACTGCCGATGGCGTGGCGATGGGTGTACTCCAGCAACAGACGCCGCGTCAGCACCGGCTCGACGCCCAGGCTCGGCTCGTCGGGGAAGTAATGAAACATCAGCACTTGCTGACACCGCCGCAGGGTGCCGAGCTCAAAGCCATAGGCATAGCTGCTGATCGGGTCGTTGCGGATCGGCCAGGCATGTTGTTCGGCATAGGTCGGCACTTGGCTCAGGCCGGTGTGGCGTTCGCCATAATCCAGCAGCAGTTCGAAGTGCCATTGCTTGTCAGCGAGGGTGTCCGCACGCCACAGCGCCAGATGCTCAAGGGGCTTGAGGTTGCCGTAGCACACCCGCGCCAGATAACGCTGGGCGCGATAGTCCCTGGCGGCGCTTGGCGGCTGGTCGTCTGGTTTGTAGTGGTAATAGATCTGCTCACCCAAAGGGTTGAGGCTTTCCTGCAACAGCCATTGGGCAACACGTAGGCCGTCGTTTGGGTCTGCACAGCGCGCGATCAGAGTCTTGCCGAACAGGTGCACGCAGCCGTCGGCCCCCTGAACCAGCCAGAACCCGGCCTTGTCGCTGTCACAAGACCAATGCTCGATACGGTCGAAGCGCGCTTCTATCACCGGAAAATAGCGCACCACTTGGTGGGGTTCATCCAGGGCCAGGCCGTTATAGTGGTCCCAGGTGGTGGCCTGAATTGCGCCGTCGGCATCACGCTCAGGGATCATGTCGATGCCTTGGGGGCTGATGAAACGGTCGTCATCACCGTAGGCCGGTACGCCTTTGCGGGTATCACGGCTGATGGCGCCTGCCGACATCGCCCAGCCGAGGCCGAAGGGCCCGTTGCCTAGGGCGCTGCGATAACCCAGGCTCAGGGCCGGCATGAAACCACGGCCCGGCGAAATGGGCAAGGGCACCTCCAGGCACGCCTCACCTCGTGTGCCCACGGCGCCCCATTGCGCCCCGCGGCCCTGGATGGCGCCACCGCCCTTGGGCAGCGCAGGAATCTTCGGTTCCAAGAGTTCGGGCGGCTGCACGCTCATCGTTGACCTCCGGTGTTTTTAGCGGTGTAGCGCAGGTGCACGATGATATCGGTGAGGGATTCGAGCAGGGCGTTTTGCCGGGCATGGTTGGGAAAGGTCAGTTGCCAGGTGGAGATCGCTCCTGTGTATTCGAACGGCAGGTAACGCTCGTCGCTGTCGAAGTTCAAGGTAAACAGGCCGCTGTCGTTGAGCCCGCTGGACAGGGCGATTTGCTGTTTGGCGCGCAGGTCTTTTTTTACCGCAGCGTCGGTGTGTCTGGCCGCGGGGGTGAGGTACGTGGTATTGGCGGTTTGGGTCAGGATGGCCTTGATGTCTTCATAGGGGCCCAGCGTGGCGGGCAGGGACACACTGACGTGCTTGATACGCCGCAGGTAATGGCCTGGGTAGTCGTCGTCAAATAGCTTGAGGGTCAGTTCAAAGGTCAAGGCGCCGGTTTTTACCAGGTCGGCTTTAAGCGCGGCCCAGGGCATGTCGCGCGTGGCCACAGGGTCTTGGCTGTGCAGATGGCGCAACGACACGGTTTTAGTGATTTCCAGCAAACGTTCGTTGTGGGTGAGGTAGGCGTTACTCATGCTCAGTAGGTTTTGCTTGAGCGCTTCCCCGGCGCTGAAGCCGCGATATTGATGGGTCCAATGCTGGGTTTGAATGAAGTGCTTGTCCCACTGAGCCCGTTCTTCCTGCCAGCAGGCCTCGGCCGCCAGGCACAGCGACAGGCTCGAGTCATAGGCTTGGTAGTAGAAAGTGGAAAGTTGGCCATTGAGCCATTGATACAGTTGGGCGTTGGTAAAGCGTTTGCCGAGCTGGTCGTACAGGCTTCGTGCTTGGGCCAGGCTGGTCTGGGCCAGGCCCAGTTGCAAGCGGGTATGGGCTTGCTGTTCGGTGTAAGCCTGCAGCTGGGCGTCGACCTGGGCCAGCTCAAGGCGTGCCTGTTCCAACGAATGGGCCCACTCGGCGGCGCGTCGGGCAAACAGGTCGGTGCGGTCCAGGTGGGCAGCGTTGGCGCGCTTGTCATTGGCAATGCCTTGGGCCGTCGCGTGCAGGGCGTGAAAAGCGCCCTCGTAGCGCACGCCGCCGTTGGAGGTGCCAAAAATATTCGGTATCAGCATCGCCAGCCCCGCGCCGGCTTGTGCCACGGCGGCGGCGGTGTCCCAGCGCGCACTGTCCTGGTACTCCTGGGTGGCCTGGGCCTCGGCCGGGCTGATGCCTCGCTTGAGCTGCTGTTCGAAGAACGTCACCCGCGCTTCGACCATGCGGCGTCCTGCCAGCAGCGCTTGCTGGTTCCTCGCATCGAACTGTACGGCCTGGGCCTGTTGCTCGACGGCCAGCCTCGCCAAGTCCCAGGCTTGCTGCTGCTGGGTTTCCAGGTACTGGGCCTGCTCTTTGCGTTCGAACAACGACAGTAAGGTCGCCCCCAACTGGATCAGGTTGTCGACCGCTTGCAAGGCGTGTCCCAGCAATACCTGGAAGCGGTAGTGCGCGGCCTGGGCGGTGCGCAGCGACGGGCGCAGGCTGGCGCCGACCGAACCTTGCTGGTACGCGGCAAGCAGCGTTTGAGGCGTCAGGGTCGCGGCGTACAGCGGCAGGCTCAAGGGTTTGCCGGTCAGATCCAGGTGATGGCGCAGGTTGTGCAGGCGAGATTCGATTTTGTCCCAGCGCAGCAGCAGATCAGGGCTCAGGGATCGACACAGCCGCGAGGTGCCCGCAGGTACTGTCGTGCTGTCGAGCGTGGAAGGGTTTTGCAGTTTGTCCAGGGTCGTGGCTGCCCAGGGATCGACCGGGTTGAGCGGCGGTCTTGGCCCGAGCAAGCCCTTGGCGCGGATGTACCACAACTTGGCGTCGGCCAGGCCGTCACGGGTCATTTGCCGGTACGCCGCATCCCCGCGATTGAGCAGGATGTCGACGTACAACAGGTACAGCGCCTGACGAAAATGTACCGCGCTGCTTGTCGCCAATGGGTGGGGCAGGGCAAAGGCGTTGTGGCGTTGTGGCGCACTGGCAAGCAGCGCGGGCAGGCGCCAAACGTCAGATGGGTGGACGGGATCGAACACGTAGCGTATCCACGTTTCGGCCTCGGCGTATTGCTGCTCCTGGTTCAGGCGTTGTGCCAACAGCCAGGGCAGGTAAAGAAACAACTCCCAGCAATAGGTGCCATGGGGGCCGTGGAAGTCCAGTGGGCTGGGCTTTTCCTCGCCTGGCAATGGCGGCTCGCGCCAGGCATCCGGGGCCAAGGCAAACAGCTCATGCAAACCTGCGCCCGCGGTTTTTGCCAGCAGCCCGGCCACGCAGGTGTTGGTGCGTATGGGCGCTCGTTTGTTTTCAGGCTTATCGATCGACTCGATCGTGGACCCGTCGAAGTCAATGAATTCTGCCGCGCCATAGGGCGGGGTTGCGAGTCGCCGGATAAACGGAGCCAGTGGAATGATGGGGGTGCTGTTATCGGGCGGCAGGGTGAAGGTCGCGGTTTTCAGCGCGTAGCCCAGGATGATGGGGTCGGGGTAATGCACATCGCTTTCCAGCAGCAACACGCCGTGAATCAGCGTCAATGTGGAAGCCGTCGTGTCAGTGGAGTCCTCGTCGTAGGGGTGCAAGGTCGTGGGGGAGAGTTCGATCTGCGCCTCAAGCGTGTGCGTTTCGGAGAGTTCAGTGAACGTGTCGCGCAGGGTGCGCCGAGAAGCGTCTGCCAGGCCGACGAGTACCGTGTTATTGCGGTGAGGGCTTTCCGGTAAAGCGCTGTGTCCTTGTTTGGGATACATCAACACGGGTTTGTACAGGCGTTGTTTCTGCTGGACCTGGACCTTGTCCAGTACTAAGTCGTAGGCATGGCTGCTGGTCTGCGCCTGATTGTTGTAGAACGACAGGGTGACGGTATAGGTGGCGTCTGGCGTATTGAAAAAATAGTCGAAGGCTTCTTGGCTAATGCGTTGGTCGCGCAGATTGAATGTCGTGCTTTTCGGGTTTTCTTCATCTTTTTCAATTTGCGGCAGGGTAAAGGTCGTCGGCTGATTCGCAGCATTTTTTATAAGTTGGGCATAGCTGACGCCGGTCTCATTGCACTTGAGGGTCAAGTCGATGCGCACGTTGGAGAAGGTTGCCAGCTTGGCGCCCTCCAGGAAAATCTCGGCGGTGGGGCCTAACGCCAGCGTCTCGTTCTGGGCAGGACCGCTGCTGCTGAGGGTGATGGTCAAATTGACCAGTGCGTCTGCCTTGCTGAACCTGACAGTGCGGTGCGGTTCGAAGCGTTTCGCCAGGCGGGTGGTGACCTCCAGTACTGACGTTGTTCGGTTGAACCGAATATCGCTCTCAGCCGAAAGACTGCGGATATGCTGTTGATTGTCTTCGTAGTTCCAGCCATGGGTGGTGCCATGGGGCGCGTCGTTGGTCAGGGAGTGGACTTTGACCTGGACCGTGTCGGGCGCCCTGAATTGAAATCTGGCCCTGTTGTGGTGCCCGAACAGGGCCAGGTACCGCCCCGCCAGTTCCGACTCTTTATGCCAGGAGAACATCCGCCGAGTGCTGCCCTGGGTTTCAAGCCAATGGACGTTGAAGTGCTGATCCAGCCGTACGGCTTGAAAGAAATGCCGATGCACGCCGTTGTGCGGGGAAGCCGTTTGATGGTTCGGCTGTGCGCTCAGGCCCAGGAACAGTGACGGCGGTTGGCTTTTTGAATCGAGTACGGCGATGGACGCAGTGGCGCTCATCAGGTCTTCCGAGCTCAAGTCATCCAGGCCCTGTGCCAGGCTGTATTCCTGAATGCAGGCCTGCGGCACGCTCCAACTGTCATCCAGTTTTTTATAGGAAAAGTACAAGCGCAACTGTAGATAGGTGGTCTTTATCCGGGTTTCCAGCCGTTGCTGGTATTCCTTCTCCGATTCAACATCACCGCGCCCGATCCGGGTGATGTCCCTCGACGACGACGTCGGGTTGATGCATTGGGCCCACACCACGAAGAGGCGCCCGTTGAACACCACCGGGCGAATCGTCTGTTCGGGGACGTTATCGTCAATCGACAGCGGGATCTTTTGCCAGGAGGACCAGGCTGGCGGAGTGGTCGCGTCGCCCGAGGCCATTTTCAGCGTGCGCCAGTAATAGGTGTTTTCCGGACTGGACTTGCCGGTGAAGTAATAAGTGCTGCTGGCAAAGCTGTCTTTATCACCATCGATATAACCATTGAGGGTCTTGATGTTGGCAAGTGCTTCGAAGCGGCTGAGGTAACTGTGGACGGCTGTCTGCAGCGGCGCAGGCTCGATACGAAATTGGTTGAGCTGGTTCTCCAGTTGCCTGAAGTTGTCGCTTTTGTCATGGCGCAATGTAGGGCTCAGGTAGGTGGCCGGGTAGTGCTGAAGTTGCTGGTGGGCACGCCACAGTGAATAGGACAGCAACCGGTCTCGCCACTCGGTCTGCTCGTCAGCGCTCATGCCCTGTTCGTCGTAGCCGGGCTCCAGGCCCAGGTAAATGCCAGTAATGTACTGCTGCAGGCTGGCAATGGCGCTGGCGACACGGGTGGTGGGCACCGTATGGCGGACCTGGGGGTCGAGCAGCCAATAGGTATAGACATCGTCGACGGTCTTGACGGTATCGGCCACTGCCGTGTCTTCAGGCAGCACGCTGTTGAGGTAGAACCCCAGCATCGCGTCGCGCAGGTGTTCGTTGAGGTGTTGGGTGAGGGTGTCAGACATGGTCATTCCTTGAACCAGGCGAAATACAACGGGGTTAGGGGGCTGTGGCGATCAATGCCGAGCCAACGTGTTGCCAGTCTTCATTCATCAAGGTGGCATGCAGGTCGGCAGCCTTGAGCAAGGCGTTGGCGGAGAGGCCGGTGAGCCTGACGGCTTCATGGCAACGCAGGAGCCAGTCCAGGTCGGCCAGGGTCTTCACCTGTTTGGCAGGCAGGGATTCAACGAGCAGGTTGATTTCATCGACATCCCACTTGAGCAATGCGGCCAGTTGCGAAGTGCAAGCCCCATCGTGAGATACGGCGGAGCCTTCAACGGAGGATGAATTGGCGCGCTGCAAATAAGCGAGCACGCTGTCCTGGGCCAGTCCGTAGGTGCTGAGGCAATGGGCAAAGCGTTGCAGCAGGTACAGCGTGCTCAGCGTCAGCTTGAGCAGCGAGGCCGCGGTGTGGTCCGGGCTCAGCCAGTGCGGATGGAGCACAAAGGCCTGCAAGGCCTCACGGCTCACTGCCAGCCCCAAGGACACTTCGGCATCCGGTAGGCTCAGCAGTACATTTTTGTGCAGCTCCGTGGTGGATTCGGCAGTGGCGGTTCGGGCAATTTGTCGAACCACGAGTTTGCGCCATTGCAGGTACGCGGCGGTGTCACCGGCAAGGTGTGAGGGGGCGTTGAGCAGCGTGTCGATGTTTGCTTTAAGCGGCTGCATTTGTTGGTAGAACGCGCCGAGCTTCTTGGTCACTGCCTGTTTGGCATCGCTGTGCAGAGCCGTGTTGCGTTCTGGGTTGAGGCTCAGCGTCTGGGCTTCGATAAGCTGCACCAGCCCATTGGGCAATTCTTTGGGCGGCGCGGGCTTGAGCAGCGGTTGGCTGTGCAGCAGCCCTTGTACGATGAGGGCATGCCAGGCAATGGGCGCCGCTTTGGTGTCAGGCTCGGGCTGGGGCAATGACAGGTCAGCGAGGTCTTCTTGCGCCAACAGGCCATGCTGAGTCAGTTCGACCACCTCATCGAGTTGGGTGATGTACGTCTGCACGTGGGGCGGTGGGGATTGGGCATCCAATAGCAGTTGACGACGAAGCTGATCAACCGTTTGACCCGTGTCGTTGAGCCAGCGGACCAGCCAGTCCATTTGCATCAGCACATCGAGCAGGTCGGCAGGGGCATTGACGCCCGAGCGACGCAGGCTCGGGTTGACCAGTTGGGTGGTGTAATCCTTACCGCCCAGCAGCGCCGCCATATGGTAGCTGTCGAGCACTGACAGCCCGAACATCCGCGCGATCCGGGTTTGGCGATACAGCGCGCTATAAAACGTCAGCGTCGGGCAAGCAGCGGGTAGATGCAGGCGGGCCTGCTTGATCAGCCAGTGCAACGAGGCCGGGGTGTCGCTCAGGTGCAGGCCGGTGCAGAGCTGGTGGCGCAGGGTTGTCGGGATTTCCTCCCTCAGCGCCAGGGTCGGCCTGTCCAGCGTCAATGCCTGGCCTGGCAACGGGTCGGGGGTTGAACAACTGGTCGTACAGCGACAGGCGAGTACCGGGTGCCCACACCGGTATTTCATCCAGCACGGCGGCAAAGGCTTGCAATGACAGGCTGTAGCGGCGTTCCAGATAGCGATAGACGCCCAGTGCGCGCAGGGTATTGTCGTTGGCGGGCCGCGCCGGGTCGCCCTCGTGTTCACGCCGCACGACGCTCGTTGACAGGGCGTCGAGTGCGTCGAAGGGCAATTGCGTCCAGCGTTGCAGGCGGATCATTCGGTGCAGGCGCTGGTAACGTTCCCATGAGGTATTGCGCAGGCGCGCAGTACCCTTGTCCTGTGTAGTGATCGACAGGGGCGACTGGGTCGCGCCGGCCTCGGTGATCGGCCCGTTCACGTACGCGGCACCGTCGTGCAGGCGCAGCTTGGCCCGCGGCGTTGGCAGGGCGCTTGCCAGGACATTGCCCGACAGCACCGGCACATACTTGCCGCAGGCCAGTAGTGCTTCGGTCTGATCGGCGGTGAGTCCGGTTTTTTGCAACCAGTGGGACAACTCCTCAAGGGGCTGCGCCTGGGTGCCATAGTGCTGGGTAAAAAAATCCTCTGCCTGTACGTCTCCCGTTCTTTTTAAAAAAGGCTCGGTCAATAACACCTGCTGGGCAGGGCTCAGCCCGGACAGCAAACGTTGCGCTTCATAGGCCTCGTGCCTGACCACGCCGTAAGTGTTTTGCGCACGCTGGCCGGTGGGCAGCTTGAGGCTGATGCGGTAACTGAGTTCGCCCAATTGTGGCTTGTTGCCGGACAAACCGAGCCAGCACTGGCGATGCGCACGTTCGAACGGCAGCACGAAGGGGAAACGTTGCTTGCCGAGCACCTCATCAAGTGAGCGACCGCGGTATTCACGACGGGTTTGTTTGAGGTGAACGTCAATCTGGCGGGACAGGGTTTCGTTGATCATCGAGAGTTGAGGAATCACAGCGCTGAGGCTGCGTTCGTCCAGGGGCAGCGTCTTGAGTTCGGGGCGTCGCTGGTCGAGGGTGACCTTGGGCTGTTTGCCTTTACCGCTTTTTTCCAGCGCTTGGGCAAACAGGTATAACGCCTTCAGGTAGGCGATCGGGGAGTCGATTGCCGCCATGGAAGAGGCCGAACACAGCAGGTGCCAGTCCTCTTTGAACAGGTGGGTATAGGTGGGGGAGTTCGTGTCCATTGTGATGAATCTCCTGAAAGCCCCCGGCCACTGCCAAGGGCAATGGCACGCTAGCATGGGGCGCCAGGCCGGCTCGGTCGGCCGGATCGCTGAGTGAGCGAGGAGAAATCATCGGTGCAAATCGATAGCGCGACAGGGCCTGTGGGTCACTGTCGCGCGAACTTTGCTGCGAGGAGGTAGCCGTTACGCGGCCAGCGGTTTTTTCACCATGGCTTTTTTGTGCGCGGCCTTCATCGCTTCCATCTCGGCCCCCAGCTCTTCGAGCAGCGCTTTACCCAGCAGTTTCTTGGCCTGGGGGAACATCTCGGTTTCTTCTTCTTCGATATGGTGCTCAAGCAGCTCCTTGACCACTTTGACGCGACCGGAAAACTCGGTGGAAGATGGGTCGGTCTTTTTCAAGTCCGGCAGGACCAGCGAGTCGACGGTACGGTGCTCTTCCTTGGCTTCGTGGTACATGATGTCCTGTTCCTTGCCACCCGCTTTCCTGAACGCGGGGTAGAGGATTTCTTCTTCAAGTTGGGTGTGCAGGGTGACTTCCATTTCAAGTTTGGCCAGCAACTCGGTGCGCTTTTTCACCCCGCGTTCAGTGGATTCGCTCAACTGGGTCAGCAGGGTCTTGACGCGTTCATGGTCGGCTTTGAGCAGGTCGATGGCATTCATAGGTAACCTCACGGGGGGGTGCGGGCGTGTCGAAGTGCACGCCTCGTGGTGAGGAAGGTTGCATCAGGCGTACCAACTTTTATGGTTATAAATCATCTTTAAAATCAGATGGTTATATTTTCATGTGCGCTTGTCGGTCGTGCAGCTTGCATGGTCGGGCCGCGTTGAGGTTGCACAACGCACAGCCGGTTGCTGACACTCCAGCGCAACGGGGGGCCATAAAGTGGGGCCAGGAAAATTCTAATGGAACCCTTGGGGCATCTGCTTGACCTAACGCTTAGACTTCAGGAGGTGAATCATGCAAATTGAATATATCTGGATCGTATTGGCGGTGGTTCTGCTGCTCTTGGAACTCTGGGCGATCAATATCGTTTTGCGCAGCACTGGCGGATGGGAGACCAAGGGGTTGTGGGTCGTGGTGCTGGTGTTCGTGCCGCTGCTGGGGTTGATTGCGTGGGCAATGTTCGGACCCAAGCGTGAAATGGCGCAGCAGCGTAAAAGCTGAAGCGGTGAGTGATAAAAAACAGGCGCCCATGGGGCGCCTGTTTTCATTGCGCTAAGCCGATCAGCCGCCGATGGCCTTGGCAATCGCCTGATTGAACGCCGGTAGGTCGTCCGGCGTGCGCGAGGTGATCAAGGTCCAGCCATTGGCCTGGCACTCTTTAACCTCGGCATCCACTACGCTGGCCGCGCCGGCGTTTTCAAGGTCGATGCGCACGCTTTTATAGGCGGTCAGGGTTTTGCCCTTGACCACGCCAGCGTCGATCAGGGTCCATGGCCCGTGGCAGATCGCCGCGATGGTCTTGCCGGCCTGTACAAATTCATTGATCAGGCGCAGTGCGGCAGTATCCTGGCGCAGCGTATCGGCATTCACTGTGCCGCCCGGGATGACCAGCGCATCGAAGTCGGCGCTGACAACATCCGACAGTTGCACGTCTGATTCCACGGTCTGGTCCTTTTCCGTGTCGCCGACAAATGTCTGGGTAGTGCCGCCTTTGCTGGAGGCGTGCGTCACGGTCGCGCCGTAGCCACGCAGCGTTTCCAGAGGCTTGAGCAACTCGTCGCGCTCGATGCCGGTGTTGGAGGTGATGACGAGGATGTGCTTGCCGTTGAGTTGCGAGCTCATGGTCGAGTGTCTCCTTGGGTCATGGATGGTTTAATGGGCGTATTTGGTTTGCAGTTCCTTGGCCATTTTCAGGTGGGCTTCAAGGGTGGGCAGGGTCTTGGTGGCGAAGGCTTTCAGCTCGGGATTGTCCGAGGAGGCCGCTTCTTTCTTGAACAGTTCGACGGTTTTTTCATGGGCCGCTACCTGGTTGTTGGCATAGGCCTTGTCGAAGGATTCATCGCGCATTTCCAGGATGGCTTTCTTCGCCTGGTCGGTGAGCGCGGCGTCATCGGGTACTTCGATATCGAGTTTTTTCGCCAGGGCCATCAGTTCCTGATTGGCTTTGGTGTGGTCTGTGACCATATGCTGGGCGAAGGTCTTTACGTCCGCCGAGCTGCTTTTTTCCAGGGCCAACTTGCCCGCTTCCACCTCGGTGATACCGCCCTCGGCGGCGTTGTCGACAAAGTCGTTGGAGGTCGCCGCCATCGCGGTGGAAATCGAGCCTGCAATCAGCATGAAGGTAAGGCCCATCGGTTTCATCAGTCGAGTTTTCATGGTGTCTCTCCTTGGAAATGGCGGGATGCCGTTACCTGACTGTTGAATCGAGAGGCGGGTAAAAGGTTTAAAATTTTTTGCGCTTTTTTGCCCAGCGGTGAGGCGAGGCAATTGACTTGAACCAATTCGGATTCCCAGGGTTCTGCTGCATAGGGCCGCCATCTCAGGGGCCTGCCACTGCCAGGAGGATTGCACTGTGACTGATCATAAAACCGCCGATAAAACCCCCGACCCCGTCAGCTCTGAAGACGCGCAAAAAGGTAATGCCCAGGCCACCAAAGGGCAGACGCTTGAACCTGCAAACCCCAAGACTGACACCATCGACAAAGTCGTGACGCCGACCTCGATCAAGGACATTGAACGGCAAACGGATGCAATCAACGAAAAGCTCAACAACGGGCGTCGAACCTGCTGAGTTGATTGGCGGCGAAGGAGCTTGCTCCCGTGGTGGCCTGAACGCTGCCATTGCTGCTTTTTATAAATAAATATAATAATTAGCTTAGATTAAAATGTGCTTTTTATTATTTATGACCATCCCCTAGCCTTGCCTGGAAGTCCCCTTAGGCCATCCAGGAAGATTTGCCATGAGTAGCGTCACGCCGATTTCCAGTGTCTTGAGCAATGTGCGCCAGCGGGTAACACCGCAAGAGTGGGAGGTGCGGGTCAAGTTGGCCGCGGCCTACCGACTGGCGGCGTTGTACAAGTGGACCGATCATATCTACACGCATTTCTCAGCGCGGGTGCCAGGGCCCGAGGCGCATTTCCTGATCAATGCTTTCGGGCTGTTGTTCGACGAAATCAGCGCCTCCAACCTGGTCAAGGTCGATCTGGACGGCACCATCGTCGATGACCCAACGGGCCTGGGGATCAACTACGCCGGCTATGTGATCCACAGCGCCATCCACGGCGCACGCCATGATTTGCAAGCGGTGCTGCACACCCACACCCGCGACGGTATTGCGGTGTCGGCGCAGAAGCAGGGGTTGTTGCCGATCTCCCAGCACGCTATCGCATTCTCGGGGCGTGTGGCTTACCACGGTTACGAAGGGGTGGCGCTGGACCTGGACGAGCGTGAACGGCTGGTGGCGGATTTGGGCGACAAGAGTGTGATGATCCTGCGCAACCACGGCTTGTTGACGGGTGGCGTCAGCGTCGAGCATGCCTTCCAGCAACTACAAAGCCTGGAGCGGGCCTGCAACATCCAGATTGCGGCACAGGAAGCGGGGAATGCCGAGTTGATCTTCCCACCCGCAGAGGTGGTGGCCAAAGTCGAGCAGCAGGCCAAGGTGTTCAGCAATGGCGAAGGCCCGGGCGTGGCGCGGCATTGGAATGCGCTGGTGCGCCAGCTTGAGCGTACCGATACCGACTACAAGAACTGAGTCGGATGTGGATTGGATTGTTCCCACGCTCTGCGTGGGAACACAGCCCAGGACGCTCTGCGTCCCTAAGCGTGACGCGGAGCGGCACACGAGGCATTCCCACGCAGAGCGTGGGAACGATCATCAAAACCTCACGTCAAGGCGATAGTTGACGCGTTGCTGTGCGGCCCGACGGTACCGGCTCGGTCGGCCAGGTAACGCGCTGGCGGTTGGCCCATGGCCTTGCGGAACATGGTGATAAACCCGCTGGCATTTTCATAACCCAGGTCCAGCGCCACGCTCTGCACACTTTCGCCGTTGGCCAGGCGCTGCAGTGAAAGGATTACATGCAACTGCCGGCGCCAGCGACCGAAGCTCAGGCCGATCTCTTCCAACAACAGGCGGGTCATGCTGCGTTCGCTCATGCCGATGCGCACGGCCCATTCGCCCAGGGTGGATTTATCGCCGGGGTTGGCCAATAAGCTGTAGGCCAGCCGATGCAAGCGGGGGTCTTGGGGCATCGGCAAATGCAGGGCCTCGATGGGGGCCTGGGCCAGCTCGTCGAGTAACGTCGCCACCAGGCGGCCCTGGGCGCCGTCTTCGTCGTAGAGCTGCGGGAAGCTGACCGCCTTGCCGATCAATTCGTGCAGCAATGGCGACACCGACAGCGTGCAACATTGCCGGGGCAGGGCGTTGGCGGCGTCCGGGTTGATCAACAGGCAGTACACATCCGCTTCGCCGGCACCGCGCGCCGCGTGTGTCACACCGCCGGGAATCCACAACGCGCATTGCGGCGGCACGATCCAGATACCCGCCTCGATCACACAATGCACCACGCCGCGCAAGGTGTAGATCAATTGCCCGTGTTGATGGTGGTGAGGGGTATGTTCCCAGCGTTCGGACGTACTCGAGGCGCCCACTGCAACAATCGAGCGAGGGATCGCGGCGGCGTCGCGGACCCGGCAGGGGTCGTACTGGTCGAGGCGGTGATGAACCATGGTGAGAACTGCCTTGGCTGGATTGCGAAACATTCTGGCTATTCTGTGCAATGCTGTCCAGCGCCACGCGCCCTATGATGAGAATCAATCTCATCAAAGGAGCTTTGCCATGCGACTCGACAGTTCAACTTTCCCGGTGGTGAAAATCTTTTTCGACGCGCCTAGCGAAGGTGCGCCGGAAGACGCCTTCCTGACCTTCGAACGTCTGCTGGCCCGTGAGCAGCCCTTCTTGCTGCTGCACGAAAAAGCCGTGGATGAGAACAATCACGAACACGCCCACGAAGAGCGCAAGCGCGCGTCTATCTGGATGAAGAAAAACAAGGCTGCCTTGCGTGCCTACGTCAAAGGCATGATCCAAGTGGAGCCCAGCGCTGCCAAGCGCCTGGCCCTCAAGCCCTTTGCCGTGACGTTCGGCAAGGCCTGGGGTTACCCGCTGCTGGTGGTGGAGTCCAAGGATCGCGCCTGGGCGTTGGCCCAGGATGTGCTGGATACAGAAGTGTCGGATGTGGCGCATTTCTGAGCCTGGCCAAAGCTCGACAGCGTCCACAATTGAACTACCTTGATTGACGAGCCTTCCCACTCGGTATTCAAGCATGCGCACTTTATGGACGCGGTACCTGGCGTTGCTGGAAAACGACCTGAGCACGCAGATTTTCGACAATGTTAAAAACCTGTTGGTCTGCGCGTTGTTGTTTGCGGCGGGGACCAACGCGCTGGTGGGACCGCGCGAGTTGCTGATCGGTATCTTCGCCTCCAGCGTCGCGGGCTGGGGCTTGATTGTGCTGTCGACGGTGCTGATGCTGTTGAACGTCAGCGACGGCATTCGCCGCCTGGCCAAATTGCGTTATCACTTGGCGTTGCAACTGTTGTTGATCCTGATCTACGTGGTGATTGCCGAGCGGGTGGTAGAGATTGTGTGGGTGTTGCGCGCCCATTGACGTATCCTCCGCGCCTCGTTTACCACTGATTCGAACAAAGATGACAGGACAAGCTATGCAGGCGCTGCTGGAGTCGATCCTCGACGAAGTGCGCCCCTTGATCGGCCTCGGCAAAGTCGCCGATTACATTCCCGCGCTGGCCGACGTGCCCGCCAACCAACTCGGCATCGCGGTATACGGCAACGACGGCACGGCCTACTGCGCTGGAGATGCAGACACGCTGTTTTCGGTGCAGAGCATTTCCAAGGTCTTCAGCCTGGTGCAGGCCATCGACCATGGCGGCGAATCCATCTGGGAACGCCTGGGCCACGAGCCCTCGGGGCAGCCGTTCAACTCCATGGTGCAGCTGGAATTCGAACGTGGCCGCCCGCGCAACCCTTTTATCAACGCTGGCGCGCTGGTGATCTGCGACATCAACCAGTCACGCTTCGCCGTGCCGATTCTGTCGATGCGCGACTTTGTACGGCGCCTGTCGGGCAACCCGCAGATCCTGGTCAATAGCGTTGTGGCCGAGTCGGAAGCCCAGCACGGTGCGCGCAATGCGGCCATGGCCTACCTGATGAAGTCTTTTGGCAACTTCCACAATGATGTGGACGCGGTGCTGCACAGCTACTTCAACTATTGCGCGTTGCAGATGAGCTGCCTGGACCTGGCCCGAGCATTCAGCTTTCTGGCCAATGAAGGCGTGAGTGCCCACAGTGGCGAGCAGGTGCTGACGGCGCGCCAGACCAAGCAGGTAAACTCGATCATGGCCACCAGCGGCTTGTACGACGAGGCGGGCAACTTTGCCTACCGCGTGGGCCTGCCGGGCAAGAGCGGGGTCGGCGGCGGAATTGTCGCGGTGGTGCCGGGGCAGTTTACGGTGTGCGTATGGTCGCCGGAGTTGAACGCAGCGGGCAACTCGCTGGCGGGGATGAAGGCGTTGGAATTGTTGAGTGAGCGGATTGGGTGGTCGGTGTTTTGAGATCGTTCTCTCTGTGGGAGTTGGCTTGCCTGCGAAAGCGGTGGTTCAGTTGAAGAATCATTGACTGACAGGTCGCCATCGCGGGCAAGCCCGCTCCCACAGGGATCTATGCCTGGCGCCAATTCTGTGGGCAACCCACAACCAGTGTGGGAGCTGGCTTGCCTGCGAAAGCGGTGGTTCAGTTGAAGAATCATTGACTGACAGGTCGCCATCGCGGGCAAGCCCGCTCCCACAGGGATCTATGCCTGGCGCCAATTCTGTGGGCAACCCACAACCAGTGTGGGAGTTGGCTTGCCTGCGAAAGCGGTGGTTCAGTTGAAGAATCATTGACTGACAGGTCGCCATCGCGGGCAAGCCCGCTCCCACAGGGATCTATGCCTGGCGCCAATTCTGTGGGCAACCCACAACCAGTGTGGGAGCTGGCTTGCCTGCGAAAGCGGTGGTTCAGTTGAAGAATCATTGACTGACAGGTCGCCATCGCGGGCAAGCCCGCTCCTACAGGGATCTGTGCCTGGCGCCAATTCTGTGGGCAACCCACAACCAGTGTGGGAGCTGGCTTGCCTGCGATAGCGGTGGCTCAGTTGAAGAATCATTGACTGACTGGTCGCCATCGCAGGCAAGCCAGCTCCCACATTTTGATCCTCATTGTTCTTCGAATTGTAGGTGAGCCAAAACAAAAAATGCGCCCCTTTGGGCGCATTTTTTGCTCGGTCAGCTATGGCCTATCAGGCCGTCGCATCCCAGGCCCGATCACCGTTCTCGTCTTTGATCCGAGTCGGCAAGCCCATCACATCCAGCGCCTTGAGGAACGGCTCAGCTGGCAGTTCCTCGACGTTGGCCATGTGCTTCACATCCCACTCGCCACGCGCCACCAGCAGTGCAGCGGCTACCGGTGGTACGCCTGCGGTGTAGGAGATGCCCTGGCTGTCAGTCTCGGCATAGGCCTCTTCATGATCAGCCACGTTGTAGATGAACATCTCACGCGGTTGGCCATCCTTGGTGCCTTTGACCAGGTCGCCGATGCAGGTCTTGCCGGTGTAGCCCGGGGCGAGCGAAGACGGGTCGGGCAGCACGGCCTTGACCACTTTCAACGGCACCACTTCCAGGCCTTCGGCGGTCTTGACCGGCTGTTCGGAGAGCAGGCCGAGGTTTTTCAGCACGGTGAACACGTTGATGTAGTGTTCGCCGAAGCTCATCCAGAAACGCACGTTGGGCACGTCGAGGTTTTTCGACAGCGAGTGCACTTCATCGTGGCCGGTGAGGTAGAGGTTCTGCGAGCCAACTACCGGCAGGTCGTCGGTGCGTTTGACTTCGAACATGGTGTTGCTGGTCCACTGGCTGTTCTGCCAGCTCCACACCTGCCCGGTAAATTCGCGGAAGTTGATTTCCGGATCGAAATTGGTGGCGAAGTATTTGCCATGGGAGCCGGCATTGACGTCGAGAATGTCGATCGAATCAATGCGGTCGAAATGCTGTTGCTGCGCCAGCGCGGCATACGCGTTGACGACACCTGGGTCGAAGCCCACGCCAAGGATGGCGGTGATGTTCTTCTGTTTGCATTCTTCCAGGTGGTTCCACTCGTAGTTGCCGTACCACGGCGGGGTCTCGCAGACCTTGCCCGGCTCTTCGTGGATGGCGGTATCGAGGTAAGCCACGCCCGTGTCGATGCAGGCACGCAGTACCGACATGTTGAGGAAGGCGGAGCCGACGTTGATGACGATCTGCGAATCGGTCTCGCGGATCAGGGCCTTGGTCGCTTCCACGTCCAGGGCGTTCAGCGCGAAGGCCTGGATATCGGCGGGAACCTTGAGGCTACCCTTGGCCTTGACGCTGTCGATGATGGCCTGGCATTTGGAGATGTTGCGCGACGCGATAGCAATACGACCGAGTTCGTCGTTGTGCTGCGCGCACTTGTGGGCCACCACCTTGGCGACACCTCCTGCACCAATGATAAGAACGTTCTTTTTCAATTGCTTTATCTCTCCTTTATCCGCCAGCTCAGGACAGGCTGGACAGGTAGTCGTCGTAACCAAATTCACGAACCACCTCGACTGTACCGTCGAGTTGTTTCACTACGATGGACGGCATTTTCAGGCCGTTGAACCAGTTTTTCTTGACCATGGTGTAGCCTGCGGTGTCGATGAACGACAGCCGATCGCCGATGGCCAGCGGACGATCAAATTGATACTCGCCGAAGATGTCCCCGGCCAGGCAGGATTTGCCGCACACCATGTAGGTGTGTTCACCATCGCTCGGCGCCAGCTTGGCGTTGAGGCGATAGATCAGCAGGTCCAGCAGGTGGGCTTCGATGGAGCTGTCGACCACGGCGAGATTCTTGCCGTTGTAGAGGGTGTCGAGCACGGTGACTTCCAGGGAGGCGCTATTGGTGATCGCCGCTTCGCCGGGTTCCAGGTAGACCTGCACGCCGTACTTCTCGGAGAACGCTTTGAGCCGTGCGCAGAATGCATCCAGTGCATAGCCTTCACCGGTGAAATGGATGCCGCCGCCGAGGCTGACCCACTTGACCTTGTGCAGCAGCGCACCGAAGCGTTCTTCGATGGTGCCGAGCATCTTGTCGAACAGGCTGAAGTCGCCGTTCTCGCAGTTGTTGTGGAACATGAAGCCGGAGATCTGATCGATCACGCCATCGATCTTCACCGGGTCCCACTCGCCCAGGCGGCTGAACGGGCGCGCCGGGTCGGCCAGCAGGTAGTCAGAGCTGCTCACCTGCGGGTTCACACGCAGGCCGCGGATCTTGCCTTCGCTGCGTTCGGCAAAACGCTGCAGTTGGCTGATGGAGTTGAAGATGATCTTGTCGCAGTTCTCCAGCATCTCTTCGATTTCATCGTCGGCCCAGGCCACGCTGTAGGCATGCGCTTCACCTTCGAACTTCTGGCGGCCGAGCTTGAGCTCATACAGCGACGACGAGGTGGTGCCGTCCATGTATTGCTGCATCAAGTCGAATACCGACCAGGTGGCAAAGCACTTGAGCGCCAGCAGAGCCTTGGCGCCGGACTGTTCGCGCACGTAGGCAATCTTCTGCATGTTGACCAGAAGCTTCTGTTTATCGATGAGGTAGTACGGCGTTTTGATCATTTTTGAGAGCCTGCGGCGGTGCCTGCCAAAAAAGGACACGCATTGTGCCCGCACTTGGAACAGATCGAAAGGTTAGCCGGCGGATTTTGCGCGCCACGTTAAGCATAGGGCGTAAGTATGACCGTTCATAAGAATCACCCCGCCCCCTGTGGGAGCGCTCGAGCCTCAGCGAGGCCGCGATGACGCCGGCTCTGGCACCACAAACACCCACAGTAGCGCCGCTAATATCATGCCCACCTAAACATGAGTGAATCTTGTGATGATCTAGAGCAAAATGAGTTTGTCTCAAGACATCCCTCTGCCGACAATGACCGCCATCAATTAGACCATCGGAGTTGTAAGTCATGGCAGTCGCTCATTCCCTCGGGTTTCCACGCATTGGACGCGATCGTGAACTGAAAAAAGCGCAGGAAGCGTTCTGGAAGGGTGAGCTCGACGAAGCCGGCCTGCGCGCCGTTGGCAGTAACTTGCGCAGCACCCACTGGGCGCTGCAACAGCAAGCCGGTATCGAACTGTTGCCGGTCGGTGATTTCGCCTGGTACGACCAGGTGCTGACCCATTCGTTGATGTTCGGTGTGGTCCCTGAGCGGTTCCGCCCGGTCGATGGCCAGGCCACGTTGCATACCTTGTTCGCCATGGCCCGTGGCGTCAGTGACAGCTGCTGCGGCGGTGCCCATGCCCAGGAGATGACTAAGTGGTTCGACTCCAACTATCACTACCTGGTGCCGGAGTTCAGCGTCGATCAGCAATTCCACCTGGCGTGGGATCAACTCTTCGAAGAGGTCCAGGAAGCCCTCGACCTGGGGCACAGCGTCAAGCCCGTGGTGATCGGCCCGCTGACCTATTTGTGGCTGGGCAAGGCCAAGGGCGCTGACTTCGACAGGCTCGACCTGCTCGAGCGACTGCTGCCGCTGTATGGCCAGATATTCCAGCGCCTGGCCGAATTGGGCGTGGAATGGGTGCAGATCGATGAGCCAATCCTGGCGCTCGATCTGCCCCACGACTGGAAGAACGCTTTTGAGCGCGCCTATAACCTGATCCAGCGCGACCCGCTGAAAAAATTGGTGGCCACTTACTTCGGCGGCCTGGAGGAAAACCTTGGCCTGGCTGCCAATCTTCCGGTGGATGGCCTGCATATCGACCTGGTGCGTGCACCGGACCAGTACCCGACCATCCTCGACCGCCTGCCAGCGTACAAGGTGCTGTCCCTGGGCGTGGTCAACGGCCGAAACGTGTGGCGTTGCGACCTGGAAAAAGCCCTGGCCATCTTGCAGCATGCCCATGAGAAGTTGGGCGATCGCCTGTGGGTCGCGCCGTCCTGCTCGCTGCTGCACAGCCCGGTGGACCTGGAACGGGAAGACCAGTTGGATGCCGAATTGAAAAGCTGGCTGGCCTTCGCCGTGCAGAAGTGTGCGGAAGTGGCGCTACTGGCCAAGGCCGTTGATCAGCCCGAAGCCCCTGGCGTACTCACCGCCCTGGCTGAGAGCCGCGCGGTGCAGGCAGCTCGCGCCGCATCGTCACGCATTCACAAACCTGCCGTTCAAGCTCGTGTGGCCGCCATCACGGCGCAGGACAGCCAGCGCCAGTCGCCGTTTGCCCAGCGCATCGAAAAGCAACGGGCCGGCCTTAACCTGCCGCTGTTCCCGACCACCACCATCGGCTCGTTCCCACAGACCGCGTCGATCCGCCTGGCGCGCCAATCGTACAAGGCCGGCAAGTTGAGCCACGCCGAATACGTCGATGCCATGCACAGTGAGATCAAGCACGCTGTCGAGGTGCAGGAAAACCTCGGCCTGGACGTGTTGGTGCACGGTGAAGCCGAGCGTAACGACATGGTCGAGTACTTCGCCGAACAACTGGATGGCTACGTGTTTACCCGGTTCGGTTGGGTGCAGAGTTACGGTTCGCGTTGCGTGAAACCCGCAGTGATTGTCGGCGACCTGAGCCGCCCGAACGCCATGACCGTGGAGTGGATTCGCTATGCCCAAGGCCTCACCGACAAGGTGATGAAGGGCATGCTGACGGGCCCGGTGACCATGTTGATGTGGTCGTTCCCACGGGAAGACGTGAGCCGAGAAGTGCAAGCCCGGCAACTGGCCCTGGCGATTCGTGACGAAGTGGTCGATCTGGAAGCCGCCGGCATCAAGATCGTGCAGATCGACGAAGCGGCTTTTCGTGAGGGCTTGCCGTTGCGCCAGGCGCAGTGGCAACCCTACCTCGACTGGGCGACTGAAGTGTTTCGTTTGTGTGCGAGTGGCGTGAGCGATGAAACCCAGATCCACACTCACATGTGCTACAGCGAGTTCAACGATGTGATCGAGTCCATCGCCGCCATGGATGCCGACGTGATCACCATCGAAACCTCCCGCTCGGACATGGAGCTGCTCGACGCGTTCGAAGCCTTCGCCTACCCGAATGAGATCGGCCCGGGGGTCTACGACATCCACTCGCCGCGGGTGCCGGATGCCTCGGAAATGGCCAACTTGCTGCGCAAGGCCGCCAAGCGGATTCCGGCAGAGCGCTTATGGGTGAACCCCGATTGCGGCTTGAAGACGCGGGGCTGGCCGGAGACCGAGGCGGCGCTCATTCATATGGTCACCGCCGCTCGCCAACTGCGTGCTGAACTGGCCTGATTCCTGAGCCCGGGCGCGGTTAAAAACTGTGGGAGCGGGCTTGCTCGCGAATGCGGTCTTCCAGTCACAGCAGCAGTGGCTGACACACCGTATTCGCGAGCAAGCCCGCTCCCACAGGGGATCTGTGGCAGGCGCTGATTATGTGGGCGATGCGTAACCAGTGTGGGAGCTGGCTTGCCTGCGAAAGCGGTGGTTCAGTTGAATATTTAGTAGCTGACACACCGCCCCGCACAATTAGCCTGCCTCAGGTCAGAGGTATTTGAGCCACGTCAGGTCCCGCCGCCGTGCTTTCAGGCCGGCGAACCAACGTACCGGCAAGTACAGGGCAATCGGCAACAGCAGCGCTGCCAGCCACACCGCACCGATACCGTCGAAGCCAAAGTAATTGCCCTGGTTGAGGCCAAACAGCGCAACGCAGGCCACATAGAGGATTTTCAGTACATAAAGGTGCAACAGATAAAAGAACATCGGCGCCGCGCCGAACACCGCCAGCACGCCGATCCAGCGCTTATGCCCCGCGCGTTCAAACGCCAGCAGCAACAGCAAGCCAATCCCCAGGGTCAACGCCAGAAACAACAGCGAAGGCGGATACTTGGTGATGTTGAAAAAGCTCATCAGCGTCAGCACGCTGCTGTCATACACCTGCCAAGGCTGCTCGCCATAGCCGTTGAGCGCGCGCAGCAACCCAAAGCCCACCAACGCGCCCACCCCCGCGACCCGTAAATAACGCTGGCGCACAGCCGGCAGCGTGGCATCGGCAAACCATGGCCCGAGGCCGTAACCCAGGGCAATCACACCGATCCATGGCAGCACCGGGTAGGTGGTGCGCAGGCGCAGGTTTTCAGAGACTTCAATCCAGTTGCGTTCATGCAAGATCGTCCACGGCACATGCAACATCGAGCCCGCTGCAACGTGCAACCCATCGAGCAGGTTGTGCCCGGCGATAATCACCAGCGCCAAGCCGATCAGCCAGGCACGCGGTAGCCAAACCAAAGCGGCGAGGGCGATCATGCTGATGCCGATGGCCCAGATGACTTGCATGTAGATCACGCTGGGTGGCAGTTGGAAGGTCCACGCGAAGTTGACCAGGGTGAATTCCAGCACCACCAGGAACAGCCCGCGCTTGAACAAGAATGCCGACACGTCGCGACGACCCTGATATTTCTGGCCGTACAGCCAAGCCGACAATCCGGTGAGCAGCACAAACACCGGCGCGCACAAGTGGGCCAGGGTGCGGCTGAAAAACAACGCAGGCTCGGTGCTGTCTATGCTCATGGGGTCGCTGACCTGGCGGTGCAGCAAGAAGGTTTCACGCACGTGGTCCAGCAACATAAACAGGATCACCAGGCCGCGCAGGGCGTCGATGGACAGCAGGCGTTTGCGTAAAGTCATAGCGTCAGTCATAAGTTAAGGGTCACACGCAGGCAAAATATTGACGTTATTCTATAACATTAAGCGAGGCGCTGATGACAAGCATGACCCCACACTCGGCCGAAGCCGTAATCGCGTTCTGGAAACAGGCGGGGCCCAAGCGTTGGTTCGCCAAGGACGACGAGTTCGATGCGACCTTTCGCGACAGCTTCCACGCCACTCATATGCAGGCGGCGCGGCGTGAACTCGAAGACTGGTTGACCACGGCGGATGGCGCGCTGGCGTTACTGATCCTTCTGGACCAGTACCCGCGCAACGCCTTTCGCGGCACGGCGCATATGTTCGCCACCGACCCGCTGGCGCGGTTGTATGCGCGAAAGATGGTGGACGCAGGATTGGATCAACAGGTTGAACCTCAGTTGCGTGCGTTCTGCTATTTGCCTTTTGAACATTCGGAAGACCCCCAGGACCAGCAACGCTCCCTGGCCCTGAACCAGCAGTTGGATGCCAGCACCTACCACTGGGCCAAGGAGCATGCCGACATCATCGAGCGGTTCGGGCGGTTTCCCCATCGTAATGGGGTGTTGGGCAGGACGAGCACCGACGAAGAACGCGCCTTCCTCAAGGCCGGTGGCTTCGCCGGTTAGGCGTGCTCTGGCGCCAGGCTTCGCTGGGCGCCAACACGGCGAAACCGCCGCACACCCTTGAGGTCAATCGCCCATCGCAACGCTTCAGTGGCCGAAGGACGCGGGCCCTGGTTGATCGCCTGTTCATCCTTGCCCAGTGCGCTGAGGTAACCCTGCGTACCGCCGCGTTCGCTCCAATAGTGAGTGTGGCTCAACCAGGATTTGGCCAGCCAGCCTTTGCCATTGCCCACGGTCACCGGCAAGTCCAGCACGCCGCCGCCCATCACGGGCTTGACCGGGCCGCCGACGATGTCGCCGAACAGGCCGAAGGGGGCAGGGAAGTACAGGTTGGTCCAGCGCGTGACGGCAAAGGCTGCGGCGTGGTGCAGGTAGTGCGGGGTGAAGGGCTTTTGGCCGAGCATCAGCGGTTGGCGGGCGTTGTAGCCGTAGCCTTGGGTGTCTTCGGTGGGCGGGCAGGCCGGGGCTTCGCGGCGTTCCATACGCTGCTGGAAGTCACTGACGCTGCGGCCCAGCAACAGGCTGGCGTGGGCCATTGGGCTGCCGACCGTGACCAGGTCGGTGATGCGCCAGGGGTTGCCCAGGCCGCGCTGTTCGGCAAAAGCTTCGGTCTGTTGCTGACGAAAATTCAACAGGCTGCTCAGGCTGCCGTCCAGCAAGGCGCCGGCGGCGGGCAGGGCATCCTTGACCACCGGTTGCAGCGGTTCGCGGTTGGCATAACGGGCCGCCAGCTCACGGTTGCTGGGGGTCAGTTGGGTCAGTTGTTCGTGGTATTCATGCCAGAGGTAGCCGACGATGTCATAGGCAATCACGCTGCCCAGGCTGTGACCCACGACGATGATGCGCTCGTAGTCGCCCTGGTTGTGCAGGGCACGCAGCAGGTCTACACCGTCGGCACGGATCTGCTCGCGCACCCTCACGTTCTGCGGGTTGGGGCTGAGGTAGCGTGCGGCGTCTCCCAGGTACGCCAGCGCCGAATAGCGCAGCCCCAGTCCCATGGCCGCGAGCAGCAAGGGGATCAGCGCGAAGGGGTTGTCGTTGGCGGGCAATTGGCCCCAGGCCGTGGCCAGTGCGCCGCTGGCAATCAATAGCAGTAATACCAGCACTGTCCAGCGCGTGCCGCGCCAGATCGGCACGATAGCGTCAGGAATGTCGCGACGCGGGCGCTTGAAGATGTCCCACAGCCAGCCCAGCAGATGGCCGAACTTGGTGCCCTGCATCTTGTGGGCCCAGTAGTACTCATAGAAATCCGTCGAGGTACGGCCCGAGGCCTTCAGTACGCGCAGGTCGAAGTTGCGCGATAGCCGATCCGGCTTGCTCCAGTACAGAGGTTTGCCATCGGGGGTGTCCGTGGGGATCATCGCTTCGACAAAGCCGCGCAAGGTGTCCATTGGGCGCTGCTCGCCGATGCCGTGGATAACCACAACTGCTTGTTTCATGTGCTGTTCCTTCCTTGAAAATCAGCGGTAGCCATAATATTGCCACTAGCCGCGCTATTCCCGCCAGGAATGCCCCCATAAAAACCCTGCATTGTCTTTATCGGCCGGGATCTCGTAGCGTGACGCCTCACCCCAGGAGATTGCCCATGAGCCAAGGCCCGCTGCACCTCTACGTTGATTCGCTGTTTACCAGCCCCTATGCCATGTCGGTGTTTGTCGCCTTGCGCGAAAAAGGCCTGGCGTTCGAGACCCTCACCCTGGACCTCGATGCCGGGCAAACCCAGGCGGCAGATTACGCCCAACGCTCCCTGACCCAGCGAGTGCCGACCTTGGTAGACGGTGATTTTGCATTGTCTGAGTCTTCGGCCATCACCGAGTACCTGGACCAGGCCTACCCCGAAACCCGCGTGTACCCGGCGGATGTGCAACAGCGGGCGAGGGCGCGACAGGTTCAAGCGTGGTTGCGCAGCGACTTGCTGCCGATTCGCCAGGAGCGCTCGACCCTGGTGGTGTTCTGCGGGCAGAAGAGGCCGCCGTTGTCAGCAGAGGCTCAAGCCGCCGCGACCAAGTTGATCAGCGCGGCGCAAGCCTTGCTGGCGGATAACCGCGAGTACCTGTGCGGCCAGTGGTCGATTGCCGATGTGGACCTGGCGGTGATGCTCAATCGCCTGATCCTCAACGGTGACGCCATGCCAGCGCAGCTGGTGGCCTACGCGCAACGCCAGTGGCAGCGGCCGTCAGTGCGCGAGTGGGTCGAGCTGCGACGGCCCGCGCTCTAGTTGTGCCTGCTGGGCAACACGCCGGTCGAGGTCTTCCCAGTCGGCCATGCCCAGCACGCGCATGGTGTTCAAACCGCGCAAATAACCGCGCAATTGCTCGGCGCTGGCGCTGCTTTTCGCGGCGTCGGCGTGTGAGTTCAGCAACACGGTTTCGTACTCAACCAGGTAGTCGGCGACTCGCTCGCGAAACTCTGGCAGTACCGCCTCGCGGATACGATCGAAGATTTTCTGGTAGGGCTTCATGGCGGGGTCCTTATAGATTTTATGGGCGGCCTGACACTATCGGTTCAAATGATAGTCACCATCAAGGATCACAAGTTCTGTTTTTTCGCCAAACGCGCAGAATCTGCACATCGAGACGCAGCCCAAGGAAAAATGCGCGATGAGGACGATTATCCAGTTGGCTTTGATGGCCCTGATGCTGGGCACCGCGGTCATGACCACCCCGGCGATGGCCGATGAAGTGCGTACAGGCCATTTGCTGCCACTGGTGGGTAGCGTAGACTCCCTGCAGCGTGCCCAGTCGGTGGGGGTATTGTTCAGTGAAAACACCCGCGACAACCTCAGCTACCTTGAACGCTACCACGCCATGGCGCAGAACGGCGCCAAGGATGCCCTGGATGGGCGGATTCGCGAGGCGTTCGTCAACAGCTCCGACCCGGAACTGGCGATCGACTGGTTGATGCACTCGTTGCAGGGCACTTTTCTCTCGGTGACGGTCTATAGCAGCCTGGATGAGTTGGTGCAGGCGCACCCGGATGTGGTGGTGGTGCTCGATACCCATAACCAATTGCTCACCCAGCGTAATGACCGGGTCGAAGCACGCTTTGTCGCACGCTTCTACGACGCGAACCTGCAATTTATCGCCAAGGCCGAAGGCTCGGTGGATAAGCACGTGCCGTCAGTGTGGGTGCACGACAAGGCGGCGCCGGAGATTGCTGCACTGATCGAGCAACAACGCGATGTACAGCAAGATGCCCTGAAGCAGTTCGATGCGTCGCTCAAGGCCCTGATTCGCGCAGGTTGATCCGCGATGGTTGTGAACCCTATTTGGTTATTTTCAGGAATGTTTATGCGCTCTTTCTTCGCCTCGGCCCTGGCTTGTGCTTCGTTGCTGCTGACCGGTTGTATCACGGCGCCCAACGCCCCATCGCTGACCCTGCAAACCAACAAGACCCCCGATGGCTATGTGCAATGCGTATTGCCCAAGCTGGAAAAGCACGGCATCACCTCGACCGTCACCCAGAACTCGCGCCACGCCAAGGTGCTGTTGACCAGCAAGATTGCCGCCGATGATGTGCTGGAGGCCTACAAGTCCCAGGACGGCACCAAAGTGTTCCTGTATGAGCGCAAGCCGTTGGCTTCGGCGATCAAGCCATCGCGGCTGGAGCAGGCCGCGCAGGATTGCAAATAAACCCGCACACACATAACGCAACCCACCCTGTAACCAATGTGGGAGCTGGCTTGCCTGCGAAAGCGGTGGTTCAGTTAAATATTCAGTGACTGACACGCCGCCTTCGCGGGCAAGCCCGCTCCCACAGGGGATCTGCGCTAGGCGCTGATTCTGTGGGCAATACATAGGAGCGAGCTTGCTCGCGAAAAACTCATAGGCGCCGCGTTTATTCGGGAGCGCGCGTAATCGTTGACTTCTTTCGCGAGCAAGCTCGCTCCTACAGGGTATTGGCGCCCATTTGGATCAGGGTTTGGCTTCGTTGCTGAAGCTATCGACAGTCTTGACCAATCCCTGCGCCGCCAACGCCACCAACTCACCGCCTTTCTCCACAGTAGCCAACGCCGGGTCCGAGCCCATGCGGCCGTCAGGGAAGCGCGCACGGAAGTCCAGGGCTTCACGGATCGGACCAGTGTTGGCGATTTGCGGTGAGTACTCGGCAGACTTGATCGCATCCGGATACGCCCACTGCGTCACGGCAATTTCCGATGGCGTGGCGTGGCTGCCATGCCCCACCGGGAATTGACGCTGGGCCAGGTCAGTGACGCCTTCCAGGTCCCACCAGTTCACCAGTTTCAGCGCAAACCCGGCCGGGCGGCGGGCGAAGCTGGCTTCGGCGTACAGCTCGGAGAACGCCGCTTCAATCGTGGCGATGTTGCCGCCGTGACCGTTCAGGAACAGGATCTTTTCGAAACCATGCCCGGCCAGCGAGCGCACCCAGTCGCCAATCGCGGCGATAAAGGTGGAAGGGCGCAGGGAGATGGTGCCGGGAAAGCCCAGGTGGTGTTGGGCCATGCCGATATTGAAGGTCGGGCCGACCAGGATGTCGGCGTGCTTCTGGGCGTGGTGGGCGATGATCTCCGGGCACATCCAGTCAGTGCCCAGCAGGCCGGTGGGGCCATGTTGCTCGTTGGAACCGATGGGAATCACCACCGTGCGGCTGCGTTCCAGGAACTGCCCGATTTCGATCCAGGTGGAGGTGTGTAGAAGCATGCGACGTTCTCTTTTATCAGTGGGGACAGGCTATCCGCCACGGATTGTACGACTACTCGCCACCTGTTGGGGTTTGCAATTGAGGTAGGTCGATGACTTCAGCCAGCGCTGGTCGGGGTACCACGAAAACATGAACTGCCCGTCCTTGAGCTTGTCCACCACTTGGCGGGCGACTTGCGGACGCACGGCCGGGCAACCCTGGCTGCGGCCGATACGGCCTTCGCGCTTGCTCCACAATGGGCTGACGTAGTCGGCAGCATGAATCACGATGGCGCGGTCGCGGGCCTGGTCATTGAAGCCGGGTTCCAGACCGTCCATGCGTAGCGAGTAGCCATGGGCGCCCAGGTAGCTTTCCTGGGTGCGGAACAAGCCCAGGCTCGACTGGTGGCTGCCCTCGAGATTGGAGAACTGGGTAGCGAAGTTTTCCCCGGACTTGGCACCGTGAGCCACCAGGTCGCGTAGAACCAAGGTCTTTTTGCGCAGGTCGAAGATCCATAGGCGACGGGCGGTCGAGGGCTGGGAGTAGTCAATAACCGCAAGGCGATCGGAACGCTCCTCGCCGTTATTGACCGCGCACTGCACGGCGCTCAGGGCGCTTTTCAGCACGGTGGGATTGAGTTCTGGAGCCGAGCGCGCCAGGCTGCTATACAGGGAAGGAGAGGTGCCATTGGCGGCGAGCGCAACATTGCTCAATAAAGCCAGGCACCCAGTGATCAAGCCCAGGCTGGTTAGCCTGAGCAGGCGTATAAAAGTCAGCATCTACAGTCGAGTCCCCGCTGTGGAGTGGAGCTAAGTCAATTGTTCAAAAAACACGCATGTTACTTGAGCATTTGCCTGCTCGTTGCACCATTGGTCGCTACAGCCGAAACGCTGCCGGTGGAGCCATTGCCCGTCACCACCCCTGCGCCGGTCGCGCTGGCGCCGTTGCAACAGGCGTTAGCGCAGTTGACCAGTGTCTGCCCGCACCTTGCGCCGCGTATCGATGCCGCCGCGCTGGCGCGCCTACAAGCCTTTTACCAGCAGCAGGGCGATGCCCCGCTATGGTCGGCTGACGAACGCCGGCATGCCTTGCACAGCCAGTTGCTGATGCTTGCTGACGATGGCCTGGACCCCACCCACTATAGCTTGCCCGCGGCGGATGCCACGGCCAACGTGCTGTGCAGCGATATCGCCAACAGCCAGCAGTACCTGCAAGCCCTGCAGGATTTGCATTACGGGCGCCTGCAGCAATCGCGCTTTGAGCCCCTCTGGCACTCCCAGCCACCCAGTGGCGATCCGAATACCCAAGTACTGGCGTTCGCCGCCACCGGCCTGCAAGACATGGCCCAAGCCTTCGATCATGCGCGGCCCAGCGCCGATTTGTACCGCAGCCTGCGCAATGCCTATGCCGGCGTGCGCCAGCAGCCGCTGCCCCATTGGGACCCGGTCGCCGAGGGCGCGTTGCTGCGCCCGGGCATGAACGACGCCCGGGTGCCGGAGTTGGCGCGGCGCCTGCACAGCGGTGGCTACCTGGCCCAGTTGCCCAGCGGCAACGGCAAGCAATACCAGGGCGAATTGGTCAAGGCGGTGAAAGCCTTCCAGCTCAGCCACTCGTTGCAGGCCGACGGCGTGGTCGGCGCCGGCACCGTGGCTGAACTCAATATCAGCCCGGCGATGCGTCGTGAACAACTGCGCATCAACCTGGAGCGCTTCCGCTGGCTAGCCCAGGACCTGGAGCCTGAAGGCGTCGTGGTCAATGTGGCCGCTGCGCAACTGAGCGTGTATCAGAGTGGCATCCCGGTGTGGCAAACCCGCCTTCAAGTGGGCCGGGCCGAACGCCAGACGCCATTGCTCAAGTCGCGCATCACCCGGCTGACCCTCAACCCCACCTGGACCATCCCACCGACCATCATGCGCGAGGACAAACTGCCAGCCATCCGTCTCAACCCTGAATACCTGCGCCAGCAAAACCTGCAAGTGCTCGACGCCGAAGGTCACCCCTTGACGCCCGACCAGGTCGACTGGGCACGCCCCGGCAATATCCTGCTGCGCCAGCAGGCCGGTCCGCGTAACCCGCTGGGCAAGATTGTGATGCGCTTTCCCAATCCGTATTCGGTGTACCTGCATGACACCCCCAGCCAACCCTTGTTCACCAAGGGCCCACGGGCGTTCAGTTCGGGATGCGTGCGGGTCGAGCAACCGTTGTTATTGCGCGACCTGCTGGTAACGCCCGCCGAACGCACCCGCACCGATGAGCTGCTGGCGACCGGCGAAACCCATGAATTCAGGCTGGCCACGCCGGTACCGGTGCTGTTGGGGTATTGGACGGTAGAAGTGGATCGTCAGGGCGAGTTGGTGTACGCGCCGGATATTTATGCGCGTGACCCGGTGTTGATCAAGGCCATGGGCAGCGTGCTCTAGGGCGCGCTTATTCCGGCATCAGTTGCTGGCGGCATTCCAGCACCAGGCGGGCGCCGCCCAACTCACTGGTGCCCACCTCCAGCTTGAAGCCATGCAAGTTGATGATCGCCGCCACAATCGACAGGCCCAGCCCAAAGCCGCCTTGCTGATCACTCTCATCGACCCGATAGAAACGCTGGAACACCGACGCGCGCTCGGCAGCCGGAATGCCTGGCCCGGAGTCGAGCACTTCGATGCGCGTACTGCCCAGGTCGTTGACTGCTCGCAGGATCACTTTGCCCTTGGGCGGGGTGAACTTGATCGAGTTACTCAGCAGATTGGCCAGGGCTTCAAACAACAGCGCACGGTCACCGGTAATCCACGGCAGTGAGTCAGGCGCTTGTAACACCAGCTCCAGTTCGCCTTCTTCGGCCAGGGGCAGATAGAAGTCATGCAGCTCGCGCAGCAACGGCAGCGGGTCCAGCACCAGGAAGCCAGAGCGACGCTGGTGGTCTTCCAGTTCCGAGATGCGCAGCAGCCCGCGAAAACGTGCCATCAGCGTGTCGGTTTCGGCGATGGCGTCATCGAGCTTTACCGCGTGGGCCGAGTCTTCCTCGGCTTGTTGCTTGATGCGGTAAAGCTGGGCGCGCAAGCGGGTGAGTGGGGTGCGCAGGTCGTGGGCGATGTTGTCGCACACGCCCTTGACCTCGTTCATCAGTTTTTCGATGCGGTCGAGCATGGCATTGACGATGGCGGCAAGCATGTCCAGCTCGTCGCGCCGGTTGGACAGCGGCAACCGGTGCGTGAGGTCGCCGGCGACAATGGCCTCGGCGCTGGCCTGGATCCCGCGAATACGCCGCAACGGGCGACGGCGCAGCAGGTGCCAGCCGGCAGCGCCGGGGATGATGGTCAAGGACAGCGCCCACAGCAGGGCGTGCCAGATAATCCGCGTTACCCCGAACAACGAGCCGTTGGCGCGTACCAGCACCAGCCAGCGGCCGTCTTCGGTGTGGGTGGCCACGGCATCGCAGCTGTCCTTGGGCAGTTTGGGGTCATCGGATTGCACGCAATTGGTCAGGGCGTAGATCTTGCCATCCAGCGGCAGGTCGGGTGGCACGGCACGGATCGGCCCGCTCAAGGGACGAAATTGCTCATCGAACAGGCCGTAGGCGTCCACGCCCTTCATGTCGAAGGTCATGCTGGTGGTCAGCGCTTCCACCAGTTCTTCGCCGTCGAAACGCTGGAAAAGATGCTGGCGCTGCAACAGGGAATGGCGCGACAAGTCGCTGAGGTAGCCTGAGACCTCGTAGTACAGCACCCCCATGAGGATGCAACTCCACGCCACGAATAACGAACTGTACAGCGCCAGCAAACGGCTGCTGGAAGAGCGCCAGCCTTTAGAGGGGTTCAGCAATGACATATCCCGAGCCTCGTACCGTGCGGATCAGCGGCGTGAGGCCCGGTGGGTCGATTTTCTTGCGCAGACGGCCGATGTGCACGTCGATCAGGTTGGTGCCGGGGTCGAAGTGATAGCCCCAGACTTCCTCGAAAATCATCATCCGCGACAGGATCTGCCCGGTGTTGCGCATCAGGAATTCAAGCAGTTTGTATTCAGTGGGCAGCAGGGTCAGCGGTTGATCGGCGCGGCTGGCTTCGCGGCTGATCAGGTTCAGTTCCAGGTCGGCCACGCGCAGGGCGGTTTCGAATTCCTGGACCGTACTTTTACGCCGCAGCAGCACTTCGACACGGGCGGCCATTTCATCCGAGGCGAACGGCTTGGTCAGGTAATCGTCGCCGCCGGCACGCAGGCCGCGCACGCGCTCGTCGACATCGGATAGGGCGCTGATCATCAGGATCGGCGTAGACACCCCAATAGTGCGTAACGTGGTGACGATGGCCAGGCCATCCAGTTCGGGCAGCATGCGGTCAAGGGTGATCAGGTCGTAATCACCACTCACGGCACGGACCAGGCCCTCGCGGCCGTTGTCCACCCAATCTACGTCCAGTCCATGGCTACTCAGCTCGGCGACAATCTCGCGGGCCGTTACGGCGTCATCCTCGATGGTCAAAATGCGGGTCATAGGATTACCTGGTGAGCGTTCACACTAGAAGTGGCGACATTTTGCCAAGAAGTTGCTGAATGTTTCCTAAATAAAACTTCATCTTCTTAAAGCCGACATCGCACTGTGGGAGCTGGCTTGCCTGCGATGGCGGCTTACCTGCTGGCATATTCGTTGGCTGCCATGCCGCTATCGCAGGCAAGCCAGCTCCCACAGGGGAGTGCATTACGCCCGCCTAATATCGCCGTTTATTGCAACCTGCATGATCTGGCTAAGTTCAATTTAAATAAATCCTTGAAATTAAAGGAATTTAATTTTAATCGCAGCTGGCACGCTGCCTGCACTGTCCGTTTTGAGACTTGTAACATCATTTTTCGTGCCTGGAGCAAAACAACAATGATCACATCCTCATCCACGCTGCAAGAGTCAAGCACGCTCTCCGGGGTTTCCTGGGGGGCGATTTTCGCCGGTGCTGCTGCGGCGGCCGCCTTGTCATTGATCCTGGTGTTGCTGGGCTTCGGCCTGGGCTTTTCGGCGGTGTCGCCTTGGGCTGACAGCGGTATCAGCGCCAAGGGCCTTGGCATTTCCACGATTGTCTGGCTGGCGTTCACCCAGATTGTCGCTTCTGGCCTGGGCGGCTATATCGCCGGTCGTTTGCGGGTAAAGTGGGCCAATATGCACGGCGACGAGGTGTACTTTCGCGACACCGCCCATGGCTTCCTGGCGTGGGCAGTGGCCACATTGATCACGGCGATGTTGGTGGTCGGTTCGGTCAGCAGTGTGGTCAGCGGCGGCGTGAAAGCTGGCGCCAGCGTGGCATCGGGTGCCGCCAGCGGCCTCACCCAAGCTGCGGGCAGCGCGGCAAAGGGTGCCGACAGTGGTGACTTCGGTTACTACGTCGACAGCCTGTTTCGCGATGATCGCCCAGCGGCGGTCAGCGATGATGCAGCCCACGCCGTGGTCGGTCGTATCCTGACGCGTACGTTGAGCAACGACGGCCAACTGGCAGCGGAAGATCGCGCCTACCTGGCCCAACTGATCAGCCAGCGCACCAACCTGAGCCAGGCCGATGCCGAAGCCCGTATCGACAAGGTGTATGGCGATGCGCGCAAAGCCGTCGAAGACGCCAAGCTCAAAGCCAAGCAAGCTGCTGAAACCGCAGCGAAAGTGGCGGCCTACACATCCCTGTGGACCTTCGTGGCCTTGCTCATCGGTGCGTTCTTCGCCAGCTTCGCCGCTACCTTTGGCGGTCGCCGCCGGGATGCCGTGGTGTACGTCGAAACCGAAAACTACGTTCGTTAATTCAAGGAGAACATGATGCGCTCATTACTGCTGTGGTTCCTCGGCGTGCCGATTCCGGTGATCATTCTGATCGCGATTTTCATGCACTAATTGTAGGAGCGAGCTTGCTCGCGAAGAACTGCCGGGCGCCGCGTTCATTCAAAATGGCCGCGGCGTTCTTGCGTTTTGCGCGAGCAAGCTCGCTCTTACAGGGGCAGGGGTAGGGCAAGCCCCGTCAGTCGTCGAACCCGACCTGCTCATGAATTTCATCCACCTTCAATTCCAACCGATACGCCACCGCAATGAACAACGCCTGGCACAGGCACAGCGTGGCGCTCAGCGAGCGGAAAGCAAACGAGGAGCCTTCATTGACCAACAGCACCGCATTCGCACGCTTGGCCAGGGGCGACAGGTTGCTGTCGGTGATGATCAGGGTCTTGGCCTGGTGATGCTGCGCGATGCGCAGGCAGTGCTGGGTCTCTTTGCCGTAGGGCGTGAAGCTGATGGCTATCACCAGATCATTGGCGCGCACGCTGCGCATCTGCTCGCGATAACTGCCGCCTAGCCCCGAGATCAGGTGGATGCGCTTGTTTGTGTGCTGCAGGTTGTAGACCAGGTAGTCGGCCACCGCAAAGGAGCGGCGCACGCCGACCACGTAGATGTTGTCGGCATTGACCACCAGGTCCACGGCTTTCTCGAAGGCCGCATCGTCCAACTCCAGCCCCAAGCGTTCGATGCCCGAGAGGGTGGCGTTGACGCACTCGCGCGCCAGGTCGCCGCCACTGGCCTTCTGGGACTTGTTGGCGATCATGCTGCGGATGCGCTGCTGGTAGTTCTGTACCGGCGTGGTCTTGTGGGTATACGCCTCGCGAAACAGCGCCTGCATCTCACTGAACCCGCTGAAGCCGAAGCGCTGGGAAAACCGCACAATGGCCGAGGGGTGCACTTCGCATTCCCGGGCGATGTCGCTGATGCGGTCGACCATGATCCGGTCGCTCTGCTGGCTCATGTAGCTGGCGATACGCTTGAGCTGGCGCGGCAGGCTCTCGTATTCGTCGGTGATCAGCTGCAACAGGCGTTCGGCATTGATCGGAGGGCTGGCGACAGTTTCTTCCAGGGTGGTCTCGGGATCGGTGCGGGACATGGGCAATCCTTCTGGCGTGTTCGTCTGATGCGCTGATAGGTGGCGCAAGTCTACAGGGTAGGCGCAAAAAAATACCCCGGCATCACGGCCCGCGTGGCCTGCTGAAACGATGCATGGGCGCTGGCGTGCCGCTATCCTGAGGTATTGGAAAAAATATTCCACTAAAAATAATTATGGAATAAATATTGATTGCTGCCACCGGACGTTCTAGTCTGCTCCCACAAAGAGCGTTTGCCGTCGCCACGGCGGCACAGCGCAGGCTGATAAAAATAACAGGAGCCAGCATGGGCCAGACTCGTTTTGCCAGTGGGCGTCAATTGGATCTGATTTGCCTCGGGCGCCTGGGCGTCGATCTCTATGCGCAGCAAGTCGGTGCGCGGCTGGAGGATGTGTCCAGCTTCGCCAAGTATCTGGGCGGATCTTCCGCCAACATCGCTTTCGGCACCGCCAGGCTGGGGCTGAAGTCGGCGATGCTGAGCCGGGTCGGCGATGACCACATGGGCCGTTTCCTGGTGGAATCCCTGGCCCGCGAAGGCTGTGATGTCAGTGGCATCAAGGTCGACCCTGAGCGCCTCACCGCCCTCGTCCTGCTGGGCCTCAAGGACCGCGAAACCTTCCCCCTGGTGTTCTACCGCGAAAACTGCGCCGACATGGCCCTGCGCGCCGAAGACATCAGCGAAGCCTTTATCGCCTCCAGCAAAGCGTTGTTGATCACCGGTACGCATTTCTCCACCGACGGCGTGTACAAGGCCAGCCTCCAGGCCCTGGATTACGCGGCCAGGCACAACGTCAAGCGCGTGCTGGACATCGACTACCGCCCCGTGTTGTGGGGCCTGGCCGGCAAGGCCGATGGCGAAACCCGTTTCGTCGCCGACCAGAATGTCAGCCAGCATGTGCAGAAGATCCTGCCGCGTTTCGACCTGATCGTCGGCACCGAAGAGGAATTCCTGATTGCCGGCGGCAGTGAAGACCTGCTCTCGGCCCTGCGCACCGTGCGGGAACTGACCCCGGCCACCCTGGTGGTCAAGCTCGGCCCCCAGGGCTGCACGGTGATCCACGGCGCAATCCCGGCGCGCCTGGAAGACGGGGCCATCTATCCTGGCGTGCGGGTTGAAGTGCTCAACGTGCTGGGCGCAGGCGATGCTTTTATGTCGGGCTTTCTCAGCGGCTGGATCAATGACGCCAGCGATGAGCGTTGCAGCCAGTTGGCCAATGCCTGTGGCGGCCTGGTGGTGTCGCGCCACGCCTGTGCGCCAGCGATGCCGACACCCGCCGAACTCGATTACCTGTTCAACAGCCCCGTGCCTATCACCCGGCCGGACCAGGACGTGACCCTGCAACGCCTGCACCGTGTCACGGTGCCGCGCAAGGCCTGGAAGCAACTGTTCGTGTTTGCCTTCGACCACCGCTGGCAATTGGTGGAGCTGGCGCAAAAAGGCGGCCAGGCCGCTGAACGTATCAGCGACATCAAGCAGTTGTTTATCCAGGCCATCGAACGCGTGCAGCGCAAACTCAGCGAGCAGGGCGTCGAGGCGGATGTGGGCCTGCTCGCCGACCAACGCTTCGGCCAGGATGCCCTCAACGCCGCCAGCGGTCGTGGCTGGTGGATCGCCCGCCCGGTGGAAGTGCAGAACTCGCGGCCCCTGGCGTTCGAGCACGGGCGTTCGATCGGCAGCAACCTGATTGCCTGGCCCCAGGAACACATCATCAAGTGCCTGGTGCAGTTTCACCCCGATGACGAGCCGATGCTGCGCCTGGAACAGGAAGCGCAACTCAAGGCGGTGTACGAGGCGTCGCTGGTCAGTGGTCACGAACTGCTGCTGGAAGTCATCCCACCCAAGGATCACCCGTCCACCTACCCGGACGTGCTCTACCGCAGCCTTAAACGCCTGTACAACCTTGGCATTTACCCGGCCTGGTGGAAGATCGAAACCCAATCGGCCGAAGACTGGAAAAAGCTCGACGAACTGATCCAGGAACGCGACCCCTACTGCCGTGGCGTGGTGTTGCTGGGCCTGAATGCTTCCCCCGAGTTTCTCGCCGATGGCTTCAAGCAAGCCAGCCAGAGCAGCACCTGCCGTGGGTTTGCCGTGGGCCGCACGATCTTCCACGAGCCGAGCCGGGCGTGGATGGCGGGGGAGATTGATGATGAAACGCTGATCCAGCACGTGCAGGCGACCTTCGAACAGCTCATAAATGCCTGGCTCAGCGCCCGACAGTAAATACGATCAAATGTGGGAGCTGGCTTGCCTGCGATAGCAATCTATCCGTTGCAAATGTACTGCCTGACACACTGCTATCGCAGGCAAGCCAGCTCCCACACAAAGCAGATCCCAGTGAATTCTGAAGATAAAAACAAAAGGTGCAGCCATGCCCGCAATCCGAATTGGCATCAACCCGATCTCCTGGAGCAACGACGACCTCCCGGCCCTCGGCGGTGAGACCCCGCTGAGCACGGCCCTGAGCGAAGGCAAGGACATCGGCTACGAAGGTTTTGAACTCAACGGCAAATTCCCCAAGGATGCCAAGGGCGTCGCTGACGTGCTGCGTCCTTATGACCTGGCGCTGGTGTCCGGTTGGTACTCCAGCCGTCTGGCCCACCGTTCGGTGGCTGAAGAAATCGAGGCGATTGCCGCCCATGTCGAACTACTCAAACACAACGGCGCCTCGGTACTGGTATACGGCGAAGTGGCTGACTCGATCCAGGGCTCGCGCATCCGCCTGATCGAGCGCCCGCGTTTTCACAGTGAACAGGCCTGGCAGGCTTACGCCGACAAGCTTACCGAGCTGGCGCGTTTCACCCTGTCCCAGGGCGTGCGCCTGGCCTATCACCACCATATGGGCGCGTACGTCGAATCCCCCGAGGACATCGACCAGTTGATGAAACGCACGGGCCCGGAAGTCGGCTTGCTGTTCGATTCGGGCCACTGCTACATGGGCGGCGGCGAACCCATCGAGGTGCTGCGCAAGCATATCGACCGCGTATGCCATGTGCATTTCAAGGATGTACGCAAACCCGTGGTGCAACTGGCGCGTAACCAGATGTGGAGCTTCCCGGACTGCATCGTCAACGGCACTTTTACCGTGCCCGGCGATGGTGATATCGACTTCGCACCGTTGCTAGATGTGTTGCTCGCGGCGAACTACAAGGGCTGGCTGGTGGTGGAAGCCGAGCAGGACCCGGCCGTGGCGCCCAGCTATATCTACGCCAAGAAGGGTTACGACACCCTGCGTGCGCTTCTCAACCAGAGGACTTGAGTGATGAGCTTGTTGGTCAAAAGCAGCAAACGCGGGCAAACCATGGTGGCGCTGGAAGCCGGGCGCCTGGAATACGTGGGCTTTGCCGCCTACCGCCTGAGCCTGGGCGAAACCCTGCCGGTCAGTGCGGGCGATCAGGAACTGTGCCTGGTGCTGCTCAGCGGTCGGGTGAATATTGAAGGCGAGGGCTTCAATTGGCAGCACCTGGGGGATCGCCAGTCGGTGTTCGAAGACAAGTCACCGTTCGCCGCCTATTTGCCGCCGGGCACTGACGCCCGAGTCACGGCCCTGAACGATGTGCAGATTGCCGTCTGCGCAGCGCCGGGTGCTACGGGTTTTGCCCCGCGCTTGATCCGCCCCGAGCAGTGCAAGCGCAGTGTGCGCGGCAAAGGCGCCAATACCCGTTACGTGTGCGACATCCTGCCTGACAGCGAGCCGGCCCATTCGCTGCTGGTGGTGGAAGTGCGCACGCCGTCCGGGCATTCCTCCAGCTACCCGCCGCACAAGCACGACACTGACGACCTGCCGCACCAGAGCTTTCTGGAAGAGACCTACTACCACCAGGTCAACCCGCCCCAGGGCTTCGTGTTCCAGCGTGTGTACACGGATGATCGCAGCATCGACCAGGCCATGGCCGTGGAAAACAGCGACCTGGTGGTGGTGCCCAAGGGGTATCACCCGGTCAGCGTGCCGTATGGCTACGAGTCTTATTACCTCAACGTCATGGCCGGCCCCAAGCGCGCCTGGCATTTCCATAACGACCCGCAGCACAGCTGGCTGCTGGACCTTTAAACGGTTTTGGACGGAGAACAACAACAATGAAGTCGCCGCTACGTTTTGCCCTTAACCGTATGGTCGCGCCTGATTTGCCCCTGGCGGATTTTATCCAGTTGGCCAAAGCCCTTCAGTGCGATGCCATCGAGATCCGCAACGACCTCAAGAACCGCGAGATCGAATACGGCATGTCCGCCAGCCGCGTGCGTGAGTTGTGCGCCGCGCAGGGCATCAAGGTGTTGTCGATCAACGCGCTGTACCCCTTTGATGTGTGGAACGACGAACGCCGTGCCCAGGCAATCGAACTGGCCACCTATGCCCGTGAGTGCGGGGCCCAGGGCCTGGTGATGTGCCCGTTCAATCAGCCTGGTGATACGCGCAACGACGCGCAGCGCGCCGCCGGTTTGCGCACGGCGTTGAGCGAGCTGGCGTTGATCCTGCGCGAGTACGGGATTCTGGGTTTCATCGAGCCTCTGGGCTTCACCGTATCCGCCCTGCGCCGCAAGCGCGTGGCAGTGGATGCCATCAAGGCCATCGGTGGCCTGGATGTGTTTCGTGTGGTGCACGACACCTTTCACCATCACCTGGCCGGCGAGCATGAGTTCTTCCCGGAGCTGACCGGGCTGGTGCATATCTCCGGGGTGGAAGACCGCGAGGCGCCGCTCGACTCGATCCGCGACGGCCACCGCGTGCTGGTGGGCGAGGACGATATCCTCGGGAATGCGGCGCAGATCGACACCTTGCTCAGCACTGGCTACAGCGGCTATTTGTCGTTTGAGCCGTTTGCCGAAAGCGTGCATGGGTTGGCGGATATCCGGCAGGCATTGGGCAGCAGCATGGCGTATTTGCAAAAGCCCTTGCCATAACGCGATCAAAAATATGGGAGCTGGCTTGCCTGCGATAGCGGTGTGTCAGGCAATACATGTGCAACTGATAGACCGCTATCGCAGGCAAGCCAGCTCCCACAGTGGATCGGTGTTGAACACTTCAATTGCAGTCACACAAGGTGCAAGTGATGACCACAACAAGATTGACCATGGCCCAGGCCCTGGTGAAGTTTCTGGATAATCAATACATCGAGGTCGATGGCGTACAGAGTAAGTTCGTCGCCGGGGTATTCACTATTTTCGGGCATGGCAATGTGTTGGGCCTCGGCCAGGCCCTGGAGCAGGACAGCGGCGACTTGGTGGTGCACCAGGGCCGCAACGAACAAGGCATGGCCCATGCCGCCATCGGGTTTGCCAAGCAGCACCTGCGCCGCAAGATCTATGCATGCACGGCCTCGGTCGGGCCGGGCGCGGCCAATATGCTCACCGCCGCAGCCACCGCCACCGCTAACCGCATCCCGTTGCTGTTGCTGCCCGGTGATGTCTATGCCAGCCGCCAGCCCGACCCGGTGTTGCAGCAGATCGAGCAATTCCACGACCTGAGCATCAGTACCAACGACGCCTTCCGCTCCGTAAGCAAATACTGGGACCGCATCAACCGCCCGGAGCAACTGATGACCGCGGCGATCCATGCCATGCGCGTGCTGACCGACCCGGCTGAAACCGGCGCGGTGACCCTGGCCTTGCCCCAGGATGTACAAGCCGAAGCCTGGGACTACCCCGACTATTTCCTGCAAAAACGCGTGCACCGCATCGACCGACGCCCGGCCACCAGCGCCATGATCGGTGACGCGCTGGCTGCGTTTCGCGGCAAGCGCAAGCCGCTGATCATTTGCGGCGGCGGGGTCAAGTACTCCGGCGCCAACCAGGCACTGCAAGCCTTTGCCGAGCGTTTCGATATTCCTTTCGCGGAAACTCAGGCGGGCAAGAGCGTCGTGGTTTCCAGCCATCCGTTGAACGTCGGCGGCATCGGCGAAACCGGCTGCCTGGCGGCTAACCTGCTGGCGCCTGAGGCCGACCTGATTATTGGCATCGGCACTCGTTATACCGACTTCACCACCTCGTCAAAATCGCTGTTCAAGCACCCCGAGGTGAAGTTTCTCAACCTCAATATCAGCCCCTGCGATGCGTTGAAGCTGGACGGTGTGCAAGTGCTGGCCGATGCGAAAGTTGCGCTTGAAGCACTGGCCGATGCCCTGGGCGATTACCGTTCGGGCTGGGGCGGACAGGTCGCTGACGCGAAGGCGCAACTCGACGCCGAAGTGGACCGCGTGCATCAGGTGCACTACCAGGGCGATGAGTTTGTCCCCGAAGTCGACGACCACCTGGACCGTGCCGTCCTGCGGGAATTCATCGAGCTGACCGGTTCGTGCCTGACCCAAAGCGCGGTGCTCGGCGTGCTCAATGCACGTCTGGCCGATGACGCAATCATCGTGGCTGCCGCCGGCAGCCTGCCCGGCGATTTGCAGCGTGCCTGGCGCAGCAAGGGCGTCAACACCTACCACGTCGAATATGGCTATTCATGCATGGGCTACGAGATCAACGCTGCCCTGGGCGTGAAGCTGGCCGAGCCAAGCAAGGAGGTGTACGCCCTGGTTGGCGATGGCTCCTACATGATGCTGCACTCGGAGCTGGCCACCTCGATCCAGGAGCGCCGCAAGATCAACGTGGTGCTGTTGGACAACATGGCGTTCGGTTGCATCAACAACCTGCAGATCGGCAACGGCATGGACAGCTTCGGTACGGAGTTCCGCTTTCGTAACCCCGAGAGCGGCAAGCTCGACGGCGGCCTAGTGCCGGTGGATTTCGCCATGAGTGCGGCGGCCTATGGCTGCAAGACCTACAAGGTCAGCACGGTAGAGCAGCTGGAAGCGGCCCTGGCCGATGCGCGCACGCAAACCGTCTCGACCCTGATCGATATCAAGGTGCTGCCCAAGACCATGATCCACGGCTACCTGTCGTGGTGGCGGGTGGGTGTGGCGCAGGTGTCCACCAGTGAACGCACGAATGCAGCGGCAAAAAAACTCAATGAACACCTGGCCAAGGCCCGGCAGTACTAACAACAAGAGGAGTGTTTGCATGTCTTTGAAGCTTGGAGTGATTGGTACGGGCGCCATTGGCCGGGACCATATTCGTCGTTGCAGCCAGACCCTGCTCAACAGCCAGGTGGTGGCGGTCACTGATATCAACCTTGATCAGGCGGCCCAGGTGGTGGCGGACTTGAAACTGGACGCCGAGGTGTACCCGGACGGCCATGCGTTGATCAATTCGCCGGAGGTCGAAGCGATCCTCGTGACCTCGTGGGGCCCCAGCCACGAAGAGTTCGTACTGGCCGCCATCGCCGCCGGCAAACCGGTGTTCTGTGAGAAACCCCTGGCGGTGACGGCCGAGGGCTGCCGCAACATTGTCGAGGCCGAAGTGGCACACGGTAAGCGTCTGGTCCAGGTGGGCTTCATGCGCCCTTATGATCAAGGCTACCGCGCCCTCAAGGCGGTGATCGACAGCGGCCAGATTGGCGAGCCGTTAATGCTGCACTGCGCGCACCGTAACCCCACGGTGGGCGAGAACTACAACACCGGCATGGCGATCACCGATACCCTGATCCATGAGCTGGACGTGCTGCGTTGGCTGCTCAACGACGACTACGTGTCCGTGCAGGTGGTGTTCCCGCGCAAGACCAGCGAGGCGTTGGCGCACCTGCGCGACCCACAGATCGTGCTGCTGGAAACTGCCAAAGGCACGCGTATCGACGTGGAAGTGTTTGTGAACTGCCAATACGGCTACGACATCCAGTGTGAGGTGGTGGGGGAGAGCGGTATCGCCAAGTTGCCGGAGCCATCTCAGGTGCAACTGCGCAGCGACGCGAAGCTGTCCAACGCGATCCTGATGGATTGGAAGGATAGGTTTATCGGTGCCTATGACGTGGAGTTGCAGGCATTTATCGACAGCGTGCTGGCCGGGCAGGTCGGCGGGCCGTCGGCCTGGGATGGGTTTGCGGCGGCGGTGGCGGCAGATGCGTGTATTGAAGCCCAGGGCAGTGGGCAGATTGTGAAAGTCAGCCTGCCAGATCGCCCACACTTCTACGGCTAACTCACTGAAGAAATGTGGTTAACACTGTGGGAGCTGGCTTGCCTGCGATAGCGGTCTATCAGTGGCAGATTCAGTGCCTGACACACTGCTATCGCAGGCAAGCCAGCTCCCACAGTTGCTTGGGTTCCCAAATCAATTCTGGAGTTGAGCATGCGAATCGGACTAGTGGGCTACGGCCACGGTGGGCGCTTTTTTCATGCGCCGCTGATCGCCACCCTGCCTGGCGCCACCTTTGTCGGCGTGGTGACGCGTTCACCCGAACGTCGCCAGCAATTGAGTACTGATCTTCCAGGTGTCAAAGCCTTCGACTCCATCGGCCAGATCGTCGAAGCCGGCGTCGATGCCCTGGTGATTTCCACCACCCTCAAAGGTCGCCCGGCCTTGGTGCTGGAAGCCATCGAGCACGGGGTGGCGGTGGTCAGCGACAAGCCCTTTGCCGCCAACGCCGAACAAGCCCAGGCCCTGATTACCGCTGCCGAGCGTCAGGGCTCGTTGCTCAGTGTTTATCAGAATCGGCGCTGGGATGCGGATTACCTGACCCTGCGCAAACTGATCGACGCTGGCGCCTTGGGCACCATCACCCGCTTTGAATCCCGCGTGGAGCGCTACAGCCCGCAAGCTGTGGGCAATGCCAGCGGTGGAGGATGGCTGCGCGACCTGGGCAGCCATCTGGTGGACCAGGCGTTGCAACTGTTCGGACCGGTGGAGCGGGTGTTCGCCCAATTGCACTACACACCAGAACATCCCACCGTGGACCACGGCTTCTTTGTCTCCCTCACTCATGCCAACGGCGTGATATCGCACCTGTGGGGCAACGCGTTGCAGAACAGCCAGGCGCCGCGATTTCGCGTCAGTGGCAGCCTGGGTTGCTACACCATCGACGGCCTGGACGGCCAAGAAGAAGTGCTGCTGGCCGGCAAGTCGCCGAAAACCGAAGGTGACCACTGGGGCGCTGAGGAGCACCGACGCTGGGGCTGGTTCGAACAAGGGTCGGAGCGTGAGCGGGTGCCGTCGGAGAAGGGCTGCTGGCCCCAATTCTATCGGCAGTTGCAAGCGGCCGTGGTGGGGCAGGGGCCGCTGCCGGTCAACGCCTATGACGCCCTGGAAACCACCCGTATATTGGATGCCGCACGGTTGAGCGCTGAGCGCCAGCAGGTGGTCTCGACAAAAATAGAATAAAATTCTAAAACAAGTTGATATGGAAATTATTTTCTAATACAGTCTTTTCCAGGTTGCATAAAGTACGTCCCGGAACCTACGGGCGACTCAACAAAAACAAGATCAAAAACAACCAGGTACCGTCAGATGAAAATCTTCAACGCTGTACTGCGAGTTTTACGCCCCCTCCAAGCGCCACGCGGACTGCCCCGCGCCCGGCCGTTCTACTTCTCCTTCCTGAATGTGCTGTGCGTCGAAAACCAGGGCGCGCTGGTGTGCTGCATTCCTGGCGCGCCGGTGGTGCGACTGACAGCCGAGTCCTGATCAACGCAACGTCGAAAAAAACCAACAAGAAAGTGGAGACAGACCGTTCATGAAGACCCCGATCCGTTTTACCGCCCTGGCCCTGTCCATGCTGCTGGCCAGTGGCGTTGCCGGCGCCGCCGACCTCAAGGTGGGCGTGACGATGTCCGCGTTCGATGACACCTTCCTCACTTACCTGCGCGAGGACATGGACAAGCAAGCCAAGTCCTATCCAAAAGGCGATGGCGTGCAACTGCAGTTCGAAGATGCCCGCGCCGATGTGGTCAAGCAGTTGAGCCAGGTCGAGAACTTCATCAGCCAGAAGGTCGACGCGATTATCGTCAACCCGGTCGATACCGCGTCGACCAAGAACATCATCAGTGCCGCCACCAAGGCGGGTATCCCGCTGGTGTTCGTCAACCGCCGTCCTGACCAGAAAGACTTGCCCAAGGACGTGGTGGCCGTGACCTCCGATGACGTCGAGGCCGGCCGCCTGCAAATGCAGTACATCGCCGAAAAGCTCGGCGGCAAGGGCAAGATCGTGATTCTTTTGGGCGACCTGGCGAACAACTCCACCACCAATCGCACCAAGGGCGTGAAGGAAGTGCTGGCCAAGTACCCGGACATCAAGATCGAGCAGGAGCAAACCGGCATTTGGTTGCGTGACAGGGGCATGACCCTGGTCAACGACTGGCTGACCCAGGGCCGGGAGTTCAATGCGGTGCTGGCCAACAACGATGAGATGGCGATCGGTGCGTCCATGGCCCTGAGATCGGCCGGCAAGGAAAAAGGCAGCGTGTTGATTGCCGGTGTCGACGGCACGCCCGATGGCTTGAACGCGATCACCAAAGGCGACATGACCGTGTCGGCGTTTCAGGATGCCAAAGGCCAGGCGGTGGGGTCGGTAGAGGCGGCGCGCAAGATGGCCAAGAACGAGCCGGTCGAGCAGAACGTGGTGATCCCGTTCCAGTTGATCACCCCGGACAACGTCAAAGACTTCAAGTAGCCCTGACACCACAACAATAAGCCGGCAGGGCGGTTACGGCCGTCCTGCAGATGGAGTACCTCCCTATGCTTGCTCAAGCCGCCACGTCGCAGCCCGCCGCTCAACCGGCGCTGGCGCTGGACGAACCCTATCTGCTGGAAATCCTCAACATCAGCAAAGGCTTTCCCGGTGTCGTGGCCCTGGACGATGTGCAACTGCGGGTGCGCCCCGGCACGGTGCTGGCGTTGATGGGCGAGAACGGCGCGGGTAAGTCGACGCTGATGAAGATCATTGCCGGCATCTACCAGCCCGACGCCGGCGAGATTCGCCTGCGTGGCAAGCCGATCACCTTTGAAACGCCGCTGGCCGCGCAAAAGGCCGGGATCGCGATGATCCACCAGGAACTCAACCTGATGCCCCATATGAGCATCGCCGAGAACATCTGGATCGGCCGCGAACAGCTCAACAGCCTGCACATGGTCAACCACCGCGAAATGCACCGTTGCACCGCCGAGCTGCTGGCGCGCCTGCGCATCAACCTCGACCCGGAAGAACAGGTCGGCAACCTGAGCATTGCCGAACGGCAGATGGTCGAGATTGCCAAGGCAGTGTCCTACGACTCCGACATCCTGATCATGGATGAACCCACCTCGGCCATTACCGATAAGGAAGTGGCCCACCTGTTTTCGATCATTGCCGACCTCAAGTCCCAGGGCAAAGGCATCGTCTATATCACCCACAAGATGAACGAAGTGTTCGCCATCGCCGATGAAGTGGCGGTGTTCCGCGACGGCCAATACATCGGCTTGCAACGGGCCGACAGCATGAACAGCGACAGCCTCATCTCGATGATGGTCGGGCGTGAATTGAGCCAGCTGTTCCCGGTGCGCGAAACGCCTGTTGGCGAGCTGTTACTGTCGGTGCGCGACCTGAGCCTGGACGGCGTATTCAAGGACGTATCGTTCGACCTGCACGCCGGGGAGATCCTCGGGATCGCCGGGCTGATGGGCTCCGGGCGCACCAATGTGGCGGAAACCATTTTTGGTATCACTCCAAGTTCCAGCGGGCAAATCACCCTGGACGGCAAGGCGGTGCGCATTACCGACCCGCATATGGCCATTGAGAAAGGCTTTGCGCTGTTGACCGAGGACCGCAAGCTCAGCGGCCTGTTCCCGTGCCTGTCGGTGCTGGAGAACATGGAGATGGCGGTGCTGCCGCACTATTCGGGCAACGGTTTTATCCAGCAGAAGGCCTTGCGTGCCCTGTGTGAAGACATGTGCAAGAAGCTGCGGGTGAAAACCCCGTCCCTGGAGCAATGCATCGACACCTTGTCCGGTGGCAACCAGCAAAAGGCCTTGCTGGCGCGCTGGCTGATGACCAACCCACGCTTGCTGATCCTCGATGAGCCGACGCGTGGTATCGATGTGGGCGCCAAGGCTGAGATCTATCGCTTGATCGCCTTCCTCGCCAGCGAGGGCATGGCGGTGATCATGATTTCTTCCGAACTGCCCGAAGTGCTCGGCATGAGCGACCGGGTGATGGTAATGCACGAAGGTGAACTGATGGGCACCCTGGATCGCGCCGAGGCGACCCAGGAAAAAGTCATGCAGTTGGCTTCCGGGATGACCGCAGTCCACTGATCTACAGAATAAGAAGGTGATGGGTTATGAACGCAATAACAGACAACAAGCCGGCAACCGCACCGGTCAAGAACCGTCGACGCATGCCCACCGAGCTGAGTATCTTCCTGGTGCTGATCGGTATCGGTCTGGTGTTTGAACTGTTTGGCTGGATCGTGCGCGACCAGAGCTTTCTAATGAACTCCCAGCGTCTGGTGCTGATGATCCTGCAGGTGTCGATCATCGGCCTGCTGGCCATCGGTGTGACCCAGGTGATCATTACCACGGGCATCGATTTGTCGTCCGGCTCGGTGCTGGCCTTGTCAGCGATGATCGCCGCCAGCCTGGCGCAGACCTCCGACTTTTCCCGGGCGGTGTTTCCGTCCCTCACCGATTTGCCGGTGTGGATCCCGGTGGCGATGGGCTTGGGCGTGGGGCTTTTAGCGGGCGCGATCAACGGCAGCATTATTGCGGTCACCGGCATTCCGCCGTTTATCGCAACCCTGGGCATGATGGTCTCGGCCCGTGGCCTGGCGCGCTATTACACCGAAGGTCAGCCGGTGAGCATGCTCTCGGACTCCTACACGGCGATCGGCCATGGCGCGATGCCGGTGATTATCTTCCTGGTGGTGGCGGTGATCTTCCACATTGCCCTGCGTTACACCAAGTATGGCAAGTACACCTATGCCATCGGCGGCAACATGCAAGCGGCGCGCACTTCGGGGATCAACGTCAAGCGTCACTTGATCATCGTCTATAGCATCGCCGGTCTCCTGGCGGGCCTGGCCGGTGTGGTTGCCTCGGCACGTGCAGCGACGGGGCAAGCCGGCATGGGCATGTCCTACGAGCTGGACGCGATTGCCGCCGCAGTGATCGGCGGTACCAGCCTGGCCGGTGGAGTAGGGCGCATCACCGGCACGGTGATCGGCGCGTTGATCCTCGGGGTGATGGCCAGCGGGTTTACCTTTGTCGGGGTGGATGCGTATATCCAGGACATCATCAAGGGCCTGATCATTGTGGTGGCGGTGGTGATCGACCAATACCGCAACAAGCGCAAGCTCAAGCGCTGAGTTCCTGCCCTGTAGGAGCGAGCTTGCTCGCAAAAGCTGCAAAGATAACGCGGGCTTTCTGACTGAACGCGGTGTCCTTGAGTTCTTTGCGAGCAAGCTCGCTCCTACAGGGGATGAGGCACTTTCAACCGTTTGTCTTCTATATAGCTCCACAACACTGAATTTCTTGCTATAAACGCACTCCGATGACCATTCGCCAAGCCCGTCCTGGTGCCTTTGGGGGTTAATCGGGAAAAAATGCCTGTCTTTTCAGTTGCTGCGCCCTCAAGTCGGCCTTAGACTGCCGCCCCTCGTAAATTGAGTGCCGGGTGGCGCTTGAAATGGACGGCGCCCTTCCGAGACCTGCACAGGCCTTGCGGAACGCTCCCTTATTCGCCTTAATGCACGTATTTTTTATAGAGAAATCAATGACAAAGGAAAAGTTGCTGGCCATGCCGGCGGATGACTACATGAATGCCGAACAGCACGCTTTTTTCGAGAAGTTGCTGCAAGACATGAAGGTGGAACACCACGAGCGCATTGAGCAGAACCGTATCGCCATTGAAAGCCTGGACACCCCGGCCGACCCGGCTGACGCGGCTTCTGTCGAAGAAGAGCGCACCTGGCTGGTGAACGCCATTGACCGCGACCAGCGCATGCTGCCGCAACTTGAGCGTGCCCTGGAACGCATCAAGGAAGATTCCTTTGGCTGGTGTGACGACAGCGGCGAGCCTATCGGCCTCAAGCGCCTGCTGATCAGCCCCACCACCAAGTACTGCATCGAAGCGCAAGAGCGCCACGAGCAGATCGACAAGCACCAGCGTCAAGCTTGATCTGATGAATGGGGCGGCACTCGAGCTGGCCGTCCCCGTCTCTACATTGTTGCTGTTTATGCAATGAAGCTATTCCGCAGATAGCTTTTTCCAACTGGAATAAAACCGTAGCATGGCCAACATTGTTAGCCAGCTAACTAATGCTGCGGAGAAGCTCCATGCAAAACAAAGTCGATGTGGCCGTGATGATCGGCAGTGGCGTGCCTGAAACCCTTCGTGCCCTGGGCCAGCGCGCCTGCTGGGTGGTGTTGCTCAACGGTGAGCAACGCGGCACCGCGTTCGCCAGCCGGGACGAGGCGCAGGAATGCCAGGCTGCCTGGCAAGCGCTGTTACGCAGTGAAGAGTCAGACAGCCTGCACTGAATCAACCGTGGGGACGTTCATGCAGCAGCGCATTGAGGTCATCCACTGCGGGCGCCCACTCTGCGTCGACGTGCAATTGTTCCCTGAGGAAGTTCGCCTGCTGTTCGCTCCAGAATGGCGCGTCGATGAGTTTTACCTCATCGGGCAGGCGATGTTCGGCGGTGAAACGTTCGATGGCTTCCTGGCTGGAATCCAGGCCCAGTTGTTCGAACAGGGTTTCAAGGGTTGGGGTCGTGGTGTCCATAACGTTCTCCATGCGGGTTTATCGTCATGCATGTGAGGGCTCGGGGGACGCCAGAGTTCTATCGGATTGTCAGGAATTGAGCGCGCCGCAATCCACGGCGGCTTTCAGTGCCTTGGCCGCCTCTTTGCCAGCGACGGCTGCTGCGTCGGCGGTTTTGAACCAGCGGTCTTTTTCCACTTGGTGCGCGGTGACCTTGTTCAGCGGTGGTTTGGCTCGCATGATGATGACCGCTTGAAACTCACCGTCTACTTCTCTCGCATCGCCGTGGATAATAAATTCGCCAATATCAAATTCCGTCACGTATGGCTTTCCCTTCAAGGTAACTGCGTTGATGAAACCTGACCCGCGGGGGGCAAACTTCCATGGACAGGCCAGTATGGCAGTTGTTGAGGGGCAGTGGCGCGGTAAAGTCATCCAGGCGACGAAACGATTCCGCCGCCTGAGGCGTATAGCTTGGCTTCAAGGGACTTGGCCAGTTCGCAGGCTTTGATGTGATCGCTGCGAAACCCCTTGATCTTGCCGCTGGGCACTTCAAGAATATGAAAAAAGTTCTTTCCTGCGGGTACAACTTGGTAAAGCACTGAATTGGAGTACCCATTCAGGTTCAGCAGGCAGTAGTATTGCTGTTCGTCGGGACATGGTGAACGAGTGTGGAAAGACGTAGCGTCGTGTTGACGTCGTTGCATGCTCAGCTCCTGTCGATCGATCCGGTTAGCTTGTCTGCGATGTTTCGGGTGGTTTTCACCCTGGTTGCTGTTCTAGTATTGTCGTCGGTAGTTCGTGACTGGTTCCATGCCCAGATGTTTTTTTGTGTTGGGATGTCGGAAAACTGCATTTTTAATTGGGTTATTCTCTGAAGTCGGCAGACCCGTATTCTCGGGTCGTTGAACCTGTGATTTGCTGTATCACGGTTGACTTCGCATGAGGTCCGCCGTTGAGGTTTGTACTAGCCTTACGAGTTCTCTTCAGTTTTTTAATGACTCTGTATCGTGTCGTAACGGCCATTTTTTTGTGCTGTTCGCTTTGGCGGCCAGTGCTTTTTTGATGTGGGGGCGTTTCCTTGGCAGTCAGTAATCTGGATATGCACGCGTTATTCGTGCTGGGTGATTTGCGCGCAAAGTTGGTCAAGCAGTTTCAATCCCGGTTTGTCTACGTCACTGAACAGACGCCGGAAGGTATTTATATCGCCGAAATCGATACCGAAGCGGCGCTGGTCGTGGATGACAAGCCACGTCTGGAACTCAAAGTGGGTGACCATTTTCGCGCGGCGGTGTTGCCCAGCCGTGAAGGTGGAAAGTTCGAATTGAGGTTTCGCGATATCAAGTTGACTGTGTACGGCATCGGCGACTATGCCTTTGTGTCGTCGAACGAAGGCCAGGGTATCGTGTTCAAGGAAGGCCACAGCGTGATGCTGGTATTCGCTGCCCACGAGCAATTGCAGGAAGGGTTGACCAAAACCCTGAAAGCCGTGACGGGCAAAGCCGCCAAATGGCGCAAGGGTGAGCTGGTGACCTTCAAGGCCAGCGAGTAGGCGCTGAACATGTTGTGCCTCTTTGTCTTTTGGAACCTCTACTACAGTTGAGTTGACTTAACTATTCAGAGGCTTCGCGCATTTGCAGCAAAGCCGTTCGCCATGACTGCGAAAACGCGAGGTGCAAAGGCATGAAAGGATTGAAGTCACTGCTGGCGATGGGCCTGACGACCCTGAGTCTGTCATTGCCGGTATCGGCCGCCCAGGCGCCGGTGCATTTTGCCGACCTGAACTGGGAAAGCGGCAGCCTGATCACAGAAGTACTGCGTTTTATCGTCGAGAAGGGCTACGACCTGCCCACCGACACGTTGCCTGGCACCACCATCACCCTGGAAACCGCCCTGGCCAAGAATGATATCCAGGTGATCGGCGAGGAGTGGGCAGGCCGCAGCCCTGTGTGGGTCAAGGCGCAAGCCGAAGGCAAGGTGGCGGGCCTGGGCGATATCGTCAAAGGCGCTACCGAAGGCTGGTGGGTGCCGGAATACGTGGTCAAGGGTGACCCCTCTAAAGGACTCAAACCCCTGGCACCAGATTTGAAAAGCGTACAGGACCTGGCGCGCTACAAGGACGTGTTCAAAGACCCGGAGTCCCCAGGCAAGGGGCGCTTTCTCAACAGCCCCATCGGCTGGACCTCCGAGGTGGTCAACAAACAGAAGCTCAAGGCTTATGGGCTGGACGACAGCTACGTGAACTTCCGCAGCGGTTCGGGGGCGGCGCTGGATGCGGAGATTGCCTCGTCGATTCGCCGGGGCAAGCCCGTGCTGTTCTATTACTGGTCGCCGACCCCGTTGATGGGGCGCTATAAATTGATCCAGCTGGAAGAACCGCCATTTGATGCAGATGCGTGGAAGACCCTGACTGACGCAGACAACCCGAACCCGAAGCCGACACGCTCATTGGCTTCCAAGCTGAGCATTGGCGTGTCGACGCCGTTCCAGCAGGAACATCCACAGATTGCCCAGTTCTTCGAGAAGGTCGAGTTTCCCATCGAGCCGCTTAACAAAGCCTTGGCGACGATGAGCGAGCACCACACGCCGCCTCGGGAGGTGGCCCAGGCGTTTCTCAAGGAACATCCGCAGGTATGGAAGGCCTGGTTGACGGACGATGTGGCGCAGAAGGTCGAGGCGAGCCTCCAGTAACCGGCGGTCTTTGTATCGAGCGAAGATCAAGATGTGGGAGCTGGCTTGCCTGCGATGACTGAGTGTCAGACAACATATTTTTATGCTGACCCACCGCTATCGCAGGCAAGCCAGCTCCCACATTCAATTGCATTTCAAGTCAACGGTCGTTGCAGCGTTAGAACTTGGTCTGTACGGCCAGCTCAAAGGTCCTCGGTGACCCCAGATAATACGCCGGCGACACGTGGGCAAACTCCGCGTACACCTCGTTAGTCAGGTTACGCACGCGCCCGGTTACCGTGGTATGCGCATCCAGCTTATAACGCAGGAAGGTGCCGAACAGCGTATAGGCCGGTACGGTCTGGGTATTGGCATTGTCCGCGTACACCTGGGCGACATACCGCGCATCCACCCCACCTTGCCAATCCTCGGCAAAATCGTAGGTCAGCCATAGGTTACCCACGCGCTTGGGCACGTTGGTCGGCGTATTGCCCTTACGTGACACCACCGAGCCGCTGGCGATTTTCTCGTTGAACTCATCGTACTGCGCGTCCACCCAGGCGAAGTTGCCTTCGGCCAATAGCTTCGGCGTGATGCGCAACGAGCTGGCCAGTTCGATGCCCTTGGACGACTGCGCGCCCACCGGGATGCTGTTGGTCGGGTCCAGCGGGTCGGTGACGGCAAAGTCCTTGCGTTCGATCTTGTAGGCGGCGACCGTGGCGGAGCCCCGACCTTCCAGGTAATCGAACTTGCTGCCGATTTCCCATTGCTTGCCCGTGGACACGTCGAACACTTGGGTGGTGGTATTGGGCTGTTCGACGGCGGTGCTGTATTGCACATAGACGTTGGCGGACGGGATGAACTGATAGGTCAGGCCCACCCGGCCCGTTACCGGTTCCCAACTGCGCTTGAAGTGCCGCGGGTTGGTGGCGGTGATGGTGCGGTGGTTGGTCACGTCCAGGTCGATGGCGTCATAGCGCAGGCCGGTCAGCAGCGAGAGCTTATCCGTCAGTCCCAGACGGTTTTCCACGAACAGTGCCTTGGTGGTTACTTGGTTGGTCTTGTCCTTGACGAAACCTGGCTGGGTACCGGGAATATCATAGAAGTGCCCTGGGTCGTAGTGGTTAGGGTCCACGGTACTTTTGCCCGGCACGTTCAAGGGGCTGTTGGTGGTGCTGTTGACCTTGTACTCAAAACCACCCGACCAGGTGGTGGCAAGGCCGAACACGCTCGTGTCATGGCGCAGTTCGAACTGGTTGCCGTTCTGCTCGCCCTGATGCCGCACCTGATAGGCCGTTGAGCGGTTCACCGCGCTGTTGTCGGCGTTGTACTGGTAGGTCTCCAGGTTGCGATAGTCGCGCTGGCTGTCGAGGTGGTAGAGGGTATTTTTCAGTGTGGTGCTGTCGTTGATCCGGTAGTCGATGATCGAGCGTGCCCAGATCGTACGTTGCTCATAACGGCCGTCGGCAACGTTGTAGTTATTGAAGCGGTTGTGCTTGTCGATCTTCAGCTCACCGGCCTTGGGGTTGAGTACCGGCGTGCCCCAATACGGGCTGTCTTCATGCTCGTCCTGATACTCCAGCGCCAGGGTGTGGGACAGGTTCGGGGTGAGGTCGCTGAGCAGGGAAAACGCCACGCTCCAGGCATCGCGCTGGTCGCGGTCGATGTAGCTGTGGTTGGTGTTGCGGCTCACATCCAGGCGGGCGTAATGCTGCACCTCGGCACCGGGTTCGGTCAGCGCATGGTTGAGGCCGAACGCCAGACCGGCGGTGTCGTAGCTGCCATAGCTCAGTTGGCCTTCGATGGCCTGTTCCTCGCGGTTTGCCAGCTTGGTCACGTAGTTCAGCGAGCCACCCACTGAGCCTGCGCCGTTGATCAAGGAGGAGGGGCCGCCTACCAGTTCGACGCGGTCATAGATCCACGCATCCACCGGCCGCGCCAGGCCCGTGGCGACATTGATGCCGTTGAACATCTGGGTGATCTGGCTACTGGTAAACCCTCGGTACGAGACAAAACCGCCAAAACCGGGCGGGGCGCTGGCGTTGACACCGGGAAGGGTATTGGCCGCATCGCGGAAGGTCTTGGCGCCGTGGCGCTCGATATCGTTGCGGTTGGCGATGGCCACCGACGCCGGGGTTTCCCGCACGCTCAGGCCCAGGCGCGAGGCCATGCCGCTGGATTGGTCCAGGGCCAGCCCAGGCTCGGCACTTTGCTCGCCGTCAATGGTGGTCGGCGCCAGCTCAAGGGCCGAGGCGCAAACAGGCAGGCAGCCGAACAGGCCCGCCAGCAGGGGTAAATGTTTCATGGTTGGAATCCTGAAAACTTGGCTCGAAAACAACGCACTGCTACCCGTACTCCTGACGGAAACGGGGCGATGCAGATCAGTAAGCGCAGGGATCAGGCAAGGGCAGGTGGCGCGCGCGGATTAGCCGCAGGCCAGGTGAAGCGGGCAGGGATGTCAGCGGCAAGCACCACCGCAGCAGGCGGTGCATGGGGTTGCGGCAGGACCGCCACATTCAGGTGGGAGTTGAGCGCCGGGCCCATGCCGCCGGTAGAACACAGCGGGCAACCAAACGCCTTCGACAGCGTTGGCAGGTTCTCGTCCGTCGAGTTGCTGGGCAGCGGCGCCTGGGTACGTGGGTCGACCGTACAGAACTGGCCGCTGATGCCGTTGAGCTGCATCCCCACCCTTTGCCCATGACCAATACTGCAGGCGAACACATTGAACAGGACGCAGCAGTAGAGCATCCAGGCAATGAGTGAACGGTCGGCACGGGCAAGTTTCATGGGGCGGCACTTTATCATCAGCGACCGACGAAATGCCTGCAAAAAAACTCAGGGCGGCTATCCTCATTCGCACATTTTTGTGGAGCGCCGACCATGAGCTTTGTGATTGCGCGGTGGATCGTCGGGGTATTTACCTTCATCAGCATGGTGCATCTGTATTGGGCTGCGGGTGGCAAGCTCGGCAGCCTGGCCGCTATCCCGCAACTGCCCGGAGAGTTTGCCAGCGGGCCCAGGCCGGCGTTCAAACCGTCGGCGCTGGGCACTTTTCTGGTGGCGATGGGGCTGGTGGCGATTGCCTTGCTTGTGTGCCTGCGCGCCGGGCTGTATTTCTCGCCGGTGTCCCATGGGGCGTTGCAGTGGGGCATCAGCGCGATTGCCGTGCTGATGTTTGCCCGAGCGATAGGGGATTCGGAGCTGGTGGGGTTCTTCAAGAAGGTCGGCGGGTCGCGGTTCGCTCGTCTGGACACCTACTTCTATTCGCCGTTGTGCCTGGTGTTGGGCGCCGGCTTGCTGGTAGTCGCCTGGACCTGAGCCTGAGCCCACAGATACCAGGCTGACACCGCGCAATCCAAAGGTGGGAGCTGGCTTGCCTGCGATGCAGGCACCTCGGTCTATCAACCAAACCGGGTCGATCCCTTCGCAGGCAAGCCAGCTCCCACCTTCAGCCGCGTTCGACAGGTAACCCCGAGCGCCACCAAGCCACGCTGGCCGCCATTTGATTCACCTTCAAGTATTTCCCAGACAAAACACACCCCCGGTTTTATAGCGCTTGACCTTCCCAGTATGGCAAGCCGGATAAAACCCACGTGTCGGTTTGTCTTGAAAATTCCAAGGAGGGTGAACGATGTACACCAAACCAGTCAGCCTGATCACCGGGGTGTTGGCCGTAGCGTTGACGCTGGGCGGATGCTCAGACAATTCACCGCCAGCCGCGGCCGCCAAGCCCCCTGGCGTGCCGGTAGCCCAGGTGGTGGCGCGTGCGGTGACGCCGTTTGTGGAGTACACCGGTTCGTTGACCGCCATCGACCAGGTTCAATTGCGCCCGCGAGTCAGTGGCTATCTGCAAAGTGTCAGCGTGCCTGAAGGGCAGTTCGTGGCCAAGGGCAGTCCATTGTTTGTGATCGATCCGCGTATGTTCCAGGCGGCAGTGAACGCAGCCAAGGCACGTCTGCGCGAGGTCGAGGCCAATGCGTTGCTGGCCCAGGCCGAGCATGGCCGTGCCGAGCAGTTATATGCCAAGAAGGTGGTGGCACGTGATCGTCTCGACACCGCCGTTGCTTCGTTGAACGCCGGCAGAGCGCAGGTGGAGGCCGCCAGGGCTGCGCTGGATACGGCCCAACTGGACCTGAGTTACACCCGCGTCACCGCACCTATCAGCGGGCGTATCGACCGCGCCCTGGTGACGGAAGGCAACTATGTCACCCGTGGGGAAACAGCGCTGACCACGATTGTTTCCATCGACCCCTTGCATGTGTATTTCGATGTGGATGAACGCACCTACCTGCATTCGTTAGCAGCGACGCGGCAACACGCCGGGGCCAAGGGCGAACAAGCCGCCAAGGTCATGGTGGCGATGCTCAACGACACCACCTATGCACGGGCCGGTCGCGTGGATTTTCTGGCCAACTCGGCTGACCGCAAGACCGGCACGGTGCGCGTGCGTGCGGTGGTGGAAAACCCGGATGGGCGCTTGACGCCGGGGCTGTTCGCCAAGGTCAAGCTGGACACCGGCGCGGCGCAACCCCGGGTGTTGATTGCCGACCATTCCATCGGCACCGACCAGGGCCGTCGCTATGTGCTGGTAGTCGGTGAAGGTGATAAAACCGAATACCGCCCGGTGGAACTGGGCCCAGTGGTCGACGGCCTGCGGGTCATCGAACAGGGGCTGCAACCGGGCGAGCGCATTGTCGTCAAAGGGCTGGTGCGCCCCGGCATGCAGGTGACACCGCTGGCTGCCAGCATCGAGGGCAAGCCGCTTGAGGCTCCGCTGGCGGTGGGGGGCGTGCAATGAGCTTCCCACGCTTTTTCATTGACCGACCGATCTTCGCCATTGTCCTCTCGGTGTTGATGATGATCGGCGGCATCGTGGCCTTCTTCCATTTGCCGTTGAGCGAATACCCGGCCGTCACGCCGCCCACGGTGCAAGTGACCGCGTCGTATCCGGGGGCCAACCCGCAGGTGATTGCCGAGACGGTGGCAGCGCCGCTGGAACAGGTGATCACCGGGGTCGAGGGCATGCTTTACATGACCTCGCAGTCGGCCACTGATGGCCGCATGATCCTGACCGCGACCTTCGCCCAGGGCACCAACGCGGACATGGCGCAGATCCAGGTGCAGAACCGTGTTTCGCGAGCTTTGCCGCGCTTGCCCGAAGAGGTGCAGCGCCTGGGCGTGGTCACGCAGAAGACCTCGCCGGACATCCTCATGGTGGTCCACCTGCTGTCCCCCGACCAACGTTATGATCCGCTCTATATCTCCAACTATGCCTACCTCCAGGTGCGCGATGAGCTGTCACGCCTACCGGGGATCAACGATGTACTGGTGTGGGGCGCGGGTGAATACAGCATGCGCCTGTGGCTCGACCCGGACCTGATCGCCGCCCGTGGCTTGACCGCCGGTGATGTGATTGCTGCCGTGCGCGAGCAGAACGTGCAAGTGGCCGCCGGCTCGGTCGGCCAGGCGCCGGACTCTACTGCGGCGTTCCAAGTCACGGTCAATACCCTCGGGCGCCTGACGGACGAAGAGCAGTTCGGCGATATCATCATCCGCACCGGCGATAACGGCCAGGTCACGCGCCTGCGTGATGTGGCCCGTATCGAGATGGGCGCCGATGCCTACGCGCTGCGCAGCCTGTTGGACGGCGAGCCGGCGGTGGCCTTGCAGATCATCCAGAGCCCAGGGGCCAATGCCCTCGATGTGGCGCAGTCGGTGCGCGAGACCATGCAGCGTCTGCAAACCAACTTCCCCGAGGGGCTGGTGTCGCGGATTGCCTATGACCCCACCGTGTTTGTGCGCGCTTCGCTGGAGTCGGTGGCCATCACGCTGACGGAAGCGATCCTGCTGGTGGTGATCGTGGTGGTGGTGTTCCTGCGCAACTGGCGTGCGTCGCTGATTCCTTTGATGGCCGTGCCGGTGTCGATCATTGGCACCTTTGCGGTCATGCACCTGATGGGCTTTTCCCTCAATACCTTGTCGCTGTTTGGCCTGGTGCTGTCGATTGGCATCGTGGTCGACGATGCCATCGTGGTGGTGGAGAACGTCGAGCGGCATATCGAGAACGGCGAGGAGCCGATGCAGGCTGCGCGACGGGCGATGGGCGAGGTCACCGGCCCTATCATTGCGATCACCTCGGTGCTGGCGGCCGTGTTCATTCCCACCGCGTTTCTCAGTGGCCTGCAAGGCGAGTTCTATCGGCAATTTGCGCTGACCATCGCGATTTCCACCATCCTCTCGGCGGTCAACTCGTTGACCCTCAGCCCGGCGCTGGCCGGCCTGTTGCTGCGGCCACGGCATGCGGCCTTGGTGCATGACCCGCGCAGCCTGCGTGGTCGCGCCACGCGGCTGCTTGAGGTGCTGGGCCGGCCGTTTCAGCGAGCGCCACAAGCCTATGGCAATACCGTGCGCAAGGTCGTCGGCCGTCGCGGCGTGGCGCTGTTGGCCTACGGCGGTTTGCTCGCGTTGACCTGGTTCGGCTTCAACGCGGTACCGGCCGGCTTCGTGCCGATGCAAGACAAATACTACCTGGTCGGCATCGCCCAACTGCCGAACGCGGCCTCGTTGGAGCGTACCGATGCGGTGGTGCGGCAAATGTCGAAAATCGCCCTGGATGAGCCGGGGGTCGAGAGCGTCGTGGCGTTCCCGGGGCTGTCGGTCAACGGCTTCGTCAACGTCCCGAATGCGGCGGTGATGTTTGTGATGCTTGATCCGTTCAAAGAGCGCACCTCGCCGGATATGGCGGCGGTCGCCATCGCCGGGCGTCTGCAAGCCAAGTTTGCGAGCATCCCCGACGGCTTCCTCGGCGTGTTCCCGCCGCCACCGGTGCCGGGGCTCGGGGTGACCGGGGGCTTCAAGCTGCAGGTCGAGGACCGTGGCGGCGTCGGGCTTGAGGCGCTGGTGCAGCAGACCCAGGTCCTGATGACCAAAGCCACTGAGTCAGGCCAAGTGGCCGGGCTGATGACCAGCCTGGACGTCAACGCGCCGCAACTGAATGTCGACATCGACCGCACCCAGGTCAAGAGCCAGGGCGTGCGCCTGGCGGATGTGTTCGAGTCGCTGCAGGTCTATCTGGGGTCGCTGTACGTCAACGACTTCAACCGGTTTGGCCGCACCTACAAAGTCACGGCCCAGGCCGATGCGGACCACCGCATGCAGGCCGAAGCCATTGGCCGCCTGCAGGTGCGCAATGCCGCCGGGGACATGCTGCCGTTATCAGCGTTTGTCACGGTCACGCCGAGCTCCGGGCCTGACCGGGTGATTCACTACAACGGCTATCCCTCGGCGGATATCTCTGGCGGCGCGATGCCTGGGGTCAGCTCAGGGCAGGCGGTTGCGCTCATGGAACGCCTGGCCCAGGAGGTACTGCCCGAGGGCGTGACCTATGAATGGACAGACCTGACCTACCAGCAAAAGCTCGCCGGGTCATCGGCCCTGTTTATTTTCCCGCTGTGTGTATTGCTGGCGTATCTGATCCTCGCCGCGCAGTACAACAGTTGGCTGCTGCCGTTGGCGGTGTTGCTGATCGTGCCCATGTGCCTGCTCAGCGCAATCCTCGGCGTGTGGCTGGTGGAGGGCGACAACAACGTGTTCGTGCAGATCGGGTTGGTGGTGCTGGTGGGCTTGGCGGCGAAGAACGCCATCCTGATCGTCGAGTTTGCCCGCAGCCTCGAAGTCGAAGGCGCCAGCCCATTGGAAGCGGTGATCCACGCCTGTCAATTGCGCCTGCGCCCGATCCTGATGACGTCCCTGGCGTTTATCGCCGGCGTAGTCCCGCTGGTATTTGCCAGTGGGGCAGGCGCCGAGATGCGCCATGCCATGGGGGTTGCGGTGTTTGCCGGGATGTTGGGCGTGACGCTGTTCGGTCTGTTCCTGACGCCCGTGTTCTATGTGGTGATGCGCAGCCTGGCGCTGCGCGTGCAGCGCCAGGGGGCGAGTCCGAAGGTGCAGCTAAAGGAGAGCGCATCATGAAACAGGCGTATCCAGCTTTTCTGTTGTCGTTGACCCTGCTGGCCGGTTGCGGCTCGGTTGGGCCTGATTACTCCGCGCCGGTGCTGCCTGCTGCGCAGCGGGCGACGAGCTTCGGCGCGCCCATCGCCGGGCTTGGTCCGGGTGAGGTAGAGGTGCAGTGGTGGCAAGTGTTCGACGAGCCGGCACTGAGCCAATTGATCCAACAGGCACTGGCGGCCAACCACGACATCGGCATCGCTGCCGCGCGCCTGGACGAAGCCAAGGCGTTGCTGCGCGAAAGCCGCCAAGGCTTCCTGCCCAGCGGCGGCGCTGCCCTGGGCTACGAGCACCGCCAGCGTAGCGAGGTCGAGACTCCCTTCGGCGAGCAGCGCTCTATTGAAACTACCCGCGCGGCGGTGGATGCAGCCTGGGAAATCGACTTGTTTGGCCGCGTGCGTCGCTCGGTGGAGGCGGCCCAGGCCCAGGCGGGGTCGCGTCAGGCATTGCTGCGCAGCGTGCAAGCGAGCGTCGCGGCGACGGTCGCGGCAACCTGGTTCGAGTTACAAGGGATCGAAGCCGAACAGGCGGTGGTCGCGGATATCAGCCAGAGCCAGCGCGACAGCCTGGGCCTGGTGGGGCAGATGGTCAGCGTCGGCGCCGCCACCGAATTCGACCGGCTGCGGGCCGAGGCCTTGTTGCGCAATGTCGAGGCGGTAGCGCCTGACCTGGAGCGACGTCGCGCCAAGTCAACCAACGCGCTGGCGGTGCTGCTGGGGCAAGCGCCCCAGGGGTTCAAGCCACCGCTGGCCCGGCCTGGGCGTGAAACCTTGAACCTGCGCACGTTGCAGGTGGGAGACCCGGCCGGCCTGCTGGCGCGTCGCGCCGATATTGCCGCGGCCGAACGCACGCTGGCGGCTGCGACCGCGCAGATTGGTGTGGAAACCGCTGGCTTGTATCCGGACATCCAGGTGCAGGGTTCCATCGGTTTACTGGCCGGAAGTCTCAGCGCCCTGGGCGATGCGGGCATGCAGTCGAACTTTATCGCGCCGGTGATTCGCTGGTCACTGCTGGACACCGGGCGCGTACGAGCGCGGATTGCCGCCAGCGAGGCACGCACCCAGGCGGCATTGATCGCTTATGACCAGACCGTGTTGCGGGCCCTGCAGGAAACCGATGATGCGTTCCAGGCCAACCGTACGGCCGGCAACGCCCTGGGCTTGCGGTTGTTGGAGGCGGCCGCCAACCGTGAGGCAGCCAGCTTTGCGCGCGAGCGGTTTGCGCAAGGTGAGGGTGTGTACCTGGATGTGCTTGAGGCCGAACGCGCGGACTTCACCAGCCGCCGGGCATTGACGGCGGCGCGCACGGAACAGCGCTTGGCGGTGGTGGGGATCTATAAGGCGCTGGGTGGTGGGTGGGAGATCTGTGAGAGGGCGGGGCAGGCGTGCAAGGGGGCCACGGTGTTGCGCTAACGTGGACCTGTGGGAGCTGGCTTGCCTGCGATAGCGGCCCGCCAGCCGACGCCTATCTACCCGACACCCCAACGATCCAACTGTGGGAGCTGGCTTGCCTGCGATAGCGGCCTGACAGTCGATACAGTTATACCGAGTACATATCCATTCCTGCGGTAACGGCCACTTAGGGTTCCGCTTTTACAGCGGCTCACTTTTGAAAAGCCGGAATGCCGGCCCAGACAAAAGTAAGCAAAACGCTCTTGCCCCACCACTCGGCACCTCGCCTGGGCTCGGTGTGCCCGTAATCCGCCAGTGATTTGGGGGGTAAACCGGCATCCCTGCCGGTTTACCCCCCAAATCCCTGTCGAATTCCGGCCAGCGTGGTTTAACGGGGCGCCTAAGATCAAGATCAAGAGCGGCTCGCTTCGCATCGTGGTTACCGTCTACCGTTACAGCGTTGTGCAAATACTCATCCTCGCCTCAGGCAAACAGGCCAAGATTTCGCGCCTCGACAGCTCTGCGTCCGTCATACTGGCAAGCATGACTTTCGACTCGCCTCTCGCCGCTTATCAACATGCAATCGCCCAACCAGGTTTCGTCGCCGACGATGCCCAGCGCCGGGCGGTACAAGCCTTGCAAGCCTGTCACGAGGCCTTGCATCAAGGGCGTTCGTCGATTGCCGGCGTTTACCTCTGGGGGCCGGTGGGGCGTGGCAAGACCTGGTTGATGGACCAGTTCTACCAAAGCCTGCACGTGCCTGCGCGGCGTCAGCATTTTCACCACTTCATGGCCTGGGTCCACCAGCGTTTATTCCAGCTCACGGGCACCCAGGACCCCTTGCAGGCGTTGGCCAGGGAGCTGAGCCAGGCGGTGCGTGTGCTGTGCTTCGATGAGCTGTTTGTGAATGACATCGGGGACGCGATCATTCTCGGTCGCCTGTTCCAGGTGATGTTCGAGGAGGGTGTGGTGATGGTGTGCACGTCCAACCAGCCGCCCGACCAGCTGTATGCCGATGGCTTCAACCGTGAGCGTTTCCTGCCGGGCATCGATGCGCTCAAGCAGCATATGCAGGTGGTGGCCGTGGACGGTGGCGAGGATCATCGCTTGCATCCCGGCGTGGGCATGCAGCGTTATTGGGTGAATCAACCCGAGGCACTGGCGGCGGTGTTCCGACAATTGAGCCAAGGCCAAGCCGTGAACAGTGTGGCGGTAAGCGTAGGGCACCGCACCATCATGACGGTGCAGGCCAGTGATACCGTGCTTTGGTGTCGCTATGCCGACCTGTGTGAGCAACCCCTGGCCGCCATGGATTTCATGCTGGTGTGTGATCGCTTCCACGCCATTCTGCTGGGAGACGTCCCTAACCTCAGTGCACAAATACGCCCGGGTCGAATTGCCCGTGGCACCGAAGATGGCGCCGAGCGCGTGGTGGCCGGGGATCGAGAGTTGCCGCAGTTGTCGGTGCACGATGACAGCGTGCGACGTTTTATCGCGTTAGTGGACGAATGCTACGACCGCAAAGTGCCACTCTTTATCGACGCCGCGGTGCCGTTGCACAGCCTGTACACCGAAGGCTACCTGGAGTTTCCTTTCCGCCGCACCCTGAGCCGTCTGCAAGAGATGCAGCTGCAACGCTTCGCCACATAGGAAAAATCGCTGTACCAAAGCTCATTGCACGCTTTGATGCGCGCAACCTTCGCACTTTCTGTCAGCTATTTGTCGCTTATCTCCTTCATCTACTGCCGACTCCACGCTTACAATCGCACCTCTCAAAGGGAACCGATTCCCTGGTTGTCGCTATCGAGGAAGGACATGGACACCCCAGACATCCTGGTGCTGCAAGCCAGCTATACCAACGCCGTGCACGCCGACGCCATTGGCCTGCTGCTCAACTCTTACGCTGAAGACCCGATGGGCGGCGGCCACAGCCTGCCAGCCGATCTCTTGCAGCAACTGCCAGCCGAACTGGCCAAGCGCCCACACGCGTTCAGTGTGCTGGCGTTCGTCGGGGGGGAGCCAGCGGGGTTGGTCAATTGCTTCGAAGGCTTTTCGACCTTCGCCTGCCGGCCCTTGGTCAACGTCCACGACGTGATGGTGAAGGAGCAATTTCGGGGTTTGGGGTTGAGTCAGAAGATGCTGCAAAAGGTCGAGGAAATCGCCCGGCAGCGCGGTTGCTGCAAGATCACCCTCGAAGTGCTGGAAGGTAATGCCCTGGCGCAGTCGGCATACCGCAAGTTCGGGTTTGACGACTCAGTGTTTGATCCCGCCCATGGGCGAATGCTGTTCTGGCATAAGCCGTTGTAATAAATAACCGGCAAAAAAAGGGCGCCATTAAAGGGCGCCCAATAAACCTTTGCCAACGGAGCAGAATGGCGCAGGGTGCTACGGATTAAGTAAGCATTAACTCAGCTGTTCGGTTGTGCCTGATCAACAGTCTCAGACTTAACCGATTTGCCATCGGCGCTGGCAACTTGTTGCTCAGCCTTGCCGTGGGTTTTTTCCTGAATGAAGCTGAAGTTGTTGTAGAACTCCTTGGAGCGCTCTGCGCCGCCCTCTGCAAAGGCGGCGGCGGAGGTCAGGGTCATCAGGCTGGCCAGTATCAAGGTCGACATTTTCATCGCGGTATTCCCATTAAAAGTGATAGGTGTCCGGTCGCTCCGTGATCAGATCATGGAGCGACTATGGCGCTATCTTATTAAGTGGGAATTAACGGGAGATGCCGTTGAAGTTAACAGTTTTGTTAACTTCAACGGGCGGGGCTATAACTTCCAATCCAATGCCAGCGTGACGGAACGCGGCTCACCCCAATACACGCCGTTATAAAAACCAACGCGCTCGTAGTATTTCTTATCAAAGAGGTTATTCACATTGACCGACGCCCAAACCTGTTCGTCGAACTGGTAGCGCGACATCAGGTTGACCACGGTATAGCCCTGTTGCGTGATCTTCGCCCGGGTGGTTATCGGCCGGCCTTCGCTGTTGCGCTGCCCGGTCGGGCGGTTGCTGAAGTCGTAGGTTTCGCTCTGCCAGTTCACGGCGCCGCCCACCGTCAGGTTGCGCCAGGCGCCCGGCAGGCGATAGGCGCTGGAGATCTTCACCAGGTTCAAGGGTTGGCTGGTGTTATTGCGTTTGTCCGAGCCATTGACTGAATGGGTGTAGGTGTAGCCGGCGGTCAGGTTCCAGTCCGGCGTGATTTCACCGGCGGCTTCCAGCTCGAAGCCGTTGACCTTGTTACCTTTGCCGCCGGATCTGTAGTACTCCTCGCCCGTGACCGGGTTGGGCGGGACTGAGTCATCCCGCTCGGCGACGTTGTCCTGGGTACTCCAGAAGTACGCGGCGGCCAGGTTCAAGCGCTCGTTCAGCACGCTGCCCTTGAGGCCCACTTCGTAGTTACTGCCGACCACGGGCTCCAGGTACTTCTTGTCGGCATCACGGTAGTCCTGGGGTTTGAAGATGTCGGTATAGCTGGCGTAGACGGTGTACTGCGGCGTGATGTCGTAGAGCAGGCCGGCGTATGGCGTCCACATATCATTGTGGGTCTGACTGGTTTTGCCCGAAGCGGTCAGTTGGTCGTTGGCATCGTATTTGGGCTCTGCGCTTTCCAGCTCCCAACTGCCGTAACGGCTGCCCAGTACGGCGTGCAAGCGGTCTGTGAGGCTCAGCCTTGTGGCCAGGTAACCGGCTTTCTGTTGTTTCTTGCTGTGCTCACCCTTCAGGTCGGTCACCTGGTCGGTGAACTTGCCGATGCCGCCCATGTGCTTCCAGTCCTGGATGGGGTAGTAGCTGGCTGGCAGGTCGCTGCGCATGAAGGGCGAGACATCCCGTTGGGCGGCTTCGCCATAGCCCATCATCAGCGCGTGTTCGCGGCCCAGCAGCGTGTAGCTGCCGGCCAGGTTGAGGTCGATGGCCTCCATGCGCGAGGTGCCGCGCATATGGCTGGCCCAGGCCGTCATGCCGCTGCGGTCGGGGTTGGGGAAACCGGCGCCGCCGTAATACACCTTGCCATCGGTGTCGCTCTGGCGATGGGTATAGGCGGCTTTCAGGTGCCAGTCGCCGCCGAGCCGATGGTCGAGGGTGGCGAAGGTGGTCTTGTCGGTCAGCGGCCAGGAACTCCAGTGCGCCGCCATGTTGGTGGAGCGGGGCAGCCTGGCCTTGCCGCCCTGGCTGTTCCAGTAGGGCACGGTGCCCCAGGAGGTGCCTTGTACCTGTTTGTCCTGGTAATCAAAGCCGACGGCCAGCACGGTATCGTCGGAAAGATCGCCCTCGAGAATGCCGTAGCCCACTGCCCGCTGCAGCCCATAGTTGTCACGAAAGGACTGGCTGTCACGGTAAGCCAGCACGCTACGCCCGCGCAGTTTGCCGTCGAACGCCAGCGGGCCGCCGACGTCGACGTAGCTGTAGTAGTTGTCATGGCTGGCGCCACTGATGCCGGTCTTGGCCTGCCAGTGGGCGGTAGGGCGCTTGCGCACCATGTTTACGGTGGCCGAAGGGTCGCCTGCGCCCGTGGTCAGGCCCGTCGCGCCGCGCACTACTTCGATGCGGTCGTAGATGATGGTGTCGGCGTCGGTCTTCATGTAGCCGAAAGTGTTGAGCATCCCGTCAACCTGGAAGTTGCTGATGCCATAGCCTCGGGCGGAGTAGTAGACACGATCGGAGTCGTAATGCTGAACGTTGACGCCCGTGGTCTGGCGCAACACATCCGTCAGGGTGTTGAGATTGAAGTCGTCCATCTGCTGGCGTGTGACCACCGAGATCGATTGCGGGGTTTCCTTGACGGAGAGGTTCAGCCGCGTGGCGGTGTTCATCGAGCCAGTAGTGTAGGCGCCGGTGTGCTCGGTGGTGGCGCCCAGGCTGTCGGCGCTGATGGTGGTCGCGCCCAGTTCCAGGGCTTTGGCGGGGGCTGTATCGGGGTCGGTGTCGGCCAGCGAATCCGGGCTCAGCGCCAGGCTGAACAGGCCGAGGGTGAAGGTCATGGAACGGGTGAAGGGCGCGAACATCACTGCAGACTCCTTGTCGTCTTGGATACCTCCCCAAGCAGGGAGGGCTTGGTTCAAAGACGAAAGGAGCTGCGGAACTTTAGGGTTAAACGAGAATGATTATTATCTTTCTGTTGCAAGCCCCTGGCTTATTTGGCCACCACTTCGGCGCCGTCGGCCTTCTTGGGCTTGATCAGGCTGAAGTCGATCAGCGCCTTCTGCTTGGTCTCGTAAGGGTTGCCGATCAACAGGGGGCGTGGCTTGAAGCTGTCGCTTACCAGACTCTTGCTGTGGTCCAGCTCATCGAAACTCAAGCCTGCCATGTCGGCCCAGGTGTGGATCAACTGCGAACTGCTGTAAGGCCGTTGCAAGTCGCCGGCGAAGCTCCAGTCGTGGCTTTCGCGCCATTTTGGCGAGGCGTAGGCCATGAACGGGATGGTGTACATCGGCGCGGTCGGCTTGCCTTCGTTACGGCCCAAGGTGTCGTGGCCGGCGGAGTCGAACACGTCTTCGCCGTGATCCGACAGGTACAGCAAAAAGCCGTTGGGGTCGGTCTTGGCGTAGTCCTTGATCAGGCTGGAGACCACGAAATCGTTGTACAGCACCGCGTTGTCATAGCTGTTGTAGGTCGGCAACTGCGCATCGCTGACACCCGCTGGCACGCCCTGGCGGTCGGTGAACTTGTCGAAGGTCGGCGGGTAGCGGTACTGGTAGCTCATGTGGGTGCCCAGCAGGTGCACCACGATGAACTTGCGTTCGGCGGTATCGGCCAGGGCCTTGGAAAACGGCGCCAGTACATCGCCGTCGTACTGACGGGCGTTCTGGTTGCGGTTGTTGTTGAGGTACACCTGCTCGTCGGCCTGTTCGGAAAAGGTCGTGAGCATGGTGTTGCGTTTGGTCATGGTCTGCTGATTGGTGATCCAGAAGGTCTTGTAGCCGGCCTGTTTCATCACGCTGACAATCGACGGTGTCTTGAGGTACAGGTCTGGGTTTTCTTCGTCAGCGAAGGTCAGCACCTGTTGCAGCGCTTCAATGGTGTAGGGGCGCGGGGTGATGACGTTATCGAACACGGCCAGTTGGTCGCGCAGCTTGTCCAGTTCCGGCGTGGTGTTGCGCGGGTAGCCGTAGAGGCTCATGCGCTGGCGGTTGGTCGACTCGCCGATGACCAAGACAAGTGTGGACGGCTGGCCGGCCATGCTGTCCTTGAGGTTGTTCAAGGGCGGGATCTTGCTTGCACTGGTGAGCATGCCTTGCATGTTATCCAGCTGCTCGGTGTAGCGACGGTAGGCGACGATCATCTGCCAAGGCACGGCAGGCTCGATGCGGGTTTCGAAACGGTCGATGGCCAATTCCATGGTTTCGCTGGTGGCGATCTGCTTGACCAGTGGGTAGCCCACCACCGCCAGGACGATGGCAATGGCTGCCACGATTGACTGACCGCGCGGCAGGTACACCGGGCGCAAGCGCGTCCACAGGAAGATGGCGAAGGCGGTGTGGGCAATGAACGCCAGCACGATCCACCAGGCAAAGTATTGGGTGGCGTATTCGCCGGCTTCAGAGATGTTCGACTCGAACATGATGAAGATGACGCTCTGGGAAAATTCCTGCTGATAAATGAAGAAATAACCCAGGCTCGCCATGGAGCAAGCCCACAGCACCACGCCGATCAAGGCGGCGAGCAGGCGTGTACGACGCGGGAACAGCAACATCGGCGCCAGCCACAGCGCACTCATGAAGAAGGCCTGGCGGAAGCCACTGAAGCCGGAGGTGCCGGTCAGTTGGATAAGAAGTTGGGTAATACCCGAGAAATACCAGAAAAACAGGAATAACCAGCCAAGGCCGGCCCAATCAAAGCCTTTCGCAGTCGTCGTGCTGCGTTTGAACATCGCCATCCAGCGCCCCATCAGAGAAAGATTGTCGCGCACAGGCGCGCAACATCGGGCCGCCCAGGAAGTGAGCGGCATCGCGGAACGGGAGTATCAAGAGGGGAATGTGAAAACTTTGTGAGTTTTCTGTAGGTATTGCCTTACAACGCGTTCGGCCCGGCTTTCAGCACAGGGCTGGCTTGGCATCCGACGGTTGATCGAGCTGGGCTTGAAGGTGCAAGCGCAGGCGCAGGACTTCCTGTTGCAACTGATCGCGCTCGTCTTTCAACTGGCGCAGTTCATCGCGACGGAGGGTGACGTAGAGGGTCTGTGGCGGACGGGTCATCTGTGCTGTGCTCATTGCTTACCTCGCAAATAGCCGGTAGATCGCGGTGCCAAAACAGGTTTTTGGCAACAGTCGGAAGCAAGTTTGAATTCTTTTTCGCAGCAAGGGAACTTTTTTATTTTTGGCGGTCGTGTGACTTTTGCCGGGGTGATGGTGAAACGATGGCCACTTTTTTGTCATGAAACTACACGGATCCGCTCTGGACTAACCCTCATTAGCCTCATTGCGCTATAAACTATGTCACACATTTTTTAGAAGTTAGGAGCATCAGCACATGCAACTGGGGATTATCGGACTAGGCCGCATGGGCGGTAACATTGCGCGGCGCCTGATGCTCAATGGGCATACCACCGTTGTATACGACCGTAACGAAGCCTTCGTCAAAGCCTTGAGCGAGGAGGGCGCCACCGGCGTCGCCGACTTGAAAGCGCTGGTGGCCGGCCTGCAAAAGCCCCGTGCTGTCTGGGTCATGTTGCCGGCGGGCGCGCCCACCGAAGACACCATCAACGCACTGAGCGAACTGCTGGAAGACGGCGATGTGATCATCGACGGCGGCAACACCAACTACAAGGACGACGTACGTCGCGGCAAAGCCCTGGCTGAAAAGGGCCTGCACTATGTAGACGTGGGCACCTCGGGCGGCGTCTGGGGCCTGGAACGTGGCTACTGCATGATGATCGGTGGTGACACCGAGACCGTGAATCGCCTCGACCCGATCTTCAAAAGCCTGGCGCCGGGGCTGGGTAACATCCCGCGCACCAAGGACCGTTCGGCCTCTGCCGACCCACGTGCCGAGCAGGGCTACATTCACGCCGGCCCAGCGGGTTCTGGGCACTTCGTCAAGATGATCCACAACGGCATCGAGTACGGGATGATGCAGGCGTTTGCCGAAGGTTTTGACATCCTCAAGACCAAGAACTCGGAAAACCTGCCGGAAGACCAGCGCTTTGACCTCAACGTCGGCGACATCGCCGAAGTCTGGCGTCGTGGCAGCGTGGTGTCGTCCTGGTTGCTGGACCTGACCGCCGATGCCCTGGCCACCGACCCCAAACTTGACGGCTACTCGGGCTCCGTGGCCGACAGCGGTGAGGGTCGTTGGACCATCGAAGCAGCCATGGAGCAGGCGGTGCCGGTTCCGGTGTTGTCGACCTCGCTGTTCGCGCGTTTCCGCTCCCGCCAGCAGAGCACCTACGGTGACAAAATGCTGTCTGCCATGCGCTTCGGCTTTGGTGGCCATGTGGAGACTTCCAAAAAATGACCGCCAACGGCAAGAAACCCAAGGCCGAACCTGCTCCACCCACCACATTGTTTCTGTTTGGCGCCCATGGCGACCTAGTCAAGCGCCTGCTCATGCCGGCGCTGTACAACCTGAGCCGCGATGGGTTGCTGGGCGATGGCCTGCGTATTGTCGGCGTTGATCACAACGCCATCAGCGACGCGGACTTTGCCAAGAAACTTGAGGACTTCATTCGTACCGAAGCCTCCAGCAAGGTCAGGGGCAATGCCGAGAACGCCCTCGACCCCGCGTTGTGGGCACAATTGGCCAAGGGCATCAGCTACGTCGAGGGCGATTTCCTCGACGACAGCACCTATGCCGATATCGCCAGCAAGATCGCTGACAGCGGCACCGCCAATGCGGTGTTCTACCTGGCCACCGCTCCGCGCTTTTTCAGTGAAGTGGTGCAGCGCCTGGGCAGCGCTGGCTTGTTGAATGAAACGGACGATGGCTTTCGGCGCGTGGTGATCGAGAAGCCGTTCGGCTCCGACCTGGCCACCGCCGAGGCGCTCAACGCCTGCCTGCTCAAGGTGATGAGCGAGAAGCAGATCTACCGCATCGACCATTACCTGGGCAAGGAGACGGTGCAGAACATCCTGGTCAGCCGTTTCTCCAACGTGCTGTTCGAAGCGTTCTGGAACAACCACTACATCGATCACGTGCAAATCACTGCCGCTGAAACCGTCGGCGTTGAAACCCGGGGCAACTTCTTCGAGAAGACCGGCACACTGCGGGACATGGTGCCCAACCACCTATTCCAGTTGCTGGCGATGGTCGCCATGGAACCGCCGGCCGCCTTTGGTGCCGACGCGGTGCGGGGTGAGAAGGCCAAAGTGGTCGGTGCCATCCGCCCCTGGTCGCTGGAAGATGCGCGGGCCAACTCCGTGCGCGGCCAATACACCGCCGGAGAAATCGCCGGCAAGCCATTACCCGGCTATCGCGAAGAAGCCAACGTCGCGCCGGACAGCAGCACTGAGACGTTCGTCGCGCTCAAAGTGATGATTGATAACTGGCGTTGGGTCGGTGTGCCGTTTTACCTGCGTACCGGCAAGCGCATGAGCATCCGTGACACCGAGATCGTGATCTGCTTCAAGCAGGCGCCTTATGCGCAATTTCGCGATACCGAAGTCGATGAGCTCAAGCCCACTTACCTTAAGATCCAGATCCAGCCGAACGAAGGCATGTGGTTCGACCTTTTGGCCAAGCAGCCTGGGCCGACCCTGGAAATGGCCAATATCGAATTGGGCTTTGACTACAAGGACTTCTTCGAGATGCAACCGTCGACGGGTTACGAAACCCTGATCTACGACTGCATGACCGGCGACCAGACCTTGTTCCAGCGTGCCGACAACATCGAGAACGGCTGGCGTGCGGTGCAGCCGTTCCTGGATGCATGGAAGGAAGATGACGGTATCCAGGCTTACAAGGCTGGTGAGGATGGCCCAGCAGCGGCCGATGCCTTGCTGGCCCGCGATGGCCGCGCTTGGCATAGCCTCGGATGAGTGACGCGACGATTCATCCCATCCGGTTTGTCCTCAGTGATGTGGACGGGACGCTATTGCATCCCGACCACAGCCTCAGCCAACGCACCGCCGATGCCATTCGCGCCATGCGCGAGGCCGGGGTGCTTTTCAGCCTGGCCAGCGGGCGTCCGCCCAAAGCCATGCGGCATTTGATCGAGACCTTTGGCATCGATGTGCCGGTGGCTGGCTTTAATGGCGGTACGTTGGTCAACCCGGATGGCAGCATCCTGGTTGCTCACCATCTGCCGGCGGAAGCGGCGCTGATCACCCTGGCCCTGTTTTCGGCCGAGCCGGACGTGGAAGTCTGGGTGTTTGCCGATGGCGACTGGCTGCGCCGTGATCCGCCCGGGCCCATGGTGCAGCGCGAAGCCGACGGCTTGGGCTATGGGCCGGTGGTGGTGGAGAGTTTCGAGCCTTACCTGGACCGGGTCGACAAGATCGTCGCCGCCAGCAACAACACCCAGTTGCTGGTGGAGCTGGAGGCGCAATTGCAGCCGAAAGTGCAGGGGTTGGCCCAGGTATCGCGTTCGCAGCCGGTGTATCTGGACGTGACCGCGATGCTGGCCAACAAAGGCGAAGCCTTGAAAACCCTGGCCGAGCACCTGGGCGTGCCGCTTGCGCAAACGGCTGCGATTGGTGACGGTGGCAATGACCCGGCGATGTTTCATGTGGCGGGATTGTCGATTGCCATGGGTCAGGCCGAAGAAACCGTCAAGCGCCAGGCCAATGTGGTGACCGGCAGCAATGTCGAGGACGGCGCTGCCGAGGCGTTCGAACGGTTTATTCTCGCGGCACGCTAAGTAACTGACGTTTTAGTGCGCAACTTCCAGCCGATGTTTGGCGTTGGCTGGAAGTTGCCGCATTGCATTACTTCGGCATTGCCCAGGACTGCAACTGGTGGCCATCTTTATCGAGCTCGGCGCGGGCCTGTAACAACAGGTTTTCAAGTTGAGCCGGGTCGGTATACGCAGTGCAGGACAGCTGTTTGCTGCCGATGCGGGTGTTGGTACGGTCGATGACGCTCAGGCTGAGGGCGCCGACGCCATCGTGCCAGGCCACGCACTGAAAGGGCTGGAAAGCACGGTCTGCAATCAAAAGAGCTTCGTTGATGCGCAGCGGAGCGTTCATTTGGGTCTTCTCTCTGTATGCCCATTCAAGTGAGTACCGGCGGTTGGGCTGACCGTGCGGTGGGTTACTTGTACTGATGCACGATGGTGGCGTGCGGGTCACATGCTAGGGCAAGAAAATTTAACTTTTCCTGATTGGCGTCATGTAAGCGGCTGTTTTGAAAGCGCCATAAGCGTTTCACTGGCGAGCAACTTTCGGCGTGCTACGAAACAAGCATGGCTTTTTGCCCGCACTTATAGCGAAAGGGTACAAGGAAAGCGTCAAGATCTTGCTAGGGTTACCAACAGTCGCCACAAACTGTTGTTTCTAAATAACTTTAACAATCTTGGCGCCAAGGAATAGTCATGATTGCGACACCCGCCCAACGCCGCTTATTGGTGGTCGACCCCTGTGACGATTGCCACGGGTTATTACCCGGTTTACGCACCGCCGGCTGGGAAGTAGACAGCTGTGCCTTGGAGGCGGTGGGGGAGCGCTCCTGCGATGTGGGCCTGCTGCGCTTGCAGCGGGATCACCTGGAGCGCCCCGAAGCGGTCAAGGAGTTGATTGGTCGCAGCGGCACCGAGTGGATCGCCGTGCTCAGCCAGGATGTACTGCGTTTGCAGAACGTCGGCGATTTTGTCTGCGAATGGTTTTTCGACTTCCATACCTTACCCTTCGATGTGTCCCGGGTACAGGTGACCCTGGGTCGCGCGTTCGGCATGGCGCGCCTGCGTGGCAAGGGCTACGCGCCGGTGGATGAGCCCCATGAATTGCTGGGCGAGAGCCGCCCCATTCGTGAGCTGCGCAAATTGTTGTCCAAGTTGGCGCCGACTGAATCCCCGGTGTTGATCCGCGGTGACAGTGGCACGGGCAAAGAGTTGGTGGCCAAGACCCTGCACCGCCAATCCCAGCGGCATGCCAAGCCGTTTGTCGCGATCAATTGTGGCGCTATTCCTGAACACCTGATCCAGTCCGAGCTGTTCGGTCACGAAAAAGGCGCGTTTACCGGCGCCCATCAGCGCAAGATCGGGCGTATTGAAGCGGCCAACGGCGGCACCCTGTTCCTCGATGAAATCGGCGATCTGCCGATGGAGCTGCAAGCCAACTTGTTGCGCTTTCTTCAGGAAAAACACATCGAACGCGTTGGCGGCAGCCAGCCGATCCCGGTGGATGTACGGGTGTTGGCCGCCACTCACGTCAACCTTGAGGCTGCGGTAGAGAAGGGCGCCTTTCGCGAAGACTTGTATTACCGCCTGAATGTGCTGCAAGTGGTCACCGCGCCGTTGCGCGAACGCCATGGTGACGTGGCGATGCTGGCCAACCACTTTTCACGTTTTTACAGCCAGGAAACCGGACGGCGCCCGCGCAGTTTCAGCGAAGAGGCCTTGGTGGCGATGGGGCAACACCCGTGGCCGGGCAATGTGCGTGAACTGGCCAACCGCGTGCGGCGTGGCCTGGTACTGGCCGAAGGGCGGCAGATCGAAGCGGCTGACCTGGGGCTGCAAGGCCAGCAAGCCATGTCGGCGCCGATGGCGACATTGGAAGACTACAAACACCGCGCCGAACGTCAGGCGTTGTGCGATGTGCTCAACCGGCACAGCGACAACCTCAGTGTCGCGGCCCGCGTACTGGGGATTTCCCGGCCGACGTTCTACCGGTTGCTGCATAAACACCAGATCCGCTAGGGCGGGTAAACCCAATGTGGGAGCTGGCTTGCCTGCGAAATCGGTGGTTCAGTTAAAGATTCAGTGACTGACACACCGCCATCGCGGGCAAGCCCGCTCCCACAGGGGATTTGTGTCAGGCGCTGATTCTGTGGGCAATACAGGGCCAATGTGGGAGCTGGCTTGCCTGCGAAAGCGGTAGTGCAGTCACAGATTCAGTGACTGACACTCCGCCTTCGCGGGCAAGCTCGCTCCCACAGGGGATTTGTGTCAGGCGCTGATTTTGTGGGCAATGCATGGCCAATGTGGGAGCTGGCTTGCCTGCGAAAGCGGTAGTGCAGTCACAGATGCAGCAACTGACACACCGCCTTCGCGGGCAAGCCCGCTCCCACATGGGATTTGTGCCAGGCGCTGATTTTGTGGGCAATGCATGGCCAATGTGGGAGCTGGCTTGCCTGCGATAGCGGTGGTTCAGTTAGAGATTCAGTGACTGACACTCCGCCTTCGCGGGCAAGCCCGCTCCCACAGGGGATTTGTGTCAGGCGCTGATTCTGTGGGCAATACAGGGCCCATGTGGGAGCTGGCTTGCCTGCGAAAGCGGTAGTGCAGTCACAGATGCAGCAACTGACACACCGCCTTCGCGGGCAAGCCCGCTCCCACATGGGATTTGTGCCAGGCGCTGATTTTGTGGGCAATGCATGGCCAATGTGGGAGCTGGCTTGCCTGCGAAAGCGGTAGTGCAGTCACAGATGCAGTGACTGACACTCCGCCTTCGCGGGCAAGCCCGCTCCCACAGGGGATTTGTGCCAGGCGCTGATTTTGTGGGCAATGCATGGCCAATGTGGGAGCTGGCTTGCCTGCGATAGCGGTGGTTCAGTTAGAGATTCAGTGACTGACACTCCGCCTTCGCGGGCAAGCCCGCTCCCACAGGTGATCTGTGCCAGGCGCTGATTCTGTGGGCAATACAGGGCCAATGTGGGAGCTGGCTTGCCTGCGAAAGCGGTAGTGCAGTCACAGATGCAGTGACTGACACTCCGCCTTCGCGGGCAAGCCCGCTCCCACAGGGGATTTGTGTCAGGCGCTGGTTCTGTGGGCAATACAGGGCCCATGTGGGAGCTGGCTTGCCTGCGAAAGCGGGAGTGCAGTCACAGATGCAGTAACTGACACACCGCCCGCAGGCAAACCAATCAGAAGTAATACGGGAATTTCAGGCTGAACGTAAAGTCCGGCGCATCATCGGTCATCCCAATCGCCAGGTTCGGCACGATGGTCAGGTTATCCGAGGCGGCAATCGTCATGCCCACGTTGAAATAGCCGGCGTTGGCATCGCTGGACACCACTGATTGCCAGTCGCCGCCATCGGGCTTGAGCTTGCTCTTGCGCTGCACCAGGTCGGAAACCGAGAACGACATGCTCATCTTCTCGTTCAAGGCAAAGGCGACGCCGACCCCGAATTGGAAGCTGTCGCCCAGGCGTACCTTGCCTCCTACCTTCTGATTGACTTCGCTGCTGATGTCATCGAAAGAATCTTCAAAGTTGTGGGTGTACGACAACGAACCGAACAGCACGGCCGGGTCGAAGGTCTTGACCAGGGAGATGCCCGGCGTGACCGACCAGACCCCGTTACCCGTGGGCAGGCTTTCGGGCACGTAGAGGTTATCGTTGTTAGGTTGCTTGACCAGTTTGATGCCGAAGGGCTCTTTGCCCGTCGGGGCCTTGACGCGCACCGACACCACCGCATCGGGCAAGGTCGAGGTTTCGTCGAGGAACTTGTACGCCACGCCAAAGTTGACATCGCCGATGGTCGGGTCACGGGTCACGGAACCTTCGGAGGTGGCGGTGGCGTCGTTGCCGGCGCCGCCCGACTGGTAGGTGGACTCGCGGTACACCACCGGCACGTTCAGGTCGAACTGCCAGCGGTTGTCGACGTTGTAGCGCCCGGTGAGGTCCAGGGTCCAGCTGTCGGACTTGATCCGGTCCAGGTTGATGTTGCCCAGGAAAATAGAGTCCAGCGCCAGGAAACCATTGAGCGTCAACTGGCGCGCGTCATAACGGGCATAGGTGATGCCGGTTTCCACGCTGAACTTGCCATTGCCGAAAAAGCCGCTGGCCTCGTTGTACAGGTTGCTCACACTTTGCGCAGGGGCCGAGTCGTCCTTGAGGGCCTGGCCGTAGGAGCTGCCACCCCCGCCAGCGCCACCGGATGCCGCGGCTGCGCCCGTACCGCTAGCCGCGACAGTGTTAGCGCCGTTCTTGAAGTCGGCCGGTGATTTGGCCAGGCGCCTGGGGGCGGGCGTTGCCGGTTGGTCCTCGACCTGGCGCACACGTTGCTCCAGCACGGCCAAGGCTTTTTGCTGCACGTCGTAGCGTTGCTTGAGTTCCAGCAGTTCCTTCTTCAGGGTTTCGATGTCAGCGTCTGGCGCGGCATACAGCACGGATGCGGGCAAGAGCGTACTCAAACAAACCACCGCACGTAGCGATAACGATCGATGCATGAAATAAGCCGTCCTTTTCTAATGCGTAAGTGTCGAGGGTCAGCGTAGTTCAATAACCGAGCGTGCGTAGGCCTTTGAGTTGATCCAGGTTGCAGTTCAACGCGGCGTTGTTCAGCCCGTTATTGTTCATCACCACGTTGATCTGGGTGATGTTTCTGACAAGGTTGCTATCGCCGGTCAATACCGTGCCCTGCAGCACGTTCCCCGCGCCGATCTGCTGCAGGCTGTTGCCCTGGTTGTGATTGGCCTGGATGGCCATCTGCACGCCGCCACTGTTGGCCGATACGCTGACACGGCCCGCGGCGCTGTCCCCGGTCACTGTACCGCCCGCCACCAGCACCTGGCCGGACTGCAGGTTATTGGCGGGGGTGACCCCATTTTCGACGTTGATGCCCACATTGTTGTAGGCGGCGTTGCCATCGCCGGCGGTGCGTACACTTTGGGTCACGCCCTGGCCGCTGCCGAGGCCGGCACCACCGACCACATTTCCGGTGCCCGTGTTGGGGCGCGTGCCGGTACCGGTCGAGCCGGTGGTTTGCACGTAGAACTGTGGCGTAATGGTGGTCTTGTCGATCTGCATGTTGGCCGTGCCGGTGATGTTGCTACCTTCGGCATTGGTCCAGGTGCTGCTCATGACAATGCCAAAGCTGATGATGCGTCCCGGCATCACATAACGGCCGCGCAGCTCGGCCATTTCGGCGTCCTTGAGTTCGATGGGCTTGAACCCCGAGGACGCATAAGCAGGCATTGAGGCGGCCAGACACAAGACCGTCAGCCAACGGGAAGTGTTCATCTACTGCTCCTGGGGCGTCCTGCCCCTTATTGCGCTTCTAGAAGAAGTCGCTCTGGATAAAACCGAAATCCATCAGCTCGGCATCGCCCACAGGCCTGAACTCATTCATCTGGCTCTTGGCGGTCAGCGGCAGGGGCGGGTCGAGCAAGACGTTGGCCTTGTCGTAACCCTCACCCAGTACGGCGAAGACAATGCCATTCCAGCCTTTGACGAAATCGTCACGGGAATAGCGCTTGTGGCCCAATACGGGGTCGCCGATGTACACCCAGTCCTTGTCGGCCCGTTGCAACACCACGAAGTGCTTGTAGCCGCGAATTTCCAGCAGCACCACCACGGGGATTTTCACGGTCAGCAGGGTCTCAGGCGCGATCTTGTAGCCCCGGGCACGCATGCCGATGCTCTCGAGGTAGCGCTTCATGTCCAGCATGGAAAAGCCCTGGGTTCGCACCAGGTCCTGGTCGGCGGTGACCAGCATGCCTTTGATGATGTGTGCTTCGTCGACGTCCAGCCAATAGGCCTGGCGCAGGATGGTGGCGAGTGCTGCGGCACCGCAGCTGAAGTCGGTTTTCTGTTCCACCAGGTTGGCGAACCGGCGCTCGCGAATGCTCTCGACCTTCTTGAAAATCACCGCACCGCCGGGCATGGCGGAAATCGCCATGGTGCCTGCCCAGGTCGTGCCGGTGAGTAACATCAGGAGGGTGAGGGTCGCGATACGCATGATCGAATGACCTGTTGGACACTGGAATAAAAAAGGGCCTTGTCGCCAAGGCCCCGTTGGATCAGAAGCGCACGCCGCTGGCGCAGACGCTGCAACCTTGGCCGATCGACAGGCTGTTGCTGCCTTGGTTGCCCGCACCCGATTGCAGGTTGACACCTACGTTGCCGGAGTTGCGGTTAACCGAGTTGTCGAGGCTTGCGTTGTTGGACACGTACTGAGGCTTGCCATAACCATGGCTGCTGGCGGCCGTGTTCAGGTAGCTGTTGTTGAGCGAGTTCTGCTCGGTGTTGGACGCTGCTGCGATGTTCTTGCCGTCAGCGGTGGTGATGGCCAGGTTGTTTTTACCCTGGTTCCCCTGGCCGGCCTGGCCGTTGTAACCCACGTTGCCGGAGTTGCCGGTGATGGAACCGTCCAGGGAGGCGTTGTTTTGCGTGCCTTTGTTGACGAAGTTGTTATGCGAGCTGCCTTGGTCGACATCGATCACGGCAAACACGGTGGCGAAGTCGCCTTTGGCACTGGAAATGGCGCCGGCGTTGTCAGCCTGGTTGCCGGAACCTGATTGTGCGTTGACCCCGACATTACCGCTGTTGCTATTTACCGAGTTGTCGGCTGATGCGTTGTTCTCGGTGTTGGTGTCGTCGAATTTGTTGTGTTCGCTTTTCTGTACGTCAGTGACCACAGCGGCCACAGTACCGGTGGGTTGTGGGGTTGGATGCCAGCCACCCGCTTGAGCAGCAGCAGCCATGAGTGCGGCGAGAGCGAAAACCATTGGTTTCAGAGCCATTTGAGGTTTCATGGTGTTTCTCCTTGCTTCTAATTAGTTGGTTAAGTGTTGGTACGGTCTAACGAACGTCTACCAAGCGGTTACTTGATAGTGATGCCCAGGGTGTTAGCCACTCGGTTCCCCACCCCGGCACTCTGGTTCACCTGTGTCACTCCTCGGCTGCCGGTGAAGGCCTGGTCGCTGGTCACGACCTGGCGGCTGCCAGTGGTGCGGGTGAGCCCTGAGTCGGTTGCCAGCGTCGTCGTGTTCTGTTGCAACAGGACGCTGTCATCGATGCTCTGCGGGCCAGGGTTGAGGCTGATCCGCACAGCGTTGATGGATTGGTTATTAGCCCCGGCAGACTGGTTGATGCCCAGTACGCCGTTGCCACTGCTGAATGAGTTGCCCTGGATCGCGGCCTTGGCGTTCAGGGACGGGTCGACCTTGCCGTCGACGCGCTGGATGTCGACGTTGGTGGCCTGGCCACCGAGCGCGATGGCGCGGCTGTTGGACATTTGTTGCCCCGTGCCGGCGGCCTGGTTGATCGACAGCACGCCGTCGTATTGCTGGCCGCTGTGGTTGATCACGGCGGTGTTGTCGGCCATGGCCGAGGCGCTGCCCAGCAGGGCAAGCACCAACAGGGCGCGCTTCATCACTTGCCCCCCATCATGCTGCCGAGGTTGTTGAGCGGCGCCATGCCACGCTGGATCGAGTCGCTGATCTGCCCGCCCATGCTGCTGCCGCTGCCCGCACCATGGCCTGCCGCTGCGCCAGCGCCAAGTGTCGACATGCTGTTTTGGGTGGCGCCCAGGCCCGACAGGCTGCCGTTGGGCTGCAGGGAGCGGGCGAGGCTGGAGCCACTGCTGATGCCGCCGATATCCCTGTCGCTGAGTTCGCCGGTCAAAGCGTTGTTGATCTCTTTGCTGGGGTTGGCATTTGCGGTGTTGGGGTAGGGGTCGGGCAGCGAGGTGCGCCCGTACATGTGGCCCTGCACCGTGCGCCCGGTCACGATCACACCGTCACCCGCCTGGCTCGTCAGGCTGACACCTGCACTGAGCACGCAACTGATCAGCAGTACGTTTATCGACGAGGCGTGTGTGAGTGTGTTCACGGCGGCAGTCCTTATTCTTAACGCTGACCCTAAACAGCGTTGTCAGGGAAAGAGCAGAAGGCGTGCCGCTTTTTATTAAATGTGGTTATTCAAGGGGTTGGGAGAAAGTCGAGGCAAAGTGATGGCAACCCTGTATCAGGGTTGAAACAGTCTCAAAAGCCTGAGATAGGCCCATGCTCATCTCACGCTGTCTCAGCCATGTAACACTGCCTGTGACAGAACCATGAATCCGCATACGGCGGGCGATGCAGGTGAGGGAGGTGTTTCAAAAATGGACACCTGCGGCCCAAACGTCCCGCTTCGTGCGAGCGGGCTCAGCCCTTGGGGGCTTTACGGGGAATGGAGTTGAGCACGGGGTTGCCGTCCTGGTTTTGTGTCAGGTACACCGGCAACACCTTGGGCAGGGAGGGCACGAGGTTGTTGACCTCATTGATGTTGTAGATACCGCCGACGCGAATCGCGCCGGTACTGGCGTCTGCGAGCATCACCGGCTTTTTCAGGTAGCGGTTGATCAGGGGCAAGGCGTCCGTGAGGGTCAGGTTGTCGAGCACCAGCTTGCCCTGGCGCCATGCCAGCGCGGTGTCATCGGGATTGATAGCGGCGACCTGCGGGGTCGCGTCACCCTGATGGAAACTGGCTTGCATGCCTGGGCTAAGCGGCACACTGGCATGCTCGCCGTCGCTGGAGATCTGCACCGAGCCCTCCAGTAACATCACCCGCACCTGATTTTCATATTCCCAGACATTGAATTGCGTGCCGGTCACTCGCACCTGGCCTTCGCCGGCCCGCACGATAAACGGGTGGTGGCTGTCGTGCGTGACGTTGAAGAACGCTTCGCCCTTTTTCAGGGTGACACGGCGCTGGTCCTTGTAATGGCTGTAGACCAACTCGGTGCCCAGGTTCAACTCCACTTGGCTGCCATCGCCCAGGGTGACTTTTTTCAAGCCATTGGCTGCTTCGAACCGTTCATAGGAGCTGGGCAACCAGCCCGCTTCCCAGCCGGTGAAGGCGGCAAGCGGCAATGCCGCCAGGCACACCGCTGCGGCCACCGCGTAGGTGCGCAAGCGGCTGGCTGGCTTCTTGATTGGGACCACCACCGCCTCAGGCTTGTCGCGGGGCAGGTGGTCGGCCACGTCCCAGATCTCGAGCATGGCTGCATATTCGAAGGCGTGCAGCGGATGGGCATCGTGCCACTGGGTAAAAGCCTGACGTTCGCCCGCCGTGCAATCTGCAGCATGCAGGCGCATGCACCAATGCGCGGCGGCGTCGGTGATGGCGTCATATTCGGTTTCTGAAAGGGGCTTTTCGCTCATTAACTCATCCTGATTTCCCACATTCTAACCTCCCAAGGTGGACGGCGAGAACCGCATCATGGCGATTGCACATCAATTGGAACTTATTCTTGTTTGTGTGCGCCTAAAAATTCAGGAATTAACCTGTCGTCCACTATGGAGTACGAAAATGTTGAAGAAAACCTTGATCGCCCTGTGTGCTACTTCCGCGCTGTTGAGCGCTGGCGCCGCCATGGCCGACAAGCCGGGTGCAGGCTGGATCACCATTGAGAAAGCCATCGAGGTGGCGAAAACCAAGGCCGGCTACATTGAGGTCTACGCCGCTGAAGCGGATGACAATGGCTATTGGGAAGTCAAAGGTCGCAAGTCCGATGGCATCGTGTATGAGGCGCGCATCGATGGCGCTTCCGGTAACGTGCTGCGTGACCAGAAAGACTGATGCACTCGCCGGGGGCCGTTCAGGCGCCCGGCTCCACCTGGCGGCCAAGATGGGTGATCAGGTACGTCACCGAGTCGGCGTTGGCCAGAATGGTGTCAATCCGTTTATCAGGGACTGACATGAAAATGATCCTCGCGTCCTGCAAGGTCTTGGCACCGGTGGCCTTGAAAATTTTCTTTTCAATTGCAGAACCTGGTTTGAAGTCTTCCCACAGTTCGGTGAGGGTGTCTTGAGTCTTGAACAGCATCGTTGCAGGCGTCATCGTCGATAACGCGGTGCTGCGCAGATCCTCCAGGGTGGTTTTAAGCACTTCGGCGCCGGGCCTTTCGATATTGATCAAGTCTGGGAAGGGTCGCATGCTGTCCAGGTAGGCAATGTCCACGGTGTCGAGCTTCAAGTGCGATAATTCGTGAATCAGCGTGCTGGCCCTGGCGTGCGTCGATATGTTGAACGCCACATTCTCCAGCAGACGGTTCTGGTAGACGTCCAGATTAGGGTCGAAGAATCGGCTCAGAAGATACAGCTTGCGTTCTGTGTCAGCGGGAATCATGAATGCATAATCCGACGCCGGGTCCTGTCGGCTGGTGCCCGCGACAAAACGCATGGAGTTCGGACCGGTCAAGCTGGGGTCGGTGAGTTCATCGATGATCTCGTCGATTATTTTTGTGACTCTCAAGACCTGGTCCGGGGTCAGTGTGACGACACCAAACATTTCCCCTAAAAACCGCCCAACCCGGCTGTCAGGGTCGCGTTGTACAGCAAATTGCGCAACGTTGCGGCGGCAGTTCAGCGCGTAATAAGTCGCAAAGTTCAACGCTTCGGTGATGGCCTGGGCTTTCCAATAGGTCAACGCGCCAATATCGCGGATACCGACCGCTTCAATGTTGATGTCCCGTACCTCATTGCGCCACGTCTTGAGGTACGACTGGGCCCTGCCGAAGCGCGGCTCCTGGCCGTCCAGCTTCAGTACCCATATGCCCTGCGCATTACGGCCGATGTACGGCCCCACCTGCTCGTCGTTGGCGAGGCGCCAATGTTGTGCGGCGTTCTTGACGCTATACACCTTGCCGGCCAGCGGCACGTAGTATTTCGCGTTTTTCTGGTCTTCATACACCTGGCTGAGCGTGCTCTTTTTCAGGTCTTGCAACGCCACGTCCTGTGCCTCGAACGGTTGCAGCCGGGTGCGCGAAGGGCAGGTGACATGCCAGGTGGCGAGGGTGGTGGCTGCGGGCAGTGACTCATCTGTCAGCTCGGCCAGCGAGCGCTCCTTTTCAGTGGGTGGGGCAAGGGCGGTGCCGTCCAGCGCACTGCGCAGGGCGGCCATTTGCGCCACGCCCCTGACGAAATCCTTGAATGCAGCCTGCCACTGGTGTAGCTGCAAGGCTTCGGCCGAGCGCTTGAACAAGGTGTAGCTACGCCATACCACCAGCGGGTAGGTGAGTTTGCCGGCCATGAACTGCACCGCCGTCGGGATTTGCGTGCCGAACAAGCGGGTCGCATGATCCCACAAGGTCTTGGTGCCTTCTTCGAATTGGCTGCCCAGTACCTTGAGCAACATCAATGTGTTCTCGCTGAACAGGTAATGCAGCACATTGCCCGTCACTGCCGAAGCGGCCAGGCGGATATCGGACGGGCTATGCTGGTTGTTTTTCAGCAAATGGCGGTAAGTGGCCTGGTGCGGATCTTCCAGGTGCATAAGCACCCAGTCCTGCAGGATGCCGGGCCTTTGTATCTCATCCAGCAAGGCCGTTTCATCCGCGTATTCCTTGAACACATGCTGTTCGCTGTACGGCGCGTAGAGCACCCATGGACCCTCGCCAGGAAACTGCGGGCCGATCAGGTACACACCCAGCACCTTGGCGGTACTGGCGCCTTCGGTGGCGATCAGTTCCAGCGGTCGAATCATCGCCGTGGTCCCGCTGAGTGAAGCTCGGGCCACGGTGTCCGGCATATCGAAAATCTGCTGGACCAGGCTCAAGGCTCGGGTGGAAAGCCGCTCCTGCAACCGTTGCTCGTCGGCGTGTTGCAGCGCTTGCCACGGCAACTGACGGCAAAACAGACGCCTGCGTTGGCGTGCATCATCGGTTTGCGCCTCAAGGTGGCTTCGCACCTGTTGCTGATAAGCGCTTTTGAGATCCAGCTGTCGCACCATTTGTATTACGGCACTTGCGTCCAGGGCTTGCGGTAATGGCTTTGCCGTGCGTGAACGTGGGCGGATGTGTTGAGCCGTCAGATTTGGCCAGTGCCGCAACGCAAAGTCGGTCAGGTTGTCGACATTCACATCGAGCACTGCATCGGTGGGGAACAGGATGTGATCGGGGTTGAGCGCCTGGCCGGGAAAGCGCGCCTCAAGCAGCGTCATCAGCGTGGTGAAGGCATAAGCACGCAGGGGTTGGATGTCATGCAGGTAGTCATGTTCCTCGTCGGCGTTGTTGCAGTACTGCTCCAGAAGTTCAGCCTGGTGGATTTGGTCCTGGGCCGGCGCCATACCCAGCCACACCGGCAGTGCCTGCTGGTTGACCATGGCATCGGCCAGTGTGATTGCCCTGCCAAGGTTGGTGGGCGGAGGCTGTTCGATGACGGCGTCCAACCGATCCTGCAAGGCACGGGCGCGCAGGCCCATGGATTGCAGGTGATCCACGCCTTCCATGACCGCGTCGTTGTAGCTGTCTACTCGGTCATTCAACAGGTCCTGATCAATACGTTGCAGCGGGCCCTGGCGAAATGCCTGATGGGGCTCGCGCAAGCTGAACGGCAGATTTTCCAGCAGGCTCAAGCTGTTGATCGGGTGCGCCAGGCGCTGGGTGATTTCATCGCGCAGGGCGTTGATCGAGGCAAAGACTTCGTAGCCCAGGCGCGGGGTCCAGAGCAGCGCCTGGCCCGAGCGCTGCGGGTCGATACCGCCGCGCTCAGTAATCACGAACGTATTGGCCAGCGGTTGTGGCGTATCGACGGCGTTCAAGTCCAACGTCAACCCATAGGCATCCGGCAAAAATCCGTTAAGGCCATGGCGTGTCAAGCGCGACAGACTGTCGGGCTGAAGTAGCGTGTCGAGAATGGCCTGGCTTGTGGGCGCCAGGGTTTTATCCAGCGACCTCAGCTCGGCTTCGCTGCGTAACCCCACCAGCATCGAGTGGGCGTGTTTGGCGTGAGTCTTGACCAGAAACTCATGGGGTTGCTGGCGCATGGCGTGCTTGGAAAACAGCAGCAGGACGCGCTCGATGACGGTGTTGAACGTCTTGAGCGTCATGCTTGGCAATTGCACGAAGACATTGCCTTCGCCCCGCGTATAGAACTTCGTCCTGGACGAGAAGGGCACCGCAGGCGCCTCTTGGGCCAGGCGTTCAATGAAGTGCTCAAGCATGCTCAATGACTGCACTGTCGCACGCTCTTCACGCTCCTGGGCACGCGTGGCGTAGGTATTGATAAACACCTCTTCGGCTTTGACTGACTGTTGCTGCAGTTGCAGTTCAGCGTTGAGCGTGTCAGCGACGATGCTACGTAAGGTCGGGTGGTGCGCGCGCTCCATCGCCAGCGCATGCTCAATCGCCCGCAGGTTCTGAAGCTGCAGCCGGGCGCGCTCGGCCTTGACGGTCGTAGGGCGGCCATTACCACGGGTGACCGGATGCAAGGTCCAGCGCCCGTTGGTCTCTAGTGTGGCCAGTTGATTGTCCAGCAAGGCACGTACGTCCAGGGCACTGTCGAGCAGGGCTGTGAGGTCCACTTGGCCATCGCTGCGCCGGTAGATTTCCAGGGCGTGGTTAAGGTTGTCCGTTTGCTTGCGCGCAATGTCTTGTACCAAGGTCACGAACACATTGCCGGGTATCGGCCTTGCCGCGATGGTGATCGGGTCCAGGCCGAGCAGCGTGTCGCGCTCATCCAATGAGAGGAAGTTGAGCCATTCGTCCTCGTAGCCTTCGGCCTTGAGCATGCTCAGTAACCGGTCTTTGAGGTCGTCGAGGTTTTCCAGCACCTGTAACCCGCGCGATTGGGTGTAGAGGTACGCGTGGTGCTCGGTGATCATCAAGGTGCTCGCTGGTTCAACGTAATGTTGATGAGGGGCATAAAGGCGCACCTTTTCCACGCTGAGGTTTTCGGCATGGGCGCTGCGGGCGCTTTGGTCGCTGAGGAACAGGGCCTGAAGTGCGTGGCTTTCCTCGGCGGTAATAATCTCGCCCTGGCGCTTGAGCAACACATCGAGGCGAAACTTCTGCGCCACGCCTTGAGCAAAAAAATCCACGCGCGAGGTGCCGCTGTCGATATCTTCATTCCAGTAGGTCTGCAACAGGCTTTCCAACAGCTTCGAGAAAGTACTGGAGCTTTGTTCGATCAAGGCCTCCCAACGCCGGTGATCTTCTTCCCGTTCGGAGGCAGTGAAACCAGTGGTGTCATGTTTTGGGTTCGAGTATTCGCGTATCTGCCCTTTGGGCCACCTGTGACGCACATAAAATTGCAGCAGCGCTTCGCTCAAGGTCTGCGAGTTGACCCAACGTGGCGTTGCTTGCTCAGCTTCGCGGGTTAAGACATTGACCCGTGTGTCCCGTTGATCCAGGTGTTTGAAATGGGGGCGGGCCATGACGCTCAGCAGCGTGTCGAGCATGTCAGGCAAGGTCGGGGTTTTTTGCAGGTGGTCGAGCATGGCCTTGACGTTATCCAGCTGGCAGGCCTGGAGCATGCGTGCTTGCTCCGGCATGACTTCACCTTCGATGAGCTGAGTGGTCAACACCATGGGCGTGTCAGCGCCCAGCGCATTGCGTTGGTCCATCGACAGGTAGCTCAGCAAAGGGGCGCTCTGCAGTGGGTCTTCCAATTGCTCGATCAATTCGCTCAGCAGGGCTGCGTGGCTGTCATAGACCTGTATGCCGTTATCCGGGGTGTAGAGCAATGCCTTGGCGGCGTCGGGTGTCGGGCTGATCGCGAACGCGCCGGCAAGGGGAATGGGGGGCTTGCCGGAAATGTTGATCAGGACCTTTTCAACACGCATGGGGTGATCATGCCGGCTTGTGTCCTGCCGAGACTCGTCGGTAGCCAGGTAAAGGTTGTACAGCCAATCGAGGTCTTTGGCGGTGAGCCCCAGCGTACGTTCACGAGCGGTGGGCGAGGCTTTGCCTTGGGGTTTGAGAAACTCAGGGAAGAAATACGGGGGCGTTAAGCGAACCACAGCCTGTCTCCGGCGTGCCAGGAAAAGCACAGGGTAGGCAGGCGTCCGTGGTGCAAGGCGGTAAATATTCAGCGCTGCGCACGTTGACAACGCAGAGCGTGCGTGGTGTTTAATCGAGGGTCTGGATGTCCCATTCGTTGCCCCTTCCAATCATAAAAACGGAGCTTCAAATGTCTGCGCAGTCCCCGACAGTTGCCACCGCTTGTGCCTCGATCCGCTTCGCTGAACTGGAGGAGTTACTTCATCAGGTGTTCGTTCGGCACGGCACATCGGCGCAGGTTGCTGCGATTCTTGCGCACAACTGCGCAAGTGCCGAGCGTGACGGTGCCCACAGTCACGGTATTTTTCGCATCCCCGGTTACCTTTCGACGCTGGCCAGTGGATGGGTCAACGGCACCGCCGTCCCCAGCGTGACCGATGTGGCCTCAGGCTTTGTGCGCGTCGATGCGGGCAATGGTTTTGCCCAGCCGGCCCTGGCGGCGGCGCGCCCGTTGCTGGTGGAGAAGGCACGCAGCGCCGGCATCGCGTTGCTGGCAATCCATAACTCCCATCACTTTGCTGCCCTGTGGCCGGACGTCGAGCCGTTTGCCGAAGAGGGGCTGGTGGCACTCAGCGTGGTCAACAGCATGACCTGCGTGGTGCCCCACGGCGCGGATCGTCCGTTGTTCGGCACCAACCCCATCGCGTTTGCGGCGCCCCGGGCCGACGGTGCGCCGATTGTGTTTGACCTGGCCACCAGCGCCATCGCCCATGGCGACGTGCAAATCGCCGCGCGCAAAGGCGAGCGGTTGCCACCGGGCATGGGCGTCGATAGCCTCGGGCAGCCGACCCAGGACCCTAAAGCCATTCTGGAAGGCGGCGCACTGTTGCCATTTGGCGGGCACAAGGGTTCGGCACTGTCGATGATGGTGGAGTTGCTGGCGGCAGCGTTGACGGGCGGCAACTTCTCTTTTGAATTCGATTGGACGGACCACCCAGGCGCGCGCACGCCGTGGACAGGCCAGCTTCTGATCGTGATCGACCCGAGTAAAACCGCTGGGCAAAGCTTCGCCCAACGCAGCCAGGAGCTGGTGCGGCAGATGCATGCGGCGGGGTTGCGTCGATTGCCGGGGGACCGACGCCATCGTACGCGGGCGAAGTCGCAGGAAACCGGGATCGAACTGGACGCGCAGGCGTTGCGCGAGTTGAGGGCGTTGGCGGCGGGGTGAAACAGGCTGCGCGGGGGGCGCAGCCTGAATGGATCAGTTACGGCGACCCAGCAACAGGCCGACCACCAGGCCAAAGCCTGCGGAAATGGCCACGGTCTGCCATGGGTGCCCGCCGATGTAAGTCTCGGTGGCATCCACGACCGGCTTGCTGCGTTCACGCACATTGGACACCGATTCCAGGGCTTGCTTGAGTTTGATGGCAACCTGCTCGCGCAGGGTTTCACCTTCCTCGCCCACCAGGGATGCGCTGCTTTTGAGCAGTTTGTCCGACTCTTCGATCAACGCGCTCAGTTCGCTGAACGCTTGGTCCTTGATTTGATCTTCGACAGCTTGGGCGGCGGTTTTGCGGGCCATTGAGTGACTCCTTGCAGGTGGATGTGGCAGTGAACAATGGAGTATCGGGGGGAGGCAAAAGTTGCAGTTTTTTTCCCCATGCGCTCATCCGAGGCAAAATCCGGATCGGGAACTTTGGGCCTACAGTGTAAGATGTCACCTATTTGTGCAGCAGGTAATTCAACATGAGCTTCAATCTCGCCAACAAGACCCTCGCCGAACGCGCCGAGCTGGAAGATGAAAAGTCGCGCCTCTACGACCTGTGGCAAACCAACCTGGGCAAGGCCAAGGGCGAAGCCGCGCGCTTGTTCGGTGAGCGCGCCAAGCGCAAGGGCAAGTGGGCCGAATGGGTGCGTGCCGAACTCGACGGCATGTCGCCGCCGGAGTTTTCCAACATGGTGCGCAGTGAAGTCAACAAGCTGATGGCGGCGGCGAAGTAAAGCACGCCACAATCGCTTCGCGTACCTTGAGCAACAGCGGGTCCAACTGAGCCTGGGTGCGCCAGCCCAACTCCACCGGGTAATGCGGTAGCGCCAGCGGGCAGGGCAGCACGCGCAGGCCGGTCATTTGCGCAATGGCGTGGGCTGCATGCCCGGGAATGGTTGCCACGGCGGTGCTGCCTTGGAGCAGATACGGCAGCGCGGCAAAGTGGCTGGTGGACGCGCACACGTGGCGGCGCAGCCCGTGGGCGGCCAAACCTTCATCGGTAATGCCGATAAACCCGCCTGACGACACCAATACATGTTCCCGTGTGACAAACCCCTGCAGGTCGATAGCCTCCTGGCCCGGCGCCAGGCTATGGGGGTCTACCAGGCAACGATAGTCACCTTCCCCCAGCACCTGTCGGCTCAGCCTGCGCTCGGTAAAACCGCCGGCGGTAATGGCCAGGTCCAGCGTGCGGTCGAGCAGGGCGGCGGCGACGATCTGGCTGTAGGTCTGGCGAAAGATCACCCGTAGTTTGGGCAGGCGCAGTGCGATGGCCTCCATCAGGCTTCGGCCATAAGCAATCTCGAAGTCATCCGACAGCCCCAGCACCACCGAGCGGCCCTCGTAGTGCGAGTTTTGCGGGCTGATCATCGCCAGGCTCTGGCGGCAGCGATCCAATGCCTCACTGATCACCGGTTTCAACTGATTGGCTCGCAATGTGGGCGCCAGGCCGCGTCCGGTGCGCACGAACAAAGGGTCGCCGTACAGCTCACGCAAGCGCCGCAAGCCCGCGCTGATCGCCGACTGCGTCACACCCAGTCGCAGCGCCGCACGGCTGGCACTGGACTCGTCGTGCAGGGCTTCGAAGGTTTTGAGCAGGTTGAGGTCAACCTGGGCGATATTCATTTGGCTCATATCATTTAGCACTGAGGTGGGCTTTATTCATGATCGAGTCTGGCCAGAGAATGGGCAACCCCTATCTATCGGAGTAAGCCTGATGCCCGTATCGACTGTCGCAGCCCTGCAAATCGGCGCCTTGCCTGGCGGCAAGGCTGACACCCTGGCGCAGATCCTGGCCTATGAGGATCAAATCCAGCGCAGTGGCGCGCACTTGGTGGTCATGCCCGAGGCGTTGCTGGGCGGCTATCCCAAGGGCGAAAGCTTTGGCACGCAATTGGGTTATCGCCTGCCCGAGGGCCGGGAAGCCTTTGCACGGTATTTTGCCAATGCCATTGACGTGCCGGGGCCAGAAACCGAGGCGCTGGCCGGGATGTCGGCGCGTACCGGTGCCAGCCTGGTGCTGGGTGTGATTGAACGCAGTGGCAGTACGCTGTATTGCAGCGTGTTGTATTTCGAACCCTCGGGCGGCCTGGTGGCCAAGCATCGCAAGCTGATGCCGACCGGCACCGAGCGGCTGATCTGGGGCAAGGGCGACGGCTCGACCCTGCCGGTGATTGACACCGCGGTTGGGCGTATCGGCGGCGCGGTGTGCTGGGAAAACATGATGCCGTTGCTGCGCACCGCGATGTACGCCAAGGACGTCCAGGTGTGGTGTGCACCCACCGTGGACGAGCGCGACATGTGGCAGGTGAGCATGCGCCATATTGCCCATGAAGGGCGTTGCTTTGTGGTCAGCGCCTGCCAGGTGCAGGCATCGCCTGAGGCCTTGGGTGTGGAGGTTGCCAACTGGCCGGTGGACCGTCCGTTGATTGCCGGCGGCAGCGTGATCGTCGGACCCATGGGCGATATTCTGGCGGGGCCGTTGGTGGGCGAAGCGGGTTTGTTGACGGCGCAGATCGATACTGATCAGTTGGTGCGGGCCCGCTACGACTACGACGTAGTGGGGCATTACGCCCGGCCGGATATTTTTGAATTAGTGGTAGACGAGCGCGCCAAGCCAGGCGTTCGCTATATCACTGACTAAACGCAATCAACCTGTGGGAGCAGGCAAGCCAGCTCCCACATGTGGTTTTCAGCCACTTACCAGGTGGCAGTGTTCGGTAAGTCCAAAGTGCCACGCTCCACAAAACGCATGGTGCCAAACAGGCCACCCGCCAATTTGCCGCGCAGCACGTAGGGCAGGTTGTTCAGGCTTTGGGTCTGGCTAAGGCCCAGGGTCTGGCGCAACACCGAAAACGCCGAAACGCTGACCGGCACCATCAGTACGGTTTCAGAAAAGCGTGGGATGCTCCCAGCCTGATCGCTGACGCCAGAAGCGAGTGGCCGGCCATTGACCTCCAGATCCAGCGCCACGCCGTTGTAGTCGATTGCCGCTTCATTGGGGTTTTGCACCCGCAGCTTCACCGCAAAGCGCACTTCCAGGTCCTGGCTTTGCAGCGGCTCGATGCCCACCACATTGATGTTCACCGGGTCGCGGTTGGGGAACAGTGCGCAGGCGCTCAAGGTCAGCAGCAACAGCGATACAACCATGAGCTTGCGCATAAAGAAATGCTCCTACTTTGGGGTAACGTCCGGGTCCTGCATGACCTTGAGGGTAGAGGACTCCGGCTCGAATTCATCTTCTTCCAGCTCTATGAACTCTTCGGGCAGGAAAATGTTCAGCAGGATTGCACAGAATGCGCCCACGGTGATCGGCGATTCGAAGATGTTGTGCAGCGCCTTGGGCAGCTCGCGCAGCACTTCCGGCACGGCGGCGACGCCCAGGCCCATGCCTAGGGAAATCGCCACGATCAGCACATTACGTCGATGCAGGCCCGCTTCAGCGAGGATCTTGATGCCGGCCACGGCCACGGTGCCGAACATGATCAGAGTCGCGCCACCCAATACGGGCTTGGGCATCAGTTGCAGTACCGCGCCGATCATCGGGAACAGCCCCAGCAGCACCAGCAGGCCAGCAATGAAGTACGCCACGTAGCGGCTGGCCACGCCGGTCAATTGGATCACGCCGTTGTTCTGGGCAAAGGTCACCATCGGCAGGCTGTTGAACGTGGCGGCCATCGCCGAGTTGAGGCCGTCGGCCAGCAGGCCGGACTTGATGCGCTTGATGTACAGCGGGCCCTTGACCGGTTGCTGGGAAATCATCGAGTTGGCGGTCAGGTCACCGGCGGCTTCCAGGGGCGAAATCAGGAAGATCACCGCCACCGGGATAAACGCCACCCAGTCGAACGAGAAACCATATTTGAACGGCACGGGCACGCTGATCAGCGGTACTTGGGGCAGGGCGGCCATGTCGACGCGGCCCAGCAGCCACGCCACTACGAAGCCCAGGGTCAGGCCGATCACGATCGAACCCAGGCGCAGGAACGGGTTGTTGAAGCGGTTGAGTACCACGATGGTCAGCAGCACCAAGGCCGCCAGGCCCATGTTGCCTGCTGCGCCCAGGTCGCTGGCGCCATAGCCGCCAGCCATGTCGGTGACGGCCACCTTGATCAGCGACAAGCCCATCAAGGTGATGATGGTGCCGGTCACCACCGGGGTGATCAGTTTGCGCAGTTTGCCGATGAACTGGCTGAGCACCACTTCGATAAACGCCGCGAAAAAGCAGATGCCAAAGATCGTCGAGAGGATTTCATCGGTGCCGCCGCCCCGGGCCTTGACCATGAACCCGGCGCTCAAAATCACACTGATAAAAGAAAAACTGGTGCCTTGCAGGCACAACAGCCCCGAACCCACCGGCCCGAAAGTGCGCGCCTGCACAAAGGTGCCAAGCCCCGATACAAACAGCGCCATGCTCACCAGGTACGGCACTTCGCTTTCCAGCCCCAGTACGCCGCCGACGATCAGGGTGGGCGTGATGATGCCGACAAAACTTGCCAACACATGCTGCAACGCGGCAAAAATCGCGGCGGTGAAGTGCGGGCGGTCTTCGAGGCCGTACATGAGGTCGGATTTATAGCGCGGGCGGGGGGCTTGAGCGTCAGACAAAATGATGGCTCGGGTCAGAAAATGGAGGCGCAGGATGCCAGAAAGTGCCAGGCGCCTGAAGTGTAAAAAAATATTTATAAAAACCCTGCGCTAAAGCCGTGGCCCAGCCGATATCAAGCATAGGCCCACACTACAACGACAACAGTGGTGACCAAGGTCTGGGCAGCGCGTTGACGCTGACGGATCGTTTCGCGGCAAGGATGCACGCAAACACTACTTCTGAGAGCAGCCCTATGTCCCTCCGTCACCTGAATATTGCCCCTCGCGCGTTTATCGGTTTTGCCTTCATTGCGGTTCTAGTGGTGCTGTTGGGCGTGTTTGCGGTCAACCGCATGACGCAGATGCGCCAATCCTCCCAGGACATGAGCGCGAACCAGCTGCCCAGCATGACCCACCTGGGCACCATCACCGAAAACGTGCTGCGCATGCGCATCCTGTCGTTTCGCGTGCTGGTCAACCGCGAGCCTGCCGCCCTGCAGGAGGCCGAGACCCGCATTGGCGTGCTGGCTGACAAGGTCAAGACTGCCCAGGCCAAATACGCCACGCTGCCTGCGGGCGCGGAGGAGGCTGCGCTGTACAAAGCCTTCGGCGTTACCCTGGACAACTACCTCAAAGCCCAGGCCGAGATGGTGGCATTGTCCAAGCAAGGCAAGGTCGATGAGATGCGCGCTCTGATCAACAGCCGTATCAAGGACGGCACTGACCAGATGGGCGAGCAACTGAACAAGCTGATCGCCATCAATGCGGCCGACGCCAAGCAGGCCGACGAGGATGCCGGGCAAAGCTACGAGGGCGCGATCACCGGCGTGGTGGCGGTCTCCGTGGTGGCGGCATTGCTCACCGTGCTGCTGGCCTGGTTGCTGACCCGCAGTATCGTGACCCCGTTGCGCAAGGCTGTGGAAGTGGCTGAAACCATTGCCGCCGGCAACCTGAGCAAAACCATCGAGGACGATGGCAAGGACGAACCGGCACGGTTGCTCAGTGCGCTGTCGACCATGCAAGCCAGCCTGCGCCAGACCATCCAGCACATCGCCGGTTCGGCCACGCAGCTCGCTTCGGCGGCGGAAGAGTTGAGCGCGGTCACCGAGGAAGCCTCCCGTGGCCTGCAACAGCAGAACAATGAAATTGACCAGGCCGCCACGGCCGTCAATGAGATGACGGCGGCAGTGGAGGAGGTGGCGCGTAACGCGGTTTCCACCTCCGAGGCGTCCGGGCAGTCCAACCAGGCGGCGCGGGAAGGCCGTGATCGGGTGATGGAAACCGTCGGCGCGATCCAGACCATGACCCAGGACGTACAGAATACCTCCGCGATGATTGAAGGCCTGGCCGCTCAGGGCCGGGATATCGGCAAGGTGCTGGATGTGATCCGTGCGATTGCCGAGCAAACCAACCTGCTGGCGCTCAACGCGGCGATTGAAGCCGCCCGTGCCGGCGAGGCCGGACGTGGCTTTGCGGTGGTCGCCGATGAAGTGCGCGCCCTGGCCCATCGCACCGCGCAGTCGACCCAGGAAATCGAGAAAATGGTCGCCGGCATCCAGAACGGTACCGGTGAGGCGGTGCAGTCCATGCAACAGAGCAACCAGCGCAGCCAGACCACCCTGGAAATGGCACGCGCAGCCGGCGCCTCACTGGAGCAGATCACGGCGTCTATCAGCCTGATCAACGAACGCAACCTGGTGATTGCCAGCGCGTCGGAAGAACAGGCCCAGGTCTCCCGCGAGGTGGACCGCAACCTGGTCAACATCCGTGACTTGGCCACCCAGTCGGCGGCGGGCGCCAACCAGACCAGCGCGGCCAGCCATGAGCTGTCGAGGTTGGCGGTGGATTTGAATGGGATGGTGGCCAGGTTCGTCGTCTAACAGCCGCCACAAAACCCTGTGGGAGCTGGCTTGCCTGCGATAGCAATCTTACAGTCAGCACATCATGGGTTGGCTTACCGCTATCGCAGCATAGGGATCTACACAACTTGGGCCGGTGCTGACCTGTGGCGAGGGCGCTTGCTCCCGTGACGGACTGACAGCCGACGCTGATCTAACTGACGCACCGCAATCCAAATGTGGGAGCTGGCTTGCCTGCGATGGCGGCCTTACAGCCGACCAGGATGTTGGATCTGACCGCGTACATATCCGTTCCTGCGGTAACGGCCACCTATGGTTCCGCTCATACAGCGGGTCACTTTTGGAAAGGCCCAAAAGTAACCAAAAGGCCTTCGCCCCACCACTCGGCACCTCGCCTAGGCTCGGTGTGCCCGAACGCAGGCTTGAAGTCGTGGGCCGCCGCCACGCGCCATCCATGGCGCGGGGCGGCTAACCCGGCGTCCTGCCGGGTTGCCCACGACTTCAAGCCTGCGTTCGGCCAGCGTGGTTTGACGGGGCGCTTCAGATCAAAAGCCAGATCAAGATCAAGAGCGGCTCGCTTAGCATCGTGGTTACCGTCGATCGCTTCAGAGTTGTGTAGATACCTATGGCTATCGCAGGCAAGCCAGCTCCCACCTTTGATCTTGGGCTGTGTCAGTGCCGCCATGCCCCTGGATTCACCAGGTTTACCGGCTTTTCGCCAGCCAGTGCCGCCAACAGATTCTCCACCGCACACTTGGCCATCGCCTCCCGCGTCTCATGAGTGGCCGAGCCGATATGCGGCGTGGCTACCACATTGTTCAACCGCAACAACGGCGACGCGTGATCCAGCGGCTCCTTCTCAAACACATCCAACCCCGCCGCGCGGATAGTGCGTTGCTGCAACGCCTGCACGAGCGCCGCCTCGTCCACCACCTTGCCTCGGGAGATATTGATAAAAATCGTCTCCGGCCCCATCAGCGCGAATTCCTCGGCGCCAATCAACTTCTCGGTCTCAGCGGTCAACGGCAGGGTCAGGCAGACAAAATCAGCCTCTTTGAGCAAGTCCTTGAGGCTTCGGTACTGCGCGCCAAAGCGCGCTTCAACCGCCGGCTTGGGCGAATGGCTGTGGTAGATCACCGGCATGCCGAAGCCAAAATGCCCGCGCTGGGCCAGGGCTTCGCCGATGCGGCCCATGCCGATGATGCCCAGGGTCTTGCCATGTACATCACTGCCAAAATGCGCCGGGCCGATGTTTTTGTTCCATTGCCCGGCGCGTACCATGTCGGCCAGTTCCACCACGCGCCGGGCGGTCGCCAGGATCAGCGCAAAGCCGGTGTCGGCGGTGGTTTCGGTGAGCACATCCGGGGTGTTGCTGAGCAGGATGCCGCGTTGGGTCAGGTAATCGATATCGTAGTTGTCGACGCCCACCGAGACGCTGGCTATTGCTTCCAGCTTGGGTGCCAGGTCGAGCAATCGGGCGTCCAGGCGCAGACTTGCACCCAACAGGCCGTGGGCAGTGGGCAGTGCATCGCGCAGTTTGGCCAGGCCGGTCTCATCCAGTGCATCAATCAGCGTGACCTCGGCCTGCTCATGCAGGCGGGCCATCAGCGGCGCGGACAGTTTCTTGTACAACACAACGGACTTTTTCATGAGGTCTTTACCTTCAACTCCAGGGTTGGCGCCGGCGAGCGGTCACTGGCGCCGGGCTTGAGGAAAATCGTCAGCACCACCGAAAGCAGCAGCGCGCCGCTCATCAGCAGGTACGAAGCGCCGGGCGAGCCGGTGCTGCTGTTGAGGTAACCCACCAGATACGAGCCACCGAACGAGCCCAAGGCGCCCATGCTGTTGATCAGTGCCATGGCGCCACCGGCGACGTTGGCCGGCAGGATTTCCGGGACGATGGCGAAAAACGGGCCGTAGGGTGCATACATGCAGGCCCCGGCGATCACCAGCAGGGTGTAGGACCACCAGAAGTGTTCGGCGCCCAGCACGTAGGACGCGTAGAAAGCAATCGACGCAATCAATAGCGGCGGCCAGACAAAACGCTTACGTTTCTGCAGCTTGTCCGAACCCCAGGACACCACGAGCATGCCAATCACCGCCGCCAGGTAGGGCAGGGCCGAGAGCCAGCCGGCTTCGACCATGTCCATCTGCAAACCGGCCTTGAGGATCGATGGCAGCCACAACACGAAGCCATACACGCCAATGCTCCAGCAAAAAAACTGCAGGGCGAGAATGATCACCTTGGGCGAACGGAACGCCTCGGCGTAGTTCTTCACGGCCTTGATCCCCACCTGCTCGGCGGCGAGGGCGGTTTCCAGGCTGTGCTTTTCGGCATCGCTCAGCCACTTGGCATCCTTGGGACGCTCATCGGCCAGCTTCCACCAGATAAACGCCCACAACACCGCCGGCAGGCCCTCGATGATGAACATCCAGCGCCAGCTGAAATGCTGCACCAGGTAGCCCGACACCACCGACATCCACAGCATGGTCACCGGGTTGCCAAGGATCAGGAAAGTGTTGGCCCGCGAGCGTTCGGCACGGGTGAACCAGTGGCACAGGTACACCAGCATGGCCGGCATCACGGCCGCCTCGACCACCCCGAGCATGAAGCGGATGACGATCAGCATGTAGGCGTTGGACACCACGCCGGTCAGCGTCGCCAAGCCGCCCCACAGAATCAGGCTGACGAAGATCAGTTTCTTGACGCTGCGCTTTTGCGCATAGATCGCCCCCGGCACCTGAAAGAAAAAGTAGCCGAGGAAAAACAGCGCGCCAAGCAGCGAGGACATGCCCGGCGTGATCATCAGGTCCTCGGCCATCCCGGAGGCGGCGGCGAAGCCGTAGTTGGCGCGGTCCAGATAGGCCAGGCTGTAGGTGATAAACACGATAGGCATGATGTACCACCAACGGCGGGTGGCGAGTTTCACGGTTTCCATGGGGTTGCTCCTGAGCTTGTTGTAGTTGTGGCAACAGGTAATGGGTTACGCAACGGATCGGGTGGGTAATTCTGCGCGGCTGGGCAAACCTTCCATATCGCCGCGGCTCTGCACGGCACGGCTGCCGATCCAGTTAGCGCGCTGGACCGCCTCGGGGAAGCTTGAGTTTTCCAGCAGGGCGCTGATCATGCCCACGGCAAAGCCATCGCCGGCACCCACGGTATCCACCACCTTGGCTACCGGTACGGCGGCGACAAAACCCTGGTCCATATGAGTGCGGTAATAGGCGCCCTCCGAGCCGAGTTTGATCGCCACGGCTTCGGCGCCCTGGTCGAGATAGAACGCGGCGATGTCTTGCGGGTCGTCGAAACCAGTGAGCAGGCGACCTTCGCCCAGGCCCGGCAGGACCCAGTCGGCCAAAGCGGCAAGCGCATTGATCTCGCGGATCATCTGCGCCTGGCTGGCCCACAGGGACGGGCGCAGGTTCGGGTCGAACGACACACTGCGCCCGGCCTTGCGCATTTGCGCCATCAGCTCGAACGACAGTGCGCGAGTGGCATCGGACAGTGCTGGTGGAATGCCGGTGGCGTGTAGATGGCGGGCTTGCAGCAGCGTTGGGTGGATGGCCTCGATGGACAAGTGGCTGGCCGCCGAGCCTCTGCGAAAGTACTCCACTTGAGGATCTGCGCCGGCCTCTTCCCGGGATTTGAGTTGAAAGCCGGTAGGGTGCAGCGGGTCGACGGCCACATGGCGGCAATCGAGCCCCTCTTTGGTCAGGGTATCGACCACAAAACGTCCGAGGGAATCGTTGCCCACGCGGCTCAGCCAGGCCACGTTGAACCCCAGGCGCGACAGGCCGATGGCGACGTTGCTGTCGGCGCCGGCAATGCGTTTGTGAAACTGCCCGACCTGGGCCAGGTCGCCGGTCTGTTCGGCGACAAACATCGCCATGGTTTCGCCAAACGAGAGGATATCGATCTCAGACATGGGCGTTCTCCACATGGGGTTGGCCAAGGCGGGCCAGGGTCGCAACCTGTTGTGCGGTGACCTCGATCAGGTCATCGCCCTGCAACGGAAATTCCACCGCGCGGGTAATACCTTGAGTCATGTGTTTGAGCAGTTGTTCCCACAGATGCACGTCGGTGGCGCCCGGCGGCAAGGCGACGAGCCTGCCATCGGCGCGGCGGGCCACGGCCTTGCAGTGCAGGTAATCCACATGCCGACCCAGCAACCGCGCGGCGGTGAGCGCGGATTGGTCTTGCCACTGCCAGTTGCCGATGTCGAAGGTCATTTTCACCGGCAGGCCGAGACGTTCGACTTCAGTGAAAAACCGTTGCATCGGTTCAATGCGCCCACCGTGCAGGGTCTGGTCGTTTTCCACCAGCAGCTTGACCGGGTGGCGGTTGAGCAGGGCGTGCAGGCTTTCCAGGTCGTTTGTGTCGGTGAAGTAACCGAGCGAGACCTTCAGCCAGCCCGAGCCAAAGGCCTGGGCGCGGTCCAGCGTGGCGGCCAGCTCGGCATTGGGCTGGGCACGGCCGGCGACCCACAGCTCCAAGGGCGAGGAAAATACTGATTCCAGGCCTTGTTCTGCAGCGGCCAGGGCCAGCTCGGCCGGTTGCTCGGTGGTGAGCAATTCTTCGCGCCATTCAATGCGCTGGGCACCAGCGGCGCTCAGCAGCGCGACAAAACTCAATTGGCCCTGCTGGCGAACCAGGTCGGCGCCGTAGCTGGAAAGGCTGATGGAGACGGGGTATTTATGCATTGTTGTTTACCTCTGAAACCGGTTTCATTTTTATACGCAAAACAAAATGTGGGAGCGGGCTTGCTCGCGAAGGCGGTGTGTCAGTCAGCGCAAGAGTGGCTGATCTATCGCGTTCGCGAGCAAGCCCGCTCCCACAGGGGAGTGTGTCGAGCCACGGATAATCAGCTCCGGTAAAAAATCCAGGGTGCGCGTGGGGGCGGTATCGCCGCGCAGGCGCTTGAGCAAACAGTCAAAGGCGCTGGCGCCAATTGCTTGCGTCGGTTGGGCGAGGGCGGTGATGCCGCTACCTACCAGCGGGTACCAGTCCAGGTCATCCAGGGCGATCAAGCCCACGTCGCCGAACAGCTCGCAACCCAGGGCCTTGAGTGCACGGGTGCAGGCCAGTGCTGCCACGCCGTTGGCGCAAAACAATGCCTTGGGGCCGGGTTTGGCGAGAAAGGCTTGCAGACGGTTTTCCAGTTCACCGTCCAGTTCAACCACGGCACCTTTCAACGCCGGGCGCTTGGCAATTTCGGTGTTGAAACTTTCCAGACGCTCCAAACGTGAACTGGTGCCATCGGTGGTCTCGCTTACCAGCAGCACGTCGCGGTAACCCTGTTGCTCCAGGTGTTCCACCGCCATGCGCACCGCCGCCGGGTTATCCAGGCCGACCAGGTCGCTGTGCAGCGGTTCGACCTTGCGGTCCACCAGCACCAGGGGCATTTCCCGTTGCAGTTCGAGCAGTTGGTCGAGGTGATGGCCCAGGGTATTCACGATCAACCCTTCGATGTTGTACGAGCGCAACGCGGCCAGATGTTGGCGCTCCTGCTCGTCATCGCGGTCGGTGTTGCACACTACCAGGCTGTAACCGTGCTGGCGGCAGGCGGTTTCGACGCCATGCATCACCGCGATGGAATAGGGGTTGCGGATATCAGCCACCAGCATACCGATCAGGCGCGTGCGTCCACGTTTGAGGCCGCGGGCCATCTGGTTGGGGCGATAACCGAGTTCGTCGATGGCCTGTTCGATGCGCAGGGCGATGGCATCGGAGAGCAGGGCGCGGTCATCGCCGATAAAGCGCGACACGCTGGCTTTGGATACTCCGGCGCGCTGGGCGACGTCCTGCATGGTCACGCGGCTGCGCTGGGCGGCGGAGAATGGAGTCACGCTAAAGCCTTTCTTATTGGAGTTGGGAGAGACGCTGAAACCGGTTTCAGAAAACACCAAGTATAAGAAACCGTCAAGTTAATCTTCGACATTCAGACGCGGCAAGCTCGAGACAACTGACGAATGGCACTCGCAACCTGTTAGATCTGACAGTACCCAGAAAGGACGGTTTGGCGTTTACTTTTCCATAACTTGACGGGGGAGGACGGTTCTGTGAACCCGCCGTTAAAATTAAAAGAGGAAAGAACATGTCCATCTCAAAAGTGAGTCACCTTCCTGAAGCGACCAGTGGCGGTGTACTTGCGCTAGACCCGATGGACATCCCAGGTGTCGATCCTCTTGACCCAAACGGTCTCGTACCGGTCTCACTGACTCTTGCGCCTCTGTTGGTCAGGATACCTATGTGGCTCCCGGCGCCTGAACCATTGGATACACCCCACCGGGTGCAACTTCTCTGGGAGCGAGACGGTATTGAAAGGCAGGCTGATCTGAAGCTTATCGATGCCCCACCTCCACCTCTGCCTGCGTTTGTGCCAATGCACGTGCCATTAGCCATGCTCAGAGAGCGTTCAGGCACTGTGAAACTGTTTTATCGCGTGATCGATTCCGAGGGACAACGCAGCGAGCTTGATCCAAAGGTCACGTTGACCATTGATTTGGAATCCCCGGAATTGCTCCGGCCTGATGACCAACTCAGCTTCGTGAATCCACCCGTCACAGGTGTTGATGAAGCCTATTTGGCGAGCAATGACCCGGTGCGCTTCAATATTCCGCCTTATCGGGGGCGTGAGCGAAATGATCGTATCGAAATGGTGCTATCCAATAGTCCGAACCCAGCTGCTGCTGCGCCGGACGGCGACTATGTACTGGTAGATGTTTCAGACCCGCTGGTCTGTGAGTTGCCAGCGGCTGCGTTTCGTCGCCTGAATAACGGCCCAGCCTATATCTTTTATCAAGTGTTCGACGAGGCCGGGAATTTCAGTACGCGTAGTGCCGGTTTACCGTTTTCACTCGATCTGATAGCAGGTCCAGATGTACCGCTGCCTGCACCCACTATCATGCCGCCGGCCTACGATGACAATATCATCAAGCGCGACGACGCCCGGGCCGCGGTGGTGCTGCTGATTGACCCCTATATCAATTGGGCCGCCGGAGATCACGCCCGGGCTTTTTGGGACGAGCGGCCGCTCGCAGATGTGCCGGTGTTCGACGGCGTCGTAACACAGGTACCGGTTCCCTGGGCCACTATGCGGGGGCCATCCCCAGTCCTGGTGGCAGAAGAGATCCGGATACGTTACGAAATCATCCGCGGTCTGACGATCTACCCGTCATACCGGCGTCGTATCAGCCAGGATTTCACGGTTGCCGGGCAAGACCATGCGGGTGCGCCCGCACTGCTAAACCCCGATCTACCGTTGGCTGAAGTACGTGGCCTGGTGTCAGATGAGGCCAATCTGGTTGACCTTCGCGACAAGGATGTAGGCGCCCGTGCCCGGGTGTTTCTCTATGACGACCCACAGCCAGGCCAGGTATTGAGATTCTTTTGGAATGGTATAGGGCCTGTGGCTACCAAGACAGTTCAAGTCGGGGAAGTCGCCGGCCAATTAGTATTCTCCAGTGTTATTCCATGGGCGGTGATGGAGGGCACTATTAACGCTTCGTTGCCTGTGCATTACACCACCGATAATGGGATTAACCAGCAACAGTCCCGACATACTGAAGTCGATGTTCATGCCGGGCCGCTGCTCAGCTTTCCTACTCCGATTATTCAGCACACGCTGGTGGGTAGCACGGGTACGTTTCTCACCTGTTGCTCATCCCCAGAGATATTCGCCGGCGTGAGTTGGAAAGTTGTCGCTCATGGCGATTTTGATTTGAACGATGAAGTTCGATTTTTTACCCATGGCTATAACAATAACGGCTGGGATGACCCCGTGGTGGAGGACAGTCGATTTACTCAAGGCAAGACATTTGATACGCCGGCGGACTTGGTCAATGGGTTGGACTTTACAGTGACGCCTTTCGATCCAGTGGTGTATTCGCTGCGCCAGGAGAGTACTGCTGTCGCGTGGTATGAGGTGTGGCGTGGTGGGCGCAAAATCGGCGAATCCATCCTGCGGCGCTTCAGAGTTGACCTGGCTTATCCCGCAGGTGGTTACTGCCAGGCAGGCGACATTATTCAGTGTTCAAGTGACGGCGTGCCCACCCTGATAAAGAAAAGTTGATGACATCGGTGCAGGGCGTCTGAAATGAGCGGCGGGCACAGGTGCTTCTAGCCGGCAAATGGCTGTACTAAACGAATAGGGTTAATCGAATATTTTTCGCAGTTGTTCGTCGCCCATATTGTCACTAATGGAGAACGATGATGAATAAAAAAACGCGTGATTATTTTGCCAGATTAAACTCTGCTGTTAGCCCGTCGACAGTTGTTTTCTCACAGTTGGATCCGCCAGAAGTTGATTTTGTTCCAGGTTTTCCAGGATTGCTTTCTCGGGAACAGGCGTTGTCCGAATATTTGGAACTGCGAATGCCACGATGGCAAGACTACAGCGACAGTGGTGGCGATCAGGATATCGTGAGAGTGTTTATAAAGCCGGTAGATGATGCGGAGTATGGAGAACCGTTCCTAACGTTCACTTTTAATTTCGATGCAACACTGCCACAAGCCTATGCAACTGCAAATATCGCCCGAGGCAGGCGTCCGCCAGGTCACTGGGATATCAAGTACGAGGTGTATATCAGACGTGCGGATAACTTGAGCGAATCGACCGAGATGCGTTTGATTGTCGATACTGATGCACCGTACGCATCATCTCCGAGTCTTCCGCCAGCGCCTACCCTACCGGCAGGCTTGACACTGCCCATTGACGAGGCCGATTTTCCAGCTGCTCCCAATGATCGGTTGTTTTTTTCAATTCCAGATTATGTTCTCCACGGGCGTGCGCCGGGTGACAGGCTGAGGGCGTTCTACGGCGGTTCCGATACCCCATATGCTCCTGATCCTCCCTCTACCGAGGTGGATTGGCCGGTGACGGACCTTAGGTTCCCGTTGCCCAAGGGTGTTGTTTCGGCTGGACCGGACGCGTTTAACACGCTTCGATATCAGTTACTGGACGCCGCGGGCAATCCCAGCCAGCTTTCCTCCTCCTTGCGGTTGGATGTGGCCTTGCAACCTGCACCGGCTAATCTGAAGCAGCCCTTGATCGGCAGGGCGTTTCCGGGAGATAACCGCTTCGACCGGATTGACGCCTCCATTGACCTGGGAATGATTGTAAGAATTCCCGCTTATGACCATCCGCAGCGGGGCAATGACGGTGATGTCATTGACGTCATACTGTCGACCAGCGTCCGTACCGAAACCATCGAGGGTACGGCATTGGGCAACGGTACGAGCTTTCCAGTGCCCATTGTTGTTCCACTTAATATTTTGCAAATTCTCTATGGCGCGTTGACAGGTGACGAGCTGTTGACGGTCACTTACGTCATCCGCCGTCGATCCGTCACGTATCCTGCTGCGCCGTCGACGATCATCAATTTGAATCTGCACGTGGTCGGACCGACTCCTACCGATCCTCCGGACCTGACGAACACCGATCTGGATCCGGTGGTGATCAAGGGGGTAAATGCCGCTGGCATGGAGGGCGCTGACAACGAGCTATTGCCTGAGCACGCCAATCGGCCCGCCAATGCCCATATCACGTTGTGGGATGAGGCCCCAACCCCTGACGCCGAGGACTTTTTCATCCGGCTGTGGTACGAGGGTGAACTCGCCGCCACTCGCCAGATAACGGGCGGGGTTGCCGGCGCCCCGGTCACCCCGCCGCTGCAGATTCCGTGGGCGCTGATCGCCAAGCACGGTAATGCACCGCCTATGAAACAGGTGCATTACACAATCGACGCGGGCCTCGGTACGAATCGGCAGCAGTCTGAGGTGACCTCGGTGGACGTACAGGCCAATGTCCAGGCCCTTGTCATGCCCGAGGTCCAGGACCTGGATTTAATTGGCGGTGATCCAGGCGTGATCAACTGTACTACCTTCAGGCCTTTGAATATGGACGGACGTATCACTGTTCGTATTCCTCCGTCGGACTTGTTTGAGCCGACCATGGTGGTCCGGGTGAACTGGCAAGGCTACAGTGATAATGATGGCACGAACCCAGTGCTTGCATCCGTAGGGTTCAAAGACTCCCCTCCGTTGACCGCCTCCATGATCGCGCAGGGGTTTTTGGTGACCCTAGACGCGCCTTTCTCCACCCTCATGAAGACGATTCATACACACGTAGGCCTACGGCTCCAGGGGGCAGCAAGGATCAACTACACCATCCAACTGCCAACAGGGCCTTTAACATCGAGCGACGCTTTGCATCGGGCACGCTCGGTCAAAACCGGCTCCTCCCCCACCTACTGCGACGACACGCCGGTACCCGCAGCGATTTGACGTGGTTGCGAAAACAGCCTGGGAGCAGCCACGCTGCTCCCAGGGTTCATAGAGGGACAACTTATTTGTTCTCACCGTGCGCATCGAGATTGATTCGGGGGTATTAAGATTAATCCTACATAAATAGGGAACAACTCTGGATAACTTTGGCACCGCTTGATTGGCAGGGTTCCACGCTCTTAGGTACCGGCCAATTTCTTCAATAGGAATGCCAAACCCAGAGGGTTTTTCGATGTCGTCAATGTTTAATTTTAAGCTCAAGCCGTTGAGTTTTGCCTTGAAGGCCAACGCGGTTTCATTAGCAGTTCTTATGTCAAGTGTGGCCGAAGCCCGCGTGGTTACGGGCCCGAATGAAACAGTTCGGCCAGGCCCTCCACCTGACAGTTTCGAGCTCAGGCCCGGCTCGGGTCTCACCGTGGAAGGGGCCACTACCAAACAAATCCGTGCCCAGTCTGCCAACTTGACCGTTAATCCGGGCAGCAAAACTCAAGACATCACGGCATTCAATTCGAACGTGAATATTGATGGCGCCGAGATCACTGCGCGGGCGACACAGCCGGCAGCAGTGTTCATGAGTGGCGGGACGCTGTCGCTCAAGAACAGCACACTTACCCACAGCAATGGCGTTGGCCTGGTCGTTTCTCGTCCGATCGGCAGTGACGAGGGGGCAATTGCCTCTGTATTCAACAGCAGCATCACCGGCACCACGCGTGGCGTCAGTGTGGGTGGTAACAGCGCGTTGGCCCTCTACCAAACCGACGTTGCAGGCACTGGCGAAAATGGCGTGGGTCTGTATCTGTTCGGTCAAGCCATTGCGATCGATAGCTCCATCACCGGTGAGCTCAATGGCGTGCGGCTGGATATGGACCGCAGCCCCGACGTGCCAGCTGCATTGATCCTTGATGGCTCATACGTGGAAGGAAAAGCGGGCGCAGCCATTCTGGTCGAAAGCTCGAAGGCGGGTACACCGGCTAATGCAACTATAGATGTGCGCAACGGTGCGACCCTCAAGGGCGGCAACGGCAATATCCTCGAAGTCACCGGTGGCTCCTTCGCCAACATGAATGTCGACGGCAGTACCTTGTTCGGTGACGTCGTGGTCGAGGAGGGCAGCACCGCGAAGTTGCAGCTCAACAACGGCTCGTGGTTGACCGGCCAGTTGAAAAACGTAGCTGAGTTAAGCGTGAACAACGCCTCCCACTGGGCGCTGGTGGGTGACAGCGAAGTCGGTGACCTGAAAATGGCGGGCGGCAGCGTGCATTTTGGTGGGCCTGATGAGTTCTACCGGTTGGATGTCGACAGCCTGTCGGGCGAAGGCACGTTCGTGATGCATACCGACTTTGGCAGCGGCCAGACCGACTTGCTCGCCGTTAATGGCATCGCCGAAGGTAACCACAGCCTGTTGCTGGCGGCCACGGGGTCGGAGTTGGCCACGGCCGAGCCGATTCGCGTGGTGAGCACCGAGGGCGGTGATGCACAGTTCGCCCTGGTCGGCGGAACGGTTGACGCAGGTGCCTACAGTTACGGGCTCAAGCAGGAAGACACCGATTGGTACCTGGACCCTAACCGGCGCGGCACCAGCAACAGCACCAAAGCGGTGATGGCGTTGTTCAACACCTCGCCCACAGTGTTGTACGGCGAGATGACTTTGTTGCGTACCCGCATGGGTGAGCTGCGCTTCAGCCAGGGCAACAACGAAGGTTTCTGGATGCGCGGCTACGGCAACAAGTACGAGGTCAGCGGCAATCAGGATGGTGGCGGCTACACGCAGAACCAGCGCGGCTTTACCTTGGGTATCGACACACCGCTGTACGGCGGCGATGGGCAGTGGGTGGCCGGTGTGATGGCCGGTCACAGCACCTCCGATATCGACCTCAACCGCTCCGGTGGCGGTACAGTCGACAGCTACTACCTGGGCGGTTATGCCACGTGGCTCGATGACGAGAGCGGCCTGTATTTCGACGGTGTGGTCAAGCTCAACCGCTTGCACAACGAAGTCAACGTGAGCATGAGCGACGGCAAAAAAGCCAAGGGCAACTACACCCAGAACGCCGTGGGGGCTTCGGTGGAAGTCGGTCGGCATATCAAACTGGATGACGGCTACTTCGTAGAACCCTACGGACAACTCAACGCTGCGATCACCCAGGCCCAGAGTTATGACCTGGACAATGGCCTGCACGCCAAAGGTGACCGTTCGGCCTCGGTCGTGGGCAAGGCTGGCGTCACGGTGGGCAAGAATATCCAGTTGGACAGCGGTGGTGTGTTGCAACCGTACTTGCGTACTGCGTTGGCCCATGAGTTCAACCACAACAATAAGGTCACGGTAAACGGCGAGCGCTTCAACAACGATGTATTCGGTTCGCGCATTGAAATGGCCGGTGGTGTGGCGATGTCGGTGACTCAGAACGTCAAGCTGCATGCGGACCTCGAGCATACACGTGGTAAAACCGTCGACCAGCCATGGGGTGTCAACTTCGGCGTGCGTTACGACTTTTAATTCATCCATCCACCCGAACAGGGGAGGCTTAGGCTTCCCCTTTTTTTCGCCTTCAGATCAGCACACTCAGCCAGGCTGAGCCCAACAGCAGCAAGGCCATGACTCGGTTGAATGCGCCTACGGTCCTGGGGGAGCGCAACAGGCGGCTAGACCCGGCACCCAATAAAGCCCAGGCGCCGAGGCAGGGCAAGGCGATCAGGAAAAACATCAGGGACAGGTACACCACCTGGCGCTGCCCACCCTGGCCAGCGAACACACTGACCACCGCCAGTGCCATCATCCAGGTTTTGGGGTTGATCAATTGCAGGGCCGCGGCGCCCAACAGGCCCAAGGGTTTTTGCGTGTCATCGGCATTGATGGCCTGGGCTGGCGCCCTGAAGATCTGCCAGGCCAGGTAACTCAGCCAAGCCACACCGGCCCACTGCATCGCCGTTTGCACGTTGGGCAGTTGCACCAATGACTGACCCACACCGCAACCCACCAGCAGCACAATCCCCGATGCCCCCACGCAAGCCCCAATGATGATTGGCAGCGCAGCCTTGAAACCGTAACGGGCGCTGTTGCTGAGCACCAGGATATTGGTCGGGCCGGGGGTGATGGAGGCGACAAAGGCGAACAGCATGAAAGGCACGAAGGTGGACAGCATGGCGGGTGACTCCGGCGGGCTCATTTAGAGCGACCATCTTCACAAGCCCGGGCGTTACCGGTCTGGAAGATTTGTGCAGCGCTTGCGGTACGCGGCCGGTGTCAGCCCATAAGCCCGCATGAACCAGCGGCCCAAATGACTTTGATCGGCGAAACCCAGGGCCATCGCCACGTCTGCCGGTTGATCGCCCTTGGCCAATAGATACCGGGCACGGGCCAGGCGCAGTTGCACCAGATAAGCGTGGGGCGGCAGGCCGAAGGCACTCTTGAACGCGCGGCTCAGGCGAAAGCGGTCGACGCCGCAGGTCAGGGCGAGTTCATCCATGCCGACGTCCTGATGCAGATGGGCGTGCAGGTATTCCCGCGCCTTGTGCGCCACCTGCGGCAAGCGCGGGTCATCGCGGTAGCGCATGCGCCAGTAAAGCTGGCCTGTGAGGCGTTCCAATAACTGATCCAGAGCGCTTTGCCGCACGATCCGCAGTTCGCCGTGGTGCAAACTCTCAAACGCCTGGCTGGTGGCCAGGGCCAGGCGTGGATCGCTGGCCAAGGTGCGGGCGAAACTCAGCTGATGATGGGCGGGTGCTTCCTCGAAGACACTGGCGATTTCCCGTTCCAGCCACTGCGGGTCGAGGTAGAGCATGCGGTAAGTGAAGCCGTCGACCGTCGGAGCATTGCCGTCGTGGAGCTCCCCTGGCTCCAGCAGGAATACCTGCCCCGGCACGCTGTCATGGCGCATGCGCCGACAGTTGAATTGCTGTACGCCTTGTTCGGTGACGCCCACCAGGTAGCTGTCGTGCCAATGGGGGTCATACGCATGGCCTTCGAAATGCGCGCGCAGGGTCTCGATGCCGGTGTCGGCGTCCTGGGACAAGTCGATCCAATTGTGCGCAGGCATACAACACCGAGGCGGAAAGTGAAGGGTTATTAGCGGCGACGCCTCAGTGGGCGTCTAGAAGGTTTGTGCAGTCTAGCCAAACAACCCGGCGGCGATGTTGATCGAAAAGCCCAGAATGGCGGTGTTGAACAAAAAACCGATCAACGACTGCCCCAGTACCACCTTGCGCAGGCTACGGGTGGCGACGCCCACATCCGAGGTTTGTACCGCTACGCCGATGGTGAAGGAAAAGTACAGGAAATCCCAGTAGTTGGGCGTGAGCAAGCCTTCGGCAAAACGCAAGGCGGGCTCCTTGCCTGGCCAGGTGTAATAGAGCCTGGCGTAGTGCACGCTGAAAATCACCCCGATCAATAGCCAGGAGCCGATCACCGTCAGCCCGGTGAAACCGTAGTGCAGCAGGCGCTCGGAGGTGGCCAGGTCCTTGCTGCCGACCAGTTCGAAGGTAATGGTCGCCAAGCTGGCGATGGCGGCGATACATACCATGAACAGCACCAGGCCGGCGTTCTCGTCTTCGATTTCGGCGATGCGCTTGACGTCCTCGGCCTTGGCGCGAATGGTCAGCCACAGCATCAGTATCAGGTAGGTCCAGACCCCGGCGTTCCAGCCGATCAGGATTTTACTGGCGAGGGTGTCGGCCGGCACCAGGAGGCCGACGGCAAGGCCGAGTAAGGCGGCGGATGAGAGGCGAGGGTGGGTGCGGGCGAGGAAGGGCATGGTGGCTCACAAAGAACTATGTGTGAGCACCATAGCTTATTCGGGTGTACCTGATCATGAATGCAATCAATAACCCTGTGGGAGTTGGCAAGCCAGCTCCCACATTTGGCTGCGGCGTTGATCAGTTTGCTTTATGGCGCTTGCGCACCAGCTTCATCACCACCACGAAGAACACCGGCACAAACACCACCGCCAATGTCGCTGTGATCATCCCGCCAATCACACCGGTACCAATCGCCTGCTGGCTGGCCGAACTGGCCCCGGTGGCAATTGCCAATGGCACCACGCCGAGGATAAACGCCATCGAGGTCATGATGATCGGTCGCAGGCGCAACCGCGCCGCCTTCAAGGTGGCGTCGATCAAATCCTCGCCCTGGTCATACAGGTCCTTGGCGAACTCGATGATCAGGATCGCGTTCTTCGCCGACAGGCCGATGATGGTGATCAGGCCGACCTTGAAGAACACATCGTTAGGCATCCCGCGTAGCGACACGGCTAACACCGCGCCCAGCACCCCAAGCGGCACCACCAGCAACACCGAGGTGGGGATCGACCAGCTTTCATACAGCGCGGCCAGGCACAGGAACACGATCAGCAGCGACAGGCCCAACAGCAACGGTGCCTGGGAGCCGGACAAGCGCTCCTGCAACGACAAGCCCGTCCATTCCTGGCCCAGCCCGGCAGGCAACTGGCTGACCAGGCGCTGGATTTCGTTCATGGCCTCGCCCGTGCTGTGCCCCGGCGCCGCTTCGCCGCTGATGGCGATGGCCGGGTAGCCGTTGTAACGGGTCAACTGCGTTGGGCCCTGGGTCCACTTGGCTTCGACAAAGGCTGACAGCGGCACCATTTTCCCGGCGTTGTTGCGCACGTGGATCTTCATCAGGTCGGCCACCTGGCTGCGCTGGTCGCCTTCGGCCTGTACCACCACGCGCTGCATGCGGCCCTGGTTGGGGAAGTCGTTGATATACGCCGAACCAATCGCGGAGGACAGCACGTTGCCCACGTCGGCAAACGAAACGCCCAAGGCGTTGGCCTGCTTGCGGTCCACTTCCAGCTGCACTTGCGGTGCTTCGGCCAGGGCGCTTTCACGCACGTTGGCCAGGATCGGGCTTTTCGCTGCAGCGTCCAGCAGTTCAGTACGCGCAGCCATCAACCCCGCATGGCCAACGCCACCACGGTCCTGCAAACGGAACTCAAAACCGCTGGAAGTGCCCAGGCCGTCTACCGGCGGCGGCAGAACCGCGTAGGCAATCGCGTCCTTGAGTTCGCTGAAGGCCATGTTGGCGCGATCGGCAATCGAGGAAGCGGAGTCATCACTGCCACGCTCTGACCAATCCTTGAGCGTGGTAAACGCCAGCGCCGCGTTCTGCCCGGAACCGGAGAAACTGAAGCCCATGATCATGGTGGTATCACCCACCCCAGGCTCGCCGGCGTTATGCGCCTCGATCTGTTCGGCCACCTGCACCGTACGGTTCTTGCTGGCGCCCGGTGGCAACTGGATATCGGTGATGGTGTAGCCCTGGTCTTCCACCGGCAGGAACGAGGAGGGCAAACGGCTGAACAACAGCCCCATGCCCACCAGCAAGACCAGGTAGATCAGCAAATAGCGGCCGCTGCGCTTGAGGGCATAGGCCACCCAACCTTCATAACGGTTGGTGAGGTGCTCAAAGCGCTGGTTGAACCAGCCGAAGAAACCAACCTTGGCATGGTGTTCGCCATTGGCAATCGGCTTGAGCAGCGTGGCGCACAGCGCCGGGGTCAAGGTCAGGGCCAGGAACGCCGAGAACAGAATCGAGGTGGCCATCGACAGCGAGAACTGCTGGTAGATCACCCCCACCGAACCCGGCATGAAGGCCATCGGCAGAAACACCGCCACCAGCACCAGGGTGATACCGATGATGGCTCCGGTGATCTGGCCCATGGCTTTCTTCGTCGCTTCCTTGGGCGACAGGCCCTCGGTGGCCATGATGCGCTCGACGTTCTCCACCACCACGATGGCATCGTCCACCAGGATACCGATGGCCAATACCATGCCGAACATCGTCAATACGTTGATCGAGAAGCCCAGCAGCAACATGGTGGCGAAGGTGCCCATCAGCGCAATTGGCACTACCAGCGTGGGAATCAAGGTGTAGCGCACGTTCTGCAGGAACAGAAACATCACCGCGAACACCAGCGCCATCGCCTCCAGCAAGGTGTAGACCACCTTGGTGATCGAGACTTTGACAAAGGGCGAGGTGTCGTAGGGAATCTTGTATTCCACATTGGCAGGGAAGTAGCGTGACAACTCGTCCATTTTCGCCCGCACCAGCGTTGCGGTACTCAATGCATTAGCGCCGGGCGACAGTTGCACGCTGACGGCGGTAGACGGCTTGCCGTTCAGGCGCGTGGAAAACTGGTATTCCTGGCTGCCGACCTCCACCCGTGCCACATCGCCGATGCGCACGGTGGAGCCGTCGGGGTTGGCCTTGAGTACGATGTCGGCAAACTCCGCCGGGGTGGACAGTTGCCCCTTGACCAGCACCGCCGCGGTGATCTCCTGGGTGTGGGTGCCCGGCAAGTCACCGATGCTGCCCGCTGAGACCTGGGCGTTCTGGGCGCTGATCGCGGCGTTGACGTCGGCCGGCGTGAGGTTGAAACCGATCAGCTTCTGCGGGTCGATCCAGATACGCATCGCTCGCTCGGCGCCATACAACTGGGCCTTGCCGACCCCGTCCAGGCGCTTGAGCTCGTTCATCACGTTGCGCGCCAGGTAATCACTGAGCGCGACGTCATCGAGCTTGCCGTCATTGGAGGTCAATGTGACCAGCAGCAGGAAGCCAGCGGAGACTTTTTCCACTTGCAAGCCTTGCTGAGTCACGGCCTGGGGCAGGCGCGGCTCGACGACCTTGAGGCGGTTCTGCACATCCACCTGAGCCATTTCCGGGTCGGTGCCCGGCTGGAACGTGGCGGTAATGGTCGCCGAGCCCAGGCTGCTTTGGGATTCGAAATACAGCAGGTGGTCGGCGCCGTTGAGCTCTTGCTCGATCAGGCTGACCACGCTCTCATCCAGGGTCTGGGCCGAGGCGCCGGGGTACACCGCGTAGATTTCCACCTTGGGTGGCGCGACGTTGGGGTACTGCGCCACCGGCAATTGCGGGATCGCCAGGAAGCCCGCCAGCAGGATAAACAGGGCCACCACCCAGGCGAAGATCGGGCGGTCAATAAAGAACTGCGGCATGACGGGTTATTCCTTTACGAGCGGGCTGTCGTCCACTTCAACTTTTTCACCGGGGCGTGCGTGTTGCACGCCCTCGACGATGATGCGGTCGCCGGGCTTGAGGCCACTGGTGACGATCCAGCGATTGTCGACCACTGCACCCAACTCCACCGGCTGCTGGCTGACGGTCTGCTCGGCGTCCAGCAGCAACACCATCGGGATACCGGCGCTGTCACGGGTGATGGCGCGTTGCGGCACGCTGAGGCCTTGCTTGTCGACGGCCTGTTCCACGCGCACCCGCACAAAGCTGCCGGGCAACAGGTCGAGGTCCGGGTTGGGGAACTCGCTGCGCAGGATGATCTGCCCGGTGCCCGGATCGACGCTGATTTCGGCGAAGAGCAATTTACCCGGCAACGGGTACAGGCTACCGTCGTCCTGGATCAAGGTGGCCTTGGCCTGGTCCTGGCCGACCTGCTTCAAGCTGCCGGCACGAAAGGCGCGGCGCAGGTCGTTCAGCTCACGGGTGGACTGGGTGAGGTCGGCGTGGATCGGGTCCAGTTGCTGGATAATCGCCAGCGGCGTGGCTTCGTTCTGGCCGACCAGCGCGCCTTCGGTCACCAGGGCGCGACCAATGCGCCCGGAAATCGGTGCGGTCACGGTGGCATAGCCCAGGTTCAGCCTGGCACGCTCGACGGCAGCCTTGTTGGCGGCCACTTCGGCGTTGGTCTGGCGCAGGGCGGCGCGGGCGTTGTCGTACTCCTGGCCGCTGATGGCGTTGCCTTCGACCAATTGGCTGTAGCGCTGTTCTTGCAGGCGCGCCTGGAACGCATTGGCCTCGGCCTTGCTCAGGTTGGCCAGGGCACTGTCCAGGTCGGCCTTGAACGGCGCCGGGTCAATACGGAACAATACGTCGCCTTGCTTGACGTCGTGGCCTTCGTTAAACACCCGCTGCATCACCACCCCGGCGACCCGGGCGCGTACCTCGGCGATACGCGGTGCGGCGATGCGCCCGCTCAGTTCGCTGGTAATAGAGAGGGGCTTGGCCTGCAGGGTTTCGATCCGCACTTTGGCCAGGGGCATTTGTGGCGCCTCGTCTGCCGACTGACCACACGCGCTCAGCGCCAGTGTGAGGGCCAACAGGCAAAACGGCGCAAATAGATTCTTCGACATGCTCTTATCCCAATATTGACTGGCGCATCCTAGAGGCACCTGCGCCGTGGTGCTGTGAAGCTGTGTAGCGGGTCTGTGAAGAAGTGTAAGGTACGGCGCACGTGGCGTCGGGGGCGTATATCCTTGCACAATCCTGCAACACACCAACAAACAGCATTATTTGGAAACACCATGCCCAACATCCTCCTGGTGGAAGACGACGCCGCACTCTCCGAGCTGATTGCCAGCTACCTGGAACGCAATGGCTACCACGTCAGCGTGCTCAGCCGTGGCGATCATGTACGCGAACGTGCACGCCTGAACCCGCCGGACCTTGTGATCCTCGACCTGATGCTGCCGGGCCTCGACGGCCTGCAGGTGTGCCGCTTGCTGCGCGCCGATTCTGCGGGCCTGCCGATCCTGATGCTGACCGCCCGCGATGACAGCCACGACCAGGTTCTGGGCCTTGAGATGGGCGCCGACGACTACGTGACCAAACCCTGCGAGCCGCGCGTATTGCTGGCCCGGGTGCGCACATTGCTGCGGCGCAGCAGCCTGTCCGAACCCCAGGTGGCCAGCGACCAGATCGTCATGGGCAACCTGTGCATCGACTTGTCCGAGCGCACCGTGACCTGGCGCGAACAGGCGGTGGAGCTGTCCAGCGGAGAATACAACCTGTTGGTGGTGCTGGCCCGGCATGCCGGCGAAGTGCTCAGCCGCGATCAGATCCTGCAACGCCTGCGCGGTATCGAGTTCAACGGTACCGACCGTTCGGTGGACGTGGCCATCTCCAAGCTGCGGCGCAAGTTCGACGACCATGCGGGCGAGGCGCGCAAGATCAAGACGGTGTGGGGCAAGGGGTATCTGTTCAGCCGTTCCGAGTGGGAATGCTGAACCATGTTTCGCGTACTGCTGCGCCTCTACCTGATCACCATCGTCACCTACAGTGCGGCGATTTACCTGATTCCCAAGCTGGTGATCCAGCTGTTCGAACACCGCTACATGAACTACAACATCGAACAGTCCCGCGGCCTGCAAAAACTCATGGTCAAGCAGTACCAGCGCGCACCGGTGGAGCGCTGGTCCCAGGTGACCGACCAGTTGAGCCGCGATTTTGCACCGTTGAAAGTGCAACTGTTGCTGCGCCAGGACGCCCGCTACACCCCTGAGGAAGAACAGTTACTGGAGCAAGGCAAACCGGTGATCCGCCTGGGCGAGTGGGGCTGGATGGAGGAAATCAGTTCGCCGATCAACCAGCAGTTCGCGGTCAAGCTGACCGTACCGCCAGACCCGTTGGACATGAACCTGCTGTACTGGTCGATGAACGTGCTGGTCGGCGCCGCCTTGTTGGCGTGCCTGCTGGTGTGGCTACGTCCGCACTGGCGTGACCTGGAACGTCTGAAAAGTACCGCCGCGCTATTGGGTAAGGGCCACTTGGAGGCCCGTACGGGGCTTGCACCCAGCTCCAGCATCGGCGGCCTGGCGGCGGTGTTCGACACCATGGCCGACGATATCGAGCATCTCTTGAACCAGCAGCGCGACTTGCTCAATGCGGTCTCCCATGAACTGCGCACGCCGCTTACCCGCCTGGATTTCGGGCTGGCCCTGGCGCTTTCCGAAGACTTGCCCCCGGCCAGCCGCGAGCGTCTGCAAAGCCTGGTGGCGCATATTCGGGAGTTGGATGAATTGGTGCTGGAATTGCTGTCTTACAGCCGCCTGCAAAACCCGGCGCAATTGCCCGAGCGGGTAGAGGTAGCGCTCGACGAGTTTATCGACAGTGTGTTGGGCAGCGTCGACGATGAGTTGGAAAACCCCGAGATCGTCATCGATGTGGCGCTTGATTGTGCCGTTGAGCGCTTCAGCCTCGACCCGCGTCTGACTGCCCGAGCCTTGCAGAACCTGCTGCGCAATGCGACGCGCTACTGCGACAAGCGCATCCAGGTGGGCGTGCGCGTATGCCCCAAAGGCTGTGAAATCTGGGTGGACGACGATGGCATCGGCATACCGGCTGACCAGCGCGAGCGCATCTTCGAGCCGTTCTACCGCCTCGACCGCAGCCGCGACCGCGCAACCGGCGGCTTTGGCCTGGGCCTGGCGATCAGCCGGCGCGCCCTGGAGGCCCAAGGGGGCACCTTGACGGCCTTGGCGTCGCCCCTGGGTGGGGCGCGGTTTCGTGTGTGGCTGCCTAACCTTTCGTGATCAAAGTACTTTGACTGCTCGGCCGATCCCGTGAATCGGCCCGGTGGGTTTGCCGGTAGGCGAGCCATTGGGCCCTTCCAGCGTCAGTTCAAACAACTGGTTCGGCGCCAGCGGCGGCAACTTGTCCAGGGGCACCGATAAGGTCTGCCCAGGCTTGACCAGGCCCAGGGATACGGGACCCTGCCAGCCATCGGCCTTGGTCCAGAACTCCAGGGCTTTGTCTGCGGGAATCTCCATCACCCCCAATGGGATCAACTGGATCTGCCGATTATCACTGGCCTGCACCACCCAGCCCGGTGCCTGGCTTTGTGGCGCCATCAGCACCACCACGAAGCTGGGTGCGGTCATGGGCGGGCGCGTCAGTAATAAAGCCGCCAGCACCACGCTTGCCATCAGGCCGACGGCAGAAAGCCCGCGCCAGAACGCCAGCAGGTTCCACCACGCCACGCCCGTTTCGGCGATTTTGATGCGGCGTTCAATGCGCCGCCACAGCTGTGCCGAAGGCGGCACCGGTTGCGCCAGCGCCACCAGAGGCAACAGACGCTGCTCCCAGGCATCCACCGCTGCGCGCAGTGCCACATCATGGGCCAGGCGTTGTTGTACCTCAGCGCGCTGTTCGGCGGGCAGGGTCCCCAGCACGTATTCACTGGCCAGTTCATCCAGGCTGTCGTTCATGCCATGCACTCGCGCAAGGCGGCGAGGCTGCGTTTGATCCAGGCTTTGACCGTGCCCAGCGGGGTACTGAGTTTTTGCGCGATTTCGCTGTGGGAGTAACCGTCCACATACGCGTGCAGAATGCAGGTGCGACGCGTCGGGTCGAGCCGTTCCAGGCACTGGTGGATCTGCCCGGAGCGTGCGGCAAACTCGATGGACTGGGCCGGCTCTGCCAGCGGCTCGTACTGATCGTCCAATGGCACGTCACGCCCGGCGCTGCGTACCACGTCCAGGGCCAGGTGGCGGGTCACGCTGAACACCCAACCCCGTGCGGAGCCTCGCAGGGGGTCGAAACTGTGTGCGCCGTGCCAGATCTTGATAAAGGCGTCATGCACGATGTCCTCGGCCAGTGCCTTGTTGCGGGTAATGCGCAGCGCCACACCGAGCAAGCGGCTGCTGTCCTGCTCATAGAGCTGGTGCAGGGCGCGATGATCGCCGCGGGCGCAGGCTAACAGGCACACTTGATAATCAAAGATGAGTTCAGCCAAACCAGAATTCCTGCCACTGAGGAGACGTCTACGCGTGGTAGGCGCGAGGTTGCTCGCGCCTACCTGGCCAGCGTAGTTGAGTTTGCTCAGTTGGCGGCCCAGAAGAGGTAGTCCGCCTGGTATTTCACCATTTCCTTGGCGCCTTTGTTCGCCGTGGTGCAGGGCGCAGCCGGAGCGACCCCGCCTTTGAGCGCAACCCGCTGGATATACACCACGCCACTCATTGCACCTTTGCCCTCGGCTGGATTGGCCTTGACCAGTTGATAGGGCAGGTTGCCGGGGCTCGACGGCGCCACGGCCAATTGCGTGCCGGTGATGGTCGAGCCGTCCTTGGCCTGCCACGTGGCGGGTGGGCCGAAGTAGGTGCCGACCTGCTGGCCATTACGGTCGTTCAACACGGCTTTAGGGCCGACGAAGGTCCACTCGGTCTGGCCGGCAGCGTTGGCCTTGTCGCGGCATTCATAGGTGATTTCGCCGACCCCGGTGGTGTGCATCGCTACCTTGTGGCCATCGGGCACCTTGATGCTGTCCGGCAGGCCCGCCTGGGCAAACGCCGACGGTGCGGCGAGGAGCAAGCTGGACAGGCACAGCAGTGTTTTAGCGTTCATGGTGTTTCTCCATTGGGTAGAACAGCAGGGTTACGTTGATGACTACGGCCCAGGCCCGACCATTGGATGCAGTTTTGTGCAAAAAAATTGGAGTTTCCAAAAAGGCATAAACTCAGATCGCATCGGTATAAGTGGTTATAAGAAAAATCGCTATCCTGCGGCCAGAAATTTATAAGGCCGCGGGTAGCTGGAATGGATGTAGGTAATATTGGTTTCGTGGTTGCCGGCTTGATCGTGGGGTTTATCGTGGGCATGACGGGGGTGGGCGGCGGTTCGCTGATGACCCCGATCCTGCTGTGGTTTGGCATCAACCCGGCCACCGCGGTGGGCACCGACCTGCTGTACGCTGCCATTACCAAGTCCGGTGGCGTGCTGGTGCACAGCAAGAACAAGAACATCGATTGGACCATCACTGGCTGGCTCACCCTGGGCAGCGTGCCGGCAGTGTTGCTGACGTTATGGTTCCTGGCCAGCTTGCACGCCGACCCCAGTGCGATGAACGCGGTGATCAAGCAGGCCCTTGGCGTGGTATTGCTGCTGACGGCCCTGGCGATCCTGTTCAAGAAAAGCCTGTTGGCGTTTGCCCAGCGTCATGCTGGCGATTCCTACCATCTGCGCCCGCGCAATCTGAATGCGCTCACTGTTGTGACAGGTGCGATCCTTGGCACCATGGTGGCCCTGACCTCGATCGGCGCCGGCGCTCTGGGCACGGTGGCGCTGTTTATCCTGTACCCGTTCCTGGCCACGCGGCGCCTGGTTGGCACCGAGATCGCCCATGCCGTGCCCCTGACATTGGTGGCGGGCCTGGGCCATGCCAGCATGGGGAACATGGACTGGCATCTGCTGGGCTTTTTGCTGATGGGGTCGCTGCCGGGGATCTACATGGGCAGCCATATGACCGGCAGGATTCCCGACGGGGTACTGCGGCCGTGCCTGGCGGTGATGTTGATGGCGGTGGGTTATAAGTTGGCGTTCTGAGCACGTGGCCTGACACCCCACGCTCCAAATGTGGGAGCCGGCTTGCCTGCGAAGGCGGCCTCACAGCCGACGACTACCTACCTGACGCCCCGCGATCAAATTGTGGGAGCTGGCTTGCCTGCGAAGGCGGCCTCACAGTCGACACCGTTATACCGAGTACATATCCATCCCTGTCGATTCGGGCCAGCGTGGTTTAACGGGGCGCCTAAGATCAAGATCAAAAGCATATCAAGATCAAGAGCTACTCGCTTCGCATCGTGGGTACGCTTGGTGTTGGTCGCAACTGTTGCTCCAGCAACAGCAGATCCACAAACTGCTGCGATCCCAGACACTGGCAAGCCATCGCTTCAATCCCCCTTTTTTTCCGCAACCCCCAGGCTACGGGCATTTGCCTGCCCCTGGCACGCTTGCTGCCTAAGCACTGGTACATCCCCTGTGCGAGGTACCGTCCGATGAGTCAGCAAGCCGTGAAATTTGCCTATTGGGTACCCAACGTCAGCGGTGGGTTGGTCGTCAGCAAGATTGAACAACGCACCCACTGGGGCATCGAGTACAACCGCAAGCTGGCGCAACTGGCGGAGGCGGCGGGTTTTGAGTATGGCTTGACCCAGATTCGCTTCACCGCAGGTTACGGTGCCGAGAACCAGCATGAGTCCGTGGCGTTCAGCCATGCGTTACTCGCGGCGACTACCACCCTCAAGGTCATCGCGGCGATCCTGCCCGGGCCGTGGCAACCGGCGTTGGCGGCCAAGCAATTGGCGACCATCGACCAACTGACCAATGGCCGTATCGCGGTGAATATCGTCAGTGGTTGGTTCAAGGGCGAGTTCCAGGCCATTGGCGAGCATTGGTTGGAGCATGATGAGCGCTATCGGCGTTCCGAAGAGTTTATCCGCGCCCTCAAAGGCATCTGGACCCAGGACGATTTCACCTTCAAGGGCGATTTCTATCGTTTCAACCAATACACCCTCAAGCCCAAGCCCCTGGGCCAGCCGGAGATCTTCCAGGGCGGCAGTTCGCGGGCGGCTCGGGACATGGCGGCGCGGGTGTCGGATTGGTATTTCACCAATGGCAACACGCCTGAAGGCGTCAAGGCCCAGGTCGATGATATTCGTGCCAAGGCCGCTGCCAACCACCATTCGGTGAAGGTGGGCGTGAACGCCTTTGTGATCGCCCGCGACACGGAAGAGGAGGCTCGGGCGGTGCTGGCGCAGATCATCGACCAAGCCGACCCGGAGGCGGTCAACGCCTTTGGTGACGCAGCCAGGCAAGCGGGCAAGGCGTCGCCGGAGGGCGAGGGGAACTGGGCCAAGTCCAGCTTTGAGGACCTGGTGCAATACAACGATGGCTTCAAGACCAACCTGATCGGCACGCCGCAGCAGATCGCCGAGCGCATCGTGGCACTCAAGGCCGTGGGTGTGGACTTGGTGCTGGCAGGCTTTCTGCACTTCCAGGAAGAAGTAGAGTATTTCGGCAAACGTGTATTGCCGCTGGTGCGCGAGCTTGAGGCCAAGGCAGATGCAGGAGCGAGCTTGCTCGCGAAAAACGTTAACGAAAAAGTGGCTAGCCTGGTTTAGCGCGCAGGCTAGGCGCTCTTCGCGAGCAAGCTCGCTCCTACGGGGTGTAAAAGGTTTGAGTGGCTTGCAAGGTCAACACCTCAAACCCGTCCGCCGTCACCGCCACGGTGTGTTCCCATTGCGCCGAGAGGCTGTTGTCCTTGGTGACCACCGTCCAGCCGTCTTTCAGGCTGCGAGTTTTAGCGCTGCCATGGTTAAGCATCGGTTCGATGGTAAACACCATGCCTTCGCGCAGTTCGAGGCCGGTGCCGGGGCGGCCGAAGTGCAGGATTTGCGGTTCTTCGTGCATTTGCCGGCCAATGCCGTGGCCGCAGTATTCGCGCACCACGCTGTAGCCGTTGGCTTGCGCGTGGCTCTGGATGGCATGGCCGATATCGCCCAGGCGCGCGCCCGGCTTGACCTGGCGGATGCCGGCCCACATCGCCTCGAAGGTCATGTCCACCAGGCGCCTGGCCTTGGGCGTCACGTTGCCGATCATGTACATCTTGCTGGCGTCGGCGATGAAGCCGCCTTTTTCCAGGGTGATGTCGATGTTGATGATGTCGCCGTCCTTGAGTATTTGCTTGGCGCTGGGCATGCCGTGGCACACCACTTCGTTGATCGAGGTGTTGATGCAGAACGGGTAGTCGTACTGCCCCAGGCTGGCAGGGCGGGCCTTGAGGTCATTGCGGATGAAGGCTTCGACGGCGCTGTCCAGCTCCAGGGTAGAGCGGCCGGCGGCGACGAAGCCGTCGAGCATGTCGAAGACTTGCGCCAACAGACGCCCGGCTTCACGCATCACGGCCAACTGTGCGGGAGTCTTGATCATCAACTGCGCCCCCGGATCAGGTCGGGTTTGTCCAGCAACAGCTTGTTGATCAGCTCGTTGTAGGGCAGGTGCGGGTTGAGTTCGGCGAGCAGGCCGATCTTGATCCAGAACTCGGCTTGGGCGTTGATGGAGCGGTCCATGGCGGCGCTGGCCAGGCGCAGTTGTTCGTGCAGCTGATCGGTGATCTTGACGATGCCCATAAGGTTCACTGTGTTTAATTGATATACGAATCGTATATGGTTCGTATGTCGATCGCAAACCTTCTTCGGCTGAACGGTGGTGGGTTGATGGGCTGCGATAGGTTGCCGAAAAAAGGATTTCCACCTAAACGCCGGTCCCCACGCTGCGGGTTAAACGTTTAATCGATGTAGTTCGACGAGGATGCCAAACAAGCCGTTTTCTTTAATATGAGCAAGCGGTTTGCTTATGAGGAAAGGTTACAACCACCCCGGTTTTTGCCGAGTAGGCTTACTGATTGAAAGCGTCTTCCAGGGTTGGCAAGACGTGGCAGGCAAGTGCCTGTCGGATACATATAACCGTTGGCAGTCTCAAAAAAGGAGAGGTTAGCCATGCTTTCAGAACTAGAGCTTCGCAGCATTATTGAAGGAAGTTTCCTGCCTAAACGGTGCGAATGCACCAAAGCCGAAGATGCCTCGTTGACGATCAGGGTCTACGACGATCGCGACCGGGATCGGGTGGATTTGGAAGTCAAAGGTATCCACCCTGACAAGCTCGACAGCAGCCGAGCGATTTGCAACCTGATCACCGGGTTGCGTGAAGACCTCAAGCAAAGCCACGCACCGGTACTGCAACGAGCCGGTGCTCGCGGTTATCACTAGCGGATGCTTGAGTATAAGTTGACCCCGCGGGCCTGGTAGTTGCCAGGCCCAATGTTGACGTCCTTCCTGTTTACCAGCGCGCTCTTACGCCGAAATTGCCACTGACACCCTCAAAGTTGTTGTCGTCCAGTTGGGTGCCATAGTTACCCTCCATATAAACACTGACCGTGGATGACAATTGAGCCACAACACCGATGCCCATATCAGCCGTGGATGACTTGTGATCGCTCTTGATCCGGTCCACCCCGTCGAACGTCACCGTGTCGCTACCGCCGAAGGTGTGCCAGACATTCGCCCGTAGGTACGGCTCCACGGGTGTGTTGCTGACCAGATAGCGACCCTTGAGCCGTGCGCCGATGCGGCCGGTCCAATACTCCTGGGAGTCGAATGAGACCTTGGAAATGCCATCGTGCTGACTATCCAGATCGATCTTCTGGCCGATGACCTGGGCCTGAGGTTCCATCTCCCAATGCTCGGACAGCCTGAACGGGTAGCCGGCCTCGGCGGATAACGCCAGGGCGTGGCCCTTGGTATCCATCTTCACCCCTCGGTCGGACTTGTTGTCGCCATCCAGGCGGGTACCCATGGCCACCAGGTCGACGTACCAGCCGGTCGGATCGGTGAGTGTCCAGTAGGCGCCGAAGTTGTCGCCGTCGAGTTTGACCCGCCCGGAGCGATGGTTCTGCCAGCCCATTGCAAAGCCCTTCACGTCGCCGCGCAGGCGGCTCTGGCCGATAAAGAGGCCAAGGCGTTGCGTCTGCCCGCCGCTGGTTTCGGCGGCGTAAAGGTCATGGCCAACCTGATAGCCCTTGACCGTGCCGTCAAAACTCGGCGCCACGGTGCCCGACCAGCTTTTGTTGAAATCACTGCCATAGGCGCGGCCCCAACCTGCCGGCACTGCACCGGTCTCGGCCAGCAGGCTTTGCTCGCCCTAGCGTTCATGGAAGGTGCCCAGCGCCTGCAACGTCATCAGTTGCGCAGCGGGGATGTCTACGGAGTAGACCGGAACTTCCAGGCGATACAGTGGAATCGGCGCGGCACCCGCCACGGCGGTGGGAAGTACAGGGTTACTCGCCGCTGATTGCGGCGACGTGGCTGCAGCGACTTGGCTGGGCGGTGGCGCGGCAGGCTCGATTGGGGGTTGCGGTTGCGCAGTGGGCGGTTCCACGGAAGGTTCATCCGAGTCCACTACAGGGGGAGTGGCGGGGATCGGCGGCACCGGCACCACCACGGCCGGTGTCGGCGGTACGGGTGGGACCGCCGGCGGTTGCACGGCCACCACTGAGGAGCGAAGGAACCAGCTGTTTTTCGTATTGGCAAGGGTGCCGCCCTTGAACAGCAGGTATTCATACGCCCCGGCGGAGACCGAGCCCTTCAAGGCAAACGCATCGTTGCTGCTGACGGCGCCGTTGAGTGCCTGGACCACTTCGATGCCGTTGTTCTGGGTCAGCCCGCCGATACCGCCGAGGTTGCTGACACTCAGTTGGGTGTGACCGCTGATGTTGCCGTCGGACACTACCAGCTTGTCGGTGGCAGAGTTTTCGTCGCCGAGTACGGTTTGCAGGTGCAGCTGGCCGTTGTTGCCCACGTAGTTACCATGCACCGTCAACACGCTGGTAGCGCTGTTGTCGGTGGTCATGTCGACAGTGCCGGCGTTATTGAGCGTCGCCAGTTGCCCGGCGGTGTAGGGGCGGATGCCGCCTTGCGCCACGGCCAGGGTACTGCTGCCGTCGATGTTGAACATGCCGGTATTGCTGCCACTGTCACCGAGGAAAAAATCCCCGGCCAGGTCCAGGCGCGAGTTTTTGGTGAGGCTGACGCGCTCCAAGCCGATGTAGCGGGCCGCGGTGCTGGATGTTGTCGCGTCGAAGATCAGCTGATCGTTGCCCAGGCCGCCATCGATAAAGGGCGTGTGGTTCAGTTTGCTTTCATTCAAGCCTTGCAGCAGGACCGTGTCGTCGCCATCACCCATCAATACCCGGGAGTTGATCCTGCCTTCACCCAGCCATTTGAACGTATCGTTGCCGACGCTGGCACGGATCTCACCATTAATCACGCCGCCGCTGACGGTGATGCTGTCATCGCCGCCGCTGGTGCTGATATTGCCGCCGATGGTGCCGCCGGAAATGATGATGGTGTCGGTGTCGAAACCGGTGACCAGGTTCTCCCGGATTTCCCCCCCGGTCATTTCATAGAAGTTCTTGTCCAACTTCATATTGACCCGGCCAATTTTGCCACCGCGCTGGTAGGCCACATCGCCGTCTTCAAAAGCCTCGTCGATTATGCCGTCATACATTTCAAGCACGTCGCGGCCGTCGCCCTGGAACAGGCCGCCTATTCGCCCACCCATCATGACGACACGATCAACACCGTCGCCTTGCTGCACGATCCCGGTGACCCGGCCGTCGCGGATTTCCACCGTATCTATTCCAGGGCCAAAGGTCACATCGCCATTGATGGCGCCGCCTGTGGAGAGCGTCAGGCTGTTATCCCCGGAAAGATCGGTCAGGCCGGCACTGCTGCCGTTGTTACACGTATAGGTATCGTTGCCGGTTCCCGGGGTGAGAACGCAGGCGGCGTGGGAGGGTTGAGGGTTCATGTACTGCAATGAGATGAGGCCGACAGCTAAAACGGCCCGGGTCGAGAAACCACTGGGCTTTTGCATGGGTGTGTCCTAGGTTTGTTGTAATAACTGCTCCTGTTTTTGGGTTTAGCACAGTTTTCCAGTAGCGCAATTTTTTATGCATGGCGCGCAGGCCACGGAATACGTGGCCCGCGTGATGGCACTTTGAGTTTTTGCCCGCTCAGCTCAAGCCAGTTGTTGACGATAGGGCAGGTCTGGGCCGGTCTTGCCGCAGGTCAGGGCGGCAGCCCGGATCGCGAAGCCCAGCATGGCGTCGATCTGCTCGCGGCTCAGTCGTTGCAGCCCGTCAACCGAATCCAACTGCTGTTCCGTCAGCCACGCGATCAGCGCCGCCTGGAAGGTATCACCAGCACCCACCGTATCGGCCATCACCACCTTGACCGCAGGTTGCGACCAACTGCCATGCTGGCGGCTGAACACCGACGCACCGTCGCCACCACGGGTGAGGAACACCAGTTGGCAGCGGTGTTGCAGCCAGCCTTGCAGCACGCTTTCCGGTGTCTGGTCGGGGTAGAGCAGGTGCAGGTCTTCGTCGCTGACCTTGATCAGGTCGGCGTGTTGCACCAGCTCTGCGACGCGGGCGCGCCACAGGTGGATATCGGGCTGCGGGTTAAGGCGCACGTTGGGGTCGAGGCTGATCAGACGCTTGCCGCTTTCACGCTTGACCAGGTTGAGCAGGGTGTCTCCAATCGGTTGCACCACCAGCGAAAACGAGCCCACATGCAGCCCGCGAATTTCATCGCCCAGGGGCGGCAGGTGCGTCAGTTGCAATTGCCGGTCGGCGCAGCCTTCGCCGCGAAAGCTGTACTGCGGCGAGCCATTGGCGCCCACGGCCACCATCGCCAGGGTGGTCGGCGCGTCGAACGCCACCAGAAAGCGTTCGCTGATACCTTCGTCATTCAGGACCTGCTGCAAGCGCCGTCCAAGGTAATCGGTGGACAGGCCGGCGAAGAGCCCCGACTCGATCCCCAGGCGCCGCAAACCCACCGCCACGTTGAACGGCGAGCCACCGGCAATCGCCTTGTAATTGAGCTTGGCGGCCTGCCCGCTGGCATCCTCCTCGCTGAAGAAATCAAACAGCGCTTCACCACACACCAGATACATAGTTGCTCGCTCTTAAAGGGTTGCCACGTGCTGTTGATAACGCTGATACGCTTGTTGATAGGCACTGACATTGGCCGCCACGGGTAAGGTGCGGCTGGCCGGGTCAATGCTCACGCATTTGTCGCAAAGGCTGGCCAGCGGTTCGCCGCTCTGGCACCACGCCGCCTGGATCGCCGCGCCCAGGGCGGCCGCCTCGCTCTGTTCGGTACACACCACTTCGGTGTGCATGATATCGGCGACCATCTGCCGCCACAGCGGGCTTTTCGAGCCGCCACCGATCAGGCGGATGCTCTGGCTTTGCAGGCCGGTCTGGCGCAGCAGGTCGAGGCCATAACGCAGGCCGAAGGTGGTGCCTTCGACCACCGCGCGGCACAGGTTGGCACGGGTCAGGTTGGTCATGGTCAGGCCCTGCAGGCTGCCGGTGGCGTGGGGCAGGGCGGGCACGCGTTCGCCGTTGAGGAACGGCAGCATGCTCACCCCATCGGCCCCGATGGATGCCTGTTCGACCAGCGCGTTGAAGGCATCGAGGTCCAGGTCGAACAGCTCGCGAATCACCCCGGTGGCGTTGGTCAGGTTCATGGTGCAGATCAGCGGCAGCCAGCCGCCGCTAGAGGAGCAGAAGGTCGCCACCGAGGCCTGGGGGCTGACGTTGGGCTGGTCGGCAAAGGCATACACGGTGCCCGATGAACCCAGGCTCATGGTGATCACGCCGGGGGCGATATTGCCGGTGCCAATGGCGCCCATCATATTGTCGCCGCCACCACTGGACACCACCGCGTTGGGGTTGATGCCCAGGCGCTCGGCAATGGCCGGCAGGATCGTGCCCACCGCTTGGTCGGCTTCGATCAACGGCGGGAGCGCTGCCTCCAGGCGGCCGCTGGGGTCGATGTGCCTGAGCAGCGCCACATCCCAGGTGCGGCTGCGCACGTCAAAGTAACCGGTGCCCGAGGCGTCGCCGTACTCGGCGCAGGCGCGGCCGGTGAGCCAGTAGTTGAGGTAGTCGTGGGGCAGCAGGATATGGGCAATGCGTGCGAAGACGTCGGGGTGCTGTTCGCGGGTCCAGAGCAGCTTGGACACGGTGTAGCCCGGGGCGATGGCCACGCCCAGGCGCTTCAGGGACCCGCGTTCGCCACCCAGATGCTGCAGCAGCCGGTCGTTTTCCGGCGCGGTTTCGGTGTCGCACCACAACTTGGCCGGGCGCAGCACTTCACCTTGTTCGTCCAGCAGCACCAGGCCGTGCTGCTGGCCGGACACGCCGATGCCAAGGATGTCCTGCCCGTCCACCCCGGCTTGTTGCAGGGCGCGGTGGGTGGCTTCGGTGAAGGCGTCCAGCCATTCCTGGGTGTGTTGTTCACGCCGGCCGTTGGCGCCGCTGATCAAGGTGTGCGCGGCGGCGCCCAGGCCCAGCACCTTGCCGCTGGAGGCGTCGAGGACGATGGCCTTGGTGCCTTGGGTGCCGCAGTCGATTCCGAGGAACAGGTTTTGCTGGGTCATGATGGAGTGCTCAGCATTATTATTGGGTTGAAAATACGGTCGATGTGGGAGCTGGCTTGCCTGCGATAGCGGTCCGGCAGTCATCACAGGGTTTACTGGACCACCGCTATCGCAGGCAAGCCAGCTCCCACATGTTTAATCCGGTTTGTTCAGCAGGTTTTGTAGTGTGGTGGTGACGCCTTTGTCGCGCAGGCTTGCATAACACCGCTCGAACGCTGCCACAAACGCCGCCGACTTGGGAATAGCTGTGCCAAAAATCTCTTCCACCCCCAGCAACCGCTGGCTGATCAGCGCGTCATCGCTCACCAGGTCCTGGCAGAACGCTGCCCGCGGATCCGGGATGCTGTAGCGCGCGCCGTTTTCATCCACACCTTTCAAGTACAGCGCCCAGGCCGCCACCACAAGGGCGGCACGGTCCGTCTCGCGGCCGTCGGCAATCAGGCGGTTGATGGTCGGCACGGTGAACTTGGGAAACTTCGATGAACCGTCGGAGCACACGCGCTCCAATTGGTCGGCAATCGCCTGGTTGGAAAAGCGTTGCACCAGGGTCTGCTTGTATTCGGTCAGGTCGATACCAGGTACCGGCGCCAGGTTCGGCGTGACGTCCAGGTCCATGTAGGCGCGCATATACGCCACGAACACAGGGTCGTTCATGGTCTCGTGAACGAATCGGTAGCCCTTGAGGAACCCCAGGTACGTGAGGGCCAGGTGGCTGCCGTTGAGCAGGCCGATCTTCATTTCTTCGTAAGGCGTGACGTCATCGGTGAACTGCACGCCGACCTTTTCCCAGGCCGGGCGGCCGTTGACAAATTTGTCTTCCAGCACCCACTGCACAAACGGCTCGCACACCACCGGCCAGGCATCGTCGATCCCGTGCTGGTCATGCAGTTGCAGGCGGTGGGCGGTGCTGGTCATGGGCGTGATGCGGTCAACCATGGCGTTCGGGAAGCTCACGTTGGCCTTGATCCAGTCATGCAGGCCCGCGTCGTGCAGGGCGGCGAAGGCCAGCAAGGCCTTGCGGGTGACGGCGCCGTTGTGAGGCAGGTTATCGCAGGACATCACCGTAAAGGCCGGGGTGCCAGCGGCGCGGCGCTGGGTGAGCGCAGCGCAGATAAAGCCGAACACGGTTTTCGGCGCTCTCGGGTGCGCCAGGTCATGCTGGATCTGCGGCAGGTGGGCCATGAACTCGCCGTTGCTGTCGTCGATGCAGTAGCCGCCCTCGGTGATGGTCAGCGAGACGATGCGGATCTGTGGGCTGGCGAGCTTATCGATCAGCGCCTGGGCGCCGTCTTCGGCCAGCAGCATGTCGCTGATCGAGCCGATCACGCGCACTTGCGTGTCGTCGGTGTCGCCCAGTTCATACAGGGTGAACAGGTAATCCTGGCCGGCCAGGTCGTCGCGGGCCTTGCGGTCTTCACTGCGCAGGCCCACGCCGCAGATGCCCCAGTCCAGGCCTTCGCCAGTGTTCATCAGGGCATCGGTGTAAAACGCCTGGTGCGCACGGTGGAAACCGCCGACGCCAATGTGCGCGATGCCCTGGCGGGTGTCGGCAATCGCATACGCAGGCAACTGCACTTGGGGCGCCAGTTGGGTCAGGTTGGCTTTATTCAATTTCATCTGGAAATACTCGCGAAATCAGGCGGCAGCGCGCAGTGGGCGGGCCACGGCGACGCCATCGGTGTCGAACAGATGGCAGTGCGCCGGGTCCAGGTGCAGCTGCAGCGTCTCGCCGTACTGGCTGGCCATGTCGCCACGGATACGCATGGTCAGCGGTTCGCCGTTGCGGGTGATGACGTGGCAGAAGGTGTCGCTGCCCAAGCGCTCGCCGACGTCGGCGGTGACGGTCAGGGTGGTTTGCCCGGGTGTGGCCATTTCCAGGTGCTCGGGACGAATGCCCAGGGTCACCGCGCTGCCCACGCTCAGGGTGGCGCCGCTCAACGGCAGGCTGATCAGAGTGCCGGCGTCCAGTTGCACCTCGCAGCCTTGGCTGTCGACGCGGGTGATCTGGCCCTTGAGGAAGCCCATCTTCGGCGTGCCGAGAAAGCCTGCCACAAACAGGTTGGCCGGCTGGTGGTACAGCTCCAGCGGCGAACCGACCTGTTCGATGCGCCCGCTGTTGAGCACCACCACCTTGTCGGCCAGGGTCATGGCTTCGACCTGGTCGTGGGTCACGTAGATCATGGTCGCTTGCAGTTCTTTATGCAGGCGCGCCAGCTCCAGGCGCATCTGCACGCGCAGGGCGGCGTCGAGGTTGGACAGCGGTTCGTCGAACAGGAAGATCTTCGGGTTGCGCACAATCGCTCGGCCAATCGCCACGCGCTGGCGCTGGCCACCCGAAAGTTGCTTGGGCTTGCGCTCCAGCAAAGGCCCCAGCTCAAGGATGCGCGCCGCTTCGCCGACTTTGCTCTCCACCAACTGCTTGTCGACACCCGCCAGGTCCAGGGCAAACGACATGTTCTTGCGCACGCTCATGTGCGGGTACAGCGCATAGGTCTGGAACACCATGGCCAGGTCGCGCTTGGCCGGGGTGACTTCGGTAATGTCGCGGCCATCGAGTTCGATGGTGCCGTCGCTGACTTCTTCCAGGCCGGCGATCAGACGCAGCAGGGTGGACTTGCCACAGCCCGACGGGCCGACGAACACCACGAATTCCTTGTCGTTCACTTCCAGGTCGATGCCCTTGATGATGGAAAAACCTTCAAAGCCTTTTTGCAGATTCTTGATTTTCAGGTTGGCCATGATGGGCCCTCCGCTGGGAATTATTATTTGACGGCGCCAAAGGACAAACCGCGTACCAACTGCTTCTGGCTGATCCAGCCAAAGATCAGGATCGGCGCGCAGGCGAGGGTCGAGACGGCGGACAGCTTGGCCCAGAACAAGCCTTCGGGGCTGGAGTAAGAGGCGATCAAGGCGGTCAGCGGCGCGGCGCTGGAGGAGGTCAGGTTCAGCGACCAGAAGGCCTCGTTCCAGCACAGGATCAACGACAGCAGTACCGTGGAGGCCAGGCCACCCTTGGCGATGGGCAGCAGCACGCGCACCATTTCCTGCCACAGGGTGGCGCCGTCCAGGCGGGCGGCTTCGAGGATGTCCTTGGGGATGTCCTTGAAGTAGGTGTACACCATCCACACCACAATCGGCAGGTTGATCAGGGTGTAGATGATGATCAGCGCAATGCGCGTGTCCAACAGGCCAAAGCTCTTGGCCAACAGGTAGATCGGCATCAGCACGCCCACCGGCGGCAGCATCTTGGTCGACAGCATCCACAGCAGCGTGCCCTTGGTGCGCTGGGTTTCGTAGAACGCCATGGAATAGGCGGCCGGTACCGAAATGAGCAGGCACAGGGCGGTGGCGCTGAACGAAATCACCACCGAGTTCCAGGCATAGGCGAAGTAGTTGCTGCGCTCGTTGATGTGCAGGTAGTTCTCCAGCGTCGGCGTGAAGATGAACTGCGGCGGGGTGGCGAACGCGTCGATTTCGGTTTTGAAGCTGGTCAGCACCATCCAGAAGATCGGGAAGAAAATCAGGATCGCGATGGCCCAGGCCAATGTGCCGAGCAGCAGGCTTTGCAGGCGGCGGGATTGTTGAAGCGTCATGGCGCGGCCCTCAAGGCTTGTCAGTCAGGTTTTTGCCGATCATCCGCACCAGGATGATCGCCGCGATATTGGCGATGACCACGGCAATCAAGCCGCCGGCCGAGGCCATGCCCACATCGAACTGCACCAGTGCCTGGTTGTAGATCAGGTAGGCGAGGTTGGTCGAGGCGTAGCCCGGGCCGCCGTTGGTGGTGGTGAAGATTTCGGCGAATACCGAGAGCAGGAAGATGGTTTCGATCATCACCACCACGGCAATCGGGCGGGCCAGGTGGGGCAAGGTCAGGTGCCAGAAGATCGCAATGGCGCCGGCACCGTCCAGGCGTGCGGCTTCCTTCTGCTCCTGGTCCAGGGACTGCATGGCGGTCATCAGCAGCAGGATCGCGAAGGGCAGCCATTGCCACGACACAATGATGATGATCGACAGCAGCGGGTAATGCGCCAGCCAGTCCACCGGCTCGGCGCCGAAGAACTTCCACACGGCGGCGAGAATCCCCGACACCGGGTGAAAAATCAGGTTCTTCCAGATCAGCGCGCCCACCGTGGGCATGATGAAGAACGGCGAAATCAGCATCACCCTGACGATGCCGCGCCCCAGGAACTCACTGGCCTCCAGCAGCGCACTGATCAACACGCCGAACACCACGCTGATCAGCAAGACGCTGCCCACCAGCAACAGGGTATTGGTGGCGCCGGGCAGGAACCCCGAATCGGTGATGAAGTAGCTGAAGTTTTCCAGCCCCACGAATTGGTTTTCGCCGGGGTAGAGCAGGTTGTAGCGGATCAGCGAAAAGTACAGGGTCATGCCCAGCGGCACGATCATCCACAGCAGCAACAAGGCCACCGAGGGGCTGACGAGAAACCAGCCGGGGTTGGCCAGGCGGTTTTTGGTGGGTGTATTCATGGTGATCAGAACCAGTCAGATGCCTACAGAATCTGCGTCGGAGCGCGGTCACTGTGGGAGCTGGCTTGCCTGCGATGGTATCGCCTCGGTGTTACGGATAGACCGAGTCGTTTGCATCGCAGGCAAGCCAGCTCCCACAAAAGCTCTGCTCCTGTATTTGCGGTGGTGAGGCTGGTTTACTTGGGGTAACCAGCCCGCTTCATTTCCCGCTCGGTGGTGTTCTGCGCGGCGGTCAATGCAGCATCGACGGTTTGCTGACCGGTCAGCGCACCCGAGAAGAACTTGCCCACCTGGGTACCAATCGCCTGGAATTCAGGAATGGTCACCAACTGGATACCGATATACGGCACCGGCTTCTCGGTCGGCTTGGTCGGGTCGGCCACTTTCAGCGATTCCAGCGTCACCTTGGCGAACGGCGCGGCCTTCATGTACTCGTCGCTATAGGTGGATTGGCGGGTACCCGGCGGCACGTTGGCGATGCCATCGGTCTTGGCCACGAGCTGGCCGTATTCCTTGGAGGTGGCCCAACTGGTGAACACCTTGGCGGCGTCCTTGGCCTTGGAACTGGTGGGGATCGCCAGGCTCCAGGAGTACAGCCACGACGTGCCCTTGTCGGTTTTCTCATGGGGCGCGAAGGTAAAGCCGACATGGTCTGCGACCTTGCTCTGGCTCTTGTCGGTAACAAACGAGCCGGCCACGCTGGCATCCACCCAGATCGCGCATTTGCCGCTGTTGAACAGCGCCAGGTTTTCGTTGAAACCGTTGCTGGAGGCGCCCGGCGGGCCGGATTTCTTCATGTTGTCGACGTAGAAGTTCAGCGCGTTCTTCCACTCGGAGCCGTTGAATTCTGGCTGCCACTTCTCATCGAACCAGCGCGCGCCGAAGCCGTTGGCCAGGGTGGTGATCAGCGCCATGTTCTCACCCCAACCGGCTTTGCCGCGCAGGCACAGGCCGTATTGCTCTTTGGATTTGTCGGTGAGTTTGGCGGCGAATTCGCTGATCTGGCTCCAGGTCGGGTGCTCAGGCATGCTCAGCCCGGCGTCCTTGAACAGGTCGGTGCGGTAATAGGTGATCGAGCTTTCGGCATAGAACGGCAGGGCGTACAACGAGCCCTTGACCGACAAACCGTCACGCACCGAAGGGAACACATCGTCGAGGTCGTAGGAAGCCGGCAAGTCCTTCATCGGCTCCAGCCACCCCTTGGCGCCCCAGAGTGCGGCTTCGTACATGCCGATGGTCAACACATCGAACTGCCCGCCTTGTGTGGCGATGTCGGTGGTCAGGCGTTGGCGCAGCACGTTTTCTTCGAGCACCACCCAGTTCAACTTAATCTCCGGATGCTCGGCCTCGAAGGTTTTCGAGAGCTTCTGCATGCGGATCATGTCGCTGTTATTGACGGTGGCAATGGTCAGGGTTTGCGCGCCAAGGCTGACGGCGCTGAGGGTCATGCAGGTACAGGCAAGCAATGCTTTTGCTGTGAACTTCATCGCGCACTCCATTTCCGCGCCCAGAGGGCTACAGAAGGACGGTTATTGTTGTTGTGTCTTCCTACGAGAAGTCAGGAAGAGTGTGCGTTGATTACAGCCTTCAAAAGCGGCGGTGACAAATCCTTGGGCGCACGCTCACTGATACTTTTTTGCACTCATCGACCACCTGATCGTTCCCACGCTCCGCATGGTAACGTCGCTAGGGACGCTCTGCGTCCCGGGGTGACGCAGAGCGTCACGGTATGCATTCCCACGCAGAGCGCGGGAACGATCCTCAGTGCAGTGCTTAACGCTTGATCGTTCCCACGCTCCGCGTGGTAACGCCGCTTGGGACGCTCTGCGTCCCAAGGTGACGCAGAGCGTCACGGTATGCACTCCCACGCAGAGCGCGGGAACGATCCTCAGTGCAGTGCTTAACGCTTGATCGTTCCCACGCTCCGCGTGGTAACGCCGCTTGGGACGCTCTGCGTCCCCGAGTGATGCAGAGCGTCACGGAATGCATGCCCACGCAGAGTGCGGGAACGATCCTCAGTGCAGTGCTTAACGCTTGATCGTTCCCACGCTCCGCGTGGTAACGCCGCTTGGGACGCTCTGCGTCCCCGAGTGATGCAGAGCGTCACGGAATGCATGCCCACGCGGAGCGCGGGAACGATCGATGCCGTCTTTAACGGTGAATAGCACGCTGGGTGCTGGATCGATTGGGGGATTTGGGGTGGGTTTGATCATGGTGAAACTCCTGATTTAAGTGGAGCTGCCACCCTTTCGCCGCGACGCTATGGGGTGGTAGCCGTACGCAGGTTCGCGGACCGGAATCAGGAAACCGGCATACCCGAAGGTATCCCGCGCACAGCCACCATGAAGCCGCACAGTAGACGATAAAAAAACGCCGACTAAAAGCGGAAATGGCACTTTGCATCTGATTAAACCGGGCCGCGACGCCCGACGCTGCCTGTGCAGCGGTGTACGGAGACTAGAGATCGAGTGTCCTAGGGGCAACCTCAAAGCCTTGTAAGACGTTTCTGTTTCCCACCACCTAGATGAACGATCAACCTCAAGCCAAATTCTGCTCAGTCAGCCGCTGCACCGCCAACCGCCGATAGTGAGACGGCGTCATCCCCTTAAGCTGTTGAAACCGCCGATTAAAGTTGGAAATATTATTAAACCCCGACTCAAAACACACATCAGTCACGGCCTTGTCCCCATCGGCCAGCAATTCACAGGACTTGCTGATGCGCAGCCGATTGACGAATTCAATAAAAGTCCGCCCGGTCGCCTGTTTGAACACCCGGGAAAAATACGTCGGCTTCATCCCCAGGTACTCCGCCACTTCTTCCAACGGCAGCTCTCGGGCGTAGTGGGCAAAGATGTAGTCCACTGCGCGGTTGGTGCGGTCGATGCTGTGTTCGTCGGCTTGCTGTGGCGTGGTGACGCCGGACAGTAACTGGTAGTCCTCACAGGCGCTCAACACCTCCAGCAAGATAAAGAAGTGCCCCAGGCGTGCCATGCCTTGGGCGTCTTCGATGCGTTGCATCAGGGTCATGGCGTGGGCGATGGTTTTTTTGCAGCGAAATTCGATGCCGTATTGCGCACGTTCAAGCAGCGGCGCCAGGCTCTTGAGTTCGGTGAAGATGTGGCTGCCGTGTTCGAACAACTCATCGGTGAAGTTCACCAGCATGTCACGCTTGGGCACCACTTCATCTTCCTCCACCTGGCTGATCCAGTTATGGGGCAGGTTGGGGCCGGTGAGGAACAGGCTTTCCGGGTAGAAGTTGCCGATGTAGTCGCCGATAAACACCTTGCCGGAGCTGGCGACGATCAGGTGCAGTTCGTATTCCTTGTGGAAGTGCCAGCGCACCAACGGGCAGGGGAAGCCATGCTGACGATAGATGATGGACAGGCCGTTGTGGTCGTCCATCAGTTCGTAGGAAGGGTCGGTGATGCGCGTTGCTCGGGTCATGCTGCCGTCGCTTTATTGTGGTCGCTGCGTAGGATAATGCCCCGTCGCGCGCGACCTCGCCAGCAGCAGTGTTTATAGGGTGCGGTTTTTGGCCTCGATCCACTGGGACATGTACTGGGTACTTTTATGCGCGTGATGGCGCAGCATGCTGCCGGTGAAGTTGTCCCGGCGATGGGCGGCGAGGTTGCTGCGGCAACGTTCCAGGCATTCCACCAAGGCGGGCCCGTGCACGTCCTGGTCATAGCGTCGGGCCAGGAGTTGGCGCCCATGCTCCTGGGCTTGAGTCCAGCGCTCGCGGTTTTGGTAAAGGGTAACGGCAGCGGCGGCCAGGGCCGGGGCGTCCTGTGCGATCTCGCCGGGCCAGGGCTGGTCATCGCCCATGGCTTCGGCGCCGATCGGGGTGGTGACATTGGGTGTGCCGCACAGCATGGCGTCCACCAACTTGCCCTTGATGCCGGCGCCAAAGCGCAGTGGCGCCAGGCAAATACGCGCCGCCGTCATGACTTGCAAGGCATCTTCGGCCCAGTTCATCACATGAAAACCCTGTGCCGGGTTGTGCAGGGCGGTGGCTTTGGGCGGGGTGTAGGCGCCGTAGATGTGCAACTGCGCGCCCGGCAACTGTTGGCGGATCAGCGGCCACAGGCTGTGCTTCATCCACAGCACTGCGTCCCAATTGGGCGCGTGGCGGAAGTTGCCGATGCTGAGGAAATGCGCACGGTCTTCAAAGGGCGCAAAGGCTGCAGTGGGCGGTTGCAGCATCAAGGGGCACCAGTGGAGCAGGGCGGCAGGCACCTTGAACTGTTCGGTGAGCAGGCGGATTTCCACGTCGGAGATCATCAGGCTGATGTCGCAGCGGTAAATCGCGGCGATTTCGCGCTTGGCCAGGTCGGTATCGGCCATGCGCTGGAATTCGTCCTCCAGCGCCGGCGCGAACAGGGCGCTGAAGTCGTCGCTGTCGGGGTTGGCTTTTACTTGTTCTTTGAAACGCTGGTGGCGGGCGTCGCGCAGGCTTTGCAGGTCGGAGGTTTCCAGCACGCGCAGGGCGTCGGGGCAGCATTGTTCTACGCGCCAGCCGAATTGCTCCTCCATCATGAAACGGTCGAACAGCACGATATCCGGGGCCAGTTCGCGAATAAAGTCGTCGAAACTGCTGTTATTCAGTTCGATGGCGCGTTCGGCGATCCCGAGTGCCGGCAAGTCGGCCTTGTGCTCGCCAATGGTGGCCGGGCTGCTGAAGGTAATGTCCCAACCTTGCGTAAGAAAGCTCTCAAGGATTTGCATCATATGCCCGCCCGCTGCCGAGGAGCGGGGCTCGGGCCAGACGTAGCCAATGACCAGGACTTTGGTGGCGGGCTGATTCATCGACGAAGGTTTCCTTGAAGGGCAAGCGCAAAGCGCGCAATTAAACCACAACCTCAGGACATGACAATTTGTGTCTGGCGGTAGGTAGCTTCGGCACTTTGTGGTTAACTTCCGCCTCTCGAATTCGTTTAACCAAACCCAGCATAAGGATTCCGTTCATGGCTCAAGTCACCCTTAAAGGCAACCCGGTCCAGGTTGAAGGCGAATTGCCGAAAGTCGGCGCCAAAGCTGCAGACTTCACCCTGACCGCCGGCGATCTGTCCAACGCCACCCTGGCTACCTTTGCCGGCAAGCGCAAAGTGCTGAATATTTTCCCAAGCGTTGACACCCCAACCTGCGCCACTTCGGTGCGCAAGTTCAACGCCCAGGCCAACGATGTGGCCAACACCGTGGTGCTGTGCATCTCCTCCGACCTGCCATTCGCCCAAGCGCGTTTCTGTGGTTCCGAAGGCCTGGAAAACGTTAAGAACCTGTCGGATTTCCGCAACGCCGACTTCGCCGTCGACTATGGTGTTTCCATCGCTGACGGCCCGCTGCAGGGCCTGACCGCTCGCGCTGTCGTGGTGCTGGATGAAAACGACAACGTGCTGCACAGCGAGTTGGTCAAGGAAATCGCTGAAGAGCCAAACTACGACGCCGCCCTGGCTGTGTTGAAGTAACTGTTTCTACGTATGACTGTCGTTTGGCAGTAACACGTATGATGCATGATTGCGGCCTGGCCTAGTCCAGGCCGTTTTTATTTGAGCGTCAGCGGCTTAGCGAAATAGCCGGTGGACTAAGATCAAAAAGTTAAACGTTGTAAGCCTAAGGTAAATAGCCGGTAAAGGTGCTTTTCTAAACGCACCCCAGTGCTTATCTTTCAGCCTCCCGAAGAAGAAGCTCTCACCCCCAATGGTTGATCACTCCATGCAATCCTCCTCCCGCAACTCCCGCCGCTGGCTGTTTGGCCTGCTCGTGCTGCTGGTTATCGCCGGCCTGTGCTGGAAATTCTGGCCCAGTGGCGCGGCCCATAAAGATGCTCCGGCGGGACACACGGGCAAGACCGGCATGGCGCGCCCAGGCTTCGGTGGTTCCACCGGGCCGGTACCGATGCGTGTGGCGCCGGCGGTGCTGGGGGAGTTTCCTGTGTACTACAAGGCCCTGGGGACGGTCACTGCACTGAACACCATTAATGTGCGCAGCCGGGTGGGCGGCGAGTTGGTCAAGATCGCCTTCGAGGAAGGGCAGATGGTCAAGGCCGGTGACCTGCTGGCAGAAATCGACCCGCGCAGCTACCAGAACGCCTTGCTCCAGGCCCAGGGCACCTTGCTGCAAAACCAGGCCCAGTTGAAGAACGCCCAGGTCGATGTACAGCGTTATCGCGACCTGTACGCCCAGGACAGTATCGCCAAGCAAACCCTGGACACCGCCGAAGCGCTGGTGTTGCAGTACCAGGGCACGGTCAAGACCAACCAGGGCGCGGTGGACGACGCCAAGCTCAACTTGGAATTCACCAAGATCCGTGCGCCCATCAGCGGCCGCGTCGGTTTGCGCCAGCTTGACGTCGGCAACCTGGTTGCGGCCAACGACACTACCGCCCTCGCGGTGATCACCCAGACCCAGCCAATCAGCGTGGCCTTCACCCTGCCGGAAAATACCCTGGAAACCGTGTTGGCCCGTTACCACGCCGGCAACAAATTGCCAGTGGAAGCCTGGGACCGTAGCGACGTGAAAAAACAGGCGGTCGGTGTACTGCAAAGCCTGGACAACCAGATCGATGTCACCACCGGCACCCTGAAGTTCAAGGCGCGGTTCGATAACAAGGACCAGGCGCTGTTCCCCAACCAGTTCGTCAATGTGCACCTGCTGGCCGATACCTTGAAGAACGTGGTGCTGGCACCCTCTGCGGCGATCCAGTTCGGCAACAATGGCACCTTTGTCTATAAGCTCGACGGTGACAAGAAGGTCAAGGTCCAGCCGCTGGTGGTGGGGGATACCGATGGCGAAAATACCGTGATCAAAGAGGGCCTGGTCGCTGGCGACCGCGTGGTGCTGGAAGGCACCGACCGCCTCAAGGACGGTAGCGAGATCGAAGTGGTCAACGCCAGCAGCGAGGTGCCGACCACGCCGACCGAACACCTGCAAGGCAAGCCCGCAGCTAAAGGGGAGACCGGGGCAGACGCCGGCAAGGCGCAAAAGGTCGGTTCATGAACCTGTCGCGCCTGTTCATCCTTCGCCCGGTCGCCACCACGCTGAGCATGCTGGCCATTGTCCTGGCCGGCATCATTTCGTACCGCCTGCTGCCGGTATCGGCGTTGCCCCAGGTGGATTACCCGACTATCCGGGTGATGACCCTGTACCCCGGCGCCAGCCCCGACGTGATGACCAGTGCGGTCACCGCACCGCTGGAGCGTCAGTTCGGGCAGATGCCCGGGCTGACCCAGATGGCGTCCACCAGCTCCGGCGGCGCGTCGGTGCTGACCCTGCGTTTCAACCTCGACATCAATATGGATGTCGCCGAGCAACAGGTGCAGGCCGCGATCAACGCCGCCACCAACCTGTTGCCCAAGGATTTGCCGGCGCCGCCGGTATACAACAAGGTCAACCCGGCGGACACCCCGGTGCTGACCCTGGCAATTACCTCCAAGACCATGTTGCTGCCCAAGCTCAATGATTTGGTCGACACGCGCATGGCGCAGAAAATCGCGCAGATCAGCGGCGTCGGCATGGTCAGCATCGCCGGTGGCCAGCGCCAGGCCGTGCGCATCAAGGTCAACCCCGAGGCCCTGGCGGCCAATGGCTTGAACCTCTCGGACGTGCGCGCCCTGATCGCCGCCTCCAACGTCAACCAGCCCAAGGGCAACTTCGACGGCCCCACCCGCGTGTCGATGCTCGACGCCAACGACCAGTTGGTCTCGCCCGAGCAATATGCCGAACTGATCCTGGCCTACAACAACGGCGCCCCGCTGCGGCTCAAGGATGTCGCGCAGATTGTCGACGGTGCCGAAAACGAACGCCTCGCCGCCTGGGCCAATGAGAACCAGGCCGTGTTGCTCAATATCCAGCGCCAGCCGGGCGCCAACGTGATCGAGGTGGTGGACCGCATCAAGGCCCTCCTGCCCAGCATCACCGACAACCTGCCGGCCGGCCTGGACGTGACGGTGCTCACCGACCGCACCCAGACCATCCGCGCCTCGGTCAAAGACGTACAGCACGAGCTTCTGATCGCCATTGCCCTGGTGGTCATGGTGACGTTTCTGTTCCTGCGCCGGGTCAGCGCTACGATCATTCCGTCCATCGCCGTGCCGCTGTCCCTGGTGGGCACCTTTGGTGTGATGTACCTGGCCGGATTCTCCATCAATAACCTGACGCTGATGGCCCTGACCATCGCCACCGGGTTTGTGGTGGACGACGCGATCGTGATGCTGGAGAACATCTCGCGCTATATCGAGGAAGGCCAGACGCCGATGGCGGCCGCGCTCAAGGGCGCCAAGCAGATCGGTTTCACCCTGGTGTCCCTGACGCTGTCGTTGATCGCGGTGTTGATCCCTTTGCTGTTCATGGCCGACGTGGTCGGGCGGTTGTTCCGTGAGTTCGCCATCACCCTGGCAGTGGCGATCCTGATTTCCCTGGTGGTGTCCCTGACCCTCACGCCCATGATGTGCGCGCGCCTGCTCAAGCGCGAACCCAAGGAGGAAGAGCAGGGCCGCTTCTACAAGGCCAGCGGCGCCTGGATCGACTGGCTGATCGAAGCCTACGGCCGCAAGCTGCAATGGGTGCTCAAGCACCAGCCGCTGACGTTGCTGGTGGCGATCGCCACCCTGGGGCTCACGGTGGTGCTGTACCTGGTGGTGCCCAAGGGCTTTTTTCCGGTGCAGGACACCGGCGTGATCCAGGGTATTTCCGAAGCGCCGCAGTCGATTTCCTTTGCGGCGATGAGCCAACGCCAGCAGGAGTTGGCGAAGATCATCCTTGCCGACCCGGCGGTCGAGAGCCTGTCGTCCTACATTGGCGTGGACGGCGATAACGCCACCCTCAACAGCGGCCGCTTGTTGATCAATCTCAAGGCCCACGGCCAGCGCGATTTGAGCGCAGCCGAGGTGATCACCCGCCTGCAACCGCAAATCGACAAGCTGGTGGGCATCCGCCTGTTCATGCAGCCGGTGCAGGACCTCACCATCGAAGACCGCGTCAGCCGTACCCAGTACCAGTTCAGCATGTCCTCCCCGGACGCCGAGTTGCTGGCGTTGTGGAGCGGCAAGCTGGTACACGCCCTCAGCCAGTTGCCGGAACTCACCGACGTCGCCAGCGACCTCCAGGACAAAGGCTTGCAGGTGTACCTGGTGATAGACCGCGACGCGGCCTCGCGCCTGGGCGTGAGTGTCTCGACCATTACCGACGCGTTGTATGACGCCTTCGGCCAGCGCCAGATTTCCACCATCTACACCCAGGCCAGCCAGTACCGGGTGGTGTTGCAGGCCCAGTCCGGCGAAACCCTCGGCCCGGCGGCCCTCAACCAGATCCATGTGAAAACCACCGACGGTGGCCAGGTGCGGCTGTCGAGCCTGGCCCATGTCGAGCAGCGCCAGGCGCAGTTGGCGATTGCCCATATCGGCCAGTTCCCGGCGGTGATGATGTCGTTCAACCTGGCGCCCGGCGTAGCGCTGGGCAAAGGCGTGGAACTGATCAACCAGACCCAGAAGGACATCGGCATGCCGGTGGGCGTGCAAACCCAGTTCCAGGGCGCGGCCCAGGCGTTCGAAGCCTCGTTGTCGAGCACCTTGCTGTTGATCCTGGCGGCGGTGGTCACCATGTACATCGTGCTCGGTGTGCTCTATGAGAGCTATATCCACCCGATCACTATCCTCTCGACCCTGCCATCGGCGGCGGTGGGGGCCTTGCTGGCGTTGCTGCTCAGTGGCAATGACCTGGGCATGATTGCGATCATCGGCATCATCCTGCTGATCGGTATCGTGAAAAAGAACGCGATCATGATGATCGACTTCGCCCTCGACGCCGAACGCAACCAGGGCCTGGACCCGCAGACGGCGATCTACCAGGCGGCGCTGTTGCGCTTCCGGCCAATTTTGATGACCACCCTGGCCGCGTTGTTCGGTGCGGTGCCGTTGATGCTCGCCAGCGGTTCCGGCGCCGAACTGCGCCAGCCCCTGGGCCTGGTGATGGTCGGTGGCTTGCTGGTGAGCCAGGTGTTGACGCTGTTCACCACGCCGGTGATCTACCTGTACTTCGATCGTCTTGGCCGTCGCTGGCGCAAAGAGCCGCAACGCCTGGAGCCGGTTGAGCCATGAACCTGTCCGGACCTTTCATTCGCCGGCCGGTAGCGACCATGCTGCTGAGCCTGGCGATCATGTTGCTCGGTGGCGTCAGCTTCAACTTGCTGCCGGTGTCGCCGCTGCCGCAGATCGACTTCCCGGTGATCGTGGTGTCGGCCAGCTTGCCCGGTGCCAGCCCCGAGGTGATGGCGTCCACGGTGGCCACGCCGCTGGAGCGCTCGTTCGGCGCGATTGCCGGTATCACCACCATGAGCAGTTCGTCGAGCCAGGGCTCTACCCGGGTGATTCTGGCGTTCGATTCCGACCGCGATATCAACGGTGCGGCGCGGGAAGTTCAAGCGGCCATCAACGCGTCGCGCAACCTGCTGCCCAGCGGTATGCGCAGCATGCCCACCTACAAGAAGATCAACCCGTCCCAGGCGCCGATCATGGTGCTGTCGCTGACCTCTGACGTGTTGCAGAAGGGCCAGTTGTACGACCTGGCCTCGACCATCCTGTCCCAGAGCCTGTCCCAGGTGCCGGGCGTGGGCGAAGTGCAGATCGGCGGCAGTTCGCTGCCGGCGGTGCGTATCGAGCTGGAGCCCAAGGCCCTCGATCAGTACGGCGTGGCCCTGGACGATGTGCGCAACACCATCGCCAATGCCAACCAGCGCCGGCCCAAGGGCTCCTTGGAAGACAGCGAGCGCAACTGGCAGATCCAGGCCAACGACCAGTTGGAAAAAGCCAAGGACTATGAGCCCCTGCTGATTCGCTACCAGGACGGCGCCGCTCTGCGCCTCAAGGACGTGGCGAAGATCACTGATGGTGTGGAAGACCGCTACAACAGCGGCTTCTTCAACAATGATTCGGCGGTGTTGCTGGTGATCAACCGCCAGTCCGGCGCCAACATCATCGAAACCGTGCGGCAGATCAAGGCGCAGTTGCCGGCGTTGCAGGCGGTGCTGCCGTCCAGCGTCAAGCTCAGCCTGGCCATGGACCGCTCGCCCGTGATTACCGCCACCCTGCATGAGGCGGAAATGACCTTGCTGATCGCTGTAGGGCTGGTGATCCTGGTGGTGTACCTGTTCCTGGGCAACTTCCGCGCTTCGTTGATCCCGACCCTGGCGGTGCCGGTATCGCTGGTGGGCACCTTCGCGGTGATGTACCTGTACGGGTTTTCTCTGAACAACTTCTCGCTGATGGCGCTGATCCTCGCCACCGGGCTGGTGGTGGACGATGCCATCGTGGTGCTGGAGAACATTTCCCGGCACATCGACGACGGCGTGCCACCGATGAAAGCCGCGTACCTGGGCGCTCAGGAAGTCGGCTTTACCTTGCTCTCGATGAACGTGTCGCTGGTGGCGGTGTTCCTGTCCATCCTGTTCATGGGCGGGATCGTCACTAACCTGTTCCGTGAGTTTTCGATCACCTTGTCGGCGGCGATCATCGTTTCGCTGATTGTCTCGCTGACCTTGACGCCCATGCTGTGCGCCCGCTGGCTCAAGCCCCACGTCAAGGATCGGCAGACCGGTTTGCAGCGCTGGAGCCAGAAGGTCAACGACCGCATGGTCGCCGGCTACGCCACCAGCCTGGACTGGGTGCTGCGCCATCGGCGCCTGACCTTGCTCAGCCTGTTGGTCACCGTGGGCGTGAATATCGCGCTGTACGTGGTGGTGCCCAAAACCTTCATGCCCCAGCAGGACACCGGTCAGTTGATCGGTTTTGTGCGCGGCGACGATGGCCTGTCGTTCAGCGTGATGCAGCCGAAGATGGAGATCTTTCGCCAGGCGGTGCTCAAGGACCCGGCGGTGCTCAGCGTGGCCGGCTTTATCGGTGGCAACCAAGGCACTAACAATGCGGTGATGCTGGTACGCCTCAAGCCGATCGGCGAACGCAAAATTTCCGCCCAGGCGGTGATCGAGCGCCTGCGCAAAGAGGTGCCACTGGTGCCGGGCGGGCGCTTGTTCCTGATGGCCGACCAGGACCTGCAATTTGGCGGCAGCCGTGACCAGACCAGCGCGCAATACTCTTACATCCTGCAAAGCGGTGACTTGGCCGCGCTGCGCCTGTGGTACCCGAAAGTGGTGGCGGCCATGCGTGAATTGCCAGAGCTGACCGCCATCGACGCCCGTGAAGGCCGGGGCGCGGCCCAGGTCACGCTGATTGTCGACCGCGACCAGGCCAAGCGCCTGGGCATCGACATGAACATGGTCACGGCAGTGCTCAACAACGCCTACAGTCAGCGGCAGATTTCCACCATCTACGACAGCCTCAACCAGTACCAGGTGGTGATGGAGGTCAACCCCAAATACGCCCAGGACCCGATCACCCTTAACCAGATGCAGGTGATCACTGCCGACGGCGCACGGGTGCCGTTGTCGACCATTGCCCACTATGAGAACAGCCTGGCCGACGATCGCGTCAGCCATGAAGGCCAGTTCGCTTCGGAGAATATCGCCTTCGACATGGCGCCCGGGGTCACGGTGGAGCAGGGCACGGCGGCTATCGAGCGTGCGATTGCCAAAGTCGGGTTGCCCGAGGACGTGATCGCCAAGATGGCCGGTACTGCCGATGCGTTCGCCGCGACCCAGAAAGGCCAGCCGTTCATGATTCTCGGCGCGCTGGTGGCGGTGTACCTGGTGCTGGGTATTCTGTATGAAAGCTACATTCACCCGCTGACCATCCTGTCGACGCTGCCGTCGGCCGGTGTCGGCGCGTTGCTTGCGATTTACCTGCTGGGCGGCGAGTTCAGCCTGATCTCCTTGCTGGGCTTGTTCCTGTTGATCGGCGTGGTGAAGAAAAACGCGATCCTGATGATCGACCTGGCGCTGCAACTGGAGCGCAACGATGGCATGAGCCCGCTGGAGTCGATCCGCAGCGCCTGCCTGTTGCGCCTGCGGCCGATCCTGATGACCACCCTGGCCGCGATCCTCGGTGCCTTGCCGTTGCTGCTCGGCAGTGGTGATGGCGCGGAAATGCGCCACCCGTTGGGCCTGACCATTATTGGCGGCCTGGTGTTCAGCCAGATCCTGACCCTTTACACCACCCCGGTGGTTTACCTTTACCTGGACCGCGCGCGCCATCGCTTCAACGCCTGGCGCGGCGTGCGTACCGATGCTGCCCTGGACACTGCGCTATGACCGACTCAACCAACGCCCCTGCGACCTCTGTAGGAGCGAGCTTGCTCGCGAAAAAGGCCCAGACGCCGCGCTCATCCAGAATGAACGCGTTAACGTTGGCAGTCTTCGCGAGCAAGCTTGCTCCTACAGTGGGCTTGGCCATGTTGCTCAGCGCCTGCGCCATCGGCCCTGACTACAAACGCCCGGACGTCATCGAGCCGGTGCAGTTCAAGGAGGCCCAGGGCTGGCGCCAGGCCAATCCGAGCGACTCCCTGGCCCGCGGCGCCTGGTGGGAGCTGTACGGTGACCGACAACTCAATGACCTGGTGGTGCGCCTCAACGCGTCCAACCAGACCGTCGCCCAGGCCGAAGCGCGTTTTCGTCAGGCAAAGGCGCTGGTGCGCAGCTCACGCGGGGCGTTTTACCCCAGCGTTGACCTGAGCGTGGGTAAAACCCGCGCCAGCCAGGGCACCGGCAGCAGCAGCGCCAGCCTCAGCAGCTCCAGCAGTGGTATCCGCGACACCCTCAATGCCCAGTTGGGTGTGAGCTGGGAAGCCGATATCTGGGGCAAGTTGCGCCGTGGTCTGGAGGCCAACGAAGCCAGCGCCGAGGCAAGCTCGGCCGACTTGGCCGCAATGCGTCTGAGCCAGCAGTCCGAACTGGTGCAAAGCTACCTGCAACTGCGGGTCATGGACGAACAGACGCGGCTGCTGCAAGCCACGCTGGACACCTACCAGCGTTCATTGAAAATGACCGAAAACCAATACCGCGCCGGTGTGGCCGGCAAGGACGCCATTGCCCAGGCGCAAACCCAGCTCAAGACCACCCAGGCCAGCCTGATCGACTTGATCTGGCAACGCGCCCAGCTGGAAAACGCCATAGCCGTGCTGATTGGCGAAGCCCCGGCCAACTTCAATCTGGCGGTGAGCAAAGATATTCCGGCGCTACCGCAAATACCGGTGAGCCTGCCGTCCCAACTGCTGGAGCGTCGCCCCGATATTGCCTCGGCCGAACGCTCGGTGATCGCCGCCAACGCCAATATCGGCGTGGCCAAGGCGGCCTATTACCCGGACCTCAGCCTGAGCCTGCAGGGCGGCTATTCCAGCAGCACTTATGAAGATTGGATCAGCCTGCCGAACCGCTTCTGGTCGGTGGGGCCGAAACTGGCCATGACCCTGTTCGATGGCGGCCAGCGCTCGGCGGAAGTCGACCGCAGCGTGGCCAGCTATGACGAGACCGTGGCCAAGTACCGCCAGACCGTGCTGGACGGTTTCCGTGAGGTGGAAAACTACATGGTCCAGCTCAAGGTGCTCGCCGATGAGGCGGTGGTCAGCAATGAAGCGCTGGAATCGGCGCGTGAATCCTTGCGCTTGACCGAAAACCAATACAAGGCCGGGTTGATTGCCTATCTGGATGTGGTCACGGTGCAGGCAACGGCCTTGAGCAACGAGCGCACCGTGTTGACCTTGCTGCAATCGCGCCTGGTGGCGAGTGTGCAATTGATTGCAGCGTTGGGCGGAGGCTGGGACGGCCAGACCTCCCTGGCTGAAAAGGAGTAACCGGATGCGCCGCGCATCCTGGGGGAGCAAGATCAACTGTGTGGGCTTGCCCCAATGCCAGTCAGTTAAGCACAGTACCCTGTGGGAGCTGGCTTGCCTGCGATAGCGTTAGTGCAGTAGTAGTTGCGGTGACTGACACACCGCCTTCGCGGGCAAGCCCGCTCCCACAGGGGATCTGCGCAGGCCACATTTTGATGTCCATGACGTCGTTGAAAACAGCCTGGCGAAGCCATCCGATTGACGCCAAAAACTCACTAATGGCCAACTGATTAATTAATCACCTGCCTCGGATTCATACTCGCTACAATCGCCCGCTTTGCCACCCGGCACGGGCTTTTTCGCCCCGTCGCCAGCGAGAAAACCTATGTTGATCGGTAGCTATTCAACCTCCCTTGTCGTGATTTCCCTGTGCGTGGCCATCCTGGCGTCCTACACGGCCTTGGACCTGGCCGGGCGTATCGCGACCGCCAAGGGGCGGGCTGTATACCTATGGATCACTGGCGGCGCAGTGGCGATGGGCGTGGGCATCTGGTCCATGCACTTTATCGGGATGTTGGCCCTGCGCCTGCCGTTTGCCCTCGGGTTTGAGGTAGGCATTACCCTGTTTTCGCTGTTGATCGCCGTGCTATCCAGTGGTTTCGCGTTATGGCTGGTCAGCCAGCCACGCTTGCCGGTCTGGCAACTGGCATTCGGGGCGTTGGTAATGGGCGCTGGAATTGCCAGCATGCATTACACCGGCATGGCCGCGATGCGCATGACACCCGGCATTGATTACGACCCGACCTTATTTGGCGCTTCGTTGGTGATCGCGGTGGTGGCTTCCGGCGCCGCCCTGTGGATCGCCTTCAACCTGCGGCGCAACACACCTTATGTGCGGCTGGCACGGGGTGGCGCAGCCGTGGTGATGGGCGTGGCCATCGTGGGGATGCACTACACCGGGATGGCTGCGGCGCGCTTTGCCGATGGCAGCTTCTGCGGCGCCGCATTGACCGGCTTGAGCGGCAAGGGCCTGGATAACCTGGTCTTGGTCACTTCGCTGGCGGTGCTGGTCATTGCGCTCTTGACCTCGGTGCTGGATGCGCGCCTGGAAGCGCGCACCGCCGTACTCGCCGATTCCCTGACCCTGGCCAATCAGGAACTTACTCACCTGGCCCTGCATGACATGCTCACCGGCCTGCCCAATCGCACGCTGTTGGCTGATCGCATTCAACAAGGCATCCAGGCGGTGAACGAGCGGGGCGGTTGCTTTGCCTTGATGTTTATCGACCTGGATGGCTTCAAGCCGGTCAACGATGCCTTTGGTCATCACCTGGGCGACCAGTTACTGCGCGAGGTCGGCTTGCGCTTGCGTGAGGACTTGCGCAGCCAGGACACCCTGGCCCGTATCGGCGGCGATGAGTTCGTATTGCTGGTGCAACTCACCCAGCCCGACGATGCCATGGGCTTGGCCGAGCGCCAGGTGAGCCTGATCAACCGCACCTTCACGGTGGCCGAGCATGAGTTGCAGATCTCGGCCAGCGTCGGTATCGCCATGTTCCCCGGTAACGGTAATAGTCCTCAGGAACTGCTGATGAACGCCGACGCGGCGATGTATCACGCCAAGGGCATGGGCAAGAACGGCTATAGCTTCTTCGATGTGTCGATGAACACCAATGCGCGCAAACAACTGCAATTGCTGCAGGACCTGCGCAATGCCCTGGAGCAGGGGCAATTTCGTTTGCACTACCAACCCAAGTTCGACGCCGTCAGCGGTCTTGCCGTGGGGGCCGAGGCGCTGTTGCGCTGGGAGCATCCGCAACAAGGCTTGTTGATGCCCGCTACGTTTATTGCACTGGCGGAGAAAACCGGGCTGATCATCCCCATCGGCGAATGGGTACTCGATGAAGCTTGTCGCCAGATGAGTCAGTGGTACGCACAGGGTTATGAGCACTGGCGCATTGCCGTAAACCTCTCGGCGTTGCAGTTCTGCCACGCCGGGTTGGTCAACAGCGTAGCGGCCGCGCTGGAGCGTCACCAATTACCGGCCAACAGCCTCACGCTGGAGATCACCGAGACCACCGCCATGAGCGATGCCGACGCGAGCATGAAGGTATTGCAGCAACTGTCGGACATGGGTGTGGACCTGTCCATCGATGACTTTGGCACCGGGTACTCCAGCCTCATGTACCTCAAGCGCCTGCCGGCCAATGAGTTGAAGATCGACCGCGGCTTTGTACGTGACCTGGAACACGACAGCGACGACGCCGCCATCGTCTCGGCCATCGTGGCCCTCGGCCAGGCTCTGGACTTACGGATTGTCGCCGAAGGCGTGGAAACCGATGCGCAGCAAAATTTCCTTACCCGCCTGGGGTGTGATTCCTTGCAAGGCTATCTGTTGGGGCATCCATTGCCGGCCGACAGCTTCATGACCAATATCCGCAGTGCCGAACAGGCAGCAGTGCCTGACAAACGCCCTGAGTGACGGGTATTCTTGGATCCAACCCTAAACATCAGGTTGATTCAGGAGACCGCAGCCATGGACAAAGTCGTCATCATCACCGGGGGCAGCCGAGGGATTGGCGCCGAGACGGCCTTGCTGGCCGCTCGCGAAGGTTATCGCATCTGCATTAATTATCAGTCGGACGAGAAGGCTGCCCATGCTGTGCTTGAACAAGTGCGCGGCCTCGGAGCACAGGCCATCGCGGTGCGCGCCGATGTCAGCATCGAAGATGAGGTGATTGCGCTGTTCAATCGTGTGGATGCCGAATTGGGGCGTGTCACTGCGCTGGTCAATAATGCCGGTACCGTGGGGCAAAAATCGCGGGTCGACGAGATGTCCGAGTTTCGTATCCTCAAAATCCTCAAGACCAATGTGCTGGGCCCGATTCTGTGTGCCAAGCACGCGGTGTTACGCATGTCGCCCCGGCATGGCGGGCAGGGCGGCAGTATCGTCAACGTGTCCTCGGTGGCGGCGCGGCTGGGCTCGCCGGGTGAGTATGTCGACTACGCCGCCTCCAAGGGCGCGCTGGATACCTTTACCCTGGGGTTGTCGAAGGAGGTGGCGGGCGAGGGCATTCGCGTCAACGCCGTGCGCCCAGGCTATATCTTTACCGATTTCCATGCCCTGAGCGGCGACCCGGACCGGGTCAGCAAGCTGGAGTCCGGCATCCCGATGGCGCGCGGCGGGCGTCCGGATGAAGTGGCGGAGGCGATTATCTGGTTACTGTCGGACAAGGCATCGTATTCCACCGGAACGTTTATCGACTTGGGAGGCGGCCGTTAAAACGATCGCACAATCCGCCCTAATGTCTCCATGGCCTTTTCCGATGCCTCGTTCCACGGGCTGCCATAGTTCAAGCGTATGCAGTTTCTGAACCGCTGAGTTGCGGAAAAGATCGGCCCCGGCGCAATGCTGATGCCCTGGGCCAAGGCCATCTGGAACAACTTCAGCGAGTCGGTCTGCTCCGGCAATTCCAACCACAGGAAATAGCCCCCCGCCGGCTGGCTGACCCGTGTCTGGGCCGGGAAGTAGCGAGCGATAGCCGCGAGCATGGCGCTTTGCTGTTCTTCCAGGGCGTAGCGCAGTTTGCGCAGGTGGCGGTCATAGCCGCCGTGTTGCAGGTAGTCGGCAATTGCTGCCTGGGCCGGCATCGACGGGCATAACGAGGTCATCAACTTGAGCCGCTCGACCTTCTGTGCAAAGCGCCCGGCGGCGACCCAGCCCACTCGGTAACCCGGCGCCAGGCTCTTGGCAAAGGAGCCGCAATGCATCACCAGCCCTTCGGTATCGAAGGCCTTGGCCGGTTTAGGCGCTTGTTGCCCGTAGTACAGCTCGGCGTAGACGTCATCTTCGATCAGCGGCACTTGATGGCTGCGCAGCAGTTCCACCAGCGCCTGTTTTTTCTCTTCAGGCAGCGTGGCGCCCATGGGGTTCTGGAAGCTGGTCATGGTCCAGCAGGCCTTGATCGGATAGCGCTCAAGGCTTTGGGCCAGGGCGTTCAGGTCAATACCGTCGCGCGGGTGCACCGGGATCTCCACGGCCTTGAGCTTCAGGCGTTCAAGCACTTGCAAACACGCGTAGAACGCCGGCGCCTCGATGGCCACCAGGTCGCCCGGTTCGGTCACAGCCTGCAGGCACAGGTTCAACGCTTCGAGAGCACCGTTGGTGATCAACAGCTCCTCCATCGGCAGCATCAGGCCACCGACCATATAGCGCAGGGCAATCTGCCGGCGCAGTTGCGGGTTGCCCGGCGACATGTCGGTGACCACCAAGCGTGGGTCCATTTCGCGGCTGGCGCTGGCCAGGGAGCGGGCCAGGCGCGGCAGCGGGAACAGCATGGGGCTGGGGAAGGCCGAGCCGAAGGGCACGGTGTTGGGGTCTTTGATGGAGTCCAGTACCGAGAACACCAGCTCACTCACGCCCACCTCGGTGGACTCATGCACCTGCTCACTCACCACCGGTTCGGAAAACGGGCTGGGCGCATGGGCGTTGACGAAGTAGCCAGAGCGGGGGCGTGCGCGAATCAGGCCACGACGCTCCAGCAGGTAGTAGGCCTGGAACACGGTGGACGGGCTGACGCCGTAGGCCTGGCTGGCATAGCGCACCGATGGCACGCGCTGGCCGGGGCCGAGGACGCCGGAGCGGATCAGTTCTGCGATGTCGTCGGCAAATTTTTCGTAGCGTTTCATGGCGGCCTAATTAGCTTTTTGAATGTGTACGCAGGGCAAATTGTAGGCGCTGGCTTGCCTGCGAAGGCGGTGTGTCAGTCACTGCATCTGTTACTGCTCTACCGCTTTCGCAGGCAAGCCAGCTCCCACATTTGATCTCTGTTGTTGATGAAGTATCAGCGATTCAAGGGCGCTACGAAGCGGCTGTCAGCAGCGGTATAGATCCAAGGTTCATCCACATCAGTGACTTTAAAACGTAAGGTTTGAGAGCTGCTGGCCGGTGTGTCCGCCAGCAATGCTACCGACACCGGTATATCGACAATTTCCCCGGCAGCCAGGCTGACCTGGGTCTTGCCTTGCAACTGGAACCCCTCGGCATCCACCAGTTCCAGGCGGTATTCCTGGCGCTGCTGGGTTTTGTTGATCACCTTGAGGCTGTAGATGTTTTCGATCAAACCCAGGCTGTTTTCGCGGAACATGCCACGGTCTTTGGTCACATCCAGCGACACCATTGGCCGTTCAATCAGGGCCACCACCAGTGCCGCGAGCATCACCACCAGCACGGCACTGTAGCCGATCAGGCGTGGCCGCAGCAGATGAGTCTTGCCACCCTGCAATTGGTGCTCACTGGTATAACTGACCAAGCCACGGGCATAGCCCATTTTGTCCATGATCGAATCGCAGGCGTCGATGCAGGCTGCGCAGCCGATGCATTCCATCTGCAGGCCGTCGCGGATATCGATGCCCGTGGGGCATACCTGCACGCATAGCTGGCAATCGATGCAGTCACCGAGGCCGACCTGCGCAGGCGGAACGTCACGTTTACGCGGGCCACGGTGCTCGCCGCGGGCGGCGTCGTAGGAAATAGTCAGGGTATCTTTATCAAACATCACGCTCTGGAAGCGTGCATAGGGGCACATGTGCATGCATACGGCTTCGCGTAGCCAGCCGGCATTGATGTAAGTGGCCCCCGTGAAAAACAATACCCAAAACAGGCTCACACCGCCCATCTGCCACGTCAGCAGTTCGGCGGCCAAGGGGCGGATGGGGGTGAAGTAGCCCACAAACGTCAGCCCGGTCAACACACTGATACCCAGCCACAACGTATGTTTGGCCGAGCGCCGTGCCAGCTTATTCAGGCTCCAGGGTGCCGCCTGCAGTTTGACACGTTGGTTGCGTTCACCCTCGGTCACCTTCTCGCACCACATGAACAGCCAGGTAAACGAGCTTTGCGGGCAGGTGTAGCCGCACCAGACGCGGCCGGCAAACACCGTGATCGCGAAGAGGCCGAAGGCACAGATGATCAACAGCGCCGAGAGCAGGATGAAATCCTGGGGCCAGAATGTCGCACCAAAGATATGGAACTTGCTCTCGGCCAAGTCCCATAGTACGGCTTGGCGTCCACCCCAGTTCAGCCACACAGTGCCAAAAAAAGCCAGAAACAGCAGGCCGGCACCGCCCACGCGCAAGGTGCGGAACACACCGGTAAAACTGCGGGTATGGATCAGGTTGTCGCTGGATTTGGCCTTCACCTTCTTTGGGTGAATGGGCTCAAAGGTTTCCACGGTTGGGATTCGTTCGCTCATGGTCATTCGCTCATCAGCCTCCATCAGGCGGATGAACTATGGGCGACAGACTGTTCGCATAACAGACTCAGGTGGAAGGATAAAAAGCGGATCAGATAGGCTTGATGCGTTCTTGTGCGTCAATGTGCTGCACCCCGAATCTATAGGGGTGCAGGGATTCAAAGGGTTCGATGATACAGATCAATCAAATCACCGAACCAGGCTCTTGCGCCTTTACATGGTTACGGCCATCCGTGGCCCCTTCAACCGTCAGCGCGTCGGCTTCGGCTTCAGTGATATAGATCCGCTCGCCCGCCAACTCCACATAGGACATGGCTTTGTCATGGTCGGTAAGGATCTTCACGCGGGTGGCTGGCAGGCTTTGTTCCTGGCCGTCCACGTCGAGCGTGAAGTAGCACAAATGGTTTTCGATGCGCAGGGGCATGGCGATCTCCTTTCTATGGGCTCTATCACGTTAGGCGACCCCTATGACAAGGGGTTCCAGGCAACTGACTGGCGGTCTGCGCTGTCCATCCTTTATCTATCCATAATAAAAGGAGCGCATCCATGGACGCCTGGTGGCATCAAGTGTGGCAAACCCTGCAAGCCGAATTCGCGGACATCGGCGATGCCCGGCAACTCACCCAAGTGACGGTGCGCCTGCTGATCGCCGCGATCCTGGGCGGCATCCTGGGTTTTGAGCGTGAGCACAAGGGCAAGGCGGCTGGCGTGCGCACCCATATGCTGGTTGCGCTTGGTGCGGCGCTGTTCGTGCTGGTGCCGCAGATGTCCGGCAACCAGGCGGACGCCATGAGCCGGGTGGTTCAGGGGGTGATTGCGGGTATCGGCTTCCTTGGCGCCGGCACCATCCTCAAGGGCAAGGAAGATGAAGAGGGCCAGCATGTGAAGGGCCTGACCACGGCGGCCGGGTTGTGGATGACCGCCGCCATTGGTGTGGCGGCGGGGATGGGGCGTGAATCGACGGCAGTACTCAGTACACTGCTGGCCCTGGCGGTGTTCAGCATCATGCCGAGAATCGTCAGATTGTTGGAAAAGTGATCCTGAGTCATACCGCGGATCAGGTCACGATGTTGCTTTGGCGTACCTCACCAAACACCTTGAGCAAAAAGGGGGCTTTGCCCGGCGCATCGGCGATGACAATTACGCTGGTGTTGGCGCTGGGCGAGTGATGGATCTGCATTTCACCGATTACTTCTGGAAACCGATCGACCGGCCGCAGCGACGTGTTCAGCTGCCGCTGGATGCCGGACAGGTCCAGTTTATCTCCCGATTTGAAATTGCGGACCTCGCTGGGGGCCTCCAGGGTAGATTCACTGGTAGCGTTGAAACTGTAGGTTGCAGCGCGAGTGTCGGCAGGCGATGAGTCCTGCGTTTCAGGCGCCGCCGATTGGTCGAGCTTTTCGTCGCTCAGGGACGAAGCTGCATCCGTGAGGGCTTTGGACTTGGTCTCCATTGCAGAAAAATTTTTGCTCAGAGCACCCAGTTCTTCGAGCCAATTTTTGTGATGGTCAACGGTGTTCCAGATGTCGCCGTCGAACGCGGCGGTAATGATTTCCAGAAGTTTGAGCCTCATTTTATCGGCCGCCTCATTGATCACCTGGTGCTTGGCAGACTCCAGGTTTGAATCAATATTTTTTTTGTCGAGCTTGTCCCTGATCTCTCGAAGTGTTTCGCGGTTTTTTTTCGCGTTGGCGCCCCTCGACATTAATTTGACATTCTCTGGGGTCAATGTGGTGTTGAACTGCTCAGTGATTGCGCGAGATTTCGGCGAGCTTGGATTGCGTTGTATCTCCTTGATGGTGTCTGGGGTCAATGCCGTATTCAGGTCGTCCAACTTATTCTTCGTCTCTACCTCCGACATAGAAGGTGAGGTGTTGGACTTCGTCGTTGGCGATAGAGGGGGATGGGGTGAGCGGTCAGGCGCCTTAGGGGAGGAGGACCAGTTCGGGCCGGCCTTTAGCAACGTATTTATTCGCTCGGGTGTCAGCGCCTGTTGATTGGAGACGGGATTGGAGGATGTGGGTGTTGTGACTGGAGCAGTGGGCGTTGATGGGGAGGTGATAGTCGACATGGGGCTACTCGTGATAAATGGGCTAAAGGCCAGGTGAAAAAAGGCTGAGCATTCACGCGAGATCAATATAAAAAGGAACAGTAAAACGAACATTCAGCCTTGACGTGGAACTTCGTAGGACTCCTCGTTTTTTTGTGTGCTCGAACACCAGGACGTCTAGGTGTTCGAGCAGGCCGTGTTCTTGCTCTGATGATTTAGACGATCACCGGAGGCAGGGTCGTCGGCGGCTCTTGCACGGGCGGTGGGTCGTTTTCCGGCGGCTCTCTCTCTGGAATGGGCGCCGGTTCACTGGGTGGCGTCGGTAGTGGCGGAGTGTCGATATTCGGATCTTCAGGTTCAGGTGGTATCGGGATATTCATCGGTGTGGCCTCCTTTGTGCTTTGCTCTAGCGGTGGACCGCTGCCTGGGGCAATTGATTCCCTGCCCAGCGGCGGCATATCCACCTGAACTTTTGCGGCGCGCCCAGGCTCGGACCTTATACGGCCACGCTCAGGGAAAGCGTCGCCGCCTTTGAATTCGGATCAAGCCAAGAGCGTCCACAGGGCGTAAGGGGAAGATGCTCGATGATTGCTGAAACACTGGCTCCAGAAGGCTCGATACTGCCGCTGTCGCAAGCGCTGTTGTTACCCAGGATCGCTATCGAAAGCACCATGCCGGTGATCGACAATGGTGAGTTCGCCGTCAAGGCTGTGGTCGGCCAGCGTGTCAATGTCACCAGCAAAGTGTTCGCTGATGGTCACGACAAGCTGGCGGTGCTGATCCGCTGGCGCGTGCTGGAGGAAGAAAGCTGGCACAGCGTGGTCATGACCGATGTCGGCAACGATGGCTGGGAAGGCGCGTTCACCGTCGCCCAACTCGGGCCGCATGAATACTGCATCGAGGCATGGATCGATACCTTCGCCAGCTTCTGCTATGAATTGCGCAAGAAACATGAGGCCGGGGTGCCGGTCAGCCTTGAATTGCAGGAAGGCCGCAGCCTGGTGTTGCAGGCTGCCGAGCGCAGTGACAACGAATTGCGCGACCGTTTGATGGTGTTGCACCACGAACTGTCGGGCCTGCTGGAAACCGAGCAGGTGGCGTTGTTCCTGCACGAAGACAGTGCACACCTGATGACCCAGGCCGATCATCGCGCGTATCTGAGCGTCAGCCCCGCCTACCCAATTGACGTAGAGCGTGAGGCGGCGCAGTTCGCCAGTTGGTATGAGCTGTTTCCCCGCTCGATCACCGATGATCCGGCCCGCCACGGTACATTCAACGACGTGCACTCGCGCTTGTCGATGATCCACGACATGGGTTTTGACGTGCTGTACTTCCCGCCGATCCATCCTATCGGCCGCAGCCACCGCAAGGGCAAGAACAACTCACTCACCGCAGGCCCCGATGATCCGGGCAGTCCGTATGCCATCGGCAGCGCGGAGGGCGGGCATGAGGCGATTCACCCGCAACTGGGCAGCCGTGAGGATTTCCGTCGCCTGGTCAAGGCCGCTGCCGACCACGGCCTGGAAATTGCCCTGGACTTCGCCATCCAGTGCTCCCAGGACCACCCATGGCTTGAACAGCACCCTGGCTGGTTCAACTGGCGCCCCGACGGCACGATTAAGTACGCCGAGAACCCGCCGAAAAAGTATCAGGACATCGTCAACGTCGATTTCTATGCGGCGGATGCGATTCCGGGCTTATGGACAGAACTGCGCGACATTGTGGTGGGCTGGGTGGAAGAGGGCGTGAAGACCTTTCGCGTCGACAACCCGCACACCAAGCCGCTGCCGTTCTGGCAATGGCTGATCAGCGACGTGCGTGCCAAGTACCCGGAGGTGATCTTCCTCGCCGAAGCTTTCACCACCCCGGCAATGATGGCGCGCCTGGGCAAGGTCGGCTATTCCCAGAGCTATACCTACTTTACGTGGCGCAACACCAAGGCTGAACTGAGCGAGTACCTCACTCAACTGAACCAATCGCCCTGGCGTGAGTGCTACCGCCCGAACTTCTTCGTCAATACGCCGGACATCAACCCGGGTTTCCTGCATGACTCCGGCCGCGCAGGCTTCCTGATCCGCGCTGCGCTGGCCACGATGGGCTCGGGCCTGTGGGGGATGTATTCAGGCTTTGAGTTGTGTGAGTCGGCGCCCGTGCCAGGCAAAGAAGAATACCTCGACTCCGAGAAGTACGAGATCCGCCCCCGCGACTTTACCGCCCCCGGCAACATCATCGCCGAGATCGCCCAGCTCAACCGCATCCGCCGCCAGAACCCGGCGTTGCACACGCACCTGGGGCTCAAGCTCTACAACGCCTGGAACGACAACATCCTGTACTTCGGCAAGCGCAGCGAGGACGGCAGCAATTTCATTCTGGTCGCCGTCAACCTCGACCCGCACAACGCCCAGGAAGCCCACTTTGAATTGCCGCTGTGGGAGATGGGCTTGCCCGACGATGCCCAGACCCAGGGCGAAGACTTGATGAACGGCCATCGCTGGACCTGGTACGGCAAGACCCAATGGACCCGGCTGGAGCCGCAGATGCCGTTCGGGATATGGCGCATCAGCACCCCCTGAGTGCTCGTTCCCACGCTCTGCGTGGGAACGCCTCACTTCGCTCTGCGTGGGAATGCCTCGCTTGACGCTCTGCGTCGCGCTTGGGACGCGGAGCGTCCGGGGCTGCATTCCCACGCGGAGCCTGGGAACGATCCTCGAGAACTTTGTATTTTCAGGAGTTTGCAATGGCCAAGAAACCCAAGGCAGCCACCTTCATCAAAGACCCGCTCTGGTACAAAGACGCGGTGATCTACCAGGTACACGTCAAATCCTATTTCGACTCCAACAACGACGGCATTGGTGACTTTGCCGGGCTGATCGCCAAACTCGACTACATTGCCGACCTGGGCGTGAACACCATCTGGCTGCTGCCGTTCTACCCGTCTCCCCGCCGTGATGACGGCTACGACATTGCCGAATACCGCGGCGTGCACAGCGACTACGGGACGATGGCCGACGCCAAGCGCTTTATTGCCCAAGCCCACCAACGCGGGCTGCGCGTGATCACCGAGCTTGTGATCAACCACACCTCCGACCAGCACCCCTGGTTCCAGCGCGCGCGCAAGGCCAAGCCGGGCTCGGCGGCGCGGGACTTTTATGTGTGGTCGGACGATGACCAGAAATACGACGGCACGCGCATTATTTTCCTGGACACCGAAAAGTCCAACTGGACCTGGGACCCGGTGGCCGGCCAGTACTTCTGGCACCGTTTTTACTCGCACCAACCGGACCTCAACTTCGATAACCCGCAGGTCATGAAAGCGGTGCTGTCGGTGATGCGCTATTGGCTCGACCTGGGCATCGACGGCCTGCGCCTGGACGCCATTCCCTATCTGATCGAACGGGACGGCACCAACAACGAAAACCTGGCGGAAACCCACAACGTCCTCAAGCAGATCCGCGCTGAGATCGATGCCCATTATCCCGACCGCATGCTGCTGGCCGAAGCCAACCAGTGGCCGGAAGACACGCAGCTGTACTTTGGGGATAGAAAGGGTGATGACGGCGATGAATGCCACATGGCCTTTCACTTTCCACTGATGCCGCGCATGTACATGGCGTTGGCCCAGGAAGATCGCTTCCCCATTACCGACATTCTGCGCCAGACCCCGGAGATTCCCGCCAACTGCCAGTGGGCAATTTTCCTGCGCAACCATGATGAGCTGACCCTGGAAATGGTCACCGACAAAGAGCGCGACTACCTGTGGAACTACTACGCCGCAGACCGCCGCGCCCGCATCAACCTGGGCATTCGGCGACGCCTGGCGCCGCTGGTGGAGCGCGATCGTCGGCGGGTGGAATTGCTCAACAGCCTGTTGCTGTCGATGCCGGGCACGCCGACCCTGTACTACGGCGATGAAATCGGCATGGGCGACAACATCTACCTGGGCGACCGTGACGGCGTGCGCACGCCCATGCAATGGTCCATCGACCGCAATGGCGGGTTTTCCCGTGCCGACCCGGCCAGCCTGGTGTTGCCGCCGATCATGGACCCGCAATACGGCTACCAGTCGGTCAACGTCGAGACCCAGGCCCAGGACCCGCATTCATTGCTCAACTGGACCCGGCGCATGCTCGCAGTGCGCAAGCAGTCCAAGGCGTTTGGTCGTGGCAGCTTGAAAATGCTCTCGCCGACTAACCGGCGCATCCTGGCTTACACCCGTGAATACACCGGTGAAGACGGCCACACCGAGATCATCCTGTGCGTGGCCAACGTGTCGCGCAGCGCCCAGGCGGCGGAGCTGGACCTGTCGGCCTTTGCCGGCATGGTGCCGGTGGAGATGCTTGGCGGTAATGCCTTCCCGCCGATCGGCCAGCTGAATTTCCTGCTGACCCTGGCGCCCTATGGTTTCTATTGGTTCGTGCTGGCAGCGGAAAACCAGATGCCCAGCTGGCATGTGGAACCGGCGCAAAGCATGCCCGACTTCACCACTTTGGTACTGAAAAAACGCATGGAAGAGCTACTCGAAGAACCTTGCCGCACCAGCCTGGAACATACGTCACTGCCCGCCTGGCTGCCCAAGCGGCGCTGGTTTGCCGGCAAAGATACGGCAATCGACACGGTGCACATCGCTTATGGCGTGCGTTTTGGCGACCCGCAGCATCCGGTGTTGCTCAGTGAGATCGAAGTGACCAGTGCCGGCCAGGTCAGCCGCTACCAACTGCCCTTGGGCTTCCTTGGCGAAGACCAGTTCACCAGCGCCTTGCCCCAGCAATTGGCGTTGGCCCGAGTGCGACGCACCCGCCAGGTAGGTTTGGTGACCGATGCCTTCAGCCTTGAGCATTTTATCCTTGAGGTGATCCAGGCCATGCAGGCCGGCACCGTGCTCAATACCCCTGACGGCGATCTGCGATTCGAGGCCACTCATCACTTGGCCGCATTGCAACTGACCCGTGAATCGCCGGTGCGTTACTTGTCCGCCGAGCAGTCCAACAGCTCGGTGGTGGTCGGTGAGAGTCTGGTGCTCAAGCTGATTCGCAAAGTCAGCGCCGGCGTGCACCCGGAGCTGGAAATGAGTGCGTACCTGACCGCCGCTGGCTACCCGAACATCTCGCCGCTGCTGGGCTTTATGAGCCGCCAGGACGGGCAGGGACAGGACAACTTGCTGATGATTGCCCAGGGTTACTTGAGCAATCAGGGCGATGCCTGGAGCTGGACCCAGAACAACCTGGAGCGGGCGATCCGCGATGAGCTGGCCGACGCGATCTCTGAACAGGAACAGCATTACAACGCCCTCGGGGAACTGGCAGATTTTGCCGGTTTGCTCGGTCAGCGCCTGGGTGAAATGCACCTGGTGCTGGGTGCGCCAACGGCCGACAAGGCCTTCAAACCCGAACCCACCACAATCAAAGACACCCAAGCCTGGGCCAAGGATGTCGGCGCCCAGATCGACCGTGCCTTGCAGTTGCTCAAGCTTAATCAAAGCCAATTGAACCCCGCCGACCAGGCGTTGGTCAGTGAATTACTGGCGCAGAAAAAAGCCATCGCGGCGCATGTCCAGGCGTTGGCCAAAGCCACGGTGGGCGGATTGCGCATTCGCGTCCACGGTGACTTGCACCTGGGCCAGGTATTGGTGGTCAAGGGCGATGCCTACTTGATCGACTTCGAGGGCGAACCGGCGCGACCGCTGCATGAGCGACGCGGCAAACACAGCCCTTATAAAGATGTGAGCGGTGTGCTGCGTTCCTTTGATTATGCCGCGGCCATGGCGCTGAATGTACAAGGGGTGGATCACACGCCAGAAGCGAACGCTGCGCGCAAACGCGTGACCGACCGCTACCTGAATGAAGCCCGCGTAGCATTTACCCAGGCTTACCAGGCCGCTGCGTCTACACTGGCGCATGACTGGCAGGATGCCAACGGCCAAGACGCAGCGCTGACCTTGTTCAGCTTGGAAAAGGCCGCGTACGAAGTGGCCTACGAAGCAGAAAACCGCCCGACTTGGCTGCCGGTGCCCCTGCAAGGGCTGCACGGCTTGTTGAGCGGGCTGACACCTATATCTAAACCTGTACGCGGTGGGGAGACGTCATGAGTTTTACACAGAGAGAACCGCTGCAGCCCAAGTTGACTGCATTGCCGGCGTCCAAGGACGTCGATGCGCTGGTGCGCGCCGAGCACCCCGATCCCTTTTCGATCCTGGGGCCCCATGATGACGAGCAGGGCGGCCAGTTTATCCGTGCGTTCCTGCCCGAGGCCCTGAGTGTCCAGGTACTGGCGCGTGACACAGGTGAGCCGTTTGGCAGCCTCGATGCCACCCAGGTGCCAGGCCTGTTTATTGGGCACTTCAGCACTCGCCAGCCCTACCTGCTGAAAATCCAGTGGGCCGGCGGTGAGCAGATCACCGAAGACCCCTACAGCTTCAGCCAATTGCTGCTGGGGGAAATGGACCTGTACCTGTTTGCCGAAGGCAATCATCGTGACCTGGGCAACTGCCTGGGGGCTCAGGTGGTCAGCGTCGATGGCGTGCAAGGCGTGCGCTTTGCCGTGTGGGCGCCGAACGCACGGCGGGTTTCGGTGGTGGGCGACTTCAATATCTGGGACGGGCGCCGCCACCCGATGCGCCTGCGTCATCCATCGGGGGTGTGGGAAATCTTTATCCCGCGCCTGCAACCGGGCGCGGCCTACAAGTATGAAATTCTCGGTGCCCACGGCATTCTGCCGCTCAAGGCCGACCCTGTGGCGCTGGCCACCCAACTACCGCCGGACACCGCCTCGAAGGTCGCCGCACCTTTGCAGGTGGATTGGCAGGACCATGAGTGGATGCAATCGCGGGGAGACAAGCAGAAAGCCACCGCGCCGTTGTCGATCTACGAGCTGCATGTGGGGTCCTGGCAGTGCGAGCTGGACGAGGCCGGTGAAGTGGCTCGGCAATATGGCTGGCGCGAATTGGCCGAGCGGCTGATTCCTTACGTTCAACAATTGGGCTTCACCCATATCGAACTGATGCCGATCATGGAGCACCCCTTTGGTGGCTCGTGGGGTTATCAAGCGTTATCCCAGTTTGCCCCCAGCGCGCGCTTTGGCTCGCCGGAAGACTTCGCCTGGTTCGTCAATGCCTGCCATCAGGCCGATATCGGCGTGATCCTTGATTGGGTGCCAGCGCATTTCCCCACCGATACCCACGGCCTGGCGCAATTTGACGGTACCGCGCTGTACGAATACGCCAACCCGCTGGAAGGTTTTCACCAGGACTGGGACACGCTGATCTACAACCTGGGCCGCACCGAGGTCCACGGTTTCATGCTCGCGTCGGCCTTGCACTGGCTCAAGCATTTCCACGTGGACGGCCTGCGTGTGGACGCAGTGGCCTCCATGCTGTATCGCGATTATTCGCGCAAGGCCGGTGAATGGGTGCCCAACCGTCATGGCGGCCGCGAGAACCTGGAAGCCATCGATTTCTTGCGGCACCTGAACGACGTGGTTGCCCTTGAAGCGCCGGGCGCGTTGGTAATTGCCGAGGAGTCCACGGCCTGGCCCGGCGTCAGCCAGCCGACCCAACAGGGAGGCCTGGGCTTCAACTACAAATGGAACATGGGCTGGATGCACGACTCCCTGCATTACATCCAGCAAGACCCGGTGTACCGCGCCCATCATCACAACGAGCTGAGTTTCGGGCTGGTGTACGCCTGGTCGGAGCGCTTTATCCTGCCGATTTCCCATGATGAGGTGGTGCACGGCAAGCACTCGCTGATCGACAAGATGCCCGGCGACCGCTGGCAGAAATTTGCCAACCTGCGCGCCTACCTCAGTTTCATGTGGATGCACCCCGGCAAGAAGCTGCTGTTCATGGGCTGCGAATTTGGCCAATGGCGCGAGTGGAACCACGACCAGCAACTGGATTGGTATTTGCTGCAATACCCCGAGCACCGTGGGGTGCAGAAGCTGGTTGGCGACCTGAACCGCCTGTACCGCGAAGAACCGGCGTTGCACGAACAGGACGATGCGCCCCAGGGCTTCCAATGGCTGATCGGTGATGACGCGATCAACAGCGTCTACGCCTGGCTGCGCTGGAGCAAGGGTGGCAAGCCGGTGTTGGTGGTTGCCAACTTCACCCCGGTGCCCCGTGAAGGCTACGCAGTCGGTGTGCCGTTTGGTGGGCGTTGGAGTGAGGTGATCAACAGTGATGCCGATACCTACGCCGGCTCCAATTACGGGAATGGCGGAGCCGTGTTTACCCAGGATGAGCCGCGCCATGGGCAACCGGTGTCGTTGTCTTTGAACCTGCCGCCCCTGGGCGTGCTGATTTTGCGACCTCAAGAGCCTGAAACGCTCTAGCGCGGCGTATGCCGCTGTTCGGCTTGCTGGCAAGGTGCCACAATGGCGCCTTTGCCGTCGCCGGTCAAACAGGCCAACCCCATGAATAACCTTGGGCAAGATCAGGGTCACCTCATCGAAGAGCAGGTGCGAACCGACCGTTTGCACCAGCTGTTTCGTCAATCATTCTCGGCGATCTTCGGCAGCTACCTGGGCGCCGTCATGCTCTGCTGGCTGTGCTGGGATCGGTTCGATCATCAGGTCATCCTGGTGTGGTTGGTACTGTTGGCGGGCTCGTCATTGGTGCGCCTGCATCTGTTCGTGCAATGGTTTCGCTGCCCTGACGCGGCGCGCACGCCCGCCCGTTGGGAACGCCGCTACTGGGTCACGCTGATGCTGTCGGCGGGTATCTGGGGCGGCGGGGCGCTGGCGGTGATGCCGGTCGATGACCGCTTATCCCAGGTGCTGGTGATGCTGTTTACCGTGGGCATGTCGGTCAGCGCGGTGTCCTGTTATTCAGCCTATCGCTACATGACGCTGGGCTCGATGGCGCTGGTGTTGCTTCCCTGTACGGTATGGATGCTGTTTCAGCCTTCGCCGATGCAGGTCGGCGTGGCGTTGGCGGTGCTGGTGTTTGCTTCGTTTGTGGCCGGTGCCACGCGCAAACTCTCCGATGCCCTGGAAAAAGCCTTTCGCCTGACGAGGCAAATGGAACGCGCTCATCATATTTCCACCCGCGCCGCTCAGACCGATGAACTGACCGGGCTGATGAACCGTCGGGCGTTCTACGAACAGGCTCAGTTGCTGTATGCCCAGTGCCTTCGCGAGCAGCAGCCGTTGTGTGCATTGATGATGGACATGGACCACTTCAAAGCCATCAATGACACCTACGGCCACCAGGCCGGCGACCAGGTGTTGCGTCAGATTGGCGCGGTGATCAGCGCGTCCTTTCGCCAGACCGATATCTACGGTCGCCTGGGGGGCGAGGAGTTTGCAGTGCTGCTGCCCAATACCTCATTGGAGACCGCACGCAGCATTGCCGAGCAGTTGCTCCAGACGATTTATCACTTGCCCGCCGACCCGGTACAAGGGGTGAGCGCAAGCTTGGGCGTGGCATCGACCCACGCTCAGCCTCTGGATTTGAACGGCTTGATGAACAGCGCCGACAAGGCCCTGTACCAGGCCAAGGCATCGGGCCGCAATCAGGTGGCGGTTGTCGACTGATCCTTGCTCATCGCCTTTGCCAGCACTCGCGCAACCTGGTCGGCGGAGTAGGGCTTGGCGAGGAACTCAAAGCCTTCATAGCCGCTGTCCGCCAGTTCCTCGCTGTAGCCGGAGACGAGTACCACGGGCAGGTCCGGGCGGCGCTGGCGCAGTAGCTTGGCCATGGCCACGCCGGTCATGCCGGGCATCACCACGTCGGAGAAAATCGCATCGAACCCCTGGACGTCTGTGCCGGCGAGGTTCAGCGCCTGTTCGGCATTGGTCGCCCACGTGGTCTGGTAACCCAGGTCCTTGAGGATCTGGCTGGCGAAGCGTCCTACCTCAAGGTTGTCCTCGACGATCAGCACGTGCTGATGAGCAGCCTCTTGCGGCGCTGGCAAGTCTGTATGCGGGTCTTGATCCGGCGCCGCTTCGCCTTCGACCTGCGGCAGGTACAAGGTAAACACCGTACCCTGGCCAAGGGTGCTGGCCACATCGATATTGCCGCCTGACTGCTTGGCAAAGCCGAATACCTGCGACAGGCCAAGGCCCGTGCCTTTGCCCACGGCCTTGGTGGTGAAGAACGGCTCGAAGATGCGTTCGAAGGTATCGCTGGGAATCCCGGTGCCGGTATCGGCCAGAGAAATGGCGATGTAGGGCATGCACGACTCGGCATCCCCGCGAATACGTGGCAGCGTTTGCTCGCTGGCGACTTTGAGGGTCAGGGTACCCTGGCCGTCCATCGCATCGCGGGCGTTGAGGGCGATGTTGATCAGCGCGGTTTCGAACTGGCTTGGGTCGATGCGTGCATAGCAGGGCCGATCGGGCAATTGCACCTGCACATGAATGCGTGCGCCGGTGACGCTTTCGAGCATCTCGCCGATGTTCTGCACGCGCTGGCCGACATCGAACACCTGCGGGTTCAATGGTTGGCGACGGGCAAAAGCGAGCAGTTGGCTGGTGAGCTTGCTGGCCCGCTCCACCGTGTCGGACACCGCGCACATATAACGTTGCCGACGCTCTTCGGACAGGCCCGGTTGGCGCAGGAAATCAACGGATGAGCGGATAATGGTCAGCAGGTTATTGAAGTCATGGGCGACGCCACCGGTCAGTTGGCCGATGGCCTCAAGTTTTTGTGACTGGCGCAGTGCAGCTTCGGCTTCGGCCAGCGCACGGGTACGCTCATTCACGCGCTGCTCCAGGCTGGCATTGAGTTCCGCATAGGCGGCCAGGCCCTTACGCACGGCGGCGTCGGCACGCACGCGCTCGATATGCGCCCATGAACGTTCGGTGACTTCGCCCAACAGCGCGATGTCGTAGGACGACCAAAAACGCGGCACTTTGTCGTGTACGGCCATCAGTGCGGTGAGCCGCCCGTCTTTGATCAAGGGCATGCAAATGGTGGCCGTCACACCGAGTGCCTGGAAGCTCGCGGCGTCATGGGGCGGCAGCTCGATCAGATTATTGCGTATCACCAGTGGCTCGCCGGCACGCAGGCAGTTGACCGCGCATTCGCCAAACGCCGCCAGGCTGTAATGGCCGATGATGCTCGGCGAGCCTTGCGCCGACCAGTCGCCTCGAATGGTAAAGCCATCTTCATCCTCGTCCATGTCGGCGTAGGCACAGATGGACACCTGCAGATGTTCGGCCAGCAGGCGAGTCGTAGACGTCAGGATGGTTTCGGCGTCGGTAGCGTTGGTCACGCTATTGCTAATGGCGTCCAGCACTTCAAGACGACGGGCGAGGAACACCGTGGCAGTGGTTTCGGTCACCGTGTCGAGCAAACCGACCACTACACCTTGGGCATTGCGAATCGGGCTGTAGCAGAAGGTGAAATAGGCTTGTTCCGGCGCTTCGTTGCGTTGGATCAACAGCGGGAAGTTTTCGATATAGGTGGCGTGCCCATCGAACGCGGCGTCGGCGATAGGGCTGATATCGTCCCACACCTCGTGCCAGATCTCGTTGAACGGGCGGCCCAAGGCGTCGGGTTTGCTACCCAGGATCGGCGTGAACGCGTCGTTGTAGAGGGTAATCAACTGAGGCCCCCAGACGATGGCCTGGGGGAAACTCGACGCGAAGCACAGCGCAACGGTTGTCTTCAACACATCGGGCCAGTGTTCAAGTGGCCCCAGGGGCGTACTGGCCCAATCGTGCTGACGAACCCGCTCTGCCATTTCGCTGCTGCCTTGCAGCCAATTCATCATGGGGTTCACACCTTGCTTGCTACGTACTGTTTAGCTTTGAAGAGTCATACCGACTAGCAACAGACCGGAATGACCGCATTCAGTTCAGCGCGATTATCTCCCTGATAGCACTTTGATTTCACTGTCTATTTGCACGCCGTCATTATTGGCCGGTTGGGCCGGCGCCCAACCTTATTGCGTGCCGAATAAGCCCGTCCAATAGATGCCCGCGTCACTCTTGGGGTCCATGGCGTAGGCAGCACCCAATTCGCGAAACTGCGGGTTCATCAGGTTGGCGCAGTGGCCGGGGCTGGCGAGCCAACCGTCGACGACCTTGCGCGGCGTGTCGAGGCCGGCGGCGATGTTTTCGCCGATATTCTTCGCGATATACCCCGCCAACTCGGCGCGGTCACCCGGCGTGCGGCCGTCGGGGTCCAGGTGGTCGAAGAAATTGCCGTTGGCCATGTTGCGGGTATGGCTGTTGGCTGCGCCGGCCAGGGTGTCGTTCCACGACAGGGGCGCCGTGGCGGTGAACGCCTGGGTGCCACACTGGCGCGGCTCGGCACGGGCGGTGTTGATCAGGTCGAGCAGTTTTCTGCCTTCGGTCTGCCAATCGCCCAGGCCGCTGGTCACCAACGGGCGAGCCAGCACGATGCGCCAGTCCTGGCCGCTGTTGCTGACGCCGATGTCGACAAATTGCGGGTCGAGCACTACGCGGCAAAAGCTTTCGCGCACCGCTTTCATCGCGGCCTCGGCATCCTTGGGCCCGGACAGGCTGATGGCCTGCACATTCACCATCGGGTAGGCAGCGCGCGCCAGCGACTGCTGCAAATCGCCGACATTGGAGGCCGGCAACACCAGCCGCGTGTCGCTGGTCAGCGGCGGAAGCTCCTGGGAACCCTGGTCACCGCAGCGTTGCACCTGGCTGCGGTATTGGTTGATCTGTTGGACTAACTGACTTTCTTCATTCGCCATCGCGCTGGCGCAGAACACCGTAGTGGCGGCCAGCGTCGTAAGACCCATCATCAATGACAGAACGCGCATGGACGTTACCCTTGAGCTTGAAAGTGCCCATGATGCGCGATCCAGGTGCATCCATGCACCCGTTGGTCCGAACTTTTTTTGCTCAGTTCTTGAATGTCGAGTGTTTCGCGCCCTGATCGCAGAGGGCAAACACCACCACCAACAAGGCAGAAATCGCGAGGATCACCACCACGCCATCGGTGGAGTGGGTGGCCGAGGCCGCTACCATCGACAGCGCGCCCAGCGGTGCCAGGCCACCGGCAATGGCGGTGCCGATCTCCCGCCCGGTGCCAAAGCCCGATGAGCGCGTTTGCGTCGGGAACTGCCGGCTCAGGAACGAACCCTGGGGGGCGAACATCATCGGCGCGAGGATTCCGGTGCCCACCCCGATGGCGAGGTAAATCATCAGGCTTTCACCACTGTTGAGCAGGGCCAGGAACGGGTAGGCGAACAACAGCGAGCACAGCCCGCCGAGCATCAACACGGTCTTGCTGCTCCACTTGTCACACAGCCAGCCGAAGCAGGGCACGGCGACGATGGCCACCAGGCTGGCGATGGTCACCGACAGCGAGGTGACATGCACGTCCACGCCTTTGAATTGGGTCAGGTACGCCAGGGAGAAGGTCTTGAAGATGTAGCTCAGGGCGTTGTAGCCAATCGCGACAAAAAACACCACGGCGAGGCCCTTGAGGTCATTCTTGAACAAGGCTTTGAGAGGCGATGGCTTGGCCTTGGCTTTTTCTGTGCTCAGCGCTTCGAACTGTGGGGTCTCCGGAATGCTGTTGCGCACCCACAGGCCGACGCCTACCAGCACGATGCTGCAGATAAACGGAATGCGCCAGCCGCCGGCCAGCAGGAACTCGTTGCCGTTGATGGTCAGCAGGTAAATAGTCAGTGAGGACAGCAACAGGCCCAGGTTCAGGCCCAGTGCCGGCCAGGCGCCCTGGCTGCCACGCTTGCCTTGGGAGGCATGCTCGTAGGAGGTGACTGCCGCGCCCGACAACTCGGCACCTGCGCCCAGGCCCTGGATGATGCGGATAAACACCAGCAGGATCGGGGCCCAGATGCCGATGGAGGCGTAGCTGGGGATCAAGCCGATCAAGGTGGTGCACACGCCCATCAGGCAGAAGGTCAGCACCAGCACTTGCTTGCGCCCGAACTTGTCGCCCAGGTAGCCAAACAGGATGCCGCCGAAGGGGCGGGCGATAAAGCCGATGGCAAAGGTCGAAAAGGCCATCAGCGTGGCGGTCTTCGGGTCGCTGTTATCGAAGAAGATCTTCGAAAACACAATCGCCGCCATGGTGGCGTACAGGTAAAAGTCATACCACTCCAGCATCGAGCCGAAGATGGTGGCGGCGGCTACTTTGCGTAGGCGCTTGCGGGTTTGTTCGGGCGTTTCGGTACCGGGAATGGAGGCGGATGCCGACATGCTGGACTTCCTTCTGGGTCTTTGTAGTTATTGTTGGGTGAGCGGGCGGTGCGGTCTTACTGGGGCTGGAACAGGCGGTCGGCGATCATCGCGCCGATGGGCATGGCTGAGGTGGCGGCCGGTGAGGGCGCATTGCACACATGCAGCATTCGTGAGGTTTGGGCGAACAGAAAGTCGTGCACCAGGCTGCCGTCGCGCATTACCGCCTGGGCACGGATGCCGGCCTCGTAGGGCAGCAGGTCATCGAGGGTCAGGGACGGGCAGTACTTGCGGCACTGCTCCAGGTAGCCGGACTTGAACAACGAGTTCTTCATCTCGGTGGTGCCGGAGCCGAGGTTTTGCCACAGGGTTTTCCAGAAACCCGGGAAGCTGGCGTACTGCGCCACGTCGCGCCAGTTCACCGAAAACTTGCGGTAGTTCTCGCGGCCCAGGCCCAGCACGGCATTCGGGCCGACGGTGACGCTGCCGTCGATCATGCGGGTCAGGTGCACGCCGAGGAAGGGCAGCTCCGGGTCGGGGATCGGGTAGATCAGATGGTTGACGATGTTGTTCTTGGCGGCGGGCAGGCGGAAGTACTCGCCCCGAAACGGGATGATCTGATGGTCGATACGGATGCCGGCCAGGCGGGCCAGGCGGTCTGACTGCAAGCCGGCGCACACCACCAAGTGGCGGGCCTGCCAGGTCTCGCCCTCGGTGTTGACGGTGACCGTATCGGTGTTTTCGTGGATGGCAGTGACGGTGCGTTCCAGGCAGATCTGCCCACCGCTGCGACGAATCACCTGGGCCATGGTCTCGCACACCTGGCGGTAATCGACAATCCCGGTGGCATCGAGAAACAAGCCGCCGAGGCCGACGATGTTCGGTTCACGCTGGCGCAGTTGTTCGGCATTCAAGCGCTCGACCTGCATGCCGTTGAGCTGGGCACGGGCGTACAGCGCTTCCATGCGTTGCATTTCAAGCGGACTTGAGGCCACCAGCAGCTTGCCGCACACCTCGAATTTGATCCCGTGTTCGCGGCAGAACTGCTTGGTGGCTTCGGCGCCGCGCTTGCACAAATCGGCCTTGAGGCTGCCGGGTGCATAGTAGATGCCGGCATGGATCACGCCGCTGTTGTGGCCGGTCTGGTGCTTGGCCAGCACCGTCTCTTTTTCCAGGATCACCAGCGACGCGCCAGGTTGGCGCTTGAGCAGCTCCATGGCGGTGGCCAGGCCGACGATGCCGCCACCGATAATGCAAAAGTCATGAATCATTGCAGAAGTACCTAGGCTGTACATTTCAGTCTGCTTATCAGGTTGTCAGACTAATGTTTTTGTTAAAAAAATGGCGTGTCCGCGGACACGCTGCAAACAAGGTGGATCAGTTCGTGGTCGGTAATTCCAGTTGCAGGCGTCGCGCCGCGGCACGCAGGTGCGCCTCGGCACTGGCGGCGGCGCGTTGGGCGTCGCCGTCGGCAATGGCCTGGTAGAGCTGTTGATGTTCCTGGGTGGCATCGGCCGAACCGGTGGCAAAGCGCGACGCCGAGTTCTCCCACGCGGTTTTACGCGCACTGGCCAACTGGCTCCTGAGGAAGTCATGGAAGGCCACGAAGTAGTCATTCTTGCTGGCGTCGGCAATGGCACGGTGGAATTCCACATCGGCCAGGGCTGCGGCTTCTAAGTCGTCGCGGTTGTCCTGCATGGCCTGCAACGCGCTTTTCATGCGCTGCAGGTCGGCGCTGTCGCGGCGCTGGGCGGCAATCGAAGCGGCCTGGGTTTCGATCCACAGGCGCACTTCGAACATCTGCGCCAGGTCAGGTCGTCGCCCGTTGGGCTGCGGAAACCGAAACACCGTGCCCGCAGGGGTCTGCGAAATAAACGAGCCCAGGCCACGGCGGGCGGTGAGCACACCGTCGGCCTTGAGCTGGGCAATGGCTTCACGCACCACGGAACGGCTGACGTTGAGTTGTTCGGCCAGTTGCTGTTCGGTCGGCAGGCGCGACTCCGGGGCCAGTTGGCCGGATTCGATTTCTGCGCGAATGGCGCTGACAACCCGTACGACAAGCGAATCGGGGCGCTGGAGCTCAAGCATGGGAAAACCTTGGTGATCAGGTTGTCAGACAATAGTCGTTACGATTTTAGCTTGTCAATATTTGTCTGCTTCGCGCTGGCCAGGGAATGCCCACGTCTCCAGGCGATCAGCACCGCCAGTAACAGCAAACCTACCGCCATGGTGAAGGTCGCGTGCAGGCCGGCAGCCACCGCCTGGGGCGCGGCGAGGCTGACATCCGGGGTGGCGCGGGCGAACACCGCGCCGAGGGCCGAGGCGCCGAAAATCAGGCCCAGGTTCCGTGACAGATTCAGCAGGCCGGACACTGTGCCTCGGCGTGTCGCCTGTATATCGCTCATCACCGCCGTGTTGTTGGCCGCCTGGAACAGGCTGTAGCCGGCCGTCAACACGATCAGGCCCGCGAGATAAACGCCAAGCCCGGACGCCTGCGACAGCAACAGGGCCCCGCACAGCATCACGCTTAGCCCCACGAGGGTCAGGCGTTGGCTGCCAAGGTGATCGGTCAGGTAACCCGCCGGTACACCGGTCACCGCCGCGACCGTTGGCCCGACGGCCATGGCCAAGCCCATCCAGGCGGGATCGAGGCCCAGGCCACGTGACAGGTAGAACGGCCCCACCACGAACGTGGCCATGATCACCGCCGACACCAGGGCACTCATGGCCAGGCCGGCGCGCAACGGCGCATCGCGCAGGGGCGCCCAGACTGTATCGCCTGGCCAAGCGTCGCGGCGGTGAGCATCTACCGGCAAATAACGGTAGGCGAAGGCGGCAGCCACACCCGCCAAGGGCAGGCCGATCAAAAACAGCGCGCGCCAGCTCCACAGGCTGAGCAATACCCCGCCGACACTCGGACCCATGGCCGTGCCGAGTGCCGACAGGGTGCCCAGCAGGCCCATGACTCGGCCGGTATTCTCTTTCGTGACAGTGTCACCCACCATGCCCAGGGTCATCGCCATCATGATCGCCGCGCCCAGGCCCTGGAATGCCCGTGCGCCGATCAGCCAGGGCAGGGTTGGCGCGGCGGCACACCCGGCGCAGGCCAGGGCAAACACCAGCAACCCGGCCAGCAGCAAGCGCCGGCGCCCCAGACGGTCGCCCAGGCGCCCGGCGCTGACAATCACGGCGGTGATGGCCAGCAGGTAGGCGAGCACCACCCACTGCACGGCCTGAAACGAGGCACCGAAGGCGTGCGCCACGCTGGGCAGGCCGACATTGGCGATGCTGGTGCCCAGGGCGGCCAGCAACATGGACAGCGACAAGGCGACCAGGCCGCCGCGTGTGGAGGTTTGCATGCGCGTTTCCTTGAGTGAATGCACCTGTCACAAATCTACGGCGTCGCCTAACATGGCGGAAGACGCATGGCTTGCAGGTTATAGCTGCACCCAACGCCTGATCAGGAGCCCGCATGCCCGACCTCAATTTACTCATCACCCTCGACGTGTTGCTTGCCGAAGGCAGCGTCGCTCGCGCCGCCCAGCGCCTGCGCCTGAGCCCTTCGGCAATGAGCCGGGCCCTGGCGCGTTTGCGTGCGGCCACGGGCGATCCGCTGCTGGTACGTGCCGGGCGCGGCCTGGTGCCGACGCCCCGGGCGTTGCAATTGCGCGAACAGGTTAGCCAACTGGTGCAGGACGCCCATGCGGTATTGCGCCCGGCGCACACCCTGGACTTGGGTGAGGTGGTGCGTACCTTCACCCTGCGCACCAGTGAGGAGTTCGTCGAACGCTTCGGCCCTGCATTGCTCGCGCGTATCGCCCAGGAGGCTCCAGGGGTGCGCTTGCGTTTCGTGCACAAGAGCGACAAGCACAGTGCGCTGCTGCGCGACGGTGGCGTCGACCTGGAAACCGGTGTGGTCGATGTCTGCGCCAGCCCGGAGGTGCTGACCCAGGCGCTGTTCCGTGATCGCCTGGTGGGCGTGGTGCGCGAGGGCCATGCTCTGAGCCGCGGCCCCTTGAGCGCAGCGCGTTTCGCCCAGGGACAACATGTCTACGTGTCGCGGCGCGGCCAGGACCGTGGCCAGATCGATGAGGCCCTTGAGGCGCAAGGTCTGGTTCGGCAGGTCAGCATCGTGGTCGCCGGTTTCAACACGGCCATCGCCCTGGCGCGTGATACCGACCTGATCGCCAGCGTGCCTGAGCGCTATATCACAGTGCCGCCTCGAGGCTTGTATTGCTTTGAGCTACCGGTGACATTGCCGCCATTTACCGTGGCGATGCTGTGGCACCCGCGACAGGACGCCGACCTGGCCCATCGCTGGCTGCGCGCGTGTTTGCGCGAGGTGTGCGGGCCATGAGCGGCGCGCAACAGGTACAATCGCCGCTGCCTTGACGCGAAACCCCAGGAATTTGCATGTTCAGCCTTACCCGCTACACCACGCCGTGCCCCGAACCGGTCAACAGCCAGATCCTGCAGATGGTGGTGGACAACCTCACCGATATCAGCAGCGTAGCGCTGGCACCGAGCAACCTGCTCTACAACATCTACCAGTACGCCATCGGGTTTGAGGTACACCTGTACCTTGAGGCGTTGAATGGCGAAAAGGGCATCGCCGTCGAGTTGGTCGTGGCGATGGAAGACGAGACGGTGGTGGGCTTTTGCCTGTACCTGCCGGTGAAGGATGACCCGAACGCGTGTGGCATCGCGTTTATGGCGGTGCAGGCCGGCTTTCGTCGCCAGGGTGTGGCACGCAGCATGCTGGACGAGGTGTTGGCGCGTTATCCCCACGCCGAACTGGCCTGTGCGGTAGAGAAGGTTGCGGTGTTCGAAGCCATGGGTTTCCAGGTACGCGGTGCGCGTGGCACCCAGGTCGTGATGAACACCCGCAACTACGGCACCGATGGGCTGATGGGCGTGTTGGATGTGGCTTCAATCTACAGCTCGCTGGAAGTGCGGCAGATCCACACCTACCTGCTGCAAAAACACGGCAAGCGCGCCATGGTCGATGCGGAGAAACAGCGTGATCGGCACTTGGACCAGTTGACGCGCAAGGCGCAACTGTTCGTCCAGGGCCGTCTGCCTACGGCCTGACGCGCTTGACCATCCCGAGGATAGTCTCCAGCAGTTCCTGCTGAGCTTCCTCGCGGCTGATCTCGCCATTGGCCGCCGCATGGGACAGGGCTTCCGCCGCGCCGAGCATGGCGCGCAACCCGGCCTGGGAAATACTGCCGCCGTGGGTGAAGGGCGACAGCGCGTCTCTGCACTTATCGAGGAAGATCGCCTCGTATTCGCGCTTGGACGCTTCCAACTCCGGTGAACCGCTCAAGGCGGCAATCACCCCGGGGATTTCCCGACCTTGCAACAACACACAATCGACATACGACGACGCGATAACCCACGCGCGGTCCTCAAGCGTCGCCTTGCTGGTGGCGATGGCATCGGCAAACACCTGGTCCTGGCGCTCGTCGAAGTCTGCATACAGCGCGGCCAGCAACCCCGCGCGTGTAGCGAAGTGGTCGTACACCACTGGTTTGGTGACGCCCGCCAGCTCGGCCAGGCGGCCCAGGGTCAGGGCGTCGGTGCCTTCGTCACGCACCAATTGCCAGGCGACGTCGAGTAACTGGCGCAGGCGATCTTCACGGGACAAACGACGACGGGGGGCAGGGGAATCATTGCTTGACATGCTTATATACCAAAAGTAACTTATTCGACGTAACTTACTAAAAGTAGATTAAGCCGAAACGGAGTCAAAGTCATGCACGCACTGATCGTTGTTGCCCATCACGACCCGCAATCCCTCACCCACAGCGTGGCCGCCGAGGTGGGCACGGGCTTGAGCGCCTCTGGCCACACCTTTGAAATAGCCGACCTTGCCGCTGAAGGGTTCGACCCACGCTACAGCGCGGCCGACCATCGGGTGCACCGTACTCGGGCGACGCCGCCAGCCGACGTGGTGGCCGAGCAGGCCCGCATCGATCGCGCCGACGCGCTGGTGCTGGCATTCCCCATCTACTGGTGGTCAATGCCGGCATTGCTCAAGGGTTGGGTCGACCGCGTATTCGTCAATGGCTGGGCGATTGATTACGGCCCCGATACACCGGTGCAGAAGAAACTAAGGCATTTGCAGGTGCATCTGCTGGCCCTGGGTGGGGCTGATGACAGTGCCTTTGAGCGACACGGTTATGCCAAGGCCATGAATACCCAGATCGACTACGGCATCTTTGATTATTGCGGGGCGCGGGTACTCACTTCCGAGTTGTTGTTGGACTCGGAAAGTGGCACGGCCCAGGCGCATTTGCACAAGGCCCGGGCGGTGGGGCAGGGGTTGTTTGAGCGTGAGGCCGTCGCGGGATAATTCAAGCGTCGCGAAACAGGTCGTGGGCGTCCAGCAAGCGGTAGGCAATCTCTGGTTTTTTCTCCAGGCCGCGGCGAATGGAGGCGGGGATCGACTGGCGAGTCTTGCGGCACATGCCCGGCAGTTCGTCGATGACGATCTGGATCCCGCGCATGCTTTTGACCTCGGTATGCCCGGGCGCGATGTGGACGCGGATGCCCAGTTGGTCGTACATCCGCTGTTGCAGGTGTTCGAGGTCTTGCAGGCTCTTGAGGTTCTCCAGGCGCGCCAGCAGGATTTTTTCCTGCTGGCGCGTCAGTTGAAGAATGCGCAGATCAGCGCCGGGAGCTTCCAGCAGTTGTTCACGGTTGCAGACACAGGCGCCGGGTGGGCAGGGTTGGCGAAGGGTCATTGACGCTCCCGGCAAGGTTCAGTTGTAGGAGCGAGCTTGCTCGCCCCTACAGGTTTGTGTGTCAGTAGCTCAAGTGAACGCCCAGGCTGGCCAGCGCTTTCCAGTAGTCAGGGTAGGTCTTGGCTACGCAGTCCGGGTCTTGGATGCGAATGCCCGAGACTTTCAGCCCGGCCAGGGCAAAGCACATGGCGATGCGATGGTCGGCGTGGGTGTCGATCAGTGCGGTGCAGGCGGTGCCAGCCAAAGCGGGGTCGCTGGCAACCAGCAAGTCATCACCCTCGATGGTCGCCAGGCTCGGGCGAATTTCGTTGAGGCCATCGTGCAGCGCCTGCACGCGGTCACATTCCTTGACGCGCAGGTTCGCCAGTTCAGTGAAGCGCACCGGGGTGTTGTTGAACGCGGCGAGCACCGCCAGGGTCGGGATCGCATCCTGCATTTGTGAACCCACCACCGTGGCCTGCATGTTCGGGAATTGCGCGATCACGGCCTGGGCCTTGGCGTCGGGCTGGGTGAAATCCTGTGGGGCTACACCAATATCGATACGGCCACCGGTCAGTACTTCTGCGGCCCACAGGTAAGTGGCGGCGGAAGCGTCGGGTTCGATCAGGTAGTCATGGGCGGTATAGCCGGTGGGGGCCACGCGCCAGGTGGTGTCGTCCACGGCGTCGACCTGGGCCCCGAACGCACGCATGCAATCGAGGGTCAGGTCCACGTAGCCACGGGCGCCAATGTCCTTGCCGGTCAGCGCCACTTCAATCGGCGCTTCGCCGCACGCCGCCAGCATCAGCAGGGCCGATACGTACTGGCTGGACAAACCTGCGTCAATCTCAAAACGCCTGGCCTGGACCTTGCCCGCGCCGTGCACGGTTACCGGTGGGCAACCGGTGGGGCTGTCGACCTGGATGCCGTTCTGGCCCAGGGTGGCCAGCAGCGGGCCGATCGGGCGTTTTTGCATGTACTCGTCACCGTCCAGTACCACGGTGCCTTGCACGGTAGCGACGGCAGCCGTGAGAAAGCGCATGGCGGTTCCGGCGTTGCCGAGGAACAACGGCTGGGCCGGCAATTGCAGCGAGCCTTGGCTGGTGACGACAAAGGTGGTGTCGTCCGGCTCGTCGATGGTGACGCCCATCTGCCGCAGGGCGACCGACATGTGGCGCGTGTCATCACTTTTGAGCGCACCGCTCAAACGGCTGGTGCCCTTGGCCAGTGCCGCCAGCAACAGCGCTCGATTGGTAATGGATTTGGAGCCGGGGGGCGCGACCTTGCCAGTGAGGGGGAAGTTGGGCGGTGTAACGGTCACGGTTTTCTGCGAACTCAAGGTACAAGGCTCCTGGTCAAGGCGAGGTGGCGTGGAGTGGCCGACGTGCGGACCCGAATCATCAGGCAAACACGCCATGCTTGTCGAGTGAGTGGGTGATCTGCGTGATTTATTGGCATGCGCTCCGGCCTATCCGGCCTAAATGTAGGAGCGAGCAAGCTCGCTCCTACTGCCTTAGCGCTGGCCCAGCCAGTAGTCATGCAGCGCCCGCGCAGCCGGTTCGATTGCGCTGACCTGCAGTTGATGGGCGTTTACATCCAGATCCGCCGGCAATTCGAAATTGTCCTGTTCGGCGCACCAGGAAATCCGCTCCAGTTGCCCGGCTTGTACAGCGGGCAATGGCGGCCAGTTGGCGATTGTCACGCCGCGCACATAACCAAAGCACCATTCCTCGGCAAGGGTCACCGCCTGGCCTTGATGTTCGGTTTCATCGAAACGGGCTTTGAATGCCTGGGAGTCAGTGGCCAATTGCGCGGCCAGGGTATTCATATGGCGTACACACAGCTCGAGAAAAGCCTGGGCCTCGTCCATGTTGTCCCATTCAGGGTTTTGCCCACCCCAGATCGCCGGGAACCACTCGGACACATCCACCTTGGCCGGGCTGGAAACCAGGGCGGTGAAATAACCGTCGAGTTCGGCCATGTTCAGCACCGAGTGGTCTTCGCCGTATTTGAGCAAGGTGGCGTCAATGAATTCGAAATCGGCGGGAGCGAGAGGTTGGGCGTGCATGGCATATCCTTAAAACGTCGAGCGCCGCGCACAGCGCGGCTTAAAGCACAAAGGATGGCCTGTGCATCGGGTTTTATCCAGCGTCTTTTCCTTCACCGTGGCCAGTCCCGTTTTTGGCCGATGCGCCGTGGCGCACCCTTGATATAGTCTGGCCTTTCTCAATCGCCAGTCAGGGATCACTGCCATGTCCGAATACCAAGCCTTCGTTGTCGAACTCAGTGGCAACGTTGCCCATGTGCAGATCAATCGCCCGGAAAAGATCAACGCCATGAACGCGGCGTTCTGGACCGAAATCATCGACATCTTCCAATGGGTCGACGAGACCGACGCCGTGCGTGCCGTGGTGCTCAGCGGGGCGGGCAAGCACTTTTCCTCGGGCATCGACCTGATGATGCTGGCCTCGATCGCCAATGACTTTGGCAAGGACGTGGGTCGCAATGCGCGCCTGCTGCGCCGCAAGATTCTCGAGCTGCAAGCTTCGTTCAACGCCGTGGACACTTGCCGCAAGCCCGTGCTGGCGGCGATCCAGGGCTACTGCATTGGCGGTGCCATCGACCTGATCAGCGCGTGCGACATGCGCTATGCGGCCGAGGACGCGCAATTCTCGATCAAGGAAATCGACATCGGCATGGCCGCTGACGTCGGCACCTTGCAACGCCTGCCGCGCATTATCGGCGATGGCATGCTGCGTGAACTGGCCTATACCGGTCGTCAATTCGGCGCTGAAGAAGCGCGCAGTATCGGCCTGGTCAATCGCGTGTTTGCCGATCATGAAAGCCTGCTGGCGGGTGTCATGGACCTGGCCCATCAAATCGCCGCCAAGTCGCCGATTGCCGTGACTGGCACCAAGGCCATGATCAGCTACATGCGTGACCACACAGTCAATGACGGCCTGGAATACGTTGCCACCTGGAACTCGGCTATGTTGCAATCCAACGACCTGCGCGTGGCCATCGCGGCCCATATGAGTAAGCAGAAACCCGAATTCGTGGATTGACTGACATGACCCCAGGCTGGATTACCACAACGCTGCTGGACAACGACGCCCCCGGCGGCTGGGCCGTCGCCCGCAGCCGCGAAGGCTTTTTACACGATACCAACGGCCCGCTGTTCCCGCGCGAATGGCTCAAGCGCCAGGACCTGTCGGTGTTTGCCGAACATGGCATCGGCCATCTCGATGGCGAGCCGGTGTACCTGTTGGAACTCAACGCGTCGGCAGAGGTGCCAGGGTGCAGTTGGCAAGGCTTGCGCGGCTTTATGCTGCAAGGTGATCACACCCTGTACAAGGTGCTGGGCTACGCCGCGCAGATCGGTACCTGGGCGCGGGAGCACCGTTTTTGTGGCAGTTGTGGCCAGGCGATGGTACAGGTGCCGCGGGAGCGGGCGATGTATTGCCAGGCCTGCGACCTGCGCAGCTATCCACGCATCTCGCCAAGCATGATCGTGCTGGTGACCCGTGGCGATGACATCCTGCTGGCGCGCTCGCCGCGTTTCGTCACGGGGGTCTACAGCACCCTGGCCGGTTTTGCCGAGCCGGGTGAGTCCGCCGAAGACTGCCTGATCCGTGAAGTGCGCGAAGAGGTGCAGTTGGAGGTCAAGAACATCCAGTACATGGGCAGCCAATGTTGGCCGTTCCCTCACTCGATGATGCTGGGCTTTCACGCCGAATACGCCGGTGGCGATATCGTTCCCCAGGCCGACGAGATCGAGGACGCGCAGTGGTTCAATATCCACGAGCTGCCGCCGTTGCCGGCGTCACGCTCGATTGCGCGTTACCTGATCGACCTCTACGTGGCCCGCCGCCTAGGCCACGCTGAACCAGTGCTGCCAGGCTAGGCGCACGGTCAGGCCCAGCACCACGGTGATAAACACTGGGCGGATGAATTTGGCGCCGCCGCTGATCGCGCTGCGTGCGCCAAAGAACGCGCCACACATCACCGACACACCCATCGCCAGGCCGACGATCCAGTCCACCGACCCATTGATGATGAACACCGTCAGCGCCGCGGCGTTGCTGACGAAGTTCATGCTGCGCGCCACGCCGCTGGCCTTCACCAGATCGATGGGGTGCAGCAGCATCGTGCTGACCGTCCAGAACGCCCCCGTGCCGGGCCCGGCCACGCCATCGTAAAAGCCCAGGCCAAAGCCCTGAGTGGCTTGCCATTTCTTTTTGATCGGTGCCTCGGCATCCAGTGGCGCCTTGGGCGTGCCCCCGAACAGCAGGTACACACCGCAGGCGAAGACGATCACCGGGAGCATCTTGTTCAGGGTTTCGGCAGGCAAGTAATGAGCGACGACCGCGCCGGTCAGTGCACCGATCAAGGTACCGACAATGGCGTGCACCCATTGGCGTGGGTGGAACAGCTTGCGGCGGTAGAAGGTAAAACTGGCGGTGGCCGAGCCGAAGGTGGAGCTGAGCTTGTTGGTGCCCAGCACCAGATGCGGCGGCATACCGGCGGTGAGCAGGGCCGGGGTGGTCAACAAACCGCCACCGCCGGCGATGGCGTCGATAAAACCGGCGATAAAAGCGACAACGGCCAGGATGGCCAGGGTGGTGAGGTCTACGCTGAGTTCGAAGGGCATGGGCAGGGCTTATTGTTGGAGGGCCGCAGAAGGCCAGCATCTTACTGCGATGTGACTCAAATGTGGGAGGTGGCAAGCCTCTCCCACATCTTTTACCGGGCCCGCCTGGTTATTTGTGCGCGCCCAGCCATTCCACGGCCGTGCGCCAGATGCAGATACCTAGGAAGTACGCCGACATCAGCGACCACAAGCCAAATGTCCAAGGGTTGGTATTCGGGTAATCCACCACCATCAGGAAGCTGCACAGCAGCCAGATAGTGGTCACCGCGATGTTGATCGGCATGAAACGCTTGACCCGGAACGGGTGCAGGAACTTCATCGGCGTCACGGTCAACAGCGCCAGGCCGATCACGGTCAGCAAGGTGACCCAGGCATCCGGCTGGATGATATAGACGCACAGGGCAACGACGTTCCAGGCGGCAGGGAAGCCGACGAAGTAGTTGTCCTTGCTCTTCATGTTCACATTGCAAAAGCAGAACAGCGACGACACCAGGATCACCGACACCGCAAACAGGTGGGTGAACTCGGGCAGGTCGATGTAGCGGTAGATAAACAGGGCAGGAATGAACACGTAGGTGAGGTAGTCGATCACCAGGTCGAGCACCGAGCCGTCAAAGCTGGGCAGCACCGTGCTGACATTCACCCGTCGCGCCAGCGAGCCGTCGACGCCATCCACCACCAGTGCCAGGCCCAGCCACAGCAGGCACGCCTTGGGGGAGTTTTCCAGCAGCGCCAGGGTGGCCAAAAAGGCCAGTACCACACCGGTGGCGGTAAAGCCGTGGGCGCCCCAGGCTTTGAGTCTGGCTACATGCAGGGTCGATATCACGGGCGGTTCTCCAAAAGGTCAAACGGGGCAGCCGACGACGTAGCGCCGTCGAGTCTGGCCAGGGAATGCAGGTATCGACCGGGAAGGGGAGGATAAGGTTCACCGCCCGGCGTATCCGTTAGCGTAGCAAGCGTAGGATGTTTCGGCATCAGCCCTGACGGAACACCAGTGCCTTTAGTCCACTCTGCGGATCAATGTCAGGAAATTCCGGTGGGTTTTCCAGCCGCTGTACAAACCGCAGGCCCGGTGCTTCGCGGGTCACGCCGTCGATCAGGAAATCTTCGCCGAAGGCCGGATCGTTCATGCATGCCAGTACGGTGCCGTGGGCACTGAGCAAGTCCGGCAGGCGGCGCAGCACGCGCTGGTAATCCTTGGTCAGCAGGAAACTGCCTTTCTGGAAGGAGGGCGGGTCGATGATCACCAGGTCATAAGGACCGTTGTTCGTCACCTTGGCCCAGGACTTGAACAGGTCGTGGCCCAGGAAACTCACCCGGCTCAGGTCGTGCCCATTCAAACGATGGTTGTCGCGGCCACGGCTGAGGGCACCACGGGCCATATCCAGGTTCACCACATGGTCGGCGCCGCCTTCGATGGCGGCCACGGAAAAACCGCAGGTATAGGCAAACAAATTCAGCACGCGCTGGCCCTGTGCTTGCTCACGTACCCAGTTGCGCCCGTAACGCATGTCAAGAAACAGCCCGCTGTTCTGTTTTTTACCCAGGTCGATCAGGTAGCGCAGGCCGCCCTCGGTGATGGTCAACTCGTCGATGGCGTCGCCCACCAGCCATTCGGTGGTGCTTTGCGGCAGGTAGCGGTGTTGCAGGGCCACGGTGTGCGCGCCGAAAGCGGCCCAGTCGATGTGCAGTAGCGTCTGCTTCAGGGCCTGCAGGTGCTCGGTTTCCTTGAACAACGCCACCAGCACCACCCCTTGCAGCCAGTCCACCGTCAGTTGTTCCAGGCCCGGCCAGCAGCGGCCACGGCCATGGAACAGGCGCCGGGTTTCCGCGGGCGCGTCAGCCAGGGCAGTGAGCAAGTGGGCGTGCAGGGTAGCGAGTGCGTCTGGGTTCATCGTTAAGGGTCAGTCATCGGGCGGGCGGCATTTTAAACACAACTGTGGGTCAGCGCGTGGCAATCAGCGCCGGGCCGAATGACTCTTTCAAGAAAACCGGGGCGATATAGCGTTCGTAATGTGCCTCGGACAGCAAAAAGAACTCTCGATCTATCGCATCGCGCAAATCTGCCAGGTGGCGTTCGCGAAACTCCGGTAACAGCGTCAACCCATAGGCATCCAGCTTGGAAATCACGCGCGCTCCGCGCGCAATCAACTGGTATGCCCAGCAATACGGCGACTGGTGCGGCATAAAACGAATCTTGCGCGCTTCCAGCTGCTGTCGCAGGCAGTGCGGGTCGAACACTTCCAGCTTGCTGGCCATCACCTGCACCAGCAGTTGTTCCAGGCGCAGCCACACCGCCTGTTTTTCCTCGGCGTTATAGCCATTCCACTGGATCACCTCGTGGTGATAACGCTTGCAGCCCCGACAGACCAGGTCACCGTAGACGGTGGAACACAGCCCGACGCAGGGGGTTTTAATGGTGTGGTTGGGCATAAAGGCTTACTTGCAAAGTCTATGGATCACAATAGCCAATGTGGGAGCTGGCTTGCCCGCGATAGCTGTGTGTCAGTGGGTACATCCGTGACTGATACACCGCTATCGCGGGCAAGCCCGCTCCCACATTTTTTGGTTCGTGTTGATTAGTCCCAGCTCAACGCGCCGCCAGTCTGATACTCAATCACACGGGTCTCGAAGAAGTTTTTCTCTTTCTTCAAGTCCATGATCTCGCTCATCCACGGGAACGGGTTGGTGGTGCCTGGGTACTCTTCCTTCAAGCCGATCTGCGACAGGCGACGGTTCGCGA
>Ga0209147_100054_pt1 | contig 266796 bp, 255 predicted proteins | sample AraplaCol_mLB_r2_FD_184278 | JGI IMG/M metagenome (GOLD analysis project Ga0209147, IMG submission 184278) | Arabidopsis root microbial communities from North Carolina, USA - plate scrape CL_Col_mLB_r2 (SPAdes) (version 2) | ecosystem: Host-associated > Plants > Roots > Endosphere | place: USA... | reverse complement strand
GCCAAGGAAAGAAGAACATCGGAAAGCCGTATGAGGGAGAACCTCACGTACGGTTTGATGAGGGGGAACTGAAAGAAGTAAGGCGACCAAACGGTCGCCAGAAAACTTCAGTTCTCTACTCTACACCCTGATTCACTTCTTCGAAGTGGGCTACTTTTGGCCGCGGTTCCGCCTTTGGAGTGGAGGCGGCCAGGATTGACCCACAGTGAAGATCCCAACCAACCGGAGCGTTCTCTCCTTTTTCCTCTCCTCCACTACAGTTGGTAGACCACTAAGTTCGACGGTGGCTTTTCCAAGGTACAGTTAGGTATAATAAAGGGTGTTTAACAGCTCGGAGACCAAGGAGATAGTGCTGCTATGCCGCTACATATTGTTTTGCACGAGCCGCTCATCCCTGCCAATACGGGAAATATCGCCCGTTCCTGCGCAGCGACAGGGGCTCACTTACACTTGATTCACCCGTTGGGATTTTCGACGGAAGACCGCTATCTGAAAAGGGCAGGCTTGGATTACTGGCATGCCGTAAATGTCCATCATTACGATTCTTTTGAGCATTTTGCCGAGGTGCAGGGGAGTGAGGCGGGGACGTTTTACTTCGTGGAGACCTGGGGAGAGAAGCTGTACACAGATGTCGCATTCCGGGATGGCGACTACATCATCTTGGGCAAAGAGACGACAGGCCTGCCGGAGGAATTGACGAACCGCTATCGGGAGCAGACGATTCGCATCCCCATGAGCGGCGCCACTCGCTCCGTCAATTTATCGAACTGTGCGGCAATCGTATTATTCGAGGGCTTGCGGCAGCTGGGCTTTCCCGGATTATCGTAATCACGGTGAATGGCATGGACAAGTCCTGACACGAAAGGGGAAACGAACATGAGCGTCAATACGATCTTGTTTGATTTGGATGGCACCTTGCTAGAGATGCAGACGGAGCCTTTTATTCAGCAGTATTTGAAAGTGTTGGGCCGTTACGTGGGAGAAGCCTGTGATACGCAGAAGCTGATTGCTTTGATCTGGGACGCGACGAAAGCGATGATCACAAGCCAAGAGGCAGACAAGACGAACGAACAGGTATTTATGGAGTATTTCAGGCAGCATGGTGAGTGGAATATCGATGAGCTTTGGCCAATTTTCGAATCCTTTTATCGCGACGAGTTTCCGAAACTGGTCGCGCATACACATCCTTCTCCCTGGGCTAAGCAGATTGTCGAGGAAGTCAAGGCACAAGGCTTCCGCGTCGCGATCGCGACCAATCCGGTGTTCCCGCGTGATGCCATCCACCATCGGCTGTCCTGGATCGGGATGGATCCGGAAGAATTTGAACTGGTGACGGTGTATGAGGAATCTCATTTTACCAAGCCAAATCCCGGCTATTACCTCGAAATTTGTAAAAAAATAGGTGTTGAACCGTCGGATTGCGTCATGGTCGGCAATCACATGCAGGAGGATATGGTGGCTTCGAAGGTAGGTATGAAAACCTTCCTCGTCACGAACTGGATGGAGGATCGTGGGGAGCCTTCGTACCCCGTAGATCAAAAGGGTACTTTGGAAGAGCTGCATCAAGCGATCCATGCGAGAAGCGGCGTTTTTGCCGGCTAAGCCGATATAAAAGGAAAGATAGAAAAAAGCAGGTTGCCCAATCCAGGCAGCCTGCTTTTTTACTGAGAGCGATGCAAGCTTAGCGCTTGCACTCGTCTTACAGGTTCCAGGTTTTGTCTTTGTTGTAACCTGCTGTAAGGATGAAGAACAAAAAAGCGGCAAAGACCAACGCTACGATAAACGTACCCATGTTGGACTGCTCCTTTCATAAAAACTCCCTCCCATTATAGCGTAGCTTGCCCTGTTTGCAAACGGGATAAGAGGTGTCCCGAGCAAAGTTCGACAAAAGGACATACAAGATTAGAAGAAGTTATCCGAAACTTGCGACAACGGCTTGCATACACATATGAAAAGGCTATATGGCCTGAAGCATGCAAGGCAACATCTGCAAGTGAATGTGCAACCGCCAGCGGACGTATACATGAGAGTACATTGTCGTTTGGGGGAAGAGAGAGGGGCTTATGAGGGAGGAGTGACGAGCATGGATATTTTAAAACGTATAGCGCAACACCGGGCCCGAGAAGAAAAGCTGATGTGGAAAGGGACATTTGCCGAATATCTGGAATTGGTGCGCCAGAATCCAGAAATTGCCCAGACTGCTCACTCACGCGTCTACAACATGATTAAAAGCGCCGGCGTCGAGGAAAATGAAGACGGCTCTCGTTCGTATCAGTTCTTCAGTCGTGAAATTTACGGGTTGGATCGCTCCATTGAACGTCTCGTGGAGGAGTATTTTCACTCCGCTGCGCGCCGTCTCGATGTGCGCAAGCGAATTCTGCTTTTGATGGGACCTGTTAGCGGCGGGAAATCGACCTTGGTGACCATGCTGAAACGGGGGTTGGAGGAATACTCGCGGACGGATGAGGGAGCGATTTATGCGCTAGACGGCTGCCCGATGCAGGAAGAGCCGCTGCATCTGATCCCTCATGAGCTGAGACCGGAGATAGAAGAAGAATTGGGTATCAAGATCGAGGGTGAGCTGACGCCTTACAATCGGATGAGACTGGAGCAGGAGTACGACGGCTGCATCGAAAATTTCCCTGTCCGCCGCATTCTGTTCTCCGAGTCGAAGCGTGTCGGGATTGGTACCTTCAGCCCGTCTGATCCCAAGTCCCAGGACATCGCCGACCTGACGGGAAGCATCGATTTTTCTACCATTACCAAGTACGGATCCGAATCCGACCCGCGTGCCTACCGCTTCGATGGCGAGTTGAACAAGGCAAACCGCGGGTTGATGGAGTTCCAGGAGATGTTAAAGTGCGATGAGAAATTCCTCTGGCATCTCTTGTCGCTCACCCAGGAAGGGAATTTCAAGGCTGGGCGTTTTGCGTTGATCTCCGCAGATGAACTGATCGTCGCCCATACGAATGAATCGGAGTACAAAGCCTTTATCGGCAATAAAAAGAATGAAGCCCTGCAGTCGCGGATTATCGTCATGCCGATGCCGTACAACCTGCGGGTCAGCGACGAGGAGAAGATCTACTCCAAGCTGATCAAGCAGTCTGACCTGGGGCATGTGCATATCGCACCCCACGCGCTTCGCTCCGCAGCGATTTTCTCGATCTTGACGCGCCTGAAGGAGTCAAAGAAACAAGGTGCGGATCTTCTGAAAAAGATGCGCCTCTACGATGGCGAATCGGTCGAGGGCTTCAAGGGCTCGGACCTGGAAGAACTGCGCAATGAGCACGCGGATGAAGGTATGGCGGGAGTCGACCCGCGCTACGTCATCAACCGCATTTCCAGTGCCTTGATCCGGCGGGATACGGAGTGCATCAATGCGTTGGATATTCTACGGGCACTGAAGGAAGGATTCGACCAGCATCCGTCGATCACCAAGGAACAGCGCGAGCGTTTCATGAATTTCATTTCTATCGCGCGCAAAGAGTACGATGAGCTGGCCAAGAAGGAAGTGCAGAAGGCTTTTGTCTACAGCTATGAGGAATCCGCCAAGACGCTCATGGATAACTATCTGGACAACGTCGAGGCATACTGCAATATGAACAAACTGCGGGATCCTGTCACAGGCGAAGAGATGGATCCAGACGAGCGCCTTATGCGTTCCATCGAGGAGCAGATCGGCATCTCAGAAAACGCCAAACGGGCTTTCCGCGAAGAGATCCTGATCCGCATCTCGGCCTATGCGCGCAAAGGCAAACGCTTCGACTACAGCACGCACGACCGTCTGCGGGAGGCGATCGAGAAAAAGTTGTTCGCCGATCTCAAAGACGTGGTCAAAATCACCACCTCCAACAAAACGCCGGATGAGCATCAGCTCAAGAAAATCAACGAGGTCACCAAGAGACTCATGGAGGAGCATCAATATTGCCCAGTCTGCGCCAACGAGCTGCTTCGCTACGTCGGCAGCCTCTTGAACCGATAAGAACAGGGTGTAACTAAAATCGAACATATTCGGCGCAGGTTGCGCCAGCTACTAGGAGGAGACGCCATGAAAGATGAGACATCATTCATTGTCTCCCGGGAAGACTGGTCGCTACACCGCAAAGGGTACCAGGACCAAACGCGGCACCAGGAAAAAGTAAAAGAAGCGATCAAGAAGAACCTGCCAGATCTGGTGAGTGAAGAAAACATCATCATGTCGAACGGTCGGGAAGTCATCAAAATCCCGATCCGTTCGCTGGATGAGTATCGCCTTCGTTTTAATTTTTCCAAAGGGAAGCACGGCGGCCAGGGCAAAGGCAATAGCAAAGTGGGAGACGTAGTCGCACAAGACGGCGACCCCGCGCAGGGAGCCGGCAAAGGTCAAGGAGCCGGGGATCAGCCGGGGATCGATTACTACGAGGCTGAAATCAGTGTGGAGGAATTGCAGGAGATGCTGTTCGCTGAGCTGGAGCTGCCCAATCTGGAGCAGAAGGATGAACAGCAGATTATCGTCGAGGAGACGCGATTCAACGATATTCGTAAAAAAGGTCTGATGGGCAACATCGACAAGAAGCGCACCTTGATCGCCGCGATCCGGCGAAATGGCTTGGCAGGCTACAGCGAACTGGAGCTGGGCATCAACGAAGATGATCTGCGCTTCAAGACCTGGGAGGAGATCATCAAGCCGCATTCCAATGCCGTCATTATCGCGATGATGGACACCTCGGGAAGTATGGGTGTCTTCGAAAAGTACATCGCTCGCAGCTTTTTCTTCTGGATGGTCCGCTTCCTGCGCACCAAGTACGAGAAGGTGGAGATCGTCTTTATCGCCCACCATACGGATGCCAAGGAAGTGAATGAAGAGACCTTTTTCTCCAAAGGAGAGAGCGGGGGGACGATCTGCTCGTCTGCTTACAAAAAGGCGCTGGAGATCATCGACAGCCGCTACCCCACCTCGCAGTACAATATTTATCCATTCCATTTTTCAGATGGTGACAACCTCACTTCTGACAACGAGCGATGTGTCAAGCTGGTGAGGGAGTTGATGGAACGTTGCAATATGTTCGGATACGGAGAGGTAAATCAATATAATAGGCACAGTACCTTGATGTCCGCTTACCGCCATATCCGCGAGCCGAAGTTCATGCATTGCGTGATTCGGGAGAAGGGTGAGGTGTATAAGGCACTTCGGACGTTTTTTGGGAAGAAGGAACTAGTTACTTGATAAGGGGGATCAGCCGGGCGAGCCAATCGTCCGGTTGATTTATGTAACGAAAGACCTGGTTGTACAAAAATTGGAAAAACACTAAAATGTAGGAATGTGTAACTTTCATTTCGTGAAAGGAATAAATCATGAGGAGGTTTACGATGTATCCACAAAAGCATCGAAAGCGCAACACATCTGCCTTCACATTCTTGGCATATTTTACATTAGGTGCAGGTGTACTCTTGTTTTCAATCGGTCTTTATAATGCGACTACGTTGGAATTGAATGAGAAGGGGTACTATATCGCATGTATGCTGCTTGTCGCAGTTGGATCAATCTTGACCCAAAAAGTAGTGAGGGATAATGAAGAAGACAAGGCGATCATTGAAGAGCAGGAACGAGAGTTTAATCTGAAGGTGTCGAAGGCTGAAAAGGAAACAACGCCGAAATAGCCATCATTCCGGATATTCATTTGAACAAATCATAATTACATAGCTGTTTTTATGGCACAAGCCCCGATTGGACAGTTTGATCTTACCCCTGTCAAGTATACAGTTTAAATAGGTTCCATATTAAGCCACCTTAGCTCGATATTCCATCGGGCTAAGGTTTTCTAATTTCGCTTGGAATCGTTCGGTGTTGTAAAAATCAATATATCTATCTACGGCTTGGATCACTTCTTGATCATTTTTAAACTTTGTTAGGTAAATGCATTCGCACTTTAGATGACTAAAAAAGGTCTCCATACAAGCGTTGTCTAAGCAACAATTTCCTTTCTTAGACATACTCCCGAGTAAAGTTATATTTTTGTAGTAGCTAATTATATTTTGGGGATGTAATATTGCCAATCCTCATGTAGTCTGCTATATTTTTATTTTATAAAAATTCTGAATATAGGGAGACATCGAACAATTATGCATTTTCATAAAGGTGATGTCAAGAACATTCATGCCAAACCGGACGTGACAGTTAATTTAAAAATAAAAATGATACTTCTCATTGGCATTTTAATTATTACAGTTGTCTTTGTCATCGGGTTTTTCATTGAACATTTCGTAACTGAGACGCTTGAGGCTCAAATGGGGGAACGAGCGCTTAGTGTTGCTAAAAGTGTTGCCCATATTCCTGAGTTGGTGGAAGCATTCGCGGGGGAGGATCCTATAGCCATTATCAATCCTATCATTGCACCGATCAAAGAAGCAACGGGAGCAGAATTTATTGTTGTCGGAAATACGGACGAGATCCGTTATGCCCATCCGATACCAGATCGTCTCGGTAAGAAAATGGTAGGGGGAGACAACGAAAGAGCGTTAGTTTACGGCGAGTCGTATGTGTCTAAAGCAGTTGGTTCATTAGGCAGTTCGCTAAGGGCTAAGGTGCCTGTCTATTCGGAAGGAAAGATTGTTGGAGTCGTTTCTGTTGGATTTTTAGCTGACGATATTCAAAGTATTATCCGTATATACAATAACCACTTATGGATTGTCTTGTTGCTGATTGCCGGAATTGCAGTCATCGGGGCGGTCATCATAGCCTCTTATATTAAAAAATTGCTGTTTGGCATGGAGCCTGAGGAAATCGCTCACTTATTACTCCAAAAGGAAACCATCTTGCAATCGACACATGAGGGAATTATCGTGTTAAATCAGCACGGTATTATTACACTGATAAATTCAACTGCAGAGCAACTATTATTTAAAAGTCAAACTTCAGCTGAACAGTACATAGGAAAAAAAATCCAATCTGTGTTGCCGGAGCCTCAATTATTCGAGTACTTAATTGATGCGAATGGACAATCCAATCGGGAAATGGTGATAGGCAACCACATTGTTTTTGTAAATTCGGTTCCGATCTATTTTGAACAATCATTTATAGGAACTGTTTCGACGCTTCGCAATAAAACTGAAATTGAGTTGCTGGCGAAGGAATTGGATAGAGTTAAGCAATATGCTAATGCACTGCGTGCCCAAACACATGAATTTTCGAATAAGTTATATACAATAGTGGGTTTACTGCATTTAGGGAAGCAAAAGCAAGCTGTCGACTATATTTTGAAGGAAAGTAATATACAAAAAAAATGGATTGATCTATTAATTCAAGGAGTTGCAGATCCGTTAATGAGTGGCCTTTTAATTGGTAAGTTAAATCAAGCGAGTGAACTTGGTATTGATTTATCGATCCATTCGGAAAGTGCACTGAAAAGTTCATTATGTGAACAACATAGCAAAGCATTGTTAACAGCTGTTGGAAACCTTATTGACAATGCGATGGACGCAGTGAAGATGACACATACCCGAAAAATTACAGTTTTTTTTACCGATATCGGCGATGATATTATTTTCGAAATTGAAGATTCGGGAGAAGGGATACCAGAAGGGATTGCAAAGAAAATTTTCGAACAGGGATTTTCTTTAAAGGAAGGTAGTCACCGCGGGTTCGGGCTTGCATTGACGAAACAGTTACTTTCGGAAGTGAAAGGAGTCCTCTATTTAGAGGAAGGGGAGCTTGGCGGGGCTTGTTTTGTTGTTTCGATACCGAAAAATCTTTAGGAGACGAATTGGAAATTAGGGAGGATACATCGATGCATGAAATGATACAAGTGTTGGTGGTAGAAGATGATTTTAGGATCGCTGAAATAAATCGTCAGGTCGTCAATCAAATTGATGGATTTACGGTGCTTCATGCGGTGAAAACGGGAGAAGAAGCATTAGCTTACTTACGGAATAATAAGACATTGCCCCACCTTATATTATTGGACGTTTATATTCCGGATACAGAAGGATTGAATTTATTTTGGCAGCTGCGAAAGGAGTATAAAGAGATAGACGTGATCATGGTAACTGCGGCAAAAGAGGTGGTGACAATTGCAGATACGCTGCGTGGCGGAATTTTTGATTATCTTGTCAAACCTATAGATTTTGTCCGATTCGAACAGACATTGAACAAATACCGCAAACAACGCGCTATATTTACTTCAAGAGAAGAACTTGAACAGGAAGAAATCGACCGGCTGATCGGGTTTCCAACATTGACACCGCTAACGGAAGAAGCATCGGTTGAAATGAACCCGAAAGGAATCGACAATTTTACGTTAGAAAAGATAAAAAACATCATGCAATTGAGTGGCGAGTCGGGAATTACGGCACTGGATGCCGGTAATAGGGTAGGAGTCAGCCGCTCAACGGCAAGAAGGTATTTAGAATACCTTGTGTCTATTCGCGAAGCGGAAGCCCAGCTAAAATATGGAGAAGTTGGGCGGCCTGAACGAAGATATTATCCGCGAACAAAATAACCTGTTTTATCAATTGTTTGTGATCAATGAAAGAAATCATTCTATATCTTGATCAAATGTTATCATCAAATTAAAAAAGTTGGGCCTAAAGTATCAGGCCCAACTTTTTTAATTTGATGAGGATGTTGCTGATTCTTTCAAGGAGCGGAAGCCCAACTTAAATATGGAGAAATTGGTCGGCCTGAACGAATATATAGACTGTGAACAAAATGGACAAAATGCCCACAATGATCATTATTATTTTAATTTTCAAAATATTTATTACGAAAGTTGATCGTGGTAAATTTCTAACTACAGAAAAAATTTAGAACACGAGGGAGGGTGGATGAGAAAAACCTAAGGCATCTCTGAAAAAATGTAACCGTTATCATTAAGCTGATTAAGGGGGATATAAGATGAGATTAATAAAGTACGCGATGTTATTATGTGCGATGCTATTTGCACTAGTTGGCTGTTCAAGTGACAGTGCAGGTGGAGACAGCGCTGCTAAGAAAGAGAAAAAAGGTGGAGAATTAAGAGTAGCAGTACCTTCAGAACCACCAACTTTGGACACACATCTCAATACAACGACTATATCTTCGAATATTGCTAGAAATATTTTTGAAACCCTTCTTGCATTTAACTCCAACGGTGAAATTCAACCGATGCTAGTAGAATCGTATAAAGAGGATGGAAATACAATCGAATTTAAACTTCGTCAGGGCGTAAAATTTCATAATGGTGAAGAAATGAAAGCGAAAGACGTTGTTGCTTCCATGAATCGTTGGATCAACGTTTCGAGTTCCGGTAAAGAAACATTCAAAGGAGCAACGTTCAAAGAAATCGATGAGTATACAGTTCTACTAGAAATGGCGGAACCGACATCAACTGCTACGCTCGTTCTTGCTTACTCTGGGGGAGAAGCACCTACGATCATGCCTGCTTCCGTTCTTGAAGGAAAAGACCCAAAACAGAAAATAGGGGAATACATCGGTACGGGACCATTTCAATTTAAAGAGTGGAAACAAAATCAACAGATTCATTTAACAAAATTCAATGATTATTCAAGTCGAGAAGAGCCTGGAAGTGGACTGGCTGGAAAAAGAGAAGCACTTGTAGATGATCTGTATATTCTGTTTGTTCCAGATTCCTCCACACGCGTTGCCGGGATTTTATCGGGAGAATATGATGCAGCCATGGAGCTCCCCATTGACAGTGTTGATCAGTTGAGAGGGAACAAAGATATCGAATTGAAAAGTGTACCGAGAGAACTTCTTTTGCTTTATTTCAATAAAAAAGAAGGACTCTTCACGAATAAAGTGGCACGTGAAGCTGTCGATACAGCAATCAATAAAGAAGATGTGTTAAAAGCGGCTTTCGTTAACCCTGATTTTTATAAAACGAACCACCATGTGATGTTAGCAAATCAGGAATCACAATGGTATAGCGATACCGGGAAAGATAAGTATCATTTCCATGACACAGAACTTGCTAAGAAATTATTTGCAGAAGCTGGTTACAAAGGCGAAGAAATTCGTTTGATGACATCAAGAGACTATGATCATATGTACAATGCATCGATTGTTGTTCAAGAGCAATTAAAGAAAGCTGGGATCAACGTTAAGTTAGAAGTTTACGATTGGCCAACATTCTCAGAACGTAGAAATGATCCATCCGCTTTTGATATCACCATCATTACAAACAAAGGGAAAGTAGAACCAACTTCTCTCGTTTGGACTCGTTCGGATTATGTCGGCTGGACAGAAAGTGAAGAATTAAACGGAATTACAACAAAAATCCGTCAAGCGCCATCACTCGATGATGCCCGTGGTTATTACGATGAATTGCAAGCGTGGTTCCTAGACTTTAGACCAGCGATAAAAATGGGAGATGGCGATATGCTTTTTGCAGGCCGGAAAACACTTTCGCAATTAGAAGATGTGGACGGACTCATTTTCTGGAACGTTTCAAATTCTAAATAATTTTCCAGACAAAATAACGCCAGGTTCCATGTTGAATACATAAACTTGGCGTTATTTTCATTCGAAACCATTCGTTAGGGGGGATGCCTTCATGTGGGCTTATATACTAAAACGTTTGTTTTCTTTACTACCGGTGTTGTTTGTCGTTTCGATTGTGATTTTTTCAATCATTCATATGACCCCGGGCGACCCGACGTCCTATATGCTGGGAGAAGAGGCGACGAAAGAGCAAATTGCCACCGCCAGGACTCAACTTGGATTGGACTTACCCGTTTATGAGCAATATTGGAACTGGGTTACGAAGGCTGTAGTAGGTAATTTAGGAGATTCTTATCATATGAATATGTCGGTGAACGAAGCCATCATGGGCCATATTGGACCTACTTTATCCCTGGCGATTCTAGCTGAAATCGTTGCATTATGCATTGCCATCCCACTCGGAATCATTGCAGCCATTAAGAGAGGAACGGCTACTGATCAAACGGTTATGGGATTTTCATTATTAGGAATGGCAATCCCGAGCTTTTTACTCGCATTGTTTTTAGTTTTATTAATCGGTGTAAAACTCCAATGGCTGCCTGTAGCTGGTTACAGACCGCTTGAGGAAGGATTATGGAATCACGTCAAATACTTAATTATGCCAGCTATTTCGCTTGGGTCCATTCAAGCTGCTTTGATTGCTCGAATGACAAGGTCATCGATGTTGGAAGTACTGAATACCAACTATATTAAAATGGCCAGAGCAAAAGGTGTAGTTGAAAAAAAGGTCATCTATAGTCATGCATTACGGAATGCCTTTCTTCCGATTCTGACTGTAATCGGCATCACATTTGGTGGTTTAGTGACCGGAGCGGTTGTCACAGAAACCATTTTCAATATCCCGGGCATCGGGTCGCTAATCATGAACTCTGTTTCAAAACGTGACTACACCGTCATCCAAGGCATTGTCCTATTTGTGACATTCGTCTACGTGATGCTGAACTTGATCATCGATATTTTATATGGGGTCATTGATCCGCGCGTGAGATTGGAAGAGAAGTAACCTCGATTGATACAAACGTTGATTCGTTCATTTTGAGTGTTAGGAGGAATAGTATGGAGGGCATCGGGAGCACGTTAACACTGTCGCTAGCAAGGAAAAAGTTGAAAAAAGAGCAGAATGAACTTCTGAAAAAACGCTTCTTATCCAATTATTCGATGATGATCGGAATCAGTATCCTCGTCTTTTTAGTTCTGCTAAGTTTCGTAGGTCCGTTCTTAGTTGGCTATAATCCGTATGAAATGGTTGTCAATAACCGCTTGCAAGCCCCTCATGCAGAGCATCTTTTAGGCACTGATAACTTTGGGCGGGATTTGCTGACTCGAATTATTTATGGAGCACAGGCTTCCATGGGTGTAGGATTTTCCATTGCGATCATTACTTCAATTGTCGGTTTAGCCATTGGCTTATATGCAAGTTTTTATAAAAGCCTGGACCAAATTCTTATGCGGATTTGTGATGGCTTGATGGCGATTCCTGGAGTCCTGTTAGCAATTGCTTTAATGGCCGCTTTAGGCCCGAAGGTTGAAAACGTTATTATCGCTTTGAGCATCGTATTTACTCCCTATGTAGCACGTATTGTTCGGTCTGCTGCACTGGTTGTTCGTGAGCAAACATATATAGAAGCGATGAAAGCTCAAGGTGCAAGTTCCACGCGCATCATCTGGCTTCATGTGGCACCTAACGTACTTTCACCATTAATTGTACAGGCAACATTTATTTTTGCCGATTCGATTATTACTGAAGCAGCATTGAGTTTTCTAGGAGCGGGGATTCCGGCACCTGAACCGAGCTGGGGAAATATTTTATATGACGGGAAGCTCGCCATATTTAATGCATGGTGGATGACGGTATTTCCTGGTTTACTCATTATCATTGCAGTAATCGGTCTTAACTCTTTAGGGGATGGGTTGCGCGACCTTATGGATCCGCATTACAAAAAAGTTAAAAAACGACGTGTTAAGAATAAAACCTAAGGAGGGAAAGGAAAAATGACTGAGGTACTCTTGGAAATTAATAATCTGAAAACACATTTCTATACAGAAACGGGACAAGTCACAGCTGTCAATGGCGTTTCGTTTGCAGTGAAAAAAGGGGAAATCGTAGGTGTAGTGGGTGAATCGGGTTGTGGGAAAAGTGTAATGTCTCAAACTATTCTACGATTATTTGAAGAGGGTACTGTTGAATACGACGGAGAAATCAATTTTAAAGGCAATAATCTTTTGACACTGGGTAAAAGGCAGATGAACAAAGTCAGAGGAAATGAAATCTCGATGATCTTCCAGGATCCATTAAGCACTTTAAATCCTGTTCATACAATTGGTCGTCAAATCGCCGAATCGATTATTTTACATCAAAAAAAGAGTAAAAAAGAAGCGGAAGCGCAGGCAATCGAATTGCTGAAATTAGTTGGTATTCCATCACCAGAAAGCAGAGCGAAGGAGTATCCTCATAATCTTTCTGGTGGAATGAGACAAAGAGCGATGATAGCGGTAGCCCTTGCCTGCCATCCTCAATTGTTAATTGCTGATGAACCAACAACAGCGTTAGATGTAACGATACAGGCGCAAATTCTAGATCTCATGAAAAAGCTAAATCATGAACTGAATATGGGGATCATTTTTATTACACATGACTTAGGTGTTGTGGCGGAGCTATGTTCAAGAGTCGTTGTCATGTATTTAGGAGAAATTGTCGAAGAAGCTAGTGTTGAAGAGCTGTTTTCAAGACCTTTGCATCCTTATACGCAAGGTCTTATTAAATCGATCCCGCAATTAGACGGTGATCGAACGAAGCCCTTACATACAATCGAAGGAACAGTTCCTCCTTTAACAAGGGTGCCTAATGGATGCCGTTTTGCCTCGCGATGCCCGTTTGCTGATGAACAATGCACAGCATCTTCACCACCAGTTTTTGAACATACGGCTTCCCAAAAAGTGAAATGCTGGCACTTTGAAAAAATACTCGCTGAACAGAGGGGGGCATAAAATGTCCAAAGAAACATTGTTGGAAGTGAAGCGCTTAAAAAAGTTTTTCCCTGTGAAAAAAAACTTTCTACATGTAAATAAGGAAAAAACGTTTGTTCAAGCTGTAAATGATGTTTCCTTTACTTTGTATAGAGGGGAAACTTATGGACTAGTCGGGGAGTCAGGTTGTGGGAAAAGTACGACAGGCCGTACGATCCTGAAGTTAACTGCACCTACCGAGGGCCAAGCAATTTATAATGGGAACGATATTTTCAAACTCTCAGAACATGAGCTACGGAAAGTGCGGCAAGATATCCAGATGGTTTTTCAAGATCCGTATTCTTCTTTGAATCCAAGAAAAAGAATTGGTAAAACATTAGAAGAACCGTTGGTCATTCACAACATTGGAAGTGCCCAAGAACGTACAGAAATTGTTATGGAGATATTACATACAGTCGGCTTGCAGCTCGAGCATTATTATCGGTATCCGCATGAGTTTTCAGGAGGACAAAGACAGCGGATCGGGCTTGCTAGGGCACTTATTTTGAATCCAAAAATATTAATCATGGATGAACCGGTCTCGGCTCTGGACGTCTCCATTCAATCCCAAATTCTTAACTTGCTGAAAAAATTACAGTCAGAGTTAGATTTAAGTTATCTTTTCATTTCACATGATATGGGTGTCGTTCGCCATATTTCTGACCGGATCGGCGTGATGTATCTCGGGAGATTAGTAGAAGAGGCGCCTACTGATGAATTGTTTTCAGCCCCTTTACATCCGTATACACAGGCACTTTTATCAGCTGTGCCGGTGCCCAAAATAGAAACAAAAAGAGAGCGGATCATACTGAAAGGTGATTTACCGTCACCGATGAACCCTCCTTCAGGTTGTGTTTTTCATACAAGATGTCCATTCGTCATGGATAGATGTAAATCCGAAGTGCCTCAAAAGAAACAAAAGACAAAGGAGCATCATGTTGCCTGTCATCTTTATGATGAATAAATAAGCAATTCATCAAGGGGCTCCTTCAGGTTTCGGGGAAGGAGTCACTTGTTCAAAAAGGGATCGTAGCTTTTGGTCCAGAAGAATATGAGGCGAAAAAATATGGTAGTAAGAAATGTCTTGTTGATCGTTCTCGGGTTTCAAATTGTAATTAACGCAACCCGTCCAATCATAACATTATCTGCATATGACATGAACGCTTCCATGTTTGAGATAGGGATGTTGACCGCGTCATTTGCGCTCTTACCGCTTCTATTCGCCATTAAAGCGGGAAAAATTGCCGATAAGTTTGGAGACCGTCTTCCAGTCATTTTGGGTTTGATTGGGATGGTCATCGGGATGCTAATTCCATATTTGAATGAATCAATAAGCTCGCTTTACATGAGTCAGTTTTTTGTCGGTATTTCCAACGTCTTCATTGTCGTTTCCTTACAAAACGTTCTGGGACATAATGCAACAAGAGAAAAACGTGATCACTATTATAGTATGTTTGGACTTGCTGTTGCTGCCGGTGCATTTTTAGGCCCCATTATGGGAGGTTATTTGTCCGAACATTTTTCTTACGCCGCAGGCTTTCTTGTATCCATGATCATCTGTGTGATATTAGTCGGATTTGCTAATACGATTCCAGTCGTCATAAAGGAGCAGGCTACTGATATAGTACGTGCTGGATCATCGCTTCAATTGGTGAAGAGTCCTCTAATTCAAAGAGCGTTATTTTCCAGTGCACTCGTGTTGTATTCAAAAGATATATTTGTCGCTTATTTTCCACTCTACGCAACAGAGATGGGTATATCTACCTCGATGATTGGCTGGGTCCTTTCGATTCAAGGGTTGGCGATGATGGGCATCCGTTTTGTTTTACCCCATTTACTGCGATGGTTTGAGCGAGAGCTTATTTTATTTACTTCGATTTTTCTCGCAGGTGCTTCTTTTCTCATATTTGCCCTATCAACGAACGTTATTCTTTTTTGTATTTTAAGTTGCTTGATGGGATTAGGGTTAGGTTGCGGGCAGCCCATTTCAATGACGACGACGTATAATGCCTCACCAAAAGCACGAACGGGGGAAGTGCTAGGCATTCGCTTAATGACGAATCGACTTTCACAGCTTATTGCTCCAGTCCTTTTCGGAGCAGTAGGCGGCTGGATCGGCGTCGTTTCTGTCTTTTATGTGAGCGGCGCCTTTTTAATCGGAGGGGCATTTTTTATGAAACCACGGAAAAACTCAGAAGAATCACAGTCCGTCAAAATATCCTAAATGAAAGTTATTCATATCTTTACTGATTAATTTGAGAGAAAAAGAGGTGTTAATCATAGATTTCGTTCTCATTTTTTTCATTGGGATCATTGCGACAACACTAGGAACACTTGCTGGAGGCGGTGGACTCATTAGTCTCCCTTCCATGTTGCTAATGGGGCTTCCTATTCATGCAGCGATCGGTGCAAATAAAGTATCGAATACAGTTAGTTCGTTTTCAAGTTTTTTCGTGTTGCTAAGGCGCAAGGAAATATCATTCAAAGAATCGTACTGGATTATCCCAGTCAGTCTCGGTGGCGGGCTAACAGGAGGTTTTGTTGCATCAGTTCTTTCGGAGAAAAATTTGTATTGGGTAGCCGTTTGTTTACTCATCTTCGCGTTTTTTACGTCGTTTCTATCCAAAGGGAGCTTTAGTGGAGATAAACCCCTCCTCTTCTCAAAAACTAGTGCACCTGGCTTGTATGGAATTGGAATCTACGACGGATTATTCGGTCCTGGTCAAGGAACGCTAATGCTCTATTTATTCGGTCATTTACAGGTTGGATACATGAAAGCGGTAGGGTATGTCCGGCTCGCTACATTTGCAAGCTGCTTCGGAGGGGCAATAAGTTATATAGCGACAGGAAAGATCATTTGGCCGATGACAATTGCATTGCTGCTCGGTTCAGTAACAGGTGCGCAAATGGGGGTGCGAATTGCCCAAAAATTAAAACCCCAATTCGTTAAGCCAATTCTTCGCATTGTCACAATCGCCATTATCCTTCAATTGATTGTAGAAAATGTTAAGTGAACCTTTGGATCACTCTATGAAAAAGTTGTTTTCATAAGCTCTCAACCGAGTGGGGTGGGATCTTGTTGTATGTGTGGCACTCAGAAGATGGGCGAAATCTGCCGCCTGCCCCACACAAATGACCCACAAGATGGCTGTCCATCTTATGGGTTACAGTTACACCTCTCAATGCCAGGAGGTTTTCCTTTCAATCCACCAACCCTAGTTCCTGGTAAACTTTCAAGGATACGACACCATTGGGCGGCAGGCCGTGGTCGCGTTGGAATTTCACGAGTGCGGCAGTCGTACTTGCGCGAAATTTACCATCGCAGTTCCCGTGGAAATATCCTGCACTCTTCAAGCGGGATTGAATAAGCTGCACATCTCCTCCGACCTCACCTTCCGCCAAATTTCGGGGATGATGGCTAGGGTGACCCAGTATATGACCGTAGATCGTTACTTTTGTTCCGAGTGGAATCATGTCAAACAATTCCTTCACGTCCCGATTGTACATGCGAATACAGCCGTGGCTGAGATGCTGTCCGATGGAATACGGCTTATTGGTTCCATGTATGCCGTAAACGCCCCACGGAACGTTTAGTCCCAACCAACGCGGACCAAAAGAGGGGCCCCAGTCTTTCCCCTTGTAAATCACTTTGTACTCCCCGACAGGTGTAGGCGTAGACGGATTGCCGACTGCGACTGTGTACGTTTTTATCTTTTGACCATGTTTTCGAACGATTAACTTGTGCTTGAGTGGATAGACCTCAATCGAGAATATCCCCTGCTCATCTACAATGGGCAGAGACGTATCCGCATAAGCAGATCCTGGGGCGATACTTTCCGCAATGATGAAAAAGAGTAAAAAAATGGAAATCATCCAAGGGAGAAAGGGATGTATTTTGCGATATTGATTCATCTTTTTCCATACCTGCGTTCCTCTATTTTTACCTTAGTTTGCGCTGGGAAGGATATCTTATTCCCTTTTGGCAGTAAGACGGAAGAGGTAATGGCGTTCGATGAATACGGCCAAATCGGCAGGATTTACTTGGCTGGGAGGTGCGTGAGGATGTTGACGAGTTTACCGAATGGATCGCGCACAAAGAAACGCCGAACTCCCCATGGCTCATCGACTGGTCCATATTCGATCGGAAACCCGGCTATCTTGATACGTTCTAGGGCTGCATCGACATCATCGACCTCAATAGATAGATCGGGGGTCGGCGTATCGGAACCACCCTGCGAAGCAAAGCTGATCTGGACGTCCATCTTTTCACTGTTCCCGTAGGTGGTGATCCAGCCATGATCCATCAGGAGATCCAGCCCAAGCACGTCTTGATAAAAGTGTTTCGCTGCAGGGGTGTTTGGCGTATCGATATTGGCGACGATTCGTTTGACCTTCATAGAAATCCTCCATATATTGGGACTTTCCTCCATTGTATGGGTGAAGAAAAAAGACGTCAAGACATGAAAAAAAGCCCTCCAAGAGAGGGCAAAGTGGGCGGATTATACCGGGCTGTATCGACCGTAATCGGGAACAGCAGCATGATCAAAATGGTCTGTGAGCCATTTGAGATCGGAAGCGAGCTGATCACCGGATAGGGGAAGTCCATGGCCTGTTATCGCGACGGCAGGGTGCAGCGCCTCCAGTTTTTTTACTGATTCCCGTGCTGCCCGCCAATCCGTCGTTAAGTACCGCGGCGGGCCATTGATCTCCTGGACCTGCAGCAGAACGTTAAACAGAGAATCTTGCTTTACATTGATAAAAGCATCTCCTGCGATAAGGGAACGATCGGCGTCGCGGAAGAAGGAAACATGGCCGGGGGAATGTCCCGGAGTATGGATCCAGCGCCACCCCGGTATGCCCGGAATGCTGCCATCGGGAGGCAGTTTATGGACCCGGTCTCCGAGGTCGATGGCTGCTCTGGGGAACATGGGAGACATTTTGGCGACAAGCCCCCCTTCCACAGTGGGGTCTGGCTCGGGATAATCGGAAGTTCCCGTCAAGTAGGGGAGCTCCCTTTCATGGGCAAAAACCGATACATCCCAGTAGCGAGACAACTCTATTACGGCACCTACATGGTCGAAGTGTCCATGAGTAAGCAAGATAGCGATAGGGGGATGATCGGCGCCGAATCGTTGTTCTGCCTCTTCCAGAATGAAACCAGCCGATTGGGGCATGCCAGTATCCACGAGGAACCACTCCGTTTTTTCTCCCGGTTTGCCGACGAAACATACGTTGACGACCTGAATGCACAAGCAATAGAGGTCGGGTAATACCTCCTGCCCAACACCACTGTCAATCGATGTTACAGGAATAAAATCTTGATGATCCATCAGGCGTCCTCCAGTCCGATCATGAATAGGAAGGGAATAACAATCATCCGTTTGGGTAAAAATGGAATTGTACACTGTTCATAACCTTTTTCAACCCTCGCGGCCTCGAGGGTCTTTTTTCCTTTTTCTTGCATGAAATGGTGTCATTTTCTTAAAACCATGTACGAGACCATCGTAAAAATGGTAGACTCGAAGACGAAACCATTTCACGAATGTGGAGGAAATGATGAGAGCAGCGATTCCCTTAGCCATATTCCTCTTTGCCTTTTTCACGATAGGATGTGTAAAGCAAGGGGCGGATATTCAAGAAACAGCAGTGCCCCCCAGCCCGGCAGCAGAGGAGCAGCCTGCCCCAACGCCGCCGGTATATGAGAAAAAAAGCGCTGAGTGGGCAGCCAACCGATTGCTTGAGATCTCAAATCACTACTTCGAACGCTTGGAAGCAGCCCAGACTGCTGATCTCCCTTTTGAGAAATTTCAAAATCAACTGTCCGGCGATATGACAAGCGACTTCATTCATCAGGAGCAATTGGAGGAATTTTATCAAGTGCGGGACGGCCTGACTCCTTTGTACCTGTTTCACTATGAGCCAGGTGCTTTGGCTGCGCGTACCACGATTGTCGATCAGAGCCCGGAGCGCATCGTAGTGAAAACGATGTGGTTCGCCAATGAATTAAACAGCGGCTATTATGAATTTAGTACCCTGGTGAATCATGGGGGGATGTGGTTGCTGGATGAAAGGACGCGCGAGGAGCTGCAGGAACAAGGATTCCAGCTCACGATCGAAGAAGCGACGATCTATATGAAAGCCTTCCCGTACTATGAACAGCCGGTAACCACTGTCGAATACGTAGACACGATTCAATTGGAGAATGCTCCAGGGGAGTTCGGACGATTTTACCAGTTCAAGTGTGACGGGATACCTTATTACATCTCTCCAGTAGATGGATATGTGCTACATCAAAAAATGGAAAACGTAAGGTAAAAAACAAAACCCAGCCAAAGCTTCTTGGCTGGGTAATTTTTTATTAAGGGGCAAACCCTTTCTGACTAATGAAGACTTGCTCGGGTGCGAAAACCTCTGTCAGTCTGTCATAGACAAGCCGATACGCGGAAGGGTCGTACCATTCAGGCAAGCCCAATTTGTCATAAAGAGCAGAGATCCCGAGCCGCTTGGTTCTTTTGCCGCCGCTTCCGTCCCCCATGAAAAAGTCATCGATGCACACCCTGTCTGTCACAGCGTGCAGCTTGTGCGCGAAAGAGGTACTGCTAGGCAGCACCGGTGCAATAGTGGCTTGGGTCGAAATGTCCGCAGCCGCCAATCGTTCCAGGGTCTTCAAACGAGCAGCAATTGGCGGCGCATTTGGCGTGAATGCTCGCCTGATCTCCTCCAAATCGGTCTCCACCGTCATGCTGACCCGCACACGGTCTTTCATCTCCCGAAGCAGGTCTATATCCCGGCTGACGAGCGGGCTTCGGGTCTGAACCAGGAGGAAATCGGGCGGATCTTCTGCCATGACTGCCAAGAGGGAGCGCGTCACCTGTGCGGTATATTCCACAGGCTGATACGGGTCCGTGCTGGAAGACATAAAAATCGTGACGCTTCCTTTTGCTTTGGCACGCGCAAGTTCCTTACGCAGAAGCGTCGCGGCCCCTTGTTTGATGTTGACCCAGGTCCCCCATTCTTTCTCATGAAAAAGAGACACCGGCATCTGGCGCACATAACAGTAGGAACAGCCAAACGAACATCCGGTATACGGGTTCAAGGAATAGGAATAATCTGTCAGGAATCCCGTACCTTTATTCAAAAGGGACTTCGGGTATGTGAGAATGCGTTCATAGCTCATATCTTTGTCCTCGCTAGATTTGGTTGCTTGTCGAGACAACAGGCTGCTCCCGATGGATTTGCCGATACGCTGTCGGGGTCAGTCCGGTGATTTTACGGAAGAGCGTAATGAAGTAAGGCGTATTGGCAATGCCGACAGAGCGTGCGATTTCAGCGACAGATATATCGGTATGGGTCAAAATCGCCATGGCTTTGTTCATCCTCGTCTGCTGGATGTAGGCTACAGGAGTGATGCCCGTAATCCGTTTGAACGTGCGATGCAGATGGTACATACTGCCATGGCACATTTCCGCCAGCTTCTCCAGGGTCAGCCTCTCGAAATAGTGCGCATCGATGAAGCGGGTGATCTGCTCGACCCAGTCGCTGTCGGGCAATAGCTGACCGGTAGGCTTGCAGCGTTTGCAAGGGCGAAAGCGGGCCTCCAACGCCTGACTAGCATCTTGAAAGATACACACATTTTCGATGTTGGGTGGTTTGGACTTGCAAGAGGGTTTGCAAAAAATGCGCGTCGTTTTGACGGCGTACAGAAACTGATTGTCATAATTGGAATCATTATGAAGGATTGCAAGCCATTTTTCTTCGGTCAACTTCATTTGCCTCACCTCTACGAACAGTATACCTCGCAGGACGCTCCTATGTACGGAGGGGAGAATAAAAAAGCAAGATTGCGAAAAAATCTGTGTTTTTCCGTGCCTATCGACTCTTTTGGGAACCTATGCTATCATGATAACTTGTTAACGTACTACCACTTTAATAAGATAAAAAGAGATATTAGGGGGATCACTTATGAAAAAACTAGCATCATTCTGTCTGATGGTAGGAACTGTATTTTCGCTCATAGTCGGTTGTTCCAGTGCGCCGCCTGCTTCCGGAGGTTCTGAGGCTAGTGCACCTGCCGATTCTGGGAAAAGCCAGGAAGCAGCGAAACTGGTAATCGGAATTGATGACAAATTCGCACCTATGGGATTCCGCGATGATAACAACGAGCTGGTCGGCTTTGATATCGACTACGCCAAAGCGGCTGGCGAGAAAATGGGACGGGAAGTCGTCTTCCAGCCGATCGACTGGAGCTCCAAAGAGTCGGAGTTGAATAGCGGACGCATTGACTTGATCTGGAACGGCTACACCATTACAGATGAACGCAAAGAAAAGGTACTATTCACCAAACCATATCTGGAAAACGCACAGGTGATCGTGACCCTGGCGAAATCCGATCTGCATAAAATCGATGAGCTGGCTGACAAGACAGTCGGTCTGCAAAAGCTGTCTTCCGCATTGGACGCTTTGAACGAACATCCAATCAAAGACAAGGTCAAATCCGTCTCTGAATTCGCGGATAACGTACTGGCCCTAAACGACTTGAAAATCGGACGCGTCGATGCTGTTGTCATCGACAAGGTTGTAGCGGACTACTACATGGCCAAAGATGAGGGCACATTCAAATTCCTCGAAGATTCGCTCGCGCCTGAACAGTACGGAATCGGTGTGAAAAAAGGCAATGAAGCACTGCTGGAAGAATTGCAAAAAGCGTTGGATACACTGAACGCAGACGGTACAGCTGCGAAAATCTCGGAAAAATGGTTTGGCGAAGATCGTGTATTGAAATAAGGCAAAAGTGGAACGTAAGCAAAACCGGAGGTGTGGACAAAACCGGTTTTGCTTTCGGCTTTTCGTAGAGGGCCCGGGGCCGACGACGGAGCGGTCCAGCAGCCAGGAAAGCCCAAGTAATTGATATAGGAGATGCGAGGATGAGCATTGATTATCTGATCAGAATAACCATACCCATGCTGCAAGGGGCGCAGATGACCGTCCTGCTGTTTTTCATCGCGATCATCGCCTCGATTCCCTTGGGCTTTTTGATTACACTGATGGCAAAAAGCAGCAACAAGACACTCGCCGGGATCGCCCATACCTACATCTATGTGATGCGCGGCACGCCATTACTGCTGCAATTGTTGTTCATCTGTTTCGGTCTGCCACTGTTGCCCGGTGTTGGCGAGTATCTGGTCATGGACCGCTTCGTCGCTGCTTGTGTTGGGTTTATCCTCAATTACGCGGCATACTTCGCAGAGATCTTTCGGGGCGGGCTGCTGGCGATCGACAAGGGTCAATACGAAGCGGCACAAGTATTGGGCTTTAGCAAATGGCAGACGACCCGCAAGATCATCCTGCCGCAGATGTTCCGCGTAGCTCTACCGGCTCTCGCCAACGAATCAATTACACTCGTGAAGGATACAGCCTTGCTGTATGCGGTGGCAGTGCCTGAGCTTTTGCACTTCGCCCAGACAGCCGTCAATCGCGATTTTACGATTATGCCTTTCTTTGTGGCGGGAATCATCTACTTGCTTATGACGCTGTTGTTGACGCTCTTCTTTAAGTGGTTGGAAAGAAGAACCAAATTCGAATAGAGGGAATGGCAGATATGGCGATCATGCGTGTTTCAAATCTGAAAAAGTCCTATGGCAATCTGGAAGTCTTGAAAAAAGTGACCTTTGAGATCGCGAAAAACGATGTGGTTGCGGTCATCGGCCCCTCTGGCTCGGGAAAAAGCACCATGCTGCGCAGTCTCGTCCACCTGGAGCAGATCGACGCAGGAAGTATCCAGATCGGAGACGAGTATCTGGTGAAAGACGGCAAGTATGCAGGTCCACAGGAGATCAAGCAGATTACAGCCCGGATGGGTATGGTGTTTCAGCACTTCAATCTGTTTCCGCATCTCCCGGTAAAAGAAAATCTGGAGCTGGCGCCGCGGATTGTCAAAGGAGAAGCGGAAGCTGAGGTAAGCAAAAGAAGCAAGGAGCTATTGGCGAAAGTCGGGCTGTCGGACAAAGCCGACGCCTACCCGTCCAAGCTGTCCGGTGGACAAAAACAGCGCGTGGCGATCGCGCGTGCCCTGATGATGAAGCCGGACATCCTGCTGTTTGACGAGCCCACCTCCGCGCTCGATCCGGAATTGACTGGCGAGGTGCTGCAGGTGATCAAGCAGCTGGCGGAAGAGCATATGACCATGATCGTCGTGACCCATGAGATGGGCTTTGCCCGCGAGGTAGCCAATCAGGTGATGTTTATGGATAATGGAGAGTTCATCGAGTCTGGAGAACCGGATTCCTTTTTCCGCAATCCGCAATCAGACAGAGCCAAGGCATTCCTGCAGCGGGTCTTGCCTTGAGGGACGATCTTATTTGATAAAAAACCAACTTTGGCTTTTTGGCTAAGGTTGGTTTTCTTGTAAAAGAAAAAAGAGTAGTGCAATTTCGACAGACAGGTGTAAAAATACATGTATCTAGATAAAAGGGAGATGTCTCAAATGTCTTTTGTCGAAAACAAGGAAACCCTCTTGTTTACCAAGGTAGATAAATCAACGGAGTCTCTTCCCATCTCTTTTGAGGATTGGGAAAAAATGGCGAAGGAACGAGTGCCTGCGGGTCCTTTTGATTATACCGCTGGAGGTTCGATCGAGGAGAAGACGCTGTCCGCCAATCGCGAAGCTTTTTCCCGCTGGGCGATTGTCCCGCGGATGATGCGCGACGTGACGAATCGTTCGATGAAGATTTCCCTGTTTAACCAGCAACTGAATACACCCGTCCTGCTCGCACCGGTAGGCATGCAGGCGATTTCCCACCCAGAGGGAGAACTGGCTACAGCACGTGCGGCAGCGGCAGCAGGAGTCCCCCTCGTGGTAAGTACGGTCTCTTCTCACTCGATGGAGCAGATCGCAGAGGTGATGGGCGATGCGCCTCGCTGGTATCAGCTGTACTGGTCGACAGACCGTGAAGTGAGCGCGAGCATGGTCAGACGGGCGGAAGCGGCTGGCTATTCCGCGATCGTACTGACAGTGGATACGATCATGCTGGGCTGGAAGCGACGCGACTTCAAAAACGGCTATTCGCCACTACGTGAAGGAAAAGGAATGGCGAACTATATCAGCGATCCCGTCTTTTGCTCCCGTCTCTCAGAAGTGACGCCGGAGAATGCTGTAGAGGAAATTCTGCGCACCATCTATACCCCGGCTCTTACCTGGAGTGACGTCGCATATCTGCGCGAGCATACCTCTCTGCCGATTCTGGTCAAGGGCATCCTGCATCCAGACGATGCCAAGCTGGCGCTGGAGCACGGCGTAGACGGCATCATCGTCTCCAACCATGGCGGGCGCCAAGTAGACGGAGCGATTGCTACCCTCGATGCGCTGCCCGCGATTACGGAGGTAGTGAAAGGGCAGATTCCGGTGCTGCTAGACAGCGGCGTGCGGACAGGTCCGGACGTAGTGAAAGCAATTGCGCTCGGGGCGAATGCCGTCCTGATCGGTCGTCCATTCGTCTATGGGCTGGCAGTTGCCGGCGAACAAGGCGTGGCTAGTGTGATTGACACGCTGCTCAACGAGCTGGATGTCACGATGGCTCTATCCGGATGCACCTCGATTTCCGAACTGAACCGAAGCATCCTGACTCGCCCATAACGATGTGAAGGCCATCCTGAAGAAGGGTGGTCTTTTTTGCCTTCCAGGGAACTGGTAAAATGGGAGGAAAGAACCCAATAGCAAGGAGTATCCCATGAAAACAGGAAAAACAAATGCCATGCGGATTTTGGACAAGGAAAAAATCACATATGCGATGCTGACCTACAGTGCAGATGACGGCAAAATCGATGGCGTCTCAGTGGCTGAGAAAATCGGCAGGGAGTCAGGGGTGGTTTACAAAACCCTGGTGGTCCAAGGGGCAAGCAAGGGTTATTACGTATTTGTCATCCCTGTCGAAGCAGAATTGGATCTGAAGAAGGCGGCCAAGGCTGTGAGCGAGAAAAAAATCGAAATGATTCCGGTCAAAGATATAACAAAAGTAACGGGCTATATACGCGGCGGCTGTTCGCCAATTGGAATGAAGAAGCCGTTTCCCACGATTATCGATCAGCATGCGCAAGCGCTGGACACGATGATTGTCAGCGGAGGGCAGATCGGTGTCCAGATCGAGATTCAACCAGAGGCTCTTCTGAAAGCAACCAAAGCGGTTTGGGCAGATGTTACATAAATGCAAGTAGGGGTGAATAAATGAAATATTTGGTTGTATTGCTAGCCATTTCGTTTTCCATCTTTGCAGTATCATCGAGTCCTGAGGAAAAGTCAGCAGGGGCTAATCCTGCTTTACAAGAACAAGCAAGAATCATCCCGCTTCAGTTTGAACCGGTAGTCAATGAAAACGAAAAAATCACATTCGTACAGGGACAGGACGAGGGAGAAATCATAGAGAGGAGGAAGATTGCTGACAGTGAGTTTTTCATCTATAAATTAGCGAATGATCCGAACGAAGAATTATATGGAGGGATCCGGATCGGAGAGAAACACTATCACTTCGGACAAATTGGCTACGGAAACGATACAAGCGCAATCAACATTGAGGCTGTAGAAGCCTTGGGAAGGAAGCTCCTAAAAATAAATGGATTCAGGGGAGCCAATTATCGGGTGACGTATTATATTCAGGTGCAAAATCAAGTCCCAAGCGTGTTTCTTTACGTTGACGGCGGTGCCCATTATGAAGGGAATATGAACGGAGATCAGGTAATCATTGGTTCATACGCGGGGAGTACCTCCTTTCAAACGATCCTATACAGGATGGAAGGCGAGAAACTGGTTTTTGCCGATTTTAACAAACAACTGCATGAGGCAGACAGCGTTCGTGTTACGGACAATCTCCTTTTTGAAGTACGCCAAACAGCAGACTCCATTCCCCAACTGTACACGTATCAGAATAAAAGCCTCCTCCCGTTGATCCGGACGGCACCTGTATCCGAATAACTGCTTTCCTCCATCCATTTTAGCAAAGTTACCAAAACTGTCAGCAATTTTCGGATGGCATGCATTCAACCTCCCCTTTTCCATGATACAATCGAATCGATAATTCATCGGATCGATATATATAGGGAAATGAGAATATATCGGGTTTTCAGGAAAGGACCTCTACATGGCCAATGATATGATCGTTCAACTTTCTGAACAGGACTGGGAAGAATTGTTGCATGAAAAAGATGAAAAATTAAAGCGGGCGTTGCGGGAATTGGCGGATGTCAGGTATGCGCTGGATCAATCCACCATTGTCGCGATCACGGATCAACGCGGCAAAATCCTTTTTGCTAATGATCAGTTTTGTCGTATATCGAAGTACGAGCGGAACGAATTGATCGGACAAGACCACCGACTGCTTAATTCCGGGACGCATCCCACAGGCTTTTTCAAGCAAATGTGGGCGACCATCGGTACTGGGCAAATCTGGCGCGGGGAAATTCGCAACCGTGCGAAGGACGGAACTTATTACTGGGTTGATACCACGATCGTCCCATTTGTCAACCAGCGGGGAAACATCTATCAGTACGTCTCCATCCGCAGTGACATCACAGATCGCAAGCTGATGGAGGAAGAAGTAAGAAAAAGCGAAGAGCAGTATCGCATTATCGCGGAGAACACGTCCGACATCATCTCCATGATCGATAAGAACGGAAATTGCCTCTATCTCTCCCCGTCGCATCGCTCAGTCCTCCAGCACGATGTCCCTGATGAGAAGATTCAGAATCTGCTGGATTGGGTCACGCAGGACGATCGCGACATCATGGAGTACGCGATCGAGCATGTGTGCAGCACGCGCAAGGAGTATACGGCAGAGTGCAGGCTTACATCCGGGAGTACATTCGTTTGGACGGAGACCAAACTCAATCCGATTCTCGATGAGAGCGGCGAAGTGAATACGCTTCTTCTGGTCACGCGTGATATCACGGAGCGCAAGCGTTCGGAAGAAACGATTCACCATCTCGCCTACCACGATGCCTTGACAGATTTGCCGAATCGGCGTATGTACATCCAGCAACTCGGACGGGAGATCATCTCTGCCAAGCGTTTTCAGTCCAATTTGGCGGTTCTTTTTCTCGATCTGGACCGGTTCAAGGATGTCAATGATTCCTTCGGTCATGACGTTGGAGACCTGATATTGATCGAAACGTCGAAGCGTCTGAAATCCTGCGTCAGACAAGGCGATATCGTCGCCAGACTCGGTGGGGATGAATTTACAGTTCTGGTCAGCAATCTGTCGGGAAGGCAGCATGCGGAAGAAGTCGCAAATCGCATCATCCAGGAATTGCAAAAGCCATTTGTCTGGAATGAGCATGAATTCAATATTTCTTGCAGCATCGGGATTTCGCTGTTCCCGGAGGACGGGGAGCATGCCGAGGATTTGCTGAAACGGGCTGATACCGCTTTATATACGGTCAAGTCCCGCGGACGCAACGGCTTCGACTTCTTCGACCCGACGATGGAAACCAAATCGTTGGAGCGCATTCTGATGGAGAATGAGCTGCGCAAAGCGATCGAGCAGAAGCATTTTGAAATCCACTACCAACCGAAGATGGATATAGGTTCTCAGAAGCTTGTGGGGATGGAGGCTCTCGTCCGCTGGGTGCACCCCGAGCTGGGCATGATCCCGCCGAATCGTTTTATTCCGATTGCGGAGGAGACCGGGATGATCCTGCCGCTTGGCGAGTGGATCCTGCGGGAAGCATGCAGACAGAACAAGGAGTGGCATGAGCAGGGGTACCCGTTGAAGGTATCGGTCAATCTGTCGGCGAGACAAATCTACCAAAAGGATCTGGTAGAGAATATTCGGCAGATTCTAAAGGAAACGGATCTGGAAGCGAAATGGCTGGAGCTGGAAATCACGGAAAGCATTTTTGTAAAAATGGAAGAAGCGACACCCGTCCTGCAAGAAATCAGGGAAGAGGGCATACACATCTCGATCGACGACTTCGGCACGGGCTACAGCTCCTTCAGCTATATCAAGAGCCTGCCGGTCGATACGATCAAAATCGACGCCTCATTCATCCGCGATGTGCACCACAATCAGGAGAGCCAGGCCATCGTGAAGGCGATCGTGACCATCGCGGACAGCCTCAATATGAACGTCATCGCAGAGGGTATCGAGCTGTCTGATCAGGTAGAAGCTTTGCAATTGAACGGCTGTGATCAAGGTCAGGGGTATTTGTTCAGCAAACCGTTGGCGAAGCGAGATTTTGACGCGTATTTGCGGATGAAATAAGAATCAAAGCAAAAAACAGAGTGCTCCCAAGGTAGCCAAGCTACTCAGGGCACTCTGCTTTCTTTTATCCTTCCACGATGCTTTGATACAACCCGTGCTCGTAGATGTATTGCAGGCAGGCATCCGGCAGCAGGAAGCTGGGATCTCCCCCCTTGCGAATCTCATCCCGAATATAGGTGGAGCTAATTCCCATGTTGATGCCTTTGCTCATGATGAGAAAATGCTCGTCGTTATTGCGCAAAAGCGGGTCGTCTGCGATCAGGTCGGCAGAAGGGAAGCCTTCGCGCGACATGACGATGAAGTTGAACTGCGTGATGAGCTTCTGGGCATTTCCCCAATGGGACATACCCCGCAACAAATCCGATCCCATGATGAAGTACAGATCGTCGTTTGGATACTTTTTGCGCATATGCACCATCGTGTCGTAGGTATACGTCTCGCCCGGCAAGGCGTCCATCTCGACCGTCGAGATCTCGAACAGCGGTTCCCCGAAGCGATTTTTTTTGTGCTGGGATGTCGACAGCGCGATGCGCAGCATTTCCAAGCGGTGATGATCCTGGGTTTGCAGCTTTTTGTCGTGGCGCAGGGAGGAACAAGGAACAAAGATCACCTTGTCGAGACGCTTGCGATGCGCCACAGTGGCTGCCGTAAAAAGATGGCTGTATGTAATCGGGTCAAAGCTGCTCCCGTAGATGCCGATCCGCATGAGCTTCATTCCTTTCCGGTTACCATCTATAGTCTGTGCTTCGTGTCACTGTAATCTGATAGGATTGCTGCCAGGCAGCAAAGGTTTCTTCCGTCGACGCCTCGAATCCGGGAATGCTGCTCATGCAATCCTCAAGCACGATGATCCGCGAGGTCATGTCTTTCTCTTCGCCAAAGTACTCCAAAATCTGGCGCAGAGATTCCAGCACGCAGTGGGATTTCGCTTCGCCAGCGATGAAGATTCTCTCATAGGCTCGAAGGCTTTCCAGGATAGCGAGCTGAGCTTCGTCGCCAGGACCGTATTCCGGCTTGATGATGCCGTACATTTCTGTGAGCGGGTCCTTGCCCTTAACGATGCGGATGGGCGGTGATTGTCGTGCAATCGAATGGAAGTAGACCATGTTGGCAAATTGCCCTTCCAACGCAGCGCCAAAGCTTCCCTCCAAGCAATGGTACGGCCAGATGCAAAGCTCTTTTTTGCTGTGCTGCCCTAGATGGCTTACATAAGCCAGACTTTCTGCCGGATGGCTGACCGCCCGCCATTTTCCGCTGCGTACGTTTTCCTCCGTGATGATCGTAAAGGGAGCGGGATGCTGTCCTGCCTCGTCGATCCACCAGCCCGGATGGAAAATCTGCTGTGGCTGGTGAGTGTCCAGAGAGACGGCAATCTGTGTCATTTTCTCCATATGATCATACAGAAACCGTGCTGCGCGCAAGACGTCCTGATGGGAGCCTGGGACACCCAGCTCTCCATCCTCCATGAAATCATTTTGCATATCGATCGCAAGGAACAAATTTTTGCTCTTGTCGAGTTCGGCGGCAGGGATGCTCTCCTGCATGGCATGCGCCAACAACTGATTGAGACGCATCTGTGATACGCGCCCGATGTCTGATTCCGCACATATATCATGAAAAAGCGTCTTCATGCTTCATGCACTCCTTTCAATGAAGGTGCTCTTACTATGTATTTAAGCCAAAATGGGCGAAACATTCAATACACGGCCCGAATTCTTCCCAATAAGTTCCTAAACATGTAACAGAAAAAAACATTGTAATGACCACTAGATATGTTAGATTGATACAATGAAAGAAAGTGAAAAGGCGTGAACAAGGTGAAATCGATTCGCTTACTGACCATCACATTGGTTCTGCTCGTCCTGATTATTTCGGGCTGGTTCTGGCCCGGACTGCCAATTGCACGAAACGGTCAGGAGTCGGCCGGTGATGTATCCGGCTATGCCAGGCTTTTGCCGGGAGAGCTTTTCATTCGGGAGCATCTGACGAATTCGGACCATACCCTGAAGACCAATCTGCAGCCTGCTGCACCAGACGATGCCAATATCGCCCAGGGCGAGGAATCCCTCTCGGAGTCGCTTGGCCTGTGGATGCTGTACGCTTTGGAAAAAGGGGACTCCCACTTGTTTGCGCAAAATGTGGACGTGCTTGAAAAGCGGTTTTATCAGGATGGATGGATCGTCTGGAAAACGGGTGGGGATCAGCGACAGGTATCGACCAATGCCCTCGTAGACGATCTACGGATCGCCAAAGCTCTGTATTTCGCAGGAGAAAAGTGGCAGGAGCAGTCGTATATCCGCTTGGCGAATGAAATCGGGCAAAGCATCGGCCAACATCAGGTCCGCGACGGATTGCCGGTTGATTTTTTCGATCGTCAGCATGATGTGAACAGCGATACACTGACGCTCTCTTACCTGAATACATCGATTCTTCACAAAATGCACGAATACGGACAGATCGAGGGGCAGCTTGACGAGAAGGCATTTACCTTTTTGCAAAGCCTTCCGACTGAAAATGGCTTTTTTCCCTTCTCTTATCATCTTCCCAGTAAGCACTATACATATCAACGCGAGGTAAATTTGATCGACCAACTTTATGTCGCCCTGCATCGCGCACAGGCAGGCATCGCATCACCGGAGCTGTGGACGTTCCTAAAGGAGGAATTCGCCCGCCGCCAGCTCTTGTACGGCAGATATGATGCTGTCGCGAAACAGCCTGTGGTTGAGTATGAATCTCCCGCCGTGTATGGATTGGCGATCCAGACTGCGATCGAGCTGGAGGATCGGGCTTTCGCTGTGGATCTCTACGAACGGATGATCCGCAAGCAGATCCGGCGTCCGGAGAGCCAGCTTTATGGCGGGTATCTCGATATGAGCAGGAAGGATACTCATTCCTTTGACAATCTGATTCCGCTTTTGGCAGAGAGGAGGCTGTTCAATGAGGGGATTCTCCAATAAAAATGGAAGATTCATCGCCTACCAGACAGTCTTCCTTTTTTTCCTGCTGTTTCTCTCTCTGTTTGCAGTCGACCTACCGGCTATGCCGCTCGTACAAGCTGTGCTGTTGGGCGTCGCGATGCTCATCAGTTTGATCGGCATTTTCTTTGGGCTGTTGGCGAGCTTAGGGGTTAGCCTATTGGCTTTGTTTCTGTTTGGGAGCTTGTTGATCTGGGGTGTGTTTGCAGGCTGGATCTTTCCTTTATCCGTCCTGGAGATCGTCATTTGGATGCTGATCTTTTTGGTCGCGGCGATCATTACGGGAGTGATTCATCGGCTGGTCAGCCAGGCGGTCGAGGAGCATCAGGAAATGGTGGGGAAATTCGATGAACTGGTCACGATTGATGAGGTCACGGGTTTTTCCAATGAAAAACGGCTTCTGTTTGATCTGGAAGAAGAACTAAGCCGTGCACGACGGACGGGCGTTCCTTTCTCCCTGATGCTGATCGAGGTCCTCTATCTGGATTCTTTTTCGAAACTGTACGGACGAAACGAGACCGATTACCTGCTTAGCTCGCTAGCTGCTATCCTTCGGGAACACACCAGGCTGACGGACCGCAAATATCGCTTGAATCAGGGGAACCAGGGTACGGGAACCTTCGCTGTGATCCTCAACAACAGCCTGGAGGAAGGGGCGGAGGTCGTCCACGGAAAGCTGGAAAAACTGATGAAAACCCATATTTTGGAAAATAACAATAAGCAGGTCACATTGACGATCGGTTTTGGGATCTGTCAATACGCTGATGATCTGAGTGACCATCTGGAGCTGGTGAAACGTGCCAAGCAAGAGCTTGATCAGTATATTCAATAAAGTAATGCGAATAGGCGTGTCGCTGATCATGCTGCTGGTTCTTCTAATCGGGACGGAGGACAAGCTGTCTGCAGCCGGGGAAAAAGGCGGACAGGAGCCGAAAATCCTGGTGGTATACACGACGAATCATAATGATGCGAATGAGGATGTTCGCATGCTGGACCTGTTGCTGGGCCATTTTAGCTCCCGCCTCCAATACGTAGCGGATGATCAATTGACCATGCATGATCTAGATGGGGTCGATTATCTGGTCTATTACGGTGCTGTATCAAAGAAATTACCCGCTTACAGTACAAAAATCATAGGGGACTATCAGGGCTCGTTGCTGGCAATTGGCAAGAATGCCGAGCAGTTGGGAACTCGTTTTTCATTTTTGTCCTGGAATGGAGAAGTAGGCATCCAGAGGGTGACGAAACCACAAGGAACGGAACCGATACAGCTCGAGGTCACGATGCCAATCGAGGATGTATCGATGGCACAAGGAGAAGTGCTGCTGGAGGGCTGGAAAGGAATCTATGCCTATCCGCTGATGATCAAGCATGAAAAGACGGCGTATTTCGCTAGCGCCAGCCTGTCTTCTCCGTTCTCCTTGGGTGCAGCAGAGGCGTTGCATGACGTATTTGAGGTTCCGCACCAAACAGGCCACTTGGCCTTGATTCGTCTGGAGGATGTGCATCCCCACTCCGATCCCGCCCTTCTTCTGGAGGCGGGCACCTATCTGGCAGACAAGGGAATCCCCTATGTCATCGCACTGATTCCGGTCTACACCAACTCGGAGACCAAGGAGCTGGTTCATCTGAAGGACCGGCCCGAACTGGTCAAAGTTCTGCGCACTTTGCAGCAAAGAGGGGCAAGCATTACCTTGCACGGGTACATGCATTACTATCGGGATTCCGAGACAGGGGAAGGATCGGAGTTCTGGGATATCAAGGACAACACGCCGATCTCGAAACCGCCGGAGGACACGACTCCGCTAAAAAAACGGTATGAATGGTCATCGCAGGCGGAATATGAGCAGTATCAAGTGTCGCTTGCGCAGTATGAAGAAAGCTATACCGTGTCACGGATCGAGAACGGAATCAAGGAGTTGAAGGAGCTGGGACTGTTCCCTGTTGCCTTCGAGGCTCCGCACTATAATATGAGCCATAAAGGCTATCAGATCACCTCCCGCTATTTTTCTTACCTGCTGGGGCAAGTCCAGTTCAACCAGACGGACTGGCATCAGATGGGGACATCACCGTATATCTCCAAGCCGGCTTTTCTTAATGGGATGACCTTGCTGCCAGAGACAGTCGGCTACTGGGATCCCGAATCCCCTACACCCACGCAAAACATCCGGGAGAATGCGCAGCAAGTCCGTTTTGTGCGCGATGGTGTAATCGGGATGTTTTTTCACCCTTATCTGGGTGTAGCCCCGCTGAAAAAGATGATCACCTACATGGAGACCATGCCGGATGTGACCTGGATCGATGTCCGCAAGCTGAGCGGCAAGGATGTCGTAAAAGAAGAGCTGGAATTAGCGGAGGCGGATGGAATAGGAGATGCGTCTGATCCACTCCAAGAAAGCCTGATCAAGCAGGTGTACACCGCCCTACATGAAGATAGTTGGACACAGCTTATTCTCTGGGGCATTGTGGCTTTGGTGACGTGCATGGTACTGCTGTTTGTGCTTTACACATGGCGAAATCGCGCGAATTTACGCAAACAACTTTTCATGGAGCGTGATCTCAATGACTAATCTGTTATTCTATCTTTCCTTGAGCGTCATTTGGATCATGCTTTTGTACCATATGTTTTTGATGCAAGGCGGTTATTTTCACTATCTTCGCTTTGCCAGATCGATCCCGGAGTGGGAAAAGAAAGATTTGCCCAAGCCGAAGGTGAGCATTCTGATTCCGGCCCACAATGAAGAAGTCGTCATTGAGCGGACCATCAAGGCGATGCTACGGCTGGAGTATCCGAAGGAACAACTGGAAATTATCGTTATTAATGACAATTCCAGCGACCGGACGGGAGAGATCTGCGACCATTATGCAGCCCAATATCCCTATGTGAAGGTCGTGCACACTAAGCCTCCTAATGCTGGAAAAGGGAAATCCGGAGCGCTGAACCAAGGTCTGGCCCACTCGACCGGGGAAATCATCGTCGTCTATGACGCAGACAACACACCGGAGCGAAAAGCCGTCCACTACCTGGTTCTGGCTCTGCAAAATGATCCCCAGGCTGGTGTAGTAGTAGGGAAATTTCGGGTCGTGAACGCCGCCAAAAATCTATTGACGCGCTTTATCAATATCGAGACGATCTGCTTTCAGTGGATGGCACAGGCTGGGAGGTTCTTCTGGTTTCGGGTGACGACGATTCCTGGCACCAATTTTGCCATTCGCCGCAGTCTCATTGAGGAATTGGGTGGCTGGGATGAGAAAGCTTTGGCGGAAGATACGGAATTAACGATTCGCGTCTACAATGCAGGCTACTTCATACGCTTTTTTCCGGCTGCGATCACCTGGGAACAGGAACCGGAAAAATGGAAGGTATGGTGGAAGCAGCGGACCCGATGGGCGAGGGGTAATCAGTATGTCGTCCTCAAATTTATGGGGCATCTGTTTTCCTTGCGTAAGAAGAGCATCATGTTTGATCTCGTCTATTTCTTCTTTACGTACTTCCTGTTTTTTCTGGGCGTGATTGTGTCAGATGTCCTTTTCGTCACGAATCTGTTCGTCGATCTGCAATTGCAGGTAGGAATTGTTGCCATGATATTATGGATTCTTGCCTATTTTTTGTACGTGACAGAAGTGATGATCGCTTTGAGCATCGAGAGAACAGAATTGAACGCCAAGAATTTCTGGATCGTACTGCTGATGTATTTTACATACTCGCAGTTGTGGATTGTTCTCGTGCTCTATGCGTTGTATCTGGAGATCAAGCGAGTCGTTTTTCGACAAGAATTGAAATGGTACAAGACCGAACGTTTTGCAGCAGACAAAAAGTCGGTCCCGCCAATAGAAAGACAGGTGTAAATAACATGAACAAAAACTGGAAACCAGCCTTCGCCGTCCTGACGATTACGGCACTGCTTTTCGGAGAAGGAATCGGAACGGCTTATGCCCAGGGCACAACGGCACTAACTGCCAGTCAGACAGCATCTGTCAATGCCCCTGTCTACAGTTTTACAAGCTTGGCAAAACAAGCAAACACAGTCTATACAGCGAATGGATCCGAAGAGACGCCAGGATCGGTCCTGCGTTTTATCAATGACTCCCTCACGCTTCGCGGCATTCACGGGGCAGCAGATTATTTTTACAGCGTGCCGCGGACAGCGATCGGAGCTAATAGCTACCTGGAGTTGAATTTCAGCCATTCCGAGCTGCTACTGGCTGCACGGTCGACACTGACGGTCAGTGTGGATGACAAGCCGCTCAAAAGTATTTTTTTGACCAAGGAGACAGCTTTGGCAGGCAGCGTCCGGATCCCGCTCGGGGAGGCAGAGACAGCCACGGGCTTTCATAAAATTACGTTCTCCAAACAGAGCGCATTGACAGACGATCTCTGTGATGACCAGATCAATCCAGCCAATTGGGTGAAAATCGCCAAGAGCTCGCATGTGTTCATCGACTCTCAGGCAACCGCGTCTTCTGGCGATGTGTTGCGGGACTTTCCAGTGCCTTTTGTTGAACCGGGGAATCTGTCGGAAATCTACAGCACGATTGTCATACCTGATGCAGCTGATGTCGATGTCGTGGCGGCGGCCATGAGACTAGCTGCTGCCATGTCCGCAAGAACGGCAACCCATGGCTCGATCCCGATCCTGCCAGAGAGCGAATGGAAGGCAAAAGGCGCGATGACGCATGTGATTGCGATCGGCAACCCGGAAGCGTGGAACGGCCCTCTCAAGACCTTGGTTGCGGAGCAGGGAATCGCGGCCCGCGATCAAAAGCTTGGTATCGACACCTTCCAGATGCGGATCAATCAGTCTGCTGGGGCAAAATTGCTGATGCTAATCACAAGAGGGAAGGACGCACAACTGGAGCAATCGATTCACGTCTTGACCGATCCCGTCTTACACAAGCAATTGGCAGGTAATCAGCTTGTCCTGCAAAAAATACCGGATCTGCCTGGACCGCAAAACAAACCAGATGGGCAAAGGATCACCCTGGAGTCTGCCGGTTACGCGGACCTGCTTTTGCAACAGGGGGATGACCACGAGCAGCAGACAGTGCTAAGTTTGCCCTCCAATTGGAAAGTGACCGGAGATGTCTCCCTGGATTTGCTGTTGAGAGTATCACCATTAATCATGCAGACGGATGCAAATGATAAAAATGACAGACCGCAGCCGCACTTGACTGTCACGATAAACGGGGTCCCGCATACGGTTCCTCTACAGACGTTGAAGGTGATCGACAAGAATGACGGCTATCAGCTTCGCCTGCCGATCGATGCCTCCGAGCTGGAGGAAGGGAAAGGTACGCTAAATCTCGTGTTCTCGGCTTCCTTTAACGACAAAGAAGCAGCTTGCTTGCCAGTGAAAGACTCGGGTAAATGGGTGTTCATCGATAAAGGCAGTGCCTTGATTGTGCCGCATGAGACCCCTTCGCTGCGCACCTTCCAGTATTGGCCTGCACCGCTTGTGCAGGATCAGGGACTGACGCAGACGGCATTCCTGCTCCCGGAGAAAGTAACGGGAACTTATCTGTCCCATCTTTCTCTTTTGCTCACGGAAATGGTGGACGGTAAAGAGCTGCAAGCCGATTCCTTCGCAATCTTCCGCGAGCCGTTGCAACCGCAGGATCTGCAAAAAATGGCAGCATATCATGTGGTTGCGATGGGGGATGTGCAACAGTACCCGACTTTGAAAGCGGCAGAGGGACAACTGCTCATTCATCAGTCCAAGACCTTGGAGCAGTATCATATTATCAATGAAACGACCCGATACGTCGCCTGGATTCAGCCCTCGCTCTGGAATCAGCAGCTGACGTTGACTGTTTTTCAGTCAGTTGAGGAAGGAGATCAGGCACAAGCAGCCTTCGTGCATCCTGATTTGCTGTCCCATCTGAAAAATGCGCATGAAGACGGGCAAATCGTCGTGATGAGCAAGTCGAACGAAGTATCTACGATCCGCATGGATGAGAAGGCGGAACAGACGGGTTTGGACAAGGCTGTCGGTAACATCCCCTTGTGGCTGATTGGTGTCGTCCTGCTGGTATTCCTGATTCTTCTCGGCATCTATATCCGCATGTTGAAAATTGAGAAGAAAAAAGCCAGACGAAGAGGATAACTTTGAGATGCTGCAGACTGTCGAGTAGATCTTGACAGTCTGATTTGCGTTGGATACAAGGTTCGCCTACAATAGGTCAAATATACAGAGAGAAGCAGGTAGGAGAGGAGATTGGAAAACCCATGCAAGCAGAAGGAATACATCTAGAAAAAGAGGCAGATGCGGCGAACAGAAACGAACAAATCAGAACAGTTCCGATTTTGGTTTCGTTTTTGATCGCCGGTTTTGTTGGATTGTTTGGTGAAACAGCGCTCAATATGGCATTAAGTGATTTGATTCACATTTTCGCGGTATCGCCTTCGACCATCCAATGGCTGACAACCGGATTTTTGCTCACCTTGGGTGTTTTGGTACCTGTGTCGGGGCTTTTACTGCAATGGTTTACTACCCGGCAATTATTTGTGGTTGCCCTGTTATTTTCCATCGTCGGGACGTTTATTGCGGCGATCGCTCCTTCATTTGGCGTATTAATGCTGGCACGTTGCATCCAGGCCATCGGGACTGCATTGCTTTTGCCCTTGATGTTCAACACGATTCTGGTCATTATTCCGCCGAATCGACGAGGAGCGACGATGGGACTGATCGGGCTCGTCATCATGTTTGCTCCGGCGGTGGGGCCGACATTGTCCGGACTGATCATCCAGTCGCTGTCCTGGCATTGGATCTTCTGGGTTTCCCTGCCGTTTTTCATCCTTGCTCTGGTGTTCGGAATGGTGTACATGCAAAATGTCACCACACCTACCAAACCGAAGATTGACTTGCTTTCTGTCCTGCTTTCCACACTCGGCTTTGGGGGAATCGTCTACGGATTCAGCAATGCCGGCGAAGAAGGCGGCTGGGGCAATCCGATCGTGTTGGCATCCCTGGTGATTGGCGCGATTTCGCTGCTCCTGTTTGTTCTTCGCCAGTTGAAAATGGAGCAGCCGATGCTGAACATGCGGGCTTTCACCTATCCGATGTTTGTCGTTGGACTGTTGCTGGTCTTCGTCGGCTTCATGGTGATCCTCTCGTCGGTGATCCTGTTGCCGTTGTATCTGCAAAATTCGTTGCTGCTGACGACGTTTGCCGCTGGATTGATCTTGCTTCCCGGCGGTTTGATCAACGGGCTGTTATCTCCGGTCATGGGACGCTTGTTTGATAAATACGGTCCCAAGTGGCTGGTGATCCCGGGCCTGGTCGTGGCAGTCATTACGATGTTCTTCTTCCGTGGTTTGTCTACAGAGACCCCGATCTGGATGATTGTGGCGCTGCACATCGCGCTGATGGTCGGGATCGCCATGGTGATGATGCCGGGGCAGACGAACGGTCTCAACCAATTGCCGCCGGAGCTGTACCCGGATGGCACGGCGATCATGAATACCTTGCAGCAAGTGGCAGGCGCGATTGGGACAGCGGTCGCGATCTCGATCATGGCGGCCGGACAAAATCGCTATCTGTCTGTTGTTGCTGATCCGCAGGACCCGGTGCATACGCCTTTTGCCTTTGCCGCAGGCGTGCAGGAAGCTTTCCTATTCGGGCTGGCCGCTGCGATATTCGGTCTGATCATTTCGCTGTTTATCAAGCGGGTTAGGGTGTGACCAGCGGGTTTCGGTTGACAAGCGAGCAAAAGCAACCATAACTGCAATCGTTCGCCTCGGCGATCGGAACCGGGAATATGTCCGGTCCGGTTGCCGGGGCGATTTTACTTGGAATCTCTGCTATGATAGGAATATCATATAATCCCATCAGATCAGGAGCTTCGAACCATGTATAAAATAGGTGTCGTTGGACCGCCGCCTTCCGTCGAACGAATACTGGAAGTGGCGGGTGAATTTGAACACGAAATCGAGTTTGTTCCGATTCCGTACGAGGATGCCAAGTCTGTAAGCGGCATCGTCGCTGAGCGCAACTGGGAATTTAACGGTTGGTTCTTTTCGGGGCCGATCCCGTACACGATTGCGAAAAACGTCCTGAGTCCTGAAGCGAACATCGTCTATTGTCCGCCGACGGGAGCCAATCTGTATCGGTGCTTTATCCGGATGTCCATCGATCATGGCGAGGTCGTGAAGAGCGTTTCTGTCGACATGATCGACTCCGTGCAAAAATATTTACATGAATCCTTGCACGAACTCGATATTCCTCTGGAGGATCATCACGTGCTGACGTACGACGAAAATTACGATGCCCAGAAAATTACGCAGTATCATCTCGACTTGTGGAAAGCAGGAAAAACGCAAGGTGCATTCACAACCCTTTCTTCTGTGGAACGCGCGTTGAAAGCGGAAGGCATCCCCGTCTATCGCGTCTTGATGACCAAAATGGAAATCAAGCAAGTGATGGAAATCGTGATCGAAAAAGCAAAAAGCTCCTATTTCAAGGATACGCAGATCGGTGTGGAAATCATCGAACTCGAGGAAATGGATAAGATTGCAGAGAGGTCGAAAACTCGGTTTCATCTGCAGCATCTCGAATTGAAAATCAGGCAGACTTTGCTGCTTTTGTGCGAAAAGCTGGATGGATCGCTTCTCGCCAACGGGAACGGACGGTACCAGATCTTCAGCACGCGCGGTGCGATTCAACGGGAAATCGAGATGCTTCGTCACACGGTCCGGCAGCTGTCACTCGATGCGGATGTACCCGTGGCAGTCGGGGTCGGATTCGGGGAAACGGCGTTCTCTGCTGAGAACAACGCGCGAAAAGCGATCCAGCACGCGAAGGAGAGGCCAGAATTCGGGATCGTCATCGTTCAGGATGACGGGGTCATTTTGGAATCAGTCGGGGAAGCGGACCAGCTGTCGTATTCTTACCGTTCCAATGACAAAGAGTTGTTGGAAAAATTGAACAAGGCCAATGTTAGTATCAAAACGTATAACAAGATCGAAGCGTTGGTACAGCGGATGGGCTGGAGTGCGTTTACGACGACGGACATCGCGGAGTATTTGTCCATGACTGTACGTAATGCCCAGCGAATCATGGGCAGCTTGTGCGAATACGACCTGGCTGAATTAATAGGCGAGGAACAGCAGGGAGTTCGAGGCAGGCCGAAAAAAATGTATACGCTAAAGAATTGAGGTGCACCCGAAGCCATTCGGGTGTTTTTTCTATTTCATAGCGTCGAAGACGCATGAAGCATTTGTATTTTGCAAGAAGTCTAACAATTGTATTGAAATGTTTTTAACTATACTTTATAATGCAATTAAACGAAATTGTCTTTTTGTGTTCGAAAAATAGCGAACGAACTATACCGGAGAAAAGGGGGACGTTTGTCCGGCAAAATTGAAACGAAATTGAAAGGGCTTTCAAGTTGTAGTTGAAAAAGACTGATCACTCACTCAGCACTGTATTATTTGGCGAAAGAATAATACGAGAGCATGAGAAAAAGAGTACAAAACGACACCAAGGGGGGTTTTCTATGAGTGCGCATACAATCCGAACAGACGATCAGCAAGGAAGAGGTCTTTTGAAGTGGGTCGAGAAAATTGGGAACAAACTGCCAAACCCATTCATGCTTTTCCTTTACCTGATCGCCATTTTGATGGTCTTCACCGCTCTCTTGTCCTGGTTCCACGTAACAGCGATAGACCCGATCAAAAATGAAGAAGTAGCCGTGAAAAACTTGCTTAGCCAAGAGGGTCTCCAATGGTTGCTGCCTAATATTATTAAAAACTTCTCTAGTTTCCTGCCGCTCGGCTCGATTCTGACCTTGATGCTTGGGGTCGGGTTGGCTGAAAAGGTAGGGCTTTTGGAAGCGGTTATCCGCAAAATGTCCCTGAAAGTAAGCGCTCGCTATGCCAGCTATCTGGTAGCATTTATCGCCTTTTTCAGTCACGTGTCTTCTGACGCAGCTTTCGTGATTATGCCTCCACTGGGAGCCTTGATCTTCATGGCAGTAGGGCGTAATCCAATCGCCGGTCTTTTGGCTGCGATCGCGGGTGTTGGTTCCGGTTTTACCGCTAATATCCTGATCGTGACGACAGACGTCTTGCTTTCTGGTATCAGTTCGGAGATTTCCAAGTCCGTTGATCCGAACGTGACGGTCAGTGTTTTGGACAACTGGTACTTTATGGCGGCATCTGTTATCTTGCTGTCCGCAATCATCGGCTTTATCACCGACAAATACATCGAACCGAGGTTGGGTGTCTACAAAGGAGATAAGGTCGGCAAACTGGAAGATCTAAGCGATGTCCAAAAGAAAGGTCTTCGCGCTGCAGGTGTCGCGGCATTGGTGTTCATCGCTGTCTTTGCAGCATTAGTAGTGCCTGCTAACGGTATTCTTCGCGATCCGAAACTGGGCACCGTCGTTCCATCTCCATTCATTTCGGGAATTGTACCGGTTATTTTGCTGTTCTTCTTCACGGTTGCGATTACGTACGGAATTAAAGTCGGGGTAATCAAAAAGCAAAATGACATTCCTGCCCTGCTGACTGATCCGATCAAAGGAATGGCTGGTTTTATCGTCATGGTGTTCCCGCTGTCGCAATTCGTTGCGATGTTCAACTGGAGCAACATGGGCAGCTTCCTCGCCCTGTCTATTACCGATGTGCTGGAACAAATGAACATGACAGGCGCTCCAGTCTTTATCGGCTTGATGTTTTTGTCCGCGTTCCTCTGTATGTTTATCGCCAGTGGTTCTGCGATTTGGTCGCTTTTGGCACCGGTGTTCATTCCGATGTTCATGGCGTTGGGCTTCCACCCCGCATTCGCGCAAATTGCATTCCGGATTGCCGACTCGTCCGTAATTCCGTTCGCGATTGTGTCGCCGTTCATCCCGTTATTCCTGGGTTTCCTGCAGGAATACAAAAAGGACGCCAAGTTGGGAACTTACTATTCCCTGATTCTGCCTTACCCGATCGCGATCTTCATCTTATGGACGCTGTTCTTTATCGCCTGGTATTTCCTTGGCTTGCCAATCGGTCCTGGGGTATATCCTCACATGTAAGGATAAAAATGCCCCAAAAAGAATAAGGAGGTATAAGTGATGATGGATTTGGTTTCTTTACGAAGAGATTTTCATATGCATCCAGAAGTAGGCTTCACAGAATTTCGCACCGCTTCTAAAGTGGTGGAAATTCTAACGTCTCTCGGATACAACGTGATATATGGACAAGATGCATTGGATGGCCCCTCACGCAGGGGCCTGCCGACGCAGGAAGTACTTGATCAAGCTTACCAGCGGGCATTGCGCGACGGTGCCAATCCCGCCATCGTAGAAAAAATGCGTGGCGGCTACACAGCTGTAATCGGTGTGAAAAAAGGAAAGGCGGACGGACCTACGGTGGCGTTTCGCTTCGATATGGATGCCCTGCCTGTGCTGGAGAGTAAAGAAGAAGATCACTTCCCGGAGGCAAATGGCTTTCGATCCCGCTATGAAGGCAACATGCACGCATGTGCCCATGACGGACATACCACCATCGGTCTGGGGCTGGCGGAAAAGCTTGCAGACGGAGACTTTTCCGGCACCGTCAAACTGATATTCCAACCCGCAGAGGAAGGCGTGCGCGGCGCTTATTCGATCGTACAAAAAGGGCTTTTGGACGACGTTGATTACATTTTCTGCCAGCACCTCGGGGTCAACGTGCCGCTGGGTGAAATCCACGGCGGTTCCCACGGGTTGCTCGCGACGACGAAAATGCTGGCTCATTTCCACGGTGTATCCTCCCATGCCGGTGCTTCGCCTGAGGTAGGGAAAAATGCTTTGCTGGGAGCAGCTACCGCTTTGCTTAACATTCATGCGATTACCCGATTTAGCTCCGCCGATACCCGCATCAACGTAGGCGTGCTGGAAGGCGGAACGGCAGCCAACATCATCCCTGCCTATGCGAAAATGATCGTGGAGACCCGCTCCGTGACGGAAGAGGTCAATGCCGAGGTCGAAAAACGAGTGCGCAACATTATCGCCAGCAGCGCTGCGATGCACGATCTCAACTATGAAATTGAAGTCATCGGAGGAGCCATTCCGATTGACTATGACGATGAGATGGCCGAACTGGCTTTGGAAGAGGCAAAAAAGGTCGAAGGCTTCCATTCTTTTAAAAATGGCGAACACAACGCGATGGGCAGCGAGGATGCCAGCTTTATGATCAAGCGAGTGCAGGATCGTGGGGGCAAAGGGACGTACATGTCGATTGGAACGGATATTCCGGCACCCCACCATCATCCGAAATTCAACATTCAGGAGGAAATTCTTCCGCGCAGCGTCGAGTTGCTAAATCGAATTGCGAGACGGCTTCTTACGTAAGAGACACTTCTATTGGTCACAGGCGAAGTTTCATACTGCAAAATAGAGAGGATGTTTCTATATGCATACACAACGAATTGCAGAGATGATCGAAAGCAAAAGAGAGTCGTTTATCAAAGTGAGCGACCGCATCTGGGAGTTTGCAGAGACTCGTTTCGAAGAATTCCAGTCGGCGGAACTGCTCGCGAGCACACTGGAGAGCGAAGGGTTTACTGTAGAGAGAGGCGTCGGCGGAATCAAGACGGCTTTTATCGGAAGTTTCGGAAGCGGCGGTCCGGTTGTCGCGATCTTGGGAGAATTTGACGCCCTTTCCGGCATGAGTCAAAAGAAAGGTCTGGCGAGACAGGAAGCCGAGGTGCCAGGCGCAAGCGGACATGGCTGCGGCCACAATCTGCTCGGCACCGCTTCCCTAGCGGCAGCCGTCGCGGTAAAACAATACATGGAAGAAAACAATCTGCCTGGTACAGTTCGCTACTACGGCTGCCCAGGAGAAGAAGGCGGCTCCGGTAAAACCTTCATGGCACGTGCGGGATTGTTCGATGACGTCGATTTTTCCCTCTGCTGGCACCCGATGGGCTACAACAGCATCATGGCGATGAATTCGCTAGCCAACTACCAAGTGTATTTCAAATTCCACGGAAAAAGCTCCCACGCTGCTGCCAGCCCACATCTCGGACGCAGTGCCCTGGATGCCGTCGAACTGATGAATGTCGGCGTGAACTACCTGCGTGAGCACATCATTCCGGAAGCTCGTGTACACTACGCAGTTACGAACACAGGCGGCTTTTCGCCGAACGTTGTGCAACCGTACGCAGAAGTACTTTACCTCGTGCGAGCTCCAAAAGTGGATCTCGTACAGGAAATTTACGAACGAGTCTGCAAAATCGCCGAAGGTGCTGCGCTCATGACCGAAACCAAAGTAGAGATCGTCTTTGACAAGGCATGCTCCAACCTGGTGCAAAATCAAACGATGGAAGAAGTCATGTACCGGAATTTCCAGGAACTGGGTGTACCGGTTCACGATGAGGCAGAATTGGCTTTGGCCAAAGACGTACGTTCCACTTTGACTGAGTCAGAACTGCGTACATCGGAAAAAGAGACACCAGACGGCCCAGATGTAGATATGGTTACCTGGCTTAATTCGTATAATGGCGAGCAAAGACCGCTCAACGGTTCCTCTGATGTAGGGGACGTAAGCTGGATCACACCAACCGCCCAATGCACGACGGCTTGCTTCATCAATGGCTCGACGCTGCACTCCTGGCAATGGGTCACGCTCGGTGCAACTTCCATTGGTCATAAAGGAATGCTGCATGCCGGTAAAGTCATGGCGGCAACCGCTGTGGATATGCTGAAAAATCCAGAGCTGATCGAAAAAGCCAAAGTCGAACTGAAACAACGTCTGGGCAAAGAGAAGTATGTATGCCCGATTCCGGAAGATGTCATGCCTTCCGTGAAAAAATAAATTTCAAGTCCCTTCACCGAGGGTGTGATCAGCAAGTTTCAGTTGACAAGCGGGCAAAAGCTTTCTATAATCTGAGTCATTCAAGTAAAGCCATACTGAACAACGCTGTGAAAAGGAAAGTAGAAGAGAGCTTTGACGTAAAGAGAGCGGCCTGTATGCTGAGAAGGCCGTCGCAAACTCTTTTTGAACGCCACCTTGGAGCACTGCCTTTGAACCTTTTGAATTGCGTAGAAGGCAGCGATTAGTCCTCGTTATCGGGCGAAAGTCTATTTTGACTGCATGAGTTTGTCTTTTGTGAAAGGGACAAAAAAGCTGAGTGGTACCGCGATCGTTCGCCTCAGCAATCAGAACCAGGTGTATGCCGGGTCTGATTGCTGGGGCGTTTTTGATTTTACAAGGAGAATGGAGTGGTGAGAATGAACCGTCAAAAACAGATGGAGCTGCTGCGTCTTTTGGAAGAGGACAGCAGACAGGATGTCGAGCAGTTAGGTAAAATGCTGGCGGAGCCGAAAGAAGAAATAGAGAAGGCGATCGCCGCTTTGGAAGAGGAAAACATTATTGTGAAATATCCCGCCCTGATCAACTGGGAGCGAGTCGATGACCATCCGTATGTCACGGCCATGATCGATGTAAAAGTGACCCCGAAGCGCGATGTGGGCTTCGATGAGGTAGCCAAGCGCATCTGTCGTTTTCCGGAGGTGCAGGCGGTCTACCTGATGTCGGGGGCAAGCTACGATCTCTCGGTGGTGCTGGAAGGAAAAACGATGCGTGAGGTGGCATCATTCGTTTCGCAAAAGCTGGCCACGATCGATTCGGTCGTCTCGACCGCGACGCATTTTATCCTGCAGCGCTACAAGCATGACGGCATCGAGCTGGAGGATCGTGACGAAGATCGCAGGATGGTGGTAACCCCATGAGTACAACATCCACATTGACCGCAAAACGCCGTCTGTCTGCTACTGTAGAATCCTTGAAGCCATCGGGAATCCGCCGCTTTTTTGATCTAGCGGCTTCGATGGAAGGTGTCATCTCCCTCGGGGTCGGGGAGCCGGATTTCGTCACGCCATGGCGGATGCGGGAAGCATCGATCTCGTCGCTGGAGCGCGGCTACACCGCCTACACCTCCAACGCGGGGATGCTGGAGCTGCGTGTAGAGATTCAGAAGTATCTGGAGGAGCGCTTTTCTGTCAGTTATCATCCTGAGAAGGAAATCCTCGTGACGGTAGGTGCCAGCGAAGCGATCGACATTGCCTTGCGTGCCATTCTTGACCCAGGCGATGAGGTACTGGTGGTCGAGCCTTGCTATGTCTCCTATGAGCCGGTGATCCGCTTGGCAGGTGGCGTGCCCGTCTTTTTGAAAACAACGATGGAGAACCAGTTCAAGCTGACTCCGGAGGAACTGGAATCGCATATTACAGCACGAACCAAAGCCATTATCTTCTGTTATCCGAACAACCCGACAGGAAGCACGATGAGCGCAGCGGAATGGCAGGCTTTGCTGCCGATCCTGGAAAAGCATGATCTGCTGGTCATCTCCGACGAGATCTACGGAGAGCTCACGTACGGACGCATGCATGACAGCATCGCCGCATTGCCGGGCATGAAGGAGCGGACGATCCTCATCTCCGGTTTCTCCAAAGCCTTTGCTATGACAGGCTGGCGTCTCGGCTACGTCTGTGCAGAGCCTGAGCTGCTCGCCGGGATGCTGAAGATCCATCAGTACACTATGCTGTGCGCGCCGACGATGGCCCAGATGGCGGCGCTTGAAGCCTTGCGCCATGGACGCGGCGACATGGAGCGAATGGTGGAGAGCTATCGGCAGCGGCGCAATTACGTGGTAGACGGCTTCCGTCAGATCGGACTTGCCTGCCATGAGCCCGAGGGTGCTTTTTACGCTTTCCCGTCCATTGCTTCTACGGGATTGTCCGCTGCGGACTTTGCTGAGAAGCTGTTGATGGAGGAAAAAGTAGCGGTGGTTCCAGGTGACGTGTTCGGGGAAAGCGGGAATGGTCATATCCGCTGCTCTTATGCGACCTCGATGGAACAGCTGAAAAAGGCGCTGGATCGCATGGAGCGATTTGTGAGCAAGTTGTCTTAGATTTTGCCAAGGGGGAAGGTGTTCATGGAAAAGATCGTTTTTCCTCCCCGTTTCGTCAAGACAATCATCGGTGTGCACGGGGAAAAAGGGCAGAAGTGGTTGGACGGGTTCGACTCTTTGTTGTCAGCTTGTGAGAGTAGATGGTCGATTGCCGCGGTAGAGCAAACGTCATATCCTCTCAGCTACAACTACGTCACCCCGGTGAAGGTTCAGGACGGCACAGAAGCGGTGCTGAAGCTGGGAGTACCGAGCGCAGAGACTCACGCCGAGATCGAAACCTTGCGTGAGTTTGCTGGAGAAGGAATGGTACGCTTGCTCGATGCTGATCCCGAACTGGGCGTGTTGCTCCTGGAGCGCATTACGCCAGGCATGATGCTGCATGAGACGGGCAGCGAGGAGGAGCAGACGCAAGCAGCGGCAGATCTGATCGGCAAGATGCGAAGACCAGCCCCGCCGCACACCCCGTTTCCGACACTGGCAGACTGGTCGCGCGGTCTAGAGGGCTTGCGCCGCCGTTATCACGGAGGGACAGGGCCATTGCCTGCTCAGATGGTCGAGCAAGCAGAGAATTGGTTCCCCAAGCTGATCTCCTCGATCCGCCAGCCGCAACTGCTGCACGGTGACCTGCATCACGGCAATATGTTGTCGGCCACTCGTGAACCGTGGCTGGCGATCGACCCCAAGGGCGTGATTGGGGACACAGAGTATGAATGCGTCGCTTTTCTGCGCAATCAACTCCCTGCTGGGGATGAGCGAGACGTCCTGCGGCGCCGCGTCGAGCATTTGGTCAAAGAGCTGGAGCTGGAACGGGATCGTGTACTTGCGTGGGGATTCTCCCATTCCATTTTGTCGGCCTGCTGGCATCTGGAGGAGCAGACGGACGGATGGGAAGAGGCAGTGCAGCAGGCGGAGGATTTTAAAGGCTTGATGTGAAAAAACTCCTGGATCTGTCAAGATTGACAGATGTCCAGGAGTTTTTTTGTATCTCTATTCGACCTGCCAGCGAGGCCATACCTTGCCGCCGAACTTCTCATAGCGGTCCAGCAAATCGCGAAGTCCTGCCTCACCGAAGAGAGCAAAAAGAATCACAAAATCCTTTCCGGGATCGGCGCACTCGGCTTCCGTCCTAAAATACTACCCCCTTGAAGGTGAAGTCAAATGTACACTCAAAAACAGGGTGAACCCACAATGGTGGGTTCACCCTCTAATTGGAGGCATTTACATAAAATCTAGGTCAACATCGAAAAATAAGCGCATTAAAAACCCAAAAATAGGGGTTTTTAAGTGCTTTAATCGATCATTGGAACAGATAGTTTATTTCCTTTTTTGCTGTTTTTATCAACTGTGCTCCATTCTTCATTCTTCTTCTCTATTTGATATACAACACTCGTTCCATTTGCTTTTTTTTGCAGAACCAAGACTTCTTCATTTGAACTATGGAGATAAACTGTAGGTCTAATATCTCCTTCTTGTTGATTACTCAATACCTTTTCTATTTCTTTAAACAAAGAGAACGTCTTATCCAACTCAATTGCATCCCCTACAGAAATTTGCTCATGATCTGTAAGGTCCAGGTCTAAATCATCCACAATATTTTTTACCGTTTGAACCTCAAAATCTTTTAGTTCACTGTCAATTTTCTTTGTCAATTCTTGCTTAGCTTCACTCTTGGCTAGTAGCCAATCGTTTTTATCGTAATATACGGTATCATCTGATTCCTTAACATCTACTAAGTTATCTGCACTTGCCCATTGATAGTGGTATGCTTCGATATCCCATCGGCCATTTGTTCCTGACTTACCACTGGTTGTTTTAGAGAAACTGGCAGTCTTAGTACCTGCCGCATCCCCAGCAACTTTCCAAGCATTATTAAAATAAACATTACCAGAAGTATTCACCAAGTAAGAGGTAGCAGAGGCCGTGGTACTTGCTCTGTAAGGTACCGAGTAAATCGACGAAGTGTGATTATCCAGAGAGATGTAAGAAGAGTAGCTTGAAATAGCGGCGTAAGCACTTGTAGCAAATAATGCAGACCCAACTACTGCTAGAGTTAAAGCTCTCTTAAACATTCCTGACACTCCTTTTACTTTTTTTTACACATAAACCAATATATAATACAAAGTAAGATGTGTCCAAGGCATTTGGTCCTATTAATTTGAAAAAAATGACAATAATAGTGATATTTTTCTCGTGAACAATAAGATGAACCAAGAGATAGCAGACGAGAAGGCCGAGAAGATCCAGTTTCGGCAAATTTTCCAAGAAATGCACGAACAGACTGGCCTCGACTAGCTTAAAGTAGTACCGGTGATCTTCATGAGCAGATCCGGTTAAAAAACCAACTCGCGGCGGCGGGGCAGGAAAACCCGATTATGCAGTGGAGGCTCCGGCTCTTAAACACGGCCGAAATCACTGTGGATAGTAGATCACCATGCAGACCCGGGTACATACCTCTCCGGAGTTATGGTACACATGGGGTCGATCCGCTTTGAAGCGTATGGATTCACCGACTTTTACTGTAAATTCCTCGTTGTTGACCCGGATGGAAAGCTCGCCTTCATAGACCGTAATAAATTCCTCAGTCCCTGCCCTGTGTGGCTCTGCGCTCAAATACCCTCCATTCTCGATTTCCACCGCATACATTTCAAACCGTCTGCCTTCTTCAAAGGGGAAGTAAGGATAGACGCGGTACCTGCCGTTATCCTCCTGCAAAGGCTGTACGTCTTGCTTGGTTATGACTGTCGTATCGGATTGTGGTTGGTGAATAAGCTCGGTGAACGAAATTTTCAAGCCATTGGCGATTTTCCAGACCGTGTTGATCGTTGGATTGGACTCGCCTCTTTCAATTTGACCCAGCATCGTTTTGCTTACCCCCGTCATTTCTGCCACTTTGTCTAGACTCAGTTTTTGATGGGCTCGTAAAGCTTTCAGGTTTTCAGCGAGTACGACATTGATATCCATAAAATGAATCACCCTTCGATCTGTACGTTATAACGCACGTAATGTACAATTATAATGTAAATGCGTTAAAGCGACCTTTTTGACCAGTATAACACACGGAAGGGTGATCACACATGCAATGGGTTCCGTTCTTGCTCTATGTTTTTGTCAGTTCGTTTACACCTGGTCCAAACAACATCTTGTCCCTGACCTATGCATCTAGGTATGGGTACCGAAAAACGCTCGGGTTTATTCTTGGGGTCATGACGGGAACGGCGATCATCTCGATTGGCAGCAGCTATCTCAATCTTTTGCTGGTTCATCTCCTGCCAAAAATGGAGCTAGGCATGCGGCTACTGGGAGCGTTATACATGCTGTATCTCGCCATCAAGATCATGCGGAACCATTCAAAAGCAACAGTGCAGAGCGAAGAGAAAGCGAACTTTTTCCTGTCTGGTCTCATCTTGCAGTTTATCAATCCAAAAGTCATCATTTACGCTATTACAACGATTTCGACTTTCATTATTCCGGTTTACCATTCCAACGCAAGCTTGCTGCTGTTTTCGTTATTTCTCGGGTTTGTAGGTTTTTTATCGACCTCCAGCTGGGCGATCTTTGGGGCCTTGTTTCAAAACCTGATCAGCAAATACCAAAGAGCCTTCCAAATTGGGATGGGTCTGCTTTTGCTCTACAGTGCGATATCGATTGTGTTTCCGGTTTAAAGAAAAAGCTCCTGGCACTGTCGTAATAGACAGGAACCAGGAGCTTTCGTATGAGGGGCCTCACTCTAGGAGGTAAAGTCCACCTTGTCCAGTTCGACTAGCTTCGTCTTTTTGCTCCATTTATACCAAAGCCAGACGATCAGGAAAAGCGGCAGGCCAATGTAGGAGACTGCCACGCCGTACCAGTCGATGGTATCACCGAGGAACGCTCCGTAGTTCTGACCGATGATGACGATCAGACAGATGATAAAGGCAAAAATCGGGCCAAACGGGAACCATTTCGCCTTGTAGGGAAGTTCCCGCAGGTCGCGTCCCCGTGCCAGAAACGCTTTACGGAAGCGATAGTGGCTGACAGCAATCCCCAGCCAGGCGATGAAGCCGGACATCCCGGATGCGTTCAGCAGCCAGACGTAAACGACACCATCCCCGAATAGTGAAGCCAGGAAAGCAAAGGCGCCGATCAGGGCAGTCAAGATCAAAGCGTTGATGGGAACGCCATGGCGTGTCAGCTTGGCAAAAATCTTTGGTGCTTTGCCTTCTTTCGCCAGATTCCAGAGCATCCGCGTAGAAGCGTACATCCCCGAATTCCCCGCAGACAGAACGGAGGTGAGGATGACTGCGTTCATGACGGAGGCAGCGAAGGCAAACCCTGCTTTTTCAAAGACGATCGTAAACGGACTGATCGCGATGTCAGTCAGCTCTCCACTGATCAGATTCGGATTGTCATAGGGGACAAGAAGACCAATGATAAAAATCGCCAGAATGTAAAAGAGCAGGATGCGCCAAAAAATCTGGCGGATCGCGCGTGGTATGTTGCGGGCAGGATCTTCGCTCTCACCTGCTGCAATCCCCACAAGCTCCGTCCCTTGGAAGGAGAACCCGGCAATCATAAAGACGCCCAGCATCGCCATGAATCCGCCGCTGAATGGGGCATCTCCTTTGGTGAAGTTCTGGAAACCGACTGCCTCTCCGCCCATGATGCCAAAAATCATCAGAATCCCAAAGATAATAAAGAGAATGACCGTCACTACTTTAATCAAGGCAAACCAGTATTCCGATTCGCCGTAACCTTTTACGGATAACATATTAAGTCCGAACATGAGCACTAGGAACAACGCGCTCCAGATGATTGACGGTACATCAGGAAGCCAGTATTTCATGATTAGCGCAGCGGCTGAAAGCTCGACGGCAATCGTAATGGCCCAGTTGTACCAGTAATTCCACCCCAGCGCAAAGCCGAGCGAGGGGTCTACAAACCGGGTGGCGTAGGTGCTGAAGGAGCCGGATACAGGCATGAAGGATGCCATTTCTCCGAGGCTGGTCATCAGGAAGTACACCATGATACTGATTGCGATATATGCGACCAAGGCTCCGCCAGGACCAGCGGAATGGATGGAGCCGCCGCTGGCAAGAAACAAGCCTGTACCGATCGAGCCGCCGATGGCAATCATCGTCAGGTGGCGGGCTTTCAGGCCGCGATTGAGTTGCTGTTGATTCGACATGATGAGTAAGCACGACCTTTCATGTGAGTAAGAAAAAACCGCCCCTAGCCAAAAAGACAGGCCAAGAGCGGTATATCCAATCCCCAACCCAGTCTTCACGGAAGATAGCACAACACATTTGCACGGGCAGGCAAACGTGACAGTTCTGTCCCTTTCGAGTACAGCCCCAGCCCGTTCGCACAAAAGATGCGTTGCGGGCTTCGGCAGCTTTTCCCTCCTCTGTAGTCCTCGATATCTTTTGTATCTCGTACAGATTTCTATAAAAGCCGCGACCTCTATCCCCATCGTGAAAGATGAGGATATTTTTTATGAAATTATGTTACTCATCAAGTATAGTAAAAATTTGATTGAAATCAAGTATTTTGTCCTATTTATGTTGAATCAGACCGATGCCAAGTCCTACCGGATCGACGAGATACGCGAGGTAGAAGGCGTCGAACTCCATTTTATCGCGAACAATCTGCGCGCCTTGATCCACCGCAGCCTTGATTGTCTCATCGATGGAATCTACTTCAATCACCATACGTGTGCCGTGGGGATAATCGGCAGGCCCCAGAGAAATTCCGCCATTGATCCCAGGTTTGTTGTCAGAACCGGTCGCCACTTCTCGATAACCCCAATTCGGCTCTGCAACCTGCCAGCCAAAGACAGAAGAGTAAAATGATGATGCGCGCTCCGGGTCCTGGCTGTTCAATTCAAAAAGTACCACTCTCGACATACGATCTCCTCCAAGAAAAAATGGTATTTCATGGAATTGTAATTCGTGAGAGCGGTACCCATTTCCTGCAAAAATCATCAAGAACGCTGAGCGGGCCAGATTCCCTGCAACTTGCGAAGCTGCACGATTTGACCAGTGTGGAACGCGTCGTGCATGACGAGACTCATGGTGCTTTGCTGCACCGAGACTTGAGGCAAGGGCTGCTGAAGCTCTTCATTGGTCAGGGTACGCAGTTTTTCATAGAGGAGATGATGAACTTCTTCCAGGCGTTGGACAGTGCGGCTCCACGCTTCTTCGTCGTCGCTGCTTCCCTGCGGGATAAAGGTATCTTCATTGCTCTGCGCGTCGGAGACGAATTCCGTACCGGTAAGACGATGGAGGAAGCGTTCTTTGTAGTACAGCAAATGGCTGACAGTTTCCCAGATGGTATTGGCTGCTGCTCCGTCCGCCCTCCAGCTCGCTTCCTTTGCACTTACGCCAGATAAGACATCGCGCAAAGGCGGATACCAGTCTTCCTCGTCATACGCCCATTTCCATTCCTGCAGCAATAACTCTTTCACATCCATACGAATCCTCCTCGTCTGTTCAAGCGTAATGTACCACTGCTTGTAACTATCCAATTTTAAATTGGTGGTTACAAGTTGGAATGTACCATATCTTGGTATATCATGCAAGGTACAGATTCTTTTTTGGCTTCGAAAAAAATGGAGGAATGCTGGAGATGGAGTGGCTCTGCGTAGACTTTTTAAATAGTGATTGGAGAGATTGGCGCGGTTCCGGCCGTCGGGAGAATAGATTGGAGAATGTAGCATGGTTGGAGGGTTTTTTGCAAGAATGGAAGTTGACAGCGCCGCTGCCAGCTGAGGAGGCGGAGCTTTTGGCCTTGCTGTCCTTGCGCAATAACCTGCGGCAGATGGTCGAAGCTGTCGTGCAGGGACAGGGTATATCTGCGAAGGATATGGAAGCGTTGAATCAAATTCTTGCTTTAGCACCGTCACATTTGCGCCTGTCCATCGTAGAACAGGAATATCGGCTGGAGCAGGTGAGCGCGGTCGCAGGCTGGACCAGCGTCATGGGGCGGATCGCGGAGTCTTTTGCCGATCTGCTCGTTCATCAGGATCGGCGGAGGTTGAAAATATGCGACAACCAGGACTGTCAGTGGATCTTTTTTGATGAGAGCCGCAATCGGGTGCGCCGGTGGTGCGACGACAAGGCATGTGGAAATCTGATGAAAGTGCGTCGCTTTCGAGAGAGGCAAAAAGAAAAGGGAGAAACGTAGTCAGAATACCAAACTTCTCGAAAGGACAAGGAAAATAGAGGCATACTAGAGAGAAGCAATCATGCCCGCTGGAGCAATAGCTTACCAGGGGGACGATAAGGAGGGGTGACAATGAGTAACAGAAGGCGCAGGTTCAAGAGAGGTCTTTTCCTGTTGTTGCTGATTGCCTCCTGTACGGTGATTTGGTTTCTGCGTCCTTTTCCACCTACTGATACTGCCTTGCAGGCGATGCAAGGAGGAGAAGGCATCACTGTGATGGACAACGGGGAATGGATCATGTTTGAAGGGGGACAAACCTACGATCCTTCCGTGATTTTATACCCGGGAGCTAGGGTAAAGTCGGAGTGCTATGCGCCGCTTGCACGTCTTCTCGCCGGTTACGGGCATCGTGTCTTTATTGCACGTATGCCGTTCAATCTGGCGGTTACGGACATGCAGCGTGCGGATCAGCTTTTAGAAAACTTTCCGGACCAGCCCTTTGTTATCGGAGGTCACTCACTGGGAGGTGCGATGGCCGCCCGCTACGCCGCGCTTCATCCGGAGCGCTTCAACGGGGTATTTCTGCTTGCCGCCTACCCTGACAAGCGGGGTGACCTTAGCGAGACGAAGCTCCCTGTCATCTCCTTGCTCGGGACACGGGACGGCATCGTGAATCTGGAGAAATACGAAGCGGCTAAGAGCCTGTTGCCAGCCAACACCATCATGATGAGCATTGAGGGGGGAAACCACTCCCAGTTCGGCAGTTATGGGTTGCAGGAAGGGGACAACCGGGCGATTATCACGGCACAGGACCAGTGGCAGCAGACAGCCGCTGCTTTGGAGCAATGGATGCTTGAGGCGATGCTGCCTTGAGCCAAAATAATCAAGAAAAATAACGGGAGAAAGTGGAAAATAAGCCTCCTCATGTATTATCATGAAAGCAGTATTCTTTTAAAAAAGGGGAACAACGCAATGTTTAATGAGCGAAAAGCGTTGCAGATGACTTTGCAGGCATTGCTGGAACAACGCATGGCGTTGCGCAGGCAATATGTGGATCAGGACAAGCAGCTTGGTAGTGAAATCAAGCAAGTGTTGTCGCGGATTCGTGAATTGGATGCGGGGGATGGGGAAGATCCGGGCCAATTTTTCGAAGAGGCTGCCGCATCCTCCGCAGAGGAAATCCCGACGGAGATGCTGCAAAAAGTAAAAGTGAGAAAAACGCACATCCGGCATGATTACCACCAGGTAGCAGATCAGATCAGAGAGATTTTGCGCGAGTGCATGTCGCCGATGTCTCTGGCAGAATTGTGCGAAGAGTTGAAAGCGCGGCATGGAATCGAATTCTCCAGTGAGTACATCGGCATTCAAAAATCTCTGAAGCTGCTCCCAGAGGTGAAGGTAGGGAAAACAGGAAGAAAGCTAACTTTTTCCTTGTAGGGAATAGACGCAAGAAAAAAGGGCAAAGTAGGTTTCCCGACTTCGCCCCTTTCTTTTGCCTGTTATTGCAGAAATGCTTTGAGCATCCAGTTGTGTTTTTCCAATTGGGCACGGATCGCTAAAAGCATATCGTAGGTTTCCTCATCGTCGGCCTGCTCGGCGATCTCCATCGCCAGCTTCAGCTCGTCCACCATGATGCCAAAGTCGCGCACGATCGATTCTACCATTTGCTCGGCTGTTTCTGTACCGGATGCTTCTTGGATGCTAGCTGCCTGCAAACTTCCGGACAGAGTAGCGACAGGTTGACCACCCAGGGTCAAGACGCGTTCAGCTAGCTCATCGATATGCGCCGCAGCTTCCGTGTAGAATTCCTCGAATTTGGGATGCAGGGTGAAGAAGTGAGGGCCTTTTACGTACCAGTGGTAGTTGTGCAGTTTGGTGTAAAGGACGGTCCAGTTCGCTACTTGTTTATTCAAAGCTTCAAAAAGTTGTTTTTCCATGAGTGGTTCTCTCCTTATTTATAATTATTATTTGTTAATACTTATTATAAACTAAATGAGAGAAATGTCAACGATCCTGGAGGAAAAGATGAGCATTTTTTCGATTGGCGGTGTCATTCTTGCAGGGGGAAACAGCCGTCGCATGGGATCGCCCAAGGAACTGCTCCCCTGGAGAGGCGGGACATTGCTCTCTGAACTGGTGGAAGCAGTGACTGCTGCGAGCTTGCCCTGTCTGGTCGTATCTAATCACGGCGAGCAATTGCCGGAGGATGTGAAGCGAAGAAGTGGCGTGACGATCATCCCCGACGCTGTTTCCTCTGCCGGTCCAGTCAGCGGCTTGGTCACTGCTTTTCGCATGTGCCAGGAAGAGGTGCTGCTCGTCTTGTCCTGCGACCTTCCCTTTATGGATCGGGAGCAGATCGACAGGCTGATCCAGTATGCAAAAGGAGTCACGGAATGGGACGTGATTGCTGTCCATGAACAAGGCAGGCTTCATCCGCTCGTGGCCCTGTATCATCGGCGCACACAAAGCCACTGGGAATCGTCCTTGGAGCGGGGAGAGCTGCGCCTGATGCAGACGCTTGCAGGACTGCGCGTGGTTTTGACACCGGAAGGACTGTTGGACCCGTGGGCTGCCTTCAACGCGAACACGCTATTGGAGTATCAGGCGGCGGTGGAAGAGGAGCAGCGACGACAAAGGGGACGACTTTAAACAAAAATAAAAGACGCTCAGATCCTATGCGATCTGAGCGTTTTCTGTAATCACACTTATTCTTCTTTCAGCCTTTTCACGAAAAGGACACGGTCCTGATTGGGTCCATCGTAATCAGCAAAAACAAAAATCCCGTCCACTTCTTTATTGCCTTTTTCGATTTCAAATCCCATCTTGGCATGATAGGCAATGGACCCCTTATTGACAGGCGAAGTCACTGCACGAACCATTCCTCTGCCGTTCGCTTTTACGACATCAAAAAAACGATGATACAGCTCTCTGCCGATCTGATGCTTTCGATAATCAGGATGAACCCCGACAAAATGGATATAACCCTCATCCGCATGCGACGGAGATAAAAAACCGATTAAAAAACCGACCATTTTGCCATCTAGCTCCGCGATAAAACTTGTGTTGGTGAAATGAACAAAGAATAGCTTCGGCAGCTTGTCAGCCATTTTCCTGCCTCCCCACCACTCGTCAATGATGGGGGAGATGACATCATAGTCTGAACTTTCGACGGATCGAATTTTCATTGGGCATACCCCTATCACGCTTCCAACTGAATCCGTTGTGCATGCGTATAGACATTCATTTTTCCGTTGCGCACGAAGCCCACAGCCGTAATGTTCAACTCTTCTGCCAACTGCAAGGCGAGTTCTGTCGGCGCGGATTTGGAGAGGATGATGCCTGCTCCGATCTTCGCTGCTTTCAACAGGACTTCCGAAGAAATGCGGCCGCTGAAGACGAGAATTTTGTCCTGAGTGGAGATGCCTTTGCGAAGACATTCTCCGTATATTTTATCAAGCGCGTTATGCCGTCCGATATCCGAGTATTGCAGCTCCGGTCCTTCCGCTGTGCAAAGTGCTGCGTTATGGACACCTCCTGTCTGGCGATGAATGTCAGAGGAGGATTGCAGCTCCTGCATGAGACGTATGCCTTGGGCAGGTGTGATCGTCGTGGTTCCCTCCACGGGCTTGGCTGTGCGTGCATCGCTGAAAAAGTAAAAAGACTGCCTGCTTTTGCCGCAGCAGGAGGTGATGCGCCGCTTGGAAAAAAAGCTTTGTGACAATTGGGTCTTCTGATGCAGGTCCACATAGGCGAAGCCCTGCGCTTCATCGATAGTTAGCTGCTTGATCTCGGAGTATTCCTTGATCGCCCCTTCCGCAGCCAAAAAACCAATCACCATCTCTTCCAAATCCGCCGGGGTACAGACGATGGTGGCGAATTCTTCATCGTTCAAGAAGATGGTCAAGGGGTATTCCGTGACGATTTCATCCTCTTCCCAGACGTGCTGGTCTGTCGATATTTTGAGTACGGGTCTGCAGATTGAATGGGTCAAATCAGCCATGTCTTCCTCCTTAATTTCAGGAAAAGCGTCGTGATTCATAGGTTTTTCTCGTTTGGGCCATTATTTTTTGTTAAGAAATATTGTCGAGTGAACGCTTACATGGTAGTATACTATGTAAGGTTGGGGTTGTCACAATACTTTCATGATTTCCCCACGTATTGGACACAAATTGACGCGGGATAGCGTTCCTGTCGCCGGTTCTTTTGTGGCCAATTTGAATTGAATAGGCAACACAACACTTGTCTGTTGATGCTGAGGTAGCGTTCCTGCTGATGATTAACTGCTGTGTTTCATCCGTTGTCTTTTTCCCTTTGTTGTGGAAAAAGGAAGGGTGAACTCAGCAGTTTTTCTTTTTTGCGAGGGAGCCACTGGCTCTCTTAGAACTTATACAAGGAGATGAATGTTTATGGAGCAAAAAGTGAAAAACCGTTGGCTGATTGCCCTAGCGGCAGTGGGTATTCACCTCTCCATCGGTTCGGTGTACGCCTGGAGCGTATTTACCAAACCCATCCAGCAACAATTTGGCTGGGACTTGCCAGACATCCAATTTACGTTTAGTATTGCGATCCTGTTTTTGGGATTGTCTGCAGCCTTCCTGGGCCATTATGTAGAAAAACATGGACCAAGAAAAGCGGGAATCCTGGCTTCGATCTTTTTCGGTACCGGGATCGTCGGCGCTGGTTTGGCGACCAACATGGGAAGCCTGCCGTTTCTGTACATTACGTACGGGGTGCTTGGCGGGATCGGTCTTGGTGTCGGATACATCACTCCGGTATCCACGCTGGTAAAATGGTTCCCTGACCGTCGTGGTTTGGCGACAGGGCTTGCGATCATGGGCTTTGGGTTCGCGTCGATGATTGCCAGTCCGATTATGGATATGCTGATCAATAGCGTAGGGATTGCGAATACATTCTACATTTTGGGTATTATCTATTTTGTTGTGATGTTCGCTTCTGCGCAATACCTCGCTCCGCCTCCAAAAGATTGGGTGCCAGCAGGCTTTTCTGCCGAAGCTAACGCGGGCAAAAAGCAGATCAAAAAAGACTTGTGCCAGCTGACTGCCAACGAAGCAGTGAAAACACGCCGTTTTTATCTGTTGTGGCTGATGCTGTTTATCAACGTAACCTGTGGAATTGCCGTCATCTCCGTAGCGTCGCCTATGGCGCAGGAAATGGTCGGGATGTCTGTTGCGACTGCAGCTCTCATGGTTGGTCTGAATGGACTGTTCAACGGTGCTGGCCGTATCGGCTGGGCTTCCTTCTCTGACTATATCGGCCGTCCGAATACGTATACCGCATTCTTTATTATTCAGGCAATTTTGTTCTTCCTGCTTCCTACGATGACCAATCCGATCCTGTTTATGGTAACCATGTTCATCATCATGACCTGCTACGGTGGAGGATTTGCCTCGATCCCTGCTTACATCGGTGACTTGTTCGGCACGAAGCAATTGGGTGCGATCCACGGCTACATCCTGACAGCATGGGCCGCGGCTGGTCTGGCTGGTCCGATCTTTGCAGCTTGGGTACGTAAAACGACAGACAGCTACACCGGCACGTTATCGGTTTTTGCAGCGATGTTCGTGGTAGCGCTGGTCATCTCTCTGATCATCCGTCTGGATATCAAAAAACTGCAAGAAGAAGCGAAACGGAAAGAAAACGCTGTTGAACTCGCAAGTTGAACAATGGTAAAGTCATAGTAAGAATGAAAATATAAAGGTGACTTGCCGCGATGAATAAATACGAAGCAGAATTTAGCAATCTGGTCAGAGCGTACCGAAAGCGTCATATGGGAAAGGGACCCAGCAAGATCAACACTACCTTTTGCAAAAACTGGGCCATTTGCGAAATGGAGGGCAACCTCTCGCCGGTGGAAAAGTTCATTGCTACCTGGGAAGACGGAAAGCAGACCTTGCGTGCGGCGCGGACTGAGATGGTCAAGGAAATGTACCGTAATAATCAGCCGGTAGACATGGAAGAGTTCCTTGGAGCAAAATTCGTCGAATTATTCCTCGATATTGACATTGAACGCGACTTTGGGATGTCGATCTTCGTTTTTGATCGTGACATCGAAAAGAAATTTAAGAACGAGCCCTGAATCTACACGAAGCAGCGGTCCTGTTCACCGGTTAGACAATGGGCTTCGCAACAGACAGACACGCTGAGGAGACTAGGTAGCGAACCTGCCGTAGCAACCACCGTGAACGCACTCTTATCCTTTGGACAAGGGACGTCTCATGGTGGTTTTTTCGTCGCCTCGAAAGAAAGGGTGGAAGAGAAGCCAGGGGAGAGGAGCGTTGCGTTATGGGTAAGACGAGGCATGAGGGTCCGATCAAACTGGACACTTCATGGAAGCCGTCGCTATGGTCGTCGTGGATGCCGATGGGGATGGGCAAAATCAAGCCCCATCACATTCGCGATACGATGAAGGTCGTGTATGAGAACCGGGATAATCTCGGTTATGCCTATCGCATTTTAACGCAAGGGGTCTGTGACGGCTGTGCACTCGGCGTATCGGGCCTGTACGACCAGACCTTGACTGGGCCGCATTTATGTTCCACGCGGCTCAATGTCCTTCGACTCAACACCATGCCCGCAATCGAGCCGAAATGGCTGGAGGACGTCGATGCGCTGCGCGAGATGTCCAGCGTGGAGCTTCGACAATTGGGACGGATTCCGTATCCCCTGTCGCGCAAGCCGGGAGAAAAGAAGTTTACGCGTCTGAGCTGGAATGAGGCGCTGGATCGCGTCGCCGGTAAAATAAAAGGAATTAGTCCCAAACAGCTTGCGTTCTTCCTCACCTCGCGTGGAATCACCAACGAAGTCTACTACACCGCTGCGAAAATGGCCCGTTTTCTTGGTACCAACAACATCGACAATGCGTCCCGTATCTGCCATTCTCCCAGCAAGACTGCCTTAAAACGCTCGCTTGGGATTGGGGCGTCCAGCTGCAATTATCAGGATTGGATCGGGACCGACGTCCTCATTTTCTGGGGATCTGTGCCTGCCAACAACCAGCCTGTCTCCACCAAGTACATGTACGCTGCGAAAAAGGCCGGTACGAAAATCATCCTGATCAATCCCTACCGGGAGCCTGCGATGGAGAACTACTGGATTCCGTCCATTCCGGAGAGCGCCTTGTTCGGAACCAAGATTGTGGACGAGTTTTTTCAGGTCAACATCGGCGGAGACATCGCATTTATGAACGGTGTCATGAAAATCTGGTTCGAGATGGAGGATGAGGAGCCGGGGTCGGCGATCGATCGCGATTTCATCAGCCAGCACGCCAATGGGATGAAAGAGCTCAGTGCGCATGTCAAAAGCCTAGAGTGGAAGGAGCTGGAGGAATCCTCCGGTCTCAGCAGGGAGCGGATGAAGGACTTTGCCCTGCTGCTGGCACGCTCCAAGTCGGGAGTGTTCGTCTGGAGCATGGGACTGACCCAGCATCGCTTCGGTACCGACAACATCTCACAAGTAGCCAACCTGGCGATTTTACGCGGTTTTATCGGCAGGAAGCACTGCGGCGTCATGCCGATCCGCGGGCATTCCGGGGTGCAGGGCTCGGGCGAGATGGGGGCCGATCCATTCAGTTTGCCGGGCGGTGATTTTGATGAGAAAAGCTGGAGCAGAATCGAGAAGCTTTGGGGATTTTCGCTGCCGAAGTGGCAGGGAGATATCGTCGGCGTCAGCATCGAAAATGCGATACTGCCGGAGGGACACGAGCGCAAAACGAGGCTTTTCTACACCAGCGGCGGCAACTTCCTGGAGACGATGCCCAATCCTGATTTTATCAAGACCTGCCTGGAGAGCGTCGAGCTACGCGTACACCAGGACATTATCTTCAATACTTCCACGTTAGTAGACGCCAAGGAAGAAGTGATCATTCTTCCGGCTATGACCCGCTACGAGCAGCCGGGCGGAGGGACCTCTACCAGTACGGAGAGAATGGTCTATTTCAGTGCTGAGGTGGAGGGACCGAGGATAGAGGAGGCACGAGCGGAGTGGCAGATCTACGTCGATCTCGCAGCGCGTGTCTACCCGCAGAAAAAGCATCTGATGCATTTTGGCGATGCCCAACAGATTCGCTGTGAAATCGCCAAGGCCAATCCCAACTACGACGGCATCCAGCACTTGAAAATGCGCGGCGATGTCTTCCAATGGGGCGGGGCCTGGCTTTGCGAAAGCGGGGTCTTCCCGACAGCGGACGGCCGCGCCAATCTGCTGGCCATCGAAGTTCCCGATTTGAAAAAGCCACAGGGGCATTTCTATGTCACTACGCGCCGTGGCAAGCAGTTCAATTCGATGGTCTACGGCAAGACAGACCCGTTCAACAATGCAGATCGCTACGATGTGCTGATCCATCCGGATGACGCTCGTGAGCTGCGCATTGCGGATGGGGAAAACGTCGTCGTCTACAACGCACACGGAACCTTCCAGGGACGGGCCAAGTACGAGTCGACAAAACGCGGGAATATCCAGGTGTACTGGCCGGAGGGCAACGTGCTGATCCCCAAAGGAGTGTACGAGAAGTACGCAGGAATCCCGGAATACAATACAGCGGTTAAAATAGAAAAGGCCGACAGGTTTCACGCCAACAAGGACCTCCAGTACGTCGAGAAGCGGATTGAAGATCTGGATGTGAACGTAGGCTGATGATAGAACGGACGACCCGGTGACAGACAGAAGGAGGAGCAGCAGATGCGTTTTTCACGACAGATAAAGACGGTGGAGCAAGCCTTGCAGGATCTTTTGGCGAGACTGCAAAAGCTGGATGAGGAGCAGGTACAGCTCGGGGAGGCGTACGGAAGGATATTGGCGCGTGATGTGATCGCCACCTGTGATATGCCGCCTTTTGACCGTTCCCCACTGGACGGGTTTGCCGTGAGGGCAGCAGACACTGTTCACGCTTCGGTCGATCAGCCCGTATACCTGAGAGTACAGGAGACGGTTGCTGCGGGTCAGGTGCCTCGCATTCCGGTCGAGGCGGGATGTGCCACTCGCATCATGACAGGTGCGATGATGCCGGAAGGGGCAGACGCTGTCATCATGTTTGAACAGACGGAAAACCCGGGCATCTACTCTGAGGTCGTCGGGATCAAACGCGCCCTGCTCTCGGGGGAAAACTTCTCCCGGCGCGGAGAGGAGATCGCACAGGGGACGGTCGTGGCCCGAGCGGGCGAACGCATCAATGCGGGGACGATCGCAGTCCTTGCGACCTTTGGCTATTCACAGGTGGGCGTCATCCGCAAGCCGCGCGTGGGGCTGCTCTCCACCGGAATCGAGCTGGTCGCCGTTGACGAACCGCTTGCACCGGGAAAAATCCGCAACAGCAATACCTCCATGCTGTCCGCCCTGATCGCCGAAGCAGGAGGTATACCCGTGCTGTTTCCCGTTCTTCCCGATGAGCCGGCAGAAGCGAAGCAAAAATTGACGGCTTACGTCCGGGAAGTGGATCTGTTGATCAGCAGCGGCGGGGTATCGGTAGGAGATTACGATGTCATCGCTTCCCTGGCTGATGATCCAGAGGTAACGCTGTTGTTCAATCGAATCGCGATGCGTCCAGGAAGTCCGACGACGGGCCTGCTTTTATCAGGTAGACCGGTCCTCGCCCTGTCAGGAAATCCTGGCGCTTGCTTTGTTGGTTACGAATTGTTCGCCCGTCCTGCATTGCGATGTCTGGCAGGCCGGGAGCAGGCAGGACTGCATCCCATCAAGGCACAGCTTGGCACCTCCTACGAAAAGCCATGCCCCTATCCCCGCTATCTACGCGGCAGACTGCTGCTAAAAGACGGCGTCCTGATCGCACAGCCTGATTTCAACGACAAGGCCGGCAATCTGGGGACGCTCAAAAACAGCGAATGCTTGATTGTCATTCCGGCAGGGGGTCGCGGCAAGCAGGCAGGAGAGCTGGTCGACGTGATCGTGCATGCACAGCCAAGCTGGCGAGGAGAGGTGTAAACCTTGTCCAACGAACACAAGAAACCGCTGGTGATGCAAGTGGTGGGATACTCCAATACGGGCAAAACAACCTTGTTGGCAAGATTGATTCCGCTTCTCGAACAGGCTGGCAAGCGAGTCGGAGTTATCAAGCATGACGGCGGGCACGATTTCGAAGTCGACCAGCCGGGAAAAGATACGTGGCGTTATCGCGAGGCAGGGGCTTCCCTGGTGGCGATCACCTCGCAGACGAAGACTGCTTGGATCGAACAACGTCCCTTGCCTCTGGCAACCCTCATCGAGCGGATGGGGCAGGCGGGAGCGGATCTAGTACTGGTCGAGGGGTTCAAGCGCGAGGATTATCCGAAGCTTTTGCTCATTCGTGAGACTGAGCAGCAAGAGCTTTTGCCGAAGGTAACGCGGGTAGAAGGCATTGTCCATTGGCGGGACGAGAGGTATGCGGATTTGCCGCATTTTTTCATTGATGATGTAGACGGGATTGCCGCCTTTTTACTGAATCAGTGACAATAGAGAACCGCCTTCTAAGGAAGGCGGTTCATTGAATGAATAAACCGTAATGGCTGATCGGCAATGTTCCTTTTCCAAATCAAATGATCATTCCCGTCACCCCAAAAGTTGGGAAATTGATAACTCGGTTCGCCAAATTTTCTTCTCCATATTTGTTGGGCATTCGTATAGCCGCTGTCTAAACAAAATTCTGAGACCCCTTTTCCATGCAGGGTAAGAAAAATCGCGTTCAGAAGCACATTCGCAACCCCGCGCCCTTGGAAATCCGGATGAACAAAGACTGTTCCGATCTCCAGGACCTTATCCAATGCGCCTTGTGTAAGCCTGTGAATGAGTGCACTTGAAGGGCCATATTCGATGGTCCCGATTATTTTCCCGTTATGTAGTGCGACATAGAAGTATCTGTCTTTTCCATTCGTATCAAGATCCATGCGGAGGTTGTTGCATTTTTCTTCGATCTCATTATCTCGATCCTGTACCAAGTGGGAAATCCCTTCTTTTTCAAAGGTATCCGTAATGACTAGCTGAAAGAAGCGATGTACCTCATCAAACTCGACAGAGCTTGGTCTTTTTAACTCAACAGTATGCAACAAGATAACCCCCTCGTTCTTTTTCCACCGATGAATCTGCTTATCCACCATTTTCCTTGCTATAATAATGGACATCGAGACTGAAATAAAGGAGTTCCTTCATGTTCATGACTTTCTTGACCTGGGCGGGTGCTGTGATTGGGCTCCTCGCTTTGGTATTCGTTGTTTATTTTCTCTACATGTATAGACGACATATGGCGGATCGACCGAAAGCCACTCCTCAGCAACTGAAGCACATACCAAGACCTTCCGAATGGCGAGATACGGACGTTACGTTTACCTGGATCGGACATTCCACGATCCTGATCAATCTGTTCGGGGTAAAAATCCTCACCGATCCGGTGCTTGGCGACGGAATCGGGGTCCATATCCCGGGATTCGGAAAGGTTGGTCCCAAACGGTTTACACCGCCAGCCCTCACGATAGAGGAAGTACGGGAGGCAGGAATCGATCTGATTCTCCTGTCACATGCGCATTTGGATCATGTGGATTTGCCCACCTTACGCAAGCTTGCCAGTCGCGACACACATGTCATTACAGCCAAACATACAGCGGGACTGGTCAACGCGATGCCCTTCGGCACGATCGAGGAGATGGGGCCGGGACAGAGCACGCGCACGGCCCAGGATGTAACGATCAAGGCCATTCCCGTGCGTCATTGGGGCAATCGCTTTCCCTGGAATACCGATTATGGCTACAACGGCTATGTGATCGAGAAAGACGGAGTCCGAATCCTGTATCCGGGCGATACGGCCTACATCCCGATGACGGACCTCCCGAAAACCTTTGGCAAATTTGATCTGGTCTTTATGCCGATCGGTGCATACCGTCCAGATTCCTATCAGCAAGCGCATTGTACACCGGAACAGGCGTGGCAGATGTTTGAGGAGACAGGGGCTGACTGGATGGTTCCGATTCATTGGAATACGTTCGTTCTGTCCAGAGAGCCGATCGACGAGCCAATCCAGCGCTTGCGGGAGGCGGCGGGAGATAGACGACATCAAATTCTTATGGAAGAAATCGGGGATACCAAAACGATTCCTAGATAATTTACAGGCAGGAATACGTTGTTTTGCAAAGAATTATTTGAACGTACAAGAATTTTTGCGACGATTGAAAAGGAAATGAACTGGGGGGAAAGGAATGACGCAACAACTCGCGCAACGCTGGGATTTGGATGTGCTATTTCCTGGAGGAAGTGAATCGCAGGATTTTGTTGCTTTTCTCGACAGTCTGGAAGCAGACATCGCGGAATGTAAACGGGAGCTGGATTGCACAGACCTCGTGCTTGAAGAGAAGGAGTCGTTTCTGACGATCGTTTCTTCCGTGCAAAGCCTCTCTGTGCGCATCAGGGAAGCGGGAGCGTTTATCTCCTGCCTGACCGCCCAAAATGTGAAGGATGAGACAGCCAAGCAGTTGGGCGGAAGGGTCAAAAGCATTTCTGCTGCTTTTTCTGCTGTCTTGAGCGGTTGGGAGCAGCGTCTTTTGGCGATCGGGGATGAGGCTTGGGGCGCATTGCTCGCGGAGGAAGAGCTGTCGCCGCTTGCTTTTTCGCTGGATGAACGCCGCCGCCGCGCGAAGGATAAGCTGCCAACTGAGCAAGAAGTGCTGGCAAGCGACCTGGCTGTGGATGGCTATCACGCTTGGCAAGAGCTGTACAATACCGTTGTGGGACGAATCACGATTGAAGTGGAACTAGATGGCGAGACGAAGCAACTATCCGTCGGGCAAGCAGCCAATCTGATCGGGCATCCGGACCGTCAAGTCCGCGAAAAAGTATACGCCAAGTGGCAGGAGGCATGGGGAAAGGAAACCGAACTATGCGCTTTGGCTCTCAATCATCTGGGCGGATTCCGTCTGGCCTTGTACCGTCATCGCGGCTGGGACGATGTCTTGCGTGAGCCTCTCGAAATCGGCCGGATGCAGGAAAGTACCTTGGATGCGATGTGGCAGGCCATCAACAATCGCCGCGACAAGCTGATCGCCTATCTGCAGCGAAAAGCCAATCTGCTCGGCCTCGAGAAACTGAGTTGGTTCGATGTCGGCGCACCTGTGGGCAGCCAGACGAAAAAAGTTTCTTATGACGATGCGGCAGCGATGATCGTCGAGAACTTCGGGCGATTTAATCCCAATATGGCAGATTTTGCCCAAAAGGCCTTCGATGAAGCGTGGATCGAGGCAGAGGATCGCCCTGGCAAGCGTCCGGGCGGATTTTGCACCAGCTTTCCGGTGTCCGGGCAATCCCGCATTTTCATGACTTATGCCGGGAATGCGAGCAACGTGTCTACGCTGGCACATGAGCTGGGTCACGCCTATCACCAGCAGGTGATGTGGGGACTTCCGCCGCTTGCGCAAAATTACGCGATGAATGTAGCGGAGACCGCATCTACATTTGCCGAGATGATCTTGGCCGATGCAGGAGTCAAGCAGGCAGCTAATGATGAAGAGCGCCTGGTGCTTCTGGAAGATAAGCTGCAGTCTGTCGTTGCGTTCTTCATGAACATCCAGGCACGATTCCTGTTCGAGAAAAACTTCTATGATAAACGCAAGCAAGGGTTGGTTCGTGCCGCCGAGCTGGATCAGATGATGCTTGCGGCACAGAAGGAAGCGTACGGGGATGCCCTCTCGGATTATGAGCCGCATTTCTGGGCCTCCAAGCTGCACTTCTACATCACCACGTATCCGTTCTATAATTTCCCGTACACGTTCGGCTACCTGTTCAGCATGAGCGTCTACGCCCGGGCATTGCAGGAAGGCGAGAGCTTTGCCGCCAAATATGATGCCTTGCTCCAGGATACAGGGCGTATGCGGGTCGAGGATCTGGCGCAGAAGCATTTGGGCGAGGATATGACCAAAGTGGAATTCTGGCAGGCAGCCGTCGATCTGGCTGTTGCGGACATCGACGAATTCCTGCGTCTGACTGAAAATCAGTAACAGAAAAGCATATGCGAAAGGAGCCTGTCCCCAAGTGGAATAGGCTCCTTTTTTTCTCAAGACTCTGCTGCAATGGCTCTGCCTGCTACACGGCCCGTAAAAAGGCAGCCTCCGACAAAAGTTCCTTCGAGTGCACGATACCCGTGGACACCGCCGCCGCCAAATCCAGATACCTCTCCAGCAGCATACAGCCCCGGAACCGGATCGCCAGAGGAATTCAAGACTCGTCCCGATAAATCCGTCTGCAAACCGCCCAGGGTTTTTCGGCTCAGGATATTCAGACGAACCGCGATAAGAGGTCCGTTTTTCGGATCGAGGATTTTATGCGGTTGAGCGACACGGATGAGTCGATCACCCAGGTAATTGCGCGCGCCCCGAATCGCCGTGATCTGATGATCCTTTGTAAATTTGTTGTCGATTTCGCGATCCCTGGCTTTAATTTGCCGCTCCACATCAGCCAGATTCAATAAATGGTCGCCAGTACGTTCATTCATGCCGGAAACCAGATCTGCCAAATGATTTGCAATAATGAAATCTTCACCCTTGTCCATAAAGGCTTTGACGGGATCGGGAATGCTTTTTAAAGCCCTGCCGATTACCTTGCGAATACTTTTTCCCGTCAGATCAGGATTTTGTTCGGAACCGGAGAGGGCAAATTCCTTTTCAATGATTTTTCGCGTCAAAATAAACCAGGAGTAGTCGTAACCCGTCTTCTGGATGGCTTCGAGGGTAGCCAATGTATCAAAACCGGGGAAGTTCGGGGGCGGTAAACGCTGCCCGCGCGCATCCAACCAAAGGGAAGAGGGACCAGGCAGGATTCGGATGCCGTGTTTGTTCCAGATGGGAGCCCAATTCTTGATTCCTTCAGTGTAATGCCACATCCGATCGCGATTCACAATTCGACCTCCTGCTTCCTCTGTGATGCCAAGCATCCGTCCATCTACATGGGCGGGCACACCTGACAGCATTCGTTTGGGAGGCTGACCGAGCCGGCTGGGCCAATTTTGACGAATGAGGTCGTGGTTGCCACCGATTCCACCACTTGCCACGAGCACTGCTGCGGCATGAGCGTCGAAGCTTCCCGTCACCTCGCGGCTGCTCTCTTCCCCACGAGCTGCAGAACTGGGGGCAAGGATCGAGCCGCTTACACCCACGACGGCGCCATTCCTCGTAATCAACTGGTCGACTCGATGCCGCGGCCGAAACTCAACCAATCCATTTTGCATATGCTCACGGACGTGGCGTTCGAATGGCTCGACAATACCGGGACCGGTACCCCACACAATATGGAATCGGGGGACGGAATTCCCGTGTCCCAGGGCCAGACCGCCGCCGCGCTCTGCCCATCCGACTACGGGGAAAAAGCGGACGCCCATGCCGGTTAACCAGGCGCGTTTCTCCCCTGCGGCAAAATCGACATAGGCCTCCGCCCATTTTTTGCCCCAGTAATCCTCGTCATCCCTGTCAAAGCCGGCTGCGCCTAACCAGTCCTGCCATGCCAGCTCCCTTGAATCCCGAATCCCCATCCGTCTTTGCTCAGGTGAATCGACGAGGAACAAACCGCCAAAGGACCACCATGCCTGTCCACCCATGGAGGATTCCGGCTCTTGATCCAGCAGCAATACTTTTTTACCGGCATCCGCCATTTCCGCTGTCGCTACCAAACCAGCAAGTCCTGCTCCTACCACAATTGCATCGAATTCCATGAACTTCCCCCTCACGCGAATGATTCCCAATTTTTCGATAGCGATGTCCATACAGTCTTTTCCAGGTAGTATATAGCTCGGCGTTTGAGATCGTCAATATGACCAAAAGAAAGCAAATCATCTTCTTCTGTACAATGCGGAAGGCGATGTGATACACTTGGAAAAAATCTAATTGTTCGATGGTGATCGAATGAATGATAAGTATTCAATTTGTATCGAATGGTTTCCGGCCTATGAATGTGTCATCAGTCTCTACGCGTATCTGAATGAAACGGAAAGAAAGCATCTGCACATGGGAAGGGATTGGAAGGAAAAGACACAGAATATGCTGCCTGTGGATTTTGCTGAGGAATTGGCGGATGAACGCTGGGAGGTACTGCATCGGATCGTCTTGTTGGTCGCGCAGTCTCCCGAAAAAGAGAGCGTCGATGACTTTCTTGACTGGCTGGAGCGCATCCCTCCCGGAGAAATTTACGAGCGGCTGGCTCCTTGGGTAGAGAGCATCCCGCTCAACCTGGGGGAGATTCGTGATCATAGCCTCTCGTTGCTGCGGCGCTGGAATGAGCATTACTTTTCCAAGATGGAGCCGCTCATCCTGACCAATTTGCAAAAAAGTGCCGATGAAATGAAGCGCCTCGTGGCAAGCATGGACCCGCCTGCATTGATCGACCATGCGACGCGCGGGATCTGGATCGACCCGATGGAAGAGTTACAAGAGGTCGTTCTCGTACCGCAATATCATTGTGCACACTCGTCTGTCCTGGACTTCTATCGCGGGATGGCGACGTGCTTGTATCCCGTGGCGGATGCCGCACAGGAGCAGCGAGAACCGCTGCGTGAATTGCTGCCGATGACGCAATGCCTGGCGGATGAAAAGCGACTGCAGATTTTGCGGTGTCTCGCATCCAAGCCATGCACCCTCGGGGAATTGCAGCGAGAGGTATCCTTGGCAAAAAGCACGGTGCATCACCATGTCACGGCCCTAAGGCGCGCTGGGTTGATTCGCGCTCACTACGTAGGCAATACGACGGCTTCCTACTACAGCTTGCGTGAATCGTTTATCGATCGGCTACCCTTGCTTTTGCGCGATTTTTTGCTGCATGCGGGGGAGGAAAAGCCGCATGCATAGGCTGAAGGAAGCTTGGCAAGCGTATCATCCCGTCGTCCATCTGTTGATGGGAGGAACGGTCTTCGTCATGCTCACTCAGATGATGAGCATGCCTTTTCTAGCGATTTACCTGAGTGAAACGACCACACTTGGCCCAGCGGCGATCGGGGGAATCATCGGTGCCGGACCGCTGGCAGGGACATTCGGCGGATTTTTAGGCGGTGTCTTGTCCGATTTGTTCGGCAGAAAAAAGCTGATGATTCTCTCCATGCTGGCGATGGCTTTCTCGTTTATGGTGTTTGTGATGGTCAGCGATCCATTTGCCTTGCTGCTGATCAGTCTGCTGAAAGGATTGGCAAGCTCGTTTTACGGTACGGTCTCCAAGGCTTTAATGGGGGATTTGACGCCGGAGGAAAAGCGGTTTCGGGTTTTTTCTAATCGCTATATGGCGGTCAATTTGGGCGTAGCGATTGGTCCGGTCGTGGGGGCATTTCTCGGGATTGCGGGAAGCGGTATAGCATTTTGGCTGACGGCGTTCTCCTACCTGCTGTTTGCTGCCATGCTTTATGTGGCCTGTGGCAAATATGGTGTAGGAGACGGAGAGCCGGGCGGGGAGGCAGAGAGCTCCGAGGAAAAGCCAAGTCTTGCGCAGATGGGGCAAGTATTGTTACGCGATGGGGCTTTGCTCTCCTTCGTCATCGGCGGTATCTTATTAGTCACGGTTCACGGTCAGATGTCTGTCACCTTGTCTCAATATCTGCGTGACAACATCGCCGAAGGGGTAGCATTGTTCGGAGTGATGATGAGTGTCAACGGCGTGACCGTTCTGCTCTTGCAAATTCCAATGACGCGATTCGTCGAGCGCTATTCGCTTTTCTCTCGAATCGTGGCTGGATCATTGCTCATGGCTGTCGGGGAGATCGGTTTCGCCACATCTTCTGTGTGGAGCTGGTTCGTGGCGGCGATGATCGTCTTTACTCTCGGCGAGATCCTGATCCTTCCCGCCGAGTACGCGCAGATCGACCAAATCACGCCCAGCAAAATGCGCGGCACGTATTACGGGGCCCAGAGCATCAGCGAGCTAGGCAGCTTTTTGGGACCGTGGGTGGGTGGTCTGATTCTGGTCGCATACGGCGGTCCGATCATGTTTTTATTCATGGCGTTTCTGGCGATATTCAGCCTGATCTTCTTCTGGATGGGTCGGCAGATTTATGCGAAGCGGCAGATGCAGCATTTCGCTGTGGCAAAAAAGACAGGGTGAAGAAAAAAAGTCCAAAAACCACTTGAGAAGCCCGCAAAAAGATAGCAGGAAGACCAGTCAAAGCTGGCTGAGGAAAAAGGAGAATAAGCACAAGGCATTTGGGATCTTGACCCAGTCGGAATGGAAAAGGTGGAACACACCTTCAGCGGCCAACCCTGAATCACTTCATCGAAATTGGCTACTTTTGGCCGCGGTTCCACCTTTGGAGTGGAGACGCCCAGGTATGACCCACAGCAAAGATCCCAACCCGCCTGGGGCGTTTCTCCTTTTTCCTCCTCGCCACCAAAGCTGGACGACCACCATTATCTTGGTTGCGACAAGCCAATCCACTCACATGCATCTTGCGAGACATTTTCCAAAAAAGGACTCATCTCCCCAGAATAGAGAAGATGCAACTCATGCATGGCGCGGGTGCAGGCCGTGTAGAACAGCTTGCGCTCCCTTTCATGACCGTAGCTTTCACGGGAAGCGTCGTAGATGATGACCGCGTCGAATTCCATGCCTTTGGCAAGATAGGCAGGAATGACGAGAATGCCGCTCTCGAAATTGATCGTGCCCCTGCCGATCAGACGAAGCGAGAGAGAATCGCGAAGCTGCTCGTGAGCGGCTTTGGCTTCGGCCGCGGTTTTGGTAATGATGGCAATCGTCTGGTGTCCGTCCTCTTGCAGACTTTGGATCCGGGAGCAAATCCAGTCTTTTCGTGCCGCTTCATCCGGTACGCGGGTGACGCTTGGCTTCGGCCCATCCCGATGAAAAGGCTCAATTCGCTCGCCCCCCGGAATTAACTGTCGTGTAAATTCCACGATAGGCTGCGTCGAACGGTAACTTTTGGTCAACAAAAAGGCTTCTGTCTCCGTAGGCTCGTACAGAGAAGCGACTGCCTCAAAGCTGTCCCTGTCAAAGGCATGCGCATAGATCGCTTGATTCCAGTCACCCAGGACCGTCATTTTGGCACGAGGGAACAAACGCTGGATCAGCGCGAATTGGAAGGGAGAGTAATCCTGCGCCTCGTCAATAAAGACATGGCGGACGAGGTTGTTGGTCTGAAAGCCTTCCAGCCGCTCCTGCAAGTAGAGAAAAGCAGGTGTGTCCTCATATGACAGCTGATTTTGTTCCAGGCGAAGCAACGTCTGTGCACAGATGGCAGGCCAGTCCCCGGCTTTTTCCCCTTCCGGCGACAAACTCTCGATGGTGTCAGGCTGACTGAACAACTGACGATAGATCGCCTGCGTGTCGATAAAGCCTAGCTCGCGGATCATCATGCGCAGCGGTTTGAAAGCTCGTTTGACCAGCTTGGCTGCCAGCAGGTCTCGCTCTTGATCGAAGTCATCAAAGGATTCCTCGTGAAACTGGTTTTTGCGTCGCAATTGCTGATACGCCTTGACGTAGTCCTCTTTATCCAGCAGCTCCAGCTCATCATCCACCCAGGGCTGCATGCGCTCTGTCCGTTCCCGCTTTTGCAGTTCGGAGAGCAGCCATCTGGCAACGAGGACCATCCGATTGGGAATCGGCAGGGAGGTGTCAAACGAATAAAAGACATCGTGAATCTGCCGAGCGTCAATCAGCTTGCGTCCTTGGAAGACGAGATCACGAAAAATCAGACCGGACTGCTTGAGTCGATCGGTGTACTGATCGATGATGTGCATGAAGGCCGATGATGACTTCCAGTGAATCGCCTCCAGTCTTGTCTCGTATCCCGGGTCTTCCATCGCGCACAGAACGTATTCCATTTGTTCCAGCGGATGCTCCAGATCAAAGAGGGAGCCAAGCCGATGCTCCGCATATTCCTGGAACGTGGTCTGCTGCATATTTTCCTCGCCCAGCTCCGGCAGGACGGTGGAGACGTAGCTGTTAAAAAGAGAGTTGGGGGAGAACAAAACCACTTGCTCCGCGTGCAGTGTTTTGCGATAGCGGTAGAGCAAATAAGCGATACGCTGCATGGCAGCAGAGGTTTTTCCGCTTCCGGCGGCACCGGAGACGACGACCAATCTGCTTTTTTCATTGCGGATGATACGATTTTGGTCCTTCTGGATCGTCGCGACGATGCTTTTCATCTGAGTGTCGGCCTGTTTTCCCAATACCTCTTGCAGCAGTTCATCACCGATGGTGACACCGGTATCGAAGAGATGGAGCAGGCGACCGTCGCGGATTTTGTATTGACGCTTGCACGTAATTTCGCCGTCCACGCGTCCTTCCGGTGTCTCATAGCTGGCTGGCCCCGGCGCATAATCATAATAGAGACTGGAAATAGGGGCGCGCCAGTCGTAGATGAGAAAGGCTTCTTCCTGTTCATCCAGCAGGGAGCCGATGCCAAGATAGACGGGTTCTGCCTTCTGTTCGCCTTCCTCGTGAAAATCGATGCGGCCAAAATAGGGGTTCTGCTCCAGCCGCCTCAGTGTCTTTAGTTGCTTCACGGCATGCCGATGAGAGCGCTCACGTTCGGAAAGGACTTCGGCCTGTTGCTTGATGCTAGCGTAGGTATCGATTGCTTCTATCGCATCTTCGAAGTTGACGGTCACATCATCCCAAAAATGCTTGCGGATACTGACGATGTCCGTCGTGACTTCACATACCTGCTCCGTCAATTGGTGGATTCGCTTGTGGATCACTTCCACGACCTGCTCTACACGCTGTGCTTCCTCACGCCAGTCTTGGTCAGATACGCTCATCGAACCGCTCCTTTGTGATTGAAATTGTTTCCGCTTGTTTTGTTGACAACCAAATAATTCTGTGCTAAGATTATAGTGGAAAGACAGAAGGAAAAATAAATCGAATGATCTAATGACCAATTTCCATTGTAACACGGGATAATTGGCTTTTCAACGTGGAAACGAAATTTTATATAATGAAAACAGCGGAGTGCGATGGCACTCCGTTTTTTTGTACTTTCAGAAAGTTTACCTTCGCTAACGCGATAGTGGATGAAAGTATAAGAAAAACTAAGGCTTTCGCTATTGGACTTGGCGATAAGCCAAGTTTTTCTAATTTGGAAGTTTACGTCCGCACTCACCGGAACAAGGGTTGCTCCCACCAGCCGATCGCAGACAGGACCTGTCCCGCTTGCCGCTCAGCTTGGGGAAATAAAAACGACATCGCTGTACCGGGAGCAAGAATCCAGCGGCCGTTTTTTTCCGCGCTGATCGTGGTCATGGGAGGCAGAATCCGGGTAGAGGCAATCACGCCGTCAGCTAGTGGAGAAGAACCGCTTGATGAGTATACGATTTGCCCTTGCGAAGCGGGACAGGGAGAGGGTTGCACAAAGCCGGACGTAATGTGGGTGGAGGTTTTGGCTCCTGTCACGGCACTCGCCTGTCCGAACCACAGCTGCATTTCCACAGGCCGATCCGAGAAGTTGCTGACGTACCAGTCATTGATGTAAAGCTGCATATTGGAACGCACGGGATTGACCAATGCGGTATAGCCTTGTGTGCCGCTGCTCATATCCAATTTCTCTGTTTGCCCCAGGTAGTAGCTGCACTGCATGGACATCGACATGGCATAAGGAACGAGCACATTGCTCGCGGCAGCTTCGGATGCTCGCTGTGAGGGAAAGGGGAAGTATCCCATCTGCATGTACATGTCCGGCATTCCGTAGTAGTAGGAGGCATGGGTGAAGGAGGACTTTGCCATAGGTTCCTCTCCTTTAAGGAAATGGTAACTCTACACCATATGGCAAATATCCCGGGGAGGTGATTCGTTGGGATGACTCAATCCTGAGGAGCGAACACGTCGATCCCTTTTTTCAGCAAGATGGCCATCGCCTCCCGTACAGGCAGACGCGGCAAGCCGAATTCCTCCGCTACTACTGCCTCCAGATCTTCGGGGGAGTGAAGCAGAATTTTTTCTTCCGTACCGTTCTCCCTCATGATTTGCAGCGAGTTGTTCAACAAGGAGAGGCTGCGCCCCCGGTCCACCTGATAGAGCTGGATGCGCAGGCAGCCCATATAGGTCGCGTCAGGTTGAAACGTGAGGGCGACGGAATCAGAAAAGTCGTGAATTTCTTTTGCCTCAGAAGGATCAAAATTCCATTTATCGCTGACCAGTTCGCCCAGTCGAAAACGCAGAAAACGAAAGCGCTCGGGTTGTACAGGGTCGCGGACGATCCGAACAGACTCGAATCCAAAGGCATTCTCATGCTCGGCAGCAGAGTGGAGGGCGACTGGTATCAGCATCGGAGCGGCGGCACCCATATCGACGTACACAGGCTCGTCATTCGGCAGTAATCCTTGGATGAGAATCGCCATATGGGTCGGCGATAATGGCATGAGATGCCCACGGTAGCCCAAAGCGCGCAGCAGAGCAAGCAGACTGCCGTTATTGGCAAAGCAGGTTCCGCCCATGTCGTAACGGACTGCATTGGCCACGTATTCCTCAGGGGTGGGCACAAGCTTGTCGCTGGATTTTTGCTCGAAAAAAATCAACTTGCTTACATTTTCATAGGGAAAAACCTGCATATGCGACCGACAAATCTTTTGCAAGAAAGGGAAATCCGGTTCTTGCGGCTCCAGGCGCATACGATTCAGGTAGGAAATTATCCATTCAGGCAGTGGCTTCATGGAGATCCTCCTTGTTCATGGTATGAAAAAACGCCCGCGGTCAGGAGGTAGCTTTAGACTGATCGCGGGCGTCTCTTGGTTGATGTTAGGATGCGATTTTCCAGGCGTGGATGGCGAGCAAGGCCCAACCGACAATAAATAAGACTCCGCCGATCGGGGTGATGGCCCCCAGTACTTTGATCCCTGACAGCGCCAGAGCGTACAGGCTGCCGGAGAAGATCAAGGTCCCGAGGAGGAAGCTCCAGCCTGCCCATTGGAGGCCGCTGTAATCGGGATACCATTTGATCAGGAAAGCGACAATGATCATCGCTAACGCATGAGTGGTCTGGTAGGTGACACCCGTGTGGAAGATTCCGAGCGAATACTCGTCCAACCGCTCTTTCAAGGCGTGGGCTCCGAACGCTCCCAACGCGACCGATAATAATCCACTGATACTACCCAGCATCAGAAACAATTTCATGGAAGGGACACTCCTTTAGGGTAAGCAGACATTTGCGCCAGCTTTTGTGAATGGGTCATCCAACTATTTTCATTGTACCCCAAGATGGAAGCCCTTGCCCAATTGCAAATTCATGAACAAGTGTATGTGCAACGGTACAAACCCCGTCACCGACCGGAACATAGTATGAAGCAACGCAGGGGACATGAAAAGCCCTGCTGGCAAGGGAGGTGACAGGAATAATGAACAAAATTCTTTCTCTTGCAGGTGGCCTTTTGGGCGGATATGCCCTGCTGAAAACGCCGCTGGAGGGTTCCTTCCTTTCCGGGCTTGATCCGGTAGTCGATGTGGTCGGGATTCTCGTGATGCTTGTCTTCTCTGTCGGGCTGATCTACACCAGTGTGCGGGATTGGATCCGACGCTGACGGCAAAAGGAATAATGGGTGTCTCCTTGTGAGGCGCCTTTTTCTTGGAGGAAACATCCCTTTCGTAAAGAACTTCTTGTACATATGTGTCTTAGAGAGGAGTTCATCATGCCCACCACCTACAACCTTGTCGAGCATTTGTTGTTTCCGCCGACTTTTTTGAATAGCCAGAAGCTGCGACAAGCGCTGGACGGGAAGACGGTACTCATTACGGGGGCGAGCTCCGGGATAGGCGAGCAGCTCACGTATGTATTGGCCGACTGCAGGGTTCATCTCATTCTGGTCGCCAGGCGAGGGGACAAGCTCTTGGCGATAAAAAAAGAACTGGATACCTCCGCTGCAAAAATCAGTCTGTTTCCCGCCGACCTTCGCCAAGAGCTGGAGTTGGAGGGGCTGCTTTCGTTTCTAGATCAGCTACCGGATGGGCTGGATCTTGTCGTCAGCAATGCCGGGCATTCCATCAGACGCCCGATCTATGACTCCCTGGACCGCAATCATGATTTTATCCGTACGATGGCGATCAATTATTTCGCCCCGGTCCGATTGCTGATGTCCACACTTCCTTTGCTCGAAAAAAAGCAGGGACATATCATCAACATTTCAACCGTCAATGCTTTGCTGCTCCCCTTTCCCCACTGGGCTGCGTATCAGGCTTCGAAGGCTGCTTTCGACACCTGGTTTCGATCTGCTCAGCCGGAGATGAACAACAGGGGGATTTCCACGACCTCCATTTACTTTCCTTTGGTTCGAACTCCCATGATCGAGCCGACTGCCGCCTATCGGTCCACTCCGGCCATGTCCCCGGAGCATGCAGCGAGAATCATTGGAAAAGCGATCTACAGCAAAAGGACCTTGTACAAGCCATGGTGGCTGATTTTCGGACAATTGGCCTCCGTCCTTTTTAGAAGGTGGTGGGATAGGGCTGTTCCGAAGGTCCTGCAGAAAGGCAAGGGAGAATAACGTGCTAAAGCTAATCCATATCTTATATAAAATGAAGCTGCTTTCTCCTTTACCATTATTTCGGTTAATGTTCGCCGCCTGTTGCTATGGAATCAATCTTATGATGCTGTTGTATTTTTCGGCGAAAACGTACGGGGAAAAAATCGCGTTGGCAGACGAGCAGGAAAGCTTGACCTATCAGCAGTTGTTTACACAGGCCGAACAGCTTGGCGCGATCTTGCAAAAGAGGTATCGGCTTGTCCCCGGTAACAAAGTAGGGTTGATCTGTAACAATCATGCATCTCTGGTGAAAGCGATCTTTGCGGTTTCCGGATCGGGGGCGGATGTCTGTCTTCTTCCTGCGGAGATGAGTGAGGGGCAATACAAAAGTATTTTACAGCAGCATGATTTCGATCTTTTGATCTGTGATGAGGAACGAAGTCACTGGCTTGATGAATTTCCGAGTACGAAGGTGCTCAGAAGCTATCACGAGACATTGCCGGCGATCAACAACCTGCTTTTGGAACAGGTGGTCGATCAACCAAAATGGCAGCGGACGTCGGCTGGAAAGCTCGTTCTGTTAACCGGAGGGACCACTGGTAAGTCCAGAGAAGCCAAGCATCAGCCTTCCCTTTTTCATTATTTGGACCCTTTTTACGCTTTCTTGACTCGATTGAACATTTTGTCTTGCCGTACCGCATATATTGCGACTCCTATTTATCACGGGTATGGGGTGGCGGTTCTGTTCTTATTCTTCGCACTGGGCAAGAAGGTCGTTATCCGCAGGAGATTTGATCCCGAAAAGGCATGCCGCCTGATTCGGGAACATCAAGTAGAGGTCGTCACTGTCGTTCCGCTCATGCTGTACAAAATGCTAAAAACCAACCCAGAAGACTTGAAGTCCCTTGTGTGCATCGCCTCAGGCGGGGCAGAGCTGAATCCCAAGCTGGTCAAGGAGACGACAGAGCAGATAGGAGAGGTCTTGTACAATTTGTACGGTACCTCGGAAGCGGGATTGAATATCATCGCGACGCCAGCGGATCTCCGTTATTCCGCCCGGACGATTGGACGAAAGATTCAGGGTGTCCATCTGAAAATCGTAGATGAACAGATGCGAGAAGTGGCGGTCGGACAACCTGGCCAATTTTGCATCCAAAACAGATGGTCGATGAAAAACCGGTCCAAAGCCTGGATTGAGACGGGAGATGTCGGTTATCGGGATGAGAAGGGCTATTATTTTTTGTGCGGTAGAACTGACAGTATGATTATTTCGGCAGGAGTGAATATTCACCCGCTTGAAGTGGAGCAGGTTCTGCTTACTCATCCGCAAGTGGAGGATGCAGTCGTGATCGGCGTCCCGGACGAGCTTTACGGGCAGCGAGTAAAGGCGAATATTCTTCTCGCTCCACAGACGGAGATCACAACGGAGGAGATGCTCAGTTGGCTGCGCCCGAAGCTATCGCGCCATCAATTGCCGAGAGAGATCGTGTTTGTGGACCAGTTACCGTATACCCATCTTGGGAAGGTGGACAGGAAGAGATGCTAGATTTCTGCTGCCGGTTAGATTCGCTGCCTTTCGCGTACACTACCGGTGAAAGGCGGGATCAGCATGGTTGCGTTCATTCGTTTGCTTCTGCTTTGTTCCCTGATTTCATTTTCTACATCCACTCTGGCAAAGTCCCCAGAGATTCCTTCTTATGCAAAATGGGGCAGAATGGCCATGCAAGAAACCCAAAAACGCTACCCCAAAGCCGCCATTATCGATTACCTTCACGTTGGGCGGGAGAATATACAGGCAAATAAGGCGCAGGAGACCTTTAAGCTTTGGTTAAGGCAAGACAAAAAAGAATGGGGAGTTTGGGTCATCATCACGTTTGATCCTAAGACAGATAAGGTGATCTCGATACAAATCAGGGATCAAGCGGCTCCCTAACGGCAAAGAGCGTGTATGACAGTCCGTCACACACGCATTTTGATTGTTGGAGGCTTGATTATTGTGTTTTCTTCAAAAACAGGGAAAGTCCCACATTAAGAATGGCTAAGATCATGCTGATCGTAAACACAAGAGACGAGCCTGCTGCAGCGGCTGCTGAAGGATCATTGGCAACATGCCCTAAATAGCTGCTTTGCTTTGCTGAAAAAAGAGAGACCATGACGGCAATCCCTACTGCACCCGACACCTGCTGCGAGGTTTGCGTAATCGCTATCCCATCTGGATAAAATTGGCGCGGCAGGGCATTCAATGTGTTCGTCTGTACGCAAGCCAATACCATCCCAATCCCGAGCATCATGACAACATGCGTGACAACCATTACCCACATTGCAGTTTCTGTTCCGTATTGTGCATAGAAGAAGTAGCCGATTACGACCAGAATTGTCCCTGGTGTGATTACTGCCCGCGGACCGTATTGATCAAAAAGTCGGCCAATCGCCGGGGCAAGCACGCAGTTCAATAAACTTCCCGGCAGCAAAATCAGTCCTGTCGCGAATGCGGATATGACGAGCGCCATTTGCATGTACATCGGCAATACCACAAGCATCGAGAGCATATTCAAGAACGTAATCACATTCATCGCGAGGCCAAGCACAAACAGTGGATATTTGAATGCTTGCAGGTTCAGCAATGGCGTTTTCATTTTCGTTTGACGGAACGCAAAGATGATTAGAGCGATCAAGCCAACTGCAATTGTGCCAAGTACAGTCGAATTAGTCCAACCCATTTCCCCACTGACACTTACGCCATAAACAATGCCTCCGAATCCAATCGTCGATAATACAACTGATAATATATCAATCGATACTTGTCGGATTTCATTCACATTCGGAATATATTTGTATCCGTAAAAGAGGGAGAACAATAAGAACGGAACCGTAACCCAGAATATCCAATGCCAAGATAGCGTTTCTACGATAAATCCTGCCAAGGTCGGACCAAGCGTAGGCCCAGCTAAGATGACGAGGCCCATTACCCCCATTGCCCCTCCACGTTTGTTCGGTGGGATAATGGTGAAAATGACATTTTGCGTCAATGGCAAAATGATTGCTAGTCCAGCCGCTTGAATCACGCGGGCTGCCAATAACACAGGAAATACGGGTGCTGACGCGGCTAGAACAGTTCCAAGGATTGATAATAATACGGATGTAATAAACAGTTGGCGGGTTGTGAACTTTTGCATGAAAATGCCTGTGATCGGCACCAAAATACCAAGGGTTAAAAAGTAGCCTGTTGCAAGCCACTGTACGGTCGTAGCATCCACGCTAAAAACTTGGCTTAACTTCCCTAATGCGATATTTAATGCTGTTTCACTAAACAACCCTACAAAACCTGCTACCAAAAGAGCCGCCAAAATCGGCCCTGTCTTCATTTCCTGGTTCACAAATAAAAACTCCTTTTAATATGGGGTGCATGATTTGGGGCGATATTTACTGAATATTCAGATAATTATTCCTGCATTCAATTCGCTTGAAATCGCTTAAGGATGTATTTCGCCGATGAAGCCAGCTGTATTTTTCAATGATGATCATTTGGGCTGTCCACCTCCTGTCTGTTTGTAACTATAACAAATAAAATTTCTTTGATGTAAGTGTTTTTTTTGCTTGATAACCTACGATTTCACAATCTGGACATATCTTTGGGAGGTTTAGGAAAGTGAAGGTTCCACTTTCCTTTTACGCAGGAAACTCCACCATACATGCAAAATTTCATTATACAAAATGACACTTGCTGTAGGAGGGGAATATCAATGATGACCAATATTGATTTGGAAGCTATACTGACTTCTCTGTACGATATTGTTCACGTCACCGATGCTGAAGGTAGAACGATCTTCTGCACCGATACGTATGAACAATTTATCGGTGTTCCTCGCCAAGAGATGCTCGGCCGCAACATTGAAGACTTTTATAATCTTGGATACTTTCAGCCGACCATCACGATGAATATTATTCGTGAGCGTAAAAAAATGCACACGATTCAAACCACCTTTCAAAACCGCAAGCTGTTTGTTGTCGGCACACCGATTTTTGACCGGGATGGCACCTTTTTGGGAGTTGTCAACATTTCCACTGACATCACTCATGAGGAGAAGCTGCAAAACGAGCTAAACGAGGTGAAAAACCTCAGCACCATCTATTTCGAAGAGATGGGGAAATACTCCAACAAAAAGCCGGAAGATGCCCCTTTCATCTATCGAAGCAGTAATATGGAGCACATCGTGGAGATGGCAAAGCGATTGGGGCAGGTCGATTCCACCGTCATTTTACTGGGAGAGTCTGGCGTGGGGAAAGGTGTTCTTGCCAAGTTCATTCACCAAAACAGTCCGCGAAAAGAGAAGCATTTCGTTCAAATCAATTGTGGAGCGATTCCTGACAACCTCCTGGAATCGGAGTTGTTCGGCTACGAAAAAGGAGCGTTTACGGGAGCGGGTAAAGAAGGCAAGATCGGTCTGATTGAAAAGGCTGACGGAGGAACGCTGTTCTTGGATGAAATCGGTGAATTGCCTCTCAGGCTGCAGGTGAAACTGCTAACCACATTGCAGGAAAAAACGATTACCCGTCTAGGGGGATCAACGTCGAAGAAGATTGATATCAAGCTGATTACAGCAACGAACAAAAACTTAAAGGAAATGGTGCAAAAAGGGGAGTTTCGCGAGGATTTATATTACCGTATTCACGTGATTCCCATCGAGATCCCACCGTTGCGAGAGCGGCAAGAGGAGATTCCGTTGCTGACACGTTATTTTCTTGATTACTATTCGCGCAAATATTGCCTGAATAAGCAGCTTAGTGACAAGTGCTACCATATTTTAGAGAAATACGAATGGCCCGGAAATGTACGTGAGCTGGAGAACTTGGTTGAAAGGCTGGTCGTAACATCAAACGGAGATATTATTACAAGCGAACAGATTCCGAGCAGTATCTCCAATATGGTGAAGACCGGAAAGACTGGAATCAAGGTAGACAATCTGATTCCGATATCAGAAGCGTTCGAGGAAGTGGAAAAGCAGTTGTTGCAACGCGCGTTTGACATCTATAAAACAACGACGAAAATTGCGGAAGCGCTGGGGATCAGCCAGCCGAGCGTGAGCAGAAAGCTAAAAAAGTACAACATTCAGTGATGAATAGTAACTATTCACCAGTGAATAGTGGTAATATACACAAATTTATAAAACATCATTCATTTACTATTCACCGGTGAATACTTGCGATGCAAATTCACCGGTTTTTCTATTGGCACGACTTGTGCAGAAGTAGACGGGTGAAATAGATATCTAACAAGTGCAAGGGGGTCATCTTTTTGCGTAAGCTAGGAATTTGGTCATTGGCATTATCGTTAGTTTTATTCTCGTTGGCTGGCTGTTCTTCCACAAGCGGATCAAACGCATCCAGTGGAAGCGGGTCCTCCACCTCGGCAGCGGGCGGTTCAGATGTAATCAAAATCGGTGGGATCGGACCACTGACACCACCCGGCAGTCCGGTCCTGGGTGAGGAAATTCAGAAGGCCATGCAGCTTGCAGTAGATGACATCAATAAAAAGGGCGGCGTTCTAGGGAAGAATCTCCAACTTTTCTATGAGGACAGCGCTGGTTCTCCTGAAAAAGGGCAATCTGCCATGGAAAAACTGATTAAAAAGGAGCAGGTAGTTGCGATTGCAGGCGAAGGACACAGTTCTGCAGCGTTGGCCGAAATCGAAGTCGCTAAACGAGATAACGTTCCGTTTATCGTAACAGAAGCGTGGTCGGACTCGATTACAGAAAAGGGATATTCCAATATTTTCCGAGTGGCACCGAACAATTCGATGTTTTCCAAGCGCGTCGTCGAGTACGTAGAATTTGCCGGGTTCAAAAATGTAGCGATTCTTGCAGAAGATAGCGACTGGGGCATCGGGAACGTCGAGCTTTTAAAACAACAGCTGACAGACAAAGGAATTCCTTTCAAAAGCATCGTAGTCGACCGTAACACCAAAGATTTTGTTCCACAACTACTGGACCTGACGAAAGATTTTCAACCGGATATTATTTTGAATATTATGACAGGTGTAGGTTGTTACCTCGTAGTGAAACAAGCACATGAATTGGGTATAGCCCCAACTGCCAAAACAGCTATGCTGATGGGCGGTGCTGACGCTGCATATCCGGAAATTTGGGAAACCACTGGCGAGGCTGCAAAATATCTTATCTGGCAGTCCCCGTATCATCCAAAAGCAAAATTTACCGACCTGACGCAGCCCGTAGTGACAGCCTACGAAGAAAAAACTGGCCGAAAACCGACCTATGCAGCACTTCACGCCTATGACACGGTTCTGCTGCTGGCGGATGCATTTACCCGAGCGGGCTCGACCGAACCGGACAAAGTGATCCAGGCGCTTGAAGAAGCGGCGCTGCTAGGAACCCGGGGGACCATTACCTTCCCGAAAGAGAAAGGCGTCGATTACCATAACTGGCTTCCTGCACTGTTGTTTGTGCAATACACCGAGGAAAATCAGAGCCCGGATGATGCGGAAATTCTTTATCCGAAAGATGTCTCTACCGCACAGTACGTAAAGCCTGAAAAATAATCGTGCCATCGAGAGGTGAGCGCAGCCACATTATGCTCGCATCATTTCCTGTGTTTCGCCTCTCCTTTTTTCCATTCAGATCTTTACGAAAGAGGGAAGTGTTTATGTGCTAAAGGTAACCAACTTGACAAAACGATTTGGTGGAACAATTGCGGTCAATCAGGTCAATTTGCAGGTCCACAAAGGGGAGATCGTCGGGATCATTGGTCCCAATGGCTCCGGTAAATCTACGCTGCTGCACACGATTACCGGTGTTTATCAGCCCGATGGAGGATCAATCGAATATCTCAACTACGATATAACCAATTCGCCATTGGAAGAAAAAGCTCGCATGGGAATAGGTCGCACCTTCCAAAACCTACGCCTCTTTAAGCGTCTTACTGTTTGGGAAAACTTGATGATTCCCGCAATCCAGTTAAAAAAGAATAAAAAAGAAGCGGAAGAGGAAGCAAAGGAACTGCTGGCTTTGGTAAAGCTCGAGCAGCATATCGGTGAGCAAGCCCAAAATCTGTCGATAGGACAGCAGCGGCTCTTGGAGTTCATCCGTGCGGTGATGCTGAATTCGGAGCTGATTTTTCTCGATGAACCGACCGCTGGTTTTCATCCGAATATGATCCAAAACTTTCTTGATACGCTGCTTAAGTTGCATGCCCGCGGCAAAACCTTCGTCATGATCGAGCACAATATCCCGGCCATCATGGAAGTTAGTTCACGGTTGGTCGCGATTGCGGCGGGAGAAGTCATTGCAGATGGAGACCCGAAGACCGTACATTCCAACCCACAAGTGGTCGAAGCATATCTGGGTTAAGGAGGAGTATCATGCTGGAAGTAGCAAATTTGGAAGCGGGATACGGCAAAATTCAAATATTGAACGGACTTTCGCTCTCAGCGAATGAAAATAAACTGACGCTTTTGATCGGGCCGAACGGTGCTGGGAAATCGACTCTGTTAAAAACCATTTTTGGGTTCGTCAAGCCGAGCAAAGGCTCGATTCGTTTTCAAGGGGAAGAGATCAGCAGCATTCCGTCCCATCAGCTGACAAGCCTAGGTATCGGCTTTCTGCTGCAGCGAGTCAGCGTTTTTCCTGATTTGACGATTGAAGAAAATCTGAAGCTTGGGGCATGGTCATTCAAGCGTGATTCAGCAAGAGTAGCCCAGCGGATCGAATACATGTACGATAAGTTCCCGATCCTCAAAGAGAAACGCAAGGAGTCGGCAGGCTTAATGAGCGGTGGGCAAAAACGGATGCTGGAGATTGCCCGAACACTGATGCCCGGCCCCAAACTGATTTTAGTCGACGAACCATCTGCGGGGCTTTCTCCGAAAATCGCCAAAGAGGTATACCGTGTCCTCCATGAGCTAAAAGATGAGGGGATCACCCTGGTGATGGTGGACCAAAACATAAGAGAATCAATCGCTTACTCCGATTACGTCTATGTGTTGGAGCGTGGACGAGTTTCATCAGAAAGCGCTGCTGACGAAATCGGGAAAAATTTAAAACAGGTAGTCGAATCGTGGCTCAAGTTCTGAAGAAAGGAGACTCACTATGGATGGACTCTCACCAATGCTGGCTCAGCTTGTAAATGGACTGATCATCGGTTCTATTTACGGGTTGATGGCACTCGGACTCACTATTATTTTTGGCGTTTTAAAAATCGTTAACTTTTCGCATGGGGAATTTTACATGCTTGGGGCATACGCTTCCTATTTCATCAGTCAAACGCTAGGATTGCATCCCGTGCTCGGAATCGTGGTAGCGATCGGAGCTACGTTTATCATCGGAATGTTGATCGAAAAAGCGTTACTGCCACCTCTCTTTGAAAACAAGGTGGAGCGAAAAGAAGAATACGCGCTTCTTGTCACGTTTGGTCTTTCTCTCTTTTTAATCAATTTGGCTCTTGCTGTTTTTGGTCCGTTTCAAAAAAGTGCGCCTGCACTTACAAAAGGCAATATTGATTTGGGGGTCATTTCACTAAGCTCCGGAAAGGTGTTAGCTGCAGTCATCGCTATTGTGGTCCTGTTGATCACACTGTTCGTAATTCAAAAAACGTGGTTGGGTACAGCGTTGCGGGCGATTTCGCAGGATCGAGACGCAAGCGCGATCATGGGGATCAATGCAAAGCGGCTCGGCAGCATTGCATTTGGTTTGGGCGCATGTATGGCAGGTGCAGCTGGTGCGCTGCTTGGACCCGTCTTTCTGGTGTATCCGATCATGGGGACAGTGCCCGCGATTAAATCATTTGTCATTATTGTTCTCGGATCGATGGGCTCCATTAAAGGGGCCATTTACGGCGCACTATTGGTTGGCATCGTCGAGAGTTTGGGCGTTATTTTCTTGTCGCCCGCGTATCGGGACGTATATAGCTTCCTGATATTAATCCTTGTTTTGCTCTTTAAACCAAAAGGGCTGTTTGGAGGGGCGCAATGGAACAACTAGAGAAAAAGACGATGATAGTCTTGCTGCTGGTTGCACTGATCCTGCCGTCGTTTGCGAATGAATATACGTTGCACATCGTGATCCTCGCTTGTTTCTATGCGATTTTATCCTCGAGCTGGAATTTGCTTGCCGGCTATTCTGGCCAGATTTCGTTTGCTCACGTGGCGCTGTCTTCGCTTGGGGCGTATACGTCGGGCTTATTGGCGCTCAAATTTGGCATTCACCCGGTCATTACGATCCTGTGCGGCGCTGTTATTGCGGGAATTTTTGGAGCCATCATCGGTGCTTTAACTTTGAGAATGAGTGGAAGCTATCTGGCATTGACGACGATTGCGTTTTCGGAAATCTATCGGATCGTCATTAGTCTGGAATATGAAATCACTAATGGGCAAGTCGGTCTTAGTGTACCAGGGTTGTTTGGGGAGGCAACCAGCAAAATCACCTATTATTACACGGCGATCGCGCTCGTGGTAATCATCGTCTTCATCGGGATTCAAAAGCTGGTGAAATCGGACTTCGGTTTGACGATTCGGGCCATCCGCGAAGATGAAACGGCAGCTGCGGCGATGGGAGCCAAGGTGGTACGACATAAAGTTGTCGTGTTTGCAATCTCATCAGCGATTGCAGGATTGGCTGGAGCGTTTTTGGCCCATTATACATTGCTTGTTAGTCCGCAAATGGCGACAATTACAGAGATGGGCATCGTTATCTCGATGTCGGTTATCGGCGGTTTGGGTACGTTCATTGGTCCAGTGCTGGGTGGCATTTCGCTTGAGCTGATATCTGAATACGTGAAGGAGTTTGGCAATTATCATTTGATGATCTTTGGCCTCATCCTCATCCTGGTCATGCGCTTTGCGCCAATGGGTCTCGCAGGGGTGTTGTTTTCGATACCTTCAAAGATATACAAGAAAAAGCCCGCTCAGCAAATAAGAAAGGAGATATAGTATGTATTCAATTTCCAAAACAAATCACATCTGTTCATTCGCACCTGACCTCCAATCCGTGATGACGGTTGAATCTGGGTCAGAGATCGTGTTCGAGACCTATGACTGCTATCGAGAACAGCTGACTGCACCGTCCAAAAACAAGGTGTATACGCTACAGGGGATGAATCCAGCGACGGGGCCAGTTGGTGTCAATGGTGCTATGCCGGGGGATACCTTGAAAGTCACAGTGATTTCTATTGATCTCGATGAAACGGGAACCATGTACTTGCGACCAGGAGCCGGAGCGCTGCATAAATATGTGACGGAAGCCGAAGTGAAAAAAATACGTGTAGCCAATGGCTTGGTTCATTTTAACGAGCGGCATGTTTTTCCGATCCGGACGATGATCGGTGTCATCGGTGTTGCACCAGAGAGCGGGGATATTTCCACGTATTCTCCAGGTACTCATGGCGGGAATATGGATACGAAGGAAATTACCGAAGGAGCAATCGTCTACCTGCCCGTTTCTGTCGCCGGCGCAAATTTGGCGATCGGGGATGTCCACGCATTAATGGGAGACGGGGAAGTAACCATTTGTGGACTGGAGATCGGCAGTCGTGTAAGGGTAAAGGTGGAGGTGCTGAAGAATCAACATTTTCACACCCCTGTCGTGGAGGATGATGCGCATTTCTATGTAATTGCTTCTGCTACTACGATTGATGATGCTTGTCAGGCTGCGGTCGAGAACATGTTTGAATTTTTACAGGAACGGTTGCCGGAATATGAGGCGAACGAGATTGTCTGCATCATGGGTCTTCGTGGAGATTTGCGTCTATCACAGATCGTTAACCCAATGCGAACGGCAAAATTTGTGATGCCGAAGGATGTATTTGATGTGACCTTTTAAAGGCAAAGCCTGAAAGAAGGAGAGAAAAGTTTTGAGCAAAAATCTCGCTTTTTTTAACGAACGATTTATCGGTCTGGATGAGCCGGTACTCCCGGTTGAAGAAAGAGGGCTGCAGTTCGGTGACGGTGTCTATGAATTGATCCGCATATACCGAGGCATTCCTTTTACCCTGAAGGAACATTTGACCAGGCTTGAGCAATCTGCACAAAGCATCCTGCTTGTCCTTCCGAAAACAGTGGAGGAGCTTGCGGAGTTGGTTCAGGCTGGCATCGATAGAGCTGGGATCAACGAAGGTACCGTGTATATTCAGGTTACACGCGGTACCGCACCACGAGGTCATTTGTTTCCGGGAGGGATTCCATCCAATCTGTACATCATCTGGAAAGAGGGAGTTCCGTCATTAGACAAACAGCGTTCGGTAGGTGTGAAGGTGTTTACCTTTCCTGATGAACGCTGGAATAACTGCTATATCAAATCCATTTGCTTGTTACCCAATATTTTGGCAAAAGAAAAAGCGCATCAACGTGGTGGGCATGAGGCGATTTTGATCCGTGAGAATGAAATTAAGGAGGGGTCATCCACCAATCTTTTTATTGTGAAAGACGGTGTTTTTAAAACCCCTGTTGCCGATCAATCGATCTTAAACGGCATAACCCGCCAGAAGATCATAGACATACTAAAACAGCACGATATTCCCGTGCTGGAAACGCGCTTAACGATTGACGATATCGAGGTAGCAGATGAGATGCTGATCACGAGCACGACCCAAGAGGCGGTCCCGGTCGTGATGGTCAATCATCGGGTGATAGGTACGGGAAAGCCTGGCCCATACTTTCAAAAGCTGATCACCTGGTTTCAGATAGAAGTAGATCAGACATGTGGGGGCCTCTGGAAATGAGAGTGAGCAGTCAGGCAGGATTCACTCCTGCTCGACTGCTCCTTCGTATTTCTTCGCTCAAAATAACATGTAAGTTATGGTAATTTCCCCTGTTTTCTTGATGGAGTAAGACTAATTGAGGCGTATGTTGCCACCCTGCGTGTTTTACGAATCGCTTATCTCAATATCTTTCAGTGTTTTACCATCAGAAGTTTTCCATTCGAGAAGTCCATTTGCATGACCACCGATTACAAAAGCAGCCGCGTATGACGGACTTCGAAAAAGAATATCTTCCTGCAAAATTCCGTTCTTATCGAGTTGAGCCTTCATACGGATTTCTTTGATGCCAGGCGGTATGCTATCGGAATCAATGGTTTCGATGCGGCTACCTGTTAACACGACGAAGCCTTCATTAGTTCTTTTGCAATGTGCTTCAATTACGAGCCCGCTTCTTTTGATTTTCCGTTTAAGATGTAACAAAAGTTCTTCATCGTCCGAGGGATTATGATTATCTGCTATTTTTGTTTCAGTAAACTTTTCGAACAACTTATGACCCAGCGTCCCCATGACAATCTTGGAGTTATCAATGAACTCTTCAAGTTCGCTCTCTTTCTCCTCTGTAATGTTACCAGGGGTCGGATCGTTCCCATTTTTGACCGTGTAACGCTTGGCTTCCGTAGCAAGGGCGCAGAAGCGGTTTTCAAGGTAGCTTATCTCGGTGGGGCCGAAAGAATTATTCGAAGTAGTGAATACCACCGCTTCTGTCCAGTAATCCTTATCTGGGTTGCGCTTATGTTCCTGCAAGCGATTGAGAAGCCCCTCGCCGTTTTTCCTCACTCCAGCTTGTCCGATATAAACGACACTCTCACCGGTATGATCAGACGTTCCGAATAGAAAATATACGCCGCTCTGTGAAAGATCGTCGCGTCCCTTACATTTTTCGAGTTCAGTGCGTGGAATCTTATACGCCACTCCCGTCCAGTTGGCAAGGGTACATTTGACACGTCCGCTTGGAATTCCATCCATAAGAAACAGGTTTATGTTTTTGCCCCGGGTAGCCATCCATTCTCCTCCGTTTTTGCAAACTACATTTACAGAAGACTTTTGCAGTCGATTGACACTTGATTAACAGAATACCACAAATGTTAGATATTGCAGTACAATTTACCTATGTGAATTTGTTAACAAAGGAGATCCAGCAATGAATTTTGATGGTTTAAGTAAGGGTGAGATTTTAAAAAAGTTAAATCAATTTATCGTAAACAATGAGCAATTAGAACGATTGGATTCAAAAATGAATGACTTTAATCCATTTACTATCCTCAAAATTAATCAATACGAAATTAGGCATTCTAATATGCTGGCATGGCTCCTTGATCCATCAGCTAATCATAATCTAGGTGATATGATACTTAAAAAAATGATGGCAGAGGTTCTTATAACAGAAGTAAAAGAAGAGAGACATACCCTGACTGTGACTGATGTATTAATGGGGAATTTTCATGATGCTGACGTACTACGTGAATGGAGAAATATCGATGTCTTAGTTGTCTCTAAAGTAAACAAGATCGTAATGCTAATAGAAAATAAGATTCATGCAGGATTAGCTGAACATCAACTATCGAAATATATAAATTCTGTCTATCAAGCGTACCCAGGTTATAGTATTATTCCTGTATTTCTTACATTAACAGGAGAAGAGGCCCCACACTCCTGCTATTATAGCCTGAGCCATTCCTCGATTTGCGAGATCCTCAAAACATCCGTTCGCTTATATGAAGACCGTCTTAGTCGTAAGGTGGTTGACTTTATTCAATATTATATTAAAACTTTGGAGGTCCTAACCATGCAAGATGATCAGTTGATTCGTCTGGCTCGTGATATTTATAAGCAACATAGTGAAGCCATCGATTTTATTATGCAATATGGAATTGCATCTACTAATTCTTTTGGAAATGCTATTGATGTCATGAAAGAGCGAATGGATTTCTTAGATGAGTCAAATACAGAGGGCTTTACTCGAACTAATCAAGAATATTGGTTCGGACCGAGGGAATTTACTACTGCAAATATTCCAAAACTTACGGATACAAAATGGAAGTCACCATACCTTTTTGGATGTTTCTTTGCAAAGGTGGGCGATAAGCTGAAATTGATTTTGGAAGTTGGCCCCATGCAAGACACTCAAGTTCGAAAGAAGCTACTTGCCTATATACATGCAAATAACGACAAAGAATACTTCAAGCTCAGAGATAAACAACTTCAGAATGACAATGGAAAGTACACGAAAATTCGTACGTGTGATATTTTGATTGATGATTGGGACGATACAGATGGTCTAGTCAACTCAATAAAGACTTTGATGGAAGATGTTTTTCAATTTGATAAAGTTACCGCTGAGATAATAAGGATTTATCGGCAATTTCAAGTTGAGAACAATCTGGGTGATCTTGTGTAGTTCTGGATGAGTGCAAACGGGTATAGAAAAATTCGATGAGGCGTTTTTATGGATCATTCCATAAAGACGCCTTCTTTATTTATCAACCGTCAAATATTGCTCTTTTTGGACTTCAATTTTTGCAGAGTGAATGCATCATGATTTCGCTACAATACCGAAGAGACAAATCATTCCGAGAAGAGGTAGGGGATCATGATGGCCCGATTTCATCCTGTAGTTTGGTGTATGATCGCTGGCACGTTTTTATCCAGGGCAGCGACATATATGACTTTGCCGTTCTTGGCCATTTATTTATATAAGAGCAAAGGGATCGAAGCTGACACGACAGGAATGATCATTGGTGTAAGTTTCTTGGTTGGTACCTGCAGCAGCTTTCTGGGCGGTGTCTGGTCCGATAAATACGGACGTTATCCGGTGATGGCTGTATCCCTGCTTGGGTGGTCCTTAACATTTGCCGGATTTGCACTTGTCGATTCCGTCATGAGCTTCTTTTTGATCAGTGCTCTTAATGGGTTTTTTCGTAATATTTTCGAACCAACTTCCAAGGCATTGCTATCGGATATTACCAACCAGAGTGATCAATTGGCCGTATTTAACGCCCGGTATTTAGCGATCAATGCGGGGGCAGCACTTGGACCCATAACAGGTGTGTACTTTGGCAGTGCTGAATCGACTTTTCCGTTTTTCCTGACGGCAAGTGTATATGCTTTGTATTTGGCATTGGTCTTAATCCTCAAAGTGCGTTACCCGATTTCCTCATCTGGAACCAATACGTCAGAGCGAATCGGTTTTCAGCAGGCATTCCGAGTCATTTTACGCGACAAAGTTTTCCGGTATTTTTTGATCGGACTGATGTTTTTAACTGCGGCATATGCCCATATGGAATCTACGCTCGTACAGTACATGGGAAATTCACCGGGTTTCGTGAATGGGGTTGCCTTTTTCTCTTACATGATCACGACGAACACCATTGCCGTACTCACGTTACAAGTGCCTGCTTTGCGACTAGCCCGAAAATTACCCTCCATGGTATCCATGCAAGCTGGTACCATCTTTCTCGCTTTTGGCTTGCTTGGGTTTGGGATGTTTCAGTCGCTTATTCCTCTTCTCCTATCGATGGTGCTGTTCACCCTTGGAGAAATATTCGCTTTTGTGATGGCAGAAATGGTCATTCAAGAGATCGCGCCTGAACATCTGAGGGGAACGTATTTTGGAGCGAGCGGATTCCAATTTATTGGGCAAAGCATGGGTCCATGGATTGGAGGGGTGCTGCTTACGGTATTTGGGTTTTCCAATGGCCCCGTTGTGTTTGGTATTTTGATGATCATGACGTTATGCGCGATGCCTTTGTTTAAAGCTGCACAACAACAGCAGATAAGAAAAAGTGAAGTCACTACCATGTAGGAGGGAATCAAATGTTTCAATCACGTATCGAGCGATTAGCCGAAATCATCGTAAACTATTCGATCAAAACAGAACCAGGGGAGAACATTCTGATCGAGGCTACGGATGTACCGCGTGAGTTGATTCAGGCAATCGCGCGTCAGGTTCATCGAGCAGGAGGCAATGCATTCGTCAACCTTCGAGACAGACAAATCATGCGCGATTTGCTGATCGACGCCCCGGAGGAACAAATTCGAATTTGGGCTGAAAATGATGCTCGTTTCATGAGCATGATGGATGGATATGTTGCTGTGCGTGGCAGTTCGAACCTTTATGAATGGGCCGATATACCTGCAGAAAAATTGTCTCAATATGAAAGGCTGTACATGAAACCTGTTCACATGGAACAACGGGCAAAACATACAAAATGGGTGGTCCTTCGCTATCCGAATGAGGCAATGGCACAGCTCGCCCAAACAAGTACGGAAGCATTCACACAATTTTACTTTGATGTATGTTGTATGGATTATGCCAAACTAAATCACGCGATGGATGCATTGGTTGAAAGAATGAAACAGACCAACCAGGTAAGGATTGTTGGTCCAGGAACGGATCTTCGCTTTTCAATCAGTGGAATGTCTGCAATTAAGTGTGCAGGTACGCTCAACTTGCCGGATGGGGAAGTGTATACGGCCCCTGTCAAGGATTCGGTGAATGGAGTGATTACATTCAATACGCCGACGCCCTATAATGGGTTTGTTTTTGAGCAGATCCAGCTAACGTTTGAGAACGGCGTGATTGTGGAGGCAAATGCCAATGATCCTGCACGTTTAAGGGACATTCTGCAGACGGATGAAGGAGCGCGATCCATGGGCGAGTTTGCCATTGGTCTCAACCCCTATATCCAAAAACCATTAAAAGACATTCTATTTGATGAAAAAATTGACGGTTCGCTACATTTTGCAATCGGCAATTGTTACGACGATGCCTACAATGGAAATCACTCGGCTATTCATTGGGATATGGTCCTGATCCAACGCCCGGATTTTGGCGGGGGAGAGATATGGTTTGATGATCAATTGATACGCAAGGATGGCAAGTTTGTTGTCCCGGAATTACTCTGCTTAAATCCAGAGCAGTTGCGATAGATGTAGCTCGTTTGGGCTTCGATGAATCCATGCTTCTTTTCTCTCCATTCCCCATATACATATATCAGGTGTGGGAAAGAGGAGGGGATGTCATGATAAATGAAGAACGCCGAGAACTGGAGCGGTCCATCGATGAAATCACCGAGATCGCCAAAGGATTCGGTCTCGATTTTTATCCGATGCGCTATGAGATTTGTCCGGCCGACATTATCTATACATTCGGGGCGTACGGCATGCCGACGCGATTTTCGCACTGGAGTTTTGGAAAATCCTTCCATAGGATGAAACTGCAGTACGACCTGAATCTGAGCAAGATCTACGAACTGGTGATCAACTCCAATCCCTGCTACGCCTTTCTGTTGGACGGCAATACGCTGATCCAGAACAAGCTCATCGTCGCACACGTCCTGGCCCACTGCGACTTTTTCAAAAATAATGTACGCTTCTCCAACACGAATCGCGACATGGTCGAGAGCATGGCCGCAAGCAGTGAGCGGATTCGCCAATACGAGATGCAGTACGGCAAGGAAGCAGTGGAGGACCTGCTGGATGCAGCGATGGCGCTCCAGGAGCATATCGATCCCAGTCTGTTGCGTCCCAAGCTGCGTTGGAAGCGGGAGCCCGAGGAACCAGTGAGCAAAACCAAAGGACGAACTAGCCCCTACGACGATCTGTGGAATCTGGATCGCAAGGAGAAAAAGGAACCGGACACCGCTGCCAAACCCGTCGCCCGCAAGTTCCCGCCGCAGCCGGAGAAAGATCTCCTGTTGTTCATCATGGAATACAGCACCGTGCTGGAGGACTGGCAGCGCGATGTCCTGACCATCGTCCGAGATGAGATGTTGTATTTCTGGCCGCAGTTGGAGACAAAGATCATGAACGAAGGCTGGGCGACCTACTGGCATATGCGCATCTTGCGTGAAATGGATTTGACCGAAGCGGAGACCATCGATTTTGCCAAGCTGCATTCCTCGGTCATTCAGCCGTCCACGACGAGCATCAACCCGTATCATCTCGGTCTGAAAATCTTCGAGGATATTGAGGAACGCTGGAACAAGCCGACCAAGGAGGAGCAGGAGCGCTTTGGCCGCAAGCCGGGAGAGGGACGCGCCAAGATTTTCGAGGTGCGGGAGCTGGAGTCCGATATCAGCTTCATCCGTAATTTTTTCACGCAGGATCTGGTCAGCAAACTCGACCTCTACATGTTCGGCAAGCAGGGCAACGAGTGGGTCGTGACCGACAAGCAGTGGGAGCAGGTGCGTGATGGGCTGGCAGCCACACGTGTCAATGGAGGCTTCCCGTACGTCTGGGTGCACGACGGTGACCACTTGCGCACCGGCGATCTGTATTTGAAGCATCACTACGAGGGACTGGAGCTGGATGTCAAATACATCGAGAAAACCTTGCCCTACGTGTACCATCTCTGGGGCAGAGGCGTTCATCTTGAGACCATACTGGAAGATCGGCAAGCTCTGTTCAGCTATGAAGGGAAAAAAGTGAATCGCCGGTTTTTGTGAGTAAAGCAATGAAAGTAGAGCCGTAGACTTGGTCCTTGAATGGGACTCGGCTACGGTTTTTCCTATTCCCAAAACTTCAATAAGAAGCCCAAAAGTGGCAGGGGGATCAAAAAGGTTGGCCAAGGAAAAAGGGGAGAAAAGCGAAGGTATTTGGGATCTTGACCCAGGCGCAACGGAAAAGGCGGAACCAGTTTTTAGCGGCCAACCCTGAATGACTTCTTCGAAGTCGGCTGCTTTTGGCCGCGGTTCCGCCTTTGTAGTGTAGCCGACCAGGGATGACCCCACGTGAAGATCCCAACCCACCGGAGCGTTCTCCCCTTTTTCCTCCCCACCACTGCAGCCGGAAATCCACCAAACAAATAAGCCTTTTCAAAAAAGCAGGAGGAACGTGACCTTTCGGGAAACTGTACATATAAACCTATCTTTCCCGTCAGGAGGATGACGTATGACCACAATGAAAGCAGCCGTGATCGGTTCCGGTATCATGGGGCATGGAATCGCACAGGTCTATGCCTTGGCCGGCTACCAGGTTTCCTTGTACGATATCAAGGAAGAATTGCTCGACAAAGCCAGACAGACCATTGAAAACAGCATGTCCATGCAGGTACACGAAGACGTGCTGACGGAGCAGGCGATGCAGGAAGCCCTGGAGCGAATCACGTTGACGACAGACCTGCAGGCAGCGGTGGCAGATGCGGAGGTCATCACAGAAGCTGTGCCGGAAGTGATCGATTTGAAATGGACGCTGTTTGAACAGCTGGAAGCGTACGCTAGACCAGATGCCATTATTGCTTCGAATACATCCACCTTTGCCATCGGCCGTCTGATTGAAAAAGCAAAAACGCCGGAGCGCTTCATCATCACGCACTTTTTCAATCCTGCCCAGCTTGTGCCGCTGGTCGAAATTGTGCGCCACGAAAAAACATCGGAGGATATCGTGCAAAAGACGGTGTCCATCATCAAGCAGATCGGCAAAACGCCAGTTTTGCTGAAAAAAGACGTGCCAGGCTTCATCGCCAACCGCTTGCAGACTGCATTGATGCGGGAGGCCTTTTCTCTATTGGCAGATGGCGTAGCGGATACAGAAGAGATCGACACCGTCGTGAAGGATGGCATTGGATTTCGCTGGGCTTTCGTCGGCCCGATCGAAACGGCCGATTTTGGCGGACTGGACACCTGGCAGCGCGTTATGGACAACCTCGCGCCGGAGCTGGACAAGTCGGAAGCTGCGCCCGCTATCATCCGGGAACGGGTAGAAAAAGGCGATCTCGGCACTAAGACAGGGGCAGGCATCTATTCCTATGCGGTTACCTCCGTCGAAGATCGACTACAAAAACGCGATGAACAGTTCATTCGATTAGCGAAGCAAAAACGGGAGCAGTGACGCCTATTTCTCTAAACAGAGCTTGCATCCATTTCCTTGCAGCCGTATGATAATTCTAAGCAAGTCAACGATGTAATGGGAGTGAGTCAGATGGCGAAAAGCAAGGCACGCAAGCAGCGCGATAAAATGTCTCGCGAAGGCAAACGCAACCCGGATCAAAACAGAAGCATCTTCGCCTTTGCAGATATGAGACAGCGCGTAACCAAAACGAAAGCAGAAAAATGGAACCAGCATAAGCATAAAAGGTCATTATCCTGGAACAGTGATGATGACCTTTTTCTATTTGTCGGATAGACAAATTATGGAAATAGTAGTGTGACCAAAGAAGGACAACATGATGGAGAGATCAACCACTTGGGGGAGCAATCATGACATCCGATTTTCTGCTGAGTATCCTGCAATTAATAATCGTAGATCTGGTACTGAGCGGCGACAACGCAGTGGTGATCGCGCTGGCCTGCCGCAATTTAAGTCCGCACCTACAAAAAAAGGCGATATTTTGGGGTACCTTTGGAGCGGTTGGGATGAGGATTCTGCTTACCCTCATCGCGATCTGGCTGTTGAAAATCCCACTGGTTAAAGTGATTGGCGGCCTGCTGCTACTCGGGATTGCCATCAAGCTGCTGAAGGGTGAAGAAGAAGACAGCGAGATTGAGAGCAGCCCGTCGATGATGGGCGCTTTGAAAACGATCATTTTCGCCGACATGATTATGAGTCTGGATAATGTGATTGCGGTGGCTGGAGCGGCTAGAGGAAGCATGCTGCTCGTCGTGATCGGGCTTGCGATCAGCATTCCGTTGATCATCTGGGGGAGCCGCTTGCTGATGAAGCTGATGCAGCGTTTTCCCGTCATTGTTTTGCTCGGTGCGGGAATCCTGGGCTTCACGGCTGGGCAAATGATCATGGAGGACAAGCTGGTCGGCGTGTTCGTCGAAAGGTTTATGCCGCTCTCGCCCATCATCGTACCCGTAGCTCTGGCTCTTGTCATCATCGCAGTCGGCTCCTATCTAAAACGACATAGCTCCAAGACTGATCCGCTCCCTCCCAACAAGACAGGGGAGCAATTACATTAAATACAGCATGGCAAAGCCTGCGTCTCCGAGTCGGGATGCAGGCTTTTCACGTTTTTGTCACACAGGAAGGGAATGACAATCCTTTCACCAATAGGTTTACAGAAAAACATTTGACAATTTTTTAATAAAAATTTGAACAAAACATGAACAACAAGTGAATTTTATGTTACAATCAGAGTAACAAATAGGAACCGCGCAATCATACTCGGTGATAAGGGGTTATGCAACATGAATCATGATCATAAAGCTGCTAACACACTAAAATGGATGGCTTGGACCGCTACAATCGTAGGCATGCTCTTGCTGGTGTTCAATGTAAGCGATCTCAGAGCGGAAAATCTTCCTCTGATGGTCTCCATTGGGTGCCTGATTGCAGGAATGAACATCTTCCTGTTGAGCGCCGTATTCCGCTTGATGAGCATGAAAACACAAAAGCTGTGAACAAATGAGACAGGACTGAATCGCTCCTTGGCAAAGGGGCGATTTTTTTGTTGTAAAGTTGTTTACAGATTTTCTATTCCTGTACACGTTATAATCACTGTACGAAAAATCTGAATTTAGAAAAAACAAGTCAAACCTCAACTATGATCCAAAAGGGGAGTTTCCGTATGACCAACGTCATCATTTTCAAGCATGCCAACCTCATTGATGGAAGAAGCGACAAGATGCAAAAAGATGCCATGGTAATCGTGGAAGGGGAGAGGATTACATACGCGGGGGGCTATGAAGAAAGCATGGTCCAACAATTCCGGGACGCACAGATGATTGATTTGCAAGGCATGACGCTGATGCCAGGAATGATCGACACGCATGTGCATCTATGTATGGCAGGCGAGCCAAGCGCCTTCACCGCTATGGTTTTGGATACGCCAGCGTTCGCTGCTATTAAAGGAGTGGAGAGAGCAAAACGCTCGCTGGAAGCCGGCTTTACGACCCTGCGGACGATGGGGGAGAAAGGGCATATCGATATTGCTATCAAAAAAGCGGTGGAGGAAGGCATTATCACAGGTCCGAGAATTTTCGCCAGCGGCAAAGCATTGACGATTACAGGCGGGCATGGAGATATGTTTCCTCCCGGCGTCCATGTAGACGGCATCGGGACGATTGTCGACGGAGCCGATCAAGCGAGGAGAGCCGCACGAGAGCAATTAAAGCTGGGGGCAGACAATATCAAAATGATGGCGACAGGAGGCGGGATGTCTCCAGGGCCGGGGACGATCGCCCAATTGACCATTGAGGAAATGCAAGCAGCGGTAGAAGAAGCCGTGAAATTTGAAAAGGTGACAGCCGCTCATGCGATTGGCGTAGAGGGAATTCACAACGCATTGAAGGCAGGCGTCAGAACGATCGAGCACGGCACTTTTTTAGACGAGGCAGGAATTGAACTATTCCTGGAAAAGGGCGCTTACCTCGTGCCCACGCTGGCAGCATTCAAAACGCTCCTCTACGGCAGAGAAGGCGGCGTCCCGGAACATCACCTGCAAAAGGTGCAATACTATCAAACGGCACATGAAGCCAATTTGCAAAAGGCGATTGCAGCAGGCGTAAAAATCGTAGTGGGGACGGACGCGGGAACACCGTTTAATTATCATGGCGAGAATGCCTACGAGCTGGAATGTCTGGTGAGAAACGGCTTGTCCGAAATGGATGCAATCAAAAGCGCCACTCAAATTGCGGCGGAAGCACTGCAGCTGACAGATCTCGGGGTCATCGAGCCTGGGAAAATCGCTGATCTGATCGTCGTGGATGGTAACCCGCTGCATGACATCAAGCTGCTGCAGGAAAAAACGAGAATCAAACGGGTGTACAAAGGAGGAGCACTTGTCCATTCCGCTTCCGAATAAAGCTGAACTTTTATCTGAAGAATGAGAGGGGTTATGAGATGAAGCTCTACTACTGGCTTGTGCTGATTCCCTTTATTGGGATGTTGGGCGGTGCGGTCCTGTTTAATCAAGTTACACCGTATGTGTTCGGATTGCCGTTTCTGCTTTTCTGGATTTTATTGTGGATTATCCTCTCTTCGCTTACCATGCTGGTGATTTATCAGTTAGATAAGGCGAATGGACTGTTGGATCGGGAGGAGAATGAATCATGAATATCGCATTGTTGATCATGCTTGGTTTTCTGTTGTTGTCTCTTTATCTCGGATTGATGGCAAGAAGAGGAAAAGATATGAGTATGGAGCAATGGGCAGTAGGGGGGCGCGGGTTTGGCACAATCTTTGTCTTTCTTCTGTTGGCGGGAGAAATCTACACCACGTCCACGTTTCTCGGAACAAGTGGCTGGTCCTATTCCAAGGGCGGACCTGCCTTCTATATCTTGTGCACGTCCTCACTCAGCTATTTGATGGGGTATTGGCTGCTGCCTCCGATTTGGAAATACGCCAAAGAGCACAAGCTCGTATCGCAGTCAGACTTTTTTGCCACCAAATACAAAAGCAAGGGCTTGGGCGTACTTGTGGCCATAGTTGGGGTGCTGGCACTCCTGCCTTATCTGATCTTGCAGTTTAAAGGTCTGGGGATCATCGTCTCTCAAGCATCTTATGGGTCGATCTCTCCGACGCTTGCAATCGTCATCTCGGTCATCGCGATTACAATTTACGTCAGTGTATCCGGCATTCACGGTTCTGCCTGGACGGCTGTCATGAAAGATATTTTAATCTTTGGCATTGTCGTGTTCTTGGGAATCTATCTGCCCGTTCACTACTACGGCGGCATCCAGCCCATGTTTGAGGCAGTCAATGAAGCCAAACCGGACTTTCTGCTGGTGCCGGATACGGGCATGTCCTTTTCCTGGTTTATTTCCACTACTTTGCTTACGGTCATCGGGTTTAGCATGTGGCCGCATACATTTGCAGCCTATTTTTCCGCGAAGAGCACCAATGTCTTCAAGAAAAATACGATCATTATGCCGCTGTATACCCTGATGCTGCCTTTTGTCCTGATCGTTGGATTTACGGCCATCCTCCAGGTTCCGGGCTTGACGGGGTCGGACGGAGACCTGGCTTTGCTGAAAATATCGATTCAAACCTTCGATCCCTGGATGGTGGGATTGATCGGTGCAGCCGGATTATTGACTGGAATTGTTCCAGGCTCCTTGCTGCTCATGGCTGCCTCTACGGCAATCGCCAAAAATATCTACAAAGTCATGTTCCCCGAAACCACAGACCAAAAGCTGAGCAAAGTAGCCAAAACGATTGTTCCAATTCTGGCCATCGTCTGTATGTTCTATGCGATCTTTAACAGCAGCACGATCATGACATTGCTGCTGATGGGCTACAACTTCGTGACACAGCTTTTCCCGGCTTTGCTCGCCTCTCTTTCGAAAAGCAGGTTTTTCACCAAGCAAGGCGCTGCTGCTGGGATGATCGTCGGGGTATCGATGGTCGTCTATATTACCTTGACCGGTCTGTCCGTGGCTGATTTGTTCCCGGGACTGCCGCAGGCGATTCAAGAGTTGAATATCGGCTTTATTGCCGTCTTCCTGAATGCCGTCGCGATGCTTATCGTCAGTTTCTTCACGTCCAAGCGTGATGTACCTGTGAACAGCCCTGGACTGCAAAAGGAGGCATAACATGAAAACCTGCATTCACTCGGTTACGCTTTATGACGGACGAGGCACGAAAACAGAAGGGGTCACGCTGGTATTCGATCACACGGGCATCCTGGAGATCGGCACGGGGGAAGCGGCCGCAAAGGCAGACAGAGTAATCGACGGAAGAGGTCTGACGGCCTTGCCTGGTCTCATTGATCTGCATGTGCATTTGTCAATGGATGGCTCACCGGATTCGATGGGAAAAACGGTGCGCGATTCAGCGGGGGTGGCTGCGTATCGGGCCCTCGTTCATGCACAGAAACATCTGCAGGCAGGAGTCGTGACGGTAAGGAATTGTGGTTCCAAATATCAAGTAGACATCGAATTGCGAAAAGCGATCGAGGAAGGAATCGTTAAAGGTCCGCGAATCTTTGCTTGCGGTCAGCCGATTACGATGACGGGCGGGCATTGCCATATGTTTGGTACTGAGGTGGACGGGGAAGACGAAGTGCGTAAAGCAGCGCGACTCAAAATAAAAGAAGGCGCTGATTTTCTCAAGCTAATGGCCACTGGCGGCGGATTGACTCCGGGGGTGAAGGCAGGCGCTTCACAACTGACTGAAGCGGAGATGGCTGTCGCCTGTCAGGTTGCCAAAGAAGCTGGCAAGCGAACGGCTGCACACGCTCAGGGATGCGAAGGGATCAAGAATGCGATCCGGGCTGGTGTGACCACGATTGAGCACGGAGTCGAGCTGGACGATGAAAGCATCCAGATGATGAGAGAAAGAGATACCTATCTCGTACCGACATTGGCAGCACCCTATCAGATAGTCAAAAATGGCATCGCTGCAGGCATTCCCGAATTTGCAGTGCGAAAAAACGAGGAAGCGATGATCCCTCATCGCCAAAGCTTCCGCATGGCTCATCAGGGAAAAGTCAAAATTGCCGCAGGGACGGATGCCGGTACGCCGTTTAACCTGCATGGCGATTTTGCCACAGAGCTGGAATTGATGAGAGATGAGGGGATGACAGTTCAAGAAGTCGTCCACTCGGCAACTTACTTGGCTGCAGAAGCATTGGGAATCCAACGGGATACGGGAAGCTTGGAGGTCGGAAAATGGGCTGATCTCATTCTTCTGGAAGGCGATCCGGAAACAGACTTCTCCGCTTTTCGTCGAGTCACGCATGTGTTTAAAAACGGGGAATTGATGGTCCAACAAAAATAGTCTTTTGACAGGAAAAGGTTGCCGAGGGTTTGCCCCAGCAACCTTTTCTCATTTCATTCGCATGACAGGAGGAACTCTGTATTTCCTGTCCAACATGGATGGTTTTGGCGCAAACATCCGCAGTACCAGGTTAAAGTCGCCCGAGGGAGCGGGCAGCCAATTTGCTTCCTTGCCTGCTGGCGGTGTGTGCTGAATGTACAAATCAAGAGAGCCGTCCGGGTTAACCTGCAAACCTTTCGTCAGATCACCAATCGAATAGCGGTTGATCGGATTTGACACCAGAGTAAAGTCGGGATTGTAGGCCGTCAAGGACCAAAATCCGCTCACAGCTGGCAGTTCATCTTTGTCAAAATGCAGCACATAGCGGTTCGCTCCGTTCAAAGTCTGACCTGTGTGATCCACATTGGCGCGGGCGTAGAGTTCTTCTGACGGGACATTGGCGCCCAGACCAGAATACGCGACTACGGCACGGAGGAGAAACTGGTTTCCATACGTGCCAATGCCATATCCGATGATCCAGCCATTTACAGTCGGAACGTCATCCAGGGCATGCACGATGATGCTTTGAGCGTCTTTTGCTGCACGGATCAGTCCTGCAAGGATGGCGGGACTCAGATTTTTTGGCTCAAAGCCCTTGGCCGGATCAATCCCGATCAGCTTGAATTGATCGAGTAATACCTGGTCACAAGGGGGAGGAGGATTTTGTTTGATAACCTCGGTCATGACTTTGTAGAAAGCGAGGGGATGTTTCCCGGATGTCAGATCCACGTCCGGAAGCTGCCCCATATGCTGGCGTTCGGCTCTTCTGTGCGAGGAGGACAGGGTAAATTCTTTTTCAAATGCAGCCGCACGAGCCATGTCATCTGGACCGGCTACCTCGACCCGCCCGATGAGCCAGACGGAATTGGTAGGCGCCGCTATCTTGGGCAGGGAAAGGCTGCCACTCCAAGTCGGACCGACAATGGCGTATTGACCAGCCTTGTTTCCTGTCAATCGATTCGAAACGTTTTGGAAGGTGTTCGTGTACATATCCAGCATTTGAACCGTATAGTAGCGACCGCTTCGATTTTCTGGCACCTGCAAAACAACAGGGCCGTGCGAGAGGTCCAGCCATGCGGTGAAATAAAGCGTATTGCTGTTAGGGGTGACAATATCACGAAATTCCGGGGTGGCCAATGCTTGGGAGTAGTAGAACTGATTGATTGGTGCTCTTTTTTTCAGCATCATTTGTTTGGTTTGTTCCATAATCACCAGTGGATAACCGTAAATGTACGCTTGAATCCCGAGTGAATAAGCCAGTTGTTCTGTGCTGACTGCTGAGCCTTTCATCTCTGCTGTCAATAAGCTTTGTGATTGGTGCTCAGTTACCCCATTTGCATAGGAAAGAGGCGGAAGGATTCCGATAAGTATCGCCGTGAGCAGTGTGATGATAATCCATTTCTGTTTCATCGTTGAGCACCTCTTTTGCTGGCAATCGCATCGTATCGGTTTATTTTTCCTTCCGTTTTGACTGTTTATACCGCACCTTATGAGCCCAGTTGCCAGGCAGAGACCGTATATGGTCCTGCCCGTTTTCTTTTGCCTTCTTAATCCCGGGTTGGAACAATTTCTCTAACAGGGGAAAATCGTAACAATATTATGATCAACTCGTGAATTCGAAGTGAAAACTTTGTAACAGAAAATATACGAAATCATGAACGTCCCAAAAAAGCAGTACCAATTCCTTTTCGTTCTGATAACATGAATATGCGCAAACGAGATGTGTTCACATTTACTAAAAATGAGCTTCCAATTATGTAGGGCTTTTTTTGTCAACGAGGAGGGATTGGGAGAATGAGTGGAGGAAAATGGCCGAGACGACTTCAGCTGGCAGTCTTGGCGGCGCTGGCGAGTATCATGCTGGCCGGTTGCGGCAACGAGTATGTAGTGCTTAACCCAAAAGGGCCGGTAGCCCAGACGCAATATGATCTCATTATGATTTCCATTATATTGTGCTCGATCATCATTATCCCGGTTATTGGGCTCACCGCGTTTATCGTCTATCGATATCGGGATACACCCAATAACAAAGCGACGTACAAGCCGAATTGGGCACACAGTACCAAGCTCGAGGTAATCTGGTGGTCGATTCCAATCGTGATTATCGCCATCCTGGGTTACTTCACCGTGCGCGATACTTATGCATTAAAAGAGAATCCAAATAAAGAAGTAAAACCGATGGTGATTCAGGTAACCTCTCTGGACTGGAAATGGTTGTTCACTTATCCTGAACAAAACATTGCAACGGTCAACTACTTAGAGATTCCGTCAGGTGTTCCTGTTCAGTTCCAAATCTCTGCTGAGGCACCAATGAACTCCTTCTGGGTACCGGAGCTTGGCGGTCAAATTTACGCCATGGCAGGTATGACGACGGAATTGTATCTGCAAGCAGACCATCCGGGAGAATTCCAGGGCAGAGGTGCGAACTTCACAGGTGAAGGCTTCGCCCATATGCAATTCAATGTGAAAGCAACGACGCAGGACGAGTTTGACCAGTGGGTGAAAGAGGTAAAAGGAACCACGCCTGAGATGAGCAAGGAAGATTATGAACAGTTGAAAAAGCCGGGCCTGTCGGACGTGCTGACATACTCGTCCTTCCCGGAAGGTTTGTTTGAAGAGATCGTTTCCAAATATAGTCACGGCCATCCGATGGAGACAGGTGGCAACATGCATGATTCCATGCATATGGACGGCGACAAAGAAGAGTCTACACCTGGCTCCGAAGCTGGGGAGAAAAAAGATGAATCCGCACACTCCACTCATCACATGCCCAATATGTCAATGACACCTGTGATGAATCACTAACGGAAAGGGAGGAGGAATACCTGATGTGGGAGAGCTTAAAAGAGTTTTGTTCTTGGTTCTTTGTTACGGGCGATCCGCTGATTTACGGTGCCATGGTCTCCATTGCTTTGACCATGGTGGCGATCGTCTTCGTATTGACCAAATATAAAAAATGGGGCTGGCTGTGGCGCGAATGGCTGACAACCGTCGACCACAAACGAATCGGGATCATGTACCTGATCGCATCCCTGCTGATGCTGTTCCGCGGAGGCGTGGACGCCTTGATGATGCGTGTGCAGCTGGCATTCCCGAACCTGGAGTTCCTGCACTCCGATCACTACAACGCGATTTTTACAACACATGGTACGATCATGATTTTGTTCATGGCGATGCCGATGATGTTTGGTTTGTTCAACATGGTTGTTCCGCTCCAGCTCGGAGCGCGAGATGTAGCCTATCCGTTCCTGAACGCCGTCAGCTTCTGGCTGTTCATGTTTGGTGCGATGCTGTTCAACCTGTCATTCGTCATCGGGGGTTCTCCTGATGCCGGTTGGTTGTCGTATCCGCCACTTTCGCAAAATGATTTCAGCCCTGGTCCAGGCCAAAACTTCTGGATTTGGGGGATTCAGATTTCCGGTATTGGTAGCTTGGCGACCGGGATCAACTTCATCGTCACCATTTTGAAAATGCGTGCGCCTGGCATGAAGCTGATGAAAATGCCAATGTTTAGCTGGTCCGTATTTTCCAGCTGTACCATGATCATTCTCGCTTTCCCAATCTTGACTGTAACAATCGCTTTGCTTTATCTCGACCGTTTTGCCGGCGCTCACTTCTTCACGATGGATGGCGGCGGTAACCCGATGATGTACCTCAACCTGATCTGGATGTGGGGTCACCCGGAAGTTTATATCGTAGTCGTGCCGGCTTTTGGTATCTTCTCCGAGGTCGTAGCGACTTTTGCGAAGAAAAAACTGTTCGGTTATACATCCATGGTCGCAGCCGTTATGGGGATTGCTATTCTGTCCTTCTTTACCTGGGCTCACCACTTCTTCACAATGGGTACGAGTGCGAACGTCATTGCGTTCTTCGCGATCACGACGATGCTGATCGCGATACCGACCGGTGTGAAGATCTTCAACTGGCTGTTTACGATGTATCGAGGCAAGATTTCCTTCAAGCAGCCGATGATGTGGACGATTGCTTTTATTCCTTGCTTCGTCGTAGGGGGGGCTACAGGTGTTATGCTGTCGGTAGCACCTGCTGACTATCAATATCACAACAGTTACTTCCTGATCGCCCACTTCCACCAAGTCTTGATCGGTGGCGTCGTGTTCGGGTATCTTGCAGGGATATACTATTGGTGGCCAAAACTCTTTGGCTTCAAGCTGGACGAAAAACTGGGAGCGTGGGGCTTCTGGCTCTGGAACATCGGTTTCTACGTCTGCTTTATGCCGCAGTACGCACTGGGCTTCATGGGTATGACCCGTCGTTACTACACATATGGCTGGGATCTCGGCTGGGAGCCGCTCAACCTGGTCTCGACCGTAGGTGCGTTCCTGATGGGGGCAGGCTTTGTCTTCCAAGTATGGCAGATCACGTACAGCATCAAGCACGGCGAGCGTGACACCACAGGGGACCCATGGAATGGCCGCACGCTGGAATGGTCGATTCCGTCGCCTGCACCGTTCTATAACTTCGCTGTCGTACCACAGGTAAAAGACATGGATGACTTCTGGAGAGTAAAAGAGGAGAAGGCGAACGGCACGTACAAGGAAGAGCCTGTTCACCTGGAGCCGATTCACATGCCGAAAAACTCCGGTCTTCCGTTTATCATGTCTGTCTGCTGGTTTATCGCGGGCTTCGGGTTCGTCTGGGAGTGGACCTGGATGGCGATCATCGGTATGGTCGGTGTGGCCTTGGTCATGTGGGCACGTTCGTTCCAATACGATACCGATTACTATGTACCAGTGGATGAAGTACGTCGTACGGAAGCCTCACTGGGGAGGGTATATTAATGCAACAAGTGGCGAATAACCATGAGCATGGGCATGCTCACGATCACGAGCATGGTCATGAAGAACATGAGCAGCTAAAAGTACTTGGGTTCTGGATCTTCCTGGTGACAGACTGTATCTTGTTCGGCTCCCTTTTTGCGACTTATGCGGTTTTGATGCACAGTTATGCAGGGGGACCTACCGGGAAAGAGTTGTTTGAACTTCCGGGTGTCATCGCCTCCACCTTTATCCTGTTGACCAGTAGCTTTACCAGTGGTCTTGCGATTTTGGCGATGAACAAAGGAAAAGTGAAAGAACTGATCGGATGGCTGGTCGTAACGGCTCTGCTCGGTCTCTCCTTTATCGGTTTGGAGATCAGCGAGTTTACCCATCTGGTTCATGAAGGTGCGACAATTTCTACCAGTGCATTCTGGTCTGCGTTCTTTACGCTGGTCGGAACGCATGGTGTGCACGTGTCGGTCGGTCTGTTCTGGATGGTTGCGATCATGTTGCAGCTTCGCCGTCGCGGCCTCACACCGGTGACACGCCGCAAAGTGACAACACTCAGCCTGTACTGGCACTTCCTGGACGTCGTATGGATCTTCCTCTTTACGGTCGTCTACCTAATGGGGGTGATGTAGGATGGCGAACCATACAAACCATAGCAGCCATGCAGAGAGTCATGGTTCACTGAAATCCTATGTGATCGGTTTTATCCTGTCGATCGTGCTAACGATCATCCCGCTGGTGCTGGTGATGAATCCGTTGTTCAGCAAGACGGGAACCATCATTGCCATCATGATCATGGCGGTCCTGCAGTTTGTGATTCAGCTGTTCTTCTTCATGCATATTCGCGAAGGAGAAAAACCGCGCTGGAACGTGCAGACGCTGATTCTCGGTCTGGTGATTGTGTTGACGATTGTAGCCGGTTCGATCTGGATCATGGCGTTCAACGTATAAAGGTATGAAAAAAGGCATGCACCGGGATATTCGGTAGCATGCCTTTTTTGTGGACTATTATGGAAGTATTTTTACTTGCCCACCTCTATATATTCGGTGGATACGGCATCTTTGATGACGGCCTCATCGGTGAACAGGAAAGGCTTGTACTCCCAGTTAGCGAACATTTCGATCTGGTCTTGGTAGTGCGAGCTTAGTGTACCGTCTTTTTTAACAAACCCGACCTGACCTGGAGGGGTAATCTCTACACCTTTTGGCCCTTGTTTGGTTAACTCCAGATAGTGGTTTTCACTGCCTCTGTTCATATCGAGAATTTGTACAGGAGATCCCAAGCCATGAGGCATCCCGAGGAAGGTTTCTCCTCCAAACGAGATCGTACGAATCGGGGTCAGCCATTCACTCATTTCCGGATTTTTCTGTCCCAATTGGTCAAGGGCCTTATTCAAACTCTGCAAGATGAACGTATCTTTGTCTACACCTTTTAACCAGTCATACTCTACAGGCAAAGAAGCTTGGTCTCCTTGGAAAATGCGCAGAAGCAAGCCTGTGCTGGTATACGAATTGACCATGCCAATCGCCGATTCATAGGCATCTCCAAGTGTATCCTTGAAGACGTCTGTAGAGAGCGTAGACCACCAGGCTTCAAAAATTGTTTGCCCCGGACTGTCGTACAAGCCATCCTTGTTGAGGTCTTTATTCAAATCATCCCATTCCACCAGATAGCGATAGGCTTGTTTGTAGCGCGGGTCTTTCTCCATCTGATTTTCCAGTGCCTTCAGCAAAAACGGCTTGAACTGTGTCGTTTTCAGGTTGACCATGCTTGAGAAGTAATTGAGATCGTTCAGGTCATCTACTTTCAGCTTGTCGCGACTTTCAATCTGGTTGATATATTGCAGGACACGATGATCTCCGCCCCAGCGGAAGGATTGCTCATGATTGGTCCATTCCGGCGTCGGTTTATTGTTCCAGTTGGCGACAAAACCGGAATCTGGGTTTACGACATGCGGATTGTCGGCAGGATCCATGAATCCTTTCCACTCGTATTCACCTGTTCCTGGTGTCGGCAAACGCAGGTCTAACTGTGAGTCGCGAATCGGATATTTTCCTACGTGGTAATAGCCGATGTTTCCGGTTTTATCTGCGTAGAACCAGTTGAGGGACATGGTGAATTGATGTGCAGCATCTTCGAATTGCTTGATGTTCTTGGCCCAGTTGGTTTGCACGTAGGCGGCCCAGCTCTGTGCCTCCGTGCCGCGGAACGTCCAGGCTTTGCTGTACGCCGTATGGTTCTGCTCATCAAAGAAGACGACAGGGCCGTGAACAGTAGAATAAAAGGTTTGGGTCACGTTTTTCATCTTGCCGTTTTCGTCCCGAACCTCGAAGGTCTCTTCTTTTTTCTTCATATCTACCCATTTGCCCTGGAATTGATATTGATGCGGATTATTTGGGTTCAGCTTTTCTGCGAATAGATCGACGACATCGCCATAGCCGGCAGTCGCTGTCAGGGCGAAGTGATCGTTGGCACCAAACATAATAAACGGATAGCCGATAAAGCCGGAGCCCTCGATATTGATGCCGGGACCATGTAAGCCTACCTCATACAAGAAGCCAGGAGCGGAGAAGTCTACTTGCGGTCCGCTCATGAGCAACGGGTTGCCTGTAGCTGATTTTTTGGGACCGATGAGCAGGGCGTTGCTTCCTACTTTAAGCGGCAGGCCTAGTTTATTGGAATCGCTTTCAAATTCCTGACGCAAAGCAGTGAGTTGATCGGCAGCCTGTGCGACATCGTCGGATAGATGTTTCAGGCTGGCAGTTGCTGCAGAAGCGGCAGACGTGCGAGTATCCTTTTTCCCAGGGGCACTCGTGGGAGCAGCTGGATCGTTTAACCACACGATATCGTCAAACATTTTCTGCGCCGTTTCCTTGCCGTATTGCTTTTCCAGTTTGGCCAGAATACCTGCATTTTTCAATTCCTGCTCTTGATCCATAAAGACGGTCATGGAAGACATAAAGAGACGCAGGACATCCACAGGGGTCCAAGTTCTGGGTTTTACCTGATAATCATGGAACTCCTTCGACAGCTTCTCATCGGGATTTTTCAGGGCTTCTTCAATGTATAAGGAGATCCCTTTGGCGAAGTTGGTGATTACTTTTTTGGTAAAAGGGTCCATCTCTTCGATCATTGCAGCAATCTCTTGATCCGTATAACCGTCTCGACGCATCTGCTGGTCGCGAGCGAGATATTTTTCACCATAAATAGCGGCTACGGTACCCTCGTTTCCTCGCCGGAACATCTCCAGCTGGAACAGCCGATCCTGGGCCATCACATAGCCATAGGTACGGTACAAATCTTCGACGGAGTTGGCGTAGATATGGGGGACACCGTAATGATCCCGGATGACTTTGGCTACGCCAGCTTTTACTTGCTGCTGGGACTGTTGGGCCAAGACAGGTGTGATGGAAGTGGAGAGTACGATGGCACTGGTGAGAAGTACTGCTAGTCCTTTTTTCTTCAAGTCGAACACCTCTTCCTATTGAATGGTTTCATGCTGAAAATCTGCCATAACGAAAAAAGGTATGACGGATATGTTACGCATTATAATTTTTACGTATGTTAAGGTCAACTAAAATTCTAACTATTTTTATTATTAAAAACACTTCTTCGATCCATTTATTTTTGTCAAAGGTGAAATTGGAAGGAAAGATTCTGCTGGCCCAGTTCTATGGGGAGGAAGGCAAAGCATACATCGTTTTGAGGCACCGTCTTTGAAAAAGGAGGTAACACTCCGCTTCTATCGAAATGGTGAGATGGAGTCTCTCCAAAAGAAAGCTCTCCGGCGATAGGAATGAAGGTACATGAATAGAGAGCCAAGGTGAAAAACTAAAGCGGAAAAAAGAAAGTGCAGGCAGGGACTTTCCCTTTTACTATACTAAGTATATAATTATGTTGTTAAAGATGAAGGGAGCGATTTCCATGTATGATATTGTCATTATCGGGGCAGGACCTGCAGGCGGAAGCGCAGCTTTGTTCGCGGCAAAAGCAGGAAAGAAGACACTTCTCATCGACAACGACAAAGGGATGACCAAACGGGCTTGGTTGGAAAATCATTACGGCATTTTGGAAATCACAGGCCCTGAACTAATCGAGATCGGGAAAAAGCAAGCGTCCAAATTCGGCGCTGAATTACTTGATGCACAAGTAACCAATGTGATCAAAGCGGATGAGGGCTTCACAGTAGAAACGGAAGAACATGGCAGATTTGAAGCCAAACACGTGATTCTAGCTACGGGTGCAGTCGTTGAGTTGGCCAAACACATTGGCGTAAACATCAAGGATGGTACAGAACCGAGAATCAAGAATGTTGTTGACGTTGACGCACAAGGAAAAACCAATGTGGCTGGCATCTGGGCAGCAGGTACCTGCGCAGGGGTAAGCGTGCACACCATCATCACAGCAGGAGACGGAGCGAAGGTGGCAATCAATGTCATCAGCGAGATGAACGGTGAGCGCTACGTCGATCACGATGTATTGAAAACTACGTAAAGCTAGCTCTAGAGGGCAGATCTGAGGCACCTCCCTAAATCAGAAGTAGATGATTTGGCGGAGGTGTCGTGCCTATTGTTGGGGAGGAAATGACGTGAGTGTCAAAGAAAGCAGAGTCAATTTCGTCGTTGCGGGGCTTTTACTGGGCTTGCTAATGGCATCTATGGACAATACCATCGTGGCGACAGCGATGGGAACCATAGTGGGGGAAATGGGCGGAATGGACAAATTCGTCTGGGTAACCTCTGCTTATATGGTCGCCACGATGGCAGGCATGCCGATCTTTGGCAAGCTGTCGGACATGTACGGACGCAAGCGATTTTACATATTTGGTCTCGTCGTATTTCTGCTTGGCTCGATCCTTTGTGGTACGGCCAACAGCATCGTGCAACTAAGCATCTACCGCGCGATTCAGGGAATTGGCGGCGGGGCGCTGATGCCGATTGCCTTTACGATTATTTTTGATTTGTTCCCGCCGGAAAAACGCGGGAAAATGACGGGATTGTTCGGGGCTGTCTTTGGCACCTCTAGTGTATTCGGGCCGCTTTTGGGGGCGTACATTACAGAATATATCAATTGGAATTGGATCTTTTATATCAATGTGCCGCTCGGAATTTTGTCATTGTGGTTTATTGTCTTCAACTATCGGGAGACTCTCGCGCACCGGAAGCAAAGCATTGACTGGTGGGGGGCGATTACGCTGGTCGGAGCGGTCGTCAGCCTGATGTTTGCTCTGGAGTTGGGCGGGAACCAATACGCGTGGGGATCGGTGCAAATCATCGGTCTGTTGATTTCCTTTGCTGTGCTGTTCATCGTGTTTTTGCTGGTGGAACGCAAGGCGGCTGAACCAATCATCTCCTTCGCCATGTTCCGCAGACGGCTGTTTGCCGCTTCCAATGCGGTGGCGCTGATGTATGGCGCTTCCTTTATCATCGCGACGGTTTATCTGCCGATTTTCATCCAGGGTGTGTTTGGGGGTACTGCGACCAACAGCGGTTTGATCCTCATGCCGATGATGCTTGGGTCTGTCTTTGGCAGCCAGATCGGCGGATTGTTGACGACACGTACGAGCTTTCGCAATATCATGCTGATCTCTGCCGTCTTTTTCATCCCGGGCGTCTATTTGCTGGGGACGATCTCTACGGACCTGCCGCGTTGGCTATTGACGACGTATATGATCATTACCGGATTTGGAGTCGGGTTTTCCTTCTCTGTTCTTGGGATGGCGGTCATCCACGGCTTTGACATGCGACAGCGCGGCTCTGCCAGCTCGACTGGTTCTTTCTTCCGTTCGCTGGGAATGACGCTGGGGATTACGGTTTTCGGCATATTGCAGCGCAATCTGTTTGAAGGCGGCATGGCCACTACATTTGCGGGGCAGCCAAACATGGCTGGGCTGGTGAGTGATCCGCGTGCGATCCTGGCACCAGAATTGCGAGCCTCTATCCCAGAGCCTGTCCTCGAACAGATTACCTCGATTCTTGCATCCTCCATCGCTCAGACGTTCCAATGGGCATTGGTTCCAGCGGGGCTTGCTCTTCTATTTATCATTTTGATGGGCAAAGAGCGGGTGCAGGTGAAGCGTCCTAGCCCCACTACTGGCCAGGAGGGCTCTCAGGCATAAGCAGGATCAATTTGTCTATGAAACCGCAGGGATTTTGAACGTATTATGAACATTAGAGATTTCTCCTTCTTTTGAAAGTTTTTCATTTTATAATGATGGAAAATGGACTCGCAAGGAAGGAGCCCCTCTCATGTTGAAAACTGCTCTTGGGCGATTTCGCGCCGTAGGCTTGCTTGAGGGAATTTCGTATTTGGTACTGCTCGGGATTGCCATGCCGCTCAAGTATTACTTTGATGTACCGGAAGCTGTCAAGATCGCAGGTTCCCTTCACGGCTTGCTTTTTGTTCTATATGTTCTGGCTTTGGCACAGGTGCATTTCAAGAACAAGTGGTCTTTTCTTTTTTCGATCGTGGCGTTTATCGCTTCGCTGATACCATTCGGTAATTTTGTACTTGAGGCGAAATTGCGCAAAATGGCGTAAATGTTAATAAAGGCAAGAGGGACGGGGATTTCACCCGTCCTTTTCTTTTTTCTCTTGGTCGTACAGCTTCACATAAGCCAGACAATTTTTCAACATGATCTTAAAGAAGCTCTGACATGATCTTAATATATCCCTGTTAGGATGTGATCGTAGGCAGGTGCAAAATGGAAAAACGACTGTACGCGGGTAGAGACCAGGAGAAAACCCCCATACAGCAATAGCTGAAGCAGCCAAATCTGCTTGTTAATCTGCAGGTCTGTTTGTCTTGGCTATTCCTGCATGGGGGTTCAGTCGTAGAAAGAGGAACAGGGGGAAGACATGGCTGAAGTAGAATTGCGGCGAATCTCCAAGAAATACGGCCAGCAAGATGTGGTCCATGAGGTGAGTGCCGTCATCAAACCAGGCGAGTTTTTTGTTCTGGTCGGCCCCTCGGGATGTGGCAAATCAACGACGTTGCGGATGATTGCCGGACTGGAGGAGATCAGCGGAGGAGAACTGTTCATTGGCGGCAAGCCGATGAATCATGTGCCGCCTAGCGGACGCAGCATCTCCATGGTGTTTCAGAACTACGCGTTGTACCCGCACTTGACGGTCGAAGAAAACATCCTGTTTGGTCTTAAAGTGCGCAAATTGGACAAACCTGAGCAGGTCAAACGGTTGAATCAGGCAGCAGAGATGTTGGGTCTGTCCCAACTGCTGAAACGAAAGCCGCGCGAATTGTCAGGTGGACAACGGCAGCGTGTGGCTTTGGGGCGGGCGATTGTCAGCCAGCACCCGATTTGTCTGATGGATGAGCCGCTGTCCAACCTGGACGCCAAGCTGCGCGGACAGATGCGGGCGGAGATTCGCCAGTTGCAGCAGGAGCTGGGCATTACGATGATCTATGTCACCCACGATCAGGTGGAAGCGATGACGATGGGAGACCGGATGATGGTACTGCGAGATGGAGAGGTCCAGCAGGTGGGGCGTCCACTTGATGTATACAACTATCCGGCCAATCTGTTTGTTGCTGAATTCACCGGTTCCCCGCCGATGAATACGGTGAGTGGGACGTGGCGCCATGATGGCATGCAGTCGGGAATCGAGATCGGGTCAGGGAATGACAAGCTTTTGTTGCCGCTGGGACCATTTGAGGGCGTACGAGATAAAACCGCAGTCATACTGGGGATTCGCCCTGAAGCGTTGCAGCCCGTAATCGCGGAACAGGCGGTCCTGGAGAGTGAGGGAATCAGCAGTGTAGCGGTCACTGTGCAAGCAGTGGAAATTCTCGGCTCTGAGACCATCCTTGAGTTCCAGTTCGCAGGAGGTCGCTGGAGGGCCAAATGGAATGGACAATGGCCTTTAGGTAAAGGAGAAATAACCCATGTCGGATTGGATCCCCGCCAGGTATCTCTGTTTGACCAGGAAACGGGAAAAAATCTGGGTAATCTATCGTACATACAAAGGGAGAGAGTAGTGAATGGGTAAAGTGGCGAAGAGTTTATTATCCGTTTTGCTCGGGGCAGCTCTAATTACGGGTTGTTCCAGCGGGAATACACCAACATCCAGCGGTCAGACAGGGGCGGCAAGTGGCACACCAGCAGGCGGCAAAACAGAACTGACCTTCTTCTACCCGGTGGCTGTTGGCGGACCATTGACGAAAATTGTAGATGGCATGGCCGAAGAATTCAACAAAGAAAATCCGGAGATTACCGTTAAACCTGTCTACACCGGAAGCTATCAGGATACCACGACCAAAATTCAGGCAGCCGTTCAGGGGAAAACACCTCCGGATGTGGCTGTGATGCTCTCCACCGAGCTGTTTACCATGCTCGACATGGACGCTATTATTCCGTTGGATGATTTCATTGCCAAGGACGGCGGAAATGAATTTGCCAGCGACTTCTACCCGGCTTTTATGGCGAACTCCCAGGTAGACGGAAAAACGTACAGCATACCGTTCCAGCGCAGTACTATCGTGCTTTATTACAATAAAGAAGCGTTCAAGGAAGTGGGACTCGACCCGGAAAAGCCGCCGCAGAATTGGGACGAGCTCGTTGAGTATGCGGCGAAATTGAAGAAGGATGGACGTTGGGGAGTAGAAATTCCGACCTCCGGATTTGCTAGTTGGATGTTCCAGTCGTTTGCTCTGCAAAACGGAAAGAATCTGATGAACGAGGACGGAAAAAAAGCGTATTTCGACACTCCTGAAAATGTGGAAGCCTTGCAATTGTGGGTAGATTTGTCCAAAAAGCACAAAGTGATGCCTGAGGGCGTGATCGAGTGGGCAACGGTGCCATCCGACTTCCTGGAAGGCAAAACCGCGATGATGTACCACACAACCGGAAACCTGACCAACGTGAAGAACAGCGCCAAGTTTGATTTCGGTGTCGCTTTCCTGCCTGCCAAGAAAGGATTTGCAAGTCCGACTGGCGGCGGCAACTTCTATATGTTTAAGGGTACGGAAGAAGCGAAGCAAGAGGCTGCATGGAAGTTCATCAAATTCATGACGCAGCCAGAGCGCGCAGCTCAGTGGAGCATTGATACCGGATATGTAGCGGCACGCAAATCAGCTTATGAAACAGACCGGATGAAGAAGTACGTGGAGGAGTTCAAAGCGGCAACAGTAGCCCGCGACCAGTTGGAATACGCACATGCAGAATTGTCCACGCACAATAACGGAAGAGTAACCAAGGCACTGAACGATAGCTTGCAATCTGCCGTTACTGGCGAGACAGAACCGGCTGCTGCATTGAAAAAGGCGCAGGAAGAAGCGGATAAAGCGCTCGCAACTTTTAACAAATAATCAAGACGAATGATGGATTGGGGGAGCGGCAATGGGCCTAAAACAAAGCGCAAATTTGAAAATCAACATCTACGCCTGGCTTCTGCTCCTTCCCTCTCTCATTTTCCTCGTCCTGTTTACGTTTTACCCCGTGCTTCAGACGTTGTTTCTCAGCTTTCACCAAGCGGATCTGGGTACTCCAGAGCCGCTTTTTAACGGGGGAGAGAACTATAGACAGATGCTGGAGGATGATGTGTTCTGGAAGGTGCTGACCAATAACATCTGGTTTGCACTAGGGACGGTTCCGACGAGTATTGCCTTGGGCTTGGCAATGGCGTTGTTTGCCAATAAAGTGTTGCGCGGCAAGGGGTTCTTCCGCACCGCCTACTTTTACCCTACGGTCGTGCCGATGATTGCCGTGGCGAACATCTGGCTTTTCATTTATACGCCAGAGTACGGTGCGCTCAGCCATGTGATGGAGTGGTTCGGGCAAAAAGAGATGAATTGGCTTGGCGACAAAACAAATGTCATGTTTGCGATGATGTTTATGGTCATTTGGAAAGAAGCAGGTTATTTTATGATTTTTTATCTGGCTGGTCTGCAAAATATCTCCAAAGAGCTTTATGAATCTGCTGCGATGGACGGGGCGCGCCCGTGGACAGTATTTAAACGAGTGACTTTCCCGTTGTTGATGCCGACCACGATGTTCGTGATGATTATCGCCATTACCAATTCATTCAAGCTGGTGGATCACCTGGTGATCATGACCAAGGGTGGTCCGGATAATGCTAGTAACCTATTGTTGTATTACATCTACGAGACAGCTTTTTCCTTCTGGGATCAAGGCATGGCATCCGCGTTGACAATCGTCATGGTTGGACTGTTGCTGCTCGTGGCCGCTTTGCAGTTTTTTGGTCTCGACAAGAAGATTCATTACAACTAAGGGGGAGTGCAGATGTTCCGTAAATTGACGGGAGTTGCCATGCTGGGATTGGCGATGCTGTGGCTGTTTCCGTTGCTGTGGGCGTTTTGGACTGCATTCCGGCCAAGGGAGCAGGCCATCTCCTGGACACTCAGTGCAGACCTGACTTTCGATAACTTTATCACGGTGTGGAACGGCGCCCCATTTGCCCAGTATTATCTCAATACGTTTCTTATCGTCACGGTCATTCTGATCGTACAGATCTTGACAGCCACGCTGGCTGCCTATGCGTTTGCCAAGCTTCGCTTCTGGGGGCGGGAGGTATTGTTCGTGTTGTTTTTGGTGCAGCTAATGGTACCGGCTGACATCCTGCTCTTTCCCAACTACAATGTATTGCGCGATCTGTCCTTGCTAGATACGAAGCTGGGAATCATGTTGCCTTATTTTGCCTCTGCTTTTGGAATCTTTTTATTGCGCCAAACATTCAAGACGATCCCGCATGAGTTGGAGGAGGCAGCGCGGATGGAGGGCTGCTCGTGGTGGCAAATCCTGTGGCGTGTCTACGTTCCGCTGGCGCGACCAACCTACATCGCTTTTGGTTTGGTCTCGGTCAGCTATCACTGGAATAATTTTATGTGGCCGCTAATTATTACCAACTCGATTGAAAACCGCCCGTTGACGGTTGGTCTGGCTATTTTTGCCCAATCCTTTGAGACGGGAGCACAATGGGCTGAGGTAAGTGCTGCCACTGTCATGGTGATATTTCCGTTGCTTCTCGCCTTTTTTCTATTTCAAAGACAATTTATCAACAGCTTCATCCACTCCGGGGTGAAGTGAAGAAATTACCACCTCTCATCGGTTGATGAGGGGTGGTTTTTTGGCAAGCGTACAGGTTGAGAATATTATATAATTTGGATGTGACTACGATGTGAGAGGATTATACGATGAAAAGAATAGCATGGTTTTTCCTGTTGGCAGTAATGCTGTTTTCGATGACATCGGCTTATGCTGCTGCTTCTCTACCGGAGAGGACAGGCAGCATTACCGACTCGGCCGGGTTATTTACATCGGAGGAACAAGAAAGAATCGCCGCCGGACTTGCAGACCAGAAATATGAACTTCTGCTTCTGACCGCGAGTGGTTTGGATGAACAAGAGGGAGAACGCCTCGCCAATCAAGCGTACGATACCTGGAAGCTGGGGCCGAATCAGATGATGCTGGTTGTGACCGTAAATCCCAATCATGTGCATCTCGTATTTGAAAACCAGCAGTTGGCAGATCTGGTTTCGCGCAGTGAAGCGGGAGACGTAAAAGGGGTTCTAGACCTGCAGTTTGTTCCCCATGCTCGCGATGGAAATGTAGCGGATGGCGTTGTGGCGGTCAGTGACTTTATGAATTCATTGTCCACAGCTGCCTCGTCGCCTCCTGAGCAGACAGTGGCGGAAGCGGTGAAACAGCTTTCTGGATCAGGCCAGGCTTCTTCGGGCGGCTCGTCGGCCACATCTTCTAGAACGCCGTCGGTTTCAGGACCAGTAGAGTCCAGTAAGGGCGCGGGGATGGCGTCGTTATTGCTAGTGGCGTTGATCGCTGTACTGCTGTTTATCGTTGTCAAACAGCTCGTCTTTGGCTCCAGATTAAAAAAGCGGCTGGCAGAAGCAAGAGAAAAGTATGCTGAAGTGACTCCGATGATCGACCGAATGATCGTGTCAGAGCTTTTTCGTGAACTGGAAATTGGTCTGATTGCAGGAGAGACGAAAAGGCAGGTAAACGAGATGGAGCAGGAGGCACTCAGGCTTCATCAGGAATCTAAGCTTCTCCTAGAGCGGTTGGATGCACAGAAGATCGCTTTTTTTTCCGCAGCAAAGACAGAAGCGGCGGTGCAAGAACTGATGTCGGATGTGCAAATATACGCGGATGCGATCACACAGACACAATCCCGTATGGCTGAGATGGACCGGCTGTCGCGGGAAGTAAGGGAGGCCGTGGAAAGTGCCAAGGAGCGAGCGACACAGATCGCTTCTCAGATTGAAGCATTGGCCGGTGAGACATCCTACTCCCTTGCTGTCATGCGGCGGGATATGGAACAGACGATGTCTGTATTGAAAAAAGCGGATAGTTTGGATGAGTTTGATTATGTGCAGGCGGAGGGGTTCGCCAAGCATGTACACGAAGAGTTTGATGGCTTACAGCTTGCAGTGGAAGAGCTGAAGCGACAAGTCGAACAGCTTCAGGGGTTTTTGCCGCGGATCAAGGAGAGGGAAACGGAGCTGCGCTTGGTCGTCGGTCGCGAGCAGTTGCTTCTGGTCGATGCCGATCCTTTTGCGATGCTGCGGTCAGCGGAGGCAGAGATACCGCGTCTTCAAGCATTCATTGAAGAAGGCAACGCAAAAGCAGCCAGGGAATGTGCGGATCAAATAGAAAATGGGCTGCAAGAGGCGAGCGACGCGGTGGCAACCATGATTCAACATCGCGACTTTTCCTCAAATACCGTGAAGGAAATCAGTCAGTTATTGACCGAATTGGGAGATTTTCAATCCCGATACACCCAGGATCTGGAGAGTTTACAGCAGCGGTACACGGAGGTTCACCTCCAAAAACAGAATGAAAGATACCGCCAGATCAGGGAGGACAAGGCTGAGCTGGAGCGACTTTTGATCGAAATCAGAGCCGCGATTGATGAGCGTGCTCAGAACTATAAAGTGGGCTTTGAAAAAAGTGAAACTGCACAACATTTCCTGTCGCGAGTCCAAAATATTCGAGAGCAACTCCTCGGCTATCGCCGAAGCCTGGATGAGAAGGTATTGGCTGCAAAGGAACGTTTGGGACAGCTAGAGAGCCGCTTCTTTCAAACAGTATCCCTCTTTGAGCAGCTTCTTGTACGAGTGGTTGAGATCGAACGAATGATCACGCAAAACAAGAGCAAGGCTGAAGATATCGTAGCCTTGGTAAACAGTGCTCGACTTGATGTGTATCAACTGGAGGAGACAATCGAATCCTTTGCCACCAGGGTCGACGAACTGGTTTATCGTGTGGATCAGATCAAGCGGGAGAAGGAAGAGACAATACTTGCCTGGAACAGGCTACAGGATGAATTTACGAGCAAGAGTACCTATTATGGCAGGAAAATCAGACTTTCACGATATTCCGCTCAGATGGATCTATTGCGACAACAGGTTGAGGGAGCAGTAGCTGAGGGGCTTTTTGCAGAAGCGATGCGGGAAATCTCCAACGGACATGATATTTTAGCACAAATGCATCGTGAATATCTCAGAAAGCTGGACGAAGAGCGGCGCCGCAATCAATCAGGAGGTTTCGGCGGTGGATTTGGAGGAGGACATTCCTCGGGAAGCTCTGGATGGGGCGGTGGAGGTCGCTCCTCGGGTAGCACCGGTTGGGGCGGTGGAGGTCGATCCTCAGGCGGTTCCAGCTGGGGCGGCTCATCTGGTGGCGGCAAATCCTCCGGTTCAACCCGTTGGTAGGGACAGACGGAAGCCCATAAGGATCAGAGGGAGAGTGAACAACGGAAATGGAGTTCGTGCTGATTATCATTGGCATAAACATTTTGTATGTTTCGTTTTTTACACTGCGGATGTTGATGGTGATCAAAGGCTACCGCGTCATGGCGTCCTTGTTGGCCATGGTGGAAGTGTTCATCTATCTGAAAGGGTTGGGACTTGTCCTGGACAATTTGGATAATCCGATCAATCTGGCGGCGTACTGCATCGGTTGGGGAATGGGCGTATTCATCGGCAGCAAGATCGAGGAAAAACTGGCGTTGGGGTACGTGACGGTGCAGGTCGTGGTCGATTCACTGGAGATGGAATTGGCAGGAAAGCTGCGTGAGCATGGGTATGGTGTGACTTCCTGGGTGGCGGAGGGAAGGGATGGCCCGCGTATGATGATGCAGGTGTTGGCGAAAAGAAGCAACGAGCAAAAGCTGTGGAAGTTGATTGCCAGCCTCGCTCCGAAAGCGTTTATCGTATCTTTTGAACCGAAGCATCTCAAAGGCGGTTTCTGGGTGAATCGCCTACGAGGGTAAAAACAACAGCAGCCGCTTCCTGCCCGAATGGGAGAGGGGAGCGGCTGTTTTTCGTTTTCGGATCAATCGCGGCGGCCCTTGATCTTGACCGACACCTTGCCTTGCTGTTTATCGGCTGAAGAAGGGATGGGCTTCTCTGGAGCCGGGGCATGCATGTGGGCAGTCGCTGGTCGGTCCGGACTAGCAGACAGCTCCGAAAATGCCCCATGCAATCCCAAAGCACCATAGCGGGCGCGAAAATCCTCGATAGTGCCGGACTGGACGATCTGTCCGTTCATCAGGAAGATGGCCCGGTCGGAGGCGGCATCCGCGACCTGCAGCTGATGCGTCGTGAAAATGACAGATTGCCCCGCAGCCTTCAAGCCTTTAACCAACTCGACGAATGCGTCCATCCAGTACGGATCGAGTCCATTCGTAGGCTCGTCCAAGACGACGAGCGACGGGTGGGCGATGATGGCCTGGGCGAACAGCAGACGCTGCTGCATTCCTTTGGAAAACTGGGTCACCCGTTTGTCTTTTGTCTCGTATAAGCCGACCGAACGTAGTGCGTCATCAACCTTTGCTTTTGGCACACCTCGCAAGGCTGCATAGAAGGATAGAGTCTCTCTCGCTGTCAATCCTGCGGCAAACTGGAAGTGATCCGGCATGTAGCCGATTTGCTCCAGATATTCCACACGTTGTTCTTTCCAATTTAACCCATTTAACTCAATGGTTCCTGCGCTGGGCTGCAAGATCCCGACGATCATCCGCAGGATTGTGCTTTTTCCCGCACCATTTCCCCCGCATAGAGCGATGACTTCCCCAGGTTCAATATGCAGGTCGAAGGGATGAACAATCTGCTTGTTATCGATCTTTTTTTCTGCTTGTTTGATGTGCAAACCCAATTCAATCATGCTTCCTCCCCCTTTCCCATACGAAGGCAGCGATGAGCAGCGTCAGGCTGATCCAAATAAAGCATAGAGTGATAAAGCCGACAACGCCAAATGGGGAGTCAAACCAATTGACCCACTTGTAGTATTCCGGTCCAAAAATGGATCCTCCGCCAAGCGTAATCACGGAGAATAGACGCACCAACTCTGCTGGATTCAAGATTGTGGCGACCTGCAGGACGGGCTTGATCCATGTGTAAGGGACGAAGCTGAGCACCGAGATCAGCAGCGTGGGCCAAGCGAGAATCAGGAAAAACCAGACGCTGACGCCCCAGGTGAGCGCCTGCCAGCGATTCTGACTCAGAGCCCCGATTAGCATGGCAATCCCCAGGAACATCAGGATGATGCAGATGGAAAAGCTCAAGAGAAAGAGCAGCGTCGCAAAAGAAAAGCCTGCCCCAAGTAAAGCGCCGATTACGCCGGAGAGCCCGTAGCCGAAACAGACGATGGCGATCAGCACCAGGGCCTGGCCGAAGTATTTCCCCAGCAAAAAGGAAGACGTTGTCAGCGCATAGGTGGAGAGCAGTTGCCAGCTCCCCTCTTCCTTCTCTGCCGTCAGAGAAAAGGAGGAAAGCAGGATTGTCATCAAAGGTAGCAGATAGAGGACCAGTGTCAGCATGGTTCCTGTCGAGTACGTATACCCCTCCAGATAGGAGCGGGATTGAATCACCATCAAAGCGAGAGTAAAGAGGGTAAACAGTGCCAAAAAGGAGTAAGACCAGGGATTGCGAAAACCCATTTTCAACTCCCGTCTGGCGATGTGATACATGTGCACGGTTCCCCACTTCCTCCGTTAATGTTTGTGTTGGCTGTTAGTGTCGTCATGACTGCCGTGACTATCATGACCAGCTTGATCATGACTCATGCTGCGTTCCCAGCTATGCTTGGCCAGATCATCAAACTTCATCATGGTGCCTTTCCCTTGCTCCTGCATGAATTTCTCAGCGGTAGCAGTATCTTTGAAGGAGTATATGCCGTAGCCCATAGGCGTCGTAAAGCTGGAATCGTATACGAATGCTCCCTGCTCGGCATTGAACCATTCATCTGTATTGTAGTCGCGCACAAATTGGACGTTGACATTCTCTCTGCCATTTTGCTGTGTCCATTCGTTCAAGCAGCCGAGATCGTCAAATTTGAGCGTGCGTCCATCTTTTAGCAGAATTTGAGTTGCATTGTGATCATCCGGGACATGCATGTGACAGATATCACATTTGTCCACACCTTCCTGGATGGCGACTGCTTGCGGCTCTTCTTTTCCGCAGCCCATCAATAAAAGTCCTGCGCCTACTACAGAGAGGATTGCCATTTTCCATTTCTTCATCTTCGTTTCACTCCTATATAGATAAAGGTTAAGCTGATGATCAAAAGCAGGGCTCCCAGCATGCCGGTTTGGGTACGCGAAGATTCGGGCGAACTTTCCTGATCATCAGAGGGGAGCGGCGTCATCAAGGGACTCGTATCCCGGACTTGCACGCTTCCGGAAGCAAACAAACTTTCTAAAAAGACGAAACCCGGCGACTGAAAAAATAGCTGATAGGGAGGGACGGCATCAGTCAAAGCGAGAAAGAACGGATTCATTTCATAGGAAAGATCGCTTCTCTCATCACCGTCGACGTCCAGTGCCTGCAAATTGTCCCAATAGTTGCCGTCGAAGGAATCTGCATGACTGTCTTGCGCTTGTGCTTGGATCACGTTGGAAATAAATGCATTGGAGGCGAGCTGGTTGTCTGCCGAATCCTTGACCTGCATGCCGATAAAATTGAGCATCAGTTGATTGTTGAGGATTTCATTCCCGCGCGAATTCTCCACATACAGTCCGACCCGGTTCCCTTCGATGTGATTGCCTTCGAGGAGCGAGTCAGTCACGGAATAGAGCAGGATGCCTTGCGAGTTGGGATTTCCCTTTTGCTTGAGAAAACGATTGTTGCGTACCGTAGCACTGGAGGTATCCATCAGCATGGCTCCTGTGATATTGCCGCTCCCTTCATTTTCCAAAACCTGGGTTTTTGAAGTGCCCATGAGGTGAATCCCGTAGCGAGATTTTTCCACCTGATTTTGTTCGAGCAGGTTTTCGTGGCTGTTTTCCAGATACAAGCCGTCGAAAGCATTGATGATCTGGTTGTCGAAGAGGCGATTTTGATGCGATTGGCGCAGATCGATGCCATTCCCTTTTTTCGCTTTGACGCCTGCGTTTTGCTGCGGCTGGGTAAGCTGCATATGGGCGCTGTGGTCATGCCCGATGTCAGCCGCCGTTTCATTGGGGTCGAGGACATGCCCGGTCACGCGTATATGACGTAATTCATTGAAGCTTGAATCTCTAAGCTGAATGCCTGTCCCCATCGTGTCGATCTCCACCTGCTCCACCAGGTTTTGGTTGCCTTGGATGACTAACGTGGCGAGTGGTTGATTAATCCGCTTATCCTGCAGCTTCAGTCCGCGCAAGATCACCTGGTTGCTGTCGATGGTCAGGACGGGTTCATCTGTCGCCGTGCTCAGTACGACTTCGCCCGATGCTTGTAAGGTGAGAGGTTTCGTCACGCGAAAGGGTCCTTCGTATTTTCCCGCCGGTATAGTGATGACATCTCCGGGGACGGCTTGGTCAATCTTTGCTTGCAGGGGATCGGCCGCGGCAAGTGAAGTACCTGCGGGTAGAAGAGTCCACTGGCATAGCAAGGCGAGACCGACCAGAAGCATCGTACGTGGAATACATGGGCTTCTCCATCGTCTGTTCAGGATTCTCCCCCCTTCCGTTACGCGATGAGAATCAATGTGATACGATAATCATAACAGTGATGGAAAATTTTTTTAATGACTCATACGGGCTATGAAAAGTGGCAAAAAATGAAACGTTCGTACTGAAAAAGGAGGGGGGAAGGTCGCAATGGTAAAAGCCTTGAAGATCGTGCTCGACAATTGGGAGAAGATGAAGCGCAGTGAGGAAGATGAGGCGGAAGAAGACGCCAATCAGTTTGAAGCCTCCTTTTATGCATTCGTGCAAGAGGTGCGTACGTGGTACGAGGGACTAGAGCACGCGCCGAAGACCGTAGAGGAAGCCTTGGAGCTGCCAGAGATCAAGGAGCTGGTAGAGCAGTTGCCGGTTGAGATCCTGCTGAATTTCGAGACGGAGCTGGACTTGATCGTGGACGGCGTGGTTCGGGAAGAGGATGAGAGGTATGATTGAAGGTTTAACACCCGTGCGAGACAAAATCGCCCGGGTGTTTTTTTGTCTGTCATTCTTACAACAGGTCGGGTTTCTGGATACGCTCACAAATACTTCGACCAATCGCGATCGATGCTGTAGCGGCCGGAGAAGGAGCATTCAGAATATGAGTGGAACGTTTGTCATTGACGATGAAGAAATCATCCACCATCTTCCCATCCCGGGTAAGAGCTTGTGCCCGCACGCCATTTTCGGATACGACCAAATCATCTGCGGTTATTTCCGGAATCAAGCGTTGGAGACTTTGGACGAACACTTGTTTACTTAATGAACGAACGATTTCCTTCAAGCCCTCCCCCAAGTTCTGGGAAGCAACTTTCCACAACCCCGGATAGGTGACCGCCTCGGCAAAGTCTCTCAGATGGAAATCAGTCTTGCGATAGCCTTCCCGCTTGAAGCTTAACACCGCATTAGGACCAGCGTGAACATGTCCATCCATCATGCGCGTGAAGTGAACGCCAAGGAATGGAAAGTTGGGATTAGGTACAGGGTAAATCAAATGTTTCACCAGATGGTGCTTCTCAGGTTTTAATTCATAATACTCCCCGCGGAAAGGAACGATCTTCATATTCGTTTTAAGTCCCTGGAGGGAAGCGATACGGTCGGAGTGTAAACCGGCGCAATTGATCAAGTATTTGCTTTGGATCGTGGTGGTGTTGCACACGATTTCCAGGCCAGCACTTCCTTCCATGATCTTTTCAACCTTCGTGCGCAAGAGAATCGTGCCGCCCTTTTCTTGTATGATTTTGGCCATAGCTTCCGCGACACGCTTGTATTTCACGATTCCCGCATCCATCACCTGGATTGCTTGCAGACCGTTAGCATGTGGCTCAATTTCTGCGAGCTGGTCGGAATCGATCAAGGAGATATTCAGTTGATGTTCAAGGCCGCGCTTATACAAATTTTCTAGTAGGGGCAACTCCTGCTTTTCAGTAGCAACAATGACTTTTCCGCACATTTCATACGGAATCTCATTCTCGTTGCAAAAGGCGCGCAATAAGTCGCCGCCTTCCTTTGACAGTTTTGCCTTCAGACTGCCGGGCTTGTAGTAGATACCAGAATGAATCACCCCGCTATTATGACCAGTCTGGTGAAAAGCGAGGGTGTTTTCTTTTTCGATGACGGCGATTTTTGCGTGCGGATATTTTTGAATGAGGGCATAACCGGTAGAAAGACCAACGATGCCACCACCAATAATGACATAGTCGTACATAGGATCACCTTTCTAATTCAGACTTAACTTGTATTACAATTATAATTCACATGTAATACAAATCAATCGAAATTATTGAATAATTTCTTGTTATAAAATATAGACAAATGAAAATTTATGCGATATTGTTGATAACACCTAAATAAAATAAGCAATTATCTTTATAGGAAGGAGAGCGATAGGCAAACATTTTTACACTTGTAGTACAACTTGTTCGTACAAGTTGTAAGGTTGTAAGATAACCTTGTGGATTCTTTCACGTTTTCTCAAACAAAAAGGTGGGTTTGGGCATGGAGATTACCCTCTTGTTTCAAGGCTTTCCAGGAAGAGCAAGTCGCGGGTTTCTTGGATGGAGCAGCTGTGTACTGATTCGCCAGGCGGACAAACCGCCGATTCTATTTGATGCGGTAGGCTTTAACGAGCGTTTTACCCTCTTATCAAGGCTGGAAGAATGCGGGGTAAAGCCGGAGGAGATTGGGACGGTGTTGATCAGCCATTTTCATTTTGATCATGCGGTCAATTATCCGTTGTTTCCGAACGCTACCTTCTATCTGCATGAAGCAGAAGTAGCTCATATAGAAGAGAACGGCGCAGTGGATCTCGCAGTGCCCGCACAGATGTATCCGGCATTGAGAGATACCGGGAGACTGGCAATCCTGTCTGGAGAGTCAGGCGTTGTCGAAGGGCTGCCATGGGTACTTACTCCCGGCCATACACCTGGCCTGTACTCTCTCCTTCTCGAATACCAGGGGAAGAAGTGGGCACTTGTTTCCGATGCGGTGAAAAACATCCTGGAATTGAGTACCGGGGATGTAGCGAATACGTGGGACGATAAAAAGAGCAGGGAGAGTATTCGCTTCATTAAGCAGTGGGCAGACATTGTCGTTCCCGGACATGATCGCGTGTTGGAAATCAGGCGAACTGGGGATGAGACGAAGATCCATCCTCTTCAAGAAAGTGAGATAGAGATCATTATTCCATGGGTGGAAGAGAAATTTCGGCTAAAAATCTAAAAGAGAAAGATGGTGAGATAATCATGAAAGGTTTACAAGGAGCTATCGACATTCACGTTCATTCCAGCCCAAGTATCTTCCCACGATCTGTTGATGATTTTGAATTGGCAAAACAGGCAAAACAGGCGGGGATGCGTGCTATCGTACTAAAGGCACACGAGGAATCTACGGTTTCACGTGCACAGCTTGTCAGCAAAGTGGTAGAGGGCATCGAGGTATACGGTTCGCTTGTGCTGAATGAATACGTTGGCGGTCTGAACCCCTATGCCGTGGATATGGCGATTCAACAAGGGGCGAAACTGATCTGGATGCCGACGGGATCAGCGAAGCATCATCTGGATCACTACGGGGGAAAAAGCGACTACAAAGAGCAGAAATCAACCATCCGTTTGCTGCCGCAGAAGGGAATTACGATTCTTTCTGAAGATGGGAAGCTGTTGCCAGTGGTCTATGACATTATTGACTTGATCAAGGGTTCAGGAGCGGTGCTGGCTACGGGACACCTATCCCCTCTGGAAACTCAAATTCTCACACATACAGCTATTTCACGAGGCGTGGAGAAAGTGCTGGTCGCTCATCCCGATCTCAAAATCAATAAAATGGATCTTTCCCTCCAGATCGAACTGGTTCGAATGGGAGCATATGTAGAAAAATCGATGTTAACCCTGATGCCTCTTTGGAAATCAATCGAACCGGATGAGCTGGTAGCAGGTATACGCCAGATCGGCATTGAGAAATGTATCCTTCAAACCGATTTTGGACAGGCGAATCACCCGTCACCAACGGAAGGGTACGGTGATTTTATCCAGATCCTGCAGGAACAGGGGATGGAAGAAAAAGAGATTGAATGTATGGCTTGTACCAACCCGGCAGAATTACTCGGACTAACGTAGAAAAACAAGGAGAGGAGCTGTTGCATATGTCTCAACTTCAGGTATCAAACAAGCCCTGGTATAAAGAAGTGACGAAAACCCAATGGCGCGCATTGATCGCGGCCGGCTCCGGTTGGGCGCTGGACTCGATGGACGTCATGCTGTACTCGATGATTTTGGTTCATGTGATGAGCGATCTACAAATGGACCAAACGATGGGCGGTTTTTTGGCAACGCTTACTTTGCTAAGCTCAGCCATTGGCGGAATTCTTTTTGGTATGGTAGCTGACCGGTATGGTCGCACGAAATCATTGATGCTAAGTATTTTGATTTACTCATTGTTTACTTTTCTCTGCGGCTTCTCGCAAACGATTACACATCTGGCTATCTTCCGCTTCCTGCTTGGTATCGGGATGGGCGGAGAATGGGTTGCGGGCGCGGCTTTGATCACCGAGACATGGGATGCGAAACACCGCGGTAAAGCGATGGGATTGGTGCAAAGCGCGTGGGCAGTAGGCTATGCGTTGGCTGCTATTGTCGCTGGTGTGATATCTCCGATTTGGGGCTGGAGAGGTGTGTTCTTCTTCGGGATCGTACCAGCTCTCGTCGCCATCTGGATCAGAAAAGGAACCAAAGAACCCGAGATCTGGGAGAAAATGAAGGCAGACGAATCGAAACAGAAAACGAAGAGCAAACCAAAACTTGCTGAGCTGTTTTCCGGCAAAATTCTTCGCTGGACCATTCTTGGAGCTCTGCTGAGCGTTTGTGCCCAATTTGGGTACTGGGGCTTGTTTACCTGGATTCCTTCTTTTTTAGGCACGCCAATTGATAAAGGCGGAGCAGGGCTGGATATCATGAAATCCACGACCTGGATTGTGATCATGCAGACGGGAGCCTGGTTTGGATACGTTTTATTTGGTTTTATGGCGGACAAGTTTGGAAGAAGGAAAGCCTTTATCCTGTTCTTCGTCATGGCTGCTATCCTTGTACCAATTTATGGCATGACGAGTGATGCGACTCGCCTGCTGATTCTGGGTCCATTTGTTGCCTTCTTCGGTTCCGGATACTTCAGTGGATTTGGTGCCGTTCTGGCTGAGCTGTTCCCGACAGAGATCCGCGCCACTGGACAAGGCTTCTGCTATAATTTTGGACGTGGGGTTGCTGCAACTGCGCCTACAGTCATTGGATTTATGGCCACAAGCATCGGCTTGGGAGCCGCATTTGGTTTCCTCGCGATTGCCTTTGCTTTGGCGGCGCTTCTCGTCCTCTTATTCTTGCCGGAAACCTTGGGCAAGCAGTTAAACTAAGTGAGGGAAATTCCCATCAATTGAATATGAAAATAAAAGTTCATTATGGATGATCGCCATCATGAGCTTTTATTTTTTCAAATTACTCCACACTTGTAAGACAATAATTCGTAAAATCAAAAAAAATCGTGGGAAAATTGACTTTCTCCTCATTTACCCTTAGTATTTGTATTACAAATACGAAAGATCGGAGAATAGTGATGTCGAAAGAAAAACTGTCGCAAATCATCTCGCGGGAATTGTTAAAGCTGATTGAATCGGGCCAATATCCCCCAGGTTCAAAATTACCGACGGAAATGGAACTGGCTGCTCATTTTGGCGTAAGCAGAATCCCGATCCGGGAAGCCCTCAGTGTCCTTCGGGCGGCAGGTGTGATCAACTCTCGTCAAGGTGGAGGGAGCTTCGTAGAGGAGAATAATGGTCCCAATATCTTTGGCAACATCCACATCGAGAGTGACGATGCGGAGATTATCAGACACCTGTTTGAAATGAGAAAAATCATGGAGCCTGAGGCTGCTTACCTGGCAGCACTCAGGAGGACACCTGAACATCTGGAACGCATGCGGGAAGCTCTGCGCTGGTTGGAAAAAGAGATGGTGGATGACAGTAAAATCGGAATGGAAGCCGATATGGAATTCCACCGATCCATGATCCAGGCAACACTCAATCCGGTGATGATCCAGGCTATGGAAAATCTGTCTTCCCTGTATGAACGAGCTTTGCAAATCACGCTGTTATCCAACCTGGGATTAAAGCAGAAACGAAAAGCAGTCTATCAAGAACACCAGAACATCTTGCATGCGATCGAGATGGAAGAACCGGAACTGGCAAAAATCCAATGTGTCATTCACCTCAAGAACGCGGAGAAAAAACTGGATCTGTTTTTGTAGACCAACAACATGAGGAGAAAACATGGAAATGATGACTGAAGGACATATCAAAGAGATTCGTGATATCGTGAAAACCGGTCAGGTGCTGATAAAGGAAAGTGATCGTTTCAGCTACTCGTTTGACGCATCTTTTGGAACCTATCTTCCCGATGTAGTCATCCAGACCAAGAGCGTGGAGGAGTTGGCCGCTCTGGTCAAGTTTGCGAATCGTGAGAAAATCCCCGTGTATCCCCGAGGGCAGGGAACCAGTCTGAGCGGAGGTCCACTCCCGGTCAAAGGCGGGATGGTCATCGATCTGTCAGTCATGGACGACCTGCTGGAAGTGGATGAAGAAGATTTGGTTGCCATTGTCTCACCAGGGGTCCTGACCGCCGATATTCACAAAGCAGCCGAGAAAAAGGGCCTGATGTATCCACCTGACCCCAGCAGCTCGCATGTTTCCACGATCGGGGGAAATCTGGCCGAGAATTCCGGGGGGCCGCGCGGTTTGAAGTATGGAGTGACGAAGGATTATGTGATCGGTCTGGAACTAATCACACCAGAAGGTGAAATCATTCGCACCGGGGGGAAAACGGTCAAAAACGTAACTGGTTATGACTTGACCAAACTTGTCGTTGGATCGGAAGGGACTTTAGGGATTATTACCAAGGCAATTTTGCGCCTGATTCCCAAGCCTCCTTCTTCCGAGACAGTGATGGCGATTTTCGACAGCCTTGTGGACGCGGGACGAGCGATTTCCTTGATATTAACTTCTGGAATCCTACCTTCCAAAATGGAACTGATGGATCAAGCCTCGATGACAGCAGTCGAGAATTACAAACCGTCGGGATTGCCCACAGATGCAGAAGCCTTGATTTTGATTGAATTGGACGGACATCCGGCGGCGATTCGCGACGAAGCGGAACAGGTACGAAATGTCTGCCAGAAAATTGGAGCAAGAGATGTTTGCATCCCGCAAACGAAGGAAGAAAAAGATGAGGTGTGGAAGGCGAGGAAGTTGGTTTCTCCCGCGATCGTGAGGGTGAAGCCGACGAAAATTTCCGAGGATGCTACGGTTCCGCGCAGTAAAATTCCAGAAATGTGTCGCCGTCTGCAAGAAATAAAGGAAAAATACCAAATCCATCTCGTTGTTTTTGGTCATGTGGGAGACGGAAATCTTCATCCCAATATTATCGCGGACAAATCTGACAAAGAAGAAATGATACGTGTGGAAAAGGCGGTTGCGGAAATTTTTGAAGCGGCCGTCCAACTCGGCGGAACTTTGTCGGGTGAACACGGAATCGGCCTGATGAAAGCAACGTTTATGGAAATGGAGTTAGGTGCGGCTGGTCTCGATATGATGAAGCGAATCAAACAGGCATGGGATCCGAACAACATTATGAACCCGGGCAAAATTTTTCCTGAACCGGGACAAAAGTTGGTGTTGAGCGAATGAAACCAGATGAACAACAGCTTGCCGCTTTACGCAACGAATTGAATTACGACAAGACGAATAAATGTGTGCAGTGCGGGTATTGCTTGCCGGCATGTCCGACTTATTTGACGATGGGAGTGGAAACCCATTCCCCCCGTGGTCGCATCAACCTGGTCAAAATGGCGGGAGAAGGCAAAATCAAGGATTTGTCCGTTCTGGAAGAGCCGTTGGATCTGTGCTTGGGTTGCCGGGCTTGCGAAACCGTTTGTCCGACTGGTGTAGAATACGGGGCCATTCTGGAATCCGCCCGGGCTGCCATCACGCGAAGAAAAACGTTCACAGTCCCGCAAAAGGCGATGCGGAATCTTTTGTTCAAAAAGGTATTCCCCAGCCGTAAAGCAATGAATCTGATCGGCAACGCGATGTGGATCTACGAGAAAAGCGGTGTCCAGAAGTTGGCGAGAAAGAGTGGATTGATGAACAAGATGCCCGCACATCTGGGCGAATTCGAAAAGATTACCCCGGCAGCCGTATCGCCAGCGGAGCGTGACAGTCTTCCTGCATTTACGCCGGCAAAAGGGGAGCGCAAATACACGGTCGCGATGTTTGTCGGATGTGTCATGGACGCCATGTTTCGCCGGATTAACCAGTTGTCCGTACAACTCCTGGCGGAAGTCGGCTGTGATGTGATCGTAGTGGAGAACCAGACTTGTTGCGGCGCACTGCATGCCCACACGGGTGAACTGGAAGAGAGCAAGAGCTTGGCGAAGAAAAATATACTGGCTTTTGCGCAAATCGATGCAGATTTCATCGTAAACAATGCGGGTGGATGCGGTGCGATGATGGTCGAATACGATCATCTTTTGGCAGACGAACCGGAATGGGCAGAACGTGCGAAGCAATTTGTGCGGAAAACGAAAGATATTTCCCAGGTTCTTGTCCTGTGCGGAGGAATACAGGGTGAAAAGGGACCGGCTGAGAGAGTGACGTATCAGCGCTCTTGCCATATGACAAATGTGCAAAAAGTCACTGAGGAGCCTGTCTCGCTGTTAAAGAACCTGCCCAATGTGGATCTAGTCGAGATGAAAGAAGCCAACATGTGCTGTGGATCTGCGGGTATTTACAATATCGTTCACTACGATGCCTCGATGGAGATCCTGGATCATAAAATGGAGCATGTAAAGGAGATAGAGACGACGACGATTATCACGACCAATCCAGGTTGTCTGTTGCAGATGAAATTGGGAATCGAACGTGAAAAATTAGGAGATCGGATACGAGCTGTTCACCTGATTGAATACCTGGCAGAGCGTTCTGGCATTCGAACAAAATAAAAAAACTGCCGACAGTTACTTTGTCAACAGTCTGACCGGGCGAGGGTGAATCGCCCGGTCGTTACCATTACTTGATGTATTGATGGCTGACTAACTGGTCTGTTACTACTTCGGTTGGAATGATAAATTCAACCACACCCATATAGCCTGGTGCCACATCATATTCATTGAAGGCAATGACAAGCTTGCCAGCGTTGTTGATATAAAAGCTCTGATCCTTCGTAATGGATTTGAACTCATCCGCCATCAATTCTTCATTTCCCCATGGAATCCAGTAAACCTTTTGGGGATCAGCTTTCATCTGCGCTCTCATCTGTTCTTTGATATTCTCACTAATCCGTTCGATGTATTGATCATCTTTAAACAGCATGGGCAGGGTGATGAGTACTTGATTCTTTTTATCGATGGTATCAATCTTGATTCGTGTTGATGACGATCCCGCGATATCTTCGACGTATCTTTCAATCGAGAGAATATCGTCATTATCCGTTTTTACTTCGTAGCCTGCAAACAGGCCTAGATGGCCGTCACCTTGGTTCTTTATATGGTTTATTTCTTCTTGGAATTGGTCATACAGTTCCTTGCTTTCGTTGAGATACTTCTCATTTAACCCCACCTGTAATGCATCGTTTTCGAGATGGGAAATAGAAGGCACCTTAATATTCGCATTATAAGCAGGTTCATCTACTACATATTCTTTCAGCGTGAGCACTTTGATAATCTGGTCAACGCCTGGGATCGAAGACAATGCGTTCGCTACGGTCGTACTTGCATTAATTGTCACAACGAAGATAACAGCGGCTGCACTTACGCTAACAAGCCCTTTCAATCTGGAGCTTTTGTTTCTACGAGTCTTCAAAGATCGGTTAATGGCTTTGTCCACGACGAAGTCCAACTCTTCCGGTATCGGAATTTCTTGATACTCTTTTCGCAACTGATCCAGCTTGTTATTCAATTTGTTCGTTCTCCTTTTACGAGATCATCTTTCATCTTCATTCGTAACAACTGAAGTGCCTGATATAGCCTCGTTTTTATCGTATTTACGTTCTCAGCCAGTACATCCGCGACTTCCTCGATTTTCATATCTTCAAAGTATCTCAACACGATGACATTTCGGTATTTCACCGGAAGAGCATCAAGTGTCCTTTGCAAATCCAGGTCCGCGTATACATCCTCTGCACCGGGAGCATAAGTTTCTATGATTTCTTGGTCTACCAAGTGAACGATTTTTTTCCTGCGGAGAGAATCCAGGGCGGTGTTCACCACGATTCGAAAGAACCAGCTTTTGACTGCTTCCGGATCCTTCAACTGCTCAATATTGGTCATGGCTTTATAAATGGAGTCCTGGACGATATCAAGCGCATCCTCCTTATTTTTGACATAACTGTACGCGAGCCGATACACATTCTCTTTATGCTCGGTGATACAGAGGGTCAACAATTTTTCACTTTTCCTATTTAACATGGTCGTCTTGCCCTTCCTATTTGAAAGATAGGTGTTATGGATTATGAAGTGCCTTGGTAAGAATCGATGCGTAATACTCGGCACCGTCCCGGTTCAGATGCACGCCATCACGATAGAAATATTCGTCCTTTCCTTCACTAGCTGAATACCAGTCTACTAAAGTTGTATTGCCGAATTCATTGGAAACCTCTGCAAGAGTTACATTGACGGTATCTTGCCAATTCCTTGGAACGCGCGTATTCACCAAAAGTACTTGCTTGGCATCGCTAAGCGATTGCAGTAAAGTTCGCAATTGCTTGGTTTGAAAAGTTCCGTTGGTGCCAAGCTCTATAATGACCCGGTCACCAAGCTTGCCCTGATCTTTGAGCTGGTCGATGACATCCTGCGCATGCCGCATTTGACGGCCGACCTTTCCGTCCACGATGATACCGGGCAGCGTTTTTAAGAGAAAAGGTTTCGCATCCAGGATGACGGAATCTCCAATCGCTGTAATGCCTTTTCCAGACTCGATGTCTATGGGCTCTGGTTCTGTGACTTCCGGAAGAGCGGGGTCAAGGGCTACAGAGGGAGTAGATGAGATTTCGGGCTGATGCTCATTTATGGTCGGGTTACCGGGTGCTTCCTTATGCTGCGATGTTCCTGTTTCTTGCTGCTGCGGGATATCCTCCGAGTTAGCCGCTTCCGCAATATGTGCGGGGAGATCAGCTTTGGACAGGGAGATGCTGCAGGCGGTCGGTATAAGTAAGGCTGGCAGAATCACGAAAAGAACAGGACGGATGTGGCGACGCCGAGCCGAGTATGAGTTTTGACCATTCGTGTGGAATTTCCCTCTGCGAAATGGCTCCTCGATATATCGATAGGAGAAAGCGGCAAGGATCAGGCTGCCAGCCAACTGGAGAATGATCCTAGTAACGCTGACACTCCCGGTATTTACATCTGGACTGGTCAGGATAATGACAGGGTAATGCCATATGTACAAGCTGTACGACCGGACCCCTAACCAGCGCAAAGGCTTCCAGCCCATGATTTTGCCTACCTTGCTTGCCGGATGTGAAAGGACGGCAATCACTGCGGCCACGATAAAGGAAAAGAACACAAATCCTCCACGATAAAGCCAATCATCAAATTCACCTGTTAGATAGATGAACAAGATGAGGACAAGCAGCCCGATGGCGCCAACGATATCTAGCGTATGACGAGCTGCTGTTGAGACTCGATCATTCAATTTCTGACTGGGCCACACTACAGCCAGGGCAGCACCGATCAAGAGAGCGAATGCGCGGGTATCTGTACCGTAGTAGACCCTGCTAGGATCTATACCCGGTTCATAGATCATAGCCATGGCTAGAGCAGAAAGCGCCGCACATGCCAGGATCAGGAATGTGAGTTTCCCGCGATGATGGGAGACCATTTTTAATCCAAGTGCAAGGAGGAGTGGCCATATCACATAAAATTGTTCCTCGATGGAAAGCGACCAGAGGTGTCCGATCGGGGAAGGGGGTCCAAAACTTTCGAAGTACGAGACATCATGGAAAATCAACCACCAGTTATTGGTATAAAAAAGGGATGAGAGAATATCCCCCTTCAACGTGAGCAGGCGGGAGGAATCCACAAAGAAAAGCCATAAAGCCACAAACAGCAGCATCCCTATCATCGCCGGAAGCAGTCTGCGGGCTCTGCGAATCCAAAACCCCAATAGATTCAGCCTCTGATGCCTGTTCCATTCAAAAATGATTTGATCCGTAATGAGGTAGCCGGAGATGACAAAAAAGATCCCAACGCCCAGCAGCCCTCCCTGCGCCCATTTTACGTTTAGGTGGTAAGCAATGACGGCAAGTACAGACAAAGCTCTCAGACCGTCAAGCCCCGGCATGTAACGTCTGCCATTTGTCTGTTGATTCACTTTCCTGCTTCCTGTGATTTGATGTCCAAATAGCCTCGCATTGTCATTCATGGTGATTCAGTCCTTACTCTCGATTTGCAGTACATAGCTAGGACGCTCGGACTTAGCTGAAAAGTTTTTACCATTTAATGGTATTAAGAGTAAGCAAAAAAATAGCATCCCACGCAAAAGAATGAATTTGCGGGATGCAAGGCTTCCAATTTTTTCTTGACGCAATGCGATATATCGTATTACACTCGTCACATAACGATATATCGTATTGAAAGACGAGGTGTATTGATAATGAGATTTTGGAACGAGCGAGACCGATTTGGACAATTTCACGTGGAGAGGGAGTATCAGGATCGATCCTTGAGACATCGGCATGGCGGACCGCGAAGCGGTATGGGGGGACGAGGTGAAGGGAAGCGGCGTTTTTTTGAACGCGGTGAGTTCAAATTCGCTTTGCTTGAGCTTTTGGCCACAACCCCAATGTACGGATACCAACTGATGAAAGCGATGGAAGAGAAAACCGGCGGATTTTACATCCCAAGCCCGGGCTCCATTTACCCCAATTTGCAGATGCTTGAAGAAATGGAGCTGATCGTATCCAGCGAGGAATATGGCAAGAAAATGTACCATATTACGGATAAGGGGAAGGAGTTTCTCCAGGAAAAAAAGACTCAGACGGAGCATCCGAGAGAGCGTTGGGAACGGGAAAGGGGGCATCGAGTCCCTGAGAAAGGCGATGTGAGAAATTTCATGAAGGAGTGGCCGGATGTGATGAATGCGCTGGTCAAAGCAGCAAGACAGGCACAAGAAAGCCCGGATTCCCAACAAGCGTCCGAATTTAAAGAGATGATGCGTAAGCTTCAGATCAAGTTGAATGAGCTTTCCGCTTCGCAGGAAGATACCCATGAGGTGCCCCACTCGGCCCCAGAGTCTTCCCCTAAAATATTCGAAGGAGAGAACGATGAACATGTCTGAAAAATGGAATGACATTGATCAGTATTTTAAATCGAAGCTCCATACGTCCGATTCCCTGTTGGAATCCATTCTACAAGCAAATATAGATGCGGATTTGCCTGCGATAGACGTCTCGCCTAACCAAGGAAAAATGCTGTATTTACTCGCAAGGCTTGCGGGGGCAAGGAATATTTTAGAGATTGGCACTCTTGGAGGGTATAGCAGTGTATGGCTTGGACGCGCTTTACCGGATGAGGGCCGACTTGTCACCCTTGAGCTTGATCCAAAGCATGCCAACGTGGCAGAAGAAAATATCAAAAAGGCGGGATTGGCAGAAAAGGTAGAAGTTATTGTCGGATCAGCACTTGATACGCTCCCGACCTTAAACGAAAAGGGATTCACCTCCTTTGATGTCATTTTTATTGATGCGGATAAGCCAAACTACCCGACTTATTTGAAATGGGCATTGCATTATTCTCGGCCCGGAACCCTTGTCATTGCAGATAATGTGGTTCGCAGAGGGCGAGTTCTCGACCCCGAGGACCCAAGCGTGCAAGGGATTCGTCAATTTATCGATATGCTGTCCGAGGAATCACGTATCGATTCGACAGCGATTCAGACTGTGGGCAGCAAAGGGTACGACGGTTTCGTTCTTGGTATAGTGAAATAGTGATTCCGTTATCTTGATCCATTAGCGCAGTGCTTTCAGCTCTTTTATTTGCTCGATGTGGCGTTGCTCATGCAAATACAGGAGTTCTACCCATTGATCTAATGGGAGATTTCCAAAAACGGGATGTTTTACTGCGATTGCTTTCAAGTCCGTCTCTTCATCGATTTTGCGAAGGACATCCAAGAATGTATTTCTTGAATCGCTTAAGAGTTGTATGATTTGCTGAACTTGAAAAGGTTCGGTACTTGGTTCTGAAATCTGAGGAGCTTGAATCTTATTGGACCTGTCTGATACCAATTGAATCGGTAGATGTTCGGTGTCGGCTGGCTTCCTTTTATCCAGGCCGTACGTGATCGCTTTTGCGAACGAATGGTCAGTGATAACCAAATGATGACAAACCTGAGCGATACTCCATGTATCCATGTCAAGTCGTCGATTGAAATCATCAAAGCCTAGTGAAGAAATCTCATGTAACAACTGCTCTCTGGTTTTCCATAAATTCTCTTCTACGTATTTCATACAATTCTCCTTTCTGGTTCCGATGATCCATGCTTTTTTGTAACTAGATTCTGTGGGTGGGATAGCCTCTTGTATGATCATAATGCTAGAAAAAGAGGACTTATGCCTGAATGTCGCGACAAAGGGAATCTCTATTGGGAAAAAGTTCCCGCAGTGGTCTTCGCTGCGGGAACGCTTTTTTCTGACGAAGTAGATCTCGTTGCCATTAAAATTTTTCTTATGTTAAACAGGTAACAACCAAAGGGGTGTATTCATGCATTATAATACTCTATATTCTAAATAATCAAACAATAATTTGTCTACTTCCTCGTCATCGGCGGGATGATGAATGACGACACTATGAAAATGAGGTGAAGATTTTGGGTACGATCACTTTTAAAAAGGAGACCATTTGCTATACTCAGACCGACTGGGAAGAGCTGTATGCGGATCTCTATGTCCCGGAAAAAGGAGCAAGCACGTCACCTCTGCTATTGATGATTCATGGCGGTGCGTGGAAAGCGGGCTCGAAGGAAATGAATCTGGAATGGGGTCCGTTTTTGGCGCAACAGGGCTATTGTGTGATGTCGATTGATTACCGTCTGGCAACCCCTGAGTATGCGACTTGGCCGGGAGTCACAGAGGATGTTCGGGCTGCACTCGCCTATATGAGAGAGCATGCGGCCGTCTACCATGTAGATCCAGAGCGCGTTGGTTTGATCGGAGATTCTTGCGGGGCACATCTAGCTGTCCTGCTGAGTTTGGAAGAGGAGTTCGCCCCATCTGTCCGAGCGATCGTCGGCGTATATGGCGTATACGATGTCAAGCAATGGTGGGAATACACGCAAACTAGCCGATCAGATGATCCAGTGGGATTATTCATGGGAGGCACCCCAAGCGAAATGCCGGATGCCTATCAGGAAGCATCGCCTATGTATCGTCTGGAACAGGCACTCCAGCAAGGTCATAGAAAAGAGATGCCCTTTCTCGTCGTCTGGGGAGACGAAGACGATGTCGTGTCTTGTCAGCAGTCGAAGGATTTTGTTCAATTGCTTGTAAAGTACCAGGTCCCCCACAAAGCGATTGAATACACGGGTCACAAGCACTTCTGGTTCTCGATTCTCCCGTGGTTGGAGGGAGGCCGAATCGGGGACGAGCCGAATACACAACTCATTCCGGAGCTGCTTGGTTTTTTGAAGGATTCATTATGACTGTTTTCAATCTCGGTAGTATGAGATAGAGCTTTTCAAAAAGAAACGTCGATATTCCTGTGCTAAGGATGATCGACGTTTTGTTTTTGCTTTAAATCCGGTCGAGCTTATCCGGGTTTCGTATGGCATACATTCTGGCGAGCTTTCCGTGTCGGAGTTGTATGAGTAGAGCGGCCATTCTGAGGGGTTTAATCCTTGGGGCAAAGGCATTTTCCGACCACCTTGAAAATTCCCTACCAATCGACAATATTCCCCACGAAAAACCGGAGGAAATTAATAATAAGCCTAAACAGGGTACGCCTATGCGATTAGCTGAGCTGATGGAGGGCTGTCCAGAAATCAATTGGACCAGCAATCCAGACGCCGAGCTGTTCAAACTAGTGGATCTAAGCAAACATATCGGAAGAGTTGAACGTGGTGTGTATGCTTACACAGAAAAGAAGAAACAGTATATTCCTGTTGTTATTGACTTGAACTTCTATAAAAACAATAACATTTCCAGAGGTGATGTTGTTTTATTTAGGTCATTAAACTACATCGCAGGCAAATCTCCATTGGAAAACCCCGATGGTTTTGATATCGCACGTGTCGTTGGACTTCCCGGAGAAAAAATCAAAATTGAGAAGGGGCAAATTTATATTAACGGGGGTAGGTTGGATACATTCTATGGAAAAGCACATCGTCTTGGAAGAGATCTAGACGAATTAAAACGGATATTGGAAAGTGAACAGCTAGCACCCTATGAACAACAAAATATTAAAAATAATATGGAAACCTTTGAGAAGGATAGAGAGCAAGAAGAAATGCTTATTCCAGAAAGTCAAATATTCCTAGTTGGTGATGATTGGTTAAGAACAGCTCACTTTGGGTTAATCTCGTCTGATGATATTGCAGGGAAGATTATTGGATACAAAAAATAATTCCTTTGATTACGAAAACCGGAACCTTTACTTCAACAAAGGGTTCCGGTTTTTTTCATTAATCATAATTTCTTCCTCGCCTACAGCTGGCCGGAATAACAACACTTTGCGGACATGTCCAGGCTGCTTGTCGAGTAGAACAAACCGAATCCGCCGTGCGTTCGTCATGCCTCGGGTCGATTTCTTTATTTCTTTGAGTGCGGCAAGCCCTGCATGGCCACCTCCAATAATGACGCATGTCAAGTCGTTCATCTTTCTTCAGCTCCCTTACGGTTTGCACATATAACAACGTAAGGTGCTGATCTGTGACATCGGAAACGAGAGAATCCCTACGAAGGTAATCTCTTGGTCTATGTAGAATTGGATGATTATGGAAAATTGAAAAGGGGAAATAAGATTGAGAGCTTTCAACATCCTGGCGATCACTCTCTGTGCTGTGATCACGATTTTGCTTTGCACGGGTGACCGATCACTGGAGAACAATCACAGCCAGTCATCCTTGCGTGCAGACCAGTTTTCCATCGGGCACAGTGAAGCCATGACTCAAACATTTACGATTCGATTGCTTGATCGGGAATTAGCGGATTACCTGGAGGCTGTCAAAGGCAATCCGGATCAGTCAAAAGCAGAAATCTTTGAGAAGAAAGTCATTAAGCCGGTTGGGGATGATTGTTTTAGAGACGGTGAATACTTGCATTGGCTGAACGAGATCAGAAAGAATCCGCCAGCAGAATTGGTTTATTTGGAAAAGATCCTGAACGACGAGCAAGGGTTGATGAAAGTCAAAGATACAGTGAAAGAAGCTTTGGCCCAATCTGCGCAATATCTCCCGGGACAAGCGACTACGGTCTGCATCATGCCGACTACATCCCGCCATTACAGCGGCTTGACCATCGGTTCCGGCAAGATTTTGATGCTCTATCAACCGTATCTTTATCCAACCGAACAAGAATTGGCGGGCACGGTTGCCCATGAATACCACCACAGTGTTTGGACGGCGAAGCATTTTGATCCCTACCAGCCATTTACATTGCTTGATGCAATGCTTTTCGAAGGCAAAGCCATGTATTTTCAGGAAATCGTCTATCCGAATTCATCGCGAATTCCCAATTATGACGATGGTTATGGAGAAATAAGAAATGAGTTAATAGGACGTCTGGGATCAATCGATACAAACATACGAGAGCAAATGATGTTTGGTAATGAACAAATTCCCTACGCGTTTGGATATTCAGAGGGGTATCGATTGGTTAGGCAATATCTACAGAAAAATCCAAATGTCAGTATGGAGCAATGGACGGGCATGAAGCCAGAAGAGTTTTTGAAAAAAGATCCATAAAAATCTTCACTGATTTGCAGTGAAGATACGACTATGAATTTTCCTATTTGAAAGAACTAAATTAGTAACATCTGAAACTAAGTACGAATAAATAAGTGGTGGAAAACTAGTTGGGTGCTTTTGGTCGTATGCAATACTAAACCGGCCGTCTGAATCAGGTGATAAATGAAAGACGGCATCCGTTCCGAAAGCTCTCATTTCTACGAATGTTACTCCTGTATTTTGTCGATAGCTTTCAGGGTGTAGCTCCAGGAATCTATTGTCTGTAAAAATGATGATTTCAGTGTTATTGGTAGGGAGCTCACCTATTACTGAAATATCCAATTTCAACATTTCTCTATTTTCAACAGTTGTATTCGAGACGAGAAAGGCTACATTGATTTTGCTCATTTTACTAGCTGCTGTTTTGTAACGATAAATATCTGATCCAATTAGTAAGATCAACAATAAAAAAATGATAGTCGAAATGGATAATATCTTTTTTATCAATACTCATCCTCCAGTTTAGGAAATTAGGTGGTTTTGTTTTAGAAAAGAAAGAGACACCTCTATTGATCCTGCAAGGCGAGGTTTTAAAGGTGTCTCCCTCAAGGCAAGGCTTAACTAGAGGAATCACATTCTATGTCGCCCTAGCCCAAATCGCCAGCGAAACGGCATTGCCAGGATTGATGAAGCGATGGGGGGAAGTGCTGTTAAAGCCGATGCTGTCCCCCTCGTAGAGATGATATTCGCGGTCTTCCAGCAGCACTTTCAGCTCGCCCCGCAAAATATAACCGCACTCTTCCCCAGAATGCGAGATTTGCTCCTGCTCCAGCGCTTCACCAGGCTCAATTTCGATCAGCAGAAACTCGATCCGGCCTTCCTGCAACGGGGTCAGCACATGGTATTTCGTATTGGTATTCTTCAACTGGATGATCTTGTGCATGCCTTTGCGGATCAACGGATCATGATCGTCCTTCAGCCGGAAGAAGTGGTTGATCGGGACGTCGAGGGCCGAGCAGATTTTCCAAAAAGTCCCTACTGTCGGGTCTACCAGGCCGCGTTCGATCTGAGAGAGCAGGCTCATACTTAGACCGGTTTTGTCAGCGAGATTTTGCAGCGTCAACTGTTTTTGTTTGCGGATCTCTCTCAGTTCTGCGCCGTTAAACATGAACATCCTCCTTTTTTCCGTGTAGTTGCGGCAGGGAGGACAACAAGGTTTTCGTGTAGCTGTCCACAGGATTGTTGAAGATGTCGTTGGCATTGCCAATTTCGACGATGCGGCCTTTTTGCATCACCGCCATGCGATCACATATGTAGCGGATGACCGCCATGTTGTGGGAGATGAACAGATACGTCAGATTCCGCTCGCGTTTTAACTCCTGCAAGAGATTCAGCACATTCGCCTGCACGGAGACATCCAGCGCAGAGGTAGGCTCATCCAGCACGACGAAGCTCGGGTCGGTGATCAAGGCGCGGGCGATGGCGATCCGTTGGCGTTGGCCGCCGCTGAATTCATGCGGATAGCGATTCAGATGATCCGGCTTCAAGCCGACGCGGGTAATCAGGGCGAGCAGGCGTTCTTTACTGCCCTTCTCTTTTCGCTCGGTAGGAGACAATGCGAGCAGCGGTTCGGTAATGATCGCTTGTACGCGCATGCGCGGGTCGAGGGACGATTGCGGGTCTTGAAAGACGATTTGCATTTCCCCCGGCTTCAATCGATTAAATCGGCTGCCATTCCAGAGTGAATTCCCTTCGTACTGAATCACGCCGGAAGTGGGATGCTCCAATCCGGTGATCATTTTCCCCAAGGTGCTCTTCCCGGAGCCTGATTCTCCGATCAGTCCGAATGTTTCGCCACGGGTGATGGCAAAATCGACACCGGCTACGGCCTGGAAGCGGTGACTGCCTTTTGTGTATTCCTTGGATACGCCGGTTACGGCAAGCAACGGGTTCATTCTTGGTTCCTCCCCCAGCAAGATACTTGATGCGTCAGTGAGCCAGCGCTGACAGGCTCCAGGACGGGATGGTCTTCCTGGCAGATGGGCAAAGAGATGGGACAACGGGAAGCGAAGACACATCCAATAGGACGGTTGCGCAGATCCGGCGACTCACCTGGTATGGCCGAGAGGGGTTGGCCTTGCTCGGCCAGATCGGGCAGGGCGCCAATCAACGCTTTGGTATAGGGATGGCAGGGTGATTGCAGTACGTCTTGCGTCAGGCCCGTCTCGACGACTTCGCCTGCGTACATTACGACCACACGCTGACATACCTGTGCTACGACACCCAAATCATGGGTGATCAGCATGATCGAGGTTCCGCGCTTTTGCGCTAGATCCTGCATCAGCTTGAGGACTTCATGCTGGATCGTCACGTCGAGAGCAGTCGTCGGCTCGTCGGCAATCAATAGGTCGGGCGGGGCGGACATCGCCAGGGCGATCACGACACGCTGGCGCATGCCTCCGCTCAGTTCAAACGGGTACTTGCGCGCCACCAGCTCCGGATCGTTGATCTGCACTTCAGCCAAGCTCGCGATCGCTTGCCGGTACGCTTCTTTATAGGAAATGCTGCGGTGGCGGTGAATCACCTCGGCAAGCTGATCGCCGATACGCATGGTCGGATGCAGAGCGGACATGGGCTCTTGAAACACCATGCCGATCTCCTTGCCGCGCAAGCTTTGCCACTCCTTTTTCGGAAGCGAAAGCAGGTTCTTTCCTTTATAGGAGATCGAACCAGTGGAAATGTGGGCGTTCTTTTCCAAAAGGCCCAGGATGCTCAGGGCGGTCACCGATTTTCCCGAGCCTGATTCACCGACAATCCCGACGATTTCGCCCTCGTCGATCGAGAGCGAGACATGTCGCAGCGCCTTTACCCTATCTTGCATGGATTCGAATTCCACCGAGAGATTATGGATTTCTAGCAGCATTTTCATCACCCCTAAGAACGGTTTGCTTTCGGATCGAGGATATCTCGGATGCCGTCACCGATCAGATTAAAGCCGCAAGAAGCCAGGAAAAGGGCAAGACCCGGAAAAGTCGGGTACCACCAATAATCCAGCAGGTATTTCCAGCCGATGCTGATCATCGCGCCCCACTCGGGTGTAGGCGGCTGTGCGCCCAAGCCGAGAAAGCCCAGGGTGGCTACGAGCAAAATCGCGTCGCCGATGTCCAACGTGACCTGGATAATGACAGGAGACAGGGCGTTCGGGATGATGTGGCGGGCGATAATGCGCCAAGGGCTGATGCCAAAGGTGACGGCTGCCTTGACGAAAAGCTTTTCCCGCAGAGCAAGTGTCTCCGCACGTGCAAGTCGGACGTAGACCGGGATCTTGATGATCGCGATGGCGAGCATCGCGTTTTGCAGGTTGGGGCCGAGTGTAGCTGCGATCGCCATGGCGAGAACGAGAGCAGGGAAGGCGAGGATGATGTCCATCAGACGCATGATGAGCTGATCAATCCTGCCTCCGAAGTAGCCGGAGATCGCCCCAATAATCGTGCCGACTACGCCAGCGCCGACGACGACGGCGACCCCGACGCCGAGCGAGAGACGAGCCCCGTAAAGGATACGAGTGAAAATATCCCGTCCGACCTCATCTGTCCCGAACCAATGATCTGCACTCGGGGACGCAAAACGCTCTGGAATGTTAATCTTGGTCGGCTCATAAGGACTGATCAGCGGTGCGAAAATCGACAACAGCAGGATCAGCAGGAGCAAAAACAAGCCCAAAAGGGTAAGTGGATTACGGCGGATCTTGTACCAAAAGGGGTTGACCGTCTTGGCCGATCTTGCTGCGGCAAGAGTTTCGGTTTTCAATGTTGTACCAGACACCAGCTTTTCCCCCTTATTCCTTGATTTGCGGATCTAGTGCGTAATAGGTCAGGTCAACGAGCAGATTGATGATCACATAGCCAAACGAGATCACAAAGGTAAAGCCCATGATCGCCGGAAAATCGAGGAAGGCGATCGATTCGACGACGTATTTGCCCATGCCCGGCCAGCCGAAAATCGTCTCGGTCACGACTGCCCCGCCGAGCAGCGAGCCAAAGCTAAGCCCCACGACCGTAATGGTCGGGATCAGGGCATTGCGCAAAGCGTAACGGAACAAAAGGACCGGACCGTGAATGCCGTTGGCGAGTGCTGTGCGGATGTAGTCTTGGCTCAGCACCTCCAGCATGCTGGCCCGCACCTGGCGCGTGACGGTCGCCAATTGAGCGAAGGCGAGTATGCAGGCTGGCAGGATGAGATGCCAGAGACTGTTGGAAAAGGCTGCCCAGTTCCCGGTCAACAGACTGTCTAGCAGGAAGAGTCCGGTGATTGTAGGCGGGGGAGTGACCATCAAGTCGATCCGTCCGCTGGAGGGCAGAAGATTAAACACTTTGTAAAACAGCAGGATGCCGACCAGGCCGCTCCAGAAGACCGGAGTGGAGATTCCTGCAATCGAGAAGAAGCGTCCCGCATGATCATAGCCGGTATCCTTTTTCACGGCTGAAAGGATGCCGATGGGAATGCCAATGACAATCGCGATCACAAAAGCGGTCAGGGCAAGCTCTATCGTGGCGGGGAAAAAGGTAATCAGATCGTTGATGACGGGTTGCTGGGTACGGATCGAGTCGCCAAAATCACCTGCAAGAAGCCCTTTCATATAGGTAAAATATTGGACCCAGACTGGTTGGTCTAGGCCCAATTGACGACGAACTTCTTGCAGTGTTTCCTCACTGGCGCGTTGCCCGACCATCATCCGTGCCGGATCGCCGGGAATGACATGGGAGAGAAAAAAGGTGATCAGCGTCACTCCGAACAGGACCAGCACGAGCATGGCAAGGCGTTTGGCGATGATTTGTCTCACGAGGAAAGCACTCCTTCAAACGGCTTTATTTGGACATGTCGGCGAGGTTGTAAATTCCCTCCAGCATCGGGTTGAACACAAAGCCTTTTACCTGCTTGCTGATCGGGAGCTGGAAATCCATCTGATAGAGATAGAGGTACGGTGCTTCGTCGATGACGATGTTTTGCGCTTCCTTGTAGAGCTTTTCACGTTCTGCCTTGTCGTTGATGGAGGCTGCCTTGCGCACCAGCTCGTCTACTTTGTCATTTTTGTAGAACGCCCGGTTGCCGGCGAGACCGAGGTTGTTGGAATCAAACCAGTAGTTCATGAACATGTACGGATCCCCGAAGTCCGGGCTCCAGACGCCGAGTGCCAGGTCAAATTCGCCTTTGTCCATCATTTCACGGGAAGTAGCGTAGGCGATTTTTTTCAGGTTGAGCGTCACGCCTGCATCAGCCAGGAAGGATTGCAGCGCCAATGCTTCTGTCTCCCACCATGCCTTGTTGTCCGAGTATAGGAGGTCCAGCTTCAGATTGCTGACTCCTGCTTCGGCTAGCAGGGCTTTTGCTTTTTCTACGTCACGCTTGTATTGGTGTGCGGACTCGTCATGCCCCCAGAGACCTTTGGGAATCGGACCTCGCATTTGGGTCGCGAAGCCTTCCTGGACAGAGGAGGTCAGGGCTTCGTAGTCGACGGCATAGCTTAATGCTTGGCGTACTTTTGGATTTTGAAGGGCTGGATTCCCTTTAGTGGAGTTGACATAGACGTAATCCACAGCCAGGCTTGGCTCTTGCAGAACAGAGACGTTCGGGAAGGCCATGACGGCTTTCAGCTGTTCTTTTGGAATTCCTTCGGCGATGTCGATCTCGCCTTGTTCGAGCTGCAGGCGTTGGGATGTGGCATCAGGTACGATCTTGAAGAAGACGTTTTGGATTGCGGGTTTGACTGTGGAGTGAGGGTTCAACGTCAGCTTGATGTATTCCCCTTTGCGCCATTCGGTGAGTTGGTAGGGACCACTGCCCATGGTGTTGTTTGCGAGGTAGTTTTGGCCGAGATCGCCGTTTTCTTCTTTTTCCATGACCTTCGGATTGACGATTCCGCCGTAGTTGGCAGCCAAGGTGGAGAGGAACGGCGGGAAGTTCTGGGATAGAACGAAGGTAACGCTGGTCGGTGAATCTACTTTTACTTCTTGAATGACGTTGTAGACATCGGCTGGGCCTTTCTGGATTTTCAAGGTGCGGTCGAAGGTGAATTTGACCGCATCAGCCGTGACAGGTGTACCGTCGGAGAATGTGTTTCCTTCTGCCAAGGTGAAGTTCCAGGTAAGTCCGTCATCGCTTACCTTCCACTCTTTGGCAAGTCCGGGCTTCACTTCTGTCGTGGCTCCATCGTACTCGACGAGGCGCTGGTAAGTAGGATAAGTGATTTTCCATGCGCCGTTGTCAAATGTGACGGCTGGGTCCAAGGTGCCTTGGTCTGCGTTGATAGCGACGAATAATGTGTCGGCAGGTGTTGCTGATTGGGCTTGCTGAGCTGGGGAATTCTGAGCTGGGGTATTCTCGGGTGGTTTTGTTTCTCCCTGTGACTGATTTGCGGGCGTGCTGCTACATGCGGCTGCCAGTAAGGACAGGATGAGCAGAAGACTGGTGAAGAGATGAGACCTTGACCATATGCGCTTCAATCAAATCGACCCCCAAGTGGTAAATATATTTAATTAATTTTTAATATATTGCAAAAATTGCGTGTATTCAACACTTTTTTGCTTTAAATAGACAAAATTCCTCCGTACAGAGGTTCCTGGCGAGTACGCACCGCCCAGCTTCTAGTGCCGTATTCGTAGTGCCACCATTCTTTCGGATAGTTGACGAAGCCTGCTTCACGCATGAGATGGTAGAGCAGACGCCGGTTGTCTCGGATCAGGCATTCCCGTTCGCTAGGTTCAGAGATTTCCTCGTAATGACGTGTCGTCGCCAGATCACTGAAATCGTCAAAATCAGTCCCCATTTCCAGCCAGCCTCCAGGTCCTGCGATCGTCAAGTCAATCGCGCCGCCGGAGAGATGTGGCGAGGGCTTCTGGATGTCAGTGGTGGGCAAAGCAACGAATTTGCCAAGCTCGGCAAGCAAAGCATCTCCCTCTTCCCAGCCTTGACGGAGCAGAGACTGGCGAAATGTTTCGTAGAGTGAAGCTTGTACTTGTGTAGAACGCCAGCCGTCCAACGTGACGAATGTAAAGTCGGTCGGCAGCTTTTCGGCAGCGGCAGCCAATCGTTCAGCCGCGCCTTCCCGCAAGTAGATTTCAGGTTGAGTACCGTCATAGCCCTGGTGGTAATAGGCGGAGTAGACCGTGATTTTGGGCGAAAGCGTCGAGAGCGGAACCAGAGCCTCGCCACATTCATGCGATACAGAAATGTTCGCGGTCGAAATCTCTGGAATCGGAGGAATAGGAGGGTACAACAAGTCTTTCACCTCGTATACATGTTTTGGAAATATGGTAACGGAAATTGTGATTCTAGTAAACTACAATTTTTTTTCATATCTTGTAGAAGTCATTCATGTTCGAGAATCCCGATTGCAGCTTTTGCTTGAATCCCAACCAGCATTTGCTATGATTAGAACAAGTACTTGTCAGCTGAAAAATCGAATAAGATTGACAAACAGGTCCTTGTTTATGCGAGCCGGATGTTCGGATAAGCAGGGTTAAAAGGGAAGATTGGTGAAAAGCCAACGCGGTCCCGCCACTGTATGAGAGGAGCTTTTCTTCACGGCGCATGCCATCCACTGCCTAGCTAGGGTGGGAAGGAGAAGAAAAGCGATGATTCTTGAGCCAGGAGACCTGCCTGTTTTTGTGTTGCACTGATTTCCTTCGGGTCAAAGGAAGAGGTGAGGATTGTGGCAGTATACTATCCGCGCTTTGTTTTCCTTTTCTATCTAAAGGAGAGCAAAGCGTTTTTTTACTATCTGAAAGTTTATATGCGCTAAAGCGCTAAAGGATTAGCGGAAGATAGTATAAGTGCAACTAAGGCTTCGCCAGAAAGCTTGGCGAAACCAAGTTTTCTAATATTTTGCAGGAGGGATGAACGATGAACCAGCAAGCTAGCAAACGCGGGTTGCTTTTGGTCTATACGGGAGATGGTAAGGGAAAAACGACAGCAGCCTTGGGTGTTGCAGTACGCGCTACCGGAAGGGGCAAAAAGGTATTGATGATCCAGTTTATCAAATCGCCGGAGCGGACCTATGGCGAAAAGATCGTCTTTGACCGCCTGGGGATCGAAATCGTGCAAAAAGGGATCGGCTTTACCTGGACGAAAACACCCGAGGAGCATCGGGTAGCACTGGCTGAGGCATGGCGCTTTGCAAAAGAGAAGCTCTTGTCAGATACATACGATATGGTCATTCTCGACGAATTGAACAACGCGCTTGCCATCGACAAATTCCCGATTGACGATGTGCTGCCCCTGGATGACGTGCTGGAGACCCTGCAAAAGCGTCCCGAGCGCATGCATGTCGTGATCACCGGGCGCAGCGCGAAGCAGGAGATTATGGATCTGGCGGATCTGGTGACAGAGATGAAGCCTATCAAGCATTACTACGAAGAAGGTATCCCCGCCGTCCTGGGGGTCGAATTCTGATGGAGGTACTGGAGAAATATGGTCATGGCGGCGATTGGGTGTCGGCTGCTAAGCGTTACGGCATGCCCGAGAATGGCTTTCTCGACTATAGCGCCAATATAAACCCGCTTGGCCCGCCTCCTTCCGTCATGGAAGCACTGCAGAGCCAGTTGCATGAAATGACACGCTATCCTGATCCTGCGCATCGTTCATTTCGGCAAGCTCTGGGGAAAAGGTTGAAGCTTGAAGAAGACTGGCTTTTGCCCGCTAACGGTGCAGCAGAAGCGATGGCCCTGGCGCTGTTGGCGCTCACTCCGAAAAAAGTCGGGGTTGTCTATCCCTGCTTTTCCGAATACGCGCAACTTTCGGAGCAGTTCGGCGCACAGGTGATTGGCTGTTATGGGCGGGAAGAGGATGGTTACAAAGCGGAAGAGTCGCAATTGCGGCAGCTTTTTGAGCAGACGGATTTGGTGTTCATCGGTTCACCCAATAATCCGACCGGCATCCTCTACACAGCAGAAGAACTACAGCGCATGGCGGACTGGACTTCCACGACAAACACTTGGCTGGTTGTGGACGAGGCGTTTCTCGATTTTGTGGAGGAAGAAAAGGCGTATACGCTGGCGGATTCATTGAGCGATTATCCACGGGTGATTCTGATGCGTTCGATGACCAAAATGTACGCGATTCCCGGTCTGAGGCTGGGATATGCCATCGCGCACCCGGATGTCGTCGCGCGGATGAAGGCGAAGCAGGTAAGCTGGAGCGTCAATGCGTTGGCATTGCTCGCTGGTGAACGCTGCTTGGAGGAAGTCACCTACGAACGGGAGACGCGCAAGCTGATCTCCTTGGAGCGCGAGTATCTACGAGCCTTTTTTCAAGCGGAATTGGACTGGGAGGTCTGGTCGGGCGAAGCCAATTTTCTTCTCGTCCGCACCTCGGAAGGCTGGACAGCACAGGAGTTGCAGGAAAGACTCGGGAAAAAAGGCATCCTGATCCGAAGCTGCGCCATGTATCCGGGTTTGACGGAACGCGACTTCCGTATCGCTGTGCGCAAACGGGAAGAGAATGTGCGATTGCTGGACGCCTTCCGCAATGTCTCCCGTGAATGGGGGATAAAGCGATGAGCCTGATCCTGGTCACAGGAGGAGTACGCTCGGGAAAAAGCGGCTTCGCCGAAGAACTGGCGTCTGAGACAGGCAAGCGAGTGCTTTATGTAGCGACCGGGGAAGCCAAGGACGAGGAGATGCTCAGCCGGATTGCCCTGCACCGCTCCCGTCGTCCTGCGGAGTGGGGATGTGCGGAGATTCCGCTTTATTTGTCGCAGTCGATCCAGTCAGCACAGGAATACGAAGTCGTCCTCATCGATTGCCTCTCAACCTGGGTCAGCAATCGGCTGATGTCGGTCCCCGAGCAGGAGTGGAGAAGCGAGACCATCACCCAAGAGATCTATGATGAGGCAAAAGCCTGGTTGGACGGGGTGGCAGCATCTTCGCAGACCGTCATCGCGGTCACCAGCGAGGTCGGACTTGGCGGGGTAGCGATGAGCAGGCTGGGACGCTGGTTTGCCGATGTGCTCGGTGACGTCAATCAGATGGTCGGACGTCACGCAGATACCGTCTACGCGGTCTGGTCGGGAATTCCTTGGAGGATCAAAGGATGAGCAAGCATTTGAACGCATTTTGGCATGCCATCTCCTTTTTCACGCGCATTCCCGTCCCTTGGCTGCGCCCCAGCGAGGAAGCCTGGAAGAACAGCGTCGCTTGGTATCCGGCGGTAGGTTTGGTCATCGGACTGATTTTGTGGGGCGTGCATCAAGCCGGACTGTGGTTGTTTAGTCCCCTGCTCGCGGCGGTCTTGACGCTGATCTTTTGGGTGTATATCACAGGGGGACTTCATCTCGACGGTTGGATGGATTTGGCGGATGGACTGGGAAGCAGCCGCTCCCGAGAAAAAATGCTTGCGATCATGAAGGATAGCCGGGTTGGTGCGATGGGCGTATTGGCTGCCATTCTGCTTCTTCTGCTAAAAACGGCGGCATTGGCGGAACTGACGCATCCCGCATGGGGGATGATGCTTCTGTTTGTCCCGATGGCAGCACGTACGCATGTCCTGCTGGCGATTCGGTACTGGCCCTATCTTTCCGCGGATGCGGGGATTGGCAAGGGGATCAGCGAAGGGCTCTCGCCTGTTCACATCGTAATCGCCTACGGGTTTTTATTGGGTGCCGGCTGGTGGTTTGGAGGCTGGCAGACAGTTGGCGCGATCCTTTTATCGTTGCTGTTTGCACTCGCCTTTTCACGCGGAGTGGCTCGCAAGCTGGGCGGCTTGAACGGAGATTGCTACGGAGCGGTGATCGAGAGCAGCGAGGCAGCGATGCTCGTGGCCTTGCTCTTATTTACCAGATAAGCGTGAAAGGAGCTGTTCGGGATGAAATGCCTATGGATACGGCATGGAGAGACGGAGATGAACAGGCAGGCGAGATACCTCGGACATACGGATGTGGGCCTACATGAAAACGGTAGAGAGCAGATCGCTGTTCTGGCAGATCAGTTGCGATCTGTGGAACTGAATCCGACGAGAATCTATGCTAGCGACCTGCTCCGCTGTGTACAGACAGCCGAATTGCTGACACCACGCTTTCCTTGCTCGGTGCAGACGACCCCAGCTTTGCGCGAGTTGTCCTTTGGGGAGTGGGAGCTGCTTACCTACGAAGAAATCGTGCAGAAGAACGAGGAACTGGTCAGGAAGTGGCACGACGATCCCTTGCTCGTAAGCCCGCCAGGCGGGGAGAGCCTGCAGCAGCTGGGTGAGCGTGTCGATGTCTGGCTGCAGGAAATGCTGGAGAAGCATGCGGGTGAAAAAGAGGCAACCTTGGTGATTGTGACGCATGGCGGAGTCATTCGCTGGTTTCAGTCAGCATGGCTGGCGCAGGACAAGAGCCATTACTGGCAGGTAGAGGGATTGCGCCATGGTACGGCCATGCTGACGGAGTGGGATGGACAGCGCTGGACGCAGCAACCCCTTTATTAACGGAAGGACGACATGACAGATGAATGAAGCAGCATGGGTGCTCGCAACGGCCTATGTGATCGACCGGGTCGTGGGCGATCCACGAAGTCTCCCGCATCCAGTGGTGATCATCGGCTGGTGGATCACGCGGCTGGAATGGTTGATCCGGGCATGTGTCAAACAAGAAAAGCATCTCAAAGCGGCAGGTGTGCTATTTCCGCTCTTGATCGTAGCCGGCAGCTACGCGATCGTCTGGCTGATCATCTGGGCTGGGGCTTTGGTTTCTCCGTGGCTGGCTTTTGCCTTGTCAGCATGGCTGATTTCGACCACGATCGCGACCAAAGGGCTGGCGGATGCGGGTCTTGAGATTATGGGCCATTTGCAGGCAGGCGATATTCCAGCGGCACGGCGCTCACTCTCGATGGTAGTCGGGAGAGATACCGAGCATCTGAATGAGTCGGAGATCTGTCGCGGCGCAGTGGAGACTGTAGCGGAAAATATCGTCGACGCCATCGTCTCTCCGCTCATCTATGCAGCGATTGGCGGAGCGCCACTCGCGATGGCTTACCGTGCGACCAACACACTGGACTCGATGCTGGGCTACAAGAACGAAAAATACCGAAATCTGGGCTGGGCGTCCGCTCGTTTTGACGACGTCGCCAACTATATCCCGGCGCGGTTGACCGCACTCCTGCTGCTTGCGGCGAGCTGGCTTTTGCGCCTGGATGTCCGGCAGAGCTGGCGGATCATCCGCAGGGACGCACATCTTCATCCGAGTCCCAACAGCGGATTGCCTGAAGCGGCCGTCGCCGGAGCCTTGGGCGTCCAGTTGGGCGGGTTTAATACCTACCAGGGCATACCGTCAGAGCGTGCCAGACTGGGAGATGAGCATCGCCCGCTGCGCTCTGACGATGTGCGCATGACGGTGCGCATGATGTACTGCTCCTCCCTGTTGTGTCTGTTGGTATGTCTGGGAATCGCTGTTTGGCTGGGCTGATTCAAGAGAAAGAAGCATCTGTGGAAAAGAGGAGGTTCATCCGTATGAAAGGCAAATTGTTTGTGATCGGATTTGGTCCGGGCAGTTTTGAACATATCACCAAACGGGCGCGGGAAGCGATCGAGGAGAGCGATGTGATTATTGGCTACTCCACCTATGTGGATCTGATTCGGGATTTGCTCACGGATCAGGAGATCGTCAGCACCGGGATGACGGAGGAAGTGACGCGTGCGCGAGAAGCAGTCCGCCAGGCGGAAGAGGAAGGCAAAAAGGTGGCTGTCATCTCCAGCGGTGACGCGGGCGTATACGGCATGGCGGGCCTGGTCTACGAGGTGCTGGTGGAAAAAGGCTGGCAACAGGCAACAGGCGTCGAGCTGGAAGTAATCCCGGGAATCTCGGCTATCAATTCCTGTGGGGCGATCCTAGGTGCACCGATCATGCACGATGCCTGCACGATCAGTCTCAGCGACCACTTGACGCCATGGGATCTGATCGCGAGAAGAATCGATGCGGCTGGCATGGCGGATTTCGTGATTGCTCTGTACAACCCGCGCAGCGGACGGCGCACTCGGCAGATCGTCGAAGCGCAGCGGATTCTTTTGCAATATCGCTCGCCAGATACGCCAGTCGGCATCGTGAAGAGCGCCTACCGCGAGCGGGAGCATGTCGTCGTTACCACCCTGGCGCAAATGCTGGAGCATGACATCGGCATGCTGACGACGGTGATCATCGGTAATTCGTCCACGTTCGTTTACGATGGCAAGATGATTACGCCGCGCGGCTATCAGCGCAAATACACCTTGTCTTCGGATGAGCAACCCTTGAAGCCGCACCAGCGGCTCAAGGTGGAAAATGAGCCGTGGTCCTTGGAAGCCACCGCTCAGCCAATGCCAGCTTCTGCTGTGGGTTCGGCTGTCGCAACATTGGCTATGCCGACTGCCGAGGCGCAAGCCCCGACCATTCAAGAACATTCGCCAACACCGCTCGATTGGGCGACGCAGGCACTGCGTATGGTGGACAAAGCCAATGGGGTGGCTGCCGATACGACCGCTTCTTCTGGCGCAACCGTCCGATCCGTAGAATCCTTCGTCCCGGAGATGATCTTCGAGTGCGCGGTCAGCCCCGGTGTAGCCAACAAAAAGATCTCTCCCCAGCAAATGTTGATCCTGGCAGAAGTGGCGGGGGAGAAGGGCGAAATCGAGTATACACCGCATCATCAGATGATTTTGCGAGTCCCGACAGCGGACCCGGAAAGCGTGACACAGCGCCTGCGTGAGGCGGGGCTTACGCTAAGTCCGACAGGTGATGTGCTGCAGGTAAAGGCTTGCGATTTTTGCGACGGCGAGAAAAAAGACGGCATCCCGTACGCGGAGGAGCTTCAACGTATCCTCGGCGGCAAGCAGATGCCCAAAGAAACCCGCATCGGCTTCAACGGCTGCGGAATGGCCTGCTACCAGGCGGTGACGGAGGACATCGGAATCGTTTTCCGCAAAGGGAAATTCGACCTTTTCCTGGGAGCCAAAACGGTGGGAAGAAACGCTCACTCGGGTATCCCTGTCGCAGAAGGCATCGCCAAAGAAGAGATCGTGCCGCTTGTCGAGCGAATCGTGACGCGATTTGTGAATGAAGCTTTTCCGAATGAGCGTTTCCACAAGTTTTTCCAACGGGTCGGGAAGCTGGAAGGCTTCGCATGGCGCGAACCGGCCAAGTTTGAGATCGAAAACGCCGCGTGCGGCGATTAAAAGAAAGCAGGGGGAATGGAAATGGATGCAGTCCTATTCGTTGGTCACGGAAGTAAAGATCCAGAAGGAAATGAAGAAATTCGTCAGTTTGTAAACGGATTGGCGCCTGAGATCGATGTTCCCATTATCGAGACATGCTTTTTAGAATTTGAACGCCCGGATATGCTCCAGGGACTCAGCACTTGTGTCAAACGGGGAGCGACCCGCGTAGCCGTGATCCCGATCATCCTGTTCTCGGCGGGACATGCCAAAATCCATATTCCTGCAGCGATCGATGAAGCCAAGGAGCTTTATCCGAATGTACAGTTCATCTACGGACGCCCGATCGGCATACATGAGGAAGTGCTGAATATCCTGACAGCACGCATGGAGGAAGCTGGATTCGCGTCTGCCGAGGAGAAAGAGGATCTGGCCGTGCTGGTCATCGGACGAGGCAGCAGCGACGCCGATGCCAACAGCGACATTTACAAAATGTCCCGACTCTTCTGGGAGCGCTGGAAGGCAAAATGGGTGGAAACAGCATTTATGGGTGTGACGTTCCCGCTGTATCAGGAAGGGATCGAGCGTTGTCTCAAGCTTGGTGCCAAGCATGTGGTGGTCCTGCCTTATTTCCTGTTCACAGGGGTTTTGATCAAGCGCATGGCGGATCAATTGGAACAGTTCCGTGCGCAGTATCCAGAAGCCCAATTCACAATGGCGGAGTATTTCGGCTTTCACCCGCTTTTGAAAGAGGTATTGAAAGACCGCGTGGAGGAAGCGCTGCACGGTGAGGTCAAGCTGAATTGCGACACCTGTCAGTACAGGCTGGCGGCGATGGAGCACATCGATCACCACCATCATCATCATCATGACCACGATCATGACCACCATGATCACGATCACGACCATGATCACGACCATCACCACCACGACCACAAGCATGTAACCAAGTAGGAGGGACCTGAGATGATTCTGGTAATGGCAGGGACGAGCGACGCCCGTGAGTTGGCGGTTCGCATCAAGGAGACAGGTTACGAGGTGCTCAGCACGGTCGTGACCGACAACGCCGCGAAAAGCATGGAGGAAGCAGACATTCCCGTTCTGGTGGGAAGATTGACTTCACAAGACATCGTCAACCTGATCGCCGAAAACGGCATTCGCTGCGTAGTAGACGCTACCCATCCATTCGCAGAGGAAGCTTCGAAAAATGCCATGGCAGCGTCACAGGAAGCTGGAGTTCCGTATATTCGCTACGAGCGGGAAAGTCTGTCCGCACCGGGCAGCGAGAAGCTGATCGTCGTAGAGGATTACGTACAAGCAGCAGAGCTTGCTGCGGATAAAAAAGGCGTGATCATGCTGACGACCGGAAGCAAGACGCTGAAGATTTTTACGGACCGCCTGCTGGGGCTGCCGGATACGACGTTGGTCGCCCGGATGCTCCCACGCCTCGACAATATGCAAAAATGCGAGGAGCTGGGGCTGGAGCAGAAGAACATCGTCGCGATGCAAGGTCCTTTTTCCAAGGATCTCAACAAGGCACTCTACGACCACTACAAAGTTACGCTGATGATCACCAAGGAGAGCGGCAAGGTGGGCGCTTTCGATGAAAAGGTAGAAGCTGCGCTGGAAATGGGCATCGAGACGATTGTCATCGGTCGCCCCAAGATCGAATACGGAGACAAGTTTTCCGATTTCGACAGCGTATTGAACCAACTCAACCAAGTGACAGGAGGAAAATGACCATGGATTTTCGCACGGAATTTAAACCCCTGACGGTGCAGCCGCAGGAAATCGAGGACATGAGCTTCCAAATCATTACCGACGAGCTCGGGGAGCATCCCTTTTCCGAGGAGCAGTTCAAGGTCGTGCAGCGCGTGATCCACGCATCGGCAGACTTCGACCTGGGACGTAGCCTCGTGTTTCACCCGGATGCGGTACAGGCAGGGATCGCAGCGATCCGCAGCGGCAAAAAGGTCGTGGCTGACGTGCAGATGGTGCAGGTCGGCATCAGCAAAAACCGGATCGAGAAATACGGCGGAGAGGTCAACGTCTATATCTCCGACCGCGACGTGATGGAGGAAGCAAAGCGTCTTAACACTACTCGTGCAATCATTTCCATGCGCAAAGCAATCAAGGAAGCAGAGGGTGGCATTTACTGCATCGGCAATGCGCCTACTGCCCTCTTGGAATTGATCCGCCTGGTGAAAGAAGGAGAAGCCAAGCCGGGATTGATCATCGGGATGCCTGTCGGATTTGTTTCGGCGGCAGAATCCAAGGATGAGCTGGCGAAGTTGGACATTCCATTTATTACCAACATTGGACGTAAAGGCGGCAGTCCGGTGACCGTCGCTGCTCTCAATGCGATCTCGCTGCTGGCGGAACGGTTGGGGTAAGGATGGCGGCGATGGCAGCGAAGGAAGAAAAAGAAGCCAAACCGCTACGTCATGGATATACGACAGGCTCATGCGCCACGGCAGCGACGAAAGCTGCCCTGGTCGCCCTGATTACGCAGGAACTGCAAACCCAAGCCACGATCCGTCTGCCGATTGGCGAAGACGTGACATTCCAGATGGAGCGCTGCGAGTTTGATGAACGCAAGGCTGAGGCTGGAACCATCAAGGACGGCGGAGACGACCCGGATGCGACCCATGGGGCGTTGATCGAAAGCCGCGTGGAATGGTTGGACGAGCCCGGAATCGTGCTGGATGGCGGAATCGGAGTAGGACGCGTGACCAAACCGGGGCTCCCGGTGCCCATCGGAGAAGCGGCTATCAATCCGGTCCCGCGAAAAATGATTCGGGAGACCGCCCAGGCCGTCCTCGACCAATACGAGATCGAGCGGGGCATCAAGATCGTCATCTCGGTCCCGGCAGGCGAGGAGATCGCCAAGAAAACTCTGAATGGCAGACTCGGGATTCTCGGCGGCATCTCAATTCTTGGTACCCGCGGCATCGTGGTGCCATTCTCCACCTCCGCCTACAAGGCGAGCGTGGCACAGGCGATCAATGTAGCCAAGGAAGCCGGCTGCGACCACATCATCCTGTCCACTGGGGGAAAATCTGAGTCATTCGGGATGGAGATGTACCCGGAGCTGTCGGAAGAGGCTTTCGTCGAGATGGGTGATTTCGTCGGCTTTGCCCTGCAGCAGTGCAAGCGCAAGCAGATGAAAAAAGTGACGCTCGTCGGGATGATGGGTAAATTCTCCAAAGTGGCGCAAGGTGTCATGATGGTTCACTCCAAAAGCGCCCCCGTCGATTTTGGCTTTCTCGCCCAGATGGCGGAGTCGGCTGGAGCAAGTGACGAATTGATCGAGCAGATAAAAGGGGCGAATACCGCTTCGCAGGTGGGAGATCTCATGGCAGATACGCCCGCCTTTTTTGAAAAAATGGGCGAGAACTGCTGTCGCGCCGGACTGAAGGAAGTAGGAGGCGGGATGGAGATCGAGACCATGATTATTACGATGAAAGGGTCCCTGTTGGGAAGGGTGACAGTGCATGACACAGACGATGAAAGTGATCGGCATCGGGGATGACGGGCAGGCAAGCTTATTGCCCTTGTACCGGACGTGGATTGAAGAAAGCGAGCTGTTGATTGGAGGGGAGCGGCATCTCTCCTTTTTCCCCGAGCATACTGGCGAGAAAAGAGTGCTGAAGGGCGGTCTTTCCGCACTGGTGGAAGAGCTTCGCACCGAGACGCGCAAGACGGTCATCCTCGCCTCTGGTGATCCGCTCTTTTACGGAATCGGCAGCCTGTTGGCAAAAAAGCTGCAATCTGTGGAGATTTACCCGAATCTTAGTTCGATCCAGCTAGCGTTTGCGAAGATGGGCGAGGCATGGCAGGACGCGACATTTGCCAGCGTGCATGGACGCAGCATCAAGGGATTGGCACAGCGCATCGACGGCAAGGAAAAGGTGGCGCTCCTGACTGATCAGGAAAATACGCCAGCCGCCATTGCCAAGTATCTGCTCGCATTCGGGATGAAGGAGTACGATGCCTTTGTCGGGGAGAATCTCGGCAGTCCCGAGGAACGTACAGGCTGGTATTCCTTAGAGGAGATGGCGGATCAGAGCTTTTCTGAACTGAATGTCGTGATCTTGAAAAAGCGACGTCCAAGCCCGGTCTGGCCGTTGGGAATCGCGGATGAGGAGTTTTCCCAGCGCAAGCCGGACAAGGGCTTAATCACGAAGCGGGAAGTGCGCATCTTGAGCATCGCACAACTGCAACTACATACGAAAAGCATCGTCTGGGACATCGGGACCTGCACAGGCTCCGTCGCGATTGAAGCGGCACGCATCGCCAGAGACGGCGAAGTGTACGGTGTGGAAAAGAACGCGGACGATCTGGAGAATTGCCGCCAGAACATGGCGAAATTTCGCACGGACATGACGGTGGTTCACGCTCGGGCGCCTCAAGGCTTGGAGCAATTCCCCGACCCGGATGCGGTATTCATCGGCGGTAGCGGCGGCGAGCTTCGGGAACTGTTGCATATCTGTTGCACCCGACTGCGTGCGGGAGGACGAATCGTAGTGAATGCAGCGACTATCGAAACGCTGTATGACGCAACACAGGCATTGGCGTCGGAAGGCTTTGAAACCTCCGTCACGCTGGCACAGCTGTCGCGCAGCAAGCCGATCCTGTCGCTCACCCGTTTTGAAGCATTGAACCCGATCTACATCATTACCGCATGGGCCAAACAGGCAACGACAGAAGGAGGCAAGTCAGATGAGTAAGATCGGAACTCTATACGGACTGGGAGTAGGCCCCGGCGATCCCGAGCTGATCACGGTCAAGGCGTTTCGCCTGCTCCAGCAATCCCCGGTCATCGCCTACCCGAAAAAACGGATGGGCAGCAAAAGCTACGCGCATCAAATCGCGGATTTGTATGTAAAGCCTGCTCCAGACAAGGAAATGCTTGGTCTTGTCTTCCCGATGACGCGCGATCCGGAGATTTTGGAGCGCGAGTGGACAAATACGGTGGAAATCGTCTGGGAACGACTCTCTGCCGGGAAGGACGTCGCGTTCGTCACGGAGGGTGACCCCATGTTTTACAGCACGTTCATCCATATGATGCGTGGCATGCAGGCCGCCCATCCTGAAGTTCCGATCGTCACGATTCCCGGTGTTTCTTCCTTTCTCGGTGCTGCAGCCCGATTTAATCTGCCCTTAGCAGACGGGGATGAGCAGATCGGAATCATTCCGGCTACCGAGGATCGGGAAGCCATGCGCCAAGCAATTGAGAGTCACGATACCGTCATCTTCCTGAAGGTCGCCAAGGTCTTGCCGATGATCATCGGCCTGCTAAAGGAAATGGGACTTGCAGACAAAGCAGCGGTGGCGACCAAGGTGACTTCGTCAGAGGAAATGGTTTGGACAGATATGCGGGAGCTGGAGCGTGCTGAGCTTGGCTATCTTACGTTGATGGTGGTGAAAAAGGGATGAAGCTGTACATCGTAGGAGCGGGTCCGGGTGACCCCGATTTGATCACGGTAAAAGGCTTGAAGCTGCTGCAAAAGGCGGACGTGATCATGTACACGGATTCGCTGGTTAATGAAGAACTAGTGGCACTGGGCAATCCCGAAGCAGAAGTGCTGCTAAGCTCCGGCATGGCCCTTGAAGAGATGGTCGAGCTGATGCTGACCCATCTGCGTGCCGGAAAAACAGTTGTCCGTTTACATACAGGTGATCCATCGGTATACGGAGCGATTATGGAACAAATCGCACTGCTAAAAGCAGAAGGCGTCGAAGTAGAGGTCGTGCCGGGAGTAAGCTCCGTTTTCGCTGCAGCAGCCGCTGTCGGGGCCGAATTGACCATCCCTGAGCTGACTCAGACGCTGATTTTGACACGTGCCGAGGGACGCACTCCTGTGCCGGAGCGAGAAAAGCTGCGAGCGCTGGCGGAGCATCACTGCACCCTCGCGCTCTATTTAAGTGCCACACTGACGAAAAAAGTGGTCCGAGAGCTGATCGAGGCGGGCTGGCGTGAGGATACACCGGTCGCAGTGGTTCAGCGGGCGAGCTGGCCGGACCAACTCATCGTTCGCACGACGCTAGAGAATCTAGATGCGGATATGGGCAAACACGGCATCCGCAAGCATGCCATGATTCTAGCAGGCTGGGCTTTGGATCCCGATATTCATGAAAAGAGCGAGCAGTACCGCTCCAAGCTGTACGACAAAACCTTCACGCACGGGTACAGAAAAGGTGTGAAAGAAGAAGGATGATCATCGAACTAAAAGAGGGAGAAATCCCCAAGATCGAACAGCGCGGCGATTACGCCGTCATCGCCATTACGAAGCATGGGGTAGAGATGGCGCGCGATCTGGTACAGAAGTTCCCGGGCGCGGATCTCTACTACATGAGCAAATTTGCGCGAGGTGACGAGGAAGCGCGGGGCATCCAGCTTTTTTCCAACAGTGTACGCATGCTGTTTCCTGCCCTCTGGCCTGTTTACAAGGGATTGATTGTCATCATCTCGCTTGGCGCGGTGGTGCGGATGATCGCTCCTTTGCTTGAGGACAAGAAAAAAGATCCAGGCATCGTTGTCGTCGATGATCGCGGCGAAAATGTCATCAGTGTCCTTTCCGGTCATCTCGGTGGGGCAAATGAGCTGACGCATGAGGTGGCAGCGGCGATGGGCGCGCGCCCAATCATCACGACTGCCTCCGATGTGCAGAAGACCATTCCCGTCGATCTGTTCGGACGCCGTTTTGGCTGGGAGTGGGATTCCGATGAAAAGCTGACGCCGGTCAGCGCTTCGGTAGTGAATGAAGAGCGGGTCGCGGTCATCAATGAATCAGGCGAGCGGGACTGGTGGATGCGCGACACGCCGATGCCGCCGTCTATCAAGGAGTACACGACGATCGCCGATGCCATGGCTGACGAGCCACAGGCCGCTTTGGTCGTGACGCACCGCATCTTGACGTCAGAGGAGCAGCCGATCTTGGATAACGGCGTGGTCTATCGTCCCAAGGTCATCGTACTCGGTATGGGCTGCAACCGTGGAACCTCTGCCGAAGAGATCGAAGCGGTGATCAAGGAAACCTTGGACGAACTGCAATTCTCGATCAAAAGTGTCAAAGCACTGGCGACGATTGCCTTGAAAAAGGATGAAGCGGGACTCATCGCCGTCTGCGAAAAATACGGATGGCCTTTCGTCTGGTATGAACCGGAGGAATTGAACCAGGTCGAAATCAGCGATCCTTCCGAGACAGTGTTCAAGTTTACTGGAGCCTATGGTGTTAGCGAGCCCGCAGCCAAGCTGTACGCTGGGGTCGATGAACTCGTGCTGACCAAGAAAAAGTCAGGCAATACCACGATCTCCGTGGGGCTCATGCCCTACCACAAGGAGGGACCAAGATGAGCTTGAGCGGTAATCGCCGATTGGTGATTGCAGGTACCGGGAGTGGAGCAGGAAAGACGACTGTGACCATCGGACTGATGGCAGCCCTGAAACAAAAAGGCTATACGGTCCAAGGCTTCAAATGCGGACCTGACTACATCGATCCCACCTATCATACTGCTGTCACCGGAAGACCCTCGCGCAATCTAGACAGCTACATGCTTTCCCATGATGTGGTGAAGGAAATTTTTGTCCGGGGAAGCGAGGGAGCGGATATCTCCATCATCGAGGGCGTCATGGGCATGTACGACGGCAAGGAAGCGACCAGTGACAAGGGTAGCACAGCAGAGATCAGCATCCTCACCGAATCGCCTGTTCTTCTCGTCGTTAATTGCCAGAGCATGGCTCGCAGCGCAGCAGCCATCGTCAAAGGTTTTCAACTGCTTAATCCTGCCGCGCGGATTCATGGTGTCATCGCCAACAAGGTAGGTAGTGAGGGCCATCACAAGATTGTCAAAGCGGCAATCGAACAGGAGTGCGGAATCCCGGTCGTCGGTTATCTCAAGCGGGAGGGCGATGTGGAGATCCCCGAGCGCCATCTGGGATTGGTGCCGTCCGTGGAGCGCGGCGAACTGAATCCCCTGTTTGACCGATTGGCGGAGATGATCGGCCAAACGATCGATCTCGATCAGATTTGGGAGCTGGCAAAGGCGGAGCCGCTCCATGCTGAGCCTGTATTGTTTGCAAAGAAGGCGGTTTCTGACCGCGTGACCATTGCTGTAGCGAAGGACCCGGCCTTTCATTTTTACTATCCGGAGAATCTGGAGCTGTTGGCAGCCTATGGAGCCGATCTGAAATTCTTCTCCCCGCTGGCGGGTGAGGGTGTACCGGAAGAAGCAGACGGCTTGTACATCGGCGGCGGCTTTCCCGAAGAATTCGCGGAGGAACTCTCGCAACAGTCCGAGGTGGTGGCATCCTTTCGCGAGGCGATTCGCGCTGGCTTGCCGACGCTGGCGGAGTGCGGCGGCTTCATGTATCTGACGGAAGCGATTGTCACGACCGAGGACAAGAGCTACCCCATGGTCGGACTGATCCCGGGGATTGTAACCATGCAGAAAAAGCTAGCAGCGCTTGGATATCGGGAAGTGCGCGGCACACAAGAGAATTTCCTGCTCGGCACGGAGGAGCAAGCGAAAGGGCATGAGTTCCATTACTCCACCTTTGCCTCCCGACAGGAAGAGGAACAGCCGTACGCCTACGAGACCAAGGGATTGCGAGGCACGAAGCCGGAGGGCTTTGCGCAGGACAATCTGGTCGCGGGCTATACGCATCTGCATTTTGGCTCCAATCCGGCTGTCGTCGAGCGCTGGATCACCCGTTGTCTGGAGGTGGCAGGACGTGCCTAAAACGTTGCCGCTGATGATTCAGGGCACCAGCTCAGATGCGGGGAAAAGTGCCTTGGCGACTGCATTTTGCCGGATTTTTGCGCAGGATGGCTACAAGACAGCCCCCTTCAAGTCGCAAAACATGGCCTTGAATTCCTATGTCACGCTCGATGGCAAAGAGATCGGGCGGGCGCAAGGAGTACAGGCGGAGGCAGCAGGGATCGTAGCCACGACCGACATGAACCCGATCCTGATCAAACCCACGCGGGATGCCGAGTCGCAGATCGTGGTCAACGGCGAGCCTTACGCCAATATGAAGGCGATGGCGTATCGCAGCGATTTTTTCCAGGAAGGACTGCGAATCATTCAGGAGTCCTACCAACGTCTGGCTGACTCCTACGAGCGGATCGTCATCGAAGGGGCAGGCAGTCCAGCCGAAGTAAATCTGAACGACCGCGAGCTGGTCAACATGCGGGTCGCTCGTCTGACGAATGCACCAGTCATCCTGGTCGCGGACATCGAGCGCGGAGGTGTTTTTGCCAGCTTGGTCGGCACGCTGCAGTTGCTGGAGCCCGAGGATCGTAAGCGGGTCATCGGGGTGATTATCAACCGTTTTCGCGGTGATCTTAGCCTGCTGGAGCCGGGATTGGACTGGTTCGAATCCTATACAGGAGTACCGGTGCTCGGAGTGGTTCCGTTTATCCCTGATCTGTGGATCGATGCCGAAGATTCCCTGATCCTGCATCGCTATCAGGGAAAGCAAGAGACAGCCAAGGAGCTGGATATCGCGGTCATCCGTTATCCCCGCATCTCCAATTTCACAGACGTCGATCCGTTTTTTGTCGAGCCGGATTGTCGCGTGCGCTATGTGTCGCGCCCGGAGGAGCTGGGCGAGCCGGATCTGATCATACTGCCGGGAAGCAAAAATACGCTGGAGGATCTGCAATTTTTACGTGAGGGAGGTCTTGCTGCGCGTATCCAGCATTTGCACAGCGAGAGGAATTGCATGCTAATCGGCATCTGCGGCGGCTATCAAATGCTCGGAGAGTGGATTCACGATCCGGCAGGGGTGGAGTCCCCGCTGCAATCCCTGGAAGGGCTGGGCCTGATCCCGATGGTGACGACGATGGAGCAGAAAAAAACCACCGTCCTGTCGCGTGGAACCGCCCGTTTTGCAGGCAAGCAAATCGAGCTGGAAGGTTACGAAATCCACATGGGACAGTCCGTTTTTGAACAAAATGACGCTGCCTTTATCCAATTGGAAAAAGGGACGGACGGCTACTGCCAGGAGCAACAAAAACGGATCGGCACCTATTTTCACGGACTTTTTCACAATGATGAGTTTCGTGGGTTACTGTTGAATACGCTGCGTGCGGAAAAAGGGCTTGCGCCGATACAAGAGCGGCAGTCGTTCGTCGCCTTACGCGAACAGGGCTACGATTTGCTGGCGGATACAGTCAGACAGCATGTCCGACTCGATGCAATCGAAGAAAAAATGAGGGAATTTCAGCAAAGCGAGGTGAGCAAACGATGATGAATCTGCAAGATTTCCTATCTGCCATCGAATCTCGCAATCAGGATACAGCAGAACAGACCAAACTTCACATCGACCAATTGACCAAGCCGCTCGGCAGTCTGGGACGCTTGGAGTCTTTAGCTGTAGAGCTGGCGGCGATGACGGGCGAGAGCTTTCCCGTGATCACGCCTCCCGGGGTGATCGTATTTGCCGCCGATCATGGGGTCGCGGTAGAGGGTGTATCCGCCTATCCACAGGAGGTCACAGTCCAGATGGTGGCCAATATGGCGAACGGGGGAGCGGGAATCAACGTATTTGCCCGGCAGATCGGCGCTCTGCAACGGATCGTCGATGTCGGGGTAGCGACAGAGGCGAACGTGCCTGGCGTCATCCAGCGCCGCATCAAGGCTGGGACGGGGAATATTCTGCGTGAGCCAGCTATGTCAAGAGAAGAGGCGGAGCGCACGATCCAAGCAGGTATTGAATCTGCGCACGACATCATCGAGGAAGGGGCCAAGGTGTTGATCATCGGAGAAGTGGGGATCGCCAATACCACAGCGAGCAGTGCCATCCTGTCGGCATTGACCGGTGCTGATCCGGATGAGATCGTCGGTCGCGGCACGGGACTCGATGATGCTGGCTGGGCTCGCAAAAAGCAAGTCGTGCGAGAGGTCATTGCCCTGCATCGCCCAGCTTCGTCACAGCCGCTCGATGTTCTGACCAAGGTGGGCGGTCTGGAAATCGGCGCGATGGCTGGGGCGATTCTTGGCGCTGCCTCCAAGCGCGTCCCGGTGTTGCTGGATGGCTTCATCGCGACGGTAGCGGCGTTGCTGGCTGTACGTTTGTGCCCGAACGTTGCCGACTATCTGATCGCGGGACATCGCTCCCAGGAGCCGGGACATGCTTATGTGCTGAATGTGCTTGGCAAAGAGCCGCTCTTGGATTTGCATCTGCGTCTGGGAGAAGGGACCGGGGCTGCGCTGGCCTATCCTGTATTGGAGGCAGCAAGCCGTATGGTAAACGAGATGGCAACCTTCGCGTCGGCGGGAGTGAGTGAGAAATGAGCCAAAAAGGAAAAGTCTATCTGGTCGGGGCAGGTCCCGGCGACCCGAAGCTGATTACGGTAAAAGGAATGGAGTGTCTCCGGGAGGCGGATGTCGTGGTCTATGACCGGCTGGCAAATCCGGCCTTGCTGGAGTACGCACCGCCTCATGCGGAACGGATTTACTGCGGTAAGTATCCCGACAACCACACGATGCGGCAAGAGGCGATCAACCAGTTGCTGGCAGAAAAGGCCCTGGGGGGAATGACCGTCGTACGGCTCAAAGGTGGTGACCCCAGTGTGTTTGGACGGGTCGGGGAAGAAGCAGAGCACCTCGTCCAGTACGGAATACCGTTTGAGATCGTCCCGGGCGTGACGGCTGGCATCGCAGCTCCCGCCTATGCAGGAATCCCCGTAACCCATCGGGAATACGGCTCCTCCTTTGCTGTCGTGACCGGACATCTGCGCGAGGAGAAGCCGGAGCGGGCGGTGGAGAAGTGGCGCGCATTGGCGCAGGGAATCGATACAGTCGCGTTTTACATGGGCATTGGCAATCTTCCGATGATTCGCAGACAACTGATCGAGCATGGCAAAAGTCCTCTGACACCTGTAGCCGTGATTGCCTGGGGGACGCTTCCCGAGCAAAAGACCGTGACGGGGACATTGGATGACATCGAGCAGCGTCTGGCGGACAATCCGCAGATCGCCAACCCAGCGATTATTCTCGTGGGGGACGTGGTTCGTCTGCGGGAGAAAATCAACTGGTTTGAAGAAGCATATTCAGATCGCGCAGAGGTGTAAGGCATGAGCTTTTATCCCATGTTCGCCAATCTGACAGAAAAGCCATGCCTCGTCGTGGGGGCGGGCAAGGTAGCAGAACGAAAAATCGCCAGCCTGCTCTCGTCAGGGGCTAGGGTGACAGTCGTCAGCCCGACTTGTACTTCGGGTATTCAAAAGTGGAGCGACGAGGGCAGATTGACGCTGCATCTGCGCTCGTTCAGCCCGGAGGATGTGCGGGAGATGACGATCATCATCGCCGCTACGGATGCTGCTGCCGTCAATCTGGCTGTGCATGAGGCGTGCCTACCGCATCAGTGGCTCAATATCGTCGACCGGCCCGATCTGTGCAGTTTCTTCGTCCCGGCAGTGGTAGAGCGCGGCGATCTGCAGGTAGCGATCTCGACAGGCGGAGCCAATCCCGGTCTGGCGAAAAAAATGCGCCGCCAACTAGAACAATGGATCGGACCGGAATACGAGTCTTATACGCTGTTTCTCAGAGAGATGAGGCAGCAGGTACTCTCCCTCGGACTTGGGGAGGATGAAAAGCGGATCATCATGGGCGAATTGCTAGATGATCGCTTTTTTCAGTGGACACAGAACGGGGACATCGAGCGAAGGGATCGGGAGGCACAGGAGCTTTTCTATCGCCTCCCGAAAGACTAGGCGACATTCCGAATGATCACCCATACCAAAAGAATCAGGCAGATGCTCGCAGGTATGGCCATGGCGAAGGATTGCTCCGCGCGAAAGAGATGGGCGTGAATGGCTCCCAGCATCAGAATGACAAACAAGATCGCTGATCCGACAGCCAGATGCCGATTCCACAAGCCCGCGATCATGGCGATGGCTCCGATGATTTCCAGGGCCCCCGTGACGGACATGAACCACAAGGGGTATTGATAGTGCTGCCAATGCTCCACTTGAAAGGGAACACGCAAGATTTTGATGAAGCCGCCAATCAATAGAAAAACCGCCAAGATTCCTTGTAGGACATGGGCCAGCATCTGCTGTCATTCCTTTCGATTTTCATTTCTTGGGACATAATCATGGACGAGCATTCCGTGCAGCAACAAGTTGACGACTTGCTTCGCCAGGCTTTGGGGATCTTGTTTACCCGGGGGCAGGCAGGTGAAAGTCAGACGCTCCATAATCCCGATGAGGCACTCCGCTACGGTCTCCATCTCCAGCTCGGGGTGAAAATAGCCTGCCTGTTGTTCTGTTTGCAAATTTTCTTTGAGTAGGGAAGCCAGCTCTTCTTTGATCTCGCTAGACTCAGGGGCCAGATAAAAGCCAATGCGGGTCAAATCGGGAACCTCTGCCAAAAAGAGAAAAATGGTTTCCACCGCCAGGTATACTCGTTCGGATACTTCTTTGGCTTCGATGCCCGCCTCCAAGCGGGCTTTTTGTGTCAGTTCGCGAAGACGGGAGCGAAAATGGCCTACGATCTCCTCGAATATCGCTTCCTTGCTGGGGAAGTAGAGATAAAAGGAAGGCTGTGTCAGTCCTGATTTTTTCACAATGGAGCTGACCTTTGCATCATGAAATCCCCGCTCGGCAAATTCAGCCGTAGCTGCATCCAACAGACGCTGCCGGCTTTCTTTTCCTTTCTTCCCGATTTCTTTCGTCATTACGGATTCAACTCCAAAAGAATACTAGTCAGTAATGTTACTCATCAGTATTATTTCATAGTGAACAAGCAACGGTCAAGATCCGCAAAAAAAACGTGCCAACCGGGCACCGGATAGGTACGGGGTTGGCACAATATAACTCCCTATATTTTTTGCAAATGCGTTTCTTTAAAGCTGTGCGAATATTTTAGTCCATATCCTAATGCACGATCCATAAATATATGTGCGTACCAAATGAACGCAATGATTAGTAGGACATTTGATTGAATAAAGAAAAAAGTGGCAAGTATGATCGTCGGTAAAATGAAACTATGTCCCATGTTGTAAATGAGGGCACCGACTTTTGGATTTACTAGATAGCCAAGCATCGTAATATCTACAACCAGGAGTAACAAAAAGAAGAGTAGAAGTGAAAAATCAAATTGAATATATAGAAATAAGGTTAATCCGAAAAAAAGTGCATTTTCAGTTTGTATCATCCATCTATTCTTCATCTGACATGCCCCCATTTAGAATATCTAGATACATATCGGTGATAAGTTGCTGAATAACCTCTTTATTTTCTTCATATTTGTTATCATTCATCAATTGTTGTACCTGTGTTAAAGCTTGATATGCCTGTTGATAAAAGAGAATTTGCTGTGAAATCTCATCTATCTTTTGCTGCATGAATGCATTGGAAACGATATTGCATTCAGAGGATACAGGTTTTTCTTGCAGTTGTAGTAAACTTTCAATTTCCTGTAAAGTAAAGCCTAGTCGTTTCAAGACTAGAATGAATTGAAGGGTTTCACTACATTTCTTATCGTACTGTCGATAACCATTTTCCATCCTAGTTGGCTGTAGTAATCCTATTTTTTCGTAGTATCGAATACTGTCGGTTGATAAATGAAATTTTTGAGCAAATTCTTTAATTCGCAATCCAGCCACCCCTTTGTCTAGAACTATAACATTGGAGTAAACTCCAAGGTCAAGCGTCAGACAGAAAAAACGTGCAATCCAGGCACCGGACAGGTACGAGGCTTGCACGTTTTTTGGCATGTCATGCGATTCTCTTATTTATTCGGAAGCAGCTTGCTTTACGGACTTCACGTAATAGACGCCGCCTTCGGAGTTAACCAGGTAGTCCGGCTTTGGCTTGCCGAGATTGGCTTTGTGCCCGGCGATATGGGCGTCGCTTTTCTCCCAATGCTTCCAGTGCGCCTCCGACTCCCAGCGCACCTGGACGACGACTTCTTCCTCGCCACGCGGAACCTTCTTGACCATGATCGTAGAATCGATAAATCCTTCTTGCTTTTCAATCAAGCCTTCCCCGCGGAAACGATTGACGACTTGCTCCGAAAAACCTTCTTTGACAGTGATTCTTCTCATTTGAACGAACATATAACCCGCTCCCATCCCAGAAAATCATCTTCCTGAGATCATATTAACTGATAATGACTCTCATTTCCAATGTTGTTTTCCATGGGGAGCACATCGACAGTCTAGCCAGTGCACTAAATCTGCCAGAAAAAGCGAGTTCCCGTCCTCATCAAAAGGGCGATGACGCATTCGCTCATAGGCAATTTGCTGCTTGTCCCTGGAGCCGACTGAGTCAAAGAACAGGCGAAGCTTTTCCGGGGGCGTCAGGCTGTCAGCCGAGCCATACTGCAGCAATAACGGGACCTGCAGGGAAGCGGAGTGCTTTTGCAGCAGGCTCTGGGCTGTGATCAAGCCACGCCCCAAGCCTGGGGTGACCGTCTGATGGCGCAGCGGATCGCTCTTTGTCCAGCCGTTTTGAGTGGATTCTCTCGCATTCCGGGTATGGAGGGGCTTCTCGACGGTGTAATCCGGCTTGAGATAGCTCATCAGGAGAATGAGCCATTTTTCCATCGGTTTGATTGTGTAAGAAAAAGCGGGCGCGATCGCGGCGATTCCGGCGATTTCCGTCACTTCGTGCAGACCGTAGTCGAGGCAGATCAAGCCCCCGAGACTATGCCCTACGAGAAAATGTGGCAGCCCGGGATGCAGATCGCTGACGATGTGGCGAAAAGCGTGCAAATCCCCGCGATACTCTTCCCAGCGTCGCACATAGCCGCGTGTGCCGGGACTTCTGCCATGACCGCGTAGGTCGAAGGAATAGGCCGCGTATTGGTGTTCGGCCAAGTGCTGGCTGATTCTGTGCATACCTCCACTGTGGTCGCCAAACCCATGCACGATGATCACCGCCGCTTTCGGAGATGTCCCGGGCAAGAGGCTACTGTAGTACAATTCTGCGTCATGCACGCCCGCAAACGTTCCTTCTACTGTCAGCAAGATGCGGCTACACCTCCTTGGCTTGCAGCTTGCTTTTCTCCAGGATGGCGTGGACACCGCGTACGCCATTGACAAGCTGCGTGATTCGCAAATCGACCAGAAGGCTGGATAGGGTCAATGCTTCTTTGCGTTCGTATCCGAAGAGCTCCTGCATCCAATCCAGCATGCCTTCCAAGGCGATCATGGCAGCTTCGTGGACATCCTCATGAAAGCCAAACGTTATCCAGGAGGTCGGTGTCGTCGCACGAGGAAAGGCGAGGGCCTGATCCACGACGTCGAAGGTGAGGTTCACCAGCTCCATGGGACACTCAAGCGCAGGGCTGGCTACCTCGCCATCTCCTTGGACGGCGTGACCGTCTCCCACGGAAAAAAGCCCTCCCTCCACAGGGATTGGCAGATATAGGGTACTTCCAGGGACAAGCTCTTTGCAGTCGATATTGCCTCCGCAAAAGCGGGGAGGGTGAGTCGAGTGAAATCCTTCTTCGGCAGGCGGCATTCCCAACACACCCATGAAGGGGCGCAGCGGAATTTTATGTCCGAGATGGCTGGTTCCAGTCAGGGTGGCGTGGTCCAGTTTCCATATCAGCTCGAATTCCGCTCCTTCGTGAAGCCCCAAGCGTCTATTGATCACGCTACCGAAACCGCCCGCGCTGCTCCAGCCCCATGACCCGATCCGTAAATCATTGATCTGGATAGCCAAGGTTTTGCCCACATGAGCGCCTTCTATGAAAATAGGACCGATGAGGGCGTGACCGCGATCGCGATCAGGCTCTCTTTCACAAAACTTTTCCCTTGCTTCTCCCGGCTGGAATGGACCGGCGTTCCATCCGGCATCCAGGGTCTCGAACTGGATCGTATCGCCGGATCGGATGGTAAGAATCGGTGTGTGATCTTTGGAAAAGGAACCGTGCAGAGTAGAACGTTCTGGGCGCAAGGCGTAGTGAGCCATATAAGGACCCTCCAGAGCAAATTTTTCATCGGGAATCATCATGTTGTTTTTCTAGATTATAGCATGGGTTGAAAAAGAGGATCTCTCGTCAATTTTCTGACGATGGAGATCCTCTTTTTGATCAGGTGAAGCCAATTATTACGCTGTCATGGGTGCGGATGTATTCTCCTCCTGCACGCGGTTTGGATCGAATTCGCCTTCTGTCTTGGCAATCACGACGGTTGCCACTCCGTTTCCGATCAGGTTGGTGATCGCGCGAGCCTCAGACATGAAGCGATCTACGCCAAGCAGCAGGGCCATACCTTCGACTGGAATCATCGGGAAGGCAGCCAGCGTCGCGGCCAAGGTAATAAAACCAGAACCGGTCACACCTGCAGCTCCTTTGGAGGTAATCATCAGAATTCCGAGAAGCGTCAACTGCTGCCAGATGCTCAGATCGACACCGTAGGCTTGCGCGATGAAAAGGGCAGCCATCGACAGGTAGATGGAAGTACCGTCTAGATTAAAGGAATATCCGGTCGGAATGACCAGTCCGACAACCGATTTGGAACATCCGTACTTTTCCAGACGAGCCATCATGCGCGGCAGGGCGGATTCGGAAGAGGAGGTGCCCAGTACCAGTAAAACTTCTTCACGAATGTATTTGATAAACGAAAAAATGTTGAACTTGTAGTAGCGAGCGATAGCACCCAGAACGAAAACGATAAACAGAAACATGGTGATATAGACGGCAGACATCAGAAGGCCCAGCTTGGTCAAGGAACCGAGACCGAATTTACCGATGGTATAAGACATGGCACCGAAAGCTGCGATCGGAGATACTTTCATGATCATGTTTACGACGCCGAAGAATCCGTGAGAAAGTCTGTCGAACAAGTCAATGACCGGTTTTGCTTTTGAGCCCAAGGCTGCGAGAGAAATACCGAAGAGTACAGCAAAGAACAAAATCGGGAGCAGGTCTCCGCGGGCCATCGCTCCGACGACGTTTTCCGGAATGATACCCATCAAAAAGTCAATGACGCCTTGGCTCTCAGCAGCTGCCTTGGTGTAGTTCGAGACATCGCCTTCCAAGCCCGATTTGTCAAAACCAACACCTGGCTTGATCAAATTGACAACCAGAAGACCGATGGCCAGCGCAATCGTGGTAACGATTTCAAAATAAAGCAATGCCTTTCCGCCGATCTTGCCGACTTTTTTCATGTCTCCCATCCCGGCAATTCCGTTTACCACCGTAAAGAAAATGATAGGGGGGATCACCATTTTGATCAGTTTGATAAATACATCAGCGAGCACTTTGAGTTGTGCACCGAACGCAGGCGCATAATGACCGACAAGAATACCGATGATAATAGCAATTACAACTTGTACAGTCAGATTTCGAAAATTGATTCGCATGCCCTTCATCCTTTCATTCTTTTTTGTGAAAGCGCTTTTTTGCATTGTAAGGAATGGCAGGAGTGATTGAAATAATATGGTCATATTGTTTGTTTTGGTCTTTTTGGTCTTTTTGGTCTTTCTCTCAATGAAAGAGTATGGTGATTTGACATTCTCTCGACACGTTCGATCTGTAATGTATATCGTGTACATAGCATCGCGTCAGAAAAACGCATCGGGAGAAATGGAGGAATTTTTATGTGGAAGAAACATTATCTCGCTACAGCGGCAGCAGGTTTGCTTCTGGCGACAACGCTAATTCCATCAGGAGCAAGCGCAGCCGTAGCGACCAAAAATCTGCAAGCAAAATACAATAATGTCAAAGTCTTGTATAATGGCAGCCAGGTTGCTACTACGATTGAGCCTTTCATCGTGGATGGGACGACCTACATCCCTCTTCGTATGATGGCAGGTGTGTTCAACAAGGACATCACGTGGGATGGAAACACCTACACCATCAATGTTTTGGATAAAGCCGATTTTAACTATAAAACTGAACTTGCTGTCAAAGATGCGGAAATTGCCCGATTGAAAAATCAGATCAGCTCGTTGCAGGATGAAATCGACGATCTGGAAAATAAATCGAGCAAGAAATCAAGCAGCAGCAAGACTTCATTCAGTAAAGCCCTGTCAAATCTTGAAGATGATTTGAACGACGATTACGGCAAATATGAAGGTCTGAAATGGAGTATCACGCTGGATGGAGACGAGGATGAAATTGAAGTCGAAATCGCCATTGATATGAAGAAATACGGTGATGACTTCGATGCTTTGTCGAAAGCTAAAAAACAAAAATTGGTGAAAAACATTATTGAAGATGTCTGGGATGAATTTGACGCCGATGTCACTGGTGTGATCTATGACACCTATGATGATGAGGATCTGCACAAATTTTACGCGGATTACGATGACGATATCTACTTTGATAAGAAAAAGATTTAAATATAAAGCACAAAACCAAGCCTTGCCTTCTCTCACGCAGAGAAAAGCAAGGCTTTTTTCCTATTTCCATAATGAAGGAATCCCAATAACAAGAAAAAAGAGGTAGACTGGAGAAAGGGTAACATGCAACCTAATTATGTCGTTGAGATCAGGAGCGGCTTTTCATGAAACAAATTCTATTGGTAGAAGATGAGTTAGTTATCTTACGCGTGCTGAAAGCGTATCTGCAGAAAGAAAACTATCAGGTTTGGCCTGCCGAAAACGGCAAGGACGCCATTCGCCTTTTTGACGAACAAAAACCGGATCTGGTCTTGCTCGACATCATGCTCCCGGAGATGAGCGGATGGGAGGTCTTGCAGTACATTCGCGAGAGAAGTGCCTGTCCGGTTATCATGATGACGGCGCTGGGACAAACCGATCAAAAATTGAAGGGATTCAATCAGGGAGCGGACGATTACATCACCAAGCCTTTCGTGGCAGAGGAGGTCGTAGCGCGGGTAAATGCCGTGCTGCGTCGTTCTATGATTCTCGCAAAGGATCAGGAGACAAGCTTTTTTGGCGGTCTCAAAATCAATTTCAAATCGCATAGCGTGACACTGCATGGAATCGATTTACAGTTTCATCCCAAGGATTTGTCATTATTGCTGTTCCTGGCACAAAATCCCAACCAAACTTTATCCCGCGATCAATTGATCGAAAATATCTGGGGGATGGACTACGAGGGCAGTGATCGTGCAGTAGACCTGGCTATCAAACGCATTCGCAAAACCCTGCAAAACTGGCCTGCCTCTGAAGGGGAAATCAAAACGCTCAGAGGGGTGGGATATCAGTTCAGTGTTTTTAAAAAATCATAAACCGATCTCCCTTTTGCGCTACTGGACGACGCGTTATCTGCTCACCCTCTGCGTAGGACTACTTATCATTGGCGTTGCCTCTGCGATTTGGATCAAGGACGCGGCGACAGAGAAACAGCTCGAAGTCACGAGCTTGTTCGTAGAAGAGGTAGCGGATCGTGTCGTGGACAATGAAGGACAATTGTACGTCGGCGAGACGCTGCACCAGATATTGGAGAACAGGCGGCGCTTCATGGGAGTGGACCGCAATTTGCTGCTGTTTATCAAGGATGTGCATGGTCGGATCATCTACAGCAAATCGGGTTTGCCTCCGTCCTTTCAGGAGGAAGTGCCTCGACTGCTCGTGATCGCCGAACAAGCAAACAAGGTCACATCACTTCAGGGCGACACCCTTTATGTCGTGAAAAAGGATCTGGATAACGACCGTGAAAAGCTGGGGACCATTCTGCTTTTATTCCCGGAAACGGATGTACGTGTAAGCCCGGAGCAGCTACAGTACCTGGTCATCATGCTGGGCAGTCTGGGCGTGCTGGGCTGGGCCGTGATCTATTTTCACTCCCGCAAGCTGTCCAAGCCGATCGAGGACGTAGTCGCGGCTGCGAAGCAAATCGTCGACGGAGATTATGAGGTGACGATCACCAAGCAGATCAAGGAAAAGGAAATCCACGAGCTGGTCTCTACGTTTAAGGAGATGGCAGATCGGCTTCGGCAGCTGGAGAGCATGCGTACGGAGCTTTTGGCCGGCGTCACGCATGAGTTGAAGACCCCGGTTACCTCCATCAGCGGATTGATTCAGGCGATCAACGACAAGGTGGTCTCGGGCGAGGAAGAGCGGGAATTTTTGCTGATCTGTCTGCGAGAGACGAAGCGCCTGGAGAAAATGGTGGAGGATTTGCTCGATTTCAACTCTTTTGCCGTCGGCGAGATCACGGTCAACCGGGAGTCGCAAAATCTGAACAAACTCATCTACGAGATTGCCTCCCAGTGGCAGATTGGACAGGATACAGAGCACCTTACGCTTGATACCACGATGCCGGAGCGGGAGTGGGTCGTGCCCGTCGATCCTGGGCGGGTCCAGCAGATCTTGATCAATCTGTTAAACAACGCGCGGCAAGCGATCGATGCGGATGGCAGGATCGAGCTGCATCTCTATGAGACCGACGATGATCTGCGCATGGATGTGACGGATAACGGCAAAGGAATCCCGGAGACCGAACGCACCTTAATCTTCGAACGATTTTTCCGGGGCAGCAACAAAAAGGATAAGTTCCGTGGATTGGGTCTGGGGCTCTCGTTTTCCAGAATCATGGCTAGAGCCTTGGGAGGAGATCTCGTCTTGACCAAAAGCGACGAGCAGGGTTCTACGTTCACGCTGATCCTGCCCAAAAACAGTAAATGAAAAAGAAGCTTCACCGCGTGCGGTGAAGCTTCTCGATTTCCGCCATCAGCTCGGGGCCGATGTCAGGAGCAAACGAATCGTAGACAGGCTGTAGAGACTGACGCCAGACCGCCCGCTCGTCCTCCGTCTGGATGTGAGTCTGCATCAATTCCTTCGCAAGCACCTCTTCCAACTGCCGCGCATTCATTTCCACGGACAGTTGGTTGTTGAAGGCCGTCGCTTCCTTGAGCGCTTCTTCGATATTCTGCTTCAAGTCGTCAGGAAGATCCTTCCAAAATGGTTCATTTACGATCAGTGCATAACCCAAAAAATTGTGATTGCTAATAGTTAGATACTTTTGGACCTCGTACAAGCGTTTGGTATACAGATTGGAAATCGTATTCTCCTCGCCATCTACCTTGCCTGCGGCCAGTAGACTGTACAAGTCGTTGAACGAAGACCCGACTGGGATCGCTCCTAGAGTCCGGTAATGGGTATCCAGCACCTTGCTGGGAATAATCCGGATGCGCTGCCCACGAAAATCCGTCGGCATGATGAGGGGTTGATTCGCTGTCACCTGCTTGAAACCGCTGCTCCAGAAGGCCAGCCCCTTCATTCCTGATTTTTCCAATGTCGAAAAGAGGATTTCTCCGATCTTTCCGTGAAAGGCAGTATCCACCTCTTGATAATTGAGAAACACATAGGGCAGCTCCAGGACGGACCATTGCGGAATCGTACCGGAGAGGTGGGAGTATGCAGGGGCGATCATCTGGATCTCGCCGCTGATCAGTGCAGGAATCTCGGTTTGCTCAGAATGCAGGATACTATTGGGGAAAACCTGGACTTCCACTTTTCCGTTCGTTTTTTCCTTCACCAGCTTCGCAAAGCGATCCACTGCCAGACCTTTCGGCGTATTCTCTGCGACGACATGACTGAATTTAATAATTATTTGTTCCGAGAGCCCATCCTGCTCCCCATCATGATCCGATTGCCCGATGGAAAAAAAATCAGGACCAAAGCCGATGAGAAGAGCGCTCGTCAGTCCAAGCAGGACGATCAGGGAAATGCTGATCCAGGATTTCATCGATAATCACCTCCATGATCTTACGTTGATTTGCCGGACGTGCTATAACAAAATAATATATATGGTAGCAGGCAACACATGTGGAAAGGAAGAGCTTTTTGTTCAAACACCTGAAAATAAAATGGAAGATCACCTTGCTTTCCGTCGGGATTGTCCTGTTTTCTCTCATCATCAGCAGTCTGATCATGGTGGGTGGCATTATTCACATGACGGAAACTCAGCTTGGGCAACGACTGATGACAATAGCCCGGACGGTGGCGGAGATTCCGTTGGTCCAGCAGGGCGTTCAAGTACCGGACGCATGGGTAGCGATCAACGAGTCGGTTCACAGAATGAGAATTGTCAATGATGTAACCTATATCGTCGTGTTAAATAAGGATCGTGTGCGCTACTCTGATCCCCTGGACCAGCGCGTCGGTACAATCTTCCAGGATAAAGGAGTCGAAGCCGCTTTTGCGGAACATTCCTACCTGCACAAGGTAAGAGGGGAGTTGGGCACTGCCCTGCGCGCGTATGTACCGATTATGGACGGGCAGCATCAGCAGGTGGGTGTTGTGGTCGTCGGTAGAGTGATGCCGAGCATCTGGGAGATTGTGCAAGTAGAGAAGAATCGTATCCTAGCGACCGTCCTCTTGTCGCTTCTCTTCGGGGTGTGGGGCTCCTACTTGCTGGCACGCCATATGAAAAAACAGATGCTCGATCTGGAGCCGGAGGAAATTGCCCGGATTCTGGTCGAGCGTACGGCTACCTTTCACGCCATGCATGAAGGCGTCATCGCGATCGACACACAGGAGAGAATCACCATTTTCAACGACAGGGCGAAAAAAATCTTTGGGATCGAAGGAGAGGTATTGGGCAAACCCATCCGCTCTGTTTTGCACGATACCCGCTTGCCCGAGGTGCTGGAGTTGCGTGAAAATTTCCGTAATACGGAAATTCATGTTGGAAATGCCTTGCTCTGGTCCAATCGCTTTTTGATCCGGGTAGACGAAAAAATAGTGGGAGCACTCGCCATTTTTCAGGACCGGACCGAGGTTTCCCGGATGGCCGAAGAACTTACAGGGGTGAAAGAGTTCGTCAGCGCATTGCGTGTACAAAATCATGAACATATGAACAAGCTTCATACCATCGCTGGGCTGATTCAACTCAACCAGAACGAAAAAGCGCTGGCCTATCTTTTGGAGGTGAACGAACAGCAAGAAGAGCTGACCTCCTTCGTCACGGCTGCGATCGAGGACGAGAGTGTAGCCGGCCTCTTGATGGGGAAGGTAAGCCGAGGGAAAGAACTTGGAATCCGTGTGGTTATTGACAGGATGAGCCGCTTGAAGCAGTTCCCGCCATGGATGGATCATCATAACTTCGTGCTCATTCTGGGCAACTTGATTGAAAATGCCTTTGATTCTCTGGAGCGTTCTACGCGTACGGACAAGGAAGTAACCATTAGTATCGAGCAGGATGAAGAAATCTGTTCCATACTGGTAGAGGACAATGGCATCGGCATGGATAAAAAAACGAGCAGGAACATGATGGAACGAGGCTACTCCACCAAGGATGGAGAGCATCTCGGACTTGGACTGTATCTGGTCAATCAGCTGATTCACAAAGGTGGCGGCGAACTGGTTTGCACGTCGTCTCCTGGCGTAGGTGCGAGCTTTCTGATTACATTTCCGATGAAGGAGGTGAATGCATGAATCTTGAATGTATTCGTGTAGTAGTTATTGAAGACGACCCGATGGTCCAGGAAATCAACCGCTCGTTTATCGAGCGCGTCTCTCCCTTCCAAGTGGTCGGGGTGGCGAATAATGGCGTGGAAGGAGTGGAGATGGTCCGCGAGCTTCAGCCTGATCTGGTCATTATCGATGTTTTTATGCCCGTGCAAGATGGAATCAAAACTTTGACGCAGCTTCGTGCCGGTAAAGAGACGGTGGATGTGATCGTCATTACGGCGGCCAATGACAAGCAGACGATTCAGACGATGCTGCGTTATGGAGCCATGGATTTTATTATCAAGCCTTTTCAATTCGAGAGGATCCGGCAGGCGTTGGAAAACTACCGGGAGTTTCGGAGCCAGATAAGACGGGAAGGCATGATATCGCAGTCGGAAGTAGATCAACTGTTGTTTCGCAAATGGACGGAACAGTCAAAAGACCAAGCAATTGCGTTGGACAGCCTGCCAAAAGGACTCCATGCTGTCACCCTGGGACAAATCCTAAGACAATTGGATGAGACAGCAGAAGCCCTTTCGGCAGAGGAAGTGGCAGAGCGTGTGGGAATAGCCAGGGTCACAGCCAGACGCTATCTCGATTATTTGGTCAAGTCGGGTCACGTAAAGCTGGCCGTCATATACGGTGGGGTAGGCAGGCCGACGAATCGCTATGTACTCGCACGCGGGAAGGGGTAAGAGCACGCAGCAACTGATCCTGAATAGAAGGCAGGAGGAAGTGGCACTCTTTTAGACTGGCAACCCTTGTTGACCAAAGACAAAAAGGAGTGCGTGCAAGGTCGTGACAAAATTCCTTTTCTCTTCTGTAAGCGCCTTCTTAGTGGCAGGCAGCTTGCTTTCCGCCTTCATTGGCGCAGCGGGTGCTTTCACCTCGCAGCCTGTTCTCTCTATCACACAGGCGAAGCTTGCAAAAGTCCCCCAAACAAGGGAGCAAATCCTGCGGCTCAACATGGAGGAGCCCGCGACGCTCAATCCGATATTTGCAGAGGACACCGTCTCGGGCGCCCTGATCCGTCAGCTATTTGACAGCCTCACCCGGCTCGATGAAGATGGCAAGCCCATTCTTTCACTCGCTTCCGGCATGAAGCTGTCGCCCGACAAGCGAACCTACACCTTTACTCTGCGGGAGGCCAAATGGTCCAACGGCGATCCGGTCACTGCCCATGATTTCGAGTACACCTGGAAGCATGCGCTCGATCCGCTGACAGGCTCCCCGGCTGCCTACAACTATTACAGCATCAAGAACGCCCAAGCCTTTTCGGCAGGAAAAGCCAAACGTGAAGACGTCGGCGTAAAGGCCATCGATGACAGGACCTTGCAGGTGGTTTTGGAAAACCCGACTCCTTTTTTTTCGACAGTGGTTTCCTTTCTGCCCGCTGTGAATCAAGAAGTGGCGCAGGCCCATCCGCAGTGGGCGAATGACCCAAGAACCCTCGTCAGCAACGGTCCGTTCAAGCTGGAGCAGTGGGAACACAAAAATAAAATGGTTTTGGTAAAAAATGGATTGTACTGGGAGCAAGAGGCGGTCAAGCTGGATCGGGTGGAGGTTACCATGATTTCGGATGCCAGTACCGAGCTGTCCATGTTTGACAAAGGAGAGCTCGACTGGGCGGGCAATCCCATAAGCGGGCTTCCCATCGATGCCATAGCACCGCTAATGAGGGAAGGTACGCTCAGGACGAAGCCCAAGGCGACATCGTACTACATCCGCTTTAACACGGAGCGGGAGCCGTTTACCAACGCCAAGGTGCGCAAGGCATTCGCCTACGCGATCAACCGTCAGGAGATCGCCAAACATATCGGACAGGCGGGACAGACACCATTAATGGGCATCACGCCGATTAGTGCCAGCCTCAGGCCCGAAGGATTTTTTGCCGATAACCAGCCCGAGGAAGCGAAGAAGCTTCTGCATGAGGGGATGAAGGAGCTTGGGATCAGCAAACTGCCGGAGATCACATATCTGTACAACACCTCTGACCGCAACAAGGCGATCGCGCTGACCTTGCAGGCGACCTGGAAAAAGGTGCTGGGAGTCGAGGTGAAGCTGCTCCACAAAGAGACCAAGGTAGTTCTGGACGACCAGGAGCAAGGCAAGTTCTCGATCACCCGTTCCAGCTGGACAGCGGATACCAATGATGCCGTCGACTTCCTGCAGAAATTCGTCGAGAAGTACAGCTCATCCAATATCACACGGTGGCATCATCCGATGTATGCCGAGCTGATTCGGAAGTCGTATGTGGAGACAGACGAGGAAAAACGCAAGCAAATCCTGCTGCAAGCAGAGGCACTTCTGATGGATGAGATGCCGTTGACCGGGATTTTCAGCGATGTGAATGCCTGGGTACAAAGCGACAAGTTAAAAGGAGTGCGAATCGACCCGCTCAGCAAAATCGACTTGAAGTGGGCCTATCTGGATTAAAAGGGGAATGAGAGAGATGAACAAGGGAAAAGCATGGCGAGCAGGAGATACCATCGGAATCATCGCGACATCCAGCCCGGTCGATCAGGAGCTTTTGCCAAAGGCGATCGCTGAGGTGGAGGCTTTGGGGTACAGGGTCAAAATGGGAGAGACATGCCGGCAAAGCTACGGGGGGTATCTGGCGGGTACCCCCGAGCAGCGGGCATATGAGCTAAATGCCATGTTCGCCGACGATGAAGTTGACGGAATTTTGTGCCTGCGTGGAGGATACGGCGCACCACAAATACTGCCCTGGCTGGATTATGACTGCATCGCGCAAAATCCGAAGCTGTTCGTAGGCTACAGCGACATCACCGCATTACATACGGTATTTGGGCAAAACGCCAATCTGGCGACCCTGCACGGACCGATGGCGGCCTCTGATCTGGCTCATGGCCTGGACGACTGGTCCAAATCGTATCTAATCCGCGCATTGTCTCGGCCAGAACCATTGGGGGAACTGATCAATCCGCCTGGCGAAGAAATTGTTTGCATGGTGGAGGGCTGTGCCAGCGGACCCGTAGTCGGAGGCAATCTGGCATTGGTCGCTGCCTTGATGGGCACGCCTTATGAATTGGATACCTGCGGCAAGCTGTTGTTTCTCGAAGATATTGACGAGGAGCCGTACCGCGTGGATCGCATGCTGACACAGTTGGCGCTGGGAGGTTTATTTGAGGATTGTGCAGGTGTGATTCTCGGTACCTGGACCAACTGTGAGCCGAAAAAACGGGAAGGCTTTTCGGTCTGGGATGTGTTTCAAAATATTGTTGTTCCTTACCAGAAGCCGACGATTTGGAACATTCAGATCGGACATGGCGCTGTAAATATGGCTCTGCCGTTTGGCGTGGAAGCGACGCTGGATGCCACAGGCGGAGTACTGACAATAGAGGAGAGTGTGACGGTATGAGCGGAGTAGGAAAAGAGCAGGTTTGGCAGAAAGCACAGGAGATTTTGCCGTGGCTGAGCGAGGTGCGCCGCGATTTTCACCAGTATCCGGAGATCGGGCTGGAGGAATTTCGCACGCAGGAGCAGGTGATGCGCTATCTGGATGAAATGGGCATCCCTTATACGAAGTCGGCGGGGACAGGTATCGTCGGACTGATCCAAGGAGCGAGGCCAGGAGCGACAGTCGCCTTGCGTGGGGATATGGATGCGCTGCCGATTCTCGAAGCAGAGGACCGGGAGTACCGCTCGAAGATTCCAGGCAAAATGCACGCTTGCGGTCACGACGCGCATATGACCTGTCTACTCGGGGCAGCACGTATCCTGAATGCCCATAAAGATCAACTGGCGGGAAATGTAAAACTCTTTTTCCAGCCAGCAGAGGAGACGGTAGGAGGAGCCCTGCCGATGATCCAGGAGGGCGTGCTGGAAAATCCCAAAGTAGATGCCGTCTTTGGTCTGCATGTTTCCAGTGATATTCCCGCGGGCCAGATCGGGGTCAAATACGGACAGATGAACGCCTCCTCGGATGATTTGAGCATCACGGTACGCGGTGAAAACGGGCATGGCGCCTATCCGCACAGCGGGCGCGACGCAATCGTCATCGCAGCACATGTCATTACTGCGCTGCAGACGATTGTCAGCCGCAACGTCGATCCGCGCAGAGCTGCGGTGATCACGATCGGAATTATTTCCGGGGGCACGGCAAACAACATTCTGGCGCAGGAGGTCAAGCTGACCGGAACGATCCGGACGCTAGAGCGAAGCGTGCGCGAACAGGTAAAGGAAAGAATTCGCGAAGTTGCGGAAATGACAGCCCGCGCTCTCGGTGGTGAGGCGGAAGTAGCGTACGAGGAAGGCTACACCTCACTGATCAACGATGATGCACTCGTGGATCTGGTGAAGCGAAACGGCGAAGAGATGCTCGGTGAACAGCATGTGCGGGTCAATGAGTTACCCAATATGGGAGTGGAGGATTTCGCCTACTTCGCAGAGCATGTACCAGGTGCCTTTTTCCATCTGGGGGTGCGCAATGAAGAGACGGGCTGCGTCTATCCGGTCCATCATCCGCGATTTGATCTCGATGAGCGCAGTCTGGCGGTAGGTGCTGCGATGCAGGCCCTGAATACGCTGGTTTACCTGAAGGAGAACGAGCAGCGGTAGGAGCAGGCGAGGGAAATACCTTACGAATAGGATGCAGCTCACGGCGGGAACACTACAGACGCTATGAGATTTTTCCATGAAAGGAAGAGAGCTGTAATATGAGCGTCACGATGAGCCGTCCTGTTACAGAGGTATTGAACAAGCAGGTTGCCAACTGGTCTGTGCTGTTTATAAAGCTGCACCACTATCACTGGTACGTGAAGGGCACCAATTTTTTCACACTCCACGTCAAGTATGAAGAACTGTACAACGAGGCCGCGACATATGTGGATGACCTGGCTGAGCGTTTGCTGGCCAAGGGAGGAAAGCCCGTCTCGACCATGAAGGCCTGTCTGGAGCAGTCCTCCATCCAGGAGGCTACTGGCGGTGAGTCTGCGGAGCAGATGGTGCAGGCGACGATAGGCGATTTTCACACCCTGATCAAAGAACTGCATGAAGGCATTGCCGCAGCAGATGCGGAGAATGATGACGCCACCGCAGACATGCTGACTGGGATGATCTGCAGTCTGGAGAAGCATGTCTGGATGCTGCAGGCTTTTTCGGAGAAATAGGCAAGACAAGGAAGAAGAGCTGATTCCCGGGATGGGGGGGTCAGCTCTTCTTCCTTTTTGCTACCTACCAATATTCGTAGGGGATACGTGGTAATTCGGCAACTTAACACTTGCACGTGACGTAGCGTCATGTTTTATAGTGTAGTTACCGGTTACCAGATCGCTTCAAAAGGAGATGATGATGAAGAAGCTTTGGAAGGTAGGAGAGCTTGCTAAACTTGCGGGACTTACGATTCGAACATTGAGGTTTTACGATCAGATCGGATTGTTCTCGCCGTCAGCGTATTCCGATTCGGGGCACAGATTGTATGACGAGGCAGACCTGTCGAAATTACAGCAAATTTTATCGTTAAAAGAGCTCGGCCTATCGCTGGAGGAGATTAAGTCCATCGTAACCGGCGGGCACTTCAGTCCGCTGGAAATCGTGTCCCTGCAAATTGCCCGTCTGAAAGAAACGATCCAGATGCAGCAAAAGCTTTTGACCGAATTGGAATATGTATCCAAAACGATGTATTTGAAACAACCAGTGACGATCGAAGATTTTACAAAATTATTGGAAATGATGAAAAAGAGCCATGAAAAAATGATCCTCGAACGACGGATAACTTGGGAGCACCACTTGGACCTGCTGGGCGAAATCATCGACAAGGATACCGACGAATCGAATCAAGGGAGCTGAAAATTATGAATGAACGATCTGCCGTTCATAACACTTTCACCATCGAACGGGTGTATAAGGCCTCGCCGGCAAAGGTTTTTACATACTGGGCGGACCCTCTTCTGAAAGAGCGATGGTTTTCGAAAGCGGATGAGTTTGACTTCCGTGTCGGCGGTAGAGAAAGCAGTCAAGGAGGGCCTCTCGGCGGACCGGTATTTACCTTCGATGCCCGGTTCCATGACATTGTGTCGGACGAGCGCATCGTTTACACCTATACTTTGGATATGGACGAGACTCGGATTTCCGTTTCCGCGACGACCATCGAGTTCAAGCCGGAGTGCGGAGGGACAAAGCTAATTTTCACCGAGCAAGGGGTCTTCCTGGATGGCCACGATACGCCGGCTCAGCGAGAGCACGGCACCAACGAGATGTTGGATAAGCTGGGTGTGCAGTTGGAGGAGGAACAGGCATGACAGAAAACCGTGAAGCAAACAACGAAAGCAGCGAAGCGCAAGCATACGAATGTGTAGCAACGCGGGTGATGAATGCATCCCCTGCTCTCGTATACGAAGCCTGGACAAAACCCGAGCATTTGGCAGAGTGGTGGGGTCCAAACGGGTTTACGAACACTTTTCACGAATTTGATTTACGGTCGGGAGGGATATGGGAGTATGTCATGCACGGACCGAACGGAGTCGATTATCCCAACAAAAGCGAGTTTGTCGAAATTGGGCCTGAACGGATCGTGCTGCGGCATCTCTGTGCACCCTATTATCAGCTTACGGCAACCTTCGAAGATCTTGACGGAAAAACTAAGCTGACTTGGCGCCAGCTTTTCGAAGACGCTGCCGTATTCAATTCCATCAAGAAATTCGCAGTCTCAGCCAACGAGCAAAATCTTGACCGGCTCGAAGCGCATTTGCAGAAGATGTCCGACTGAAAATCTGAGCTTTTGAATCCCACACAAGCTGATTATGTATTTGCTCACTTGCAATAATAATCAGCTTGTGTGGGATTTTTTACGTGGAATCGCTAAATTGCTCAAAACGGATTACACCAACATTATTCCCAAGAGGGGGTTACTGGTGTACACTAGCTGTGTGACCGGAGGAAAGCACTTTCAAGATGGAAAGGATGTACACTTTCATGGCATCACCATACGTAACCTTTAACCGCGAGCAATGGAAGTCTCTGAGGGCTTCCACGCCGCTGACCATATCGGATGATGAACTTGCCTGTCTGCAGGGCGTCAACGAGAAGATTTCGATGGACGAGGTCTCCGAAGTCTATTTGCCTCTCTCCAGACTGTTGAATCTGCATGTGGCGGCGACCCAAGAGCTGCACCAGGCTACGCATACGTTTTTGGGAATTCAGGATACCAAGGTGCCTTTCATCATTGGAATTGCAGGCAGTGTCGCCGTGGGAAAAAGTACGACGGCGCGGATTCTGCAAACGCTGCTCTCCCGCTGGCCGAACCACCCCAAAGTGGAGCTGGTAACGACAGACGGTTTTCTCTATCCCAATCGCGTGTTGGAAGAGCGTGGGATCATGAAGCGAAAAGGCTTCCCCGAAAGCTATGATTTGCGCCGCTTCCTGCATTTTTTGGCGGAAATCAAATCAGGAGAGCCCGAAGTGTCTGCTCCCGTCTATTCTCATCTGGTCTACGACATCGTTCCGGATCAGTGGCAGACGGTGAGACAGCCGGACATCCTGATCGTAGAAGGATTGAACGTCCTGCAGCCGCCGAGAGACAAAAGTCTGTCTGAGCTGTTCGTGTCGGATTTCTTTGATTTCTCCATTTACGTGGATGCGAAAGAACAGGATATCTTCAAATGGTATGTGGAGCGGTTCAAGGTACTGCGCCAGACGGCCTTCTCCAATCCGGCGTCGTATTTCCGCCGCTACGCGAGCTTGTCAGACGAAGAAGCGGTCGAGGTCGCGACAGGGATCTGGAAGGAAATCAACGAAATTAATCTGCGGAAAAATATCCTGCCGACCCGCGTACGAGCGCGACTGATCCTCGAAAAGGGTCAAGACCACAGCGTACAGCGGATGAAGCTGCGCAGGCTATAATAGAGTAAAACGATGGAAAGCAGGGGGAGACTCCTGCTTTTGTTATTTACGAAAACATCTCGATGAAGCGCTTTGCTGCCTTGGACAGATGACGTCCAGACTGCCAGACAACGGCGGCGGCAGACTGGATGGAGGTTCCGGTGATCTCGATCCCGCGAATCTGCTCGCTTCGGTGGGTCTCCCAGGCGGAGCGTGGGACGATGGAGCAGCCGACTTGTGCCGCCACCAGATTGACGGTAAGGGATATGTCGGGGCACTCGCAGATGACGTACGGTGCTGCTCCCAGCCGATCGAACTCCTTGACGAGCAAATCGTAAATCCCCAAGCCTGGAGTGCTTGGCATGATCAGGGGAAGCTTGGCGATTTCGTTCATGTGTATCTGGTCAGTGGCTGCAAAGGACGAGGCTGTCGGAACGATTAAGATAAACGGTTCTTCCTCCATGGGAATCGTCGTGCAATTCGGGAGGGAGTGCGGGAGCCTGACGACGGCGACCTCGATGACTCTTCGCTCCAGCCACTGAGTCAGAAGCTGGGTATCTCCCTTCCACACTTTGTATGTGATCAACGGAAACTTTTGCTGAAATTGCCGGATTTGTTCAGGCAGGCGATAGGCGGACAACGCGCTTACACCGATGGAGAGGGTGCCACGAATGCCTTCGCCTGTCTCTTTTACTTCCGCGATGGCTTCCTCCAATTGATGGACGATGCTGATGGCCTGCTTGTACAAGGAGTGGCCAGCTTCGGTCAGCTCAATGCGTTTTCCCGAGCGCTCTACGAGATTGGTACCGAGTTCTTCCTCCATCTGCTTCAGCTGTTGGCTGAGTGGCGGTTGTGCCATGTTCAAGCGTTTTGCGGCTGCTGTGATCTGCCCCTCCTCGGCGATGGCGATAAAGTAGCGCAGTTGGCGGATGTCCACGAAGCAGTTCTCCCTTCCGAGAAATTGCATATGAAAATCATATGAAAGACAGATTTAACGGATATTTTTCATATTGATAAAGCTATGATAGCATATGTTCCGTAGTTTTCTATGGAAATAAGGAAAGAAGGGAATACCTGTGCGTACGTGGCTAGACAACATCTTTCACCTGCGAGATTGCGACACGACGTTTCGACGGGAGCTGATGGCCGGAGGGGTCGGCTTTATCACCGTCGTCTACATCATTGCCGTAAACGCTTCGATTCTTCAGGATGCGGGAATACCGCTTGCTGCGGGGATTCTCGCAACTGTTCTGACTGCCTTCGTGGGCGCGATTTTGATGGCATTCTGGGCCAATGCCCCGATCATCCTGGTGCCTGGAATGGGGATTAACGCGCTGTTTACCTATACGCTTTGTCATTCGATGGGGCTGAGCTGGCAAGAGGCGCTGGCGGCTGTCCTTGTCTCGGGTCTGATTTTTACGGTCATTGCCTTTACCCGGGCAGCACAACATATCTCCAATGCGATACCAGCTTCGCTCAAGGAAGCTATTACGGTCGGGATCGGATTGTTTCTCACATTTATCGGGCTACAAAAAGGCGGCTTGATCGTCACCAATCCCACCACCTTCGTAGCACTCGGCGATTTGTCCAGTCCAGGCGTAATCGTCACGATCATTACGCTGATCATCACATTGGTCTTGTTTGTTCGCGATGTCCCTGGCAATTTTCTTATCGGAATTGCGACAGGGACGGGTCTGGGCATTCTGCTCGGGGTGGTGGAGCCGGGAACAGCAGGCTCCTTTTCCCTGGCGGAATATGGTGAGGTATTCGCGGGCTTCTCCTTCGCCGGGATCTGGAAGCTGCCGTTTTGGATCGCGACCTTTTCGCTTGCGATGGTGATCATATTTGAAAATATTGGTTTGATTCACGGCTATACGGCGATGATTGGACAGCCGCAAAAATTCCGCCGCTCTCTGCAAGCCAATGCCTTGTCCGCTGCTCTCTGTGGGGTGATGGGGACCAGTCCGACGGTCGCGACTGCCGAAAGTGCAGCGACGATTGCCGCCGGAGGACGAACAGGGTTAGCATCACTAACGACGGGGACTTTGCTGTTGCTGTCACTTGGGCTGCTGCCGCTGGTCCAACTGATTCCCGACGGAGCAATCGCGCCTGTGCTGATCATCATCGGTGCCCTGATGCTGCAAAACGTGGAAAAGATCAGCTTCAAGGATTTTAGCGAAGGTTTTCCGGCATTCCTGATCATCGCAATTATCCCTTTGTCCTACAGTATTGTGGACGGAATTTCGTTTGGCTTCGTGGCGTATCCATTGTTGAAGCTGGCGATGGGGAGAAGACAGGAAGTGCCAGCCCTGATGTACGTGATCGCTGGGCTGTTTTTATTGAATTTGATCCTGCCGGTACTGGCTTGATGGGGGGAGTATGGTGTTAATTTACGAAATGACGATTCAGGTACGAGTAAGTGATTTTGATATGGGTCGGAACTGGTACAGAACATTGTTAAACAAAGAACCTGACTTTGAACCTCATGAGGATTTCGCAGAGTGGGAGCTGATTCCTGGCTGTTGGCTGCAGGTAGCAAAAGGGGAGCCAGCAACAGGAAGCGGGCCACTGCGTCTGGGCGTTAGGAATCTCGAACAAGAACGCGAACGTATAGTTAAATCTCTTGCTGTAGAGCCGTTTGAGATTTTCGCCAGAGAGGAAGTCCCCGTCAAATGGGGAACCTTTGCAGATCCTTGGGGAAACAGGATTGGATTATTTGAGTACAAAGATCCGCAGGAAATAAATAAGCGGATCGGTGAGATTTTGAAGATAGAAGCGATGTGAAAATGTAGCATGGGCAGTCATGGAATGGCTCCACCCCGGTCGTAGGCGCATATACTGAAACGAAAATGGGCGAAGGAGAATGTTAGTATGTCTATGAATCCTGTATGGTACCCCCCTTTCGTATATGCAGGCTACGATCCGTATGCGTATTCCTTTCCTGCTCCCTATCCGTATCTGCCTGTAGTCGAGACACAAAAAGATGGGCTCCAGCTCGTATTGCGCTTGATCCAGGAAGCGATCGCGGATGAGCGGCATGACGAAATGTTCTATGATTATCTGCTGAGTGTCGCTCCAAGCGAGAAGGACAAGCAAATCATCACAGGCATCCGAAATGATGAGCGAAAGCATAATCGATGGTTCCGTCAAATCTACACCGAATTGACCGGCCAACCTCCGCAGGAGATGCCTGAGAGGGAAGAGTTCCAAAAACCGGAGAGCTATCTGGACGGGATTGAAAAAGCCCTAATGGGAGAATTGAAGGCGTTTGAAAAGTATCGGGTCATTTATCAAAACATTCCGGAGCAATTTCGCGACACGATTTTTGTCATCATGACAGATGAGATGAAGCATGCCAGCTACTACAACTTTTTGTATGCCAAAAACAAATAACAGCGATTTGACAGCCCGTTGTAAAGGGACGGGTATTTTCCCGGTGCTTGTGCGCCGGGTTTTTCATTTGCCAAAGAAAATGAAAAACCGTAGAATGACAGCATGTCCGCCACAAGCTGCGGATTCAAAAACTTCGCAACAGCTAAGCCAGGAGGCCGTTTTACCCGATGTACAATCTATCGCTCGGAGTGTTGTTTGCACTCGTCAACTTTGGACTATTTCTTCTTTGCTACCGCATGTTTGGCCGTATCGGACTCTACGCGTGGGTCGGAGTGGCTACGGTTCTCGCCAACATCCAGGTCGTGAAGACCATTGAACTATTTGGACTCGTAATGACGCTTGGAAATACGATCTACGCGTCGATATACCTGACAAGCGACCTGCTAAACGAAAAATACGGTGAAAAGGCTGCGAAAAAAGCTGTCTGGTTCGGATTTTTCACCCTGATCGCGTCGACGATCATCATGCAGCTGGTTCTCCGTTTTGATCCCACCGAGACGGATATTGCCCAGCCATCGCTGGTAGCCTTGTTCGGATTGATGCCGCAGTTGGCGTTGGGCAGCTTGTGCGCCTATTTGCTCAGCCAATTCGTCGACGTGAAAATTTACACCTGGCTAAAGAAAAAATGCCCGAGTCCCGATCAACTATGGATCCGCAACAACGGCAGCACCCTGATCAGTCAACTGCTCGATTCCTTGACGTTTTGCACCATCGCCTTTTGGGGACTTTATCCTCTCGGCGTCTGGGCCGAGATTTTGCTGACTACATACCTGATCAAATTCGTCGTTTCGGCTGCGTCGACGCCAGTTTTATATATTGCAAGGAATATGAAAGTTCCAGAGGATTAAAAAAGGGAGTTCCTTTGGAGAGCCCTTCAAAAGTCCACCTAATATCTGTAAAACGAAATTCCAGTACTTTTAGGTAACGGGGTTTCATGTCTCGAGAATGTAGCTGTAGTGGCGAGAAGCATGTTTCCGATCTACGCTACGGTCTACGTCCCACAAGGGAGTTAAACTGTCCGCTCCACAGCGATCCCGGGGGAAGCGCAAAACGGCGCGCAGCTCCGAAGTTTATTCATAGGTTGCGCTTCTGTCTCCCCGGGCTTCGCTGTTCCGCTAGGCTGGGCTCCGCTAATCGCTCCGCCTGGAAACATGCTTCTCCTCCCCAACTGTAGATTTTCAACGGGCTTGTTGGAACCATTGCTACGGCCCTCTAAACAAATGACGGTATCCTTGCATGCCGAATTATACAAACTAATTTCCGAGGATCATCCATTACGCAAAATCAATGGGAGCAAGCCGGAGTGGGGAAAGTCGCTCTCTTGTTGCCTACTTCGATACGGAGAAATGTAAGACATGTCCACTTCCATCCGAATCGTGGCGGAACACTACAAGGAACAAATCGAGTTTGAAAACAGCAATACGTTCAAAGAACGCATTCGTCGTAAATGTAAAACGAATGATAAAATGAACAGAGAAAATGCAGCCTGCCTCCTTAGGGAGATTGGACTGCATTTTTCGTTATTGCCCTTTTATAAAACAGCTGAATAAGGCTACCCGATTTGCAAGCTCCAACAAGGGGATTTTGCAGGGCTTTCTCCTAAGTAGTTTTTTACAGGCAACCTGGGAAATTCCCTCGTTTTATGCTTTCATTTGTAACGCGCTGGCGACTAGGAGAAGAAGATTTCCGACCGAGTTCCTTGCGGAGTCCGCCCCAGCGGAGCGGCGGGTGGCGGGAGATAGAATCGCAACCCTGCATCACTTCGAAGCGACGGCTACTTTTGCGATTCCCCGCCAATCGCTGCGTAGCGGACAGTGCACGCCCCTTGCGGGACGCAGAACGGAGCGGAGGCCGGAATCTTCTTCTCCACCCCCGAAGAATTGAAGAGGGAGTTCCTAGATAGTTTTTTACAGTCTACCTGGGGAACTCCCTCATTTTTTATTATTTTTCACCTGTTACGCGCTGGCGACTGGGAGAAGAAGATTTCCGGCCGAGCTCCTTGCGGAGTCCGACCCAGCGGAGCGGCGAGTGGCGGGAGATAGAATCGCAACCCTGCATCACTTCGAAGCGACGGCTGCTTTTGCGATTCCCCGCCAATCGCTGCGTAGCGGACAGTGCACGCCCCTTGCGGGACGCAGAACGGAGCGGAGGCCGGAATCTTCTTCTCCTCCCCCAAGCTCCATTCCAAGTGCTTTTCAGCGGGTTACAGATCTACACCCGCGCCATACCCATCACTTGCTCTACCTTATGCAGCATCCGGTTAGCCGCTTCATTGGCTTTCCGGGCACCATCCGACAGAATATCATCCAGCTCCGAAGTATGGAAAAGCTGCTCGTAGCGTTCCTGAATCGGACGCAGAGTCTCGACGACCACTTCCGCCAAATCCGTTTTAAACGCGCCGTATCCTTTGCCTTCGTACATGGCCTGGATCTCTTCCAGCGATTTTCCGGAGCAAAGCGAGTAGATCGTCATCAGGTTGGACACGGCTGGTTTCTCGTCTTTATCATAGCGCACCTGGCTGTCGGAGTCGGTTTGCGCACGCTTGATCTTTTTCGTGATCGTATCCGGATCATCCAGCATGGAGATGAAGCCGCCTTGGTTGGCATCCGACTTGCTCATCTTCTTGGTGCCTTCTTGCAGAGACATGATGCGTGCTCCGGTTTCCGGCAAGCGAATCTCAGGGATCTTGAAAATCTCGTCGTAGCGGCTATTGAAGCGGTTGGCAAGATCGCGGGTCAACTCCAGGTGCTGCTTCTGGTCTTCTCCGACAGGTACGAAGTCCGTGTCATACAGCAGGATGTCGGCTGCCATCAGCGGAGGATAAGCTAGCAATCCGCCAGGGATGGATTCACCGCGTCCGTCCGATTTGTCTTTGAACTGTGTCATGCGCTCCAATTCTCCAAGGTAAGAGGTGCAAAGCATGATCCAGCCCAGCTTGGCGTGTGCTGGCACCTCGGATTGGATGAACAGCGTCACCTTGTTCGGATCGAGTCCGACAGCGAGGTACAAGGCTGCCAGGCGGCGGATATTTTGCTTCAGGACGGCAGGGTCTTGCGGTACCGTGATCGCATGCTGGTCGACAATGCAGTAGTAACAGTTGAATTCGTCTTGCAGTGGGACAAAATGCTTCATCGCGCCTAAATAGTTGCCCAAGGTGAGAATGCCGCTTGGTTGAATCCCGGAAAAAATGGTTTTCATCTTGATCTAGCTCCTTTCATTTTCCATGCTTGATTGCTTACAAAAGAACGCAAAAAAGGTCCATCCGCCCTGGACAGGGACGAATGAACCGTGGTGCCACCCTTTTTATTTTGCCCATGAAAAACCATGCGCAAAATCACTTTGCTCCGTACCCGACATCGATACGGCGTCCGCTGATAACGTACGGACATGACGCCAAAGCCTACGCACCGCTTTTCTTGGAAAGGCGGGTTCGGTCTGGAGCTCGGAAGCCCATTCAACATTCACTCGACACTGATTCGCACCAACCATCAGCTCTCTTAAGTCTCGTCAAATGCCTACTCTTCTTCCTCATCGCTGTGCAATCTTCCTTTGATCGATTATTCTACAGAGTCAATTCAAAAAAAGCAAGTGCTACTTGAGGAAAAAACTTGGAATTTGTAAACTAACTATAGAGTTATATAACTAATGAGTTAGTTTTGAGGTGACGTACACCATGAACAGATCGAGAACGGAAAAAGGGGAGCAGAGTCGCAAACGTCTGCTGGAAGCGGCGGCAGAGGAGTTCGCGAGCAATGGCTACGACCGTACCCGCGTCAGCGATATTGTGAAGCGGGCAGGCTTGACCCAAGCAGCTTTTTATCTTTACTTTCCCAGCAAGGAGGCTGTCTACGGGGAGCTTCGAGATGCGTTTTTCGCCCAGCTGCGGGTGTTGGCGGATGCTGGCAAACAGGTGACGCCGCTCCCAAAGGAGATGACTGTTCCGAAAATCAGGCAGAATTTGCTGGAGTTGTTCCAGTTTTTTGCGGCGAGTCCCAAGCTGACGCAAGTGTTTCTGACTGCTGCACAGGAAGGAGAGCTTTTGCATCGACAGATGGCAAAGCTCGTGGCGGACAATCTGCGAAGCAATCAAAACGCTGGACATGTACGTCCCGAGCTTTCTTGCGAAGTATCGGCTGAAGCGATGGTTGCGGTCTTGTACCGGCTGACAGAACGTTTTTTGCTGACGGGTGAAAAGACGGCGGAGGAGCTGGCAGAGCATGCCACCTCACTGCTTGCAAGCGGAATCGTGGTGCCAGACTGACCTGATATACCATGAACGAATCGCGGGAGGGAGAAACAAAAATGGAAATGACGCATGTAATCTGGATGTTTCTGATCGTGTTTGTTTTTCATGACCTGGAGGAGATCATCGTAGTGGAAAACTGGCTGATACGGCATCGTGAACGGCTTGTCCGAAAAGTGCCTACTTTTCTGGAAAAGATGATTCGGCCTATGCTGGCTATGAGCAGTGCGCAGTTTTCGGTGGCGGTCACCTGCATCTTTGCCGTTTTGTCTGCCGCCGTATTGCTGACTGTTCTGACCTGGCCTACGGGAAACTACTTGCCATTTTTCCTGGCCTGCCTGCATGTGCTTTTTCTGCATGTCTTTACGCATGTGGGGCAAAGTCTGATCATGCGAACCTATACGCCGGGCGTCGTCACGGCGGTCGTACTAGTTCTGCCCTACAGTTTGTACACCTATTACCGCTTGTTTGCGGAAGGATGGGTGAGTTGGCCGTTGATCTGGAAGACGCTGCCTTACTCGTTTTTGGTGATTCCGGTACTGTATCTCGCCCTTACATTGGGGGAAAAGGCGATTAAGCCGTTGAAAAGCTAAAGGAAAAAGAGAGGAAACTTGGACTGGCGACCTTTCCAAAATTGACAGACTATTCTACAATGAGAAGGACAAACAAAGCGTGGCAAAACAACATGAACATGCGGATACAGGAGGTGGCCCAAACGTGATTGATGCAGAACGTCTATGGGAACGGCTGATGCAGCTTGGCACAATTGGCAGACAGACAGAAGGAGGGGTTACCAGGCTTTCCTTTACCCCGGAAGAACGGGCAGCCAAAGACTTGGTGGCTGGCTTCATGCGGGAGGCAGGCTTAACCGTACGCGAAGACGAGAGCGGCAATCTGATCGGGCGCAAAGAGGGCAGGAATCCAGCGTCTCCGCTGGTGCTGGTCGGCTCCCATATCGATTCGGTACCGAATGGCGGTGACTTCGATGGACCGCTGGGCGTCCTCGCAGGAGTAGAAATCTTGCAAGCGATGAACGAGCGCGGCGTGGAGACGGATCATCCCATCGAGGTCGTCGCCTTTACAGACGAAGAAGGCACACGCTTCGGCTACGGTATGCTCGGCAGTCGGGCGCTTGGAGGACGACTGCGGATCGAGGAGTTGGACGCTCGAGACGAGAACGGGATCACAATCGCCCAAGCCATGCGGCAGAACGGACTCGATCCTGAACAGATCGGCCTTGCGAAGCGGGAGCCGGGAAGTGTCAAGGCATACGTGGAATTGCACATCGAACAAGGAAAAGTCCTGGAAAGTCGTGGCCTGTCTGTAGGTGTCGTCAATGGAATCGCAGGACCGATCTGGGTCAAATTCACATTGGATGGAGAAGCAGGTCACGCGGGAACGACTCCAATGACGATGCGCCGCGACCCGCTGGCAGCCGCATCGGAAATAATGCTGGTCATTGAAAGGGAAGCGGCACGGACAAAAAGCACAGTCGGCACGGTCGGCAAACTGCAGGTATATCCCGGCGGAGCGAATGTCATCCCGGGGCGCGTCGAGTTTACGCTCGACCTGCGCGATGTGGACGAAGCTGTACGCACACGCGTCGAAGAGAGAATCTTGCGCGAAGCAGAAGAAATCTGCGAGCGTCGTGGGGTCAAGCTCTTAGTAGAAGACCTACAGCGGATGGCTCCAGTGCTCTGTTCGCAAGAGGTGCAGGAGGCAACTTTGGCTGCATGCGAGGCAGAGGGACTGGAGACGATGATTCTGCCAAGCGGCGCCGGACACGACGGCATGCAATTGACAGATTTTTGTCCTGTCGGTATGATTTTCGCCCGTTCCCGGGATGGCATCAGCCACAACCCGGCGGAATATACGTCGAAGGAGGATTGTGCGAGGAGTGCTGCGGTATTGTATCGCACGGTACTTGCATTGGCGACCCTATCACCCCGATAAAAGGTTCGATGAAGGAGGAGAACAGAATGACAACGACAATCGCAACGCTGAATCAAGCAGTTGAGGAGATCAAGGAGCAGGTGATCTCGTGGAGGAGGTATCTGCATCAGCATCCGGAGCTTTCTTTCCACGAGGAAAAAACGGCACAATTTGTCTATGATACACTGCAATCCTTTGGAAATCTCGAAATTAGCCGTCCGACCAAGACAAGCGTCATGGCTCGCTTGATCGGCCCGGTGCCAGGTACCGTCCTGGCGATGCGCGCTGACATGGATGCGTTGCCGATAACCGAAGAGAATACATTCGAGTTCGCCTCCCAAAATCCCGGTGTGATGCACGCTTGCGGACACGACGGGCATACAGCCATGCTGCTTGGGGCAGCTAAGCTGCTGGCGGGAATGAAAGATCAGGTAAAAGGGGAAATCCGCTTTTTCTTCCAGCACGCAGAAGAACTCTTTCCCGGCGGCGCGGAAGAAATGGTTCAGGCCGGCGTGATGGAAGGCGTCGACCTGGTAATCGGAACGCATCTATGGGCTTCTATGGAGCACGGCAAGATCGGAATTTGTCCGGGTCCTGTGATGGCGGCGCCTGATACCTTCTGGGTTACGGTGCAGGGAAAAGGCGGCCATGCCGCGATTCCGCATCAGACGGTCGACAGCATCGCCGTCGCGGCTCAGGTTGTGACCAATCTGCAGCATATCGTCTCCCGCAATACCGATCCATTGGATAGCCTCGTCATTTCCGTGACGCAATTTATTGCCGGAACCACACATAACGTCATTCCAGGCTCGGTCGAGCTATGCGGTACGGTGCGCAGCTTCGATCCTGCCTTGCGCGAAAGCGTCCCCGGCATGATGGAGCGGGTGATCAAAGGAATTACCGACGCGCATGGGGCTTCCTATACCTTCAAGTACGTAAATGGCTATCGTGCCGTCATCAATGACGAGGAGGTCAGTCGCATGATGGAAGAGGTCGTCGTCGAGACGCTCGGTTCGGAATGGCTCGAGAGAAATCGTCCGACGATGGGCGGGGAGGACTTTTCTGCCTTCCAGCAAAAAGCTCCCGGCTGCTTCTTTTACATCGGCGCTGGCAATCAGGAGAAGGGCATTATCTACCCGCATCACCACGCCCGCTTCACGGTGGACGAGGATGCGCTCGAAATCGGCGTAAAGACGTTCGTGAATGCAGCGAGAAAGATTGTTATGGAGTAAAATATACGTGCCAGCCTCAGTTGTAGGGCTGGCATTTTTTTGTGCGCCCAGCATTGGCGATAGCAATAGGGTTATAGTCCCGTGGGTTTGATTTGTAACATTTTGTAAAATACTGTCGTATTACAATTTTTGAATGAAAAGGAAACATGGTGTAAAGTACAACTTGGTAGCAAATTACAAAATAAGGTTGTAATGGAATGATTTTGAAGAAGAGTATATTAACGCCATTCATTTTGGCGGTTACATTAGTTCTTAGTATTATAAGCAACGCCAACGCAGCAAGGAATGATGCCCTTGAAATCACAGATATTTCTCGCTCTGCAAGCGCTATTGAAATTACATGGTCAGGTGATTACACCAAGTATGAGGTTTTCGCAGATGGGAAAAGTGTATACGAGGGTAGCGATAATAGTTTTAATCATGAAGGACTGAATGCTGACACTGCTTTTGAATATTTGATTGTTGCTTTTGATGAAAATAATGAAATAGTAGATGAAGCAAAGGTAGAAACATATACCACACAAGAAAAGAAAAACAAGGCCCTCACTGCTGCGGATAACTCTCTTGCTTCGATTCGAGTTTCAACGATATACAAAAAAGATTCTTTTAGGTTTGATTGGGATGACATTAGAGGTATTGATAAATATGATGTCTATAAAGATCATGAAAAAATAGGGACAATTAAAGGTAGCGAGTACAGTGAAACACAACTTGAAGAAGGACTCTATGAGTTTATTGGTAAAATAGAGGTTGATGATTTCAAAAAGGAAGAAATCCGTAGAGAAGCAGAGGAAAAATTGCAGCGAGAACTAACTCCTGCAGAAGAAGAAGAGGTGTTTTTTGAAAATTACTCCATTATTAAATCGTTTACCCCTAATATCGGAAATAAAAATATACTGAATGATACAAAAGAACCAGCCTTTTCATACGTTTTCAAGTGTTACAAGTCCGGAAATTGATTATACTTACACTGCAGAAATTAAAAGTGAGAATGGTGGAAAAATTGTTCTTCATGGATCACATGATAAGGCACCTTCACATGAGTTTAATTATAGAGTCGACGGTGGTCCTTATCAAGTAATCTTCAAACATGATATAGTCGATTTTAAGTATCTCTTTGGAGTATATCCTAATTGGTACTTTAACTTTTCTAATTAGTAATAAAGATCTTACCCTATCACTATGGGGTAAGATTTTTACATAAGGAGGCAAAATGATGAAAAAGATAAATATTTCTCTTTTACTTGCATTGATAGCTAATGGAGGGTTTATTGTCTACATCTTACTTGAGAAAACAGGGTTAAATAATTGGTTAGTCAAAGGATGGATTTTAAATATATTTATATTAATCTATTTCCTGTCGTTCGTTTTCATTTATATCGAGTTCTGGAAGAAAGTAAAAAAAAAATATCTATATTCTGCACTAATTGTTAACTTGATTGGAGTAATAATGTATGTGGTCTATTGGCTCTTAGAAACCGCTTAGTTATTGTAATGAAATCATTTTACCTCGGTAAAATCACATTCTTAAAGTGGGCAGGTAACTAACGAAATGTTATTCACAATTAATAAGGTGGTTAAAGCAAAGCACCCGTTCCCTTTCTAAAATAGATCTTAAAACAATGGTGGCTTTCATTGCTTTAAGGCCGTTTCGGTTTAACCCCCTAAAATTTGAGTTATTATGGCTCTGCTGTAACCATGCCACTACTTCGACCCTTTGGGAGTTTAGGGAGGGAAAAGTCTCGCGTCAGGGGGAGCGCTTGACCCAAGACTTTTCTCTTCCAGGATACTAGTTAGATCGAGGAAAGGTTCCTGTGCCATTACTCACCACTCGATTTGTGTTTACACAAAACGGACCAGGGTGAGTCTTTTTGTTTATCTTGTTTTCAGAAAATTGGAAAGGAATTCTCCATCTCTTAAAGGAAAAGCTTGACGAGGAAAAAGGGAAAAAAACGCAAGGCATTTGGGATCTTGACCCAGGCGCAACGGAAAAGGCGGAACACGATTTCAGCGGCCAACCCTGAACCACTTCTTCGAAATGGCTGCTTTTGGCCGCGGTTCCGCCTTTGGAGTGGAGCCGGCCTTGATCAACCCCAAGCGAAGATCCCACCCCGCCTAGAGCTTTTTTCCCTTTTTCCTCCTCCCAGCTAAAGTTTGTGGAACACTATTCATAACCCTTTATTTCTATTTATTTTCAGTTAATTCCAACTTAAGGAAATTATGCTATAATTTATTTTTCGTATAGTGCTATGAACTACTGCCATTTTGAAAGAATCGAGGGGTATTCATGCCGTTCATCACAGAGACAAAAGAGCTGGGCCGCGTCTTTGGCAGCGGCACGGCTGCTGTTCGCGCCTTGCAAGGAGTCGATTTGCAGGTCGAAAAAGGGAAGCTACTGGTGCTTAGAGGACGCTCCGGCTCCGGCAAGACGACATTGCTGAATCTGCTTGGCGGATTGGACCGACCTACTAGCGGGGAGGTCTATTTTCAAGGGAAAGAGATTGGTGGATTGCCAGATCGAAATCGAACAAAAATTCGAAGGCAAGGCATGGGATTTATTTTTCAATCATTTGGTCTGTTTCCCTTGATGTCTGCTGAGGAGAATGTGGAATTCGGACTGCGTCTGTCAAAAGTCGCTGCCCGAGAATGGAAGACGAGAATCCACGAATCGCTGGAGTTGGTAGGGTTGAGCAAAAGAGCTCACCATCGCCCCTATGAGATGTCCGGAGGAGAACAGCAGCGCTGCGCGATTGCCCGGGCAGTGGCTCATCGTCCGGAGCTGCTGTTGGCCGATGAGCCAACGGCAGAATTGGACAGCAAGACGGGCAGAAAAATCAGCAGTGTTTTTCGCAAGCTGGTAGAAGAAGAAGGGATGAGCATTATCATGACGACGCATGATCCGAGTGTGATGGAGGTGGCCGATATTGTATACGAATTGGAAGACGGAAGCATCCGTCAAAGGTAGCTTGCCCAGCTTTTTGAGGCATTCGGTTCTGGCAGCCACCTTCGCATCGCTATTGTCTGGCTGTTCCTTGCTGCCCAAAGAAGAACCGATCCTCGCGCCTCCGCTGGTGGAACCTGTCCAGGTCACGTATGACGTGGCAGAAGTCAAGAGAGGAACGATCACGAAGGGGATTAGAGGAACAAGCACCTTTACCACTGTCGACAAAAAGGAGCTCTCTTTCCCGGAGAGCAAGGGCTTGAGGCTGAAGATGCTGAACGTAAGCAGCGGAGATATGGTGAAGGCGGGGCAAGTATTGGCTGAACTGGATGCAGCCGAATTGGAGCGAAGCGTCGAGATGGCCAAGTATGAAATCGACAAAGCCAAACTGGAGCTTCTGGAGGCACAGCAGGATAACAAATACGAGGTGGAAGAGGCTAGGTTGGATGTCGTCAAGGCAGAGATGAACGTCAAGGTAAACGAGACCAAACTAGCCCAGATCGAGCTGGAACAAGCCAAGCTGAAGCTGGCGGAGCTGGAAGACCCCAAACGGCGTGAATACCAGATCGAGCGTGCGAAACTGAATGTCAAGCAACGGGAGATGGATCTGTCCAGTCTGCAAAAGAGATTGGCGGATACCAAGCTGGTCGCCCCGATGGATGGATTGGTTCTTTTTGTCAGTAATGAGCAGGTAGGAGATGAAGTAGATGCGTATCAAACCCTGGTGACCATTGGTGATCCAAACAAGCTGTACGTACTCTATACGGCCCCGGAACGAGATGCGATCAAGGACGTGAAAGACGGGGTAAAAGCAACCATTAAGCTGCCGAACGGGACAGAGGAACAAGGAATTGTCGTACAGACTCCCTTGAATGTACCTGATAATATACCTGAGGAATTGAAGCGTTTGTACCACCGCAGCTTGCTTATCGCTCCGGTCAAACCGATTACGGGAATGGAAGTAGGTACCTCCGTGTACTTCGAGATCATCGTGGAGCAGCAGGAAAATACGGTAATCATACCGAGCAAAGCACTGCGAATTTTCAATGAAAGAACGTATGTTCAAGTATTGGAAGAGGACGTGAAAAAAGAAATTGACGTCACAGTGGGTATCACGAACCAGGCAGAAGTGGAAATCATAGATGGACTTCAACCAGGCCAGTTGGTCATTTTGGAATAAGGGGGGAAACATCGTGGCTATGCTGCAGATGATTCTGCGAAAAATGCTGAATAACCGCTGGCTGGTCGGCAGCCTGCTGCTTGGGCTTGTCGTCGCGGTCGGGCTGATGTCCAGCATCCCCGCATTCACGAATGGCGTTCTGCAACGTTTATTCGTCAAAGATATGCAAGAGTATCAGCGGGTTGTGAAAAACTTCCCTGGCGGCCTTCTGGTCTCGATCAACCAGGATATAGGGGCCTACAATGGAGCAAAAGTGCTCACTCACGTGACGGATATGATGCAAAACGATGTCATCCCGTCATTATCCGTACCATTGCTCGATCAAGTGACCGTAATGCGATCCATCCCCTTCAAGGCAGAATTGCTGGATCAGAAGATTGACTCACCTGAAACAGGGATTCTCTATTCGTTCAGCAATTTGGATCAGCACATCACCTTGATAGATGGTCGTCTTCCCGCGGCAGAACCCGTTGATGGGATCTATGAAGCGCTCGTGACAGAAAAAGGGCTGATGGACCGCAAGATGGTACTGGGCAATCTATACGAACTGACAACGAGTAGTGCGGAGGATGCGACCGTTCGTATCAGACCGGTAGGAGTCTTCAGAGAAAAAGCAGGCAACGATCCCTATTGGTTCGCCAATTCCTCCGATTACAACAAAGGGTTTATTTTGAATGAGGAGCTGTTTCGCAAGACATTTTTGGAAGAGAAAAATCTGGTCCTCGCCATTCGTTATTATGTGGCGTTCCAATATCAGGCGTTTCAGTTTACCGATAAAGAAAAACTGGTGTCGGTCGTACCGGATTTGGAAGAAAACCTGGTGCAGTTTGGCCTGAAAAAATCTGATATAAGCGTTCAGTTTCCCGTCAGCTCCATCACGAAAAAATATGATGAGCAGAATCAACAGTTCCGCATCATTTTGTGGTCCTTGTACATTCCCATCTTTGTCATGCTCATTATTTATCTGGTCATGGTCTCAGGATTGATCATAGAGCGACAGCGAACAGAGATCGCCGTGCTGGGGAGTCGAGGAGCAGGGAGGGCGCAGATATTTGGCATCTATTTTGTGGAAATCTTGATATTAGGTCTGCTAGCTCTGCTGATCGGACCATTCGTCGGTATCCAGCTAAGCAAGGTTCTAGGCATTTCCAACGGTTTTTTGGAATTCGTCGATCGTACCGGGATCCAGGTCAATATGACTGGAGACGTACTGGTCTACGCTGTTTGGACGGTACTCGCTTGCATGTTCATTTTGCTCGTCTCTATCTTCTTCGCGACGCGGCAAAATATTGTGACACATAAGCAAAACGCAGCAAGAATCACGGGTCAAGCCATGTGGCACCGGCTTTTTCTGGATGTGCTGCTCTTGTTGATTGCCGGGTACGGCTGGTACTCGTATCAGAATACGCTCGAAAATGCTGGAAAGACGTCGGAAGGCTCTATGGTCATGTCTGTGGACGCCTTGCTGTTTTTTGTCCCCGTCTTGTTCTCCCTTGGATTTGGTCTGTTCTGCCTGCGCATCTACCCTCTGTTTTTGCGTGGCATCTATTGGTTGGGACGCAAGATTTGGCCGATATCGGTACATACCACCTTGGTTCAGGTAGGGCGTGCTTCGCGGCAATACCAGTTTTTGATGGTGTTCGTGACCATCACCATAGCAGTCGGGATGTTTAGTGCAAGCACAGCGCGAACGATTAATCGGAATGCGGAGGAACGAGTCTATTACCAAAATGGCACAGACGTGCGTCTCATGGTGAACTGGGCCAGTGACAAGCCATTTGTGTTTATCCATCGAAATCCCAACATGCAATTCGAGGGAGCCAATATAGCGCCTGAACCAGTTAAGCCGCCTATTCAGTACGAGGAACCCGATTTTAAACCGTTTCAAGAGCTTCCCGGTGTCGAGCACGCCACCCGAGTTTTCGTTCACAATATGGCGGAGATGAGCGAAGGGCAAAAAAGCGTCAAGGAAGTGACGCTAATGGGGATCGACCCGAATGAATTCGCTAAGGCCATTTGGTGGAAGCAAGAGCTTCTGCCTCATCACATCCACGACTATCTCAATTTATTGGCAAAAAAACCGAATGCTCTGATCATTTCCCGCACGCTCGCCTACAAGATGAATGTCAAGGAAGGAGACACCGTCATGGTCGGCTGGAAGAGGGTTCGTCCGGTAGAAATGGTCGTATACGCCATCGTCGATTATTGGCCGGGGTGGAGTCCGGTCGGTCCACGTTCCTCATCCTCTTCGGTAATGGAGGAGAAGTACCTCATGGTGGCTAACCTTCCCTTCATCCAAGGTAAATTGCATATGGAGCCGTATCAGGTATGGCTGAACATGCAGTCAGGAGCGTCGTCGGAAGCATTGTATAACGGGTTGATTGAAAATGATACAAAGCCCATTTATGTAAGCAATGCTCGCCAGCAAATGATCGAGATTAAAAACAGCGCGTTCTATCTGGGGATGAATGGATCGTTGACGCTGGGTTTCTTGTTGTCGATGCTGATTACCTTCATTGGATACGTGATGTACTGGGTGCTAACGCTCGGTGCGCGCAAATTGCAATACGGCGTTTTTCGAGCCATGGGCATGTCATTTGGCAGTCTCGTGCGCATTATTGCCTGGGAGCAGTTTTTTACCTTCGGCGTTGCATTTGCGATGGGAATGGCAGCAGGTAAGCTGGCGAACATGCTGTTTCTTCCGGCGCTCAGTCTGTATTTGCATGCTGAAAAACAGATTCCTCCCTTTACCATTACCTCCTCTGCGCAGGATGAGTGGCTGATCTATTCATTCGTTGCCATTACATTGGTAGTGGGTATCGGAATCGTCGGGGCTATCCTTTCACGCATGCAGATCCATCAAGCCGTGAAGCTGGGGGAGGATTAGGAGCATGATTGTATGTGAAAACCTGGTGAAAATCTATAAGGCTGCTGATTTGGAGGTCGTGGCCTTACAGGGCTTGGATCTGATCGTGGAAGACGGCGAGCTGATGGGCATTATCGGCAACAGCGGAAGCGGGAAATCCACTTTGTTAAACATGCTGGGTGGATTGGATCGTCCCTCTGCAGGGAAGCTGTTCGTCGCAGGGAAAAACCTGTTTCAGTTAAATCAAGCGGAGTTGATCCAGTATCGACTGCGCACAGTAGGGTTCGTCTGGCAGAACAATGCGCGCAACCTGATTCCCTATCTGTCTGCCCAACAAAACGTGGAGCTGCCGATGCTGATTGCGGGACAGCGGAAGCGGGATCGCGCCAAAGAACTGTTGGAGATCGTCGGCTTGGGACATCGCAAAAAAAACAAGCTGAGTGAGCTGTCAGGCGGCGAACAACAGCGTGTAGCCATTGCGATCGCCCTCGCCAACGAACCAAAGCTGCTGTTGGCTGATGAACCGACCGGCAGTGTGGACAGCAAAACAGCGGCAATGATCCTGGACCTTTTTCAGGAATTGAATCGGACAATGGGGCTTACGGTAGTGATCGTGACGCATGATCTTGAGATCGCCAAGAAAGTGGACCGGGTGGTGGCTATTCGGGACGGCAAAACATCCAGTGAAATCTTGCGGCGTGATACGTCCGGGGAACAAGAAGAGATGGAGGTCGAGAATACGCATGAGGAGTGGGCGGTGCTCGATCAGGCTGGACGACTGCAGATTCCGCAGGAGTATCTGCAAGCGATTGGGGCAGAAGGAAAGATCAAAATTGAGTTGGAGGAAGGACGGATCGTCCTGTATCCGCCTCCTCCCAAACGAGTCTAATTCATGCGGAAAAGACGGTGCCAGATGGAGCTTTTTCGCCGCTCGTTCTGGATTTTCGCCAATTCTGCCTTGACTGCTAGCATATCATTCATGGTTTTGGTCAGGCGCCAGTCTCGTTCTTTCAAACTGGTGCGGATATAGGCTTCCTGCTTTTCCACGCGATCGATCAAGGCGTGGTGGGCAAGCTCCTGTTGCTGGACGTGAACAGCCAAAGCATGCAATTTCGCTTCCCACGGCTCCGGTGGCAGATCGAGCTGCTGGGACATCTGGGGCATCGGTACAGATGAGATTGCAGGTACAGATGTTAGGGAAGCGGCACTTTCAGCCCTTGCCGTTTCAGGAGACTGGTGACTGGCGACCATGTTGGCGGCTTCCTCCTGGGGAAAAAGCTGGTCCTTGGTTAAGCGGTAAAAGCGCTCCAGAGCGGCTACGTCAATCTGACGATATTCCCGGCGGTTATGGCTGTCGCGTACGAACCAGTACCCCCGTTGTTCTAGTAAGAGGCTCCATTTGCGCAAGGTGCTTGCACCGATTCCCAGCTTTCGGGCTACCTCTTTTCCCGAATAGGTCTTTTCCCTGGCGACCAACTCAATAACGTTTCCCAATGACCATCCCTCCTGTCTCGACGAGTCCTTCTTCTTTAGGCTTTTTCGTTGCCGAGCGGGCATCTCCTGTTGCCAATCGTGCGACAATTTCTAGCAGTCTTCGTAGGGAGCGCGGCTTTTTTTCGCGACTGATGGAGCAAAAAAGATCGTTGTGTCGACTGGCGTCAATCGCGGATTCGGCAGGCAGCCGTCCGATTGTAGAGACAGTGGACTAGAGGGTACACGTACATTTCGGTCAATTTCCGCTTTTGCTCTAGATAGGCTATGCCAAGCGTTCATAGGATGCAGAAGAAGGAGGGATTGACATGGCAACTAGTGACCAGATGAAAAAATTTATTGGGAAAAAGGTCAGAGTAGAAACGACAGATGGCACCTTTACGGGCAGAATGGAAGAAGTCAAATCATCCACGATTTGGATACGCGATCCGGATAATACTCGTACTCTCATTCGAATTGCCCAGATCATTGCTATTGCAGAAATTCTCGCTTTATGAAGCATGATGGCTCATGACTTCAACAGTGGGATAACCTAGCACCTGAGGCTGTCGAGAGATCGGCAGCCTGTTTGCTCTTTCCTGGGGGAGGGGCGACGGTGGAAAAGATGAGGTTGCAACGAGAGCTCCCGATAATCGATAATAGAAGAGATAGGCAAATTATTCCAACTATTCTTTTGGCGTTAGGGAGGGATTTGATTGCGAATCATTGATTTGTCACAAACAATGGAAATGGGCATGCCGCAGTATCCAGGACAGCCGGATGCCAGCTTCGTGCAGGTAAATCGTGTGGAAACAGACGGGTTTCAGGTAACAGATGTCCATTCTGTCGTCCACGTCGGTACACATTGCGACGCGCCTGCTCATTTTATCCTGCATGGCGAGACGATTGAGACGATCCCGCTTGACCGCTTCGTAGGAGAGGCTGTAATCGTCGATGTCCCCCCTTCGTCAGAGCGGGAATTGAAGCCGAATCTGCTGGATGGCGTTGCGTTTTCAGCAGGTGATATTCTGCTGTTTCGCACAGGCACCAGCGCCAAGTGGGGAACAGATGCCTACAAGAGAGAAGCGCCGTACTTCGGCGAAGAGCTTGCTTTGGAATTGGTCAAGCGCGGTGTCAAAACGATCGGACTGGATTTCATCTCCCCGGACCCGGTGGAGACAGAAACCTTCCCTGCCCATCATATCTTTTTGGAAGCTCGACTCGGCATCGTTGAGAATCTGATCAACCTGGATCAATTGGATCGCCTGCGGGTCTTCTTCTCAGCGGCTCCAATCAAGATCAAAGGAAGCGATGGCGCCTTCGCCCGCGCGTATGCGATCTTGTTCGAGTGAGGGATGCGAGGCGTGCATCTTCGTGGTAACATGATAGTGTTGGGCCAAGTTACCAGGAAGGCAGGAGAACCTATGTTAGAGATCAGATTTCACGGACATTCTACCGTACAACTGTCGAGCGAAGGACACTCGATCATCGTCGACCCGTTTATCACCGGGAATGCACAGGCGACGACGAAACTGGCAGACATCCAGGTTTCCTACATATTATTGACTCACGGACATCAAGACCATATCCTGGACGCCGTCGAATTGGCGAAGCAAAACGATGCGACGATTGTGGCGACTCATGAGCTAGCGACGTATCTGGGCTGGCAAGGGGTCAAAACGATCGGCATGAATCTGGGTGGATCGCTTGAACTGCCTTTTGGAAAAGTAAAAATGACACAGGCTTTTCATAGCTCCGGCGTGATTGTGGACGATCAGAAGCAAATCGTCTACATGGGGATGCCTGGCGGATTTATCATTGAGTTGGGCGGAAAGACTGTCTATCACGCAGGCGATACTGGTTTGTTCGGCGACATGAAGCTGCTGGGCGAATTGCACAAGATCGACCTGGCGTTCCTCCCGATCGGAGACTTGTTTACGATGGGGCCAGAGGATGCTGCCTTGGCTGCGAAGTGGGTCAGAGCCGACTACGTCGTGCCGATTCATTACAATACGTTTCCGCCAATCGTTCAAGACGGGGATGCGTTCGTCGCGGGACTGTCGAAGAAGGACATTCAGGGCAAGGCATTGAAGCCTGGCGAAGTATTGCAGCTTCCGTAAGAGATCAACAATCGATACAAACGCGAGAGCCGCGATCCAGAACGGATGGCGGCTCCTTTTCTGTTCAGTTTTGTTACAAACCTTCCACCAGCCGTGCTGCGCGCTTCGCAGTCTCCTGACGAAGCTCCTCCCAGGAAAAGCGTGTAAATTGACGTTCGCGCATCAGAACCTGACCGTTGACGATCGTCGTGTCTACATCCGCGCCAGTGACACTGTAGGCGATCAGGGCGAAGAGGTCGTGGACAGGCTGCAAATGCGGTTTATCCAGATTCAGCAGGATCAGATCCGCTTTTTTACCTGCTTCCAACGTCCCGACCTCGTGATCGATTTGCAGCAGCTTGGCGCTTTCGATCGTGGCCATTCGCAGTACCTGTGAGGCAGGGAGCAAGGTCGGATCGCCATGATGCAGCTTTTGCAGCCAGGTAGCCGCTTTGATTTCGGCAAACATGTCCAGCGTCGTGGCACTTCCTGCCCCATCTGTTCCAAGCCCTACGGTGATGCCCAGCTCTTGCATCTCGCGGACCGGGGCGATCCCGCAGCCCAGCTTCAGATTGCTGACCGGATTGTGGGCGACTCCCCCGCGCATGCCGGACAATAGCCGTACATCCGCAGCGTCCAGATGGACGGCATGGGCAAGCAGGACGTGGTTGTCTTCGAACATACCGAGCTCATGCAAGTATTCGGTCGGGGTCTGACTGTACCGCTCGCGGATTTTGACCACTTCCTCACGAGTCTCTGCCAGATGGATGTGCAAAGGGATCTGCCGGCTGCGGGCGAGCGAAATGATCTCACTCAAAGGCTGCGGCGGGCAGGTGTAAGGGGCATGCGGACCTAGCATCGTCGTGATCCGGCCCTCTCCCGCGCCGGTCCAAGTGTTGATGAGATGGAGCGCCTCTGTCATCCGTTTGCCGCCGTCATCCTGCAAAAAGACGACACCGCGTGTCAGCGAAGCGCGCATCCCGCTGTCCACGACGGCTTGTGCTACCTGATCCATGTGGACGTACATGTCAGCGAAGCTCGTCGTCCCGGAGGCAATCATTTCAGCCGTACCAAGCATGGTTCCCCAGTAGACGTCCTCCGAGGTCATTCGCGCTTCAGCAGGAAGCATCTTTTTGTCCAGCCAATCCATCAGCTTGAGATCGTCAGAAAAGGCGCGAAGCAAGGACATGCTGGCGTGATTGTGGGCATTGATGAGTCCGGGCATCGCCACCAGTCCTTTAGCGTCTATCACTTCGTCCGCTGGATGCTCCAGCTGAAGATCTGGCCCGATAGCGGAGATCCTTTGGCCTTCAATAAGCAGATCACCGACAAAGGGAGCTTCGCCCTCACGCATGGTGAGAATGGTGCAGCCTGTAATCAAGGTACGTTTCATGGTTCTTCCCTCCTGATTTGCATTCGCTATTTACGGTAAAGCTTGACGTGACGGGAAGGTCAAGAGATGAAATTCTATGAAATTTTGTTTAATATTTGGCGATTGACGAAAGAAATATTACTTCCTACAATAGAAGGTAAGATTTGGGTGAAAGTGACGGTGGCAACATGTTAAACGGGGGACTTGTCAGTTTACAGGCGATATTGGACGAATTGAAGCCATCTGAGCATAAAGTCGCCCAGTATATTTTGGCGCATCCGGAAGAGGTCGTGAAGCTCTCTGTGCAAAAGCTGGCCGAACTAAGCGGCGTATCCGAAGCGACAATTATTCGTTTGGCCCGTTCCCTCAACATGAAGGGATACCAGGAGCTCAAGCTGCGGATTGCTGGCGACTTGAACAAACAGGGCACGAACAATCTCGGCAGCTACCAGGAGATCATGATGGAGGGCTCGGTCGAGTCGATCATGCAGGCGGTGAGCTGGAACAATATCCAGTCCATTCAGGATACATTGTCTGTTCTTTCCAGTGATGAGGTGAAGCGGGCGGCAGATGCCCTCTCCCTGGCGCGCAAAATCGATGTCTATGGCGTCGGCGCATCAGCAGTGATTGCTGCGGACATCAGACAGAAATTTTCCCGGATTAATCTCTGGTGCGAAGCCTACGCAGATTTTCATGCACAATTGACCTCTGCCGTAAATCTGACGGAACAAGACGTCGTGATCGGCATCTCCTACTCCGGACAGACGGAAGATATTATCCAATCCTTGACAGAAGCCAGACAGCAGGGAGCGACGATTATTACCCTGACCAAATTCGGCCCTTCTCCAGTAGCCGATCTGGCTGATATTCGCTTGTTTACCAGCTCTGTGGAAAAAAGCATACGCAGCGGTGCCATGGCATCGCGTATTGCCCAATTGAACGTCATCGACATCTTGTTCATCACGATGGTGAGCAGACAGCAGGAAGAAGTCATCCCTTTGCTGGAAAAAACGCGGGTGGCGGTAAGCAGGACGAAGCGCTCATCCGGATGAGAAATGGAGGAGGAGCATGGACAAGGTCAAAGAGTTGCTGCAGGAATGGGTCAGTGAAGGGTTGCTGCCGGGAGCAGCAGTGCGGGTCGTTCACAAGCGCAAGATCCGGTACGCCTGCGATGCAGGGACGACTTCCATCAGCAAGGAACATCCTGTCACATCCGAGACTTTATACGATCTAGCTTCCCTGACCAAAGTAACAGCGACATTGCCCGCTATTTTATGGTTGATGCAGGAGAAAAGGCTTGCGCCGGATGATCAGCTCGGCAAGTATTTTCCGGATTGCCCGGCTGATAAGCAAGGGATTACCATTGCCCATCTGCTGACCCATACGTCCGGCTTGCCTGCTGATTTGGCAACGTGCAATCGGGATGACACCCTCGTCTTCCCGGATTTGATTTATCAGCAGTCTTTGCTGCATGAACCAGGCTCACAGGTCGTCTATAGTGATCTTGGGATGATCTGGCTGGGATTATTGATCGAGAGGATCAGCGGCGAATCGCTGGATGCATTTGCACAGGAGCATATCTATCGCCCGTTGCAGATGAATCACACCTTATATTGTCCGAATAAACATGTTTTTCGAAATATTGCATCTACGGAGTATTGCTCTTTGCTCGGCGGTTATCTTTGCGGAGAGGTACACGATGAGAAAGCATATGCGATGGGGGGAATAGCCGGGCATGCCGGTCTGTTTGCCACCGCTGACGATATCGCAGCCTATGCCATAAGCTGGCTGGACGAGGAGCGGGCCATTCTTGAGCAAAAATGGCGGTCGCTCGCAATCCGTTGCCATACCTTGGGTCGCGGAGGAACTCGTGGCTTCGGCTGGGATTTGAAGGGGCCGGACCGGGAGAGTAGTTGCGGAATCCGTTTTCATCCGACCAGCTTTGGCCATACAGGTTTTACGGGAACCAGTCTGTGGATCGACCCGGTGCAGGAAATTGCAGTCGTATTCTTGACGAATGTGGTGCATCTTGGGCGCGATCATCAGCTTCGCCGCTTGCGTCCGATCCTTCACGATGCTGTCACGGCCTATCTTCGCGAGGGCCTGACCGAATAAACCTGCCTTCCCAGCGAGGGATGGTGGGAGAATACTAGTTTTATCATTATGGGGGAGGGTTTGGCATGAAGCAATTCCGTTCTCGCACCGCAGCATCCATTTTATTGGCGGCTGTCATGACACTGGTAGGTTGTAGTGGAGGAAGCGGCAGCGGTACTACTGTGCCGAACAGTGGTACAACCGCGCCGGGAGATCAATCATCAGGCGGCACAAGCGGAGGAAGCCAGAGTGGGGGGGAGCAGGTCACCGTTTCCATGCATAGCTGGCGCGTCGAGGACACAGAAGGCTACGCCAAGCTGATCAAAGCATTCGAGGCGGAGAATCCCGGCATCAAAATCGAGTTCAAGCCGTTCAAAGCGACCGAGTACAACACGATTCTCAACACCGCCCTGCAAAGCGACAGCGGACCTGACATCCTGCAGCTTCGTCCGTATGCACCGGGAATCTCACTGGCTGAAGCGGGTTTCTTAGAGCCACTCGACACGCTGCCTGGCATCAATCAATTCCCCAAAGATGTGCTGGCTGCCGCTACCGGCAAGGACGGCAAGGTATACGGAGTACCCCTATCACTCAACTCCACGCAATTTTACTACAATAAAAAGATCTTCGCCGACAACGGACTGCAGGAACCGAAGAGTTGGGACGAACTGATCGCTATCTCCAAAACATTGAAGGAAAAAGGCATAACGCCGATCTCCTTTGGCGCGAAGGAAGGCTGGCTGCTCTCGCTCAGCCATGGTGTCATAGCTCCAGGGACGTACAATGGCAATCCGTTCGTGGAAAAGCTGGTGAAAGGCGAGGCTGATCTGACCAGTCCAGAGTTCCTGAAATCGATCCAACGCATGAAGGAGCTGGTTCCTTATTTCCCGGAAAATTATGTGGGGCTGGAATTGAACGATATGCGCACCCTGTTTGCGACCGGAAAAGCAGCCATGTTTATCAATGGAAGCTTTGAACTGGAAGGCATTCAGAAGCTCAATCCGGATCTGCAGCTCGACTTCTTCCCAATGCCGACAGATGACGGAAAGACAGTGCTGACGACGTGGGTAGACGGTTCTTATGCGGTGAATGCGAAGGCGAAGCACAAGGCAGAAGCGCTGAAATTCCTGGAATTCATGACTACGCAAAAATTTGGCGAGCTGTTTGCCAACGAGTTCAAACGGATCAGCGCAGTACCCGGCGTCAAGACGACCGACCCGCTCGTCAACAAAATGGGGGAGCTGTCGCAGACTAGCTCGACACCGTACATCATGGTCGTTCATTTTGCAGAGGGAAATCCGACGACGAAGCAGACTTTGGAGAATGCCTTGCAAGGGATGTATCTCGACAAAATGACGCCGGAGCAGGTCGTGCAGGAAGTGCAAAAGTCGGCTGAATCCTGGTTCGAGCCGTTTAAGAAATAGGTATTTGTGAAGGCAATGACAGGGGTGAATGGAGCCGTGTCCTTCGCCCCTGTGACACTGCGATAGGGGGTGGCCTGCATCGGTGTTCCCAAAAGACAAACCATTACGCCAAAGGGAAGGCTGCGATGGATCGTCCATCTGTTTCCCTTGCCGGCACTTGTCATCTACGCCATGTTTGTCGTCTATCCCATTTTCTCCGCGTTTACCTACAGCTTGTTTGAATGGAAAGGCATCAAACAGGGAGCGTTCGTCGGTCTCAAAAACTTTTTGACACTGTTTTCGGTCGAACCGTTCAATACGATGTTTTGGAACGCGTTTGGTCATAATGTCATCTATTTTCTGGTGGAAATGGTCGTCCAGAATGGTATCGCGTTTACCCTCGCTTTTTTTATCTATCGCAAGCTGCGCGGTTCCGGTTTTTTAAAGGTAGCCTACTTCATGCCGCGTCTGCTTTCTGTCATTGTAATTGGATTTTTATGGAAATTGATGCTGAACCCCAACTATGGCGCTTTGAATACCTTGTTGACCAATCTGGGACTTAGCTCATGGGCAAAACCGTGGCTGGGTGATCCCGATACCGCCTTGCTGGCGATCATTCTGGTCAATTGCTGGTTTGGCATCGGTTTTGCCATGCTGATATTCCTGGCTGGCTTGCAGTCGATCCCGGAGGAGCTGATCGAAGCGGCGCGTCTGGACGGGGCCAAAGGGGTCAGCATGCTGGTGAAGATCATTCTGCCGCTTTGCATGCCGGCCATCACAATTATGACAATTTTTACCTTCATTCAGGCGTTTGAAGCCTTTGAACTGGTGTATGCCATGCAGGGATCGATGGGAGAGCCATTTCGCTCGACCGATACCCTAGCGGTCTATTTTTACCGGCTGGCGTTCAGCAGTGCGGGAGGCGGGGACGTATCGATTGGCCTCGGCTCTGCTCTGGCAGTCGTACTCTTCGCGATTGTCGCTTCAGTGTCGGCGTTGTCCTTGTATCTGATGCGAAAGAGGGAAGTGCAGCATTGACCGGGAGGAGTTCGGAAAAAGGGGGAATTGGAGCTGAAAACGAGTGTGAGTACCCGGGCGATCCAGTACGTTCTCGCCTATCTGTTCGTGCTGGTGGCGCTTTACCCCATCGTGCTGATGGTCGCTTCTTCATTCAAGACGAACATGGAGATCTTTGCAAATCCGCTCTCGTTGCCCCATTCGTTTAGCCTGGATGTCTACCGGAAGCTGTGGGAAGTGGTGCCTTTTGGTGACTTTCTGCTCAACAGCGTCATCGTCAGTGTCACGACGGTCGTACTGGTTGCTGTCTTTTCGGCGATGGCTGCCTTTTATGTAGCGCGTTTTTCCTATCGCTGGACAGGGGTGCTTTACTTCTTCTTTCTTGTGGGTTTGATGATACCGATCAAGTTGGGGATCGTGCCGCTGTTTCTGCTGATGAAAAATCTTGGCTTACTCAACTCGCTCTGGTCGCTGATCCTGATCTACACGGCAAGCGGCATTCCGATATCCGTGTTTATCCTGACGGGCTTTTTCCGTACATTGCCGGTCGAGCTGGAGGAAGCAGCGCGAATCGATGGCTGCAATCATTTCCAGGTGTTTTGGCGAGTGCTGCTGCCGCTGATTCGTCCAGCATTGGGCACCGTTGTCATCATCAATTTTATCAGTGCCTGGAATGACTTTTTCTTTCCACTCATCTTCATTCAGCAGGACGCGCTCAAGACGATACCAGTCGGGATGATGGTCTTGTTCGGCGAGTATGAGACGGACTGGAGCCTGTTGTTTGCCGGACTTACCTTGTCCGCTCTGCCGATGATCGTGGTCTTTTTGTTGGCGTCCAGGCAATTCATGGAGGGGTTGACGGCTGGTGCAGTCAAATAAGGAACGAAAACGCTGGGTGATCGGCGTCGATGGAGGCGGAACAAAGACGAGGGCCGCGATTGCCGACACGAGGGGACAGGTGGCTGCGGTCGTGACAGGTGATGCTTCCAATGCGCTGTCGCGACCGTGGGCAGATGTGGAGCGAACCTTGCGTGAGTTGATAGAGATTTTGCTTCGTCGTGTGGATACGGGATCTGATGACGTGGCCGCTCTGTATCTCGGGTTGGCAGGGGCCGAACGCACGTCGGTGGCGAACCGGATCGAGTCCGCCTTTGGGCAGGAATGGCAGGGGCGTTTGTTAATCGACAGTGATGCCACGGCTGCCCTTTATGCGGGTACATGGGGGCAGCCTGGCATCGTCCTGATTGCGGGTACGGGATCGATAGCCTATGCGATCGATCGCCGCGAGCAGCGTCATCGCGTCGGAGGCTGGGGCTATCTATTGGGAGACGAGGGAAGCGGATTTGATCTCGGCAAGCAGGCTGTCACGGCTGTCCTGCGGGCCTTCGATGGCAGAGGCGAACCGACTTCTCTGACAGAGGCGCTGCTGGCTTATTATGCCATCCAATCACCAGCAGAGTTGATCGCGCCGATCTACGGGAGTGACAATCCGCGCAAAAAATTGGCGGATTGCAGCCGCCTGGTAGAGCAGGCTGCGGAGGCTGGAGATCATGTCGCACTGCGCATCATCCAGCAAGCAGCGGCTTCTCTGGCGGAGTTGGTCCACGCTTGTCAGCGGCGGATGGACGAAACATTGCCAGTCGTTCTAGCCGGGGGGCTGTTGTCATCAGATACGAGGCTGAGGCGGGAATTCGAGATGTTGACTGCATTTGAGCTGTTCACACCAGCAGTGCCGCCGGTAATAGGTGCGCTTGTGGCGGGAATGAAGAGAATCCAGCTTCTGCCAGATGGCGAAGTGATCGAACAGCTTCGAAATACGCAGGGCGTTGAGGAGAGGGGCGATGTTGATGAGTGAAAACCTGCAAGAGCTTCAGACCGAGATGCGCAATCAGGCGAGTGAACAGCTCGATCAGATGTCCGCACTGGAAACGGTGACGCTGATGAATGAAGAGGATCAAAAGGTGGCGCTGGCGGTCAAGGATGCGCTCAGTGATGTGGCCAAAGCAGTAGACGTGATTGCAGCAGCATTGCATCGAGGAGGGCGCCTGCTTTACTTTGGAGCTGGGACCAGCGGACGTCTAGGCGTGTTGGACGCTTCGGAGTGTCCGCCTACTTTTGGCACCCCACATGATATGGTGCAAGGCGTCATCGCAGGGGGACCCGCAGCCTTGGTGGAAGCGATCGAAGGGGCTGAAGACTCGCTTGAACTGGGACGCGCCGATGTTCAGCGCATGGACGTGACGAGCGAGGATGTCGTCGTCGGGATCGCTGCGAGCGGCCGCACGCCGTACGTGATTGGTGTGTTGGAGGAAGCGAGGGACAGGCAAGCGAAAACCATCGCACTTTCCTGCAATCCCGAACCAGATATTAGCCAGGGAGTGGATATTGCCATCAATCTGATTGTGGGGCCCGAGGTTTTGACTGGCTCGACCAGACTAAAAGCCGGCACTGCTACCAAAATGGTACTGAATATGCTGACGACCGCCAGTATGGTCCAGCTTGGCAAGGTATACGGCAATCTGATGGTTCATTTGCAGGCTACCAACCAAAAACTGCGGGAGCGGGCAAAGCAGATGGTGATGCAAGTGACGGGAGCAAGCGGCGAAGAAGCAGAGAGAATCATCGCTGAAGCTTCTGGTGACGTGCGGGTAGCGATCGTGATGACGCTGGCGGGCTTGAGCAAAGAGGAAGCTGCGGAACGTTTAGATAGATCAGGTGGTAGGGTACGGCAAGCGATCGAAAAGGGGTAAATTCGTCAGGGAGACCTTTGCGCAGGCGCTCGGGTCTCTTTTATTCTCTAGGAGAATAGCACATTCGCCATTAGAAAAAGATGGAAAAGGGGTTAAGAATAAAGTAAAATAAATTTTGAATGGAAATGAATACGCGGCTTAGGCTATTTCTTCTAAATAGGAGTAGCCGTTTTCCCATATTTATTTGGGGAAATGGCGTTCGCCGCCCGAGTGGTTGAATGCGGCGAAGTGCAGGTTTGGAGGGACGCAGCAGATGGGGGACAATACTATTCTAACAGCAGGTTTTGCGCAAATTCCCAAAGGGACTACGCTTTACGAGGTCTCCACGATCGTAGGATGTGTCCTGATTATCGATAAGGAACATGATGTGATATGCGATGCGAGTTTTACCTTTGTCATGGAGAAGACGAACGAGTTTCTAGCAAGCTTGCTTTTGGGAAAATCAATTGCGCAAGGGATGAAAGAGATTACCCCAGTCGTTTCGGAGCGCTTTCTAGGTCCAGGTCAGGGGGCAGTTCTCCAGGCCATTCGCGCTGCGGTGGATCGTTACCTCGAATCAAAAACATGATATAGCCTATAGCCGGAGGGTTGCACATGCGTGAGGACCTTACAGAAAAAGATGTATACGCTCGCCAACTGTTGGAAAAATACTGCCAGTGGATCAGCCAAATCGAACAAGTGGATCAGATCGAGATCGAGTCGACGGTAGGAGAAGTGCAAACCAAATTGCCAGAGACCGACAGCGCTTTGCACGGCCGTGTGTTGCGGGAAATCGGAAATCTGCATGATAAAGTAACCGAGATGCAACGAATGTCAGAACATATGAAAATTTTGCATGACTTGAGTCATACCTTTGCTATGACATTCGACGTCAATCAGATATTGTGGAAAGCATTCGAGCTGGTATCGCGAGTGATGCGGGCAGATGCATTTTTCATCGCGTTTTTCAATGAAGGGGACAGTGAGTTTCAGATCCCGATTAGCGTCGAGAGCGGGATCAATTACGGCCCCTACACGATTCCCTATGGACAGGGCATAGTCACCAAAGTGATCGAGAGCGGCGAAACGATACATCTGCGCACGATGAGCGATGAGCCCAGTGAGATCGAGATCGTGCGCTGGGGCAGGGAAGAAGTCGACACCAATACCTGTCTGTTTGTCCCGTTGATGCTGGGCAAGCAGGTAGTCGGAGTCATTTCGGTTCAGTCCTATAAGGAATTCGCTTATAAGCAAGAGGATGAGGAACTGCTGAAAATCATTGGCTTCCAGGTAGCAAGCGCAGTAGAGAACGCGCGCCTATATGAGAGGCTGTACCAGATGTCCTTCCAGGATGAGCTGACCGGTTTGGCCAACTATCGTGCCTTCCATCGGGATCTTGAGCAGCTTCTGACCGAAAGCGGCCCCATCGCATTGATTATGCTGGATTCAGACAGTCTCAAAGCCGTCAACGACCGTTACGGCCATCATCTGGGGGACGAGCTGATCAGGCGGGTCGCAGATGCGATGCGAGCAGTCGCTGAAGATGGCGATACCACATACCGTTATGCCGGTGACGAGTTTATGCTCCTTTCTCCAGGTGCCACGCTGGAGGATGCGGAGAAAATGGCGGGTGCGATACGCGACTATCTCAGGGAGTATCCGCTGATTCAGGACAACGCCTGTATCCCGGTCACAGTAAGTGTCGGAATTGCCTGTTATCCATCCGATGCTGACACCGGGGACGAGCTCAAGCGGGCGGCCGATGAGGCTCTGTACAGCTCCAAGCGCAAAGGAAAGAACTGCACGACCGTCTATGCGGTAGGGTAGAACAACCCAACGTATATCGAGGACTTGCTATGACTATAGCGGGATTCTAGTGCAAAAAGAGGAAAGAGTCTGACTTGGCATTCCTATATCTATATCGTTAAAAGGCAGCCGGAATGGACCGGCTGCTTTTTTATTTCCCTTCATGATTCATCCACAATATCAATGAAGATCGCGACCAGAAGAAGCTGGTCGAGGAAAAAGGAGAAAAAAACGAAGGCATTTGGGATCTTCCAAGCCGGAACGGAAAAGGCAGAACACGGTTTTAGCGGCCAACCCTGAATCACTTCTTCGAAGTAGGCTGCTTTTGGCCGCGGTTCTGCCTTTGGAGTGGGAGGCGGCCAGGGATGACCCCCAGCAAAGATCCCAACCCGCCTGAAGTGTTTTCTCCTTTTTCCTCACCGCCACCGCAGCCGGAAGACCACCAACCAAAAGATGCGTAGAATCCAATCCGTCAGGGGAAGGATACAAAAGGGCACTGGGATAAAAAATCTGCTATTTAAAATCATTATAAAAAGATATTGACTTTATTCGTCGATCTAGTAAAATGAGAAATGTTCCTAGTTGATAATTATTTTAATCTGATAGAGAGAAAGGGGAGGCCTTCATGTATGACGTCATCATCATCGGCGGTGGTCCAGCAGGGGCATCGGCTGCCATCTATACAGCGCGCGGAAATCTGAAGACCTTGGTCATCGATAAGGCGCCTGGTACGGGAGCATTGGCACTGACACATAAAATTGCTAACTACCCGGGTGTAGAGGGTGAGCTGTCTGGAAAAGAACTGCTCGATAAAATGCGTCGCCAGGCCGAAAGCTTCGGTGCTGAATTTATCCAAACGACCATTACAGCCGTAGACGTAGAGGATGAAGAAAAAAGCGTCTTCACTGCACACGGTACATTTGAGGCAAAAGCGATCATCGTCGCGACAGGCTCCAAAGGACGCAACCGGATGCTTCCGGGCGAAGAAGAGCTTTTGGGTCGCGGGGTAAGTACATGTGCCACTTGCGATGGTGCCTTTTACGAAGGCAAGCACGTAGCCGTAATCGGAGACAGCGAGGAAGCGCTGGAAGAGGCGCATGCACTGACCAAATTCGCGGATCGCATTACCTTCCTCGTGCCGCGCGCTGACCTGCAAGGCATAGAAGAAGTACCGGAGCTGCCCAAGACCGATCTGCTGTTCCGTACCCGACCATTGGAAATTCTCGGGGAAAAGAAAGTGGACGGCGTCCGTGTCCGCACTGCGGAGGGACAAGAAGAAGTCTTGGATGTAGATGGCGTCTTTGTCTTCCTGTCGGGCAGCAAGCCTGGCACCGATTTTCTGGATGGACAAGTTCCGCTCGATGAGGAAGGCTTCATGATTCTGGATGAATTCATGCAATCCTCCGTCCCAGGCGTCTTCGGAGCCGGGGAAGTCCGCAAAACACCTGTCAAGCAGGCTGTCGTAGCGGCGGCAGACGGCGCAATCGCGGCCATGGCTGTCGACAAATACATCAACAAGCGTTCCAAAGTAGTTCCACAATACAAATAATCAGCAGATAAAAAGGAGAGCGACTACATGGCACAAGCAATCGTATATTCCAGCACCAACTGCAACTTTTGCAAACAATTGAAATCCTATCTGGACGAGCAAAACATCTCCTATGAGGAGCGCAATATCGACGAGTCTGAAGCATTCGCACAAGAATTGCACGATCTGGGCATCATGTCTGTGCCTTTGACTGTCATTGGTGAGAAGCAAATCCTCGGCTTCAACCCGAACCGTATCAAAAAGGCACTGGCTGCTCTGGAAGAAAGCGCACAATAATCGAAGCAGCACTGACGAACGAGTCCTGACACAACACGAACAGACTACTAGAAAAAAGGGAGAGAGTTCATCATGGAACAAGTACAATTGCAAGTTGGGAAAAAAGCGCCAGATTTCAACCTGCTGTCTACGAAAAACCTGGAGACGCTGGAAGAACGCGTGAAACTGGACGACTACAAAGGTAAGTGGCTGATCCTGTTCTTCTGGCCTTTCGACTTCACTTACGTCTGCCCGACAGAGGTTACTTCTTTTAGTGACCATGTGGAAGAGTTCCGCGATCTGGATTGCGAAGTGCTGGGAGCTTCGACGGACAGCGTGCATACCCACCGTGCCTGGATCAAAACGCCACGCGACCAGAACGGGATCGGGGAAGTGAATTTCCCGCTTGCAAGTGACTTCAACAAAGAAACAGCACGTGCCTATGGCATTCTGGATGAAACAGTAGGTGCTGCCTATCGCGGTCTGTTCATCATCGACCCGGACGGAATTCTGCGTTACCAAGTCGTAACCGATATGAACGTAGGCCGCAGTGTAGAAGAAACCTCCCGTATCCTGCAGGCCCTGCAGGCAGGCGGACTATGCCCTGCGAACTGGAAGCCAGGTATGAAAACATTGTAAAATTCGCCGCGGATACCTGCGGTTGGATATAGAAAAAAGCGATTCCGCGGCTCAACTCGGAATCGCTTTTTTTCGTGTCTTCGGGAACGGACGGTAACCTCCCTGGGCGGATGTGCATAGCTTACAAATAGAATGGAATTGGCAGTGCAGGGAGGCAATCACATGCAATTTTATTACGGCGACAAAATGCCGCTACGCATCTTGGATGAGGGAGAGTTCTGGAAGCTTCAGGAAGCAGAACATACGGACGTTATTCGTGCGCTTGTACCCAATCTGGAGCCGCAATTTGTTCAGGCGTTGCAAGCATGGGAGCAGGAGCTGTCACGTACGCAAGCGACATTTGTTCAATATATTCAAACAGCCGTAAGGGGCGAAGAGTATCTTCAACCTCAATTTTACGAGCAGGTATTGGAGCTTGTAGAGTTTGCCACGCAAGAAAGTGAACAGTTTATCATGCTTTTAAATCAACTGGGAACGGAAAGCGAAGCGTTGAAGCATAATCCGACTGCCATCACAGTGCTAAACCACATCCGCCGGGAGTCAGAATATTTTATCGGAATTGCCCGTGCCCTTTTATTAAGAAAGTAACGAACAAACGCCATAGGCGATTCCGAGCCGTAATTACTCGGAATCGCCTCATTTTTTACCTTTTTCGATTGGGAGCAACCTACCAATTTTTCGGAGCAGTCAGAAAATACTGTATGTACCAGATGGACCTGCCGGTTATCAATGATTAGGGCCATTGACAGGGCGGGTTGCAGGACTTCCTGCCAAAAAAAGTAGGGCGTTATAATCATTATCTATCAAATGTTAAATTATGATTACAAATATTAATTAAGTGTGAATGGTGATTTCAGTCTATGGGAGGGCGGTTTCTCTACGTATACAATTTGTGCTGTACCGGCAACACAACGGAGGGTGAAGAGAATTGGGACAGCACAGGAGACGACGGGGGCAATGGGTCGCTGTGGCAGTCATGATAGCGGCTGTTATCACTTCCCTCTGGTGGAATGGCAATACAAATCGAGTAGAAAGTATGGAAATATCGAGCGGCGTGCAGATGAAATTCCGCACGAATGGCGAGCAAGTGGAAGTCTACCAGGATGATACCTGGAAGCCTTTTTTTACAAAAGGAATCAATCTGGGCGCATCCTTGCCCGGCCACTTTCCGGGAGAACTCCCCATTACCAAAGAAGATTATCTGCGCTGGTTCGCGATGATCGACGAGATGGGGGCCAATGTCATCCGAATCTATACGATCCATCCTCCCGAATTTTACGAGGCGCTGGTCACATTTAATCAGCGCAAGGAGGGAGAGCCGCTGTATCTGATGCAGGGAATCTGGAGCCCGGAGGAATTGCTGATCGAGAAGCAGGATGCCTATCTGCCGGAGATTCATGAACAGTTCCAACAGGAAATCCGGGATGCGATCGGAGCTGTATACGGGGCAATCACCCTTCCGGAAAAAAAGGGGAAGGCGAGCGGAAAGTATCGGGCCAATGCGGGTCCTTATCTAATCGGCTGGCATACGGGTACAGAGTGGGACCCTGTCATGGTCCAGAATACCAACAAGCTACATAAGGAAGCGGATCCCTACCAGGGGAAGTATTTTCGCGCCAAGCCCCAGGCTACGCCCTTCGAGTCCTGGTTGGCAGAGATGGTCGATCTAGTCGCTCAGGAAGAGAGCCAATATGGGTGGCAGCATCCGATGACGTTTACCAATTGGGTGACGACAGACCCCATCGAGCATCCGGGTGAGCCGATTTATCACGAAGACATGGTGAGTGTGGATCCGACCCATATCGAGCCGATCCAGTGGAAGGCAGGGTATTTCGCGTCCTATCACGTCTACCCTTATTATCCGGACCTGTTTCGTTATGATTCCGATTTGAAGCAGGTCAAGAATGACGCTGGTGAGATCGATACATACAAGGCGTATTTGCAAAAATTGAAAGCCCATCACCCCGGACTACCGATCATGGTGACGGAATTCGGAGTCCCGGCTTCCTGGGGCATTGCGCATCTGGGGGAATTGGGACGAGACCAAGGTGGACATTCCGAAAAGCGCCAGGGCGAGATCGATGCACAATTGATGCGCGAGATTCATGCGGAGGGATACGCAGGAGGCATTCTCTTCGTGTGGCAGGATGAGTGGTTCAAGAAGACATGGAATACCATGAAATTCGAGCTGCCTGAGGATCGGCGCTCGCTTTGGCTCAACGTTTTGACCAACGAGTCGCTGTTTGGTGTCCTGGGCATGCATCCGGGCAAGGAGGATTTGCTGACAATCGACGGTGACAAAGCAGATTGGGAAAAGTTGGACGAGGGCCAAAAGCAAAGACTGGAAATCTCAACACCCGGCCTGTCAGAGCTATGGGTGACACATGATGAAGCCTATCTCTACGTCCTGGCAGAGCTGACAGAGAATTTTGATCCGCAGGCACAAACGCTCTATCTCGGCTTCGATACACTGCCGGGAGGAAATCGGAAAGCGCCTCAGCTTGCCGGCCAGACATTGGATGAGGGGCTCGAAACGCTCGCTCGTCTCGGCGGTGCGGAGGATAGCGAGATTCTAATCGCCGCAAACTACGATTTTCATACCCGCCTGTACGGCAAAAGATATGGGATGCTGCCGTTCAAGGAGGAAGCGCTGCAGGATAATTCCGGCGTATTTGTCCCGTGGAAGCTGGCTGTTGGACTGGAAATGGAACCGCCGGATAGCAAAGCGTACTACCCGATGGAAGAGGTCATCGCAGGCAAGCTGCAGAGAGGAACTACAGACTCAAGCAGCCCTGACTACAACTCCCTGGCAGCCTGGGAGGCAAAAGGAAACATTGTGGAGCTGCGGATTCCCTGGATGCTACTCGGATTTACAGACCCCAGCTCGCTACAGGTGATGAGTTATCGGGATGAAGGAGCGGCATTCGTCACGGAGACGACAAAAGGCATACGAATCCTTCCCTGGATTGTGGACAAGCGGGCGACGAACAAGGCACAGACGGCGGCTGAGCCTGACAGTCCGTACCCTTTGACAAAATTGCCGCGTTACACATGGGAGCCATGGGAAGAAGTGCAGTACCATGAACGCAAAAAACAGAGCTACAACCTGATTCAACAAGTATTTCAGGAATTGAAGGGATAGGGAGTGGGGATGTGGAGACACCACTGACGTTGGCTATGTACATGCTGTACGGCCTCTGCGGAGTGGCGGCGCTGGGGCTGATGACGCTATTTGTCCTGAAGCTGCGGCATATCGCGGCCGATAAACGTGAGCAGGCTTGTCTGGAAAAATACCAAGACTATTTCTTCTATATCCAGGCTTACGGGGAAGAAGAGGGACGGCTGAAGCCGCCAGCGGGAGACCTGACGCTTGGCGAAAAAAGAATCATCCAAAAAAAGCTGCTTTCCCTGCTGGAACGCTTTACCGGCGTCCATCGCCAACGGCTGCTAGATCTCTGCGAGGACATGGGCCTGATCGAAATGGATTTGAAGCGGCTGAACGCGTGGTGGAAATGGACGCGGGTGGATGCAGCGTACAATCTCGGGATGATGCATGCAAAGGAAGCGGTGCCGGGGATTATCCGGCTCATGAAAAAAGGCGATAGCGATGCCAGCATGTTCATCCTCGCCCGCTCCCTGGCCAAGTGCGCGCGTCAGGAAGATGACTTGCGCGAGATGGTCAAGCTGCTGGTGGTACACCGCCAAAACTGCCATCCGCTGATCGTCGATATACTTGGCGACAGCCAGCTTGATACAGGCCCCTTGTTTCTGTCTTTGGTACGCGAGGAAGATGGCGATCTGATCAAAGTAGGGCTGATTGGACTGACATCGCATGTGCAGCCCGGCATGGACCCGGTCCTGCATGAGCTTGTGGACGCGGCAGACAAGGAAGTCCGGATCAAGGTGGCCAAGCTGCTGTGCCGGGATATTCGTTACCTGACGGAGCGAAATGTCCGCCACTTCTTATCGCATCCTGACTGGGAGATCCGCTCTGTGATGGCGAAGGCGATTGGTGAGCTTGGCTTGTCTGTCTACATCCCTTTGCTGAAGCGTGCGGTGAAAGATCCGCACTGGTGGGTTTCCCGCAATAGCACGAACAGCCTGGCGCAATTGCAGGTGGAGGGCTTCCGGGCACTCTGCGCGATTCTGGCAGAGGAGCGGGACAGCCGCGTCCGCGAGATGGCGAACCAGGTTATTCAGAAGGAGCTGGAGAAAGGCAAATTTCCCATTAACGATCGGGAGCAGCAGATGACATACCAGCAAAAACTGCATTATTACCAAGAATGGAGCAGGAAAACACTCAAAACCGTCCATGCATTGGAAAAGTAGGCAGGAGGGAAGAAACGATGAGAGATTTCTTGCTATATTACGGGACGTTTGCTATCTACTACGTATTTGTAATCAACTCGCTGTACCTGTTCATCATGTTGTTCTCCTTTAAGAGCATCATGGGCATTCTCAAAAATTCCGTGTACTCCCGATACCAGGCCCTTTCCGGTTCACCCCATGTGCCGCCGATCTCGATTCTCGTGCCTGCGTACAACGAGGAGCTGACGATCATCGAGAACGTTCGGTCGCTGCTGTCGCTCAATTACCCGGAGTATGAAGTGATTGTGATCAATGACGGGTCTGGCGACGAGACGCTCAACGTGTTGATTGAGGAATTTAAGCTGCAGCTCTCCCATCACGCCGCCGTCCAGCCTGTGCTGAATACGGAGAAGGTTCGCGGAGTCTACTACAATCCTGCCTTTCCCAATCTGTATCTGATCGATAAGGGAAACGGGGGGAAGGCGGATTCTCTCAATGCCGGGATCAATCTTTCTCACTACCCGCTGATCGCCTCCATCGACGCGGATTCCCTTTTGGAAAAGGATGCCTTAATCCGCATCGCTCGCGTCTACATGGAGAACCCAGAGGAAACCGTGGCGATTGGCGGTGATATCCGCATCGCCAATGGCTGCAAAATCGAGGATGGCATCGTCAGTGAGATTCGTCTCCCCAACAAGTTTTTGCCGATGCTACAGTCCATCGAATACCTGAAGGCATTCTTGGGAGGACGGATCGGTTGGGCCGCGATCAATGGCTTGATTATCGTCTCCGGCGCTTTCGGTGTCTTTCGCAAGGATTACGTCATCAAGGTGGGCGGTTATCGCGGCGGCTATCCCGGTGAGGATATGAACATCATCATCAAGCTGCACAAGTACATGCTGGAAAACAAACTGCCGTACCGCGTCGCGTTTTGCCCTGACGCTGTCTGCTGGACCCAAGCGCCGGACACCTGGAAGATCCTTGGCAGTCAGCGACGCAGATGGGGACGCGGAAATCTCAAAAACATGATCGAGTACGGGAAGTACATGGTCTTGCGTCCCAAGTACAAGATTTTCGGTCTGGTCACTTTGCCGTACAACATCTTGTTTGAAACCTTAAACCCCTATTTCCGGATCACAGGACTCTTGGCCTTGATCGGCTATGTGCTGATGGATATGACGAATGCCTATGTCCTGCTGATCTACGGCGCGCTCAACATTCTGTATGGTTTTCTCTTGGGAATTGGTGCGCTGCTGTTAGAGGAAATCGCATTTCGCCGCTATCCGCGTTTTCAGGATATCGTCAAAATGCTTTTCTATACCATTCTGATGTTTTTTGGCTACCGTCAAATCGGCGTCATCTGGCGTTTTTTGGGTCACATCGAATACCTGCGCAATAACAACTCGTGGGGCACGATGACCCGGACGAGCTGGAAAGCTGAGGAAAAGAAAACGATGTCCAGTCTGGAGGTAAGAGGATGAACAGTCTAGTAACCGCATTCCATCAATTTTTGCAAGTGTCCAAATCAGGCAACAACTCATGCGGCATTATACTCGCCAATTGCAAGCAGCTTGGCCCGAAATCGCTGAGCGGCATCCAGGAGGCACTCGAGCAAAAAAGCATGGGCTTGCAAGTGAATCTTGCCTACGACAGGAACAGCAGAGTCCTGGCTGCTTTTTTGGAGAAGCAAAACAGAAGCGAGACCCATTTTACAGCCTTGCAGGTAAAGGACGTCCTGCAGGAGCGCGGACTTCTGGCGGGCAGCCTCTTAATCGCCAGCTTTTCCGAATCCAATCAAGCGACAGGCTACACCCTGCAGCGAATGATTCAGGAGGTCATGGAGATGGCGGGCTTTGGGGAGATCAAGCTGTTTTACCATCACCTGGATGGCAGGGAGGATACAGCAGGCAGCATCCTGCTCGTCAACCACGACGAGACGGTCAATGAATTCCTGCAAATCTTCCTGCAGCAAAAAGGCTACCAGGTAACCATCGCCCAAGATGGCATGGATGGCGTGCAAAAATACCAGGAGCTGATTCCGGATCTAGTCATCACCGATCTCAATCTTCCGATCATGAACGGCTATCAGCTGATGGAGCGAATCAGGCAGCAGCAGGAAGGACCTGCGAGCAAAATCGTGGTTCTGACGGATAAAAAGCTGGAAGAGGATGTAAAAAAATCCTTCGCTCTCGGTGCCTCTGACTACATCACCAAGCCATTTTCACCTGTGGAGCTGGCGGCACGCGTGAAGCGACTGATTTCATAAAGATACCAAGCAAGAAGGGGAGAAACGAGTATGGGGAGATTCGAGGAATTGCAGCAAAAATTGGCGGATAAAACAGCAAGAATAGGTGTGATCGGGCTGGGATATGTCGGTCTGCCCCTTGCTGTGGAGACGATCAAAGGAGGGTATACCGTCACTGGGATCGATCTGGACCCCAAAAAAGTCGAGAGCCTCAAGACGGGTGTCTCCTATGTTCAGGACATTTCGAATGAAACTCTGCAGGAATGCCTGGTTACCGGCCGCTTTTTCCCGACGACTGACTATGCTGCTATCGAGGAGCTAGATGCGATCAGCATCTGCGTCCCTACACCGCTGAGTCCCAACCAAGATCCGGACACCTCTTACATCACGCATGTCGTCAACCAATTGAAAACTTACATGAAGCAGGGGATGTTGATCACGCTGGAAAGCACGACTTACCCGGGCACGACTGAGGAGCTGATCCAGTGGGAGATCGAGAAAATGGGCTATCAAGCCGGCGTGGATTTTTTCCTCTGCTATTCCCCGGAGCGGGTAGACCCGGGCAACCGCAATTTCAAAACCCATAATACGCCGAAGGTAATCGGAGGCACAACACCTAGATGCATCGAGCTGGGGATGGCGCTTTACGGCAATCTCGTGCAGGCGGTCATTCCGGTCTCTTCGCCAAAGGTGGCGGAAATGTCGAAGTTGTTGGAAAACACCTTCCGTAGTGTCAATATTGCCTTCATGAATGAGATGGCGTTGATGTGCGACAAGATGGGCATCAATGTCTGGGAAGTGATCAAGGCGGCGTCGACCAAGCCTTTTGGCTACATGCCGTTTTATCCGGGGCCGGGCATCGGCGGGCATTGCATACCGCTCGATCCGATGTATCTATCGTGGAAGGCAAAGGGCTTTCGCTTTCACAGCAAATTTATTGACATCGCGCAATCCATCAACGATAGCATGCCGGATTACGTCTTGCACAAGACGGTACAGGTGCTCAATCTCTATGCCAAATCGATCAACAGTTCTAATATTCTGATTCTCGGCATGGCTTACAAGCCGGATGTAGATGATCTGCGGGAGTCGCCGGGATTGGAAATCTACGAGCTGTTTAAAAAGAACGGGGCGAGCGTGGAGTACTACGATCCGTACGCCAAACATTTTACCAACAAGGCGGGAGAATCCGTCCAATCAATTGCTTATGATTTGGAGCGTTTCCGCACTTACGACTGCATGGTGCTGATCACCAATCACGGCAGCTTCCACTATCAGGAGCTAGCCGAACTTGGCGTCGCCGTCATCGATACGCGCAATGCCTTCGAAGGTGTGGAGGGCTCTCATATCTACAAAATCGGGATGGCAGTCTCAATCCCGCAGAAACAGGAAAAGGAAGTCGTCAGCCTCCTCGCGTAAGTCGAGCCAGGCTGCCCTACATCAGCGTACGAAGCGAAGGAGGAAGGACTATGTGTGGCATCATGGGATATATCGGCAAAAGGGAAGCGCAGCCCATCCTGATCGACGGACTGCGCAAACTGGAATACCGCGGCTATGATTCAGCCGGGATCGCAGTGAGCGATGGCAAAAAGATTACGATCCGCAAAGCAAAAGGGCGAATCGACGTCCTGGAAGGGCAGGTGCAGCAATCCCGTCTGCATGGCTCAATCGGCATCGGTCACACGAGATGGGCGACACATGGCCGCCCTTCGGATGCAAATTCTCATCCGCATACGGATCAAAGCGGCAGATTCGCGATTGTTCACAACGGGATCATCGAGAATGAACAAGAGATCAGACAGGAGCTGATCCAGGAGGGCGTCATCTTCACTTCCGAGACGGATACAGAAGTGATCGCCCATCTGCTTGACAAGCATGATCAAGGGGATCTCATCCAGACAGTCAAGCAGGTTGCGACCCGGCTGCGCGGAGCCTTCGCACTGGCAGTAATGTGTGAACAGGAGCCGGACAAGCTGATCGCCGTCCGCTTCGCCAGCCCTTTGATTATTGGTGTGGGGAAGGAAGAGAAGTTCATTGGTTCTGACATACCGGCGATTTTGGAGCATACACGGGATGTCTATGTCCTGGAAGACGGCGATATGGCCGTACTGACTGCCGATTCACTGGAATTGTACGATCTCGCGACGCTGCATCCAATCCAGCGCGAGCAGGTGCGGATTACATGGGACAAGGAACAGGCTGAAAAGGACGGTTTTGACCACTACATGCTCAAGGAAATCCACGAGCAGCCGCGCTCCCTGCGCCAAACGATGGCATGCCGGATCGATGAGGCTGAGCAAACCGTCAAGCTTCCCGAGCTGGATTTACCCGCGGAGGCAGTGAACGGGATCGAAAAAATCTATATTGTAGCATGCGGTACCGCTTATCATGCGGGGATGATCGGCAAGCATATCATCGAAAAGCTCGCCCAGATCCCGGTAGAAGTGGACGTCGCCTCAGAGTTTCGTTACCGCAATCCGCTCTTCAACCAGCAGACGCTGACGATCGCAGTCAGTCAATCCGGCGAGACGGCGGATACCTTGGCTGCATTGCGAGAAGCCAAGCGCAACGGCAGCCGTGTCCTGGCGATCACCAATGTCGTCGGCAGCTCGATCGCACGCGAGGCTGATCATGTGATGACGACGAAGGCAGGACCAGAGATCGCAGTCGCCTCCACAAAAGCCTACACGTCTCAGCTCATCGCCTTTTATCTGCTGGGTATCTTCTTCGCCCAGACGAAAAAGAGCACGGATGCATCCGAGTGTGTCTCTCTCGTGCGGGGACTCATGCAGCTGCCCGATCAGGTCGAAAACATTCTCGCATATGGCGAAGGAATTCGGCAATTCGCCACCTCCATCAAGGAGGAGAGCCAGATGTTCTTCCTCGGTCGCGGGCTGGATTACGCTGTTTCTCTGGAAGGTTCCCTGAAGCTGAAAGAGATCTCCTATATTCATTCCGAGGCGTACCCGGCAGGAGAGCTGAAGCATGGGACATTAGCGTTGATCGAGGAAGGAACACGCGTGATCGCGCTGTCCACCCAGCCGCAGCTGCATGAAAAAATGGTCAGCAATATCACGGAGGTAAAGGCGCGGGGAGCCGTCGTGCTGGGCGTCGCATTGGAAGACAATATGGAATTGCATCGTTCGGTGGACGAAGTGTGCCTGATTCCTGCGACCCATCCGCTGCTCACTCCAGTTCTTTCCGTTATCCCCTTGCAGCTGATTGCGTACTACACGTCTGTTTCGCTCGGAAATGACGTCGATCGGCCGCGCAATTTGGCGAAAAGTGTTACCGTCGAGTGATCGTGATTTTTTCAGAAAACAGATGACAAGCGAGGAGGGCCGTCAGATGAGCAGTTCGGAACCAAATCTGAATCAAGATACCCTGCTTCGAATCATGCTGCGAGCTTGCCAGCTCGGCAATCAGACAAAAGAGATCGACTCTCGCACCATCATCGAAAGATTGACCCACGAGTTGAAACCGTACTTCCCGACAGCGGAAAAAGGGAAGGGGACGGTCACTCGCAGCAATCGAACACAACAGGAGGCGATAGGATGAGTGTCCACGCTGTCGTATTGGCTGCCGGCAAAGGCACGCGAATGAAATCCAAGATGCATAAGGTCGTACACCCCATATGCGGCAAACCGATGATCGAGCATATCGTCGATCAATTGGAGGGCCTTGCCCTGAGACATCTGGTCGTTGTCGTTGGACACGGCGCCGATGAAGTGAAAGAGCAGCTAGGGGAGCGCGTCGATTTTGTGTATCAAGATCAACAACTCGGCACGGCTCATGCGGTGATGATGAGTGCTCCGATCCTTCAGGAGCAGGATGGCGTGACCATTGTACTGAATGGTGATACGCCGCTCGTACGCAAGGAAACACTGGAAAAGCTGATCGAACATCACGCCATGAAACAGGCGGCTGCTACTGTGTTGACCACCATTGTCGACGATCCGACCGGGTATGGTCGGATCATCCGCGATGAAGACGGCGATGTGAGAAGAATCGTCGAAGAAAAGGACGCAACCTTGGGGCAGAAAAAGGTATGCGAGATCAGCACCGGCATCTTTTGCTTCGATAACCGGATGCTGTACGAAAGTTTGCGTAAGGTGGAAAATGGAAATTCCCAAGGTGAGTATTACCTGCCGGATGTCATTGCGATTCTGCAAGAACAGGGACGCATCGTGTCCGCGTATGTGTGCGAAGATTCAAATGAAGGTGCAGGAGTGAACGACCGCATACAGCTTGCCCACATCGAGAATCTGCTTCGTAGAAGAATCCATGAGCGCCATATGCAAAACGGCGTCACGATCATCGACCCTGCCAATACGTACATCGAAGCAGACGTCGAAATTGGACAAGACACCGTGATCTACCCCGGCAGCTTTTTGTGCGGGAAGACGAGAATTGGCACAAATTGCAGCATCGGACCGCATGCGCAGGTGCGCGACTGCCTCGTGGAGAACGAGGTGAGCCTGTCGTTTTCCACTGTATCGGGCAGTGTGATCCGCACCGGAGCTGTGATCGGACCGTATGCTTACATCCGTCCTGGCTCCGAGGTCGGCAGGGGGGCGAAGGTAGGCGATTTCGTCGAGTTGAAGAAAACGAAGCTCGGCGACTACTCCAAAGTCTCTCATCTCTCCTATTTGGGAGACAGCGAAGTAGGCAGCCATGTCAATATTGGCTGCGGGACGATCTCTGTGAACTATGATGGGACACTCAAGCAAAAGACCACGATCGAGGATCATTCCTTCATCGGCTGCAACGTCAATCTGATCGCGCCAGTGACGATTGGCGCAGGTGCCTACGTAGCGGCAGGTTCCACCATTACCGATCACGTGCCGAGCCAGGCTTTGGCAATTGCCAGAGAGCGGCAGGTGAACAAGGCAAACTATCGACAGAAAAGCAAGCAGATCTAGCGATATGATTGGGACTTGGCTAGGAAAAAGCTTTCTGCGCCAAAAAAGGCTCTGGATGCCGCTGCTGCTTTGCTTGCTGTCACTGTCCCTGTTGATGATGAGCCAGCGCTCCCCATTGACACGAGCGACTTGGATCTGGGACGCCAAGCTGATCATGTCGCAGCCGGAAGAGATCGTCGCATTTGCAAAAGAACGGGAAGTCAATCGCATCTACCTGCAGATCAGGCAGATCGAGATACCTCCACAGGCATACCGCCACTTCATCGGCCTGGCAAGCCGTGCTGGGATCGGCGTCGAGGCTTTGGGCGGAGATCCCCGCTGGGCCTATACCCGCAACCGAGAAAGCATCAGCAATCTCATCTCATGGGTCAAGGCATTTAATAATCGGGCCCCGAAAGACGAACGTTTTCAGGGAATCCATGTAGATATCGAACCGTATTTGCTTCCGGAGTGGGGGAAGGATCAGGAGAGCATCGTCTGGCAATGGATGGAAAACGTCGAGTACCTTGTCGCGGAAACCAAAAAGGACACCGATCTACTGGTCAGTGCCGATCTTCCATTCTGGATTGATTCGGTCCAGGTGCCTGGGAATACTGAAAAACTGAGCAACTGGATGCTGCAGCGCCTGGACAGCATAACGCTGATGGCCTATCGAAACTACGCAGACGGTCCTAACGGCATCCTGAGCATTGTGCAGAATATCGTACAAGATGCGAATGAGCAAAAACAGCAATCTGTCATCGTCGCAGTGAATATACTGAATTCCTCAGAAGGCCCTCATGTCAGCTTTCATGAGCGGGGGACCAAGGATATGCTGGAGCAAATCGCGATTTTGCACCGGGCTTTGTCCCAGCATCCAGCCTTCGGGGGCAGTGCTGTCCACGACTACGAAAGCTGGAAGCAGGTCAGTCAAAGAGAGGAGTAGCTGAACGGAATGAAAGCCAAGAGACTTACGTTTAGCGTTCTTTGCCTCACGATCGGCTTTTTATTCGGTTTTTCTTCGGCGGAGCAGAAGAGCAGGGCCACCTGGATCTGGCAAGCGGAAAAGATCGGGGAAGAAAAGCGGGAGATACTCGCTTTTTCCAAACAAAACAATATCGACATCCTCTATGTGCGCATGGATATGAACCGACCCTTCGACTACTACCGCTCCTTCATTCGCGAGGCTTCAGCACAGGGAATCAAGGTGCACGCCGTTGCCGGGCATCCTGCATGGGCATTGAAAAGCCATCGGGAACGGATGCTGAAAATCGTGGATTGGGTCCAGCAATACAATCGGGAAGCAAAGAAGGATGAGCGAATTCTCGGCATTCAGCTAGATATTGAGCCATATCTGTTGCCGCAGTGGCAACAGGACCAAGAACGAGTCGTCCGCGAGTGGAAAGCCAATGTCCAGGCGTTTGTCGAAGCGGTCAAAACGGATCCGGAACTGGAGACAAGCGCTGCCATCGCCTTTTGGTTAGACGAAATCCAAGCCGGAGATGGGACTGACATGCGGCTGTCCTCCTGGATGATCAGCCGCTTCGACACTCTGGTTCTCATGGCGTACCGGGACAAGGTGACAGGTCCCAACGGCATCCTGGAGCTGGTGGATTCCGAGATGCAGGATGGCGATAACATGGGGAAAAATCTGCTGGTCGCCGTCAATGTAAAAGAGATGGACGAGGACCACACGACCTTTGCCGAAGAGGGCACGCAGGAGATGGAAAAGCAGTTGGACCTGCTCCCGAAGTACCTGAACCAGCACACATCCTTCAAGGGAGTCGCGATTCATGACTATCGTTACTGGAAGGAGCTTTCCGCAGACGGGCCACCTCCCGTTGAACCGCCCCCCGCCGAATTGCCCTCCTCAAGAATTGGCACCTACATCTGGCGCGCCGAAACCCTGTTGACCGAAAAGGAGGAAATTCTCGCATTTTCTCAAGAACACGGGGTCAATCTACTGTATATCCGTGTCGACATGAATCTGCCGTTTCGGGAATACCAGCAATTTATTCGAGAAGCGCATAAAGCAGGCATCGAGGTGCATGCGATGGGCGGCCATCCGATCTGGGCTTTGGAAGAGAGCCGCGGAAAGATCCTCAAGCTGGTGCAGTGGGTGAAGCGCTACAACGAAGCCGCCTCCGAAGATGAAAAATGGGCCGGCGTTCATCTGGACATCGAACCGTATGTCATGCCGATCTGGCATACGGATCAGGAAGGTCTGATGCGTCAGTGGATGGGAAATATTCAGGCGTTCGTAGAGGAATCCAGAAAAAGTCCTGCGCTGCAAACCAGCGTGGATCTCGCTGCGTGGCTAGACAACTCGCAGACCCCTGGACAGCCGGAGCTGCCGTTCAGCCACTGGATGATCAGCCAGTTGGATCATACCACGATGATGGCCTTTCGCGACCATGCTGAAGGGAGCGGAGGCATCCTTAGTCTGGTCGATAGCGAGATCAAGTATGCGGAAAGCATCGGCAAGGACCTCATTATCGCCGTCGAAATGAAGGAGAGCCATGAAGGAAACTTCGTCACCTTCTACGAAGAAGGAAAGGCCGAGATGATGAAGCAGCTCGATCTGGTGACAAGCTCATTAGGCGTCTACTCCTCCTTCAAAGGAATTGCGGTTCATGCATATGAGTATTGGAAAAATGCCAAAGACTGATTCCCTCAAGCGTCTTTTTTGCTCCTGGTGTACAATAAGAGAAATGAATGGGACAGGAGCGATCAGATCATGAGGGATGTGCCCAACCGCTATCAGGGACTGCCTCCCCGGCCGACAGAAATGCTGTACCAAGTCGTGCGAAAATTTTATCGTGGGGCGGTTAGCCACTTCGACTTAATCCAGGAAAAGAAAGGGGAGGTACAGGCAGCAGCTGAGCAATGCCGGATCAACCAGGATGACACCCAGTTGCGCCAAAGATTGACCACCCTTTTTCTGGAATTTCATTTCTACACGACCTGCTGGCTGCAAATCGAGTTGGCCTTGTATCGGCTCTCAAGCAAGGACGAAGCATTGGCAAGAGTCCGTGAAGCGTTTCAGCCGCAATGGGAAAAGCATCTGGCTGTGCGTGATCGCCTGGAACAGACCGAGGCTTGCGTAAACGAGCAGTTCGCACAGGAGCTTCCGGCCTGGTCGATCGTCCAGCAGGATGCCTATCGCTTTGGCGAGCGCCTGTTTACGGTGGACGAGCAGGGACTGCAGGAACTCCATGCGTTTTACCAAGCCATCGAGTCGGTGCGACAGAATGGATAATGAGAAAAAGAGGCTGTTTCCGAGCTAGTAAACTCGGGAACGGCCTCTTTGTTTTTGCATGATGCCTGAGCTCTATGCCGATTAGAAGCTTCCTGGGAAGATCGAACCGGTATGCGGAGCTGCCTGCCCAGCATTGAGGGCACGCACTTCCTGCACATTGGTGCCTGCGAAGCTCGGGGAGTAGACCGCTTGTGCGCCCATGCCCATGCCCAGGTGGCTAGCTGTAGTCGCTTGTGCGCCCATGCCCAGATGGCTTGCAGTTGTCGCTTGTGCTTGTTGCGGGTATCCAGCGTAGTAGGATTGTTGCTGCAGCTGTGCCTGTGGTTGTTGGTAGAAGCTGCTGGTATAAGCAGGAGAGTAGCTGGCTTGGTTTTGCTGGCGTACTTCCTGCACATTAGTTCCTGCAAAGTTAGGAGAGAAAATGCTGCCTGCACCGCCGCCGTAGATCTGGCCTTGCGAAGACATGCTAGTTTGCGGGTAAGAGCTTACGCCGCTGTACCCGGTGTAGGTGCCGCTGTTGCGGGCCTGTACTTCGTGCACATTGGTCCCGGCAAAGCCAGGAGAGAAAATGGAATGCGAACCAAAGGAAGGCTGGTAGGCTGTTTGAGACTGCATGTAGCTGCCAGCTGGCTGGTTGGAATAGCTGTGGTTGAGATGTCGTACCTCTTGGGAATTGGTACCTGCAAAGCCCGGCTGGTACATCGCTTGAGCGGACGTGCTGCCAGTGCTGCCTCCATAGGAAAAAGCGCCATATGTAGGGGTTGCAGATGCTTGGGGTTGACCGCCGTGGTTCAGGTATTGCACTTCACTGGCATTCGTACCAGCAAAGCCAGGTTGAAACACAGCATGAGCAGATTGAGGAAAGCCGGATGGTTGGGAAAATGCTTGAGTATGCATGATGTTGTTTGTGTTATAGGTCATGTTTGACCACCTCCTGCCATTACTTTTTACCAAGGATTGCAAGCTGATTCATGGAAGATATATAGAGGAAAAATTCTGATAATAAAAATGAATAAACATGCCGGTTTCTCATCCGGCATGTTTTTGCAAATCATCGGGTGTCCACTTTCCGTATGCGAGCCAGAGCGTGGGTTTTCCTGTTGGACCAATCGTGGCTTTCACCAATTCAAAACCAAGTCCCTGAAACAGGGCGAGACTCGCCTCGTTATCCAGTGCGATTCGTACATAAAGCTTGGGAAAAAGCTCACATGCATATTGAGTCAAGCCTTTTCCAATACCGCGTTGCCGGTATCTTTTGTCGACGACCAGAAAGGAATGATGCAACCCGCATTGACTGATGGCGAATAGACCTATGACCTGCTTGCCTCGCATTGCTAGCACCAAGCGCGTCTCCTGTGCCTGCATCTGCTTCGGCGTCAGCTTTTCGAGCCAATCGATCGCTTGCTTTGTGATGCGGTGATCCCCTTCTTGTCGGACAAAACGAACCAGCGTTGCTTGCGATTCTGCCAAGAGCTGCGGGGGGAGGAGCCTGTAGAATTGTTTCATCAGCATCACCTCCTATTCTTCATGCGCCCCGCGACTGCCCCGCAAGCGGGAGACGTATTGGGCATAGTGAATGAGATTGAACAAAGAGAGTCGCCGAATCTTCGGCTCGTCGAACTTTTCCGGCTTGGCATTGGCTTCGAAAAACCAGATGTTTCCTTCGCTGGTGAGGCCCAGATCCATGGACATCTCCGCCAGATCTTTGTTCTTTTGGTCCAGGGCGCGTGCGATGGAGAGCGCTGTCTGATGGATCGTCGCCTCCATGCTCTGTGGATCGTTCGGGAATAGGGATTGCAGGACGCTTGCCAGCGAGTGAATAGATCCTCCGCGCGGTACATGGGTGGTGATGATTTGAGCACCGGCTCTGCGAATCCCTACACCCGTCACGCCCCATTCCCCTTCGCCGTTTTTCTGCACAAGGACTCGCAGGTCAAATGGTTTTCCCAGGTAGCGCGCACGTCTAATTCCCTTTTGCATGATATATCGCTTTTGCCGCACATGTCCCCTGACATAGCGCCAGAGATCATCCAGATTGGAGAAGCGGCGCGTGATGGCTTTTTGTTCTTTCAGGCGCTGTACCCGCCACGCCCGATTTACAAATTCAATCCGCATGATTCCCTCCCCCGCCTTACCTCGCACCGGTTTGAGATAGACAAACTGATGCTCGGAGCAAAAATGGCGGAAGCGGGCCGGTGAGTCCAGCTTCTTCGTATCCGGCAGATACGGGCGAATGTCCGGAAATCCCTCCAAAATTGAGAAAAGCTCCTGTTTGTCAAAAAAACGACGGTTAAACAAGGTGACATTAGAGAGCTGCGAAATTTTCTCCAATGTCTTGCGCACCTTGGGCAGTTGTTCCGCCTTGCGCGTCGGGATGCGATTGTAGACTACATGGGGAAAAGGCATGGAAACCGGTTGCCAGCTATTCTCCCGGTCGTTGTACAGGAAACCGCGGATCCTCTTCTGTTCCCAATTGATTCCATGATGGGTAAAGACATATACCAGAGAGCCCCATTTTTTTCCAGCTAAACAGATGTCCTTGAAGTTATCCCGATTTCCAACGAAGGAAACACCGTCCCCGACCGTCAGGATGCCCAGAATCGGTCCGATGCGCAAGGTGTTGTCGGTTTTTTTCCATTTGACCCGTGTGCGAATACGGCCAAGTTGTAGACTGGGAAGGCCCGAGTAGAGCCTTTTTTGCTGAGAGAAGGGACCCAGACTGGCAATCATCGGTTTTCTTCCATGCTGAAGTTTGGCTTGTCGCGGAAGCTGGATATACCATTTGCCGCTGGGGAGGACGGTCAGCCACCCGGAGCGCAATTGAGGCATGGGTGTTCCTCCTTCCTGAGAAAAAACGATGTCTGGCATCGGTCAAAAGTTCGCCAGATAGCAACTGTAATCGACGAGGAGTTTGCGCGATACCTGGTCGGCATGCTTCAGTCGAGCGTGCTTGAAGATCGAACGGCCCGGTTTGGAGTTGGCTTCAAACATCCAGACATGGCCGCGTGTATCAATTCCCATATCCAACCCCAGCTCACCCAGATCGACTCCTTTTGCTTCTTCGATCGCGGTCGCCAGACGAATCGAGGCTTCATTGATTCGGTCGGTGACGATGGCTTTTTGTTTGCCGAACAGATGGGCGAGCAAATCATCACCTGGGATGACCGTTCCGCCCGTCCGCACATGGGTGGTGACGCTGCCTGAGCCTGCTACTTTTGCGGCTGTGCAGGAGACGACCCACTCGTTCCATTGATTTTTGTGCAGATGCACTCGAAAATCAAATGGCCGGCCGTGGAAGGTCATCAGTGAGATCCCTTGTTGAGCCAGATAATTTCGGATGCGGCGCGTTCGGAACACATGCTGATAGAGGGAGGCGAGTTTGGCAAAATGGCGTTTCACATTCCCGTTTCCCGTGTGGTAGGAGACTTCGTATCCTTTGCCCGGTTGACGCACGACTTTGACGATTCCGTAGCCAAGGCTTCCGTTTTTTGGTTTCAGATAGACAATCGGATATTTTTTTATCAAGTTTCGTATCGTTTGCAGCGAGGGGGACGTGTACGTCTCCGGAATGTGCTCATTGACCTCCGGGTTTGGATATAACAACTGGTGAACGCTCCATTTGTTGAAAAAGCCTTGGTTGAACACCGGCATGTTCGGATAGCTTGCCAGCTTGTATTTGAACTCCTTTACGGCTCCGAGGTTTTCAGCCGACCTGGACGGGATTCTGTCGTAGACTACATCCGGCATAGCCGTAGTCAATTTTCGCCAAACATAGCCACCTCGGGTGCTTTTACGCAGGAACCAAGCGGAGACGGTGTGGTTGTTCCAGTCTACGTCATGTGGCGAAAAGATGTAGTAGAAAACACCCTTTCCTTCCTGGGCCTGCAGAAGCTTTTGAAAGAACGAGGTTCTCTGGCCGATGGGTTGTCGCGGGTCGCGACGAATACCAGTGGTGACGATGCCGATGGCGGGACCCAGGCGCAGGACCTCACCCTCACGCTTCAGGTTGATTAATCCTCCATGCGGGATGCCCAGTTCGGAACGTAGCAGGCTGGTCACTTTGACAACGGTGCTTCCCGGATTTTTTCTATCTTGCAGGACTGTGGCTACGACTTCCTTTTTACCCAGCATAACTGTGATTTTTTGTCGGGGGCGTAGCTGCAATGTTTGACAGAGATTGATTGGCAGGATAATTCCACAGACGTGGGGATGGGTAAGGAAACGCAGCCGCACTCTGGTTATTTCCATGCTTTGTTACCTCCTACACGCTCTTCATAAGATAGTTGGCGTATCGTACAGGTTGGGTGATCGAGTGCCGTTTGGCGACCGGATCGTTTATCTGATTGAACACATTGCGTCCTGGCCTGCTGTTGACCTCAATGACCCAGACATGGCCGGAAGTATCGACACCAATATCAATTCCCAGCTCCACCAGTCGACCGTGTGACTGCTCCAAAAAAATGGGTAGCCCGACAGCGAGCTGGTTCACCTGCTGTTCGATACGTTCCTGTATGGCCGGTTTGTAGGTACGAGCGAGAAAGGGAGAGAGCGAGACGGCCTTCCCCCCACCGTGCAGGTTGGATGTGATGCTGCGCGGATCTCCCAGACGCACAGCCTTGCCGGTGACCTCCCATTTTCCAAGGCCATTTTTTTGGACGAGGACGCGAACGTCGAACGGGGTACCGTCAGGCGTATGCAGATTCAGATAAGGTTGGACGAGGAATTTGCGTCCTGATGTAAAAGAGGAGAGGAAAAGCTTCACTTCCGCCCAATACTTGAAGAGGCGGCGAAAGGGCTGATTCTCCCGGTTTCTTCCTTTCAGTTCATAGCCATCGCTGTTTTTGCTGACCCGCACAACACCTATGCCGTGAGTGCCGGCGGAAGGCTTAATGATCGCAGATCCGTGATTGTTCAGCGTCTCCTGCAGGGCGGCTAGTGTAAAAAACTTCGTCGGGGGGAGGAAGGGAGCGATCTTTGGCGACTTTTCGAGGAGCTGCTGCACCTGCCATTTGCCTGACAGGCCATAGCCTAAAAACGTGATTGCTGGGTCGTTTTGCAACTTTTCAACAAATGGTTTATAGTGGCGATATGATGGGCCGACAAAGCATCGGTCGTAGATGAACGCAGGCAAGGGAAAGGTACCGCCTTGCCAGACCCCTCCCCGGTATTCAAAACCTCTGACCGTTCGATTGGTAAAATTAACTCTACGCGGGGAAAAGACGAAGACGCGAATGCCGTGTTTTCGTCCAAATAGGGTCAGCTTTTTATAGTAGCCTTTATCGATAAAATGGGAGCCTTGACATCGAGTCATAATGCCCAAGCTTTTTTTTGCTGCCATGGTGTCACCTTCGTCTTATTTTCTTGCTCGTTGTTTTTCTGTCGGGCTTCCGACGAGGGAAGCCGCTAATATACGAGGCGTATTCAAACATGCGCACGACAGAAGGTCTCGCTCGACGAGGAGGTTCCTCTACGCCTTCTGGCAACGGAATGGTATTGGTTGCTTTGGAGGGCTTGCTGTTGACTTCGAGCAGCCATACGTTTCCGCGCACATCTACGCCCAGATCGACTCCGAATTCGGCATAATGGCCGGGAAGAGCCTCTTCCAGCAATCTGGAGATTTTCAATGCGACTTGTTTTAATGTTTGTGGCGTGGGGCGGAGTGAACTCGCCCAAGGCCCGCACACGTGCAACGCCTGTGCCGGAGTCATCATCGAACCGCCGCGCGAGACGTTGGAGACGATGCTGTTCTGTCCAAGGCGGGCGACTAGCGAGGTGACGGACCATTCACCTTTTCGGTCTTTTTGCACCAGGACGCGAAAATCAGTTGGTCGGTTCCGGATGCCGATTAAGGGTAAACCTTGCTGCAGCAAATAAGGTTTGCCTTTTGTTCGTTTGCTGAGATATTTGTGCAGTCCAGAAATACTGGAAAAATGTTTGTTCGATCCTCCGGGACTGGCTGCTTGATAGCCGTCCGGCTTGCGGCGCAGACGGATAATGCCGCGCCCCATGCTGCCATTAGCTGGTTTTGCATAGACGGTGCGGTAGCGGGTGATCATTGCTTGCAGGTTATCCTGATTTTCATAACGGAGCATGCCTGGCAGATGAGGAACGGCTGCCTCTACCTTTTCCAAAGCGGTGTGGACATGCCATTTGTTCAAAAATCTCTCGTTGAAGAATGGAATCTTGGCATCCTTGCAGCGCTGCACCCATGCGCTCATCCCTTCGCTTTGTTCACGTTGGCGAGAGACAAGGCGATTGTAGATGCATTGAGGAAGAGGCAGCACCCGTTGTCTCCAGGAACCGCCTTTGCGAACCAGTCCGCGGACGATGCCCGCATCCCAATTGACGTCTTGCAGTCGAAACGCGCAAATCAAGCCACCGCGCTTGCGACACATGTCAGCTACTTCATTGAAAAAGTGCGTGAGCGGACCAAATGGCGAGAGCGGGTATTGGGAATTGTACGTGGACACCAGGATTCCCAGATAGGGGCCAAATACAAGAGACTGCTGGTTCGCCTGGTAATCGACCAGTAACGGGACTCCCGTAGGCAGATGCAACGATTGAGCCAAAGATGGTCTGATCCATGTTCGACCGCTTCGTTCCATGCGGCTTACGCGGGCGCGAACCGTTTTGCTTCCGAATTGGACGGTTAGTGTGGACGGCTGCAGGTTCCATTTGCGCATATGCGCCTGGGGCAGGTAAAGGTCTACTTCCGACTTTGGCTCGACTGCTTGCACGACTGTTGGTCGGTACGACATGATTATCCCCTTCCCATCAGGCATAAAGTTAGTCTATGGTATGAGCAGCCAAAAGGTTTGGTTCCATACCGAGAAGAGAGGTTATTAGTAATTATGAACAGCTGGTTACTATTAGTGAATGTTGCTGTCGGATCTGCGATTGGCGGCGTGACCAATGAGTTGGCAATTCGGATGCTTTTCCGACCCTTGAGACCTTGGTATATCGGTCGTTGGCGCGTTCCCTTCACACCTGGACTCATCCCGAGCAGAAGGGATGATATCGCCATACAAATGGGCAGATTGGTAGAAGACCATCTTTTGACGACAGAGGGCATCAAACGGGCGATTGCCCAGGGAGGCCTGGAGAACAACCTAAAAAGCTGGATGGAAGGGTTCGCCGCAGAATGGATGTCCGAAGAGCGCAATCTCCGCCAGGTTCTGCAGGCAACCGTTCCGCAGGTTTTTGATGAAGAAGGAAAATGGAGCGATTCAGTCCGCACACCGGTCCTCTTGCATTGGAACGCCTTCGTAGAGCGGACGTTGCACCACTATGAAGATCGGTCATTGCGCGAGTTGCTCTCCCCAACCGGAGTGGAGCGCGTCGAAGCGGCAGCTGAGACTGTGAGCCAGATGCTCCTGTCGCGTCTGCGTGGCTATCTGCACACACCTGCAGGGCAGCAGACGTTGCAGGAGATGATTCGTGGTCTTTTGGGGGGAGGCGGCGGCATGTTCGGCGGTCTGGTCGGAATGTTTCTGGGAGACGACAAGATCATCGGGAAAATTTTGCCGCGCCTGGATGATTGGCTGCAAAGCCCGGAGCTTTCCCAGCGTGTGCAGCAATTGCTGCAGTCGGAAGTAGACAAGCTCCTGGATAAAAAGGTCGAGGAACTGGTGAACTGGCTGGGACGGGATCAGATCGATGATTGGGCACATGCCCTTTTTGCCAGAATGGAGGCGCATAGCCTGCGTTTTCTCGATGAACCGCTTTCTCGAGTGACAGCCCCGTTCCGCGAGACGATTTTTCACAAAACGATCCCGAGCATGTCTGGCTGGATGGTGCAAAAACTGGAGAGCAACGTGGAGCGGATCGTCAGCAAAATTTCGGTACGTGAAATCGTCACGCGGCAAGTAGAAGGATTTCCGATGGAGCGGATCGAAGAGATGGTGGTCGGGATCTCCGGAAAAGAGTTTCGCATGATTACGCTGCTCGGTTTTATCCTGGGGGCTGTGATCGGATTGGTGCAGGGAATTTTAGCACAATGGCTAGGGTGAAAAAACTGAAATGATAATGTAACTCCACTGTAATCATCCTGTAATATTTCGAGGGTATGATAAAAGCACGATGAAAACCCCCTTAATGATATACTTTTTGTCGGAGTAGCTGAAAAAGCTACCCTTTTTTTTTGCTCCGCCTTCGGGTATATTGTTCGAAGGAGCAGCATCACAGCAGACCGGATGCAAGAAAAGGGGGGATGGAGGCGAAAATGGCTACCAAGCACGAACAAATTTTACAGCATATCGATCGCCTTCCGATCGGTTCGAAGATTTCCGTGCGGCAAATCGCCAAAGACCTGGATGTAAGTGAAGGGACGGCGTACCGTGCGATCAAGGAAGCGGAAACGCAAGGATACGTGAGCACGATCGAACGTGTCGGGACGGTCCGCATTGAGAAAAAGCAAAAGGAAAACATAGAGCGTCTTACCTTTGCCGAAGTGGTCAACATCGTCGATGGCCACGTGCTGGGAGGCAGGGAAGGATTACATAAGACACTGAATAAATTCGTCATCGGCGCGATGCAGCTGGAAGCGATGATGCGCTACATCGATGCCGGAAGCCTGTTGATCGTGGGGAATCGCTACCAGGCGCACAAGATCGCCTTGCAGCAGGGTGCTGCGGTTCTGATCACAGGGGGCTTCGACACCAGTGACGAGATGAAGCAATTGGCAGATCGCCTCGCCTTGCCGATCATTTCATCCAGCTACGACTCGTTTACCGTGGCTTCGATGATCAACCGGGCGATATACGACCGCTTGATCAAAAAGGAGATCGTGATGGTCGAGGACGTGTTGAAGCCGCTGGCTGAGACGCCCGTGCTGCTAACGTCCGACTCCGTTGCCAAATGGCATCAGTACACCGAGCTTTATCAGGACACCCGCTTTCCCGTCGTAGACGAGCAGATGCGCCTGATCGGGATTGTCACCTCCAAGGACATTATCGGTCATGATCAGACGGCCACGATCGACAAGGTGATGACTAAAAACCCGATCACGACCTCACCGCGCGTCTCGGTGGCATCCTCCGCCCACATGATGGTGTGGGAGGGTATCGAGCTGCTGCCCGTCGTGGACAATTACCGCAAGCTGGTAGGAGTCTTGAGTCGCAACGACGTCCTGAAGGCCCTGCAATTTACAGCCAAGCAACCGCAGATGAGCGAAACTTTCCCCAATCTGATCATGTCCCATTTCCGTGAAGAACGGCAGTCGGACGAATTGACCTATGTCGGGGAAGTGACGCCGCAGATGACCAATCATCTCGGAACAATTGCCAGCGGCATCATGACCACCGTCATGGTAGAAGCTGCCTGCAATCTTCTGCGCCATCACCGCAAAGGCGACATGGTGCCGGAAAATGTCACCGTCTACTTCCTCAAGCCCGTGCAGATGGAGAGCCAAATCCAAATCAAGCCGCGCTTGCTGGACATCGGTCGCCGCTACGGCAAGGCAGAGGTCTCGGTCTACCAAGGAGATCAGATCGTAGGCCAAGCGATGATTGCCGCACAGATTATCGAGCGATAAAAGAAAGTTAACTCTCACGTACAGGATCAGCGAGCTGTGTGAGGGTTGGCTTTTTTTATTTGGTAAAATCTTCGATGCGTTGGCGGATGCACATCGAGAAAATGGAAAATAACGCCTTGACATTGGAGTCAACTCAAATGATATTCTCAATTCATGGAAAAACTTTATTCGATACAAGAGGTTTCGCGGTTGCTTGGGATGTCTAAGGATACGCTTCGGTATTATGATCGGATTGGGATCGTTTCGCCGTCCCGGGAAGAAAATCGGTACCGCAGGTATTCGAAGGACGAACTCATAGACTTGATGAATATTCAGATCATGCAGTATGCGGACTTTTCTCTTGACGAAATCAAAGGGAAATTTGGTTTTCGCAAGATGGTAAATATCGATCCCGCATACCGCGAAGAGGTGGCTGCGTTCCTCGAAGCCAAGAACGCAGAAACGCGTAAGAAGATTGAACATTTGGAAAAGGTCAGTCAGTTTCTCAACATCGCTGCTGAAACAATCAGAGACTTTACTAGCGAAAGCGACCAAAGGTTGGCAGAATTCGTCCGAGAGCTTTACAAGGATATCCAAAAGAATGAATCGGGCATTTTCGAGGAGGGCTGTGATGATCCTAAAGGTTAGGAATTTTTATTATTTGATTGCAGGCGTTCTTGCGATGTTGTTTGCCATCACGCATGCATGGAACGGGCAATCCACAGTGCTGCCGACTCTCGGCATTCCGACGGTATCCACGGATACCCAGACGGTATTCACGTATGTTTGGCACATAATCACGGCGGAAAATCTGGTCTTCGGCATCGCATTCCTTTTCATGTCATTCCACAGTGAGCCATCGAAGATTCGGTTAGCCGCATGGATGATGACGGCGATCCTGATCGTCCGACTGATCGTCATTCTTGGCGTAACGGCATTGCTTGACGTTTCGGCGCTTCCGGATACGTCTATAGATTCGATTGCTATCGTACTCTATGTCACCTTGATCATACTGGGTACAAGTATGAAAAAAACAGTCCAGTGAAGAGAGTTTCTTCTCGATATACCCGCATAGAAAACTGTGCGACCAACTAGGTTAGCCGAGGAAAAAGGGGGGATAAGCGAAGGCTTTTGGGATCTCGCCCCAGTCGGAACGGAAAAGGCGGAACACGCCCTCAGCGGTCAACCCTGATTTACTCCCAGGAGAAGGCTGCTTTTGACCGCGGTTCCGTCTTTGGAGTGGGGACGCCCAGGGATGACCCCCAATAAAGATCCCAACCCCCTGGAGCGTTTCCCCCTTTTTCCTCTCCTCCACCAAAGTTTGACAACAACCAAAATGTCGCCTACACTTTAAATTAGACAATTATCGAATTAGATACACATACGAACAGACAGGAGGAACCCGGCCATGCAACTCGATCAATTGGTCACCTTCTACAAAGCCATGGGCGACACGACACGCATCCGCATCCTGGCCATTTTGGCGAACGGTCCCTTGCATGGGCAGGCCTTGGCAGGAAAACTGGGTGTCACACCGCCGACAGTGACACATCACATGGCGAAGCTGCGCGAAGCCGCATTGGTCTATGAGAGAAGAGATAAAAACACCATCTACTTCTACCTGCATGAAGCTAATGTAAAACGGTTTTCACAGGCGATCGTAAACGTACTGGAACATGCGAAAAAAGATACGGATGAGAGCCTATGGGAAAGTGAAGGCAATGAAGCAAGGGAAGGGGAGGGCAAGCAGGTGGTAGAGAGCTTACAAGTATTGCGCACGTTTTTTACTGCCGACGGACGTTTGAAGCAAATCCCTGCCCAGCGCAAGAAAAAGCTGATGGTTTTCGAACACATGGTACGAGGCTTGGAGAAAGGGCGCAAGTACACGGAGACGCAAATCAACGAATACATCCGCCAGTTTCACGAGGATTATGCGACCATCCGCAGGGAATTTATCATGAACCACTATATGTATCGCGAGGACGGAATCTACGAGTTGAATCCCGAAGAGCTATGGGCTAAGCCGTAGAATGCGTGTGAATCCCTGAAAATAAAAAAGGACAACCGTCGGCACTGCACTCGGGTTGTCTGAAGCATTAGGATGTCACACAGGTACATTATAGCGTAGGAAAAAGCAATTTAGCCAGAATAAACAGATGGTAAATCAGGAAATAGCCGTCCAGAAAATATGAGAGCGTCAATCAGCTCTCTTTTTTTACTTCCTTGCGCCATGCATCGCGATAACGAAAATAATTGCGTGATCCCAAAAAAAGATTGACGGCTGCGACAAAGATCAGCAGCAGGGCGATTACGATGCGGATCGTATCCAGCTCATCAAAGGTAAATTGGTTGAAACCGAGCAAAGCTACGAAAATTCCCAAGGAAATGTTCATCTTTCCCAGCGTCATGCGGGATTCCAGCGGATGAATTCCGCGTCTGCGGGCTGTCATACTGTAATACACGCTGGATACCAACGAAGCGAGAACTCCGGTCAGGAAAAAGGCGTTCCACATGCGAAAGTGTCATCCTCTCTAGCAATCTGGTTCTATCCTATCAGATGCCAGTGGGGATAGCAAATCCCAAAGGAACATTTGTTCTTGTTTTGTGATGCGGAATCTGGTGAAATGGATGACAGGTTACTATAATGAAAGAAAGACGAAGGGGGGTGGAAGATTGGCATACCTGCAATTGACGAAAAACAATCTGGATCGTGAACACCTCTGTTGCGCTTTGGGTGCAAAACAGTACGAGCAGGCGGTACACGAAAAGAAGCGTTGGCTGTTAGAGCGAATGGATGAAGGACTTGTTTTTTACCGCTTAAACGAACGGGCAAAAGTCTTCATCGAGTATTTGCCGGCTGAGGTGGCTTGGGTGCCCATTCAAGCACCAAACTATATGTACATTAACTGTCTTTGGGTTTCGGGAAGGTATAAAGACAGCGGTTACGCGAAAGATTTGCTGAATAAATGCAAGGAAGATGCGATTGCTCGTGGAATGGATGGACTTGTACATATCGTGGGAGCGAAAAAACTTCCCTACTTGAGCGATAAGCGCTTCTTCGAACATATGGGATTTAGCATCGTAGATGAAGCCGAGCCTTACTTTCAATTAGCAGCGCTGCCACTGAATGACCGCCCATCATACCCTTCGTTTTCACATCAGGTGAAACAGGCAGCCAATATGGAAAAGGGCATTGTCATCTATTACACAGCCCAATGTCCATTCGCAGTAGGTGTTCTGGATGACTTACAAAAAGTGGCCGAACGCTATGAGGTCAACTTTCACACCTATCGTTTGACGAATAGAGTAGAGGCGCAGCAAGCTCCGACTGTCTGGACGACATTTGGACTGTTTTACGATGGAACATTTATCACACATGAAATAATGAGTGCAAGCAAATTTGAAAAATGGCTAACGTTGTTACTGGAAGAAAAATGAGAAGCACCTATGTTTGCGATTCACCGTTCTAACAACGGTATAATAGAAGGAACCATTACGAGAGAGGAAGGAAAGACGATGAGCGCCTTTGTCCATTTGCATGTGCATACAGAATACAGCTTGCTTGATGGAGCAGCGCGAATCGACGAAGTGGTGGCGCGAGCAGCCGAATTGGGCATGCAAAGTTTGGCGATTACCGACCATGCCAATCTGTACGGAGCGATTCCGTTTTACAAGGCATGTCGTCAGGCGGGCATCAAGCCGATCATCGGTATGGAAATCTACCTGATTGACGGAAACCTGCAGGACCGGGTCAGGAATGCACCGGCGCCGAGCCACCTCGTATTGCTCGCGGAGAACGAAGAGGGGTATCGCAACCTGCTGCAGCTGGCGACGATCGCTCATACAGTCGGTGAATATATCCTGCCACGTGTAAATAAAGAGATGTTGACCCGTCACAGCAAAGGCTTGATTGCACTTAGTGCATGCAGGCATGGAGAGGTGTCCCGGCTTTTGCTGGAGGGGGACACCAACGCAGCAAGAGAGGCGGCACAGTGGTACGCACAGCTTTTTGGACCCGATCATTTTTATCTAGAGCTTGAGGATCACGCATTGGAAATTGAGCGAAGGCTGAATACTCGACTGGTCAAACTTAGCGAGGAGACCGGCATTCCTCTGGTCGTGACCAACAACGTCCACTATGTTCGGCAGCAGGATTACGTCATCCACGATACCTTGCTTGCGATCGGGGAAGGCAAGACCGTCGGAGAAGAGAATCGCCTGCGTTATGAGACAGATCAGTATTACCTGAAAAGCGCGGACGAGATGGCAGCGTCTTTCGCTTATGCGCCAGACGCGTTGGCAAATACGGCGGAGATCGCGAATCGCTGCTCCCTGGAGCTTGTCTTCGGAGTGCATATTTTGCCGGAATATCCGCTGCAGCAGGGCAAAGAACCGACACAATTCTTACGAGAACTTTGTGAAAAAGGATGCCTGGCCCGCTACGGTAGGATCGAACCACATGTCAGTGAGCGTCTGGAGCATGAGTTGTCGATTATTACGCGCACAGGCTTTACCCATTATTTTCTGATCGTCTGGGACTTCATGCGCTACGCCCATGAACACGGGATCGCGACCGGGCCTGGTCGGGGCTCTGCAGCAGGCAGCCTGGTCTCCTACGTCCTGAACATTACCGACGTCGATCCGTTGCGATACAACTTGCTTTTCGAACGCTTCCTCAATCCTGAGCGGGTGACGATGCCCGATATTGACATTGACTTCGCTGTGGAAAGAAGAGATGAAGTCATCCACTATGTCGCGAACAAATACGGTCATGATCGCGTGGCACAGATCATTACCTTCGGGACCATGGCGGCCCGAGCGGCGGTGCGCGATGTCGGACGTGCGTTGGGCCTTTCACTGGGGTTAGTCGATCGCGTGGCAAAAATGATTCCGCAATCGCCGGGCATGACCATTGACAAGGCGATGCAGCTAAATCCTGACATCGGCAAACTGTGTGAAGATAACAAACAGGCGGCCCAACTTATCAAAGCTGCCAAGGGAGTCGAAGGATTGCCGCGTCACGCCTCCACTCATGCGGCGGGAGTCGTGATCTCGCGCGATCCGCTGACCCAATACGTCCCTTTGCAGAACGGACACGAAGGACTCTCCCTGACGCAGTATCCGATGGAGATTCTCGAAGAAGTCGGTTTGTTGAAAATGGACTTCCTTGGTTTGCGCAACCTCACCATCATCCAAGAAACCCTGCGTCACATCGAGCAGCTTGGGAAGCGGCTTGATCTGGACAAAATTCCGACAGACGACGCCAAGACCTTCCAGATGATCTCGCAGGGAGAGACGACGGGCATCTTCCAGCTGGAGTCCGCTGGAATGCGCAACGTCTTGCGCGAGTTGAAGCCATCCAATCTGGACGATATTATTGCGGTCCTCGCCTTGTACCGTCCTGGCCCGATGGAGATCATCCCGCAGTACATAGCCGCCATGCATGGGGAGAGCAAAGTCTCGTACGCCCATCCCGTGCTGGAGCCAATCCTCAAGGAAACGCATGGCTTCATGATTTACCAGGAGCAGATCATGCAGATTTCTTCCACGCTGGCAGGCTTTAGTCTGGGTGAAGCGGATATCTTGCGCCGAGCCGTAGGGAAAAAGAAACGGGAGCTGTTGGCCGAGCAGCGTGAAAAGTTCGTAGCAGGCTGCGTCAGACAAGGGTACGGGGAAGGGCTGGGCCACGAAATTTACGATCTGATTGTCCGATTTGCCGACTACGGGTTCAACAAGGCCCACTCTGTCGCCTACGCCATCATTTCCTATCAAATGGCGTACCTGAAGGCTAACTATCCGCTCGCATTCATGGCAGCCTTACTCTCCTTGTCGATCGGAAGTCAGAACCGCATCGCCGAGTATACGGAAGAAGCACGGCGATTGAAACTCCCTGTCCTTGGTCCCGACGTAAACAAAAGCGAGGCCTTTTTCACAGTGGAGCAGGATGCGATCCGCTTTGGACTGGCGGCTGTGAAAAATGTCGGCTACGGGGCAATCGAATCCATGGTAAAGGAGCGTGCGCAGCGGCCATATCGGGATGTTTTCGACTTTTGTGCTCGTGTGGATGGTAGGTTGGTCAACCGGCGCGTAGTAGAGTCGCTGACGTTGTGCGGTGCGCTCGATTCCTTGCCAGGACATCGCAGCCAAGTGCTGGTCCTGCTCGACGAAGCGGTCGGCAAGGCGAATAGCAAGCGGATCGAACGGGATGCAGACCAGATGAATCTCTTCGCGGGGGACGAAAGCGGGGCGACAGTGCGAAAGCCGTCGGAATATCCGGAGGTGCCTTCCTTTTCGCGTTCTCAGCAGCTTCAGGAGGAGCGGGATTTGCTCGGTGTCTACATCTCGGGTCATCCCTTGGATCAATATGCACATCTGTACAATCGCCCGGAAGTGACGACGATCGCTTCTCTGGCTGACCTGCCCCGCGACAAGACGGTCAAGGTATTTGGCATGGTGGCGCACGAGCGGCGCATCCAGACGAAGAAAGGCGATCCCATGGCCTTCGTCACTTTAGAGGACAAGACCGATCAAGTAGAGCTGGTCGTCTTTCCGCAGGTCTACGCCAAATATACGGATCTGTTGGTCAAAGAACGTATGTTGATCGTCGAGGCGCGTATCGATCATCAGGATGATTCCGTGAAATTGCTCGCCTCCCGCTTTTGGGATGCAGATGCGCTGCCCAAGGAAAAGCCACAGCCTTCGACAGAGCCCGTTCTCTTTGTCAAAATCGCGCCCGGGCAAGAGCAGGATTCGACGCTGCAGCAGCTCCATCGGTTGTTTGTCGAAAAAAAAGGAACGATTCCTGTGATTCTGTACTACGAGGGGAAAAAACAGACCATTCGCTTGCCAGATGCTAATCGGGTTCACGCAGATGAGTCATTTTTGGAGCAAGCGCGAGAAATTTTGGGTCCTGACAGCGTAATTCAGAAAGAATTGCCCAAAAATAAGGGAGGATGAACCATGTCCTCTCTTTTTTGCTCTTTTCAGCAACTTTACAGGACAACGGGTTTTGTTATAATGGGAGCATAATCAAAAAAGTGGTCAGACCACTTATATTGGTGAATATGGATAAGCGGTTTTTTCACACCGAAACGAATCAGAAAAAGAAAAACGCGAAATGGAGTGGTTATGTTGTCTAATCTCAGAGAGGAAGCATTGGAGCTTCACAGATTGAAAAAAGGGAAGTTGGAGGCAGTAACGAAGGTTCCCGTTCGCAACGCTCGCGATCTCAGCCTTGCCTATTCTCCCGGCGTAGCAGAGCCGTGCAAGGATATTTTTGACGACAAGTCTAAAGTGTATGAATACACCATGAAAGGGAATCTCGTCGCAGTAGTCACCGATGGTACAGCGGTACTCGGTCTGGGCAACATCGGTCCGGAAGCAGCGATGCCCGTCATGGAAGGAAAAGCGGTATTGTTCAAATCTTTCGCAGGCGTAGATGCTTTCCCGATCTGCCTGAACACGAACGATGTGGACAAAATCGTAGAAACAGTCAAATTATTGGAGCCTACTTTCGGCGGGGTCAACCTCGAAGACATCGCAGCTCCTGCTTGCTTTGAAATCGAGGAGCGCTTGAAAAAAGAGACCAACATTCCGATTTTCCACGACGATCAACACGGTACGGCTATCGTAACTGCTGCCGGCCTGATCAACGCTCTGCGTGTGGTTGACAAGAAGCTGGAAGAGATTCGCGTCGTAATCAATGGTGCAGGCGCTGCTGGTATCGCGATCATCAAGTTGCTGGTTTCGATGGGCGTAAAAGACGTCATCATGTGTGACACCAAAGGTATCGTCTACGAAGGCCGTACATTCGGTATGAATCCGGTCAAAGAAGAAATGGCGAAAATCACAAACCGCAGCAAAATGGAAGGCAACCTGGAAGATGCGCTGAAGGACGCAGACGTATTCATCGGGGTATCCGTAGCAGGTGCTGTGACTCCTGAAATGGTTCGCTCGATGAACCGCGATCCGATCATCTTCGCGATGGCAAACCCGAATCCTGAGATCATGCCAGATGATGCAAAAGCTGCCGGTGCGGTTGTCGTTGGTACAGGACGCTCCGACTTCCCGAACCAAGTAAACAACGTACTTGCTTTCCCAGGCATTTTCCGCGGTGCTTTGGATACACGTGCGACGATGATCAACGAAGAGATGAAACGCGCAGCTGTATACGCGATCGCCGATCTGATTTCTGCAGAAGAGCTGTCGGCAGATAAAGTAATTCCAGGACCGTTTGATCCACGTGTTGCTCCAAATGTAGCAGCGGCTGTTGCAAAAGCGGCGATGGAGAGCGGAGTAGCTCGAATCACCGTCGATCCAGAGGCTGTCAAAGAAAAAACCAATAACCTGGCTGCGATTTCCTATCAGGAAGTGTAAGAGTCAGCCAGACTCCTGATGCTTGCCAAGTAGCTGTGTGAGTTTCGGCCTTGTGCAGGCGACAGAAGAGGTAGTGAGGAGGATTCAGGGTGCTCGACTCTTCCCAAGAGCGAAAGGTATACGAGGAGATTCTCCTGCGCATCCACCAGATCGTACAGGAGCGCAACTTGCGGGTTGGCGACAAGCTTCCATCCGAACGGGAGCTGTCAGAACAATTAGGTGCAGGTCGTTCTTCCGTAAGAGAGGCCTTGCGCGCCCTGGAGCTGCTCGGACTGATCGAGACGCGCCGGGGGGAAGGCACATTTCTCAAGCATTATCGGCATAATCGTTTGATCGATATCCTCGGCTTTTTCATTCTGCAGGATGGCAAGTCCAAGAAGGATTTGATCGAGATGCGCAGAATGTTGGAGTTGGACGCTGTGCGTCTAGCGTGCCGCCGTGCAACGGATAAGCATTTTGATGAAATGGAGCGGATCCTGGCTGCTGCCGAGGAGCGGATAGAGCGAGGGGAAGTCCCCGCAGAGGAAGATTACCAGTTCCATCGCGTCATCTGCCGCTCAAGCCGCAACTCGATTCTTCACCGCATCTGGGCGCCGCTGGTCGAATTCAGCAATAGTGTTCGCGTCGAATCCTTGTCTCGGGAAGGCAGGGCGAAGGCAGCGGTGCAGGAGCATCGGGAGATCATGGCTGCGATCCGTGCGGGGGATGTCCAGGTAGCTGTAGAGAAAATGCGGCATCATTTGGAGAACAGCAAACAATGATTTTCCCCTATTTGCGACTTGCGTTCAGGCTGTGATATGATGTTCCAGACCTGTATTGGAGGATGAAGGAGGAAGCCAGCATGTGGACTGTCATCTACATCGCTCCTAGCGCAAAAATAGCAGAACGGATACAGCAACGTTTGACAGATGAAGGATTCCTGGTCAAGATTCGGGAAGCGAAGGTGTCCAAGCAGTTTGAGATTCTCGTGCCCGAAAGCGAGCTTCAAGAGGTCCAGGATGTACTTGGCACGATCCTTCACTGAAGAGAAAGGTGGGGTGCAAAGGTGCTGAAAGACCTTTTCGGCAAAAAGCGAAAATTTGCTACCGTCCCTTCGGAAAACCTGACACGTGTCCCCGCTTCTGGCGAACAGGCCAAAGAAGCGGGCGTACGTGAGAAGGAAGTTCCAGAAGGACTGATGAATAAATGCCCGCACTGCGGGACGATCCACTACTCCAAAGACTTGGAGAAGAACCTGCGCGTATGCAAAGGCTGCCAGTATCACTATTCCATCTCTGCCCCGGAGCGTCTGGCCGTGTTGCTGGATGACGGCGTGCTGACAGAGGAATTCGATACCGATCTGATTACGTCCAATCCCCTCGGCTTTCCTGGCTATCTGGAAAAGCTGGAGCAGGATATGGCCAATACGAATCTGAACGAGGCAGTCGTCACCGGAGAAGGAATGCTCGAAGGCAACCGCATTATCGTCGGAGTCATGGATTCCCGCTTCCGGATGGCGAGTATGGGTTCGGTCGTGGGTGAAAAAATTACCCGTGCAATTGAGCGGGCGATCGACCGTCGTCTGCCCTTTATTTTGTTCTCTGCTTCCGGCGGTGCGCGGATGCAGGAGGGTGTTCTCAGCCTGATGCAGATGGCAAAGACAAGTTCGGCATTGGCGAAGCTGGACCGGGAGCGGCTATTGTTCATCTCCGTCCTGACCAACCCTACTTTTGGTGGTGTATCGGCGAGCTTTTCCTCGCTGGGCGATTACAATATTGCCGAGCCGGGTGCCATGATCGGTTTTGCTGGCCGTCGCGTGATCGAGCAGACGATTCGTCAGGAGTTGCCGAAAGACTTCCAAACAGCGGAATTCTTGCTGCAACACGGACAGCTCGACATGGTCGTACACCGCAAGGAAATGCGTGCTACGCTGGCTAAGCTGGTCGGGATGCACACGTCACGGGAAGGAGTGGAAACATGGCAGGAGAGCTCCCCTTTGAAAAGCCTCTCGTAGAATTGCACGACAAAATTAAGGAATTACGCCGTTTCACCGAAGAAAAAGGAATTGATTTCTCCGATGAAGTGAAGCGCCTGGAACAAAAAGCGAAGGAACTGGCTGACCAGATTTACGGGAATCTTACGCCTTGGCAGCGAGTACAGCTTGCCCGTCACCCGGAGCGGCCGACAACCCTGGACTATATTCAATTTCTTTTTACAGACTTTATGGAAATTCATGGCGATCGCCTGTTCGGGGATGATCATGCCATTGTCGGCGGTATCGCAAGATTGGATGGCCGTCCTGTGACGATCATCGGGAATCAAAAGGGGAAAGACACGAAAGACAATATCCGCAGAAACTTCGGTATGGCCCATCCGGAAGGCTATCGCAAAGCCTTGCGGATCATGGAACAGGCGAACAAATTTGGCCGCCCCATCATCTGCTTTATCAACACATCCGGTGCATATCCGGGTAAAGCAGCGGAAGAGCGCGGTCAGAGCGAAGCGATCGCACGCAACCTGCGCCAGATGGCTACCTTTGGCGTGCCGATTATCTGTGTGGTCATAGGCGAAGGCGGAAGCGGCGGTGCATTGGCGATCGGCGTCGGCAACCGTGTCTTCATGCTGGAGAATTCCTATTACTCTGTGATCGCCCCTGAGAGTGCAGCAGCGATTCTCTGGAGAGATTCCAGTCTGGGGATGCGCGCTGCAGAAACGATGAAGATCACAGCCCCTGATTTGTTGGAGATGGGAGTGATCGACGGGATCATCCCCGAGCCTTTCGGCGGTGCTCATCGCGATGTAACCCAACAGGCTGAAGCGGTGAAAAAGGTCCTACTGGAGCAACTGGAACAGCTCATCCATTTATCTCCAGAAGAATTAGTACAGGATCGTTATGAAAAGTTCAAACAGATTGGTCAGTACGCCTCCCTGTAATCGACAGGGGGCGTTTTTTTGCTTTTTTCTATTAGGAATATCTGCTACAATCGTATTCGGATAAAGATTTTGCCAGTTCTTTGAAAAAGTATGACACAAAGGAAATAAGAGTATAACAGATATCGAAAAGGAACTGATACAGCATGTTTGATAGCCGCTTTGGTACATACTGAAGCCGGTTGAAAGACATGCTAGAAGGATGGAGGGGATGATTCCATGCAAAAGATTGCCGTACTGACCAGTGGTGGAGATGCTCCGGGGATGAATGCTGCTGTGCGGGCTGCGGTTCGCCGGGCCGCCTTTCACAATGTGCAGATGCATGGAGTGTATCACGGCTATGAGGGCTTGATGAGCGGTCAGATTGAAGAGATGAGTCTCGGCTCGGTTGGCGACATTATCCATCGCGGCGGAACCATTCTCTATTCAGCGCGCAGCGAAGAGTTCAAGACCGAAGAAGGTCAGCAGAAGGCCGTCGAGCAATTGCAGCGTAAAGGCATCGAAGGTCTTATCGTGATCGGCGGAGATGGTTCATTCCGCGGTGCGCAGAAGCTGACGGAAAAGGGAATCCCCACGATCGGAGTACCAGGGACAATCGACAATGACATCCCTTGCACGGATTTTACCATCGGGTTCGATACCGCCCTCAACACCATCGTGGATGCAATTGATAAAATACGCGATACTGCGACCTCCCATGAACGTACTTACATTATTGAGGTAATGGGACGTGACGCAGGCGATCTGGCCTTGTGGGCCGGGCTTGCAGCGGGTGCGGAATCGATCATCATTCCGGAAGAAGAACAAGACATGGAAGATATCCTGGACCGGCTTCATGCAGGACAACGGCGCGGGAAAAAGCACTCCATCATCATCGTAGCCGAAGGTGTCGGAAGTGCGACTTCCTATGCCGAGGCGATCACCAAAGCTACCGGGTGGGAGACGAGAGTGACGGTTCTCGGTCACATCCAGCGAGGCGGTTCGCCTACCGCGATGGACCGCATGCTGGCTAGCCGGATGGGCGCTGCCGCTGTCGATCTGCTGCTGGAAGGCAAGCGTGATCGCATGGTCGGCATCCAGAACAACCAAATCGTAGACGTAGATTTCAAGGAAGCCCTAGCGAAAAAGCATCGCCTGGATTTATCCATTTACCAGTTGGCTAGAACACTGTCCATATAGGATTGCAGGCCAGGCAGGGAGCATAGAGGAGGCAGAAAGCATGTTGAGAAAGGCAAAAATCGTATGTACCATTGGACCGGCAAGCGAGTCCGTAGAAACCTTGAAAAAGTTGATTGACGCAGGTATGAACGTGGCAAGGCTCAATTTTTCCCATGGCTCGCATGAGGAACACGCTGCGCGTATCGAAAATATCCGTGAGGCTTCCCGGCAGACAGGGAAATCGATCGCGGTCCTGCTTGATACCAAAGGACCTGAAATCCGCACAGGCTCACTAGAGGTCGATGCGGTGGAATTGATCGAAGGCAACCGGATCGTGCTGACGACCGAGGATGTGGCCGGAAATGCGGAGCGCGTCTCCATCACGTATCATGAGTTGCCAGCCGATGTGACGGCAGGCGACACCATTTTGATCGATGACGGACTGATCGGTCTGACGGTCGAGGAAGTACGGCCTACCGAAATCGTCTGTCTGATTAAAAACGGTGGGACCCTGAAAAGCAAGAAAGGCGTCAACGTCCCAGGCGTTAGCATCAATCTGCCTGGGATTACAGAAAAAGACGCGCAGGACATCAAGTTCGGGATCGAACAGGGCGTCGATTTCATCGCAGCTTCTTTCGTGCGCAAGGCGGCTGATATTCTGGAGATCCGCCAGATTCTGGAGCAGCATGGCGCATCGATCGATATCATCGCCAAAATCGAAAATCAGGAGGGCGTAGACAATGTCGACGAAATCCTGGTCGTATCAGACGGTATCATGGTAGCGCGCGGTGATCTGGGTGTAGAAATACCGGCAGAGGAAGTGCCGCTGGTACAGAAAAAGCTGATCAAGAAGTGCAATGAGCTGGCAAAACCGGTGATCACCGCGACGCAAATGCTGGATTCGATGCAGCGCAATCCTCGTCCGACGAGAGCAGAGGCGAGCGATGTGGCCAATGCGATCTTCGACGGTTCAGATGCGATCATGCTCTCCGGTGAGACCGCAGCAGGTAAGTATCCGGTAGAATCTGTCGAGACGATGGATCGTATCGCTGTGCGCGCTGAACAGGAGGTCAATTATCGGGAAATCCTGTACAAGCAAGCGATTATGAAGCATGTGACCATCACCGATGCGATCAGCCAGGCGGTCTCAAGCGCAGCGCTGGATCTGAACGCCGCCGCAATCATCACGGCGACCGAGAGCGGCCATACGGCGCGCATGGTCTCCAAATTCCGTCCAAAGGCACCGATTGTAGCCGTCACCCCGCATGAAAGTGTCATCCGCCGCCTATCGCTTGTCAACGGCGTCTACCCGGTACTGGGAGAGATCGCCCATACGACAGACGAAATGCTGGACAGGTCCGTCGAGGAGTCTTTGCAAAGCGGCTACGTACGCCACGGGGATCTGGTGGTAATCACGGCTGGCGTGCCTGTGCGTGAGGTCGGGACTACCAATCTGATGAAGATTCACGTGATTGGAGACATCGTCGCGAAAGGACAGGGAATCGGACGCAAAGTCGTCAGCGGCAAGGTCGTCGTCGCTCGCTCTGCCCAAGAAGCGCTGGACAAGACCGAAGAAGGCTCGATCCTGGTCACCATTGGCACGGACTCCGATATGATTGAGGCGTTCCAGAAGGCGGGAGCTGTCATTACGGAAGAAGGCGGTCTTACTTCACACGCCGCGATTGTGGGACTGAATCTAAATGTCCCTGTTATTTTGGGTGTACCAGGAGCCACCGACATCTTGAATGAGGGAACGGTCGTCACCGTCGATTCGGGCCGCGGACATATCTATACCGGACATACGCGGGTGCTTTAGGTAGAAAGAATCATTTTTCACCCGGAAGAGAAGGAGGATGACATTGTGTCATCCTTTTTTCTTTGCATTGCTAAGGCTGATTCGACAGGATATGCCAGCATGTTCCAGGGTCTAATGGGGTATTTTAGCCGATGTATTCCGCGTAGCGATTTGGTAAAATCGTTCGGTAACTCTTCGCTTGTCCAAAAGATAAACTAGGAAAAAGTACCCGATTTCTTGTCAAGTACTTTTTTGATGAATACACAACATATAGTGTTGTCGAAAATTATTTCGCACTATATATGGGGAAAGCTATTGAGTTTTTCGGGGAAAAAGGGTTAACTAGAGAAGATAGATTTGAAGGAGGAACCGATATGCTGGCCACTGTGACGATTACCCCAACTCGTTTTCTAGGGGATGATTTTTTAGCGCAATACCCAGATTTTCCCGCGCATATGAGCCCGTTGGGACAATTTGTTTACTACCGCACTTATTCTCGCTTTATTCCGGAAAAGGGTAGAAGAGAGACCTGGAAGGAAACTTGTCGTCGTTCGGTGGATTATAATATTAAGCTTGCTTACCAACACCTGAAGAAGATTGGACTGTATCCAGACCTACGCAAGCTGGAGGAAGAAGCAGAAGGTTTGTTCGACAACATGTTCAACCTGCGCCAGTTCCTGTCTGGCCGCACACTTTGGGTAGGCGGAGCGGAAAATGGAGTCGCCGATTTGTATCCGTTGGCGAACTTCAACTGCTCATTTTTGAATATCAAATCCTGGGATGACCTGGGAGACCTGTTTTATTTGCTGTTGGTGGGAACGGGTGTCGGCTTCAAGTGCACCAAGGAAATGGCGGAAGGACTTGGACCAATCCGTACCAATGTCTCCTTGCTTTCCTCCGAGTACAAGCCACTGCCGAAGCATCAACGCCTGGAGCGTTCCGAGCTGAACGTGCTGGATAATGGCTTTGCCAAAATTTACGTCGGGGATAGCAAGGAAGGCTGGGTAGAATCGCTTCGCCTGTACCTGCAAATCTTGACCGAAAAAGAGTATGAACATATCCATACCGTGAAAATTTCCTATAATAGCGTGCGGCCAAAAGGGGAGCGCTTGCAGCGCTTCGGCGGTACTGCGAGCGGACATGAGCCCTTGCGCGAAATGTTCGAAGGCATCGACAAGGTGCTCAAAAACCAAATCGACCCGCATCTGGACCCAATCGCAAGCGACGAGAAGGGGTACGGCAAAATCCGTCCGATACATATCTTGGATATCGGTAACCTCATCGGAGCCAACGTCGTGGTCGGCGGTGTGCGCCGGACTGCAGAGATCTTCCTCTTTGACCATGATGACTACGAGTGCATGATGGCGAAGTACGGGATCAACGGCTTCTGGACGGACGAACAGATCGCCCATCACCGCCGCGTCGGAGAATTGCTGGGCGCAAACAAGCCAGTCTGGTTTGATAGCATCCAGAAGGTAGGGGATGGACGCTTTGGTCTGGACCATCGCCGCATGTCCAACAACTCCATCGCGTTCATGAAACAACCGTCGCGGGAGTTCCTGCATCTGGTGTTTACCCTGATGCAACTGGAGGGTGAGCCTGGCTTCATCAATCTGGAGGAAGCAAACCGCCGCCGTCCAAACGCCGAAGGATTGAATCCTTGCGCGGAGATCCTGCTTGACTCTTATGGAGTCTGCAACCTGACGACTGTCAATCTGGTGGAATTCGTCAAGAAAAGCCCGGATGGGTCGCACTACCTGGACCTGGACGGCTTGCTCGAAGCTCAGCGTAAATCTGCTCGTGCCGGATTGCGGATGACGCTGGTGACGCTGGAATTGCCGCACTGGGATACCGTACAGCAGCGCGACCGCCTGCTGGGCACTTCCTTGACCGGAGTGAAGGATGCCCTCGCTACACTAGGCTATACCGAATCACAGGAGCTGGAGCTTCTGCGTCTGCTGGGAGATGCGGCACGCGACGAAGCAGACCGCTATGCGTATGAACTGCGCGTCAACTCTCCGCTGCTGGTCACCACTGTGAAGCCGGAAGGGACACTTTCCCAGGTCGCTGGAGGGGTATCCAGCGGATTGCACTGGTCCCACTCGCCATACTACATCCGCCGCATCCGCATCAATGCGCAGGACCCGCTGGCAAAAGCGGTGCAGGCACTGGGCTGGACAGTCAATCCTGAGGTCGGATCTACGGGTGACACATACGAGGAGCGCATGGCCAACGCGCGTACGCTGGTCATCGACTTCCCGGTAGCTTCCGGCGCGAAAGAAACCAAGAACGAAGTCAACGCCAAACGCCAGTTTGATACGTATTTCCGTTTCCAAGAGGAGTACACGGAGCATAACTCTTCCAACACCATCACCGTGCGCAAGGAAGAGTGGGGCGAAGTCGAGGAAATCGTCTTTGCCAACTGGGACAATTTCGTCGGGGTCTCTTTCCTCCAACTGGATGGCGGAAACTATCAGCTCGCTCCATACGAAGAATGCACCAAGGAACAGTACGAGCAGTTGAAAGCTTCCATGAAGCCTTTTGATCCTGCGATCCTGGAACAGTACGAGAACGGCGGCGAGGCTGATCTAACCACAGCAGAATCCTGCGAAGGCGGAGCTTGCCCGATTCGTTAATAATTAAGAGAAAACGAGACCATCAAGGATGTTCCCAGGGCAATGTATTGCTCTGGGAGCTTTTTTTCTTTTCGGAAATAGGTTGTTTATGTGCACCACAGAATCCCTAAGGATAGCAGGGGAGACCAGTGAAAGCTGGGCTGAGGAAAATGGGGAAATAAGCGAGGCATTTGGGATCTTAACCCAGGTGTAACGGAAAAGGCGGAACCCGCCCTTAGCGTCCAGCGCGCCCAGCAAGCCGTTAATTGCTAGTTGGTGAAAGTCCAACCGAGGTAAGAGCCAAGTCGCCTCGTAGCTGACAGGCAACTGGTGGAGAGATCCTAAGGTTGAAGCCCTGTGACAAAGTAT